>Ga0070717_10000014_pt1 | contig 218451 bp, 149 predicted proteins | sample LARL113metaG_FD_71366 | JGI IMG/M metagenome (GOLD analysis project Ga0070717, IMG submission 71366) | Corn, switchgrass and miscanthus rhizosphere microbial communities from Kellogg Biological Station, Michigan, USA - LAR L11-3 metaG | ecosystem: Host-associated > Plants > Roots >...
GGTCCAGGCGGTCCACACCAGGGCCACGAACGAAATTCCCGGGTCAGAGCCAGCCGTTCCGGTCGTTCACGCCGACTGGCAAAAAATCTCCGAGGCGCCTCCTCGTCCGTACGCCCCCGCCGCGACCTTGAAAGCTCGCGTCCTCGCCTACCTCGCCGACCATCAAATCGACCTGACTGGCGGGCGGGTGGTGCTGCTCACCTTACCGCGCGTATTCGGCTACCTTTTCAATCCCGTGTCGTTTTATTTCTGCTACGACCGAGACGGCACGCCGGTGGCTACGATCGCGGAGGTGACCAATACATTTCGCGAGGTGAAACCGTACTTGCTCGGCCCTGCGACCCGACAAATTCCCGAGCACGGCTCGGTCAAATCCGACGCGCCATTCAGTCTTCGTTTGCCGAAACATTTCTACGTCTCGCCCTACTCCTCGGTCGACGTCGCCTTCGACTTCACGCTGCGCCCACCGACTGACCGGCTGGCCATCCAGATCGATGACTACGCCGGCACTGAACGACTGCTGACCAGCACCCTGACCGGCCACGCGCGAGCTTTAAGCGACGGTTCCCTACTTTCCGCTACCCTCCGCCATCCGCTGGTCACACTCAAAATCATCGGCCTGATCCACTGGCATGCGCTCCTGCTCTTCGCGAAACGCGTTCCCTGGTTCCGGAAAAACGCTCAGGCGTCCGATCAACGAGATCTCTACCGCCCTCATCCTTCCATCGCTTCATCGTCATGACGACTCGGTCTCTCCGTTCGCCTTCGCTTCACTCGCCCAGCGCGCCGCTGGCGCCCACTCGCCGAGCACGCCCGGCCTCTTTTTATCAGCGCCTGATTTTCGGGCGCCTCGCCCCCCTCAACCTCGGCTCTCTCCAGGTGGAACTTCCCGACGGCGAATTACGTCATTTCGGCGCCCCGGATGGCGTATCCCGTCACTCATTACCGACGGGCATCTCTCCCTCCGCGACCCTGCGGATTCGTCGAGCTGCGTTTTTTAAAAAGTGCGTGCTCTTCGGCGACATCGGGTTTGCCGATTCCTACCTCGATGGCGACTGGGACAGCCCAAACCTCACCGCGCTGGTTGCCTGGTTCATCCACAACCTCGATCGTGCCCCCACCCTCTCCGGCTCCGGCCGGAGCAGCACCGCCGCGCTAAAGTGGCTCGGGATTGTCAGTCGTCTGGCGCATATCCTTCGACCCAATACGCGCAAAATCGCGAGGCGAAATATCGCCGAGCATTACGATCTTTCCAACGAATTTTTCTCCCTCTTCCTCGATCCCACGCTGATGTACTCGAGCGCGAAGTGGGTTCGTACCGAGCAGACGCTCGAGGAAGCGCAACACGAGAAAAACGACGCGCTCTGCCGGAGTCTACGCCTGCGTCCGTGCGACCACGTTTTGGAAATCGGCACGGGCTGGGGCGGCTGGAGCCTTCATGCCGCCAAGAACTACGGTTGCCGCGTGACGAGTGTAACGATTTCCCGCCGCCAATTCGATCTCGCGCGCGCCCGTGTCGCGGCTGCGGGGCTGGGCGATAAAATCGACGTTCAGTTCCGCGACTACCGCGAACTCACTGGCCAATACGACAAGCTAGTCTCGATCGAGATGCTCGAAGCGGTCGGCCATCGCTATCACGCGACCTACGCCGAGATTTGCTCGCGCGTGCTGAAGCCCGGCGGGCTGCTCGCCCTCCAGTTCATCACGTGTCCAGATCATCGATACGATCAATTGCGGAATGGGGTCGACTTTATCCAGCGTCATATTTTTCCCGGCTCACTTCTCCTTTCGCTCAATCGCGTGAATGAACTCCTCTCGCGCAGCGGTGGCTTCGTTCTCCACGAAATGACCGACCTCGGCCACGACTACGCCCGCACCCTGAAGCTCTGGCATGAGGCGTTCCAAAAACGCTTACCGGAAGTGCGGGAACTGGGCTTCGACGACCGCTTTATCCGGAAATGGGAATACTACCTGTGCTACTGCGAAGCCGCCTTCGCTCTCCGCAACATCTCCGTCGTCCAGACACTTCACACCCGAGCCAACAACCTGGGGCTTTGAGCGGTATCCGTTTTGTCGCGACGCTCCCGGCCCGTTCCCGAACTTTTCGCCCTGGTCCATCGCTCAGTCTCAACCAATTTCGTCTCCTCCCGGTCATCGACTCGGGCGCGCGGCAACCCTCCAAATGATCCTCTTCCTCCGCGCTCTGTTCATCCTGATCCTCGCCTCGATGCTCGCCCTCACCAGCTGGGCGGGGCTGCAGTGTTCCTTGATGCACATTCCGCGCGAGGTCCTGACTCATCCGTGGTTTATCGCCACGCTGGCCGACGCATATTGGGGATTCATTACGTTTTACGTCTGGGTGGCCTGGAAGGAAAACTCCCTCGCCGCACGGCTGCTCTGGTTTTTCGCCATTGTCCTGCTCGGCAATATCGCGATGTCCACGTACGTCCTGATCGAGCTCTTCCGCTTCCCTCCCTCAGGGTTGTTGCGCGACGTCCTGGTTCGCCGGAATCCAGGTCGAATTGGCCTCCCCGCGGCCTTCACCTTATTGGGGCTGGCGGTGTACTGGATGGCCTGAGCGAACCACCCACCGTTTCATTTCCACCATGACCTTGATTCAAGCCGCATTGATTGCGACGGCCGGGTTTTGCCTCGTCTTTGCTGGCGTATTGGCAATAGCACGACGGCTCAACAATTACGGCGTGGTCGATATTGCCTGGTCCTATGCCTTTGGTTTGCTCGCGCTCGGCTATGCTTTAACCCTCGACGGCTGGATGATTCGGCGGGCCCTGCTCGCCGCCGTCGTGACGATTTGGAGCCTCCGTCTCGGCACCCACCTGCTGCGCCGCGTGGCCAGCCGCCATCCGAGAGAAGACGAGCGTTATGGAAAACTGCGCGAAGAGTGGGCTGCTCATTTCACCGCGAAGATGGCGGCGTTTTTTCAAATGCAGGCGCTCTCTGTCGTGGTTTTGGGAATACCTTTTTTGGTGAGCGCCGCCAATCCCGCGCCGCGTCTGCACCCCTTCGAAATCGCGGCCGTGGGAGTCTGGCTCCTGGCTTTTTTGGGCGAGGCCCTCGCCGACCGCCAGCTCGCAGCTTTTAAACGCGGTCAGGCCGATTCCCCTCGGGTGTGCGACGTCGGCCTCTGGCGCTACAGCCGCCATCCGAATTATTTTTTCGAATGGATGATCTGGGTGGCTTACGCCCTCTTCGCCCTCGCCTCTCCCTGGGGCTGGCTTGGGCTTTTGAGTCCCGCGTGCATCCTCTGGCTCCTGCTTCGCGTAACCGGAATACCGATGACGGAAGAACAAAGCATCCGCTCCAAAGGCGAGGCCTACCGGCGCTACCAACAGAGCACCCGTGCATTTCTTCCCTGGTTTCCGCGCCGCACCGAAAAAGCGTGAGCGCGCCAAACGTTTTCCTCCACTGCCGAGCCGACAAACCACCGTTGCTGCTGCTGACCCCCGACTCTCCCCTCCCATGATCGATACTCTGCTCGAAAAAAATCTCCTTCCCGATTCGGTCGTCAGAATTGGGATACGTCGACTCCTCTCCCAGCGTCTGCGCGAGGAGCGCCTGCCCTACGGCACAACCGCGGTCACACGCCAACAAGCCTACGTGGACGATCTCACCCGACGTCCGATCGCAGAGGACACTCGCGCTGCGAACGAGCAACACTACGAAGTTCCAACCGAGTTCTACCAGTATTGCCTCGGAAAACGAATGAAGTATTCAGCCTGCTTGTACGCTCGCGGGGATGAGACCCTCGACCAGGCCGAGGAGGCGATGCTTTCGCTTTACGCCGAGCGCGCTCGCTTGAAAGACGGACAGAGCATCCTCGAGTTGGGGTGCGGTTGGGGCTCACTCTCGCTCTGGATCGCCGAGCGTTTCCCCCATTCCCGAATCACCGCCGTATCCAATTCACGAACACAAAAGAGCTACATTGACGACGAAGCCCGCCGCCGCGGACTTCAGAACGTCACCGTGATCGCCTCGGACATCAATGCTTTCGACACCGCCCCCGGCCAATTCGACCGCGTGGTCTCAATCGAGATGTTTGAGCATCTCAAAAACTATCGACTGCTCTTCCAGAACATCAGTCGCTGGCTGCGCCCGGACGGACTGCTCTTTGTTCATATCTTCACTCACCACGCCTACGCCTATCACTTCGTCTCGCGCGGACCGAGCGACTGGATGAGCCGGCACTTTTTCACTGGCGGACAAATGCCTTCGCATTCCTTGTTGATGCAATTTCAGGAGGATCTGAGGTTGGTCACCGACTGGAAAGTCAACGGCACCCATTATCAGAAAACCGCCGAGCACTGGCTGGAAAATATGACTCGCCACCGCGAACAAATCCTTCCCCTCTTTGCCAAGACCTATGGCGCGGATCAGGTTTCAAAATGGTGGGCGTATTGGCGAACCTTCTACATGTCATGCGCTGAATTGTGGGGCTACCGCGGGGGAGAAGAATGGCACGTCAGCCATTACCTCTTCCGAAAACCGGGCGCGTGATTGGAGCGGTTTAAGAGGTCTTGTAGGCTTCGAACGGATACCCGTGGCTTTGCTCTAGCCCCCGCGCCCCCCGGGGGTGGCCAATCAAGCTCACCGTGTCGTTTCCTCATTCGAGCCGACTCGGATGAAAACCAACCAAAGCTCTCGCTCGTTTTATTCTCGCGATTGTCGAAATCCCCTTTTTCGCCACTGTAGCTCCCGTGCTCTCCTTCCGCACATTTTCCACCCCGCTCCGGCCGATTTGGGCTCTCGCATTACTCGCGCTCATCATCGGCGGGGGACGCTTGCTCGGAGCAACGAACCCTGAGGTGCAGTCGCTCATTGCTGCGGGAACGGCGGCGGAGGGCCGGTTCGATGTGCGCACGGCGTTGGACTGTTTTCGCAAGGCCGACGCGCTCCAGCCCAACGACGCCTTCATTCTCCAAAAAATCTCTAAGCAGCTCTCCGACGGCCTCGAAGACATACCCGACGTTCAGGAAAGAACCAAGCAGACGCAGGAGGCGTTGCGTTATTCCCAGCGGGCGTTGGAACTCGCGCCCCACGATCCGGTGTGCCTCCTCTCGATGGCGGTTTGTTACGGGAAACTCACCGCCACGGCCGACAACGCGACCAAGGTGGAGTATTCGCGGCGGGTAAAACGTTACGCGGAAGAAGCGCTCGCGATCGACCCGAAATACGATTGGGCTCACCACCTATTGGGCCGATGGAATTACGAAGTCGCTCTGATCGGTGGGCCCACTCGCGTGGCCGCTCGACTGTTTTATGGCGGTCTGCCCGCCGCCTCATGCAAGGAGGCGATCCTTCATTTGGAAAAAGCAGTCGAATTGAATCCCAAAGTTCCTTCCCACCACACCGAGCTCGGCTACGCGTATTTGGCCAGTGGAGACAAAGCCCGAGCGGCCGAACAGTGGAAAAAGAGTCTGGAACTTCCGTCCTTGGAAAAACACGACGAGTCCAGCAAAGCCCGGGCCCGTGCAGGCCTCGAGCTCCTCAAGGCCCAAGGCTTCAAGACGGCCGCACCGGAAGCCGACCGCACCTCCGGCTAAATTCGAGGCCGCGGCCAGCGCAGGCGCACAGCGCGTTTTCTCCTGGGCCCGCGGGCACGGGCGGGCCGAGCTTGCACGAGAAAATTTTGTGAAGTCCATAAGTCGTCACAAAAGGGATTGCACCGGACGAGCGGTCAGCCATAAACCCCGCCTTCATGGCTGGCGGGGCGAGTGTCTCCACCGGCATGCTGCATGCAAACCAATCCATCGTCTCGCGTTGTGCCTCTCGTAACTGCTGCCGTCGTTCTGACCGGAGCCTTTCTGCTTGGAGGTTGTGCCTCCATCGTTCACGGAGGCAACCGCACCATTTCGGTCAACAGCCAGCCGGCCGGCGCCAAGGTCACCGTGTCCAAAATTTCCGGCGAGGTGGTGTCTCACCAGACGACCCCGTTCACCATCGCGCTTGATCCGAAGCGCGGGTTTTTCAAAGGCCAGAGTTATCAACTTACCCTTGAGCTTGAGGGCTATCAGACGCGCCAAGTCCAGCTTCGTCCCGAGCTAACGGGTTGGTATTTCGGCAATCTCCTTTTCGGTGGAGTGATCGGCATGTTGATCGTCGACCCGGCCACCGGTGCGATGTGGAATCTCAGCCCGGCCCTGATCAACGAGAAACTCGATCCAGCCCACGCGGCGTTGATCAAGAGCGGTCACGGTATCCTCGTGGTCATGACAAGTGATGTGACACCCGAGCAGCTCGCTCTGGCGCAGCGGGTGAATTGAAGCCCCAGCCAAGCGAGCCCACCGCTCCGCGTTCGCGCCGCCGTTTCCGGCTGATTCGACGCGGGGCGATCTGACGCCGCCCGGCTGCTCCTATGATCACCGCCCTCATCACGATCGTCACGGCGATTGTTTCGGTCATGGCCTTCAAGGACGAGGCCTTGCTCGATCGCCTGGCGTTCAAATCGCATCGCGTCCTCGCGCACAAGGAATGGTACCGGATGGTCAGCAGTTCGCTGGTCCACGGCGACTGGCGGCACCTGGCCTTCAACCTGATCAGCTTCTACGCTTTCGCCCGCACCTTGGAGCTGGTCTATGGCGCTCCTTTGCTCCTCGCGCTCTACTTCGGCTCGGTCTTTGGCGGCGCGCTGCTCTCGCTCGCCATGCACCGCCACCACGTGTATTCATCGGTTGGAGCGTCGGGCGGGATCTGTGGGATCATTTTTGCCATCATCTTCCTCCTGCCAGGAACGGGAGTGAATATGTTTTTCATTCCGATCCCGATTCCCGCGATTATTTACGGACCGTCGTTTCTTTTGATTTCCTACTTCGGGATCAAAAACAAAACGGACAATGTGGGCCATATTGCCCATTTCGGAGGCGCGTTGGCCGGGACCTTTCTCGCGCTCGCTTTTCATCCCTCGGTCGTGCTCGCTCAGCCCGTCGTCCTCGGCTGCGTCGTGGGGCTCTCAGCCCTGTTATTGTTTTTATTGAAACGCGATCCCACCGTTTTTGTTGGATCGCTCTTCGGGTCACCACAGCGTGAATACAAGTCCAACCTTCGCTACCAGCGTTACGACGAAGCCCGGGAGAGAAATGCGAAGAAGGCCGAGCTCGACCGCTTGCTCGACCAGATCGCAGAGAGAGGAATTGGCAGCCTGAGCCGAGCAGAGAAGCAGCGGTTAACCGAGCTCTCGAAAAAGTACGCCAGCGCGAAAGGGTGAAGGTTTAAGGTGAGCCGGCGAAAATCGAGGGTCTCCTCGCGGCGCAGTTTCCACCGCCGAACCGAGCTGCTGGGACGAGGTCTAGGGCCGAGTTCGGGGCGCAGCTCGCAAAAACGAGTGAACGGATTTTAGCTCATCCGGTGGTTCACCGTCGATTAGCTCGCAGTTTTTTCCAATCCTTTCTCTCGATGCGCTTCTTTCCTCTCCTCCTCGCCACGGTCTCGCTGCTCGCAGGCGGCTCTCACGCTGCCCTTGCCGCCGGGGTCGAAATCGACGCGGTTCCTCCGCAGGCCACGCATCGAGTCGCGACCGTGCAGGTGCGGGTCGCTCCCGACCATCGCGATTGGACCTATCGTCCGGGAGAAAACGTGAAGTTCAAGGTCATGGTCACGGCGGACAATGAACCCATTTCACACGTATCCATCAGTTACATCGTCGGACCCGAGCTGATGCCCGCTCCGACCAAAACCGCCGAGGTGCCGCTCGAAGGTTTGGTGATCGACGGAGGCACGATGAAGGAGCCGGGATTCCTCCGTTGCAGTGTCACGGCCGAAGTTGCGGGCCACACTTATAAAGGAGCGGGCACGGCGGCGTACTCTCCGGAAAAGATTCAACCGACGCAGACCGAACCGGCGGATTTCGACGCGTTTTGGAAAACGGCCAAGGACGAACTCGCCGCCATCCCAGTCGACGCCCAGATCACTTTGATGCCCGAAGCCTGCACCGGCACGGTCAACGTGTATCACGTGCGGCTGCGCAATGTCGGCAAAAGTTGGGAAGGCCCCGCTCACGTTTACGGCGTTCTCTGCGAACCCAAAGCGCCGGGAAAATACCCCGCGCTGCTACGTGTCCCAGGCGCCGGGGTGCGGCCGTATCCGGGCGACGTGGCGGTGGCGGAACACGGCGTGATCACCTTCGAAATCGGAGTCCACGGAATTCCGGTGAACATGCCGAAACCGGTCTACAACGATCTCCTTTCCGGGGCGCTGAATGAGTATTGGCTTTTCAACTTCGACGACCCGAAAAAATTCTACTTTTACCGAGTCAACCTCGGCTGCATTCGAGCCAATGATTTCCTGACCTCGCGCCCGCAGTGGGACGGCAAAACCCTGGTGGTGGCCGGGGCCAGCCAAGGAGGCCAACTCTCAATCATGACCGCCGCGCTCGACTCGCGCGTGACCGCGCTGGCTGCGACCCACCCTGCCTTCTGCGACGTCTCCGGCCCCCTGCACGGCCGGGCCGGCGGCTGGCCGCACCCCTTCAAGCCCGATCCCGCCACCGGAGCCCCGTCGCCCCACGCGACGCCGGCGAAAATCGCGACCGCAACCTACTACGACACGGTGAACTTCGCGCGGCGCCTGAAAGTGCCGGGGTATTACACCTGGGGATACAACGACGATACCTGCCCACCCACCTCCACCTTTGCGGCCTACAACGTAATCACCGCGCCCAAGGAACTCGGCGTCACCCTCGAGTTGGCCCACAGCTACACCACCGAACAGTACGACGCGATCACCGCCTGGCTCCTGAAAACACTCGGCAGACCCTGAAAAGCGCAAAGGGGTGAGAGTACGGCCGCGGCCAGCGGCTACACGATCGAATATTTTGCGCGGAATACGCGCGGTCAGCGCATTGCTCCTTTAATGGCGAGCGCTCACCCGCACGCGACGCATTTTGCAGTCGCTGCGATCGTCGCAAATGTATTCGAAAATAAATACTGTACCGACAGTCGCGCCTGGGGCTTTCGGTAGCGTTATGCCGCTACAATTTTGTTCTACTAAGCGGCCACTCGCTTCCTGACTTACAAGCTCAGCTGGTCAATCGACTAAAATCTCCGGTCCATGGGGACTTGCGGCGCGATATAGACTTCGTATCACGGTCCAAGGAAGTCGAGGATTTCGCTACCCCGGTGGGATAGAAAAGGTATTCATTGTGGTATTACGGCTCTTTGATCGCGCCACGCCGAGGCGCAGCGGGGAATCTTCTATCGGCTGGGTACCCTGGCTGGCTTCTGGTCTTCGGGCTGCGCGGCGATTGCCTTTTATTTTCTTCCTATTTTGTTGGTTTCCCTTCGCATGCCGCTGCATCGAAAAAAGATCTTCCGCCAAGCCGATCCGGCGCCCACCACGATCTACGTCCGGCCGGGCTACAACCGTGTGCTGGCCGAGCAGTTCGAGGCGCTCAAGGCCAAGCGGGTCGACTTGGTGAAAGACAAGGTTGAGGCGCACAGCCAAGGCGATCTGCGGGAAAACTTCGGCTTCAAGGCGGCGAAGGACGCGATCCGTGCGGTGGACCGAAAGATGACGGCGCTGGATCGTTTTGTGGCGCGGAACACCTTCATCGAAGTCGATCCCACCACCTGGCTGACCAAGCCGACCGACACGCTGCAACTCGGGCACGTGGCCGAGATCGAAAAGCAGGACGTCACGACGAAGCGAATACATCGGTTCACTTTTCTCGTGACCACCCACGGCGAGACTGCGACCGATCCGGAATCGGGCATCGAATGCCTGCCCCACAATTCTCCTTTGGCCAGCGCCGCACTGGGTCTCGCGGTCAACGCACAGACGAAAGTTAAACTGCCCGCCGGCGAAGCCCTCCTCACCGTACGTTCCATCCGCAACCCCACCCAAGCGGAACTCGACCGCCTCCTCACCGCCATCCAGCCGCCGGAAATCGAAGACGAAGAGGAATAGACGCCTCCTTTCGATGGCAGATTTCCAATACAACCAGCACCGATTAAAGGAGTGAAAGCGTAATGTTCTGTTCGCCAAATTGATTTTGTGGGCCCGGCTCCGTCCGGGCTTTTACCTCCAATCAGCCCGGACGGAGCCGGGCCCCCCAGTGCGTTGGGTCAGCCGCTTAGAAACCTCATCGCGGCTCTAGATTTTTGGCCATCCACGCCCGCGCCGTTCCCCAGGCAAGGCGGAAATTGATTCGTCGCCGTGCTAACCCGGCCCACCCGCGACGTGCCTCCAAGGCTTTTCCGCCCACGACTCGCTTGATTTAACGAAAAATCCGGTCCAAATCGAGGTCGCGTGCCCCCGTTCGCCTCTTCCGCGTTTGCTTTCTCCTGCGTTCCGCGATGTGTCTCTGGAATGAGACGCGTATTCGCGCTTGCGTTGCTCCCGCTGCTCGTCGCATCCGGCTCGCTCTCCGCGGACGTAGTGGAAAAGGATGGCAAGGTTCACGTCACTTACTGGGAGAAATGGGTCGGCTTCGAGGGGGTGGCGATGCAGGGGACGATCGACGCCTTCAACGCCTCTCAAAACAAGATCGTCGTCGACTATTATCAGACTTCAGAAATCGACCGCAAAGCCCTGGTCGCGATCGCGGGCGGCGATCCGCCGGATGTCGCCGGTTTGTGGGTACAAAATATCGCGACCTACGCGGACGCGGAAGGCTTGCAGCCGCTCGACGACTTCATCCGGCGCGATGGGCTCACCCCCGAAGCCTGGTTGTCTCGGTACTATCCCATTTTTGCTCAGATCTGCAGTTACCGTGGCAAGGTTTATGCCGGCATCAGCACGCCGTCCGTCCTCGCCTTCCACTGGAACAAGACCCTCTTTCGCGAGGCCGGACTCGATCCGGAGCGGCCGCCGCGCACTTTCGACGAAATGGAGGAGTACTCGCGGAAGCTGACCAAACGAGATCCGAAAACGGGTGCGATCACTCAGATGGGATTTCTGCCGGATGAGCCCGGTTGGTGGCCGTGGCTTTTCTGCCGCTGGTTTGGCGGCAATCTCTTCGATGGGCGTGCGATCACCTGCAGCACCGACCCTCACAATCAAGCGATGATGAAATGGGCCGCGGATACGGCCCACCAGTACGGCGCCGAGGCCATCCAGACGTTCTACTCCGGCTTCTCCGGCAAAACCCTCAACGCGCAGTCCGCCTTCATGAACGGCAAGGTCGCGATGGTGCCGCTCGGTGTCTGGTTCGACAACTACCTCCGTCAATACAAGCCCGGCCTCGACTACGGCGTGGGTCACTGGCCAGAAAAAGTACCCGGCATCCGCGATTTCGCGATGGCCGAGGCCGACGTGATGACCATTCCTCGTGGGGCGAAGAATCCCAACGCAGCGTGGGAATTTATCAAATACGCCAACTCAGTGAACCCGAACGCTCGTTCGCGCGAAGAGCTGAAGGGCATCGAGATCACCTGTTTTCTCCAGGGGAAAAATTCTCCGCTGCGGGAGTGGAGCCCGTTTTTCGAAGCGCACCATCCAAATCCTTTTGTGAAAATCTTCCGCGAACTCTCGGCCAGTCCGCACGCCGTCTGTGTGCCTCAAATGGGAATTTGGCAGGCTTACCATCGCGAATTCACCGCCGCCTTCCAAAGCGTGCGCAGTCTGGCTGAAACGCCCGAGGCCGCCTTGGCCTACTGTCAGAAACGGATGGATCAGAGCTGGAATCGTTATCTGAAAAGTCTAGAGCGCCACGGTCAAGTTTCCCCCACCGCCCCGGTCTCGCCATGATCTCTCGGCCGAATAAAAACCTCCTGACCGGACTCGCCTTCACCAGCCTCTGGATCGTGGGCCTGAGCGTGTTCACCCTGTATCCAGTTTTTGCATCGTTGTATTATAGTTTCTGCGACTACTCGATTTTGAAATCGGCCGTCTGGTGCGGGCTGGAGAACTACCAGGAGCTTTTTCACGACGATCTTTTTTGGAAATCGCTGCGCAATACATTGCTCTACGCCGCGCTCTCCGTGCCGCTCGGCACCGTGGTCGCCCTCGCGCTCGCGCTCCTCCTCAACTGTGAAGTCCGGGGCCGCGCGTTCTTCCGCGTCTTCTTTTATCTGCCGTCGATCGTGCCGGTCGTCGCTTCCTCCATGCTCTGGCTCTGGATTTTTAATGGCCAATATGGACTGCTCAACGGGGTGTTGGGGCCGATCCTCGGCGTTTTTCATCTCAGTCCGCCCTCCTGGTTCACCGATCCGGCGTGGGCCAAACCCGCCCTGATCATCATGAGTCTGTGGGGCACCGGTAATGCGATGGTGATTTACCTCGCGGGCCTGCAAGACGTGCCGAAGGAATTGTATGAAGCGGCCGAAATCGACGGAGCGACGGGCTGGCGTCGTTTTTGGCACGTGACCCTGCCGACCATCGCGCCGGTGGTTTATTTCAACGTGCTGATGGGAATGATCAGCGCTCTCCAGATTTTCACTCAGGCGTTTATTATTTCGAATACCGCCAACGGCGGGACCGGCACCTTCGACGGCGCGCCGGTGCGCTCGCTTCTCTTCTACACGATGTATCTTTTCACCACCGCGTTTCACGACCTGCGGATGGGATACGCCAGCGCGATGGCCTACGTGCTGTTCGTGATCATCGCTTTCCTCAGCTGGCTCGCGACCCGCCTTTCGCGGAATCACACCACCCGATGACCACGGACGCGGCGAAACTCACTCGACGGGCCGTGATTTACGCGCTGCTGATTGCGGCGTCGTTCCTTTTTGTCGTCCCCTTTCTTTGGCTCCTGATCACCTCGCTCAAGCCGATCGAGCAGTCGACGACCATGCCGCCAAAGTGGATTCCCGAGGCGTATTTCACCGAGATCGACGGGCAGAAGGTCGAAGTGACGAAGGATTTTCGGGTCGGCCAGGCCGGCGTAGTCGCAGAAGAACTACAAGGCGAGCATGCCGGGCAGCGCAATTTTTTCTCCGCCCAACAGATGAGCACCGTCGGTCCGAACATCCGCGTGATCTATCCGGTGGAAGCGGGATGGTGGCGCGTCACGGAGAAACGCCCGGAGCACACCCCCGGAAACCCGCGGTGGGCTTACGTCCCACCGGCCGCGATCACCAGCCGGATCGCGTTTCGCTGGCGCAACTACTACGACGCGCTCTCCCGCTTGGACGGAAGCGCGGACGATCCTTCGGGGATCGCGGCGAAACACCGGGTGAGTTTTTGGCGATTCCTTTCGAATTCCCTCATCATTTGTGTCCTCGGGGTGATCGGGACGGTCTTGTCCAACGCGATCGTGGCTTACGGCTTCGCGCGGGTGCGCTGGCGCGGGCGCGACCTATTTTTTGCCCTGACCCTTGCAACCATGATGGTGCCCTTCCCCGTGCTGATGGTGCCGCTCTACAGTGTATTCAAAAACCTGGGATGGATTGGCACCCTGCTGCCGCTTTGGGTGCCGTCGTGGTTCGGTAGCGCCTTTAACATTTTCCTGATGCGCCAATTTTTTCTTGGGATTCCGGAAGAGCTCAGCGAGGCGGCGCGGATTGATGGCTGCAGTGAATGGCGAATTTTTTGGCGCATCATTCTTCCCCTCAGCAAACCGGTTTTGGCCACCGCCGCGCTCTTTCATTTTTTGTATGCATGGAACGACTTCATGGGGCCGTTGCTTTATCTCACCCGCAAGGAAACCTTTCCGCTCTCCCTCGCGCTGCAAAATTTCCAGGCGCAAAACGGCGGGGTGCAATGGCACCACCTGATGGCGGCAAGCGCGGTCACGATCTTTCCGGTCATCGTGCTTTTTTTCCTCGCGCAAAAGACCTTCATCCGCGGCATCGCCACCACGGGATCCAAAAGTTGACATCGCTGTCGCAGGTCACTCGCCTGCGTCCGTGCTCTCCTCGCCGGGACGGAAAATTGATTTGGCCTGTCCCGTTCTTTTGCTCCTTCTCGCGCGAACCTTCGGCCAGCGTCTCTTCGTTAGTTCCTGACTCACACCGCATCCACCTTTAGGATACCCATGCGTTTCACGTTTATCCCCGTCTTTCTCCTCCACGCGTTTTCCTTCTGCGCCGCGGCGCTAGGCGCGGCACCGCGGGAACGCGTGCTCTTCGACGCCGACTGGAAATTTTTCCGCGGCGACGCGCCGGACGCCGGTCACACGTTGGACTACAAGGCCCTGCGCCCCTGGGTCCTCGCGACCGGCACCGAATTGATCAACGCCGGCGTGGCCAAACCCCAGCGCGCCGAGGGAGATCCCGGGAGCGGCGTCTCGTTTGTCCAACCTGGCTTCGACGACAGTACCTGGACTCCGCTCACTCTGCCTCACGACTGGGCAATCGCCGGACCGTTTAGCCAAGCGCTTCCGGGCGAAACCGGTAAACTGCCCTGGGCCGGCGTGGGTTGGTACCGAAAGCCGTTCACGGTGGAAGCCGATGATGCGGGCAAACTCATCGCCCTCGATCTGGATGGCGCGATGGCCTACTCCTCCGTGTGGTTGAACGGCCACTACGTTGGAGGCTGGCCGTATGGCTATACTTCATACCGGCTGGATCTCACGCCGTTTATCAAATTCGGGGAGCGCAACGTCCTCGCAATCCGTTTGGACAACCCGCCCGATTCATCGCGCTGGTATCCGGGCAGCGGACTCTATCGCCACGTCTGGCTGGTCAAAACCCCGCCGACCCGGATTCGCCACTGGGGCGTTTTTGTCACCACTCCGCGGATCTCCGTCGACACCGCGACGGTGAATGTGGAGGTCGACCTCGAAAACCTCACCCCGTCGAAAGCAGACCTCAAGGTCAGCACCCGTATCCATGAATTGGACGCGGCCGGCGTCGCGTCCAAGTCTCCGGTCGCCGAGTCGCAGAGCGTGGAGGTGAGCCTCGACCCGACAAAAAAAACCCATGACGCGATGCGCTCGTTGAGCCTGAGCGTGGATCATCCCAAACTCTGGGATTTGCAGCATCGGCAACGCTACCTTGCCATCACCACGGTGGAGTCGGGCGGTCGCGTGATCGATCAAGAGAGCACGCCTTTCGGAATCCGGAGCATCAGCTTCACCGCCGACAACGGGTTTTTGCTGAACGGACAACGCGTGCCGCTGAATGGAGTTTGCCTCCACCACGACCTGGGATCCCTCGGCACCGCGGTGCACACTCGCGCACTCGAGCGCCAGATCGAGCTGCTCCAACAGATGGGCTGCAATGCGATTCGGACCAGCCACAATCCTCCCTCGCCCGAGTTCCTCGATCTCTGCGATCGGATGGGCATGCTGGTGATGGACGAGTCCTTCGACTGCTGGAGAGAAGGAAAGAAGAAAGCTGACCTCTCGGCGCCCGACCCCTTCGACCGCTACAACGACTACGCCCGCGTTTTCGATGAGTGGCATGAACGCGATTTGCGCGCTTTGATTCGCCGCGATCGGAATCATCCCTGCGTCGTGCTCTGGAGCGTCGGCAATGAAGTGATCGAGCAGTGGACGGAAGGCCGCTGGTCACTCGCCTCCCGCCTCGCCGGCATCGTGCGCGAGGAAGATCGCAGCCGACCGATCACCGCCGCCTTCAACAACAAGATGGCGGGCTACACCGGTTATCAGACCGCTCTCGACGCGATCGGTTATAACTACAATCCGAACGAATATCTTCTTTTCCACGCGGCCAATCCAACCGTTCCGGTTTTCGGCAGTGAAACCGCTTCCACCGTCAGCACGCGGGGTGAATATTTTTTCCCGCTTGAGCCAGCGAATAAACTTCACGGCCGCGCGAATTTTCAAGTCAGCTCATACGACATGTCCGCCACGGATTGGTCGAACCTCCCCGAGACGGAGTGGCAAGGTTTGGACAAGTCGCCCTTCGCTGGCGGCGAATTTGTCTGGACCGGTTTTGACTACCTTGGCGAACCCACCCCGTACAATGCGGACCTAACTAATATATTGAATTTTTCCGATCCTGCCGATCAAGCGCACGCCGCGGAAGAATTGAAAAAGCTCGGCCGGATCCAGGTCCCCTCTCGGAGCAGCTACTTCGGAATCATCGACCTGGCAGGTTTTCCGAAAGACCGATTTTATCTTTATCAAGCCCGCTGGCGCCCCGACCTGCCGATGGCGCACATCGTGCCCCACTGGAACTGGCCAGACCGCGTCGACGAAATCGTGCCCGTCCACGTCTATTCTTCGGCCGACGAAGCCGAGCTTTTCGTCAACGGCACCTCCTTTGGAAAAAAGAAACGCGAAGCCGGCGACTATCGTTTCCAGTGGAACTACGTGAAGTACGCGCCAGGCGAGGTGAAAGTCGTGACCTACAAAAACGGCAAGCCCTGGGCCGATGCGGCGACTCGCACCACCGGCGAGCCCACGCGCGTGCTCCTCGCGCCGGATAGGATTGAACTGCATCCGGACGGACGCGACTTGTCCTTTGTCACCGTTTCCGTGGTCGATAAAGACGGACTGGTCGTTCCCCGTACTCACAATCTGGTGACGTTCTCAGTGGACGGCCCGGCCGAGATCGTGGCGGTGGACAACGGGAACCCAATCAGTTTCGAACCCTTCCAAGCGAAGGAAAGGAAAGTCTTCAACGGCCTCGCCCTCGTTGTTCTGCGCACACGGATTTATCAGACCGGAGAGGTCACCCTCCACGCCACTTCGGAGGGCCTCGCGCCCGCCGAGATCAAGCTGCGGGTGAAACCGTAAGAGGCGCAATGAGCAAGCAGGTGCCAAAGGACAGGGCCCCGAACGTGCGGCCGCTGTAACTATACGACGAATACGGCGTTCCGAACCCGTATTCAGGTGCGAAGTACATTAACCGCTAAGAGGGCTTAACCTTAGCGGCCAAGCACGAAGGCAGAGGCACATAAACCGATTCCACAAATCACTTGGGGAGCGCCCGGCTCCGTCCGGACTGCTCTGCCCATCGACCGGAAAGCGCCAGGCCCGCTTCAGAGGGGCAGATCGCGCCTTGCGCCTTCCGTCCCTCCTCCCCTCGCAGTCTTTATACTTTTCCGCGACGGGCTTCGAGTTGCTGGCGAATTTCCGCCATCTTCTGCTGGGTCAGCGGGAAACGGCTGAGCGCGATTAGGGCAAAGACCAATCCTACGATGGGAATACAGACAAACCAAAAACGGATCATAAAGATGGTGTGCTCCGTCTGCTGCTCGAGCTTTGAATCAAAGCCGATCCACTCCATTATAAAGAAAGATACGCCAGCGCCGCCCGCCATTCCGACCTTATTAATCCAAGATCCACAAGCGGAGAAAGAGCCTTCACGTCGACGGCCATTCTCGAGCTCGTCATAATCCATAACGTCCGCACCAATTGAGCCGATCAGGGTCCAAAACCCGGCGCTAGTAAATGCGATGAACCCAGAAGCAAATATCTGAAGCCAGATGACCTTCGGGGTATAGAGCCACCAGCTCGCGATGAAAACCATGATCGCGCTGCCCAAAACAAACATCATGCCGTGACGTTTACCCAAACGGCGCGCAATAAAAGCATAAACCGGGATACCTAGAAAACCCAAGACCATCCCAGAGACCCCCATCCAAAAGTTCCACCAATTACCCTCTGATGTATCGCCTTTGCAGACATAATAAAACGTGATCGCGAGTCCAAGCGTACCAACCATACTCAGACCGATATTATAGGCGAGTTGTAGTGCCAGCTGGATACGAAACGGGCGGCATTGTAATGTTTGCCAGAGGGTTTCTTTGATGGAGATTCTCTGCTGTTTTCCTGCAACGATCTTCGCATAATACCGCTCCCGAACCAAGGCGACGCAAGTTAAGCCTGCGACGATCATGATCAGGCCGCAGATACAAAGATAGACCTGCGCTCCGAGCAAGGTGTTGGGATGGGTTCCCGGAGGAGCCGAGTGCCATGCGCTAGAGGTGGTGAATAGCCGAGAAATTCGCTCGAATGCATTGTTCTTATCCGCGTCCACCCAAACCGTCATCGAGAAAAAATTTCCAAAAAAGAATAATCCCACCTCGGGTATTTTTTGGATCGCATTTTTGAAAGAATAAACACTGGTGCGCTCGTGATAATCCGGGGTCAGCTCGTTGGCCAAGCTTAGGTACGGCATATTAAAACAGCTCACCATCGGCAAATATAACGCCGAGGATAAAAGCATAAACCAAAAGTAGCTCGACGGGTCCCAACCAGGCACGACCGCGAGTAAACCGGGAAGGAAAAGTCCGGCGAGGAAAGTACCTGCTAGCATAAACGGCCGCCGCCGACCAAGTCGGCTACGCGCATTGTCGGAAAGCCACCCAAAAAGCGGGTCCGAAATCGCGTCGAAGACTCGATTCAAAATTACCGCGACGCCGATCTCCCACTGCGGCACATGCAAAAAAAGTCCAAATATTTGAAATGCGATAGTGGGATAAAGCCAGTGGCCCCACATATCGAAGAACGAACCGAGGCCATAGCCGATTTTCTGGCCGATGGGCACGCGGTCCTCGCGTGGAGTCGGGGCATTCGCGTGAGTCGGGGCAGGACTAGAGACAACGTCGGGCATGGTAGGAGGGAGATCGCCTGAAAAAAGGATTCAACTCTGAACCGTTCCCTGGGCCAAGGGAGCGATCCATTCACTCATTATGCTGGTGACAATAAACCGCGGCGGCGATCAACGAACTGCGCGCTCCGTCGCGGGGTCAAAGAGATGGGCTTGGGCCAGATTGAAAGCGACTTTGACCTTATCGTTGGTCTGAAACCGATCGGTCGGCCTCACTCGGGCGATGAAGGAGGTGGCACCTGTATTCAGATACAAATACGTTTCGGCTCCCATCGGTTCGGAGATATCGACCTTCACCTCGGCTGTCCGGCCCGGTGCAGGGGCACCGAGGGCATGGGCATCCTCGATATCCTCCGGACGGATACCTAAGATAATCGGCTGGCCGAGGTGTTTCTCGGCCCGTTTTGCCAAATCGGGGTCGAGTTCGAGGCGGAGGGGCTGGTTGGCATTTTCTTCCGTAAACCACACGCTGCCATTGCTCCGCGCCACCGTGCCTTTGAAAAAATTCATCGGCGGACTGCCAATGAAGCCGGCGACGAACAGGTTGTCGGGATGATTGTAGAGGGTGAGCGGCTCGGCCACTTGCTGGATGTGCCCGTCCTTCATCACACAAATCCGATCGCCCATCGTCATGGCCTCCACCTGATCGTGAGTCACATAGATCATCGTGACGCCGAGTCGCGCATGGAGCTTCGAAATTTCGGTGCGCGTGGAGACGCGCATTTTTGCATCCAGGTTGGAGAGTGGCTCGTCGAAGAGGAAAACTTTCGGCTTCCGCACAATCGCTCGTCCCACGGCCACGCGTTGCCGTTGGCCCCCAGAGAGCGCCTTGGGCTTTCGCTCGAGGTAAGGATCGAGGCCGAGCATGGTCGAGGCCTCGCGCACGCGCGCGTCGATTTCGGTTTTGGGCAACTTCCGTAGTTTCAATCCAAACGCCAGGTTCTCGTAGACCGTCATGTGGGGATACAAGGCGTAGTTTTGAAAAACCATCGCGATGTCGCGGTCCTTCGGCGCCACATCGTTCACCACCCGATCGTCGATCGAGATTTTGCCTTCGGTGATCTCTTCAAGGCCTGCAATCATCCGCAGGGTGGTCGATTTTCCGCAACCGGACGGACCGACCAGGACCATGAATTCGCCGTTTCGAACTTCCAGGTTGATTCCGTGAACCACGCGGATCCCGGATCCGCTTTTTTCAGGATAACTTTTGACCAGATTCTGGATCGTGAGGCGCGCCATGGGAACGTATAAGAAAGCGACCCCGGCTTAATCGGCTCGGGTCCGGGAAGCAAAGGAAAGCGGGAGAAACGGGTGCGGAAAAGACAGAAAACGACCGGCGCCGCGCGACGGGAGGACTCTGCCCCCTTACCGCGACGGAATCATCAGATCCTGGGGCGGCGGAGGACCATCGGAAGCCCGAATCACCAGCTGGGTCGGAAGAATCACGTTTTTCGCCGTGCGTTCAATCGTGCCGTCTCGCATCGCCTTGATTCGCTCAAGCGTCATTTCGACCGCCTTGACTCCCATGGCTCTCAACGGTTGCCGCACCGTGGTGAGCTGCGGGATGGTGGTGCGGGCCGCCAGGGTGTCGTCGAAACCCACCACGGAGAGATCGGTCGGGACTTTTAATCCGACGTGGGAGAGGATCTCCAGGCAACCGATCGCGATGGCATCGTTCGCGCAGAAAATGGCTTGAGGCAAGAGGCGACCGCTCGACCGCTTCATGAAGTCGTTCATCGCCCGAGCGCCACAGTCCTCGCTAAAGCCAGCCTCGATCAACAACGTAGGGTCAAACTTGATACGGGCGGCGCTCAGAGCCCGGCGGTAGCCCTCGACGCGGCGTTCCGCGCCGGTCAGTCCTCGCGGCCCGGAGAGGTGCATGATTCGGCGATGCCCGGCCTTGATCAGGTGAGTCACCATTTCAAAGGCCCCGTGTTCTTCGTCCGTCTCGAGATTGACCGACTTGGGAACCGGAATATTCGAGTGAAGCGCCACACAGGGGGTGTGGTCGGGCAGCAAGGAGAGGCTCTCGCGGCTGAGCGTGGGTCCGATCAAAATCAACCCATCGATCCGGCCATCGCAAAAGCCAGGCAGACGTTCCGCGTCTTTTTCCCAATCGTGCAAGGTGAAGACCGTGGTGTTCTGGTCGTGCTTGGCGGCGGCTTCGACCACGCCGTTGAAGACTTCGAGAAAATACTGATTGAGCTCGTTGCCGATGAAAACGGCGGCCACGCCCAGGGTGTTCATGCAACGGTCGGCGAGAGCGCGCGCGGCGGCGTTTGGCCGATAGCGCAATTTTTCCGCAGCCTGGAGGATGCGTTCCCTCGTTTCGGGAGCGGTGCGCGAGGAGGTCCGCGCGCCGTTCAAGACCGCCGAAGCCGCCATGGCGGAAACTCCCGCTTCGCGGCCGACATCGGCCAAGGTGGCAGCTCGGTGAGATTTTTTCTTTAGATGGGTCGACATCGAAACCTGAACGCGGTCACGTTTCCGAATATGCCCGCCGGGGGCAAGCCGGGATAACAGTGAACTGCTCGCACGTTCCCGCGGTCGCAGAAACCTACGGCCGCGAAAGCCTCCGCTCCACCCTCGACCCTCTTGCCAGCTGAACCGCACCGCACTCGCTCTAACAAGGTTCAAATCGATATCGAGTACCCTTCCATTCCCCCCTCAAACATGCTGGGTGCGACGAAAACACCCAGCATGCTGTCACCAAACAGCGGATACTAGTCCGCTAGGCTGCAGAACTTAGAAGTCCACTCCCATGGTGAACTTAGCCGAGCGGCCCGGGGCATAAATATACCCGTAGCGGTGTTGGTCATCGAGGAGATTGTCCACGTTGATCGCGTACCGAACATGATACTTCTCTTTGAACACCGTGCGGTATTCAATCAGTGCATTCATGGTAATCCGGCGTTTGGTCCAGAGTTGAACCAAGACCGGTTCGGCCATACCGGGAACGGTGACGCGGTCGATATTGCCGCCGCCGCCGCTGAAGCCGCTAAACCACATTCTCTTGTCTTCCCAATATCCACCCAAACCCACGGTCACTCCCTTGAGCGGCGGGATGGTGTGATCGAGAGAGTAGCGGAGCCAGGCCGAAGCGGTGTTCTTCGGAGTGTCGTCGGCTGACTGTTGATATTCCGGGATCGCAGCCTTGTAAGTTGTCGTATCCTTCACATCGCCGTAAACCTGGGAGGCAGTCTTGTTATAGCTCAGGGTACCGAAGTTTCCGTCACGCACGTACCACCACGCGACCGGCCAGAACGGAGCCGAGACGAATGAGTAGGTAGGCGACGTGATTTGTCGCTTCGCGTGGGCGAAGTTAAACGTCGCTTGCAGATCGTTCGTGACGCTGGCGATCAACATCATATCCCAACCCTTGGACTCGTCGTTGAGTGCGACCGACGCTCCACTGCTGTCTGGAGCATTGCCCGTCCCGCTGGTTCCATTTCCGAAATAGTAGGTTTGTCCCGAGGTGTAGTTAAAGTTACCACCCCAACCTCTATAATCCACTTTGGAGGCGAGGATGAAGGCCGCGGTTTGCGGGTCACTCATATTGACGAGAGGGAAGTAGACACCGGCATTGCCCGTACCACCGAGGGTGTAGGTATTGTACTCCGACTCTCTCATCAAACCGCGCATATTGGTCGTGGTATCGATGCTTGAATCCCACCAGCGTTGTACGCCGGGGATGCTGCTGAAACCAGCGCCGGGGGTGAACTCATCTGCGCCCGCGGGAACGGCCGCCATTGCGTCCAACGTGGGCCAGTAGCCGGAGGGAAATATTTTCTTCGCAGCGTCTACGCCCACTTTTTTGATGCCATACCAAACCGCTTCCGCGTTCGGGTAAGACCAGACCGTCGTGTTGGCTTTCGCCGGGTCATATCCCTTTGAGGCGTTCTTGTAGGGAGCAGGTGCCCACCAGAGATCTTTCGGCGTATTAGTCCGCTCGATTTTGTAGGCCGATATGGTGCCCGAGATGCGGCCATCAAGCACGTCAAACTTTAGACCGACTTCCTTGTTTTTCGCCTTGGTCGGCGCAAAGGCATTTCCGTTGCCGTCGCGAGCGTAGTAGTTTGGCACTACACCGGTCGAGTAGAGGCCGAAGACCGACAAGTTGCGCGTGATGGCGAAGCTCGCGCCAATTTGCGGACTGGTCGCGGTGGGAGCCTTCGCCCCCGCACGGACATTGTAGTCCGGCGTGTGCGTCGACTCGTAGTCATAATAGGTGGCACCCCATTGATCGTTACGATCCCGACGCGCACCGCCGATCAGGGTCAGACGATCATGGAAAAATTTCCCCTGGTAAACGGCATAGTAGCCAAGGTCCCAAGTGAGCGTTTGATAGTGATGCAATTTGGTTCGAGGGAAATCCGGACGGCCGTCACCCTGAAAACCGTAGCGGAAGTAGCTATAGTCATTCGGATTCCGGTAACTATAGCGATCGATGTCGGCCACGGCGTGGTTGGTGTACGAATACGGAGGACCAAAATCCACTTCTTTCAGGTCTTGTTTTTGGTACTGAACGCCGACCACGAAATCGTGCTTGCCCCACATTCCGAGATCCAACTTGTAGGTCGCATCGGCGCGGAATTGACTGCGATTTTCAACTTTATTGTCGTCGATCCAGTCATAGCGCAGCGCAGACGTCGTGCTCGTTGTGGGAGGCCCAGGAATGATACTATCGGTGAGGAGGAATTCGTTATTGATACTCGAGTTCTCCGAATACCCGTACAACGAGTCGCCCCGGAAACTGCCTGGAGGACGGTTCTGATAGATTTGCTGAGGAGAAAGCCCGACTTTGGGGTCAGTCGCATCATACGGAAATCGCCCATCGCGGTTTGCTTGGGTAAGAGCGTCGCGCAGATTATAATTCGTGCCCGCGATCGAAACCACCGCGTTAGGCGCGAAGTTAACCGGATTAGTCAACGTAAACGGCTGATTGACGACGCTGGTGTCGCGGATCTGACGCGAATCGAATTCGCGGCGAGATTGAGCGACGCCGGCACGGACGAAAAACTGATCGCTGACCTTCTGGGTGACATCAAGTACGCTGTTCCGGAACGGACCTTTCAAAAAGGTATCCGGTCCTGACCAACGGAACGTGCGGGGATTGACGGCACGCGGAGTAACATCCGTGAGCCACGCGCCCGTGCGGCTCCCGTTAGACCGAATATTCTGAAACCCGACCCCGGTCTGGTCTACATGGCCAAATTCGTTGTCGATCACGACGGTCGTGTTCTTGAACGGATTGAAGGAAAAGACCGGCGATAAAGTCCAGTGCTTCGACTTATAGAAGTCTGTATAATCGCCGCGTTCTTCATAGGATCCCGTAATACGATAGGCCGGTTTCCAGGAGCTGCTGCCCAACGGTCCGGTGAAGTCGAATTCACCCCGATAAAGGCCCTGTGTGCCGACGGTGAGGCCGGTATAATATTTTTCTGTCAACAGGGGTTTCTTTGGCAGGTAGTTGATGACTCCACCGAAACTGCCCACGCCGTAGAGCAGAGCGGACGGACCGCGCAGCACTTCGACACGGTCAATATCAATTGAGTCGGCCGAATACTGGCGGCGAAAACCATCGCGCAGCACTTGGTCGATCACGAAACCGCGGAGCTTCGTGGTGGAATCGCCCGGAGCGCGAGTCGCGCCGCGCGGATCGTTCGCCCCGGCGGTTTGCCGATCGCCATCGGGCTCGACGAATGCGTCGGATTGAGACTCCAACAGCACGCCTGCAGAATAGCGGAGCGCCTCGCGCAGGTTGGTCGCGCCCGTGTCTTGGATGAACTGATTAGTGATGACCTCGAGGTTGAGCGGCAACTCCTTGATCGGAGTATCGAGCCGAGTACCAGAGGTGGAGTTTGTAGCCCGGTATCCTTTGTCCTTCGAAGTACTGACCTCGAAGGGCGAGAGGAGGATGGTGTCGTCCTCAGATGAAGCGCTGGGCGCTTTGGCCTGAGTCTGACCCGTCGTTGAGTCCGTCTTCGTTTGCGCGAAGGATGAACTCGGGACGATTGCTAGCGCTGGGAGCAGCGCGAGCAACGCCCTATACATATGGGTGTTGTTCATGGGGTGTTTGCGGTTAATCCGATAAGCGGTTTGCGGCGCAGATCGGAAGGGGGACCAGCTAGCGTGCTAGCTGGAAAGCGAAGAAAGTGTATTCAAGATACCCGTACACGCAGGCTGCGCGTGTTCGGCGTAGGTGTAAGAAGGATACCTCCTGGATCCTGCTCGACGCCGGCGTGTTCGACGCCCGCGACGGACTTGATTCCGACCAACTGAACTTTTGCTCCAGTCGCGGATCCCTCAAAGGTGATATCCACGATGGAGCCCGACCGTTTTGCGGTGAAAGTTCCGGCGGATTCGCCGGAAGACGTGACCAAGCGGGCGTGCGCCGCAGCGCCGTCGTCCAAGGCGTAAACGGAAAACCGTGTGCCCTGGGTGTAATCATAATCGGGCTGATCATCGCGCCCGCCAAAAGCTATGACGGAATTTGGCCGAACAAAAAGAGGCAGACCGAAGAAGTCGTGCTGCGAACGATACCACCGTCCGCCCATCTGCTCGACGCCGGTCAACAAGTGTGTCCAGCGTCCCTCAGGCAAATAATAATCCACCGCGCCGTTTTCGGTCAGGACCGGTGCGACCAATAGATTTGCGCCCAACATATATTGGCGGTCGAGCGTGTCGCAGCCCGGGTCGCCGGGAAATTCCATCATCATCGCGCGCATCATCGGCACGCCGTCTCGATGGGCCTCGACCGCAGCCGCGTAGAGATAAGGCATCAGACGAAGTTTCAGCTTGGTGAAGAAGCGGAGGACGTCGCAGGCTTCGTCATTATAATTCCACGGAACGCGATAGGAAGAACTGCCATGGAGTCGGCTGTGGGAAGAGAGTAATCCAAAGGCCAACCACCGTTTATAAACATCGGCCGGAGGAGATCCTTCGAAGCCGCCAATATCATGACTCCAAAATCCGAAACCGCAGAGGCTGAGGGAGAGGCCCCCGCGCAAACTCTCCGCCATCGATTCAAAAGTGGACCAGCAATCGCCGCCCCAGTGAATCGGAAATCGCTGACCGCTCGCGTAAGTGGCGCGCGCGAAGACCACCGCGTTGCCCTTGCCGCGCGCCTCTTCCAAGACTGAAAAGACCGCCTGATTATAGATGATCGGATAGAAGTTATGCATCTTCACCGGATCCGATCCGTCGTGATAGACCACGTCCTCCACCGGAATGCGTTCGCCGAAGTCGGTCTTAAAAGCATCGACGCCCATTCCGACCAAACGCCGCAGTTGACTTTGGTACCATGTCACCGCCGCCGGATTAGTGAAGTCGACAATCGCCATCCCGGGCTGCCACAAGTCGGTCTGCCAAACATCGCCGTTGGCTCGTTTGATAAAGAAACCGCCCTCGCGACCTTCTTGGAAAAGCGGCGACCGCTGCGCAATGTAAGGATTTATCCATACACAGATTTTCAGCTTACGGTCGTGCAGCCGCTTCAACATGCCAGCGGGGTCCGGAAACATCCGCGGATCCCACTGGAAATCGCACCAGTTGAACTCCCGCATCCAAAAACAATCGAAGTGAAAAACGCTGAGCGGGAGATCCCGCGTCTTCATTTCGTCGATGAAGCTGGTGGTGGTTTTTTCGTCGTAGTTGGTGGTGAACGACGTCGATAACCAGAGACCGAAGGTCCAACTCGGAGGCAAGGCGGGCCGACCGGTCAAGGCCGTTAGCTTCTGGAGAATTTCTTTCGGCGTAGGGCCATAAATCACAAAGTACTCCAGGCTTTCTCCTTCGAGACTGAACTGCACCCGCGCCACTTTTTCCGAAGCCACTTCAAAAGAAACCGGACCGGTTTCATTGACCAACACGCCGTAACCGCGATTCGTGAGATAAAAAGGAACTGTCTTGTAGGCCTGTTCGGAGGCGGTGCCACCATCCTTGTTGATGTTTTCCACCACCTGACCGTTTTTGATAAAAGCGGTGAAGCGCTCGCCCAGCCCATAGACGCATTCTCCCACGCCAAGATTCAACTGCTCAACCATGTGGTTTCCTCGACCGGCGTATTGAAAATACCCGAGCCCCTTCCAGCCACTCCGGGTCAAGACACGATCGCCTGCTTTGAAGGCCAACTCCCAGCCGCCTTCTTTGCGAACATGCACCGCAAGACGACCACTCTGCAAAATGGACTCAGCGCTTCCGTGTGAGATGCGCAAGGGGACATCTCCCGAAGGTTGAAGGGGAATCTGCGGCCCTCGCTTTTTTCCTCCGGTATAGTGCTCGGCCCGCACCCGCACCACATCGGGGAGCGGCGAGCTCAGCTGTACGGTCAAGAGCGGCCCTTGCAACGTATCGCCCCGGTGGCGAATTTGTCGGGTCGGTGCGGATACAACCAACGCGGATTTCTCTTCTACGATGTCATAAGCCTCCGTCGCATAGTGGGCCGAAACGCCCGGCTGAAGCAACCATTGGCCATCTGTGAACTTCATGAAAGAGAAGAAAGGCGCGAGAACAGGAGATGACCAGCTTTGGATACGAAACCTGGATCGATCGAATGTAGTGTGATCTAACTACACAAAAATAAGACAGGCCTGCAGAAATAGGCATGCACCGCCAGCCCTCCGATTTTGCAACGACCGAGCCAGAGCACACGCAGCAAACAGAAGAGCGAACATAAGGGGAAGAACGCAGGAAGCTGTTGAACGCCACCGACTTGAGCGAAGGTTCTCAATCGGGGAATTTAAGGCTAAATCAGTCTTTTTGGGCTTGAGGGTGCAAGCTAAAAGTTTTGGCTTCACCCTCTTTTTCCTCTCCTAGCCCAGCCACGCAGGAACGGATGATCCCGGCCCTTCACCGCGCCAGAACTACAGGCTTTGCTTAAACTGCTCGAGGGCGGTTTCGCTTTCGTGGTCGCCCACAAGCTTCGCCGCGGCCACGCCTTTTTCCAACACCTGCTTCGCCTCTGGTTTTTGTCCCAGCTCGGCCAAGGTGTGCGCGAGAAGTGAATACGCTTGAGGATCCGTCGGACTCTGTTCGGTAAAAAGCCGAAGCTCGGGCAACGCTTGTTCCAAACGGTGGGTCGTAACATAGACCATGCCGAGGCCGGCGTGCAGCAACGGGATGCCTGGATCGTATTGGATACCTGCCTGGTACGCCTTTTCCGCTTCCTCCATTTTACCCTGCCCCGCGAGGGCGTTCGCTCGGAGGTGCTGAAGATCGGCCATGATCCGTCGGCATTTCGGATTCTGTGGCTCGAGTTCGAAGGCCTTTGAGGCCAGGCTCTCTGCGGCCGACAGATTGTCCGCATCGATCTCGATGCTGGCGAGAGCGAGCCATGCATCCACATAAGTCGGCCGAATCTGGACCGCTTGCTGAAAACTCCGTTTCGCTTCGTCCGCTCGTCCGAGCTTCATCAAACTTTCGCCCAGGTTAAAATGCGCCTCCGGCAACCCGTTGTTGCGGGCCAGCGCGGTCTTGAAGGCTTCCACGGCTTCGGCCGGACGTTGGGCCAGGAGCAAGACATGCCCCCGAGCGGCTATGACCTCGGCCTGATCGGGAAACTCTTGTAGTGCTTTTTCCGTGACCGCAAGGGCCTCCGCAAAACGCTGCTCTCGACAGAGCACCACCGCGAGATGGACCGGCAGGACATAGGCGTCAGGCACCGCTTGAACGCCCCGCTGGAGAGTTTCGCGAGCGTCGGCCAGCTTGCCCGCCATGGCCTGCGCCTCGGCCAGCGTATCGTAAAAGGTCGGTTCGTTCGGGGAAATTTCGACCGAGCGGCGCAGGTAGGGCAAAGATTCGTTGATCAAATTTCGCTTGGCCAACGCCGCCGCGGCCATCTGAAGCCGATAGCTGTCGTAACAATAGTCATACAATTCGTCGACCCACGGATCGGTGCCCGCGTAAGGAGGGCAAAGGCGTTCCTTCCGCTTTTCCTCGGCCGCTCCGCCTGGGTCTCCGACCTTGGCCAGTAATTCGCCTTTGAGGTGATGCCCTGCTCCGTAGTTTGGATACTTCTGCAGCAGGGCATCGAGGCGTTGCAAGGCACCGCGAACGTCGCCAGCCACGCTGTCGAGGTAAGCCAAATTCGAGGGTCCCCTCGGGTCCGACGGGGCGAAAGCCAAGCAGCTCTCGAAATAGGGTCTGGCCTCGGTGAACCGATGATCCCGAATCAGAAGGTCGCCGAGCAAAATCAGGGCCGGCGTGTAGTCGGGCGCCAGGCGGGCGGTCTGGCGAAGAAGATCGATCGCCTGGTTTTGGTCGTTCGCCTTCAAACGCAGATCGGCTAGATAATAAGTCCAACGGGGATTCTGCGGCTCCAGTTGCCGAAGGGCCTGGAGCGCGGTTTCGGCTTCCCCATTGTAGCCATTGGCCTGATACATTCGGGCCAGGTCGCCCAAGGCTTTTCGGGCTTGGCCGGCGCACTTGGCTTCGGCCATCGCGCGATCGATATGTTCCACCAGGGCCTTCGACCACCGGCTGGAGTCAGGACGCCGCGGCAGGCCTGCTAGAACGATCGCCTGCTCTCGGCGTTCGAGGATCAGACGATAGCCATACCACCCTCCGCCAACCAGGAGGAGAGTCACCACGAGGAAAACGACGAGGGAAGACTTGCGCACGGGAAATCAGGGTTGAGCCAGCGGACGACGGCGCCAGAGCGTGACCCGACTCATGGCAGGAAAAGGGGGAAAGACATGAAATCCGCCTGTCACCAGAACGGGGATACCATTGCCATCCAGGTCGCCCGCGGCGACCGTGATCAGGTGAGTCGGCTCGTGCGCCAGAGGGACCCGGGTAAAATGCTGCGCGCCGTCGTTGATCCAGGCCATCAGCCACACCGCGTTCACGTTGTTGGCATCGTTAAAGCCGGAAACGGTGACGATGTCCAAATGGCCGCCTCCGTTGAGATCGACCGCGGCCGGGCTGTAGCAACCCGTCATGTCGCCAATCCGGTGATACGTGAACTTCCCGTGGCCGTCGTTCTCCAGCCATTGCAGACCGTGCCAGGGCGCCACGCCGGTAAACGCTTCGTTGAAACCGTCGCCGTTGGAGTAGAGCAGGTCGGGGCTGCCATCGTGATTGAGATCGCAAACCTCGAGCCCGCTGCTGTTCCAACTCGGATCCGCCGCCTTCCAAAGGATGGCGTCGCGGAACTGACCTGACCCCTGGTTGGTGAAGAGGTGGACCTCCTCGTCGTCCTGCGAAACCAGAGCGGCGAAGTCCGGTCGGCCATCGCGGTCGAAATCCGCCACCGGGGTGTGAATCGTCCCCGGCTTGCTCAGCAAGAGATGGCTCTCGAATTTCCAGTCGCCGAGATTTTCCATCCAACGGACCTCGCCCTCGTTGTATCCAAATTGCCCTACGACCAGGTCGATCCGGCCATCGCCATTCAAATCCACGCCGCGCACGTCAGTGACCCGCGCGATATTTTCCGCGATGATCCGTTTTCTGAAATGAGCATCGCCGAGATTTTCCAACACGATCACGCTCCCGATTCGATCGTTGCTCGGCAGAATCACTCCCATGCTCGCGACCAACAGATCCGGTTTGCCGTCGCCGTTGACGTCGCAGACCGACACGTGAACCGGCGCTTGAACATCGGCCAGCTTCTGCTCGGTAAACACTCCTCGGGGTGATTGACGTATCCAAGAAACGGTGTGGGCCAAAGCATCGCAGACCAGCACGTCGAGCAGTCCATCTTGATCCAGATCGGCCAGCGCCACGTGGGTGATCACCGGGTGGCCCTTCATCGGCCAGCCCAGCGGCTGCGGATCGAAGCGATAACGCGGGTCGAGCGCGGTCGACGGAGCGATCGGCGGCGCACTGGGGGGAGGAACAGACGGCGGTTCGGGTTGAAACCTCCACCACAACGCCGCACCGAGGCAGACCCCTGCGGTGACGGCGAAAAGAAAAAAACGTATGGGGCGGGAAAAACTCATGGGAGGCTAACCACGAAAGCAGAACTCCTGAGCTAGCAGGATAGCGCTTCACCGGTAAAGCGGCATCACGCCGAGCCGCGGCATTTGCGAGTCAGCTCACTTCGCGCCTTCGCCGTTTCTCTCCTTGGCCATTTTGCGGTGATGGTTGACTCTGAGCGAGAGACGTTTCCCCGTTTCGCATGCACCTCCGCACACCCCTGCTCGGCATCTTGCTCTTGGTCGCTGGTCTCGCACGCGGGCAAACGCCCGCCTCGCTCACGGGAGATCCGAGGCTGGATGAGAAAGTCTCCGACTTGCTTCGGCAGATGACGCTCGAGGAAAAAGTCGGCCAGCTGATGCAGCATTCATCCGACGACAACGCGACCGGTCCGGCGACGAAATCCAATATCCTCAACGAGATTCGGTCCGGCCGCTGCGGAGCAATGCTCAACGTCACCGGAGCCGCTTACTCGAAGACCTTGCAAACCGTGGCGGTGAAGCAGTCGCGCCTCGGGATTCCTCTCATCTTCGGCTACGATGTGATTCATGGATACAAGACCATTTTCCCGATTTGCCTCGGGCAAGCGGCCTCCTGGGACGTGGCCGCGATCGAAAAAGCCGATCGCATCGCCGCGATTGAAGCGACTTCGGCCGGGATTCATTGGACGTATTCACCCATGGTGGACATCGCGCGCGATCCGCGCTGGGGCCGCATGTCTGAAGGCGCGGGCGAAGACACCTACCTCGGGATCCAAATCGCCAAGGCGCGGGTTCATGCTTTTCAAGGAGACGACCTCTCGCGTCCCGACACCATGCTGGCCTGCGCCAAACATTTTGCAGCCTACGGCGCGGCTCAGGCGGGACGCGACTACTACACGACCGATCTGTCGGAGGCCACTCTGCGCGAAGTCTACCTGCCGCCCTTCAAGGCCGCGGTCGACGCCGGCGTGGCGACCTTCATGGCCGCTTTTAACGATCTGAACGGAGTGCCTTCCTCGGGAAATAAATTTCTTCTCCAAACCGTTTTGCGCGGTGAGTGGGGCTTCAAGGGCTTCGTGGTCTCCGACTGGGGCTCGGTCAACGAGCTGCAGTACCATGGCTACGCCGCCAGCCCGCGAGACGCAGCCCGGCTGGGGTTCAATGCCGGCGTCGAAATGGACATGGAGAGCAAGCTCTACTACCCGCACCTCCTCGGCTTGGTGAAAGAAGGCAAGGTCACGGAAGAACAAATCACCGTCGCCGCTGGACGGATACTGGCGATGAAGGCCCGGCTCGGGCTGCTCGATGACCCGTTTCGTTACAGCGATCCCGCCCGGGAAAAAGCGACGTTGCTGCGTCCGGAACACCTGGAGGCCGCGCGCGATTTGGCCCGCCGCGCCTGCGTGCTATTGAAAAACGACAAGCAGATCTTGCCGGTTCAAAAGGAAGCGACCGTGGCTTTGGTCGGACCTCTCGCCGATTCGCGGATCGATATCCTGGGCTCGTGGCGTGGCCGGGGCGAAACCTCTGACGCCGTGACGTTGCTGAAAGGGTTTCAAGGAGTGTTTCCCTCCGACCGCCTGCTCTATGCCCGGGGCTGCGATATCAGCGGAAAGGATACAACCGGTTTCGCGGAGGCGCGAGCCGCGGCCGACAAGGCAGACGTGGTCATCGCCGTGCTGGGCGAGAGCTGGGATATGAGCGGCGAGGCCAGTTCCCGTTCGAACCTAGACCTGCCGGGCCAGCAGATCGCGCTCCTGACCGAGCTCCACAAATCAGGTAAACCGATTGTCGTGGTCCTGATGTGCGGCCGAGCGTTGACCTTGGAAAACGTGTTGCCCTTGGCCGATGCCGTACTCATCGCCTGGATACCTGGAACGATGGGCGGTCCGGCCATTGCCGATGTAGTGACGGGGGCTTACAATCCCGCCGGCAAACTCCCGGTCACTTTCCCGCGGAGCGTGGGGCAGATTCCGATTTTCTATAATCACAAATCCAGTGGTCGACCGCAGCCCCCAGGCGAGCGGATCCAGTATAAATCCAATTACCTCGATTCGCCCAACAGTCCGCTTTTCCCTTTCGGCTTTGGACTGAGTTATACCAAATTTACTTATGATAATTTGCGAGTGAGCGCGCCCATCCTTCACGCGCAGGGGGAACCGTTGACTGTTTCGGTGACGGTCCGAAACGAAGGCGGCTATGACGGCGAAGAGACCGTCCAGCTCTACATTCACGATCGAGTCGGATCGCTCACCCGACCGGTGCGCGAGCTAAAAGGTTTTTCGAAAGTGTTTTTGAAGAAAGGCGAAGAGCGCGAAGTCACCTTCAAGCTGACTCCTGCGGATCTGGCTTTCTGGCGGGCCGATCTGACCTTTGGCCCTGAGCCGGGAAAATTCGAAGTCTTCGTCGGAGGAGATTCGGACGCCACACTCCAGGACAAATTCGAACTCGCCGCAGATTGAAAAACCAAGCGTGCCTTTCGGAATGTCGGCCGCCTAAACCAAAAACGCGTTGCACAGCGGCCGTAGTTTGGGATCGTGAATGGTCTATTATGGTACCTATCGCCCGCTCTACTCTTCTTTCGATTTTTCTCGTGGCCAGCGCCTCGCCACTGCTGCGCGCTGCGGACCCCGCTCCGGCGGACGCCCCGGCTCCCACCGCACCGGCGGCTCAACCGGCCCACAAAAAGCAGCGTCCCTCGACTGAGCTAGAAGATCGCATGGATGAAATGGGGAATGCTTTCAAAAAGCTTCGCCGCCAAATCAACGAACCGACCCAAAACGCAGCGTCACTCGAACTCGTCGCTCGACTGCGCGCCGGCACGGAAAAAGCGATCAAGTTGACTCCGGCCAAAGCCGCGGATGTCCCTGAAGCCGACCGGGCCAAATTTATCGCCGACTATCAGGAAGGCATAAAACATTTGCAGGCCTCGATCGGCAAATTGGAAGAGGCATTGAAGGCGAACAACAACGCGGAAGCGGCCAAAATTCTCAAGGAAATCGGGGCCGAGCAAAAAGAGGGCCACAAGCAGTTCATGCGCAAAGAGTCGTAAGGAAGAGTTGGATACCAACGCGCTCTTCCGAAAGCGAAGAGCGCAAACCTCAGTCGATCGACTTGCTTTAGACTAGTCCTCGGTTTTTCGAAAAACCTTCCGAGCGAAGCCTCGGAGGTGCCGATCTGGTCAGGGTCAGGCCGGGGGCGGCCAGGGGGCGGTGCTGCTGGATCCCGGCGTCAGACCTGGCGCCCGGGTCAATGCAGCGCGGGGTACAGCTTCATTTACCGCCAGCCAATAGAAACCGAGTTGGGAAACGATTTCCTGAAATCGGTCGAAGCTCACCGGCTTTTGAATGTAGCTGTTGACCCCCAGCCGGTAGCCTTCGATCAGGTCCCGCTGCTCGCTCGAGGAGGTCATGACCACGACCGGAATCATGCGAAGCACGGCATCCGCTTTGATGATGCGAAGCACCTCCAAGCCGTCGATCTTGGGAAGCTTGAGGTCGAGCATGACAAGACGAGGGGGGCGATCGGCCCAGCGATCCGCGTATTGCCCTCGACAATACAAAAAGTCCAACGCTTCCTCGCCGTCACGCGCCACGTGAACCCGATTGGCTAGATTGTTTTTCCGAAACGCCTGGAGCGTGAGCTCAACGTCGTCGGGATGATCCTCGACGAGCAAAATCTCCACTTCGGTCTTTGGCATGGCGGGATGAGGGATTAAGTTTTGGGCGAACTGTCGGCGGGAAGAGTGAAAAAGAAGCAGGCTCCTTGATCGATGGCCGCCTCGGCCCAAATCCGCCCGCCGTGTTTGTGGATGATCCGTTGAACAATAGCGAGCCCAACCCCAGTTCCTTCAAAATCTTCGACCCGGTGCAGACGTTGGAAAACGCCAAAAAGTTTCTCCACGTACTTCATGTCGAAGCCCACGCCATTATCGCGAACGAAAATCAGGTGAAAATTCCCTTCCAGCCGACTTCCTATCTCAATCACCGCGGTCGGGCGGGTACGGCTGTATTTCACCGCATTGGAAATCAGGTTGGCAAAAACTTGTCGGATAAGTCCCACGTCAAAGGAAGCGGTCGGGAGGGGGTCGATTTTCCACTCAATTTGCCGGGTCTCGGTCTCAACCCGAAGATCGCGCATCACTTGAGAAACGACTTCGTTCAGCGGCCAGGACTGCAGCATGAGCTCTTGCCGGCCCACCCGGGCCAGGCGGAGCAGGTCATCGACGAGCTGTCCCATGTTGCGAGCGCCAAACCGAATGCGACCCAGCAGACGCTGCGCTTCGGCGGACAGACTGGTTGAAAACTCCTGCTCCAGCATCTGCGCAAAACCGTTGATGTGTCTCAGCGGAGCACGCAGGTCGTGGGAGACTGAATACGTGAAGGCCTCCAATTCTCGATTGGCGTGGGCCAGCTCCTCGGTCCGCTTGTTGACCCGTTGCTCGAGTTCCTCGTTCAAGCGGCGCACTTCTTCCTCGGCTCTCTTGGCCGCGGTGATGTCGATCAAGACGCCGATCACCCGCTTCACCCCGTCGTCGCCCGCGGAGGCGCCGCCGCGGGCGGTCAGGTGCCGAACCGCGCCATCGGGCCAGAGCACACGGAACGAAAAACTCACGTTCGCCATGCCCGAAAGCATCGCCCGGCTGGAGAGGCGGACCTGCTCGCGATCGTCCGGATGGACCCGCGCCAGCAACCCGTCGAGCGAAGGTTGTAACTCCCCTGCGGATACACCCAAAAGCGGATGCACATAGGGATCCCAGTGAACCCGGTTCTCCTGCAGATCCCAATCCCAAGTGCCGATCCGCCCGGCCTCGAGCGCGAGTTTGAGGCGGTCCTGGCTCTTTCGCAGATCTGTATCGCTTTGTTGAATGCGCGCCATCATCCGATTGAACGAATCGGTCAGCTGGCCCAATTCGTCGTTTCCGTGCTTCGCCGCCCGGGCCGAGTAGTTGTTTTGATTGGACACCTGCTGGGTCGTCTCCGCGAGTTCGAGAATCGGGCGAGCAATCCTTCGGCGGAGGGCGGTGGCCACGGCCCAGGCGACCACGAAGGAGACGATTAAGATCGAAAGCGTGATGCCCAGGTAGGTGCGCAGCGCCACGTAAATCTGGCTGGTCGAGGCCCGCACGAAAATCGTCCCGAGCGGCTGTCCGCCTTCTGCAACGACCGCGGTGTAGTGGAGTTCACCGTCAGCAAATTCATAGCCCAGGGGCGGCGGAGTGGCGGGCATGAGTCCGTCCCCGAAAGCGGCGAAGGGCTGGCCCTTGATATCGTAAAATGCCGCTCCGACGATTCGTGGATCCGCCTGCAAAAGCTGCAGTGTACGTTGGGCGTCTGGCTTGTTTTCGAACGCAATCGCCGCCGTGCTGTATTCTCCCGCCATCGAAGCCAGCGTCCGCACCGTTTCGACCAAGGCGCGCCGAGAGAGAATAAACTCGTAGGCCACAAAGGCACCGCAGGCCAACAGCAGGACCAGGGCGCAGGTCAGCATGATCACCGTCGTGAGCTTCCGCTTAATCGGCAGATCTTTGAAGTGAATCATGGTTCAGTTCTCCACCACTTGGGCGAGACGCAGCAGCTTGGAGCTGATGGCAAGGTTGGCTTTGCGCGCCGCTTTCAGGTTGATGGTCAATTGAACGTGGCCCGTTCCCGTATCGAAACCGATGATACCTCCGCGCCACGCAAAACGATCGAGGTCGGAAACGGAGAGGATGGGGCGATCCTGAATCTCCCGAAAAGTCTGGGGCAAATAAGCTCCTTCAGAACGGCAGATAAAAAGGATGTGACACGGCCTCAGGGTCTGCCCTCGTTGGTAGCGAGCCACGTGAATGGGACGATCGTGCCTCGTTTCGGAACGAACGACATTGTCCAAGGCAGAGCCAAAGGAGTCTTCGCCCAAAACACCGATGATAAAAGGCGTATCTTCGCTCTGAAAGGCGGTCGGCGGCCACTCCACGAAAGCTGCGAAATGAAAGAGAAAGGCCGCCTTCAGCTCATATTCTTTCGCCATTTCCGCCGAAGCGTTCCGCGCAAAACGGGAGCTGATAAAAAGCGTCGCGCACAACACCAGGAATCGCCGTCGCGTCAGACGAGGAAAACCGCGGAGCTGGGCAGACGAGTCCATGCTGAGAAGTCACCTAGCACCGGACCGGATAACGCCAGTGCCTCGGTCGCTCGGAGTTTCCGCCTTGAAGGACGTTCGCAAACACATCCGCCCTTCCTTCTCCAAATCCTGAAATCCTTTCGGGTCCAGCCTTGGTAGTAAGCACCATACCAATACCTTAGGCCGGATTGAAAAAAGGGGCAAACACGGAATCACCCCAGACCGCCAACTCCGGTCCCCGACCTCTCCCTTGTCCATCGCTCTTTAACTCCTCTGAGCCGACCTCGCTTAGCTAGCGGCCGAAATTTTCAGACGAGTTTTTTTATACGCTCTGGCTTTGGTCACTCTCCAGCGCGCTAAACCTCCGACCGGCGAGTCCGGCTTCTCCGCCCCTCCCTGCCGAAGAAGCCGACTCACGTCTTCGTGGCCCTAGTGCGCAAAAAAGTCGGGACCGGCAAAAGCCAGTCCCGACGATAAAGCAGAATGTAGGTGGCGCAGGCATACGCCACCGACGCTTTGCTTACTGATTAATTGAAACCGTCCGGGTCAAGGGCTGGGCAAACAGACTCGGATTGTAGGTGATCCCCGACGGCGGCGTGACCTTAGTGATGGTGACCGTCTGCGCGCCAGGGAAGGTCGTGCGATGGGTCGCAAAACGAACTTCGCCATTGCTGTCCGTGGTGAGATGGAGCGTTCCGACAAACACGCCGCTCCACTGCAGCGACAAGCGCACACCTGCGACCGGCTTGTTCGCCTGATCGAGCACTCGCGCGGCTGCCACCAATTTGGTGCCATTTGAATTCCGACGGGGCGTGAGCGTGAACGAGCTCACATCGACCGCTTCGCCTCCGGCGGGCGGCACCGCCGAAACCACGATCGAGACACTGCTCGTCGCTTTTGCTCCGGCGCTGTCCGTTACGGTGAGAACCGCCGAGTAGGTTCCAGGCGCAGTGTACACATGGCTCGGATTGGCCTCGGTGGATACAGGGGTGTTGTCACCAAAATTCCACGACGTGCTCGCGAGCGGTCCTTCTGCGTCAGCCGAACCGGCGCTCGAGAACTTGACCGTGAGAGGCGCGGTTCCGGAGGTTGGCGTGGCGGACGCCTTGGCCACAGGGGGCTGATTGCCGGCTGGAGGAGCCGAGACCACGATCGAGACGGTGCTCGTCGCTTTCGCGCCCGCACTGTCCGTCACAGTGAGGACAGCCGAGTAAGTTCCGGCCGCGGTGTAGATGTGGCTGGGATTGGCTTCGGTCGAAGTCTGGGTGTCTCCAAAATTCCATGACTGGCTGGCAATCGTGCCGTCGGAATCGGAAGAGCCTAAGCTCGAGAATTTGACCGTCAACGGAGCGGGGCCCGAGGTCGGAGTCGCGGTCGCTTTGGCGACCGGAGGCTGGTTGCCCGTCGGAGCCGGTGAAACCACAATCGAGACGGTCGCGCTATTCTTCGCGCCCTCATCATCGGTCACGGTCAGGACAGCGGCAAAAGTTCCCGCAGTGGTGTAGGTGTGGCTTGGATTCGCGTCGGTCGAGGTCGCGCCGTCACCGAAAGCCCAGGACTGGCTGACAATGGTGCCATCAGAGTCGGTCGAACCAGCGCTGGAAAACTTCACCACCAGAGGAGCAGTGCCAGTGGTGGGAGTGGCAGACACCTTCGCGACCGGAGGAACGTTGGGAGCAGGAGGAGGCGGCGGGGGGGGAGTTCCACCCGTCGGAATCGTGCCGGTGATGAGATATTCGCCCAGGCTGGCGTAGTCGGAATAACCGGTCGTGGTTGGATCGCCCGAACCCACGCCGTCGAGACGGAGGTAATAGGTGCCCGCGGTCACGGCTTTGTTGATCGACGTGGCCAGACCAGCGGGATCATTCGACAAGATCACATTTCCAGCGGAGTCCAACAAATCGGCCTTCAGGTCGCAATTCGGTTGGGGAGAGGTTCCAGCGATATTGAGCGCAATCGTGCCCGCGCCTACATCGAGGCGGAACATGTCCACATCGGTGCGCGTTCCGATCATCCCAAGAACGTTCACCGTCGGTCCTTTGACCACCGTCGCGGTCGCCATCGTATCGCCGTGGTCGTCGGCCACCGGCACGGCTCCGAATTTCTGCATCACAGCGAGATCGTCTTCCGTGTTATTGGCTCCGGGGTATTCGCCCTTACTCCACTGGCTGATGGGCTTGTTATAGCTTACGCCCATGATCGGAGCCCAGTTGCCTTGACCGGCGTAGTAGGCAGGCCCGTTGACCACGCCATCGTGACTCAGGCCCAGCGTGTGGCCCGCTTCGTGGGACGACGCTTCTGCAATGGCCTTTTCACTGTTCGGCCCGAGGTTGTTGGAAAACACGAAGGCGGGAGTGTCGGAATTCCAGTTAAAAGAACCGACAAAGGCGACACCACCCGCGCCGGGGAACCACGCGCTGGTCGGTGAAATCACCACGCGAACACCGTAGGCCTGGTCCGTGGAACTGGTGCGACGCAGCGCTTCGATCCCGGGGTCCTCGGTCGTCACGTCGATCAGGAACGGCATGTAGTCCTCCGAAACCCGCTGCCAGATTTTCGTGATACGATCTCTTTCCGCGGTGCTGAAGGTGGTCGGATCACCGTCCATGTCGAAGGGCGCGGAAACGATGTCAGCGCCATTCGTGTTGCTCGTGTTCCACGCCGTGCCCGAGGTGGTGTGGCCGGTGAAGTCGAGGTAGATGACGCGGTTCGCGCCGGGCAGGCTGTGGAGCTTGAACGCATCCGGGCTGTTGGGCAGCACCGCGGTGGGTTGCGACTGAGCCGCAGCCACTTCCGCCGCGGCCGCTTCCGGGGATCCTGGGGTCAGCTTCAGGCCTTCGCAGGCATAGAAAATTTTTCCTTCACGATCCAGCCAGAGGTCGTGATTTTTCTGAATGAGCGAGCGCAACGCGGGCTCATCCAATTCATTGACTTTCGCACAATCTGCCAAATGAGTGGGCGCCGTGGTTAACGCCTCCTGACCGCGAATCCTTTGAGAAAAATGCTGCTTGCCCGAGGCGGGCTTTTCACAGGTTTGGGACCAAAGGGAGAGAGAAGGAACGAGTGCTAATAAACTCATTCCGAGGAGAGCCCGCACAGATGGCAATTGATGCGATTTCATGTATTGGGGGAGTAATTACAACGGGTCAGCTGGGGGGAAACGGGACGCTGGGGCGCTCCCGTGACTAACCACGAGGGGGTGAATAACCGTTACTACGGTCGGCGGTTCCCAGAGATCCGAAATTAACATCGGATTTTCGCTTGTGGAAAAATCTCTTAGAAATCGACTGGAGAAATATCCCCAATGCTGGGGTCTTCGACCTCAGGCATTCCCCTAACCACAAAATCCACATTCAAAATAATTGCAGCTGTCTACCTCCCGGTGGACGGAAATGATCCGCGGACAGGTGTACTTTATTTTCATTAAGTCCGGCGCGGCGCGCGGCGACGTTGAACATATCGTGAATTTGCTCCGCGAAGATGCCCTCGCCTTTCATTCGTGTTGACCATTCGGATACATTTAATTTTCCGCCGCGCAGGTCGCGCACGCGCGAGAGCACCCGGTCTTTTTTACTCGGCTCTTCTCGCTCCAACCAATCGGAAAAAACCTCTTTTACGGCGTGCGGCAGACGCAGCACGACATAACCGGCGCTTTTCGCTCCGGCCTCGGCGGCAGCGTCCAAGATCGAGGGCAGCTCGTGCTCCGTCAGCCCAGGAATGATCGGTGCCACCATCACGCCAGTGGGCACGCCCGCGGCCACCAGCTTGCGGATCGCCGCGAGGCGATGCTGAGGACGCGAGGCCCGCGGCTCGAGTTTACCGGAGAGCTCCGTGTCCAGTGTAGTGATAGTCAAATACACGGCCACACACTGGTGGCTCGCGAGTTCGGCCAAGATCTCGATATCTCGCGTCACGAGATGATTTTTGGTGATGATCCCAACCGGGTTCCGAAACTCGGCGAAAACCTGCAGGCACTTCCGGGTGAGCTGAAAGTGGCGCTCGGCGGGTTGATAACAATCGGTCACGCCGCTCATACCCACCGGCTGAGGCTTCCAACGAGAGGACGAGAGCTCGCGGCGCAACAATTCCGGGGCCCGCATTTTCACCATGATCTTGGTCTCAAAATCGAGCCCGCTCCCCCAGCCCAAATACTCGTGATAAGGTCGAGCGTAGCAGTAGGCACAGCCGTGCTCACAACCGCGATACGCGTTTAGGCCGTAAGCGAACGAGATGTCCGGGCTGTCGTTTTTGGTCAGAATCGATTCAGTTTGGTCTGGATAAAATTCGGTCCGGACGTTGGGTCGCTCTTCCGGCGGGCATTCCGGATCCGGCTCTACATGCAAACGTTCGAAACGGTTGGGGGGATTGATCCCGGTCCCACGGCCCACCGGAACCAGATTCTGCACGAAGGGGAGTTCAGCCATGAGTGGAATAGTGTTCTTTTGAACACTGAGCGCAATCCCAGGAAATAGAATCTTGGTCGGACCTGCGGCCGCTCGCCCGGCATCGCGTGCTGCAACTCGACCTTGGATCGATCTTTTCGCCAGGATTGCAGCGGCACACGGACTGGGAGAGCGTGTCGCAGTTTTTCCTCATGATGCTTCGCCTTCGCTCTTCTTTTGCCGCGCTTCTGCTCCTGCTCACCGCTCCTTTTGGCTTTTCCGCGCCGGCCAATCCTGACGACACCTTGAAAGAACTGGTCACTCGGCAGAACGCGCTTTTTGCCGAAGCGAACAAAAACGATCCCAACTTCGACCAAGAAAATTTTCGCTCCCAGCTTCAGCAGATCTGTAACGCCTACGATGTCCTGCTGCGCGATCACCCGAAAATGGCCACGGTCTACGTCGCCTACGGCCTGCTGCTGAACAAGGTCGATATGCGCAAGGAGGCCGCCTCGATGTTTGTCCAGGCCAACTTGATCGATAAAAATATTCCCTTGGTGAAGAATCAAATCGGCAACTACTTGGCCGAAGAGGGAAAGCCTCTGGAGGCGGTCAGTTACTATCTCTCTGCCATCCAGCTCGCGCCCAAGGAACCGCTTTACCACTACCAGTTGGGCACCCTGCTGACTGAGGCGCGTCAAGACTTTCTGATCAGCGGCGAGTGGACCCGCGAAGGCGTCGATAAAGCGATGCATGAGGCCTTCCGGCAGGCGATGGAGTTGTCGCCGGGGAGTCTTCCGCATGCCTATCGCTACGGTGAATCGTTTTACGACCTCGAGCGGCCCGACTGGGACGAAGCCCTGGAATTTTGGCGCAGTCTCGAACTCAAGGCGGCCGCGGGCGTGGAGAAAGAAACCATTCGGCTCCACGAAGCGAACGTCCTGATTGAACAAAAGAAATTCGACCAAGCCCGCGACCTGATCGTGAGTGTGACGGAAAAGGCCCTCGAAGGCCAAAAGCAAAAGCTGATTGCGAAGTTGCCGAGCGGGAAAACAAAGTAGCGCATGAGTCTCGACCTCAGCCCAGGCGCGCTCCGTGAAGGCCTGATCATCTACTTCATTCTCGTCGCCAGCCTCTGTATCCACGAATGGGCTCACGCTTTTGTGGCGGATAAACTGGGCGATGATACTCCGCGCCTGCAGGGCCGTGTGACGCTAAATCCCCTCGTGCACATGGATCCCTTGGGGTCGGTGCTGTTTCCGCTGCTCTGTATTTTCGTCCTGCCCGGCAGCTTTTTTTTCGCCTGGGGTCGCCCGGTCATCATCAACCCGTCCAACTTCGCCCATCGCGTGCGCGACGACATCTTGACCACCGCCGCGGGCCCCGGCGCCAACCTCATGCTGGCCCTGCTTTTCGCCGTGGTCGGCGGACTTTCTTACCGCTTCGATCCCAGCACGCTTCAACTGTTCAACCTCGGAATCTCGATCAATGTCTCGCTCGCGGTCTTCAACTTGATCCCGCTCCCACCGCTCGATGGAGGACAGATCATGCGCCACCTGGTCGGGATGAATGAGGAAACGTTTATCGCCATCTCGCGTTGGAGTTTTTTACTCCTGCTCCTCCTCTTCCGAATCCCCGCCTTCAACCTGATTTTGCTTAAAGCCCGCATCCTGTTCTCGATTCCTTTTAGCTACGTCTATCAGCTGCTCAGCAGTTGAAAAAATCCTCCGCCAGTCCGCGCCCGGCCGGGAGCAGCGATAAACTTTCGGCCACAAATCATCTCATCACCCTGAGGGATTGGCTCTCGTACGCGATTTCTGAATACAACCGCCACGGAGTCGCTCTCGGCCAAGTCGCCGCCACGCCCCACGACGAGGCCCTTTATCTTTTGCTTCGCACGCTCGAACTTCCGCTCGACAGCGATGCTCGAGTCCTTCGTCGCAAGCCCACGCCCGCCCAAGCCGCCGCCCTCCGCCGTGTCCTGGAGCGGCGGATCATCGATCGCACTCCCGCGGGCTACTTGACCCGCGAGGCTTTCCTCGGTGAACACCGGTTCTACGTCGACGAGCGGGTCATTATACCTCGCTCCTACTTTCTCGAAATCATTCCGGAACAGCTCGACGCCTGGCTGCCCGATCCGGCCGAAGTCAGCCGCGTGGTCGACGTCTGCACCGGCTCAGGCTGCCTCGCCATCCTGCTCGCCCATCATTTCGCCAACGCCAAAGTGGACGCGATCGATTTGTCCGCCGATGCCCTCGCGGTCGCAAAAATCAACGTCGACGCGCATCGCCTAGCCGATCGCGTGAAGCTCCACACCAGCGACGTTTTCGACACGGTGCCACGGGCCAAATACGACGTGATCCTGAGCAATCCGCCTTATGAACCAAGCGCACATGTCGATGCCATGCCCGCGGAATTTCACCGCGAACCGCGCATGGCTCTCGATGGCGGAGCCGACGGCCTCGATATTGTTCGCAAACTCCTCGCGCAAGCCCAGGACCGCCTGCAACCGCACGGGATCGTGGTGATCGAAGTCGGCGGCCTCCAAGCGGCGATGAACCGCGAATTCGCCGCCCTCGAGCCGCATTGGTTGCACACGCACGATGGCTCTGACTGCGTCTGCCTGATCCACGCGGCAGCGTTGAAAAAACTTCCGAAGACGCGTCGCACCTCCTGATCGCGCCGAGGTGGGGCCGATGCTCGCTCCCGTGTCGTTTTAATTCGGATACACTTAAGATCGATAGGAAGCCCATCGCCTTTGCGATGACGCGTCTACGGGCTCGCCCTACCGGCGCACGACATTCGCAGAGATTTGCAGGGCGAAGAAGCCGAGGCAAAACGCGCCGATGGGAATAATCCCGGCGTCGATATTGGTCATCAGCAGCCCGAGTCCGCCGATCCCTAGCACAGCCAGGACCGTCGATCCGATCGCGAACCAACGGCGGGTACGACCCGAACGGCCAAAGGTGACCGCGACGCAAATGGAGAGCGCCGTTCCCACCAGAGCAGCGAGCAAGCCATTCTCTGCGCCCCAGATCCAGCTGCCCACGCCGCCTAAGGCCAGGGCCACACTGGCGCCGAACCAGTTCGTCGCCACGCGCTCCGCCGACGAGAGCACATAGCGCCCAAATCGATCGAGCCGCAGCAACAGGTTAAACATCGGGACCGCCGTCCAGGAGAGGTAGATAAAAAGATAAAAGACCCCCACGAGCGGCCAGAGAAATACGCTCCAGTTCGAATGTGTTTCCGCCAAACTTCGGACAAAACGCACCACAAAAAAGGTTCCGACCACGAACGCGCCCTGGAGTCGTCCGCTTTGGCGCGCCATCCACAGGAAATAAGCCAGCATCGCGCGGTAAAGCGGGTTCCTTGCCTTCAACGCCTCGAGCATGCCTTGCCGTGCGTATTCGAGTTCTGGATTCAGCCGCAGCGCCTCGCGAAAATGGGTCTGCGCTCGGCGCGGATCGTTTTTGTGCAGGCAATTCCAGCCTTGGTTCGCGTGGGAGATGGCGTTCTCCGGATCGCGCTCCAGGGCGTAATCGACCGTCGCCATCGCCTCCGCTTTACGTCCCATGCGCACCAGCGCCATCGAACGCAGATTGGCGCAGCTCACATCTTCCGGACTCAGGCTCAGGCCTCGCTCCGCTGCTTCCAAGGCCGCCGGCCAATTCCGCTCCGAGAGCTCGACCGAGGCGAGGAGCGCAAAGTGGCGTTCTTCATCCGGGTCCAGTCGGATCGCTTCCGTGACCTCGTTCCGCGCCTCGCGATCTCGATCTGCCCGATGCAGCACGAGGGCCTGCACGTAGTGGAAAAAGGCTACATCTGGCGCCAGGCCGACCGCGGAACGGGCCGCCTCCAGGGCCTCGGTCGCTTTACCGAGATCGCTGCGACTGAGCGCGAGGTAGGCATGGGCCAGCGGATGATCCGGACGTTGAGCCAAAGCCAACATCGCCTCGCGTTCAGCGTCAGCGGGCCGCGACTGTTGGAGCAAAAGCTGGGCGCGTTCGAGATGTGCGCTCATAACCCCACCGCCCGACTAAACCCGCTTAGTCTCCTGCTGGATTTAATGCGATGACCCCGCCTCATTTCGTGATTTTCAGGTGGGTCAAGATATCGTCGTACAACCCGCTCTGGTTGGCGTAGAGCGCGTAGTTTTTCGCGGTGTCAAACCAGTCTCGCACCGATGGCTTATGACGCTTCGCTGCCTCGATCAGGTCTTTTTCAGAGAGCGAACGGAGCGCGCCGGCCTTCATCGCTTCACGGAGTTTTTCTTCCACCGCCAAGTCGACGACCGCTTTCAAATCGGCTCCGGAAAAACCGTCGGTTTTCTTCGCCACCGTGTCGTAGTTGATTTCCCCTACCGGTTTTCCGCGCAACATCAGCCGGAGAACCGCAGCCCGAGCCGAGAGATCGGGCGGTGGAACGAAGATGATTCGGTCGAAGCGGCCAGGCCGCCGGAAGGCCGGGTCCAAATGCCAAGGCGCGTTGGTCGCCGCCAAGACGAGCACGCCCTCGTTATTCGAAGTCACTCCATCAAGTTCGGAGAGAAACTGGTTGATGATCTGTCGACCGCCGCTCTTCAGCATGTCGGTGCGGTTGGCCCCCAGGGCGTCCACTTCATCGAAAAACAATACACAGGGCCGGTGGGAACGCGCCTGCTCGAATAAGGCGTGCAGGTTTTTTTCGCTCTGCCCGATCCACATTTCCAATACATCGCTGATCCCAACGGCGAGAAACCCGGCTTTGACCTCGCCCGCGGTGGCGCGCGCCAGAAAGGTCTTTCCGCATCCAGGCGGTCCATACAAAAGGATCCCACCCCCCGCTTTCTTGCCGTAAGCTTTGAACAATTCCGGTTGTTGAAGCGGAAGAATGATCTTCATCCGAATCTCTTCCTTCACCCCGTCCATCCCCCCGACATCGCTGAAGGCGAGCTGAGGGCGCTCCACTTCTCCCTGCGCGTCGGAGGGCAAATCACCCGCCGGTACCGCTTCGGCCTGATTCGAGCCATCGCCGAAGACCTCGCTGTCGTTGGCCTCGTTGGTCGCAGAATCGTCGGCAAAGGCGTCGACCGACGTATCCTCCGCGGTCAAAGGCTCGCGCGGAGGCGGCGTCGGTTGCGTGCGCTTGGGCAAATACGGAGACAAATCCTGCTCGAGCGCGCCGTCGGCGAGAGAGGAATCACCCTGCACCGCCTTCTGGTATTGCTGGGCGGCCAGGCGCGGCTCGCCGGCCTGCAACGCGAGACGGGCGTGCAACAAGAAGGCGCGAGGAGCGGCGTTCGGCTCTTTGACCAAACTCTCCACGATCACCAGCGCCGCAGAGGACTTGCCCTGCTGAAAAAAGCTGGAGACCAAGCCTAATTTTGCGGGCAAGCTGGTCGGCTCCAGCGAAAGCACGCGTTTGAACAACGCCTCGGCCTCGACCAGGCCTCCGCTCTTCAGAACCGTATCGGCGACGTGAAGCAGCAGCGGTGCATTGTTCGGCGAGAACCGCAGCGCTTCGCGGAGCGCAGGCGGTATCAGACGGGATGCCATCGGATCATCGGCAGACATGGCCCGACCCTGCCAGACGCGCCGCGCGCCCGGCGAGGTTTTTTGAGAGGTAAGCCGAGTCTAGGAGTTTAGTTCGAAGCAAACCGCCTTCGCTCCTTAACGGACCAAATCATACAAGGCATAGCCGGCGAAGACGTTGGGGCGGAGCGTGCACCGCGTTTTCCAGTCCCCCCGCAGCAACGCGCGACGGACCGGGCGGATTTTCTTTTCCGCACAGAAATATTCGAAGTCCGCGATGCTCAGCGGATTTGCCGGCCGGCTCTCAAACCAATCGGTGGTATAAACCGCGTTCTTTGGCTTGCGGCCGTGAAGGAGCGCGTCGAGCCGGTTCTTCCAATACCCGTGGTTCACAAAACCCACCGTGAGCGCCTTGCCCGCGCGGAGCGCCTCGCTGATCACCACCGCCGGGTTGTGCACCTCTTCCAGGGTGCGGGAGCAGATCACGCGGTCGAAGTGCCCATCGGGAAACGCGCGCATGAACTCCAGCATGTCGCCTTGATACGCCGTAATACCCCGGCGAATACAGGCCGATATCTTCTCCAGGTCCAGGTCCACCCCCACGGCAAAAACGTCCTTGGATTGGACCAGCATGTCCAACAGCACCCCTCGCCCACAGCCGAGATCGAGCACGCGCGAACGCGGCTCCACCCAGTCGGCGATGATCTGCATATCGACGGTGCGTTTGACGGCAGGTTTTAGATTAACGGCCATAGCGTGTCGCTGGTACGCGACGAAAAAGGGTTAGGCGGATGTGGCACGGGGGTAAAGACATCGTTCCGACACGAGATGCGGGAGCCCGAAGCCCGTCATGCCACCGCCGTCGCCACTCCGGCCATCAGCCGCATCAGCGCGGCCTCGCTGAACTGGGCGTGCGGCAGCTCGCCGGCGATTTGTCCTTGCCGCATCACTACAATACGTCGGCAGAGTCCGATCAGTTCGGGCAGCTCCGAGGACACGACCAGCAGGGCTTTTCCCTCGCAGGCGAGTTCGTCCAACAGCTGATAAATTTCCGCCTTGGCTCCGACATCAACGCCGCGGGTTGGCTCATCGATGAGCAACACGTCGCACTCGCGCGCGAGCCATTTGGCCAACGCGATTTTCTGCTGATTCCCACCACTCAGGCCGGCGACGATCGACTCGATTGTCGGTGCTTTCACTCGCAGGCGGGCGGCGTATTTTTTTGCCACGATTTGCTCGGCTGAGCGGCGCACCCAGCCAGCCCGGGTGAGCAGCGGCAGCGCGGCCAGCGAGGTGTTTTCCCGGCAGTTCAGGCCGAGAACCAGACCCTGGCGCTTGCGGTCTTCCGGCAAGAGACCGACCCGGGCAGCGAGAGCCGCGTCGATCGATCCCAGCGGTAGCGCTTGGCCGTTGACCGTCACGGCGCCGCGAACCGCGGGATCCAACCCGAAAATTGCCTGCACCACCTCACTGCGGCCCGCTCCGACCAGACCCGCGACTCCCACGACTTCGCCCGCGCGAACACTCAGGCCGATCCCTTCAAATTTTCCCGGTGAGGAGAGTCTCTCCACCCTCAGGCGTTCGTCACCCAACGACCGCTGCAAATGACCCGGAGTGTGCGGCCGCAGCTCGCGCCCGATCATTTGCGTGATCACGCGGTGCGGCGTGGTCGCCGGTATCGGTTCGGTGGAGACGTGGCGTCCATCGCGCAGCACCGTGATGTGGTCGCAGAGCTCGAACAACTCCTCCATCCGGTGCGAAACGTAGATTAACGTGATCCCCCGCGCCTTCAGTTCACGCACGAGGCGAAAGAGCTCGCGGGTCTCACCGGCGGAAAGCGAGCTCGTCGGCTCGTCCATCACGATGATTTTGGCGCCCGTGCCCACGGCGCCGGCGATCTGCACCAGCTGTTCACGCCCGGTCGACAAGGTTCCGATCAGTGCGTCGGGGTCGATCTCCGCGCCGATCGTCGCCAGCATCGCGCGGGCGCGCGTGCGCATCTCGCCCCGCTTGATCCAACCCGCTGCGCCTCGCGGTAAATCTCCCAAACAGAGATTTTCCGCGACGCTGAGATTCGGACAGAACGCGAGTTCCTGGTGGACCATTGCGATCCCGAGGTGCCGGGCGGCGAGCGGGCTGGTCGGGTGAATGGTTTTACCCTCGAGCCGGAGTTCTCCGCCGTCCGCGGTGTAGACGCCGGCCAGAATTTTCCCCAACGTGCTCTTACCCGCGCCGTTTTCGCCGATCAGCGCATGAGATGAGCCTCGCTCGATGCCGAAACTCACGCGATCGAGCGCCAGCACGCCCGGGAAGCGCTTCACCACTTGGTTGAATTCGAGAAAAGCAGGCAAAGGGTGTGAAAGTGGGAAGGTTTGACGGTGCGAAGGTGCGTCGAGCCTTAGTTGTAGCCGGGGGCGCGACCCCGGTAGATTGAAGGTTTTTCAAACCTGGGGTCAGCGACCCAGCTACAACGGACGATCTTAGCACACATCCCTACTTCGGCAGCCACTTGTCCCAATTTTTTGCATACGCCTCCACATTCTCCTTCGTCACCGGCTCAAGCGCGCTCATGTCTTTGACCGCGGTCGGATCTTTCTTCAGCACGATCTTGTTCACCAGATGCTCCACCGAGCGGTAGCCCCATTGGTAGCACTGTTGACCGAGGAGCACCGGAACATGACCGCTGCGAATGTAGGCCAACTCCGCCGGTAGGGCGTCGACGGATACGCAAGCGACCGTGCCCGGCTGCCACTTGAGCGCGTTGTCGGTGAAGAGCGCCCAACCGCCGATCATCGCCCAACCCGTGATGTCGGGATTGGCCTGCATGACCTGCTCGACCCGGGCGGCGGCATCCTGCGGCGTCTCCTTGTGATAATACGTATCGCGAATCGTGATACCAGGGTACTTCTTGGCCGCTTCTTTCACTCCTTGAACGCGCTTCTGGAGGTTGGGCGCATTTTGATTTCCGGCTAGGATGGCGACAATGCCCTTGCCGCCCATCACCTTGGCCAACTCTTCCATCAGCTGCTTGCCGCATTCGATGTCATCGACTCCATAAATCACGAAGCGCTTGCTGTTCGGAGCGTCGGAGTCGAAGCAGGCCACCGGCACGCCGTTGTTGACCGCGGAGTTGATCGCGTCGGTCAGTTTATTCGCGTCCGAGCAACTGACGGCGATGCCTTCGGCCCCCGCCAGGACCAACTGCTCGATCGCTTCGGCCTGTTTTTGCGAGTCTTCTTCATTCGGCGTGCGCCAATCGATCTTGATCGAGAGGTGATACTTTTCGCCCAGTTGACGCGCGGCATCTTCCGCGCCGACGCGGGCCGCCTGGAAAACCGGATTGCCTTGGGACTTCGCGACCAAACCGAGCGTCAGTTTACGCATGGGCTCGGCGGCAAAGGAGGTGACGGCGAACGCGGTGAGCGTGCCGACGAGGGTAAGGAGCAGTTTTTTCATGTGGGGAAAATCGAGAGCTACACGGCTTTGGCGGTCAGACGACGGCGGGCCAGCCAATTGTTGAAGTTGTCCAAAACCACCGCCGCGACAACCATCACACCGATGATGATCTGGCTGTAGTTTTGATTGATTCCGAGAATGAGAATGCCGCTGCTGATCATCTGCAGGATCAGCGCGCCCAAAACCACGCCGAGAGCGGTGCCTCGACCACCGGTCAAACTGGCGCCGCCCACCACCGCCGCCGCGATCACGTTGAGTTCATAACCCTGCGCGTCTCCCGAGGTCGCCGCGCCGTAGTAGCCGAGCGAGACCAGGGCGGCGATGCCCGCGGTGAATCCAGAAATCACATACACCCCGAGCTTGACCTTCTCGACCCGGATGCCGCTGAAGCGAGCAGCAGTTTCGTTTCCACCAATGGCATAGACCCGGCGACCGGCCGCGAGACGAGAAAGAAAAATCCAACCGCACAGGGTCACCAGGACCACCACGGCCAGGGGAACAATGCTCAGGCCCTCTCCCACTTCCAGGCGAACAAGGTCGCGAAACATCGCCGGAAAGCTGCCGACCGATTGGCCATTTGTCACCACAAAGGCGATACCGCGGAAAATCGCCATCGCGCCGAGCGTGATGATGAAAGGGTGCACTCGCAGCATCACGATCAGTCCGCCGTTGAGCAAACCGCAGAGCGCGCCCACTCCAACGCAGGTCAGCGCGCCTAGGACGACGCCGCTGAGGGGTGGCGAGGAGCCACCGATCCCTTCCGGCCCATAGTGATGCAGGACCATCGCGCCCAAGACCGAGGCCAAGGCATAGATCGAGCCCACGGAAAGATCGATCCCGCCGGAGATGATCACCATCGCCATTCCGACGGCCATGATCGCCACAAAACTGGTGTCTTTGGCCAACTGAGCGAGGGTTTGCGCGTTAAGAAATTTATTCTTCTCCACGAATTCTGGAACACGTTCGCCCTGTGCGTTTGTGGTGAATACACGCTCGCGGGAACCGTCGGCCGCTCGGATGAATCGCGGACTGCGGACCGTCCCGGCAAAGAGCGAGAGCAAAACCCCGAGGGCCAGAATCACGACCAGAAGCCCTTTGCCGCTGCCCAGGTCTAGGAGACGAGACCAGATACTTCCCTGACCAGCGGAGCTCTGCGGAGCGGGATTCGTCATACGTGGAGAAGCGGCGGAATAGACGAAGGACTGCGCCAATGGCAATGGGTTTTCCGGGAAGAAAAGATTTCCGAGTGGATACACCTGAGGTTTCCCTAGAGTGCTCTAATTTAACGTTAGACCACGGCAAAGCCTTGCAAAGGTGCGGCGGAAAGTCTCATGACGGTGTCCGCATCGCCCCGGTCCTTCCGGGTCTGGTCCTGTTCCCCTCAACCCTGTGCATTCCACATGATCCCGTTGTTTGCAGTCGTGGGCGCCTCTGCCGAAGCCGGCGGAAATTCGCTCCTCCTCAAGCTCGCTTCCGTCGATTACCTAATTCTGGCGGTCTATTTCGCCTTCGTCTTGGGCATCGGTTGGGTGCTGAGAAAATCCCTCAAAACGAGCTCCGACTATTTTGAATCGGGCCGCTCTCTTCCCGCCTGGGTTTGCGCGCTTGGCTTTATCGGGGCCAATCTCGGCGCGCAGGAAGTCATCGGCATGGCCGCTTCGGGCGCAAAATACGGCATCTCGACCAGCCACTTCTACTGGATCGGCGCGATCCCGGCCATGGTCTTCGTCGGCGTCTTCATGATGCCTTTCTACTACGGTTCGAAGGCTCGCTCGGTCCCGGAATATTTAAAGCTCCGCTTCGACGAAAAAACGCGGGCCCTGAATGCCGTGTCGTTCGCCGTGATGACGGTCTTCTCCTCCGGCATCTCGATGCACGCGCTCGCCACCTTGCTCGGCGCGATTCTGAACTGGAATTACAATGTGTGTATCGTGCTCTCCAGTTTGATCGTGCTGGTTTATATTTATACCGGCGGTCTGACCTCTGCGATCTACAACGAGGTGCTGCAGTTTTTCTTGATCGTGCTCGGCTTTCTCCCGCTGGTCCTGATCGGGCTAAAAGATGTCGGCGGCTGGTCCGGCTTGGTTTCGAAGCTGGACCTCTACTCGACCGCCAAGGGACTGCCCGGCGCCTACACGCACTCGTGGGCGCACATGGGTGACGCGGCCGCGAATCCGATGGGCGTGGAATGGTTCGGCCTGGTGATGGGCCTCGGCTTCGTGCTTTCGTTCGGCTACTGGTGCACCGACTTCCTCGTGGTGCAACGCGCTATGGCGGCAAAGAGCATGAACGCCGCTCGTTGCACTCCGATCATCGCTGCGGTTCCGAAAATGCTTTTCCCCGCGCTCGTGATTCTTCCCGGCATGATCGCCCTCGGCTTGGTCCAGCGCGGCGGCTTCGATCTTCCGCAAGCCGCCGGCGGCGGCCCCGACTACAACATGGTGGTCCCGACTCTGCTCGCGAAATATTTTCCGAACGGCATGCTCGGCATCGGCCTGACCGCCCTGATGGCGTCCTTCATGTCGGGCATGGCGGGGAACGTGACTGCCTTCAATACGGTTTGGACCTACGACCTTTATCAGAGCTACATCAAGAAAGACGCCTCTGACGATCACCTGATCCGTGTTGGTAAAATCACTACGGTGGTCGGTCTGATCATCAGCGCCGCTGCGGCTTACACCGCCCGCCAATTCAACAACATTATGGACATGCTCCAATTGGTGTTTGGCTTCGTGAACGCGCCGCTCTTCGCCGTTTTCCTCCTCGGCATGTTCTGGAAACGCAGCACCGGCAACGGCGCGTTTTGGGGTTTGGTTTGCGGCACGGTTTCGGCCGCTCTTTTCCAAGGCCTCTCCCTTCCCGTCGGCGAAACTGCCAGCATTCTCAAGGGCGGCTGGATCACCGTGAAGTGGACCTTCGCCAGTTCGATGGCGCAGAATTTCTGGATGGCGATCGCGGCCTTCACCGGCTGTTTCCTCGCCACCACCATCATTTCGCTCGCGACCAAACCCAATCGCACGGAAGCGGAGTTGCGCGGATTGGTCTACTCCTTGACCGACAAACCGCACGCCGAGGGCGCACCGTGGTACCAGCGTCCTGCTCCGCTCGGCGCGCTCGTCCTCCTCGCCACCTTGGCCTTGAACTTGATCTTCTGGTAACCCTCCACCTTTGACGTCTATGCAACTCGATGTTCGCCTTCCGATGGGTCTGCTCTTCCTCACCCTCGGCATCATCCTCACCGGCTACGGCCTCGCGTCCGACTCGGCGATTTACGAGCGGTCCCTCGGAGACAATGTGAACCTGCACTGGGGAATCATCTTCGTGATCTTCGGCGCAGTCGTGCTCTTTCTCGCCCGAAAGAAAAAAGTCTGAAGTGCTATAGCGAATACAGTTTCAGCCGCGCCCCTTCGGAGGCGCGGCTTTTTTGTAAGCCAAAATTGGATGCGGATCTGCGCCCGCAGGGCGAAACGACCCTGGTCAGAGAGCGACATGTCCGGGCCCCCCTGTATTCAGGTAGAGATTACGCCAAAAAATTCCGGACCAACGTGTACAACTCCTCCGACTCGAGGAGAAATGAGTCGTGGCCCAGGTCGGTCGAAAGTTCGGCGTAGCTCGCGCGCTTGCCCGCACGGAGGAGCGCGAGCGAGATTCGCCGATTTTGCTCGGGCGGGAAAAGCCAGTCGCTGGTGAAGCCGACCACCAGCGTGTTGCCCTCCACCGGCGCAAAGGCCTGCTCCAGTGAGCCGTAAGCCGCGGCCAAATCGAAGTGATCGATCGCGCGAGTGATGTAGAGATAGGTGTTCGCGTCGAAGCGATTGGTGAAACTCTCGCCCTGATAGCGCAGGTAGCTCTCGACCTCGAACTGCACGTCGAAGGTGTAGGACCGAGGGTGCTTGGTCGGATCGGTTGCCGCTTTGGGATCGACCGGCGTGGCCCGGCCCACTTGGCGCCGGCCAAATTTGCGGTCCATACTCGCGTCCGAAACGTAAGTGATGTGAGCCATCATTCGCGCGATGGCCAAACCGACCTTCGGGCCACCGTTCTTCGGGTAGTCGCCCTTGTTCCACAGCGGATCCTGCATGATCGCCTGGCGTCCGACTTCGTTGAAACCGATGCCTTGGGCGCTTTCGCGCGCGGTGGTCGCCATCGCGAGCATCCGTCGCACATAGGTCGGGTATTCAATTCCCCACTGCACGACCTGCATCCCTCCCATCGATCCGCCAATCACTCCGTAGAGCGAGGTGAGCCCGAGCCAGTCCAGCAACCGTTTCTGCGCGCGAACCATGTCGCGAATGGTGACGAAGGGAAAGGTGATGCCGAAGGAGCGGCCCGTGGCGGGGTTAATCGACGAGGGTCCGGTCGAGCCCTGGCAGCCGCCCAGGCAATTCGAACACACCACAAAGAACCGGTTGGTGTCCACCGCCTTGCCCGGTCCGATCAGGTTGTTCCACCAACCCGGCTTGCGATCATTGAGCGAGTTGATTCCGGCCGCATGGTGATCGCCGCTCAAGGCATGGCAGACTAAAATCGCGTTGTCCCTCGCTGTATTCAAACGACCATACGTCTCGTAACGCAGGGTGAAGCCGGGCAGTGATTGTCCGCTCTCGAAAACAAAAGGCTCGTTTGAAACAAAATCGCGCGCCTCCACCAACCCGACCTCGCCGGGTTCAGCGCGTACGTTGGTTTCAATGATGTCAGCGTCGTTCACAGCACAAAGTAGTGAGTAGCGAGTAGCGGGTAGCGAGCATGAAGAGAACGCCGCCGAGACGGGTTCTACCTTGAAATTCTCGGATTTTCTGAACCACCACGCCGCTACTCGCTACTCGCTACTCGCTACTCGCTACTCGCTACTCGCTACTCGCTACTCGCTACTCGCTACTCGCTACTCGCTACTCGCTACTCGCTACTCGCTATTCGCTCAACCGTGGACCGCGGCGTTGATCGACTCGTCGATCTCTTCGTTCGAGAAAACATTTTGAACGTCGTCGAGTTCCTCCAGCGCGTCGTGAAGCTTGATCAGGCTCTGGGCGAGATGGACATCCGTCACCGGAACCGAGGTCGTCGGAATGTAGGCCACTTCGGCCGAATCCGCTTTGATTCCGGCCTGCTCCAACGCATGCGCCACCTTGTCGAAGGCATGAATATTGCAGCGAACTTCGTATCCGTCCGGCCCTGACACCACATCGTCCGCTCCGGCTTCGAGCGCAACCTCCATCAGCTTGTCTTCCGTCGTCTTGTCCAAGCCGATGAGAAACTGGCCAGCGTGGAGAAACTGAAACGCCACCGCACCTGCGCCAGCCAAGTTTCCGCCAAACTTCAGGAAGACACTGCGAAGTTCCGACGCCGCGCGATTCTTATTGTCGGTCGTGACCCGAACCATCACGCCCACGCCACCTGGTCCGTAGCCTTCGTAGGTGATATCTTCATACGAGACGCCGGGCAGCTCGCCCGTGCCCTTCTTGATCGCACGATCGACGTTCTCCGCCGGCATGTTCGCCTCTTTCGCCTTCATCAAGAGCGTGCGGAGCCGGGGATTCATTCCCGGATCGCCGCCTCCTGACTTCGCGCAGATCGTGATTTCGCGGGAGAAGCGGGAAAAGACTTTCCCTCTCCTTCCGTCGGTGACGGCTTTCAGGCGCTTGACCTTCGCCCACTTGCTGTGTCCAGCCATGGAAAGAAACTTAAGGGGTTAGAGTTTCAGATTCAGTCCAAATTACTTAACCTTCTTCTTGGCCGGCGTCACGTTTTTCATGGAGCCTCGCGGACCGGTCGGCACGGCCGGCTTGGCCGCAGGATCTCCATCGTCCTTCATCCGGTTGATGATCATCTGCTGGGCAATGGTGAAGAGGCCGTTGACCGTCGAATAGAGGGACAGCGCACACGACAGGTTATAACAAAACAGCGTGAACATGTAGGGCATGAACTTGAAGATCTTCTGCTGCGAATTGTCCACTGTGGGCTGAGGGGTGAGGCGCATCTGCATCACCATGGTGGCGCCCAAAAGCAGCGGCATGATGTTGATGGGAATGGAGCCGATATGAAAAACGGTGTCCGGCGCACTCAGATCCTTGGCCCACAAAAACTCGGCAAAACGCAGCTCCGCGGTGCTGCCCAGCATGCGGTAGAATCCGAAGAAAAACGGGATGGTGATCAGGACCGGTAAACACCCACCGGCCGGGTTCACCTTGTGCTCCTTGAAGAGCTCCATCGTGGCCTGATTCATCTTCTGCGGATTATCTTTATACTTTTCCCGCAGCGCCTTCATCTCCGGCTGAATCTTCTGCATGCGCTTCGACGATTTGGAAGCGGCGAGGGTCAAAGGCAGGAAGATCAGCTTCAACATCAGGGTGGTGAGGACGATCGCCAATCCCCAGTTGCCAATCCAACCGTGCACCCAGGTCATCATGGTGAGCAGAAGCGCGCTGAAAAATCTGAACCAGCCGAACTGCATCACCTTGTCTTGATCCAGCTTGAACACATCTCCGTTCGAGAGGCGCTTGTACTCCTTGGGCCCGACGTAGAGATTCATCCCGAGCTTGATTTCTCCCTGAGCCGGAATCTGCGGGACCTCGAAACCGGCGCTGCCCGTCACCCCGATCAAGGGACGACTTTCACCCGCCTGGGGAGGCAGCTCGACTCGCCGCGTCACCAGCTTGTTGCCCGGTGTATCAGGGGTGAGGATACTTACAAAAAACTGGTCTTCCACCGCCGCCCAGACCAAGGGGACGGGGGTTTCGAGAAGCGGTACCGGATCGCGCGAAGCCAAACCGATCAAGCTCAGCGGACCGCCGCCCTGAAGTTTGGAACGATTGACGAATTCGACTTCCTTGCCGTCGTTGTATCCAGTGGACAAATGCACGCCGTAGTCCGCCGCGTTGGTCGGTGCGCCGGTCCCAAGATTCAGGCCGAAATGCGGCAGATACCCAGGCGCGGCGGTCAGATTCCGAAAGGTCACTTCATGCCGCAGCTGGTATGGGTCGCCCTGATTGGGCCCGATGTTGCTCGGGGCGAGGGTGTAGCGGCGCGTCACCTCGATCCGGTTTTCGAATACGGTGCGAAAGACGACTTCGCTCGCCGTCTGCGAGACCACGTCGTAGCGGACGGTCCGGCCCAATCCAGGAAGCGTCTCCTGGCTGAAGGCGAGCAGCGGATCGGCGTGCACGCGGTTAAACACGAAGGGATCGGGCTTACCTTTTTCCGCCGGGTATTTCTTCAGCGCGACGCTATCGATCGCTCCTCCGAGGTCGACGAAGCGGGCTTCGATGTAGTCGTTGGAAAGCGTGATGGTTTTGGCGTTGGCATCGGTGGTCGTCACCGCCGCGAAGGCGGCATTGTCCGGACCGGTCGCGGGCAACGTACTGGCAACCGGCCCTGGGGCCTGATTACCTGTCGTGGTGCCTCCACCCGTGGTGGGTTTGATTAGCTCCGGTGCGGCCGGTGGCCGTGGCGCCGTCTTGGCCCCGTAAATCAGCAAAGCGAACGCGGCGACAAGGAGGAGGACGCCAATAATCGTATTCTTTTTGTCCATGAAAATGAAGGTAGGCTAGCGCGCGGTTAAGCCGAAGGGATACGGGCACAGCGCGGACGCAGCGCACTCCGTGGCGGCACAAAGTCAACCCCGCCAGGATGCAGCGGCGTGCAACGGAGCACTCGCTTGATCGCGAAAAACGTTCCGGTGAGCGGTCCATGCACCCGGATGGCCTGAGCCGCATAGTCCGAGCAGGTGGGGAAAAACCGACAGCCGCACGACGGCCCCGCAACGGCATGCAGCACGGGGGAAAACAGGGCTTTATAAAGCCAGAGCAGCCCAAGCAGGGGAGCACTGGCCAAACGAACGACTCCCCCGAGAGGTGGCGACGGGTCGGGCGCAACCTCCACCTCGATGCTAGGCGCCAGCGGCGCAGCGGCGAACGGAACAGCTCTCCCACTGCTGGAGGGCTGAACCGGGTCGAAAGAGGAAGGAGAAGCGATCACGATGAGCGGGCGAATAAGCGCCGACAGGTCTCAACGAACTTCCGTTCCAGTTCAGCGTACTCCACTCGGTTGACCGAATTGCGCGCGATTAACAAAAGGTCGATATCCGCCGGGACCAAATCTTGATGGCGCCGAAAGATGTCACGTAGGCGGCGTTTGGCGCGATTGCGGCGCACCGCATTGCCGACCGAAGCCGTGGAAGCCACCACGCCCACGCGCGCCCGTGAAAAATTTTTCGGCGGCGGGGACGAGGTTTCTTGAGAAGCCACGATCCCACTTGGCGTGGCTTCGGAGGGAGGTGCCTCAGCCGCGGGCAAAGGGTTCGTTCGCCGCACGTACCAAAGCGTGAAGCCGCCGCATTCGATGCGACGGCCTCGTTCACGCGCCGCGCGAAAATCCAGCTGCCGACGCAATCGCTGCTCGGCGCGGAAACGCATGGCGCAAATCAGAAAAACAGGCGCCGGGTGAGGCGCCCCGGGATCAAACCACGGTCAAGCGCTTCCGGCCTTTACGGCGGCGCGCGGAGATAACCTTGCGACCACCAACGGTGGCCATACGGGCGCGAAAACCAATCTTACGGGCGCGCTTTAAGCGGTGTGGGCGAAATGTCGGTTGCATGTCAAAAGTCGAAAAAGAGTTGAGAGATACACCGAAGCCCCGGGCAGGTGTCAAGGCCCCCTTTTGGGCTATTTCAATCCCAAGCCTGCCTCGGTCAGGTTGAGCCGTTCGCTGTTCACTTACGGGACGTCGGTTCAACACCGGAAAAATCGCGCCGAAACTCGGTTAAGGATCGATCGAGTGACCCCGATGGTAAAGCCACAAAGGCATTCCCCACGACTATTTACGACCTGAGCTTGGCGATCCCACCGGTTTGCCCTTCATTGCCCGGCATGTGCCTCCGTCGATTCGTTGCGCGATTGAGCTTCTCCGGTCTTTTGGTGCCGCTCTCCTTCTCCGGTCTTTTTGCCCAAAGCCCTTCGACGTTGCCGGACCGCGATCCCACCATCGACAAGATCGTCTCGGAGATCTCACCCGCCGCGATCGAGGCCAGCATTCGTACCCTGGTTAACTTTCAAACGCGTCACACCCTCTCGGCGACCGACGACCCCAAAGAAGGAATTGGCGCGGCCCGGAACTGGATCAAAGCCGAGTTCGAACGCTACAGCCAGGAATCCGGCGGCAGGCTTCAGGTGGAATTTGATCGGTTCCAACAGCCCGCGGCGCCACCCCGGATTTTTCGTCCCACCGAAGTGATCAACGTCGTCGCCACCCTGCCCGGCCGCCAGCCCGAATCTAAGGACCGGGTCTATGTCGTGAGCGGGCACTACGACTCGCGTTCCACCGGTGTCAACGATACGGATACATTTGCGCCGGGTGCAAATGACGACGCCTCCGGCACCGCCGCCGTCCTGGAACTCGCGCGCATTCTCTCCCACTACGAATTCGACGCCACGCTCGTCTTCATCGCCGTCGCGGCCGAAGAGCAGGGGCTGCAGGGCTCACATCACTGGGCGGAAACGGCCAAAGCGCAAAACCGTGCCATCGCCGGCATGATCACGAATGATATCATCGGCAGCCCCACTGCCGACGACGGCAAAGTGGCGCGCACCACGGTTCGCCTTTTTGCCGACGGCGTGCCTCCTTTAAAAACTTTGCCGGACGACGTGCTGAGCCAATTGCGCACCGGCGGGGAAAACGATTTTCCTCCCCGTCAGCTCGCCCGCGCGATCAAGTCCGCCGCCGAAACCTACGTCCCTTACATGAACGTCCGCATGGTGTATCGACGGGATCGATACCTGCGCGGCGGCGACCACCTTTCTTTTCTCGAAGCGGGATTCCCCGCCGTCCGTTTCACTGAACCCGCAGAAAACTACGCGCATCAGCACCAGGACGTCCGAGTCGAAGACGGAGTTCAGTACGGAGACCTGCTTGAGTTTGTCGATTTCGCCTACGTCGCCGACGTGACTCGGGTCAACGCCGCCGCCCTGGCCAGTCTCGCTCTGGCTCCCGCCGCGCCGAGCGAGGTGGAGGTGGAAACGGCGCACTTGGAAAACGACACCCGCCTCCGCTGGGCACCCAATCACGAGCCTGATCTCGCGGGTTATCGGATCGTCTGGCGCGAGACGACCGCCCCGTTTTGGGAGCACAAAACCGACGTCGGGCTGGTGACCGAATACACCGTCAAGGGCGTCTCGAAAGACAATGTGATCTTCGGTGTCGAGGCGATGGATACAGCGGGTCATGCCAGCCCGGCGGTGTATCCACGTCCTTACCACCCGCGTTGAAACCCGTGCCTCGCGTAAGATAGAAGTCGCTCCTTTCTCGCCTCGCCCCTGAGAACCGCCTTTACCCATTTGCCAAAACCCGCTCTCAACAAAGGCATGCGCATCGCCGTGATCGCCGACACCCACGACCGCTACCCGCCCGGGCTGCCAGCGCGGCTACGGAAGGCCGACGAGATCTGGCACCTCGGTGACGTTTGCGAGCCGTCGACCCTGGTGGCTTTTGAAGATGTGGGACCTCCGCTCTATGTGATCTTGGGCAACAACGACTCGTATCCACGGTGGCCGGTGACGCTGAAAATGGAACGGGAGAAACTGCGTTTTCATCTCGTCCATATTCCTCCGCTCGAAACTCCGCCGAACTGCGATGTCGTGCTCCACGGGCACACTCACGTCCCCCGAGACGACATGGTGGACGGCGTGCGCTGGCTTAATCCCGGTTGTATCTCCCGGCCGAATCGCGGCGCGCCGGCGAGCTTCGCGTGGATGACGATAAAAGACGGCAAGATCGTCCGCTGGGAAATCGTTCGGCTCTGAAGACTGAGGACCCTTCTGCGTAGTGGATTGCTCACTACGTCGCTGGCCGTAAATCTTGTCTCTCCGCTAGCGGACGACAATTTTTACCCAACCTGAACTGATCCTAAGGCGCGCCGAGTGAGCCGTCTTCTGCTACTCCTCTTTCTGCCGCTTGAGCCTCCGGAACTTTGCCCACCGGAGCGGACTCACACTCTCTACCATGAAAATGCAGCTTCACTCGTTTGCTCGCCATCTCTGGACGGCCTGGATCAAGCCGCTCGCCTTCGCCGGAGCGATTATTTTTCCTTTCAAGTCGGCGGTGGCCGACTGGAACTGGGTGCCCTCGGGCTCCATGCGTCCAACGATTCTCGAAGGTGAATTGGTCTTCGTGAACAAACTCGCCTACGACCTCAAGGTGCCTTTTACCACTCATCACCTAGCCGCTTGGGGTGATCCCGCGCGCGGGGACGTGGTGGTTTGTTTCTCTCCGGCCGACGGCCGACGGCTGGTGAAGCGCGTCGTGGGTCTGCCTGGCGACCGCATCACGGTCGTGGGCGCGCAACTTCTGGTCAACGGCCAGAGCATTGCTTATGCATCCGCGGGTGAGCTTTGGTATCGGCATTTGACCGCGACCGAACATCAGCAAGTCCGTGTCGCGGACGAATTGTTAGGTGGTGTTCACCATCCCATAATCGTGACGGGCGCGGATCTCTCTTCCGCGGCTCTGGCGCGAGACTACGTTGTTCCCGAAGGTCAATACTTCATGATGGGCGACAACCGAGATCGCAGTTTCGACTCGCGCTATTTCGGTAGTATTGCCCGCGAGCAAATCGTCGGCCGGGCCGCCGGAATCGTGCTTTCGTTCGATCCTGAACACGCTTTTTTACCTCGAGCCGATCGCTGCTTCAACAGCCTGCTCTAAATTTAGGCGCTGAATTTTCTTCCTCGTTTTTCGTGCAAGAACGCTGGCGCGGCACGAAGAGTTTCATTTACTCGCGGAGCCAGTGGACAAGACCAACCAGCAAGACCTTTTTGGAACCCTCACTCCTGAATCGAGCGCACCACCATCGCCTCCGGAGTTGGTGTTTCGACGCAGCATTCGAGCCGATCGTTATCGTCTAACTTTGCGCCGCGACGGTGTAGCGGTGGCGACAATACCGGCGCGCGGCTCGGAACGGGAGGCCTTGCGCTTCGTGGAGCAAAATCGCGAATGGCTCGAGCGGGCTCGCACCCGTCAGCGCCAGCGGCCCCGCGGCGCTGAAGTGTGGACCTTGGGGACGCACGTCCTTTGGCGCGGCGAGATGACGGAGATGCGCAAGGGCAACGAAGGAGAACGGCCCACCGTGGTTTTGGGCGCCGACGTTTTCCGCGTCTCTGGTTTCACGGGAGATCTGCGGCCCACCCTCGAAGCCCACTTTCTTCGTCGGGGCAAAATCGAACTGCCCGCTCGCACCTGGGAGCTCGCCGCCGAGACCGGCGTGGACGTCAAGGAAGTCACGGTCCGCAACCAACGCACCCGTTGGGGCTCCTGCAGCGCGGGCGGAGTGATTTCGCTCAACTGGCGATTGGTCCAATCTCCTCTCTTTGTTCGCGACTATATCATCTACCACGAGCTGATGCACCTGCGGGAGATGAACCATTCTTCGCGGTTCTGGGCTCGGGTGGAGGAAGTCTGCCCGACTTGGCGCCAGGCCGAGCACTGGATCAAACAGAATGGAAGCCTGCTCGGCTTGTAGTTGGAATTATACTACATTCCGTCCGCCAGCATCGGCCCCTTCAATAGCACGACGCCCTTTCGCCGTCCGTCGACCCAGGCCTCACTTGGCCACTGCGTTCCGCAGCACCGCCGTCACCTTGCCCAACAACATCTCGGCGGTGAACGGCTTCGAGACAAAACCCGCCAGTCCGCGGCCGACAAACCGGTGAGTCGTATCCTGTTCGTTGAAGCCACTCATGATGATGATGCGTAAATCGGGCTGCAACTGGCGCATCAAACGAAACGCTTCGTCTCCATCCATTCGAGGCATGGTCAGGTCGAGCAGGACAAGGGTGAATGGTTCTTCCGTGGTGCGGACAATTTCGACTCCTCTGGCGCCGTCATCCACGCACACCACCTTGAAACCGGCGTTGCGTAAGATGCGCGACGCCACCGCGCGCACCGCGTCCTCATCGTCGACCACTAAGATCGTGCCCTCGAATTGCTGCGACATCCCCGCGTGACGGATGGGATCGGGTGGCGTAGCCAGCATCTCCTGCGCGGGGAAGAGCAGCTTGAAGGTCGTTCCTCTTCCGACCTCGCTATAAACTTTAATTGCGCCCTTGTGCCCGCGAACAATCCCCATCACCGCAGCCAGACCTAGACCGCGGCCGGTGAACTTCGTGGTGAAGAACGGATCGAAGATTCGGGCCAGCATCGCCTTGTCCATTCCCGCTCCTGTATCACTTATTTCGAGACAGAGGTAACGTCCCTCCTCCACGTCTTCACCGAAAGCGGCTCGCTCCAGGTAATCGTGGGTCGCATGGATCAGGCTGGTGCGGATCGAGATGATGCCGTTACGATCGCCGATCGCCTCGGACGCGTTGACCACCAGATTCATCAACACCTGTCGGATCTGGCTGGCGTCTCCCTGAAAAGCGGGCAGCCCCTCACCTAGGTGCAATTGAAGCGCCGCTTTCTTGTTCATCGAAACCTCGAGGAGCTCGGCCGTCTCTTTGACCAGACGGCTGAGGCTGAGGGGCTGGACGACGAAGCGGCCTTTGCCGGCGTAAGCGAGCATTTGCTTGCACAAATCCGCCGCGCGCATGGCCGAGTGCTCAAGACTGTCTAAGGCGGAGCGAACCGCCGCGTATCCATGGGGCAACTCCAGCCGCGCGATGCTCGCGTTGCCCATGATGCCGGTCAGCAGGTTGTTGAAATCGTGGGCAATGCCGCCGGCGAGGACCCCGAGACTCTCGAGCTTCTGGGTTTCCTGCAGCCGCCGCTCGAACGCGAGACGCTCCTGCGCGGCGATTTTTTGCGCCGTGATGTCCTGCATCGCCGCGACACAGCCGCGCGCCTGCCCAGCCGCGTCGCGCAAAGGCACGGCGCTGAGCACCACGTGAAGCTCCCGCCCGTCATGCCGGCGAATCGTCTCTTCGAAATCGAGAAAGGCCCGATTTTCTCGGACCGCCCGTTGCATCGGTAACTCCTCCGGTTGCAATTCGCGGCCATTCTGGAGAACCGCGAAGGTTGGCGACTTCACTGCCGGAGCGGAGAGCGACGCATTCTGCTGCTGGGGAATTCCGAGCATCTCCGCAAAAGCGCGATTCGTCCGGATGTCCCGGCACTCGGGATCTTGGGCAATCGCGATCCCCACCGGCAAAAGATCGAGCAAGGCCTGGAGTTCATGGACCCGGTGCTGCAAGGATTCGTTCAGCCGACGAATCTCCGACTCAGCCTGCTCGCGCTGCCGCACCTCCTGGGCCAAGCGCTGATTGGTCGCCGACAAGTCCGCGGTGCGGGTTTGCACGCGCTGCTCCAGTTGTTCGTTGGTTTGACGAAGTAGATTGAGTCTCGGCAGGGCCAGAGCGCGTGGCAGCACCCGAAAAAGCGCCACCGCCGTGGCCAACGAGATCGCCGCCGTCAGGGCCTTGGTCCAACCCGAGAGCCAATAATAAGGCTGCCAGAGAGTGAGTGTTTCCAACCAGTGCGTGGTCCCGCAGGTGAGCAGGAAGGCGACGAACAACAAAAAAAGGCTGCGAAAAGGAACGTCCTTTCGCTTCCAAACAAAATAAAGAATCGCCGTCGCCAACGCGTAGTACGAGAGCGCGATCAGTCCATCGGAAAGGGCATGCAAGCTGATCAAGTCGGTCACCCACTGAAAGCTCTGCCCTTGGGGCACCAGCTGTGCGGCAAGCACGGAAAATGAGTGGAGAGAGGGCGCCAGCATCGAAGAACCAGGAGCCACGAAATCGATCGAACGATGACCTTAGACCCCAGGCGTACCCGGTCGTTCGAGGAATTTATATAATCTACAACCGCTCGCTTATTTCAGCGCCGCCTTTTCCCCGCAAAAAGCCGCTGTCTCCGAATTTAAACTACTGAAAGTCCAGCAGTTCTACGTCGAAGATCAAGGTCGCTCGAGGCGGAATCGGGCTTTTGCCCTGCTCTCCATAACCCAGCCAGTAGGGCACGATCAGCGTGCGCCGCTCACCTTTTCGCATGGTGAGAAAGGCTTCGTCCCACGCCTTGATCACTTGCCCGGTCCCTACGGTGAACTGAAACGGTTTCCCCCGACTGCTTGTGCTGTCGAAGACGGTGCCATTAAGGAGACGACCTTCGTAATTAGCGGTGACCAGTGCGCCGACCTTCGGGTTCGCACCCTGCCCGACCGCACGAACGACATATTCCAACCCCGAAGGATTTCGACGAGCATTGCCATACTGCTCGGCGATGATCGCAGCGTCTTCATGACTGAACTGAGGCGTCTCCATCGCGAGACGCATCGCCGCATTGATCGGCCGTCCTGGATTTTTCCGGGCGAGAATTCCCGACCGCACCACGATAGCAATGGTGGCGAGCGTAAGACCGAGCAGGAGCAAAACAAAAAAGGAGCGCATCGAGAAAGCATTACTCAATGCCTCGCGCGCTCCGGAGCAAGCCGGGCGATGACACGTTTAGCATCATCCGGACGACCTTCCGCTAACCCAATGATATTGCGGTCAAAAACGACGCCGTGTGAGCGCTGCAATCCCCAGTAGAACCGCGCCGACGACGCTATAAGTAGCAGGTTCCGGAACGGCAGATGGGGTCGACGGAGGCAGCGGGGTAATACTCACCGTGTCGAGGTAACCAACCACTTGATACGGCTCACTGGGTAAGAAATCAGCGTTCCAGAAAACTGAAAAAGTTGAACCTGAAACAAGCGGATAGAGGTCGGGCAAGGAAGCGTTAGGAGCGTGTGGAACGGTGGTGTGCTCGCTGAAAGTCACTGACACCCACCGGCGTGCTGCGGGCAGCGCGAGACGTTCCAAATCTACGCTGAACGTATAGAAGTAACTATAATCAAACATACCCTTGACCTGCTCATCTATCCTGAACGTTCCTTCGTCCGAGCCCGCGAGAATATCTCCGATCGATGCCGAATTCACCTGCAAGGGATAAATACGCTCTTTAAAATCTGGGCCAGAATCTCGGATGGCGATTGGACTCGAGCGGGTGTCGAGCGTCACATCCAACGTAAGTCTGTCCGCGGTCGAAAAGTCGCGGAAAGCCCCGCCCATGAGTGGATGTCCGATGACCTTTAGTTCCACGAGTTCCGCCGATCCCGCGAGCGCACTGAGTGCGAAAAAAGAGCCTATCAAAATAATTCTATGCATGCGGCTGATCGGACGACGCTTTTCATCTCGGGTTCCCACCGGGCAACCTCATCTCGCCAAAGGTTTATATCGCCTCTTTCAAGATCGTCAGAAAAAACAAAATCTCATCCCGCCTGGCCACGGCCCTAAGAACCGGGCCCAGGCATCTACTTCCTCAGCCGAGGCTCGAGCGCCGCGATCAATTCTTCCAAGACTCCGTCGACTTTCAATTTGATCCGCTGGCCGGGCGCGATGCTGCCATCTTTGGCCTCCACCTCTTTCGTCCATTCCGCGGTGTGTCGCTCGGCCGTGGCCAAGAGTCGTCGTTTTCGTTCTTCCAGCGGTTCGCCGGTGGCTTTGGCCAAAAATCGTCCGACGTCCTCTTTTCCGAGCGCAATGTCCCAGCTGTCGTGGTCCGCCCAATACACCGCGAGCACGCCTTTTTCTTCGATCCCCAATTCAGTCGTTAGTTTTTGCATCGCTTCCGCGGAATCTTTTCCCAGCCCTTTCGGAAGCGAGGAATAAACCCGGGCGAAAATCCGTACGTCGGTAAACCGCGCCAGATTGCTGAGTTTGTAGCCGAAGTACTTCGCCCGAGGCGGCGAGCTCGGCAGGAGGCCGTCAGGGTCGGCGAAGTAGCGCGCCGCTTCGGGCGAGCTCTCGGCCCGAACGATCTTCGCGGCCCATGCCTCCAGGTGAGCGCGATCGGCCCGAAAATCTTGGGCGGCGGCGCCTTCGCGGCGGATCTTCACCGTCATCCGGTCGCCCTGCTGTATCCGGGAAACCACGTCGGTGCCTTGAATCACTTGGCCAAAAATGCTGTGGAGAAAGTCCAGGCGTGGTGTCGGAGCCAAGGTGATGAAAAACTGCGAGCCGTTGGTATCGGGCCCTTCGTTCGCCATCGAAAGCACCCCCACGGCGTCATGGCTGAGGGTCGGATCGAGTTCGTCGGGCAAACTGTAGCCCGGGCCTCCTTCGCCCGTGCCCGCGGGATCTCCGCCTTGGACCACGAAACCCGGGACGACACGGTGGAAGGTCAGTCCATCATAGTACGGCACCCCCGGCTTGGGCCCGAGCGTTCCCTCGGCCAATCCGACGAAGTTAGTCACCGTGAGCGGAGCGCGTTCGAAGAAAAGCTTGGCCAGCATGGTCCCTCGTGGCGTGGTGATCTCCGCGTAAATCCCAGGAGGCAGCGCCTTGGCTGACTCATCCGCGCCGAAGCTCGGCCGCGCCAAAGCGCCAAAGCCCAGCAAGAGGCAAATCCAAATGCTCACGCTGGTCCAGCGGCCAAGTAGACTGGCTTCTCTCCAACGCAAACGATTGCGCATCGGTGCAGATGCGCAACATGGACTGGCGTCATTCCCACCCATTCGTGAACTTAAGGTCATGCTAGCAATTCGGGCCCTTTGTAAATCCTATCCCAATCCCGGAGGCGGTGTTTCAAAAATCGTCAACATCGCCGAATTTTCTTTAGGCGCCGGGGATCAAGTGGCGCTCCGAGGAGAAAGTGGATCGGGCAAGACGACGTTTCTTCATTTGATCGCCGGTATTTTGGCTCCGGATACAGGCAGCATTGCGATTGATGGGGTGGATATGGCCTCTCTGCCGGAGGCGGGGCGAGACCGACTGAGGGCGGCGAAACTCGGCTATATTTTTCAAACTTTCAACCTGCTGCAGGGTTTTACCGTGCTCGAAAATGTGGTCCTGGGCATGGCGTTCGGCCCCGGGATCGACCGCGCTCACGCCAAAGCCACGCTCGAGCGCGTCGGCCTGGGCCAACGTCTTCGCCACTATCCTCGTCAACTTTCCACTGGCCAACAGCAACGCGTGGCGGTGGCCCGCGCCCTGGCCCATCGTCCCAAGTTGGTCTTGGCCGACGAGCCGACGGGAAATCTGGATCGGCGCAACAGCACCGAAGCCCTCAACCTGATCCGCGAAACCTGCCGCGAACACGGCGCCTCTCTCCTCTTGGTCAGTCACGACGAAGCGGTGCTGAGCGCGTTTTCAAATGTGCGCGCGTTTTCTGAGATCAACCAGGTCCCGCAGCCCAAGTAACAGGTGCCAAGTTTCAAGTGACAAGAAACAGCGCGCCTCGCGCGACCCACTTTCCTGATACTTGCCACTTGGTACTTGTTACTTCTCCTCCACCATGATTCTCCCTCTTCTGATCTACCGCAGCCTCCGGCAGCACGCGCTTTCTACGGCGGTGACCGCGGCGAGTCTGGCCCTGGCCTCGGGGTTGTTGATGACGGTTTGGGTGGTGAAAACCCAAGCCCAGCGTGCCTTCACCGAAACCTCCACCGCCTTCGACGCGGTCCTCGGTGCGCGCGGTTCGAAACTCCAGCTCGTGCTCAATGCCATTTTTCACCTCGAAGCCTCGCCCGGCAATCTCGCCTGGGCCGACTACGAACAAATTAAACACCACCCCGCGGTCAAAACCGCTATTCCGATCGCGGCGGGGGATAATTTCTACGGCTGGCGCATCGTTGGAACCCTTCCCGAGTTGTTCACCTCGGTGGAATACGCTCCAGGAAAGCACTACACCCTCTCGGCCGGGCAGCTTTTTCAAGGTGAGGCCAAAGAAGCCGTGGTCGGCAGTTTCGTCGCGGAAAAACTGGGCTGGAAAGTCGGCGCCGAATTCAAGCCCTACCACGGCCTCGCTTTCAATCCGGCCAACCAGCACGACGAGCGCTACACCGTCGCGGGCATTCTCGCTCCGACCAACACCCCGGCCGATCGCGTGATCTGGATCCCGCTTCACGGCGTGCAAACCATGGCGGGCCACGATCCCCGCACCGCGACCGACGTCAGCGCCGTGCTGATTCAGCTCCGGGCTGCGACCGCCGGGATGATGCTGGATCAAATGTACAATCGGCAGGGCAATCGCCTCACCTTCGCCTATCCGGCCAGCGCGATCATCACGGACCTGTTTGCGAAAATTGGTTGGTTCGATCGCATCCTTGGACTCGTGGCCTACCTTGTGGCCCTGGTCGCCGCCGGCTCCATCTTGGCGAGCATCTACGCCTCGATGAATGCCCGGCGCCGCGACATCGCCATCCTGCGCGCGCTCGGAGCCCACCGACGTCTGGTCTTCGGCTCGGTTGTGGCCGAAGCCGCCACGATCGGCGCGGTCGGATCCCTCTTGGGCTTCGCGGTGTATTTCATCCTCATCGCTGTCGTGGCTAAGCTGATACGCGTCCAAACCGGCGTGGTCCTTTCTCTCCGCAGCTGGCACGAGGTCCTCTGGATGTGCCCACTCGGAATGATTGCCCTTTCGGCGTTAGGCGGCGTGGTGCCGGCGATGAAAGCCTACCGTATCCCCGTGGCGGAGACACTGGTCCCGATTTCGTAGCGGGAATGGCGCTGAGCCTTCCGCGATTGCTCCTGTTCCTCGCCGTCGGAACTCAACACTTCACCGTTCGAAGGGCCTCACGGCTCGGCGCGCACAATCACCGGAATCTCCGCTTCCAACTCGTCTCCGGCGTAAATCCGCAGCAGCTGCGTGGAGGTGCCGGCCTCGGTCGGGGTCACGGTCAGATCGAAAGAAACTTCTCCGTGGTCGCGCTGGCGCACCGTCGCCTTGCCCAGAGCCACTTCGAAGCGAGGGTCTTCCTTGGCTTCCCAGCCGGAGAGCGAGCCGGGCATGCTGATGGCCGTACCCACTTTGCCTTCGGGTAAGAGCAGGGGCGTGGGGCGAACCGTCAGGGTCGAATAAATCGACGCGAACACGGGCAGCTTGAGTTCGGACTCGTGCGTGTCGGTGGTGTGGACGGTGAGCGTCGGCTGATGATTCCCCGCTGGCGCATTGGCGACCTTGGTCAACGTGATCTTCGTCGTGTTTTTGTCGTGTTCAGTCACTTCCGCTTTGAGCCAGGGCACGCTCGATTCCATCGATTTCACCGTGGCTGTACCTTCGCCGGTGTACTCGAGCGCGAGCACGGTATTGGCCTCCGTGCCGCGGTTGCTCGGGGGTAAAATCGTGATCGCGGCGGGCAGTGACCAATGGTCGAACGCGCTCACCATGGCCTGGACCGCCACGACGATTTGCCCGTCCGACGTATCCACCGTGACCCGACGGTGCACTTCGCCCTGGTAGCTCCGGGTCTGGAACGACACCTCCATTTTGGTGCTCTGGCCGGGGGCCAATTCTTTCTGCTCCGGTGTAGCGGCGGTACAACTACAGTCGGCCGCCACGTGATCGATGGTCAACGGCTTTTTTCCGGTGTTGGTCAACTGGACCGTCGCACTGACCGTCTTTTCCTGGCGTTGTCGGCCAAAATCGATCAGGGCCGGATCGGCCTTGATCTCGGCCCAAAGCGCCGGTTGCAGCCCCGTGCAAGCGAGGGCCAATAAAGTGAGACGTAAAAGGGGAAGGCGGGGGGTTAAACGCATAAGGAAAGAGGTCCGTTTGAACTCCGACACTCACCAGATCACCGCCGTTCCGCAAGCCGTGGATTCTGTCGCTTTCTTACTGATTGGGCCTCGACCGTTCGTTGGGCGTGAACTCAGGAAGGCGGAGAAAGGCCTGCGAGTTGACTTCCGCCCAGCCTCTCGTGACCTGACTCCAGCTTATGATCCCCGTGGCGTTGCAGCTTTACTCGGTCCGAGAAGAGACCAAGCGGGATTTTGCCGGCACCGTCTCCGCCGTCGCGCAAATGGGCTACACCGGGGTGGAGCTCGCCGGCTATGGCAACTTGGACGCCCAACGAGCGCATGAAGCCTTGAAACAGGCCGGCGTGATTGTCGCCGCGATGCATGTCTCGCGCGAGGCCCTGCGCAATCGTTTCCAGACAGTGGTGGACGAGGCGTTGTTGTTGGGAACCCCTCACGTGGTCTGCTCGTTCTGGCCTTCCGAAGAATTTGTTTCCGTCGACGCGGTCGAGGAGATCGGACGCGAACTGGGCCGGTTCGGCGAGCAGCTGCGCGAGCGCGGGCTCTTTCTCAGTTTTCACAACCACGCATCCGAATTTCGACTACTGGAGGGACGCCCGGTCCTCTCCTGGATGCTGGGCGCCGCCCCGCCGCGTACGCTCGGCGCGGAGCTCGATGTTTACTGGGCCCATGTTGCCCACTACGCGCCGGAGCGTTTTCTCTACGAGCAGGGCCAGCGAGTGCGGCTCCTTCATCTCAAGGACGAAAAAGTCCTCGGGCGCGGTCCAGTGAACTTCGATCCGATCTTCACCGCGGTGGAAAAAATCGGCGCGGTCGAGTGGTACATTCTCGAACAGGAGAACTACGACTCCCCGCCTCTTGTATCCGTTCGCCAAGGACTGGAGCAACTGGAGCGCTGGGGCAAAGCCTAGCCTCCGCGATGGACGCGCGTCCCGCGGCGATGGATTGAATCTCACCCAGGCGGCGGGTATCGGACCGCGTCACACCCAGGCTGCAGACCTTTCCATTCGAGAATTGTTCGGCCCGCAGTATCGCTTTCCCGACTACATCCCGCCCGTCCCTCGCGTGTGCCCTTGCCTCCACCGGAGGATCTTTTCAGTAAACCTCTCAGTCCAAAAAATATTGGCCGAAACAGGTTCTCGGTCGTGGTCCGTGCGAATTCTACCTGCATTTGTAATTTGCGAAGGCGATCAGTTTTGTTACAAACACGCCCGTACACAGAATTCTGTGTGCCAGTGGGACTGCACCGCGCGAGCGCCCGCTGCTTTCCGACGCGTGTCACTCAGCCGTTCTCCGCCTTGGCGGATCAACACCACTCAATCCTCCTCCTCCCATGGGATTATTCCGCGCTGTTAAACGTGTCTTCATCTGGTTCGGTCTCGCCGCTGAAAAAGCGACGGAGAACGACGCCATCAACCAAGCGGTCGTCGAGCGGGGTATCCGCGACGCTAAGGCGAAAGCCGACAAGGCGCACTACGCGAACGGACAACTCGCCGGGCAGATCGCTCTTCTCAAAGATCAGGTGCGGCGCCAGGAGCGCCAACGTCAAGACGCCCAGGGCATGCTCCAGGCCGCCGCCGCGGCCAACGACGAGGCCAACGGCGCTCACTACGCCGAAGAGTTGGCCACGATCGAGCAGGACATGAAGGACAACCAGGTCCAGCTCGACAACCTGGAGCAACTCTACAAACAGAACACCGAAATCATCGCGAACAGCCTGCGCGAGATCCAACGTTTCCAGCGCGAATTCGAGGCGGTCAAAGCCAAGGTCGCGGTCGGACGTTCGCTCGAACAGCTCTCGGGCATGATGAAGGGTTCGATCTCCGAACTGCAGGGCATGATGGGCGGCGAAATGGGTGAATCCATGCAGCAACTACGCCAAGCCGCCGCGGCTGGCGAGGGGCAGATGCGCGCCACGCTCGATCTGGCCAAGGAGATGGGTTCGAATATTCAGCGCCAGCAGGAGGCCCGCCGATCGCGGGGTGCCCTGCTCTTCAAGGAATACCAGAAAAAGATGGGAATGGTTCAGCCCGGCGCCGCCGCTCCCAACGCCACCCCCGCTCCGGCTGCACCGGAGCGCCAGAAAATCGGCGAGAGCTGATTCTCGCTTTTCGCTCACCACCCGCGCGGGACGAGGCCCTCGTCCCGTAGCGGCGCTGTCACTACATAATCTCGTCTACTTCTTTTCTCCATGACTGGTCGCGGTAAATTTGTTCTCACGCTCCTCATTTTCGCCGTCGTTGGATTCGGCGCCTATAAGTGGTGGGACCGTCTCAAGCCGGCCGCGTTCTCCGCCCCTCACGCCTCCGCGCCTTCCGCCGTTCCTTCGGGCAACGCTGCGGCCACGGTCAGCGACCCGAAAGCGATCAAAGAAATTGAGGACAAAATCATCGAGCCGCAAACCGCGCCGGGCGCGCTCGCACCCGCGGGCACGAACGTGCCGAAGGACAACATCGTCGACCTCGAGTTGAGCGAATACGCCGGCTACTCCGGCTTGATCGTCGCCAACGGTGGGCTCGAACCCTCGGAAAATTCCGTCTTCTTCAAAAAGCACGGTTTCAAGGTGCGGCTGAAATTATCCGAGGAAGAAAGCTGGTCCGCCCTCAACTCCGGTCGCATGGCCGCGTCCGCGACCACGGTCGACGTGCTCGCGATTTACGGGCGCAACTTTCAGGTCATCGTTCCCGCGCAAATCGGCTACTCGCGCGGGGCCGACGGCATCGTGGTGCGAAAAGAAATCCGCCGGATCAACGATCTGAAGGGCCAGATCCTGGTCACCTCCCAGTTCACCGAAGCCGATTTCTTCCTGCGCTACCTGGCGCAAGAGGCGGGCCTGAGCGTGACGATGCTGAGCAATGTCTCGTCGCGTCCCGATCCGAACAAGGTCAACGTGGTCTACGCCGCCGATGCCTTTGCCGCCGGCGACTTGTTTCTCAAGGACGTTCAGAATGGCACGAACAAGCTGGCGGGCTGCGTGACGTGGGCTCCTAAAACCAGCGAAGTGGTGGACGGCTGCGGGAGCGCGGCCCATCTGCTCACGACCAATAAAAATCTGCTGATCATCGCGGACGTGCTCGTGGTCAACAAAGGATTTGCCCAGGCCAATCCGGACAAAGTCACGGGATTGGTCAACGGCCTGCTCGAAGGCAATCGCATGGTGCGGGACAACCCGTCTGCTTATTTGGATACAATCGCCAAGGCCTTCAAGTGGAACCAGGACAAGGCCCGCGCCGAGCTGGCCAAGGTGCATCTTTCCAATTTGCCGGAAAATCAGGCTTTCTTCTCCAGCACGATGGACGCAGCCGGCAGCTTCAGCGGCATCTATCAATCCGCCGTCCTGGCCTACGGCTCCGAGTTGATCAAGTCGCCGGGCGATCCGGATCGCTTCGCCGATCTCCAGTATCTCCAAAAAATCAATACATCCGGGACATTCGCCGGCCAGCAGATCGCGATCGCGCCGATCCGCTCTTCCGCCAGTGGCGCGCTCGAGGGCGATCCGCTCCTGAGCAAGGATATTCGTTTTCTCTTCGAGCCGAATTCGTCCAAGCTCGACCTGACGAACGCGGACAATTTGGCCAACCTCGATTCGATCAAACGCCTTCTCCAGGTCAGCCCCGGCTCCACCATTTTGCTTCGCGGCCACGTCGACAACGCCCTGGTGGATAAATTCCGCAAAGAAGGCGGCGAGCCCTTTGTCCGTCAAATGGCCCTCAAAGCGATGCAGCTGAGCAAGGACCGCGCCGCTGAAATCAAACAGATGCTGATTGAAAGGTTGAAGGTCGACCCCGCGCGTCTGGAAACTGTCGGCCGCGGTTGGGAAGAGCCGGCCGGGTCGGACGCCGAGAAAAACCGCCGCGTGGAAGTCCAGTGGTTCACCGTTGAGTAACCGCGTCGGCGATCTTGCCGCCAGAGTCGTGACCCGAGCTGCGCTGTCGTCACGGCTCGCCAGCACGCACCCAAACCATCAAGGTGCGCACCACAAGCCATGACGGTCTCCTATCGACGTGCCTTTTGGAAGAGCCGCCACCACGCCTGGCTCGCCGTGCTCACGGTGGGCGCCGGCTTTGTCACCGGCGAACCGCTGGGGCTGCTGATCGGCCTGACGCTCTACGCCGTGGGTTTGATTTTTCTTCCCGACGCCGCTTTTTTCCGCCGCTCGGTCGACGAGCGCGAAAACGCCGCTCGCGAAAAGGAAATTGCGGCCAAGTGGGCGGAGTTCCAAGCCCAGCAAGAGCGGGTCATGGCCAGCCTGTCCAATGGCCGGCGCACGCGCTACAACACCTTGCTCACCGTCTGCCGGGATATTGAAACCGCCTCGACCGAAGCCCAGGCCAACACGGGTTTGGAGGTGCAGTCCCGCACGGGCAAACTCGACGAACTGCTCTGGACTTTTCTCCGCATGCTCGCGGTCGAACAAACACTGGAAGTTTTTCTCGAGGGCGAACGCAAAGAGCAGGTTCCTCAGTTGACCGCTCAACTCGAGAGCGAAACCCAAACGCTCGCGGCGGAAATTGCCTTGCTCAAACAAAAGACGCCGCCCTCTGCCGGGTTGGACACGAAGCAGCGGTTGCTCACGTCCCGGCTCGAGCGACTCGAAACCCTTCGCCAGCGCCAGTCGCGCATCGACCAAGCTCAAGCCAATCTCGAGCTGGTTCGCTCCGAAGAAGAGCGCCTGATCGAGCAAGTGAAGCTGATCCGGGCCGATGCGGTGGCGGCCAAAAACGCCGATGCCCTTTCCGCGCGGATCGATCTGAGTATCCAACACCTCGCTACCACCAACCAATGGCTGTCCGAGATTGCCGAATTCAAGGAAGTCTCGCAGCAGATGCCCGAACTCCCGTCCCGGGTCGGACTTCCCCCGCCCCCGCTCCCCCGCGCCGCCACGCCCCAATCGAATTCACAATCCTGATACATAAAGCTTTGTTTCGAATGGCCTGGTTATAGCCGGGGGCGCCGACCCCGGTGCGTCGCCCCTCGACGTCTCGATCCCCCGGGGTCAGCGCCCCCGGCTACAACCAAACCCGTTTTCGTTTCAGCCTGACTCCCGCCACCCCCGCATGACCTCTGTCACCACCACGCCTATGGTCTCTCGCTCGGCCCTTCCCGGCTGGGCGGCCGACTTTGCCCGACTCTGGAATAGCGGCGCCCACAGCCTTTTTCTTCTCCACGGAAATATCTTCGACCTTTTTCCGCTGCGTTCGGCCGAGGCGGCGGACTACGGCGACCTTCCCGCGTTTTTCGCCCGGCGTCTCTTTCCGGACCGCGCGTATCTGCTTTTTTACGACATTGGCGACGGCCTGTCGTTCGGCTCAGCCGGAATGCAGCAGCGGTTTTTCGAGTGGCTGAAAATCTACGACGAGGTGGAAAACACCAACTACCATCAGGAGGGCCCGCCCAAGCCCTTCAACCAACTCGCTCCTCTCCTGCGCCGGTTTTTTCTCCGCGTATCCGAAGAACAAGCACCCGACCGGAGCGTCACCCTGGTGGTCCGCTTCGCCGAAAAAATCGTGCCCGCCGCCGAAGAGGCCAGCGCCAGCACGGACGAGCGGGCCGCCTTGGTCACCCTCCTGAAGTGGGCTGCTTCGCCGGATCTGTTGGTCGGCGACGTCGGCGTCGTCCTCGTCACCGAGTCGGCGGCCGAGCTGCACGCCGATCTGGTGCAAAATCCGCACGTCGCCAACCTTCGGATACCGCTCCCTGACCTGGAAGAGCGGCGCCAGTTTCTCTCCTCCGGCTGGGTCGACCGGCAGGCCTCTCGCGGTGGACTGAAGGAAAAGAGCGACCTCTCAATCGACGATCTGGCCCGCCGCACCTCCGGGCTTTCGTTGTTGCGCATTGAACAACTGGTTCTGACCTCCCTGCGCGCGGGCGAGCGCCTCACCTCCGAGCGGGTCAGCGCGGGAAAGCGGAGACTGATCGAGGACTACTGCCAGGGTCTGGTGCGGTTCAAAGATCCGCGGCCCGGCGTTTCGCTCGATCAAGTGGCCACGCACACCGCGGCTAAAGCCCGCCTCCGCGAACTCGCCTGGTTGATCAAGAACCAAAAGGACGACGTTGTGGAACGGGGCGTCCTGGTGCCTGGACGCATCGGGGTAGGAAAATCGTTTCTGATCGATTGCTTCGCTTCGGAATGCGGTTTGCCCGTGTTGGAGCTCGGCGATTTTCGTTCGAAGTGGGTCGGCGAAACCGAACGCCAGCAGACCCGCATTCTCATGACCATCCGCGCCCTCGGCCCCGTCATCGTGGTGGTCGACGAAGCCGACGCGGTGTTCGGCAATCGTTCGGCCGACGGAGACAGCGGTGTTTCCAGTCGAGTCTTCGCCGGTTTCGCTGCCCACCTGGGCGACAGCACGCTGCGCGGGCGCGAACTCTGGATCGCGATGACCTCGCGGCCCGACTTGCTAGCGATTGACCTGAAGCGTCAGGGGCGTTTCGGTCTGTGCGTGCCACTTTTTGCCGCGCAAAACGCGGACGAAGTGATCGAACTTTTCACCGTGATCTCGCGGGTGAAGCGCATCGCTTTTCCCGAAGAGCTTGCGACCTACGTACGCACCGAGCTGGGCTCGCGTCCGCTGACCGGCAGCGACGTCGAGGCCATTTTGATTCGAGCCAAAGAGCGGGCGGTCTTGGCTCAACGCGACCAGGATGTTCGCGTCGAAGATCTGCGCGAGGCGGTGGACTCGTTTATTGACCCTTTGGATACACAGCTCCTCGCCCTGCAGGAAATTGCCGCCGTCCTCGCTTGCTCCGATCGCCGCTTTCTCCCCGAGCAATATCGCACCGCGCGTCGCGAAGAATTGGCTATGCGTTACGAACTGCTCCGGCTGAAATACTGAAAAGTGCGAAGGTTTGAAAGTCTGAAGGTGCGACAGCGGCTGGCGCGTAAGAAAAGGGGTGATCGTCAAGGTGGAGCGACCCTTCCCCGGGGCGCTAGAGCGACGTTGCCAGCAAAGCAGGTACTGTATCCGCCGCGTCACGACGCAGCGAATCGAGTTATCCCACCTCCTCATCGTCTGCGTCAGCCACCGCTGCACCTTCGCACTTTCTCACCTTCCCACTTTCGCACCTTTCAATGTTCCTCTGACATCACCGCCCGAATGGTTCGCGCGAGGTCGATGTAGCGATAGGGTTTCGGCACCATGCCGCGGAAGCCGTGCGCTCGATAATTCGAGAGGACAGGGTCACTCGAGTAACCACTGGAAACGATAGCCCGAACGTTCGAGTCGATCTTCAACAGCTCTTTCATCGCTTCGCGTCCTCCCATGCCGCCCGGCACGGTCAGGTCCATGATCACCAATCGGTAATTCTCGCCTTTCTCGCGCGCTTCCGCGAAGGCCCGGACTGCCTGCGCTCCGTCCGAAACCGCGGTGACCTCCAAACCCAATCGGACGAGGAGCGATGTCGCGACCACGCGAATGGTTTCCTCGTCGTCCATGAAGAGCACTCGCCCCGAAAGCGCACCGATTTTTTCCGGCTGTTCGGGCGGCGCGGGCGTCGCATCCGGCGCGGCCGGCAGCCAAATATGAAAGGTCGTGCCGCGCCCCAGCTCGGATTCGACTTCGACGTGGCCTTGGTGCTTGCGCACGATCGAATAAACCGTCGCCAAACCCAGTCCGCTGCCCGACTGCTTGGTCGTGAAATAGGGATCGAAAATGCGCGAGAGGTGCTCGGCGCGAATGCCCATTCCCGAATCGGCGATCGAGAGCTGCGCGTAACAGCCCGGTTTCAAAGACCGAGAGGACTGCGCCTCGACTCGCTCATTGCGCAAGGTGATCCGAAGAACGCCGCCTTCCGGCATGGCTTGCACCGCGTTGATCACCAGATTTTGCACCACTTGGCCGATCTGACCTTTGTCGACGTTGGCCGGCCACATGTCTTCCGCGATGGAGAATTCGCAGCGCACCATCGACCCGTGCAGCGCAAACTCCGCCGCCTCGCGGACCACTTCGGCCAACTGCACCGCTTTCCGAATCGGATCACCGCCCTTCGCAAACGTGAGCAACTGCTGGGTCAAATCTCTCGCCCGCATCACGCCGCGTTCCGCTTCGGTCAGCCAGCGGCCGGCGGAAGCCATCACCTCGGAATCGAGCATCGCGAGGGTCACATTGCCCATCACCACGGTGAGGATGTTGTTGAAGTCGTGCGCGATTCCTCCGGCGAGGATTCCCACCGCCTCGAGTTTGGACGAGCGCAGCAACTCCGCTTCCAGGCGGGCTCGCTCCGTGACGTCGCGAAACACCACCACCGCTCCGATCGATCGCCCGGCCACTTCGTGCATCGGCGCGCAACGGCCGTCGACCAGGCAGGGCACGCCCTGCCGACTGAGCAGAGTGGTTTGTAGCGGAAAATCCACCACACGATGCTCCGCGATGGCCCGCGCCACGGGCACGACGACCTCGCCGCGATTCCGTTCGTGCCGCAACACGCAGACCTGCTCGATCGGCCGGCCGATCGCCGAGCTCGCCGACCAACCCGTGATCCGCTCGGCCGCCTCGTTCATGAATTGGACCACGCCATTTGTATCCGTGGTCATGAGACCTTCCGCCATCGCGCGCAGCGTGACGCGCAGGCGTTCGCGTTCCGCCGCGAGTTCCGCCTCGGCCATGCGCACATCGGTCAAATCCAGCAAGACCACCTGGGTCCACTCCAAGCTCTCGATGCTTTCCTCACCCTGCAGCTTCGGCAGCCACCAGCGAAAATAGGTCCGGCGAACCGATCCGTCCAACGCGGTCAACGAAATCTCGCCCTCGATTTCCTGCCTTCCTTCCCAGACGGCGAGAAAAGCCTGGCGCCGCGCGCCGAAGCCATCCGAGGTCAGAATCCGCTCCAGATTCTCCATCACTTCCTGCTTGGAATGAGCGCGGACCAGCCGCACGGCTTCCTCATTCACGCCGACGATCGAGACCATGGAGGACGCCGCCGCGATCTCGTCGGGATACGCGTCGAAATAAGCATTCAGGTCGGTCACGCCATCGGCGCGGAGCCGGTTCAACCACCCACCAATCTGGCGATAGTCGTATTCCACGATCGCCACCGGCGAGTGCTCAAACAACACGCGATACCGTTCCTCCGACTCGCGCACCACCGCTTCGGCGCGTTTGCGATCGGTGATGTCCGAGACGAAGCCTTCCAGGGTCACGATCGCGCCCTGCGCGTCGCGGATCGCGCGCACGTTCTCCGAGATCCAGCGCACCGTGCCGTCCGCGCAGCGCACCTCCGACTCGAACCCGGTCAACGAGTCTTTCTGGCCGAGCGCGGCGAAAAACTCGTCACGGCGTTTCGGATACACATAAAAATCGGTTCGCGCCGAACAAACATTCTCCATCATCTGCTCCGGACTGGCGTAGCGGAGGGTGCGGGCCAGCGCAGGATTGACCGAACGGAATTCACCTTGGGCTGTCGTGGTATAAACGCCTTCAACCGCATTCTGAAAAAGGTTGCGGTAGCGCTCCTCGCTCGCGCGCAGGCGTTCTTCCGCTTCCTGTCGTTCCGTCACATCTTCGGCCAAAACCAGCACGGAGCGTCGCCCGGCAAACTCGTGGGGATGGACGCGCACCCGCATCAACATTTCCGTGCGATCTTTCCGGCAGTGCTTCCACACCCGCGGCGTGTAGGTGCCCGCAATATCCTCGGCCAAATATTCGCGGAAACGCGCGACTTCCTCCGGCGGACGGATGTCGAAAATCGTCAGGGCCAAAAATTCTTCCGCGCGATAACCGTAGTGGCGGAGAGCGGCGGGATTGACCGCGAGGAAATGGTAGGTCTGCGCGTCGTACACCCACATCGGATTCGGGTTGTCCTCGAACAATCGCCGATACCGCACCTCGCTCTCGCGCACCGCTTCTTCCGCCGCCACCCGCTCGCTGATATCCATGTGCGCGCCGATGAAGCGCTGGGGTTGTCCGGCGGCATTGAAGACCGCGCGACCGCAAGCGGCGATCCACTTGTAGGTGCCGTCGCGGCACATCATGCGGTACTCCACGCGATAAAGATCGTTCTCGCCCCGGAGGTGGGAGTGAAGTTGCGCGATCACGCGGTCGCGATCCGTCGGGTGGATACGCGCCTGCCAATCGTCGCGATGGTTGCTCAGTTCGTGGCCGGCGAAGCCCAGCATCTCCTTCCAACGATCGGAGAGATAGGTTTCACCCGTGATGTAATTCTTCTCGAAAATGCCGACGTTCAAGGCCCGCACCGCCAGCTGCCAGCGGTCCTCCACCTCGCGCAGCCGGGCCTCGGTCTCCCGCAATTCGCTCAAGTCGGAAAACACCACCACGGCGTGGGTGAGGTCGAGCCGTGTATCCACTTTCGCCGCACTCCAGTGCATGATCCCATGGCCGGTCGTGCCGTCCATCCGGGCGAACTTCATGTCGCAGACCACCTCGCCGCGGCCCTGCCAAATCGCCTCGGCCTGCATGCGGAAGGTCGTGAGGTCGGTGTCGGGCAAAACCGCCGGACCGACCTTCGCCACCAGTGTATCCAAGTCGGGAGCACCACTGGCCCGCAGAGCCGCGGGATTGGCCCGAGTGACTTTGATCTGGGCAAACTGCGTCGCCAGTTCGTCCCGATGCGCATCCAGGTAAGCGGGAAAATCCGTGACCCCGGAATTCCGCAGCGTTTCGATCCAGCGTCCCACCGCGGAAAAATCGGTCTCGAGAATTGCCACCGGAACGCGTTCGAACACTTCGCGAATTCGTGCTTCAGAGCGGCGCACGGCGGTCTCCGCCTCCATCCGCGGCCGCAAATCGCGCAGGATGGCCTGGAAGTAGCGTTTCGCTCCGGCGGTGACAACCGAGGCGCGCACATGGACTGGAATGGTCTTTCCGTCACGCAGTTCGACCGTGCTCTCATGCTCGACGATCTCACCGCGGCGCGCATGCTCCACAAATTGGGCGCGCATGAAATCGCGCTGAGCTTGGGGATGGAGAATAGTGTGGCGCCGGCCGACCAGTTCTTTTTCGGACCAGCCCAAAAGTTGGCAGGCAAATCGGTTCGCCTCGATGATCAGGCCGGTTTCGGCGTCGGCCACCACGATCGCGTCGCTCGCCTGTTCGAGGAGCAGGCGGTATCGCTCTTCGGACATCTGCAGGGCACGATTGCGCCGCTGCAATTCCGCTTCCAGGCGCCGACCCGAAGTGGCCAACACCACGGCGGTGATTAACGCGGCAACAGTGATGACGGCCAGAAGAAGATTTCCGACCGTGGCCAAACTCACGCTCGTCGCGGTCGAATCGCAGCCCGCCAACAGAGCGCCTCCCGCGAGCAGCAAAAGCAGAGAGCTGGTTCGCAGAAAAGACGGTGGATGCATACGGGATTCGTAAACGCTGGGACCGAAACGGCTGCTTTCTGAGTTGTCGAGGCGCATTCAGTTCGTCGTGACCGTGCAGCGGCGGCACAGGGAGCTGCCTCCAGAGTACAAGGGATCCTCGGCCGATGAGCGAGCCTTCAAGGGAAGAATCGGCGTATTCATTTTAAAACTTCTTTGACCGCTTTGCTTACGGAAACCGTTGTGGGGCTTCAGCAAACCGGTTTCTCTGCTTCGCTCGCATCGTCACCACCACAAACCACACGACCGCTATGAATCTCACCTTGCGCGGAGCTGCTCCGACCGACGCCAGTCTGATCGTGGCCTTTATTCGAGACTTGGCGAAGTACGAGCAGCTCTCCTCTGAGTGCTCCGCCACGGAAGAGCAGGTCCTCGCTACCCTTTTTGCAGAGCGGCCCGCGGCGGAGTGCATTCTGGCCTTCGCGGACGAGGAGCCGGCCGGCTTCGTTGTATTTTTTTCCAACTACTCGACCTTCCTCGCGCGCCCTGGCCTGTATCTGGAAGATCTTTTTGTGAAGCCCGCCTTTCGGAAGAAAGGGATCGGAAAAGCCTTGATCCTCCACCTGGCCAAGCTCGCCAATGAGCGGAATTGCGGTCGAATGGAGTGGACTGTCTTAGACTGGAACGAGCCTGCGATCGAATTTTACCGCAGTCTCGGCGCGCAAGAAATGGGAGAATGGCGCATCTTCCGGTTGAGCGGTCCAGCGCTCGCGCAGTACCGCTAGGGTCGGAAAAACCGCAAAACTCCAAGCGCCGGGTAAAACGAACCGGCACGAAGCGCGCTCGTTTCGACCCAGCAGCGGCAGTTGCGCCATTGTTAGAACGCTAAACGGTTCGCGCGCGCACCTTCCGCGCTTTAGGGGTAGGTTGCTTTGTCCCCTCACGGTGTGCCCCACCGTCCACCCCTGTTACCCAACCCCTGAAAGCATCGCTCATGAGCACGATCACGTCCTCACCTCGGACCGGCTTCGCCGCGTCCCGCCTCTCGTCGACTGCCTGGTTCCTCGGCATCCTCACCGCTCTCTTTTGCTTAGTCGCGCGCCTTGAAGCCGGAGACGCCTTCGTCAACGCCTCCGGAGTTCGTCAAGTCATCCGCGGTTTCGGTGGGAGCAGCGCCTGGCATGGCGCGATGTCCGACAGCGAATTCAATTCCCTTTTCAGCAATGGAAATTCCCAGCAGATCGGGCTGAGCATCCTCCGAGTGCGAATCGATCCCAACCAAAATTGGAGCGCCGAGCTCTCCAACGCAGGCAAAGCCAAGGCTCGCGGCGCGATTGTTCTGGCCACGCCGTGGACGCCTCCCGCCTCGATGAAGGACAACAACAACGTGGTCCAGGGTCACCTCAACCGCTCGGCCTACGCCAGCTACGCGAGCTACCTCAAAAAGTACTGCGACTACATGAGCAGCAACGGCGCCGCCCTTTACGCCATCTCGATCCAAAACGAGCCCGATATCACCGTGAGTTATGAGTCCTGCCTCTGGTCCGCCACGCAGCTCCACGACTTCTTAGCCAACAACGGAGCCGGGATCGGCTCGACCAAGGTGGTGATGCCCGAATCGTTTCAATTCAATTTCGCGCTCTCCGATCCGACCCTCAACGACAGCACCTCGGCCTCTCACGTATCCATTATCGGAGGACATCTCTACGGCTCCACTCCTCGGGCCTACGCCCTGGCCAAAACGAAAAAGAAAGAGCTCTGGATGACGGAATATTTCGTCAACGACCAGAGCCTCAGCGCCGCGATCTCCACCGCCAAACAGATCCATGATTGTATGACCATTTCGGATATGAGCGCGTACATCTGGTGGTTTCTGCGCAACGATGCCTCCGGACTGATCAACACCGGCGGCACCCTCCAAAAACGGGCCTATGTCCTCGGTCAATTCTCCAAGTTTGTCCGCCCGGGGTACAATCGCATCGACGCCACGTACAACCCCACCTCGAATGTTTACGTCAGCGCTTACAAGGGCAGCAAGGTCGTGATCGTCGCGATCAACCAGGGCTCCTCCTCTGTGAGCCAGAGATTCATTCTCCAAAATACCACCGTGTCTTCCGTCACGCCCTGGGTCACTTCCGGGAGCAAGAACATCGTTCAGGGCACGGCGCTCAAGGTCTCGAGCGGAAGCTTCACCGCCTCTCTGCCCGCGCAGAGTGTGACGACTTTCGTGCAGAATTAACTTCGATTAAGGCAGCATACGTAGTGAATTAATCACTACGTATGCCTGCCGCCCGCTCGAATTGGGAAACGGAAGCGGAAGCGCTCCCACTCCGTAGCGGCACGGCTTCCGTGCCGGATGTGAACCAAGAAACGCAAGAGGAAGCCGGCCGCACCCGCGCCCGCATTAGCACAGTTTGCAAATTGGCGGTTCGGCACAGTACAGCTCCGGATTGCACTCGGATTCGCCCGCGCGCCTCGTACCGGGATGAAACTTCCGCTGTTCTGGGTCGATGCTTTCACTCGCCAGGTTTTTCGCGGTAATCCCGCTGGAGTATGCCCGCTTTCGGCTTGGTTGCCCGAGGCTTTGATGCAGCAAATCGCGTTCGAGAATGGCCTGGCCGAAACCGCGTTCTTCGTCCCCGCAGGGCCCGGCCGATACCACCTGCGCTGGTTCACCCCTCAGCTGGAAGTCGACCTCTGCGGGCACGCCACCTTGGCCGCGGCCTTCGTAGTGTTTAAAGAACTACAACCGGGGTTGATGGAGGTGACCTTTGACTCGCGTAGCGGACCGCTCGTCGTCACGCAGCGCGCAGAACGGCTGGAACTCGATTTTCCTTCCTACCCGGCCCAGCCTGTTCCTCCTTCGTCTTCGCCTTCCGCGCTCCTCGTCGCGGTCGGCGGCAAGCCGCGGGAGCTTCGGTCGACCCTGAATTCGTATTTGCTGGTCTATGACACGGCAGCGGAGGTCGCGGCGCTCCGGCCTGACTTTGTCGCCCTTCGCAACTTGGGCGATCTCCGCGCGATCGCCACCGCGCCGGGCCAGGACTGCGACTTCGTTTCTCGATTTTTTGCCGCCGGCGCAGGCGTGGACGAAGATCCGGTGACCGGCTCGGCCCACTGCATCCTCGTGCCTTACTGGGCCGAGCGCCTGGGCAAAACCAGGCTGCACGCCCGACAGATCTCCCAACGCGGCGGCGAGCTTTGGTGCGAATGGGCGACCTCGCGGGTAAAAATCGCCGGCCACGCCGTGCTCTACCTCCGCGGCACAATCGAGGTGTGACCCGCGTCCGGAGAGCGGCGCCACGTCCGCTCTCGGTCCTGCGACCCCTCAGCATCTCGAACCGTCGTCGCCCCCAGCGCGGCGCAACCACCACCTAGGCAGCTTCTTTCCTGCTTCGCGCCCGTCACCCAATTGTCATCATTACAGTTTACTATTTACGAAACTGTACTGGTGCCAATGCTCGTCTGGTGCTCCTGCGCGCTCGCGGGGTTCTCTGCTAAAACTATGGGCGTTATGATTCAGCCTCTCGCCAAGCCTTCGTCCGCGCCGCTCTACGTCGAGCTGGCCGATTCGCTCCAACAACTCGTCGAGCAAGGGACCCTGCGCCCCGGGCACCGCGTCCCTTCGGTTCGCCGGATGGCGCTTCAGCGGGACGTCAGCATCTCGACCGTGCTCCAGGCCTATACCATGCTGGAGAACCGCGGCTTTCTCGAGGCCCGTCCGCAGTCGGGTTACTACGTCCGCCCTCGGCTACCGCTCAACATTCCCGAGCCGCGGATGGCTCGTCCGATGGCCAAACCGAGCTACGTCGGGGTGAACGATCTCACTGCCGAAGTGTTGGCCCACTCGGTCGACCCATCTTATGTTTCGCTGGGCGCGGCCTGCCCGGCGCCTTCGCTTTTTCCAACCAAGAAACTCGCCCGGATTCTCGGCTCGGCCGCGCGGAACGATCCGTCGTTGATCGGTCGATACTCGATGAACTGGGCTTACGAGCCCTTGACCCGGGAAATCGCACGGCGCTACTTGCAAGCCGGGGCGGCCCTCTCGCATGACGAGCTCGTTATCACCGTGGGCTGCACCGAAGCGCTCAACCTCGCCCTGCGCGCGGTGACCAAGCCAGGCGATACCGTGGCGGTGGAAACCCCGGCCTACTTCGGTATTCTCCAGATGATCCAGAGTCTGAACCTGCGCGTGCTCGAAATCCCGACCGATTCGCGCGAAGGGCTGTGCCTGGATGCATTGCGCGATGCGATCGTCCAGAACGAGGTGAAGGCGCTCTTCGTCATGCCGAGTTATCAGAACCCGCTCGGGTCCTGCATACCGGACGCGAAAAAGGAGAAGCTCTATCAGCTGCTGACCGAATTCGATATCCCCGCGATCGAGGACGATATCTACGGCGACATTCACTTCAGCGAACGGCGTCCGAAGCCGCTCAAGGCCTGGGACCGGGACGGCCGCGTCCTGCTCTGCAGTTCGTTCAGCAAGACGCTCGCCCCGAGTCTGCGGGTCGGCTGGGTTGCGCCTGGACGCTACTTGGAACGCGTCCGGCGTCTCAAGTTTACCAATACGCTGGGCACGCCGGTCATTCTCCAGAAGACGATCTCCGACTTTCTGCGCGATGGCGGTTACGACCACCACCTCCGCTCCATTCGGCGCGCTTACCAGAATCAGCTCCATCTCTTCTCCCAGGCGATTCTGCGGTTCTTCCCCGCAGGCACGCGATTGAGCCGGCCACAAGGCGGCTTTGTCCTCTGGCTCGAACTGCCTGCCGGGGTCGACACGATGAAGCTCTACACCGAGGCGTTGAAAGAGCGGATCAACACCGCTCCCGGCGCCCTCTTCTCGGTCAAGGATCGCTACCGGAACTGCCTCCGCTTGAACTGCGGTATTCCCTGGTCCGATACGATCGCGACCGCGGTTGAGACCGTAGGCCGGTTGGCCAAGCAGCAACTGGCGGGGTCATGAAGCGAAACCTTTCGTCTCTGCCCGGCGAGTGCCTTCCATGTAATTAATCTGCCACTACAAAGGTGAAAGACCTGAGATATGAACGCTCCTGAACGCAAGCCTCCCACCTCGGCCTTTGTCCTCGCCTTCGCCGCGATTTACCTGATCTGGGGCAGCACTTACCTGGGCATTCGTGTCGCGGTGGAGACAATACCGCCGTTTGCCATGGCGTCGGTGAGGTTTTTCATCGCCGGTCTGCTCATGCTGCTCTTGCTCCGGCTGCGAGGTGAAGCGTGGCCGACTCGCCGGCAGTGGCGGGACAGTTTAATCGTCGGCACCTGCCTCCTCTTAGGTGGCAACGGCCTCGTCGCTTGGGCCGAACAATACGTTCCCTCCGGGATTGCGGCCCTGGTCATCGGCGTGCAGCCGGTCTTCATGGTCATGACCGAGTGGAGCTGGCGTGGAGGGCAACGTCCCTCTGCGGCCGTGTTCGTCGGCATGGCGCTCGGGTTCCTCGGCGTTGCCTACCTCGCGGCGCCTTGGGAAACCGCGACCGCGTCTTCCTTGAGCATGCCCGGACTGGTCGCGATCCTCCTCGGCTGTTTGTGCTGGGCCTTCGGTTCGATTTATTCGCGGCACGCCAAGCCCGCGGCGCCGCCCTTGGTCGGGGCGGCTGCCCAGATGCTCTGCGGCAGTCTCTCGCTCGGCGTGGTCGCCGCGTGTCGGGGTGAGTTCGCGGTTCGGCTCAATTCCATCAGCAGCGCTTCGTGGTGGTCCTTGGCCTACTTGATCGCGATCGGCTCGTGGGTGGGTTACTCGACCTTTGTCTGGTTGATGAAGCACAGCACCCCCGCTCGTGTATCCACTTATGCTTACGTGAATCCGATCGTCGCGATGTTTCTCGGGTGGCTCATTCTTCACGAGCCAATTTCTCCGCGAACCACCTGGAGCGCGGTCCTGATCGTGGTTGCTGTCGTAATTGTAACCACCCAGAAAAATCGAAAGCGCGCTCCCCTTCCGACGGAACCGGTCGAACCGGCCACCTTGCACCCTTCGCCCGTCCGACGCTGATGAGTGATCCTGTTTCTATTGCGGTGGTCGGCGATCACAACGAGGCCGTGCTGGCCCATCGTTGTATTCCCCGGGCGCTCGAGCTCGCCGCGGCTTCGCTTGGCCGGGCCGTCCGAGTGGAATGGATACACACCTCCCGCTTGAAAGACGGTCCGCAAGACCTGCGGGGTTTCTCCAGCCTCTGGCTCGCGCCGGCCAGTCCCTACGCCTCGACTGAAGGAGCGCTCCACGCCGTGCGGTGGGCTCGGGAACAGGGCGTTCCTTTTTTCGGAACCTGCGGTGGCTTTCAACACGCCATCCTCGAGTTTGCTCGTCACGTGGCGAACCTTCCGGCCGCCGATCACACGGAGATCAATCCCCTGACCAGCACACCTGTCATTTCCGCTTTGAGCTGCAGCTTGGTCGAAACGACCGGCTGGGTCGATTTGGTTCCGGGCACCCGCCTCCAGCGAGCCTACGGCGTGAATCGGGCTCCGGAAGGTTATCACTGTCGTTACGGAGTGAATACGGCTTTCCGCGACGCGCTCGAAAAGGCCGGTTTTATTTTTTCCGCTTTTGATGAAGCGAGGGAGATCCGGGGCGCCGAGTTGAGCCAGCACCCCTTTTTCCTCGGCACCCTCTTTCAACCCGAACGTTCGGCCGCCAAAAACGTTTTTCACCCTGTGATCGCCGCCTTCGTCGCGGCGGCCGCGAAGGTTAAGTGACGCATTTACTTCACGGTCAGTGACCTCCAACCTGGATACTACCCTCCGAGTCGGTGGAACTCTCCGGCCTTCGCCGCCGTCTTACCTTCCTATGAAGAAGCTTATCTTTATTACCTTGGCCGCGGTCGCGCTTACCCTGGCCGGCTGCAATACCGTAAAGTCGCGGATCGAAGAAAAATCGGCGGTCTTCAATTCTCTCGATCCCCAAACCCAATCCCGCATTCGCCAGGGACTGATCGATGTCGGCTACACCACCGACATGGTCTACATCGCGATGGGCAATCCGAGCGAGGTGAAGGAAACGGTGACATCCAAGGGCCGAGAGACCACCTGGATCTACAATTCCTATTGGCAAGAGTACGAGGGCAGCCGCTTGGTCGGTTATCACCGCGTGGTCTATTTCGATCCGCATGCCCGAGCTTATCGCGTATTCTTCGAACCGGTACGAGCGGACCTTTATAGCAACCGCGTCGAAGAGCGGACCCGGGTCAATTTCAAGGACGGGCACGTCACCTCGATCGAGGCGTTGAAAGACTGAGCGCTTCGCTGTCGCTCGGTCGCCCCACGCACTAAGCGTCTGGATCAGCAAAAAGGAGCATGCTTCGTAGTTAGAACTCCACTACACAAGGCGAGCCCGTTCATTCATTTGGTTTCGCCGATTCGCCCTTGCGGGGGAGCGGTCGCCCGCCATTCTCGGCCGGTTCCTCTCCCCTATGAAAAAGCTCACGGTAGAATTTATCGGCACATTCTTTTTGGTCTTCACGATTGGCATGTGCGTTCGCTCCGGCGCCAATTATACGCCCTTGGCCATCGGCTCGATTCTGATGGTCATGGTTTATTCTGGCGGGCACATCTCCGGCGGGCACTACAACCCGGCGGTGACACTGGCGGCCTGGTTGCGCGGCAAACACAATGTCGAAGGCGTGATTCCCTACTGGGCGGCGCAATTCGCCGGGGCCGCGGTGGCCGCGCTGGTCGTGATTGCGGTCATGGGTAAAGCGCCCGCGCCAGACGCTCACAAGCTGGTGCCCTCGATCGTGGTCGAGGTGCTCTTCACCTTCGCGCTAGCCTGGGCCGTCCTCAACTCCGCCACCGCCAAGGGCACGTCGGGAAATTCCTTCTACGGGTTGGCCATCGGTTTCACCGTTTTCGCCGGCGCGGTTTCGGTGGGCAGCATTTCGGGCGGGGCGTTTAATCCGGCGGTAGGCCTAGCCGTTTTTCTGATGAACTTCGAGGGCCTGCAGCAGTTTGGCCTCTACTTCGGCGCCGACCTCGCCGGCGGTGCACTGGCGGCCCTGGCGTTTCGGGCGGTCAATGCGGACGAGTGACACGCCGTATTCGGGAAACGGAGACAATTCGCCACCGTGCAGGGACCCTGTCCCGCCGGTGGTGCTAGCGAGCCTCAGCCCGGCAAACTCTGGAGCAGATCATTAAACTGCGGGCGAAAAAGTGCTAAGCCCAACTCGAGAATAAGTCTGTTGGACGGCCCGGCTCCGTCCGGGCTTTAACGTCCAATCTGCCCGACTGGAACTGGGCGCTCCAGTCAAGCCACTCCTCAGCGGCGTGATCCGCGATGCAGTCGGCTGGCCGGTTTCGGAACGGCGGCGGCCGCCGCGGTCTCGTCGAACAAAGCGGAGTAGATGTAGTTAAACCCTTCGAGTTTCTTGCGTTCGACGGGGGTGCCAATGTAACGCTCGATCGAGCGCGCGTCGCGCACGTCGTCTTCCGTCACAAGGGTAAAAGCGTCTCCGCTGGCCTGAGCACGACCGGTACGGCCGATCCGGTGAACGTAATCCTCGGGGTTCTCCGGAACGTCGTAGTTGATCACATGTGACACGCCGGCGATATCCAAACCGCGGGCCGCGATGTCGGTCGCGACGAGCAGCTCGAACTTGCCGCTCTTGAAACCATCCAGAGCGTCCGTTCGCTCGCGCTGACTACGAGCTGAGTGCAACACGCCCACAGTGTGGCCGGCTTGCTCGAGGCGGCGGGCAATGCGGTCGGCACCAAATTTTGTCCGGGAAAAAACGATCACGCTCTTGAACTCAGTTTCTTTGAGCAGGGCCTCGAGCAGATCAAATTTCTGGGCGTTCACCACCGGGTAAAAAGCGTGGGCAACCGTTTCGGCCGGCGAGCGGCGTTGACCAATGTTGATCTCGACCGGCTCGCGCAGAGCCCAGCTGGCCAACGAGGCGATTTCCGGGGGAAGCGTGGCGGTGAAGAAAAGGGTCTGGCGCGCCTTTGGACAGCGCTGAACGATGCGTTTCACATCGGGCAAGAAACCCATGTCGAGCATCCGGTCCACCTCGTCCAGCACCAGGATCTCGATATCGTCGAGCTTCACGTCGCCCTGCTCCATGTGGTCGAGTAACCGTCCGGGCGTCGCGGCAAGCACGTCCATCCCTCGGGCCAAGTCCTCGCGCTGTTTACCGTATCCGACACCTCCATACACCACGGTCACCCGCAGATCGGTGTGCTTGCTGTAATTCTGAAATGCTTCTTCGACCTGAAGCGCCAGTTCGCGGGTGGGCTCAAGGACCAAAACACGTAATTTCCCGTGGTCGCCCAAGCGTTGCAGAATCGGGAGCGCAAAGGCCGCGGTTTTGCCCGTGCCGGTTTGGGCGGAGCCGATCACATCCCGTCCGCTCAAGACCACCGGGATGGCCTGCTGCTGGATGGGAGTGGGTTCGACGTAGCCTTTTTCCTGGACGGCGAAAGCGAGCAAATCGGACAAACCGAGGCGCGAAAAAGCCGTATCCATTTTTGGCACTTCCAGCCGCGGCTTGGCCGGTGCAGCCGGGCGCGGGGTGTGCGGTTTGGCCTGCGGCTCGCGTGACGGGTGCGAGTCCCGGGGGCCCTGGGAGGCGCCGTGACCCGAACGGCCGTGCGACCGGGAAGAATGCCCCGAGGAGTGAGACTTCGGTTTATCCTTCTCCTTTTCTTTGTCTTTGTCGGCCGAACGAGAGTCAGACTTGTGGCGACCTCCGCGGGAAGCGGGACGATCAGATGAAGGATGGGAGGGTTTCGAAGCCCGCGCAGTGTGAGTCCGGCGAGCGGGATGCTCCGACCGTCCTACTTTTGGACTTGGTTCTTCGGATGAACCAAGTGATTTGCGCAATTTCGCGAATAGCTTTCGCAGCATGAGTAATTAAGAAGAACGCAGCTTCTTCCAAATAAGGGCATTTGCAACCTTGGATGTTGCTCGGGCGCGATCGAGCCCCCAAGCTGCGCCAGGATCTGCGTCTCCCCACCCCTTCACCCCCTATGGCTGCCAGTTCCCGCTTCGCCGTCGGCGTGCACGTGCTTGTTTATCTCGCCCATCAAGGTAAGCGACCAGCGTCGTCCGCGGAAATCGCGCACAGCGTCAACACGCACCCAGTCGTCCTCCGTCGTCTGCTTGCCGCCTTCGTTCGCGCGCGCTTGGTGCAGCCGCGAAAAGGAGCCGCAGGCGGTTTTGTCCTGACTCGCCCTCCCGCCGAGGTGTCGCTCTTGTCCGTCTACCGCGCGGTCGAATCCTCGCCGGCCCTGGGGCGAGCGGCCAACGCCCCTTCTCGCGCTTGTCCGGTCGGCGCCGGCATCGCGCGGGTGGTCAAACAGGTCTGCTTCGAGGCCCAACAGGCACTGGAGAATCGGCTCGACCGAATGACTCTGGCCGGGGCCTATAAAGCGACCGGTGCGGGTAGTCGGAAAACCACTACTGCGCGCCGAGCCGCTTAAGGCTTAACTCTCCGCGCTGGCTGATCGCGCTCTGCGGTGCGCGGCCCAGCGCTCAGAAATTGGCTTTGATCTTATCCAGGATCGCCAGCGACCGGGTTTCGTCCCCAAAAAGGCCGACGCGGATTTGGACCTTGGTCGTTTCGGCGGAGGCCTTGGTCAGCTTGATCTCCACTTTTTTATCGTCCGCCGTGCGGGCGGTGATGATCGCGACGAAGGCATCTTTGTTCTCATTGATTTTGACCAACTGAAGCTGACTTAGCGCCTTGTTCGCGGCCTGCTCGGTGGCCTCCAGGGACTGCGCTAGGGTGGCTTGCAGTTCGCCTCGAATATAAGCGACGGCTCCTGCGCCGGCTGCGCCTGCGGCCACGACGATACAGCCGCTTTGCAGCGCAGCTGAGGCCCCAAGAAGGCCTGCGATCACGAGAGTTTGGAGAAGCCGGGATGGTTTCATAGGTTGGACTTTGACCGGAAATCAGCTGCTCGGTTTCCCCCTCCCTTCGTCCTATCTCGCTGTGGCTTAAGCGGGAGCCCGCGATTCTGAGGCAAAAACCCCGTCTTTCCAATTCGAGCTTGGGTTGATCGCACGAGCGGCCGATTAATGCATATTCTATGAACGTGGACGTGTGCTGGCTGGCCCGCTTAGGCGTGGATCAAGGACTATTTACCCGAGCGGACTGCCTTCAAATTCGCAACGCGGTGGGGGACGGCGCTGAGTTGATGGACTTTGCTCAGGCCCTGATTGATCACGCGGTGGTCGAAGACGTCGGACTACTGGAGATGCTGGCGACCGACGCCGTCGCTCGGGCCCAGACGGGCGCTCCTCCGATCGACCCTTTCAATGATGCGGTCGGCGACCAGGCTCACCCAGTTGGCAATGTCTCCCTGCGGTCATCCGGCGAAGCGCTGCCGTCCTTCGATTTTGACCAAATGCTGAAGGGTTCTGACGAAGAGCTGGGCAAGGCTTTGAGCGAATTGCTTCGCGCCGGCGCTCACTTCGGCGCGAGCGATCTTCATCTCTGCGCGGGCTCACGGCCTTTTCTCCGCAAGCACCGGAGTCTGGTGACACTCTCCGACCACATGCTGACGGAAGAGGAAGCCCTACGGCTTAACACCGTCTTGCTCGCGCCTCATCAGCGGCAGCTTTTTTTGGAACGGCGGGACTACGACTACGCCTTGGCGGTCGGCGCAGCCAGCCGTTATCGGGTCAATCTCATGATCCACAAGCAGGGCGCGGCCGGAGCGTACCGCATGGTGCCATCGCGGATCCCTCGGCTGGACGACATCGGTCTCCGCAACTTGGATACGGTGCGGCGGCTCCTCAGTTATCACAACGGATTGATCCTGGTCACCGGACCGGTCGGCGCGGGCAAAACCACCACCCTCGCCGCTCTCGTGGCCGAGCTGAACGAGACCCGCGACGATCACATCATCACAGTGGAAGATCCGATCGAGATCGTCCAACCTGCCCGTCGCTGCAACGTCACTCAACGCGAAGTCGGTCCGCACACCAAGTCGTTTGCCACAGCCTTGAAAGGGGCCCTGCGCGAGGACCCCGACGTGATCGTGATCGGCGAACTGCGCGACTTGGAAACCATCGAGATGGCGATCACCGCCGCTGAAACCGGTCACTTGGTCATCGGCACGATGCACACCAGCGATGCCGCCACGACCTTGAACCGACTGCTCGACGTCTTTCCTTCCAGCCAACAAACCCAGATTCGAGCCAGCGTGGCCGAAAGTCTGCGCGGAATTCTCTGCCAGCGCCTGCTCCCCAGCACGGAGGGCGGCCTGGTCCTCGCTTCGGAAATCCTGGTGGCCAATGCCGCGGTCTCGAACCTCATCCGCGAAGGCAAAACCCAGGGGCTGCGCAATGTCATTGAAACGGGGATACGCGACGGCATGTGCCTGATGGAGCCGGTGGTCTTTGACCTTTTTCAACGCGGAAAAATCTCCGTCGAAACGGCCCGCGCCAACATCTATACCCGCGCCCTCAAGGCCAAACTTCCCGCCGCCTAATCGACCATGCCTGCCATTGATAATCTGCTTCGCTCGATGTTGGAGCGCGGAGGCTCCGACCTCCACCTCACCGTCGGACTGCCGCCCAAGGCTCGCATCTCCGGCGCGCTCACTCCGATTGAGGACCGCACCGTCACCGCGGCGCAAATGGAGATCTGGCTCCAGGAAATCTGCCCGGCTCGGCGCTGGCAGGATTTTCTCACGCGAAAAGACCTCGATCTGGCCCACGAGATTCCTGGCGTGGCGCGTTTCCGAGCCAATTTTCTCTACAACCATTGGGGCCAGGCCGCGGTTTTCCGTCAGATTCCCTCGAAGATCCTGACCTTCGAGCAGCTAAATCTGCCGCCGATCCTCAAGCGTTTCTGCGGCTTGACCGAGGGGCTGGTGGTGGTGACCGGCCCGACCGGTAGTGGCAAAAGCACGACATTGGCCGCGATGATCGATTTCATCAATACGAACTACGCGCGCCACATCATCACGATTGAGGACCCGATCGAGTTCGTGCACGTCAACAAGAAGTCCGTCATCGTTCACCGCGAGGTCGGCGAGCACACCGCGTCTTTCGCTGACGCCTTGAAAGGGGCGATGCGACACGATCCGGATATCGTATTGCTGGGAGAACTACGAGATCTCGAGACCATCCAGCTCGCCCTGAGCTGCGCGACGATGGGCATGCTGGTTTTCGGAACGCTCCACACCAACAATGCGCCGAAAACCGTCGACCGCATCATCAACGCCTTCCCGGCCGAAGAGCAGAACCAAGTCCGGACCATGCTGGCGGGCAGTCTGGCCGGCATCGTTTCCCAGCTCCTTTGCAAAAAGCAGCCCAAAGGCCGCGTGGCGGTGCATGAAATTCTTCTCCCCCACGAAGCCCTGCCCAACACCATCCGCACCGGCCAGATCGCCTCGATCCGACAATTGATCGAAGGCAGCGGCGCCGAAGGCATGTGCACGATGGACCAGAGCCTGATGGCCCGAGTGAAGGACGGCACCGTCGCGCCGGAGGAAGCCTACATGAAGTGCGCCAACAAGGCCCTCTTCGCCCCTCTCCTCACCGGCGAGAAGCCGGCCCACTAAACCAGGGACTGGCGTAAGGACCAAACAACTACGTCGGCTTTGTCCGCCGTCGCTTTGGTGATTTTGCCTCGGCGAAATCGAGGGCTTACCGTTTGCGCACCCACCCGGCTCGCTTTGACCAAAGGATGAGGACGATCCCGGCGATGAAGCCGCCGGCGTGAGCCCACCAGGCGACGCCGCCGTGAGCGACTTGGCCGCTCATCAGAGAGCCGACGCCGTTGAGCGCCTGGATGCCGAACCAGACGATGAGAAAAAAGAACGCCGGTAGTGGGACAATGGGTACAAACCAGGGAACAAGGGTGTAAACCCAGGCGAAGGGAAACAGGATCAAGTACGCGCCCAGCACCCCGGAGATCGCTCCGCTCGCCCCCAGCATCGGCATGCTCGCTTCCGGATAGACCACGACCTGCAGCGCGGCCGCGCCGACCCCGCACATCAGATAAAACAACAAAAAGCGAAACGACCCGAGCCGGTCTTCGATGTTGTTGCCAAAAACCCAGAGGAACCAGCAGTTGCCCAGGACGTGAGCCGCCCCACCGTGGAGAAACATCGAACTCAGAACCGTCAGCCACTGTTCGCCGCTCGTAAAATGCGCGACCAATCGCCGCGACACCAGCGCGTGTTGGTCGATGAAAAGGGGAAGAGCTCGGCTGTTGTGAAAGGCCAAGACCATCTCATACGCGAACACCGCGAGATTGATCGCGATCAGCGTGGTGGTGATGACTGGTGCCCGCCGATGCGGTTCGTCGTCCCAAAGCGGAAGCATGGCCCAAAGTGGGAAGATCTCCGCCGGTTGAGGTCAATGCTGTGGAAAATGTTTTCACCCGGCCGCGTTTCGCTCCGATTCGAGGGGAAACGAGCCTCGTTTCGCAGCGCTTGCCCAAGAACCACTCTTGCTCCGCACCCTTCGCGCCGTTTCCTTTGTCCTTCCCATGGCTGAAGCCGATCGCACTCCGCTTATCCCCCGCTTGCACCACACCCCGGCGCGGGCGTTGCGCCTGCGCTTGCAGCGGTTGATTCGCGATGCCGGCCAAACCGATCTCGCGCCGGAGGAGGAAGCGGCGACAGGCGCCACGCCGTTTTGGGAAATCGAGCCCACGCCCCTGGTGATCGATGCAGCCGAATGGAAAATGCTTTCGACCGCCTTGATCCAGCGGGCACGACTGATCAACGCCTTTCTCCGCGATAGCTACTCTCAACAAACCGCGTTGAAGGAACGTCTGTTGCCGCCCGAAATCATTCTCGGCGATCCGTACTACCGGCGTCCCTGCCTTCACCTCGAACCGGACCGAGTCAATCCCGCCACCGTGCTGCGCTTCGACTTGGTCAAGACGGCCGAGGGCTGGATGTTCAGCGGGCTTTTGGCCAATACGCCGATTGGTTTGAGCTACGCGGTGCAAAATCGACGCTTTCTCTCGCAGGAGGCGAGTCAGCTCTACAGCGGGCTGCCCGACTACCATAGCATCATCAACTTTCCGCTCCATCTGCTGGAGAGTCTCCGCCAACTTTCTCCGCGCGGCTCCCGCGAGGCCTCCGTCGTGGTCCTCACCGCCGGCCCACAAGATCCGTTTTATTCCGAACACAGTTTTCTCGCCCGCAAAATGGGCCTGCCTCTGGCACGGGGCGACGATCTCTTGGTTTTGGACAACTGCGTTTATTTTAAAACCATCACCGGCTTGGAACGGGTCGACGTGATCTACCGCCGATTGGCCGACGCGCACATCGACCCGGTGGTTTTCTCCACCCATCGCGAAACCGCCGGAGTCCCTGGACTGCTCCAGTGCGTCCGCCAGCGCACCGTCGTGGTCGCAAACGCGATCGGCAGCGGTCTGGCCGAGAGCCGCGCGCTCGACGCCTTTCTCCCCACCCTCAGCCGCTATTATTTTGGCGAAAATCTTCGTCTGCCCTCGGTCCCGACTTACCTCTGCAGCGACAGCGATGTGGTGGAGGCGGCGATCGCGCGGCATCCGGAACTCCGGCTCCGTAGCGCTCATCCTTCCCTGCTCGATCCGAACACGCCCGAAGTGACGCTGCGCGGAGGCGATCCATTTCCCAACTACGTCCGCCAGGCCCCGCAGAATTACGTGCTGCAGCCGGCCTTGCAGACCGAGTCGATCATCCCAGGCGCGAAACGCCAAAGCGGCTTCACCCTTTCGGCCTTCGTGCTCGCCCAGGGTTCGCGTTTTCGCGTCCTGCCGGGAGGGTTGGTCCAAATCGGCACGCGCGCCTCGCCGCTGCAACGGATCGGCGTGACCGCCGATGCGGTCGTGCTCCAAGACAGCGCAAGTGGACAGGAGCCCGAGGTCGAGGCCGACACCCCCGTCGCCCAACGCGCCCCGCTCACTCCGCTCGGCTCACGCTCGGCGGAAAACCTGTATTGGTTGGGTCGATACCTGGAACGCGCCGAATCCACCGCGCGGATGTTGTCCATCTTCGACGACGTGGCGCTCGAAGAAATTCCCGCGCGCGATCGGAGGAAGTGGCTGCCAGTCTGGCAAGGACTGCTCGAAGCCACCGGCCACGGTGGACATAAAATCACCTCTCGGGTCAGTCCCCAGGCCGTCCTGTCTCCCAATCTCGCCTGGAGAATGGCCCTCGATCCCAATCATTCGAGTTCGATTCTGTCGTCGCTCCAGAGCGCCTGTGACAACGCGCGCCAGCTTCGCGACAGCTTAAGCCCGGAGGTCTGGGTGGTCTTGAGCCACCTCCGAGACAAGCTCCAGGAGCTGCAGGCGCCGGATGCTTTCACCAGCCTCGAATCCGACTCGAAAAGCCACGAAGAACTGGCCCGCAGCGCCGTTCAATACGTGGTGCACGACGTCAATGCCCTGTGGGGAACGGCGGAGCGGACCTTGCTCCAGGACGCGAGCTGGCACTTTCTTCGGATCGGTCTCCACTTGGAACGCGCGACCATGACCTGCAGTTCACTGCGGCATATTCTGGCTGCGCTCGAGACGGAAGCCACCACCTCGCCCGGCGTGGTGGAACGTGACAACGCCGAACTCTCGGCGCTCCTGCGCATGCTAGGCTCGCAGGATGCCTATCGCCGGCTCTATCAAGCTCCCAGCCTGCCGCCTCTCGTATCCGAACTCTTCCTACAGCAGACCACCGCGCCGCGCAGCATTCGCCACAACATCGCCGAGATCATGGTCAGTCTCAATGCGATCGAAGCGCTACCCCGGGGTGGCGAAGACGCCGCTTCCGAAATGGTGCGGATGGCGGTCGGAGAAATCGTGGCCTTTTTGGAAGGACTCAAATTCGCCCAGGCCAACAACGTGCTCCTCCGGGATTCCAATGAGACCTTGGGGGAGCAGCTCTCCCAGTTGCTCACCCGGCTCTATGACTTGCACTCGAAGTTGAGCGACCACTACTTCAGTCACCAGGCACGGCTGCCCAATCGCGCTCAACAAATCGCGCTGCTCTAAGGTTCTTGGACGCGAGGAAACAAGCCGGCGCGGTCAAACGTATTCTGGATTGAATACGCCGCGCCAGAGGACAGGCTAATGGCACACCCTTTCCCCTTGTGCCATCTTCGTTGAAACGCTGGTCCGCCACGGTCTTCTGCACCTTGGGGCTCGCACTGTCGCTCCATCTCGCATTGTTGAAATTTTATGCCCTGCCCTGCATCGGGCCGGGCGGCTGTCACTCCATCATCCACAGTGGTTACGGCTCGGTCTTCGGTCTTCCGGTCGGCCTGTTTGGCGCGGTGATGTGGGCCGCCGCCATCGCCATCCCCGATCGCACGAAGCGCAGCGCCTTGCTCCTCTTGCTCGCCGCCGGATCCGTGGTGTTCATGTGTATCCAGTTTCTGGTGCTGCGGGGCTTTTGCCTCTACTGCACGGCTCACGCCGTGACGTCGTGGGTTGCCTTTGCTCTCCATGGCCAAAACCCTCATCGATCGGCCTTGCTCGCGGGCGTCGCCCTGGCGGTGGGCGGCTTTGGCCTCGCGCGCGCTCGGGCCGAATCTCAGGTCGCCGCCACCATCGCTATTCCCAATGGCCGAACCCCTTTGGCCGCCGCACCGGCCGGAGTGACTTGGCTGGGGCCGCTCGCACCTCGGAGCCCTGCCCTGGTGGTGAGCCTGAATTGTGCGGCCTGTCTCGACTTGCTGCGTGAGTTGGCCCGCTACCGCTACACCAACGTGCGCAGCGGTCCGGCGCTCTTCTTCAAAGTCACGGACGAGAACCGCGAGCTCACGACCACCTTTGTCGCCGCGGTCTTGGCTCAACCGGGCCCGAAGCGGGAAGCTTTTCTCGCCGTCACCACCCTGCTCCTCACGGTCGAAGACCAGGCGCTTTCTTCGCCCGCGATCGCCGCCACCCAGCTCAGTTCATTTTTTCCCGGCGCTGCCGCTCAACGCGAACCAGCGGAGCGCCTCTTGAAGGCTCAAACGGAAACCCTCCACGCTGCGAAGCTGAGCGACACCACGCCTCTGCTCGCTCCGATCGGCGGTCAGGCCCGGGCGTTTTTTAAAACCGAGGAATTGTTTCGCTGACCTCCTCGAGCATGCGCCGCGTCACCCGCCTCGCTCTCCCGTCCGTTGCGCGCGGCTCTTCGGCTGCACTGGTCTTTGGCGCCTTGCTCCTCGCGACCGCAGCGTGCGGTCCAAAACCGCCGGCCACGGCGGTGGACACGGCCCCGGTTCACCATGCGCACCTCCCTCCGCACGGGGGGACGCCAGTCGTGCTCGGAGCGGAAGTTTATCACCTAGAACTGGTGCGCGAGGCCGATTCAGGAAAACTGGTGGCCTATGTCCTCGATGGAGAAATGGAGAATTTCATCCGCTCGGCCGAGACCGCTTTTTCGGTGGAGGCAACGGTGAAGGGAAAAACCAATACCCTCCTTTTTCACCCCGTGGCAAACGCGGCGACGGGGGAAACGGTGGGTGACACCGCCCAATTCGAAGCTCAAGCCGACTGGTTGAAAGCGGCGACGAGCTTCGACGGCGTGATTCAAAAATTCACTGTCCGCGGCACCACGTTTGAAAAGGTCTCCTTCAATTTTCCTCGAGGAAACGACAAGGACTGAAGGGTCCCTCGCGTCCCGGGACGGGCCGCCCACCTCGATCTCGGAGCGGGGCTCGCCTGGCAACGGCAGAGAGGGCTCAAGCCACCCCGCGAAAGTCTTCGGCGGCGTTGCGCGTGCGTTCTTTCATCCAGTGCTCGAGTCGGGCCTGTAGTTGATCGGCCCTTACAGGCTTGGTCAGAAAATCATCCATCCCCGCGTCGGCGCAAAGCTCTCGGTCGGTCGGCATCGCGCTGGCCGTCATCGCAATCACGACCGGTTGACGGCTGGAGGGAAAGCGGCGGCGCAGCTCGCGGGTCGCATCGAGTCCATTCATCTCCGGCATGTGTATGTCCATCAGCACGACATCGTAGTCGTGTAAATCGAGGAGCTCGAGGGCCTCGCGGCCATGATGAGCGTAGTCGGGTTTCACGCCCATGTGTTGGAGCAGAGCGGACTGGACGTGCCGGTTGACTGGATTGTCTTCCACCATCAGCACTCTCGCCGACGAAAGGGTAGAGGAAACGCTCGACCGCGCCGCGGCCACCATCGTATCCGCGCGTCGTTCCGAACCGAAAACCCGGGTGAGCAAACGCAGGAGTTGGTGGGGCTTCACCGGCTTGGTCAAAATCCCGGAGAACCCACTCTGCTCCGGCGCGAGGGTAGACTGGCCGAGCGTCGTCATCAAAATCACCGGCACTTCCATGCCCTCGGGAAATCCACGAAGTTGGCGAGTGAACTGCACTCCGTCGGTGATCGGCATGAGTTGATCCGCGACCGCGACGTCGAAGACTTCACCTTGCTTGACCAGGGCAAGTGCCGCAATTGCGGAAGGCACCGCCACGACCCGCGCGCCCCAGCCCTCGAGATGAAGTTGAAGAATTTCTCGGCTCGAGGCGTTGTCGTCGACCACGAGCACGCGACGGTCCTCCAGCGGTTTGGTCTCGACCACCTCGTCCGCCTCTTCGCTGGTGACGAGCGGGATTTCAAAATGAAAAAGCGAGCCGTGACCGAGCTGGCTCTCGACCCAAATTCGGCCGCCCATTAACTCGACCAAACGACGGCTGATGGCCAAACCGAGACCGGTGCCACCGTAATTCCGCGCGGTCGACGAGTCCGCCTGGCTGAAGGTTTGAAAGAGCCGGTCCAGTCGATTGGCCGGAATACCGATGCCGGTGTCGCGCACGGTCACGCGGAGGACCGAGGCTTTCTCTTTGCATTGGTTTACGGATACAAACACTTCTCCCTGGCCAGTGAACTTCACCGCGTTGCTCAAAAGGTTGACGATAATCTGCCGGACTCGAGTGACGTCGCCGACGAGTATCTGCGGAACACCGCGGTCGATCCAGCAGGCCAGTTCGATTTGTTTTTCGGCCGCGCGCGGCGCAACCAGATCCAAAGCGGACTCGACGCAGCCGTGCAGGCTGAAGGGCTGCTTCTCCAGGTCCAATTTGCCGGACTCCACTTTCGAAAAATCCAAAATGTCGTTGATCAACTCGAGCAGGTTGTCGCTCGCCGTCCGCACTGTGCTGACATATTCGCGCTGCTCGGAATCGAGCGGCGTATTCAACAACAGACCAGTCATGCCGATCACGGCGTTGAGTGGGGTGCGAATCTCGTGGCTCATGTTCGCCAGGAAATCCGCTTTGGCGCGGGCCGCGCGTTCCGCTTCTTCCTTCGCGGCGGTCAAGGCTCGCTCAGCGGACTTGCGCTCCGAGATATCCTGCACGGTTCCAAAAAGTCGAACCGCCCGGCCTTCCCGCATCTCGGCCTGGCCGATCGAGCGGATCCAGACCTGCTGGCGCGTGGCAGTCTCCACCAGGATTTCCAAATCCCAACCCGCTCCCGCCACCCGCGCGCGCTCGAACGCGTCAACGATTGGCTGGCGGTGATCCGGAACGTGAAAGGCGATCGCCTGATCAAAGGAAAGCGAAACCTCCGTACTTAGCCCGTGAATACGTTTCATCTCGTCCGACCAAGTCAGCTTGCAGGTCTCGAGATCCAGTTCCCAGCTGCCGAGGTGGGCCAAGGCTTGAGCGGTCGAGAGCATGGCCTCGCTGGCCGAGAGTTTGCGTTCGAGGCGTTTGACGGTCAGGACTTCGGAAAAAATCGCGATGCCGCCGATCTGTCCGTCCGCCTCGTGCCAGGGCCGGCATTCCCAGCGTATCCATTCTTCGGATCCATCGGGCAGCACGATCAGATCTTCCTCGCCTTGCTCACAGGACCCGTTCAAGGAGCGGCGATAGACGTCGCGCCAGTGCCTCGGCACGGTGGAAAAAACATCGAGATGCGGGCGGCCGACGAGCTGCGTGTCCCCCAGCCGAAAATCGGTCATCCAGCGTAGGCTGGTCGCGAGGTAGCAGAGATTCCGATCGAGCAACGCGATCGCGGCCGGAGCGTGGCGGAAAAATTCTTCGAAACGCCGGCGCTGGATTTCCGTGAGTTGTTTGGTCGCGCGCTCCGCCGTGATGTCGCGAATGATGCGGAGCGAACCGGCATAGCGCGCGTCGTGGTCGAGCAGCGCGGACAAGGTGACTGCTCCGGGAAAATGGCTTCCGTCCTTTCGCTTCAAGGTCCACTCCCGATCGGCCAAGAGATCGGGCGATTCGAGGCGTAGGCGCGTGCCTTCGGCCAAATCAATCACCGGATGGCCGGCCTGGGCGCTCAATTTCACCAATTCGTCGGAAACCTCCGAGGGGGAAAAGAAGAGGCTGACTTTCTCGCGTCCAATCAGATCGGCCGCACGAAACCCCAGCATTTCCTCCGCGGCGGCGTTCATTTCTTGGATCACACCCCGTTCGTCCGCCGCGATCACCGCCAACGACGCGGTCTCCATCAAGGCGCGATGAAGGCGGTTTTGCCGACGGAGCACCGCGATTTCAGAAATCAGGTTTTTCCGCTCGGCCGACCGGAGCGACCAAACTGCTCCCGCGATTCCTCCGAGGGTCAGGGCCGCGCAACCACCCATAGTCCAGGGGTTTGATGCCGTGAGACAAAATCCGATTCCCCCTGAAATCGCGGTGCCCCCGCTCAAGGCCGCGACCAGCCGCAGCCAACCCCGAGGCGAGGCTCCGGCCTCGCTGGCTGGCAGGGGGGATTCGCCCGCAGGCGAGGGAGAAAAAATGGGCATTCTCCGTTGCATCGTCACCTTCGGCCGCCTGGTGACGTCAAAGGCGCGTAAAAGCTGTTTTCAGAGGGCCGAACCGCCTCGTCACCGCGCGACAAAAAGACGCTCCCCTTTGACGAAACGGTCCGATCCGTGCTCTGTTATAATAGATCTGCTATGTCCGCCTTCCCTTCTTTTTCTCGGGCCGTCGTCCTTCCTTTCCTCTCGTGGATGGGCGCGAGTTTTTTGGTCACGGCGGAGATTTACGCTGCGGATGCTTCGGCGGCCCCTGTGCCCGCTGCGTCGTCCGCCTCGGCAGCAGGAAATGCAGGACCGGAGGAGATCAATGGGTATTTGAAAATTGGATTCGATCGGCTCTCCGGTTTTCCGTTCAACCCCGCCGCCTACGACTCGGCCAAGCCCGAAGCCCCTCCGCCGTCCGCGGCCGCGCAAATTCCGGATCGAGTGAAGCAGTTCGACGGGAAAAAAGCCGTCGTCACCGGTTTTATGTTACCGGTCAAAACCGACAAAGGACTGGTCACCGAATTTCTGCTGATGAAGGACCCGATGATGTGCTGCTACGGCGTCGTTCCGCAGATCAATGAATGGATCGTGGTGCGCATGACCAACGACGGCGTACAAGCCCTGCAGGACGTCCCTCTTTCTTTCTACGGCAAACTGCACGTGAAGGAGCAGTACGACAACGGCTACCTTTCCGGGATTTACCTGCTCGAGGGGGAAAAGATGGGACAGCCCAAGTAGGCCGGGAGCCTCGCACTGGCCGCTACCGGGAAATATCGTGCTGGGTCAGCACCTTGAAACCGCGTTGGCCGAGCGACTGCGCGGCCACGTCGGAGTCCTCAATGTTCATCGCCAGCGCCGATTTACCCTCGGGGCGTTTAATGAAGCTGTAGACGTAGTGAATATTGATCTCTGCCTCGAAGAGCGCGGCCAGCACCGCCTTGAGGTCGCCTTCGTCGTTGATTTCAACCGCGAGCACGTCGCATTCGGTGTACGGAAAATCATTATTGATCATCAGCTCCCGCGCCTTGTCCGGGTCGTCGACGATCATGCGGATAATCGTGCTGTCCGTCGTATCCAGCGTGGTGAGCGCCATGATGTGAACGTTCTGCGCCTTCAGCAGTGCGGTGAGATCGTAGAGACGGCCTACACGGTTTTCCGAGAAAACGGAAAACTGCTTTACGGGATCGGTGGCGAGAGAGGTGGCGCGAGTTGCCATGCGGATAAAAACGACCGCCACGCTGAAGCCCTCACCTTTCGGCGTCAATCGCCTGAAAGGTGCAAAAAGTACGAAGGGGCCAAAGGTGAAACCGCTGCTCGGCAGCACGCGGGGATTAGTCAGTTGCTCGAAGCCGACTCTTCCGCTTCGCTCCGCTCCAACACCGTGATCGCCCACCAGGGTCCGGCGTGCTGGCCGAGGAGCGCGTGCCAGTACCAGGCGGATACATCGCTCCACCCCGCTCCGTCAGGCGCAAAAATTCTCTCGCGCATCCGAAGCGTTTCGCGATCGCGCCGCGCGGTGCAAGCGGCCCAGAGCCGACCCTCCGCGTCAACATAAGCCGAAGTCGGTTTCACGCTGTAACCGGAGGCTCGCAAGCAATCGCTCGCCGGGTGCAGCTTTCGCGTCGGCTGCCTCACCCAGCGAGCGATCCATGTCCGGTTCCCCTCGCCAAAAACCGCCAGCTTTCCCGGAAATTGCCGTGCAAACCTCTCCTCGGTGGGACCCAACGGAAGCGCGACCAACCCCGCAGGCAGCGGTGCAGCGCTCCACCCCGGAAAGCCCTGCGCGGATGGATCTGGCTTGGACGCCACATCGCGGTGTATCCACGGAACCACTGCAGCCAGCAGGCAGAGCAGCAGGATTGCTCCGGGCCGCTTCATCGCTTTGAGCTCGGAGGGAACGGCACCGTGGAGCCTCCTCTCCCAGAAGCCGTCATCGTTCGCCTTCACGTTGGCCGGACCTCGGCGGAATCGTTCCCCTCCTGAGGCGAAGTCCTCCGCGCCGGCTCGATTCGCTCGGCTCGCCAGAGCAAGGCGCCACCGGCCAACGCAAAAATCACCAAGCCGACCGCTTCGTGCGCGAACGGTGGAGCGGGCCAGAGGTGGAGCTCGATGCAGAACAAGACCACGGCGCGAACACTGTTGGCGAGAAACACAGCCGCACTGGCGAACCGAAACAGGCGGAAAGTCGCGTTTCCGTCCCACTGTCGCAGATTCGCCACGACCGCGGCGACCAGCAGCAGCGTCCAAAGCATTTGGATACCGCTGCAGGGCGCATCGATCAGCACGCGTTCTCCCGCCCACCGCAGCACCGTCCCCTCCCCTCGGGCCGCGACACCGCCGCAGCCCAAAAGAAAAGCCGCCACCTGCGTGGTCATGCACCGCAACGGATACCCGAGATAAAACTGGAGCGAGGCCACGACCGGCAGGGGGAGCACGAGCAACGTTCCCCAGGCCCACGCGAAGCCTCGCGGCGCCACAACCCAGGCGAGGGCCACCATCCAGAGCAGGGCTCGGCCTAAAGGCGGAAGAAAAGGGAAACCAAGAATGTATCCAATAAGTCCCCACACCAGTCCACGCGCACGGACCTCGCTCAGCAGTTCGCTCCAACCTTTCCGAGGCGCAAACGCCAGCGCGGCGACCAAAGCGAGCAAACCCAGCGGTTCATCCGCTCCGTCTTGCAGGCGCGCGACGTACCATCGGACCACCGGCCAACCGGCCAGAAGCACGGCCAGGGTCAGCATCGCGCGCGAGGCGAGAGGCCCGCCGCGAGGGGACCCCGCGTATCCAGAAATTAAATTCACGGTGAAGAGCGGATCTTCATTCCGTGCTGGACGCAGTTGAGTCCTTCGCTTCCCGCTCCCGGGTTTTGCGCCGGCGATGAGCCAAGGCTAGGACCAGCGCGCCCACTCCCACCAAACTGAGCAGCGCTGGCTCGGGCGCTGCGGGCACCATGCCGCCGACAGCCGAATTCTCCACGCCCGCGGGAAGGGCAAGCGGTTGCTTGATCGTCTGCAGCGTCGGCGTGGTCCGGCGAACTTCTTCGTCCACCGCGACGAACGAGGTGTACCGGGTCAGCAGATTATAAGTCAGTCCGAGATTCGTGATCTGCGTCTTCCGTTCATCATTCGGCTGCAGGGCCATCAGATCCCCCAGCTCCGCGATCCGGGTGCGCGCCCAGAGGCGCGAAAGGCCCTCGCTCTTCTCGAGCTTCTTGGCCGTCCCGATGTCATGCTCCGCTCGATACGGCGCCGCGCCCGACAAGCCGGTCACAACCGCGCGGCCCTGAGCTGGACCGCGCCATTTTCCAAAAACAACCAGGGGACGCTCGGCCAGCAGATCCGGGACCGAGGCGGGCTCGACGTCGTAGGTGGTCCAACCCTCGAATTGAACCTTCACGTGGGTGAGAACGGGCGTGCTGACATACTGGCGAAACTTGGCCGCCACGTCCGTGCTCATTTCCGGATCGGTCGCGATGAAGGGTTCACCCTGACCGCTGCGGGCCAACCCCTCGATGAGATGGCGGTTCACCGAAGAGCCGATGCCAAAGGCAAACAGATTGGCTCGTCCCAAATTCGCTCGCACCAGTTCGAACGCCTCGGCTTCCACGTCCACGTAGCCGTCGGTGATGACGAGGAAAGTGCGGGCCACGTCCGCGGCCTGGGGCATCGCGAAGGCGGTCTTCAACGCCGGCAACAGCTCGGTTGCGCCCCCGCCGTTTTGCTCCTCGAGCAGAGCCTGCGCGGCCGTGATCGCTTGCGGCGTGGCCGGGACCGAGGCCGGAGCGAACACTTGGCTGCCTCCAGCGAAAAGCACCACATTGAAACTGTCCTGCGGGCGCAGGGTCGCGAGCAGATCGCCCACCACGCGTTTTGCGGTCTTGAGCGGAAATCCGTTCATCGAGCCCGACACGTCGACGATGAAAACATATTCACGGGGCGGGATCTGCTCCGGCGCGGGTCGCGCGGGAGGCTGGACGGTCAGGAGGAAGAAATTCTCGTCCTTCCCTTCGGTCAAAACCAAGCCCGACTGCACCTTCCCGCCGACCAACCGGTAGTTGAGAATAAAATCGCGATTTCCTCCCGCCGTATCGTCCATTTCGATACGCGCTTCCTGGTCGCTGACGTAGGCAAGGCGCGTCCGGTGGGTGGAACAACGCACATCCTGGAGCGGAACGCCCGCCACCAGGTGCACGTTCAAATCAAAGGTGGCGGCGTCGGGCTCGCCTTTTCGAAGATAGGGATTCTGCACCCAGGTCGCTTCGGGCGACGGGGTCGCCGACGGGGTATGCGAATAACGCGGACCCACCACCCCCGGGTAAACAAACTCGTACGTGCCGCTGGTGGGAACCAAGAGCTCGGTGTACCGCAGCTCCACCGCGATGTCGTCGCCGGGAAGAATATTGGCGACGTTCATCTGAAAGACATTGGGCCGCTGTTGCTCGAGGAGAGAAGCGGTCTTTCCCGCCGTTTTCGCCGTCTCATAAGTGCGGCGCGCCTCGCCTCGTTCCTTCGTCTTGGCCTCGAGCCGGCGGTCGCCAATCGTCATGGTCAACCCGTGGACCGCAGCTCGGGTCGAGCCGGGAAAAACATAAACCGCCTCAAGCGGAACACCGCCTCGATTGGCGTAGTGTTGTACGACTTTCACTTCGGCGAACACCCCGACCACCGTGGTCTCGACCCGCGTCGATTTGAGCGGCAGCGGATCGGCTTGGCCGGCGCTCGGTCCGTCTGCGCCCGCTGAGGTCGGCTTGACCCAGAAGTAAGGCGAGAGCGTGCGATCGCCCGCCTCGGGCTCCACCGCCCGGAGAAGGGAAACGAAGCCGAAGAGAAGAAGTGAAAAACCAAATACAAGGTGCTTCATGGTAGACGGCCTCGATTGCTCAGGCCGCCCCAACTCTAGTCCTCCTCCGTGAAGCCGGTATGAAGTGCGGGTGAAATGGGGATGAAAACTTCCGAAAGTAAAAAGTGCCAGGTCACAAGGGCCAAGAGACGCAGCGCTGGGCGCGCCGAAAAAGAATCGTGTCAGGCCCGTAACCAACGCCCTGATACAATAAAAGCTCCCTAGGCCGGCAAACTGAGCTCCGCTCGGCAGCCACCCTCGGGGCGATTGGTGACCCGGATGTCACCACCGTGCAGATACGCGATCTCCTGCACGAAACTCAAACCCAGCCCGGTGCTTTTCGCGCCGGTACCGGGCCTCGGCAGCGAGTAGAAACGTTCGAATATCCGCTCGCGGGCAAACTCCGGAATGCCCGGGCCATTGTCCTCCACGCAGAGGAGCAGGTGGTCTTTCTCGCGCTTCAGTCCAACCACGACCGTCCCGCCATCGGGGGAAAACTCCACCGCGTTTTTCAGCAAATTCGTGACCGCGAGCGCGACGAGGAATTTCTCGCCCCGAAAGCGCAGTCCCTCGCTGACCGCGAGATCGACGCGAATACCCCGCGCGTGCAGCGTGGGCCCGAGGCCGCGCAGACTTTCTTCAAGCAAAGCCCGTCCGTCGAAGTGTTCCACCAGCCCGAGGCCGCGTCGCGCCTCCAAGGCCGAGAGCTGCAGCAGTTGGTCGATGATGTGCTGAATCCGCGCCGACTCCTGACGGATATTGTTGAAAAACTTAGTTCGCTGCTCGGGTGGCATGTCCTCGGCGAGGAGTTCGGCCGCGCCGCGGATGGCCGATAGCGGCGCCTTGATCTCGTGGGTCAACGCCTGGGTGTAACGCTCGACGTATTTTTTCCCTTCGAGCGCGTCGCGCATCTCTTCAAACGCGCGCCGCAGATCTCCCACTTCGCGTCCGGCCAATCGAGGAAGGGTGGCCGGTTTACCGTCGCGCACCGCGCGCGCATACGCGGTCAGGCGCTCGATTGGCGTGGTCAGCCAGACGGAGAAAGCAAAACCGGTGAGCACGATCAGGCCGCCGCCGGCCAGACCGGCCCAGATGATCCGCTGCTGCGCGACCTGGACCAGCTCGTTGACGTTTTTCGTCGGCTTACCGAGGGAAATCACCCCGATGATCCGTCCATCCACCCGGATCGGCGCAGCCACGTGAATGACCAAAGAATTCTCCTGCTGCGGATCGGTGCGCGTGGCGCGTGCCCCGTATTCACCGCTCAAGGTCAAGCGCACGTCCTTCCAGCGGGAGTAGTCCTGACCCTCCGCGCGTCCGTGGTCCGAGTCGTAGAGCACGCGGCCCTTCGCATCCGTCACGTAGATACGCAGATCGATATTTGATTTCTGAATACTGTAGACGGTGGCGTTGAGCTCGCGACGATACGCGCCGTCGAAGCTGGCCCGAACCGCGGCCGGATCGATCGCACCCGCCATCACGGCCTTCGTTTCCACCACGTTGGCCAGAAGGTTGGCCGCGTCGACCAACGATTCCTCCATCGACTCCAGATAGCGCGGCCTGACGCCGCTGAGGATCCAAGAGACCATGTAACACAACCCGCCGCCCACGAGCACGAGGTAGACGAGAAAAATGCGGGTGCGGATGGTCATATTAAAATCGTTTTCGGCCGCTCAACCCCAGGTAGTGCGGATTTGGATGCGTCGGGAAAGCACCGAAGGCCAATCGCGGGGCGCCACCCTAACTTTTAAACCCGTTTTGTCCTTCATCATGGGTCACTCCGCCGTCGCGGCGGCCTTATTCCCGCAACGAATATCCCAGACCGCGGTGCGTCTGGATCGGATCACTTTCTGGATACACCGCGCGCAACTTGGCTCGGAGGGTTTTGATGTGGGCGTCCACCGTGCGATCGAGGCTGGCGCCGGGTTCCTCCCAGGCGGCGGTCATCAGTTGTTCGCGCGAGTAGACCCGGCCCGGCTGATGCGCGAGCGCGCGCAAGAGCCGAAACTCGTAGCGCGTGAGATCGAGCGGTTGTCCTCGGTACAGGATGCGGCACCGCGCGTCGTCGATCGCGAAACTCGCGGGATTCGCTTGAGATGCAGCGGCGGCGGGCCCCATTGAGCCGGGTAACGGCGCCGTCGTCGGGACGATCAGTGGACCGCCGCCGTTTTGGGAGCGGCGAAGGATGGCCTTCACCCGAGCCGTCAGTTCGCGCGGGCTGAACGGTTTTACCAAATAATCATCACCCCCGATTTCGAGGCCCACCACGCGGTCCAGTTCACTGCTCCGGGCAGTGAGGAACAACACCGGGATGGCCGAGCGGACGCGGATCCGTTTGCAAAATTCGAAGCCGCTGCCGTCCGGTAATCCAATATCGAGCACGACCAAGGCGAAGGTTTGGCTCCCCAGCGCCGCCAAACCGGCTTCTCCGGTCGCGCACCAGTGAGGTTCAAAGCCCTCCGTCTTTAGCGCATAAATCAGAGTGTCGGCGATCGCCGGCTCGTCTTCGATGATCAGAATTTTAGGACACACGGAAAGAGGCGGAGCGTGGCGAGCTGGGCGCAGCGGTCAACCGAACGAACCACAAGTCATTCAAGCAAGCGACGGGAGAAGAGACTCTTTCGAGCGACGGTTCCTTGGGCAGAATACCCTAGGTTGTTCGTTCCTTGATAAGTGGTGTTCAATTTTTCCTCAGCAGGGTCGATAGGGACAAGAGATCCACATGGCTTCTCTCTCTAACGAAACGACGGCGCGCGAGATGATCATTCGTCTTGCCCAAAAGCTGCCCACCGCGCCGCACATTTTCGGGAGACTCGGAAAGCTGCTCAACGACGTAAACTCCGACTTGGATGGGATTGTGAAGATCGTCGCAGTCGATTCCGGCCTCACCGCTCGAGTGATTCGGCTGAGCAACAGTGTGATTTTCCGCGGCAACGAACCGGTCCGCTCGCTCGACGAAGCAGTCGGTCGTGTCGGTTTCCGGGAAATGCACCGTATTGTCGGCGTGGCGACGAGCGAACAGATTTTTCAAACCGGTCTGCCGGTCTACAACCTCTCCTCCAGCGAGGTCTGGGAAAATTCCGTGGTCACGGCCCTGGCCATGGAACGGTTGGCCCGCGCCATCGACGAAGACGAGAGCGAGGCCTACACCGTGGGCCTGCTTCGCCCGGTGGGGAAACTCGTATTGAACATGTTGATACAAGCGGAGCACCCGGGGATCAATTGTCCGGAGTCCGAAACGCTCGATTTGTCCAAATGGGAACGCGCCTGGGCTGCCATTACGAGCAACGAGGCCGGCGCCATGATTCTCGAAGAGTGGAAAATGCCTGAACCCGTGGTGCTCGGCGTCCGCGATCACTATCGTCCGACGGAAGAGACAGGCCGGACCGGAGCCCTCCTGCATGTGGCCTGTTCCATGGCGCAACAACTGGGCAAGGGCATCCGCGCGGAACTGCGTCAGTGGAATGTGACCCCCGAAATTTTGAGTTTGGCCGGTTTGAACGAGAGTACCTTGGAAACCTGTGTGGGAGAAACCAGGGAAGGGCTCGCTCAGCTGAAGACTCGGTTGAAAGCGGCCTAAGCGACGACGTTGGTCGCTCCGATTCGGAGCGTGGCACTGGTAGGGAGGGACCGCTTCCGTTTCCAGGGTGGACTTCCGTCCCCAATCCGTCTGTCTGCGTTTTTTCGTGACCGCCATTCCTCGCCATCACCGAGACACCGAACTCCGCGCGCAACAAAGTGCCGCGGTCATCGCTCGTGGCATCGCGCTCAATGTCCTCTTGGCCGTGGTCAAGATCGTCGGCGGAATCTGGGGCAATACCTACGCGCTGATTGCCGACGGCGTGGAATCGATCCTCGATGTTTTCTCGTCGACTTTGGTCTGGGGCGCATTGCGGATGGCGGCGCGGCCACCCGATGCCGAGCACCCTTACGGCCACGGCAAAGCCGAGCCGATTGCCGGCTTGCTTGTTTCACTGGGCATTTTCGCCGCGGCGGCCTGGATCGGCCAGCATGCGCTGCACGAGATCACGCATCCTCACCACGGTCCGCACTGGGGCACGTTGCCGCTCTTGGCCGGAGTCGTGACCCTGAAAATAATTTTTTCGCGACGGCTGAGCAAAGTCGGAAAAGCATCGAGCAGCAACACCGTGGGTATCGAGGCCTGGCATCACTACGCCGATGCGCTGACCTCGGCCGCCGCCTTCGTTGGAATCAGCGTGGCGGTGATCGGCGGAAAAGGTTATGAAAACGCTGACGACTGGGCTGCGCTCGCGGCGTGTTTTGTGATTTTGTGGAATGGCGTCGGCTTCTTCCGCACCGCGGTGAACGATGTGATGGACCGTGCCGCTCCCATTCCGGTCGAACTGGAGGTCCGTAAAGCGGCGGCCAGTGTCCCTGGCGTGCGCGGAATCGACAAGTGCCGCGTGCGCAAAAGCGGCCTCAGCCACCTGGTGGACATCCACGTCGAGGTCGATGGCAATCTCTCGGTACGCGAAGGCCACGACATCGCCGGAGCGGTCAAACACCGCCTACTCGAATCGCCCCTCCACATCACCGACGTCTTGGTCCACATCGAGCCCGCTTAGAAGTGTGAAGGTGAGAAGGTATGAAAGTGCGAAGATGAGACAGCGGGTGCGCTTCGATGAGAGGACAAGAGAGTCGCGTATCCGAAGCTTGGCGACCGTGATTTCCTTGCCCCACCACCCGCATGTGCCCCTCGCCCCCTACCTTCTCGTCCGCAGGACCGCACTCGCACCTTCGCACTTTCATACCTTCTCACTTTCGCACTTTTTACATGCCTTCCGTCGCTCTTTCAGAACGTCCCTGGATCATCGGTCTTCGCGGAGCCCGCGCCAATCTGGTGCCGGGTCTCGTGCTGCAAGCGGTGGCTCTGGCCATCGCGCTGGCCTATTATTTCACCGAGCCGGTGCGGCTGCTGCTGGAGCGGCTGAGCGCGTTTCGGGCCGAGACAGGATTCGTCTACAGTTTCGTCGCGACTGGAGTATTCGGCGGAGTACTACCCTGCCTCTACCTCTGGCTTCAGCCTGCCACCCGAGGACGTTATAATTTCAAACAGAGCGCCGCGCTCTGTCTTTTCTGGGCCTACAAGGGAATCGAGGTCGATTTGTGGTACCGTTTGCTCGTCCACTTAGTCGGCGACGATCACTCGCCGAAAACGGTCGTGACCAAAATGGTCCTGGACCAGTTCGTCTACTGCCCCCTTTTCGCCGTGCCGGTCACGGTCCTGATCTATGCCTGGATCGAGACTCATTTTAAAACCGACGTCGTCGCTTCCGACGTGCGCGCCGGGAATTGGTATCAACGGCGGGCGTTGCCCAATCTGATCTCCAATATCGGGGTGTGGGTCCCGACCGTTTGCATCGTCTACGCTCTCCCCACCACGCTGCAGATCCCGCTGTTTAACCTCGTGCTTTGCTTTTTCACCCTGCTGCTGGCCCACGTTTCGCAGGCGACCGCACCGACTAACCGGTCCCATTCGGCCTAGAGTCTCGGGACTTTCGCGCAGACGGGGGCTTACCGGTAAAAACCTAGCTCTGAGCTTCGCGTCGCCGAAGGGATCCGCGCCGGCGGGCTGATTTTCGGCACAGCGGACCTGAGCCTAGGGCGATTTCGACGGCTATCCATCCCGTTACGGAATATCTTTCGCGTCTTTTGCCTCTTACCTTGTCGTGTCTATACTCCTGACCATGCCCTTTCGTCGCTTGCTGCTTGGTGTTTTCGCTTTCATCGCCGCCGTGTCTTGGGCCCACGCACAGGTCAAGGCTTCCCTGGTCGCGGAGGAGAGCTCGATTCAACCCGGACGGCCGTTCACCGTGGCCTTGCGGCTCGAACACGAACCGCACTGGCATACCTACTGGGTGGCTCCAGGAACTGGATACGCCACTTCCCTCGCGTGGACGCTGCCTGCCGGCTGGAAAGCGAGTGAGTTCCGCTGGCCGACGCCGATCGTGATCAAAGATCCGCACGGGATGATCGTGGGCAATGGATACGAAAACGAAATTTTGCTCCCGCTGACCATCACGCCCGCCGCCGACGCGAAGCCGGGCGAATCGGTCACGCTCCGCGCCAAGGCGGAGTGGCTGATGTGTTCCTCGGTCTGCGTGCCGGGTAACGCCAACGTCGAGCTCACGCTGCCGGTCGACGCGGCGCCGCCCGCGCCCAATCCCACCTGGCAGAGTAAAATCAGCGCGTTGCCGCTACCCAAACCGGACGATCGCTGGACCGTCTCTGCGGTGCGTGAGGCGAAAACCGTCGTGCTCACCCTTCGCGCCAAGACCTCGCCGGCACCCGTCTTGAAAGAGCCGCACTTTTTTTCCGAAGACGCATTCATCCAATACGACCAGCCGCAAACCCTTCGGTCCTTGCCGGACGGATACGAGTTGACCCTGCCCATTTCCGACTCCGCGGAGGCCAACACAACCAAGCTGGTCGGCGTGCTCTCGACCGAAGCGCCCTTCGCCGGACTGAAGATCGATGCCCCGTTTGCCGCCGGCGGCGCGCCCACCGGCGCCTCCGCCGCCCCAGGGGCGGCCGCGGCGCCGAAGCAGGGCTTGGTCGGAATCGTCGTCCTGGCCTTTTTCGGCGGACTGATCCTCAACCTCATGCCCTGTGTCTTTCCCGTATTGGGAATCAAGATACTCGGATTCGTCAATCAGGCGGGAGCGGATCGCCGCAAGGTCACGCTCCATGGTTTGGTTTTCACCGCCGGGGTGCTGGCATCATTCTGGGCCCTCGCGGGGACGCTGGCCCTGCTTCAAACCGAAGGCGCCAAATTGGGCTGGGGCTTTCAGCTGCAGTCGCCCGGCTTTGTTTTCACCTTGGCGGTGGTGCTTCTGGTCTTCGCGCTGAGCATGAGCGGGCTTTTCGAAGTCGGGCTGAGCGCGACCGGCGTGGGCGCGAACCTGCAGTCAAAAACTGGATACGCCGGCTCTTTCTTCACCGGCGTCTTGGCGACGGTCGTGGCCACTCCGTGCAGCGCGCCGTTCCTCGCGCCCGCGTTGGGCGCCGCGGTCACGCTCCCACCGGCCGAATCCTTCGTTGTCTTCACCGCCATCGCCATCGGGCTGTCCACTCCGTACCTCCTGCTTTCGATCTTTCCCCAAGCGGTGCGCCTCCTCCCTCGCCCCGGCGCCTGGATGGAGACCTTCAAACAGGTCATGGCCTTTCCCCTTTACGCCACGGTCGCGGCCCTCATCTGGGTACTGGCGGGAGAGACCAAGGACAACGACACCGCGCTTTTAAGTATCCTCTTAGGCCTTACCTTGATCGCGATGGCCGGCTGGCTTTACGGTCGTTACACGGCACCCGGGTCCAAACCCGGTCGGGTGCGCTTCGGCGTACTGGGCGGACTGACCCTCCTCGCCGCAGGCGCGGTCATCGGTTGGCCCCGGGAAGCCGCGCCGACCGATATCGTCTGGCAACCCTGGAGCGAGGAAACCGTTGCTCAACTCCAGTCGCAAGGCCGCACAGTCTACGTGGATTTCACGGCCCGCTGGTGTGCCACCTGCCAGACGAACAAGAAACTCGTCTTCGGCTCCAGCGAGGTGAAACAACTTTTCCGTGACAAAAAGGTCGCCACCCTCCGAGCCGATTGGACCAGCCGCGACCCCAAGATCACGGCCGAGTTGGCCAAATGGAATCGCAGCGCCGTGCCCTTCAACCTCGTCTACAAACCCGGCGCCGCCCAACCCGCGGTGCTACCCGAGTTGCTCACGCCCGGAACGGTGTTGGAGGCGGTGCGGTAGGCGCCTGGGCGTTGCACGCGATTTAAGATCGGAATGTTTAGATCTCAACTGCCGGTTGAAAGGCGGGAATCGGAGATTGAGGCGGGCGGCGGCCGTAACAGACTGAAAGGAAGCGGTAATTACCTCTTCCATGCCTCATTCATCCGCTGTCCCGAGTCGCGCGCGCCGATTTCATACCACCCAGTGGTCCATGATCGTGGCCGCGCGCCAAGGCTCGCCCGAGAGCTCTCCCGCTGCGCTCGAATCGCTCTGTCGCGCCTACTGGTATCCGCTTTATGCCTACGTGCGGCGCCTCGGCCATTCTCCGGCTGACGCCCAGGACCTCACTCAGGCCTTTTTTGCCCAGCTGCTGGAGAAAAACTGGATCAAGGCGGCGGACCAGGAACGGGGCCGATTTCGCACCTTCCTGATCGTCGCCTTGACTCGCTTTCTCGCCAAGGAATGGAGACGGGCCACAACCCAAAAACGGGGCGGCAAAGTTCCCACCGTCGCGCTGGACGCCAACGAAGCCGAAGCTCGCTTCGCGGTGGAGCCCGCGCTCGGACCTGACGAAGTCTTTGAGCGCCGTTGGGCCATGACGGTGTTGACCAAGGCGATGGAGCGGCTCGCGGCGGAATACAACGCCGGCCAGCGTTCGAGTGAATTCGATTGTTTGAAGCACTGGCTGACGGCGGGGCGCGGCGAAATTCCTTACGATACGCTGGCGTCCGAAATGGGCTCGACCGCCGGCGCGGTTCGGGTCGCGGTTCACCGCTTGCGAAAACGATTCCGCGACGTCCTGCGTCTCGAAGTGGCTGAAACGGTGGAAAACGAGGAGGACCTGGAAGACGAATTGCGCCACCTCGTCGTTACCTTGAGCGGCCCTCGGTAACAAACTCCGCTTTTGGGGAAATTTATTGGAAATGAGCTCTTCTTCCCCTCTGACCTGCCCGCGCTGCGGAGCGGTCCTTTCGGCCGACGCTCCACGCGGACTTTGTCCGGCCTGCCTGGTCGCGGCCCATTTCGGTCCGGGAGCGACCTCGACCGAAACCGGGGCCGGCGACGCCACCGCACCGCCGCTTTCGCCTCAGGAGATCGCACCGTTTTTCCCCGACCTCGAAATCCTTTCCTGTCTTGGACGAGGAGGAATGGGCGTGGTCTACAAAGCACGTCAGCCGAAACTCGACCGATTCGTCGCGCTCAAAATCCTTCCGCCGGACATCAGCCACGATGCCACCTTCTCCGCGCGCTTCATGCACGAAGCCAAGGCGCTCGCCCGACTCAATCACCCCGGCATCGTCACCCTCTATGAATTCGGGCAGGTAGCGAAAGGCCCGTATTTTTTCCTGATGGAGTTTGTCGACGGCGTGAACCTGCGCCAACTCCAACAGGCCGAACGCATCTCTCCGCGAGAAGCGCTCGCGATCGTCCCCCAAATCTGCGACGCGCTGCAATACGCGCACGATCAAGGCATCGTCCATCGCGATATCAAACCGGAGAATTTGCTCCTCGATCGGCGGGGCCGAGTGAAGGTCGCCGACTTTGGACTGGCGAAACTGGTCGCGACCCACAGCTACCCGATGGGCGAGTCGGGGAAACCTACCCCTACCGGAAGCGAATCGACTGAAGCTGGACAAATTCTCGGCACGCCGGCCTACATGGCGCCGGAACAGCGCGAAACCCCCGCCTCGGTCGATCACCGGGCCGACATCTACGCGCTCGGCGTAGTTTTTTATCAACTACTCACCGGCGAACTGCCCGGGCCACAGCTCCAGCCGCCCTCTCAAAAAGTGCAAATCGACGTCCGCCTCGACGAGGTGGTCCTGCGCGCCCTGCAGAAAGAGCCGCAACTCCGGTTTCAAAACGCGAGCGAAGTGAAGACTCAGCTGGAGACGATCGCCTCCGTTCCTCCCGCGCTCGACCACCCGCAGCGGAAGCCTATCCCAGCGACGAAGCCACCCACGCGAGGTCGTTCGCGTAGTTGGAAAATAACGACAGCGCTGGTGGCCATACTCGCCTTGCTGACCTTGATCGTGATCGCTTCCCGGCGGGGAAAGCAGTGGTCCTTCAAAATGAGTGTGGAAAGCAAGACCACCCCTGTTGCCGAGACCGAAATCGAACCAGAGGCCACGGCGGCCGCCACGCCCCGCCACGACGTGGTGCCTGGCCCTCCGCTCCGCGCCCCGGCCCCCACTCCCCCGCTGCCCCAGGATTCCGCGGCGCTCCCGCTCGATCTTTCTCCGTATTTTAGAATCAAATACGCTCCACAAGCCGGGCCCCACGAACGCTTCCGCCCGCTCTATGGCCGACAGATGATCGACGGGGTGCCGATGCAGATCGATGGAGAGGTGATTTTCTTCAGTCGCAGCCGATTCGTAAAAGGTAAAAACACCAAGGCGGTGGATCCGGCCCTGATCCAGGGCGTCGCGGTCGGACGCGCCTTCGAAGAACTGCATTTGGTCCACTATGCTCGCGAGCCCGATATTGAAGGACTTCCCGTCGCGACCGTCACGCTGCACTATGACGACGGGGGCTCGGCCTCGCTTCCCATCTCCTACGGCGTGCACCTCCGCGGCTGGCTCTATAGTCCTCTCTCCGCGGAAAAAGAAACGCTCTCCGACCCCAACAGCAAAGTATTCTGGCGCGGCCCCGGAGTAGCGTCGATCAACGCCAATGGCCGGCTTTTCAAAACGACCCTGCTCAATCCCCATCCGGAAAAAGCGGTGACCACCCTGGACGTTGACTCCGGCGAAAGTCGTTCCGCGGGCTACACTTTAATTGCAGCGACCGTAGCGCAGCACGACTCGCATCGACCCGTCACGCCCGAGGTGCCGCCAGCGGGACCAGCGCCGAAATTTGACCGGCAGATCGTCGTTCAGGTAATCGACGAAAAAAAAGAGCTCCCCCTCGCGGATGCGATCGTCACGTGGACGGTGTATTATGAAAACATCTACGCAGCGCCCCCTCCGCTGATCACAAACGCCGAAGGCGAAGTGGTCCTGCGTTTCGACGGCTCCGCTGCAACCCGGCTCCAAGTGGCTGCAGCAAAGACCACGTGGCGCGAGGAGACGGCAAGTGCTCTGCCACAAAGCAACCGCCTCACCCTTCGACTGAAAAAGGCCAAAGAAGCGGTGATTCCTCCCCAGCCCGCGCCCCCTCTTCTTTCTCCGGCAGCGGAACCAGCTCGCGAGCAGGAGTCCACCCTCGCCCTGGATCTGGCACCTTATTATCGCATCGCCTTTGGCACACAGGCCGGAACGGGCGCAAGATTTCGGTCGGTGTATGGGCGTCAAATCATCGACGGCGTGCCTCTTTATATCGACGGCGAGGTGGTCCTTTTTGGGAAAACTCAGGCCGCGCGCTATGAAGAACACGAGGGTGTGTATCCACGCGCGATCGAGGGGGTCCAGGTTGGACGCACTTTTGACGAACTACACTTGGTCCATCACACCCGTTGGCCGGATGTCGTCGGAGAAGAGATCGCCACCATCATTCTGCACTATGAGGACAGCACTTCGGCGTCGCTGCCCATCGTTTTCGGCGGACACGTTCGCGAGTGGTTGCGTTTGCCTTCCGAAGAACAGGAAGGCTTAACCGATCCGAGCAGCAAAATTTTCTGGCGCGGAACCGGCGTCGCCGAGCTTCACGCCAAGGGGCGCCTCTTCAAAAGTACATTGGCGAATCCGCACCCGGAGAAAAAAGTTCTCACCCTCGACGTTCGCTCCACCAGTAAACTCGCGGCCTACTCGCTCCTCGCCGCCACCGTCGCCAGGCACGATCCCCACCGGAGTCTGACGCCGGGAAAACGGGACGCCAAACGCACCTTCGATGGTGAAGTGACGTTCAAGGTGATCGATGCCACGTCCGGTGCGCCTCTGGCGGATACGTTGATCGAACCCGGTCTCAAGGTGGACAACGTCAGTGTAGTTTGCGTTCCACTACGGACTTCGCCCGACGGCAAAGCCACGCTGCGTTTTCCTCGGGCGCAGACCGAAGCGATTTGGTCTCAGGCAACGAAGGACGGCTGGATCCCCGCCGACACCACGTTCAAACCGGATCAGTCGGAAGTGACCATTCGACTTGAGCCGAAGAAAATCCTGTGAAAGGCAACCGCTGTTCGGTCTTCTCCGCATTCTGAGTCCAATCTCAGTCCCAGGCCGCGGCTCGCGCTCGTTGCGTGACCCCGCCGAAGCGGAGCCAACGCAACTCAACTCGGGCGCGGCGAGTGGCGCCCAACGAAGACTCTGCGCCTACTTTGGGGCGGCGGCATCGAGGGCGAGGAGAAACGCCCGATGCGCCTTTTGCAGCGCGGCAGGAGATTTCGCCTTCTCGAGGTCATCGAGCAGACTGTCACCGTGGCGGCCAAGGTATTTCTGCGCCGCTTCCTCAAACGCGTTTTCCAGTGATTCGAGCAAATCCTCGAAATCGTCGGCGTCAGCCCGACCTCGTTCGAATTTTGCGAGAAACTCGCTCGATTCTTCCACCACGGTTCCAGCACATCGCACTCCTTTCAAGCGACCAAATAGCTCTTTCTGCCATCGCACGTTCTGTGGAATATCAGCCACATCGCCTTGAGCTTTTTGATGCAACGTCTGCGCCGCCCCCAGTTTTTCCAGAAAAACCAGATGAAGCGGCTGAGCGGCCGAGGGATTAGATATAGCCGCGACGAGACGATCGAGGGATTGAATGATCCCAAAGGAGTCACCGTCACTCGCGTTTTTCAGAAAACCATTGGTCAAGGAGACAATGGACTTCGACTGTGCTTTAAGGAAATTTGTATAAAGCGCAGGGCTGATCGTTTTATTGTTTTTAATAAGATCCAAGGCTTGGCGGGCTTGGTCTTGAGCGCCGGATAGGTTGTTGAACATATTATCCAGGCGAGTGAAAATCGCGGCGTGCTGACGGAGTGTATTGAGAATAGCATCTTGAATCGGAATCGGCGTCGGCATGAAGGCATAGCCGTTGACCGGAACGCCATTCACCAATTCCACAATATCCACCGGCGCGGAGCCGGACGCCAATGAAGTTGGGGAGAAGGTGAGTTCGATCCACCGGTTCTCGCCCGGAGCCATCTTGGACAATGTCAGCACCGCGCCCGGTTGAACGGGCAGCGAAGCGGAGCCAATACCACCGATCGCTCGAATCGTGGGGCTTCCAAGCCGCGCCAGATCTCGAGGATCGACCGCGATACCGATCGACATATCGCGCATGAACGTCGCGGCATTATGGGCGATGGCATACATCATCATTCCTTGCGTCATGCCACCGAAGCCGAAGACCTGCATATTGCGCTGCGCTTTATTGTTGTCGTTGACCACCAACAAGTCGGTCGTCGGCCATCCCGGCGCACGTCCTAGGAGGCCGGGTTGAAGAATGGGATCGGTCGGGGTGGAAATTTCAACCGCGAGACAAACGTGATTTGACGCCCCCGAGGGCAAATCCCACTGCAATCCATTTCCCGCAGTAGGTGTTTGTTGCGTATCACCGGCTGCGAAATGGACCGTCGTCGCGGGGCCGGCACTGACATACGGCACGCCCACGCCGCCATCGGAATAAAGATACTGAACCGTCACATCCGCGGCGGAGCCAGCGGTCTCGCGGCTGATCCGCGCGAAAGCGAAATTGTGGCCCATCGCCGCCGGTTGTGGATCTTCCACTTGAGGATTATCATTCGCATCGAAGGCGGCGGGATCATTAGATCGCCGATTCCAAACGTCGCTCGTCGAATAAAAATTGCCCCGGACAGATGGTTCTTGCCCGTGATCGCGAACCGCGGCGCTGTCGGTCCAGTCGCGGACATAAAAGTCCGACGTAGAACTGACCTCGGTGGTTTTGAAGAAGAATGGGTCAATCGAGGATGCGACCGTCGTCACCCCATCCACCGCGAGAAAGTGGGGAGACGCTGCGCCGTTTGGCGTTTTATTCCTTTGCCAAGTCACACCGGCCGGGAAGCTCGCATTGACCAAATCATTATAAGAAGAAAACACACCGTAGAAATTTTGCCCGACGGCCACCACTCTTGCATAGTCCCCGAGAATACGACTTCCAGCCAACGAGCCGGGCCCGACAGCCGGGAAATCAGCGAGGGTAACATCATCCCAGGTCGTGCCATCGGCGGAGCGCCGCAGATGGGTTTGCCAGTGGTAATTCGGAGGAGGGCCCGAAAGCTGTTGATATAAATATGCGATCTTTCCATGACTGTTGACCGCGATTGAGGAGTTCTTGGCCAGCGGAACGGCTAATAAATCCGGCCCCCAGGTTTGACCGAAATCGGTCGAGCGTCGCAAATGGTCGGTCTTGGGCGCGCCCGCTTTGCTGTCTTGATACGAAATATAGACGCGCGACGAATCGTTCGGTTCGACCGTAATCGAAAGATCCCCGCCCCACCAATCATTCCCCAGGGCCGAACTGCTGCCAGCCGTGTCCTCCACCGGAGTCGACGTCACCACATTCTGGCCCGCGACCATGGTGGCGGAGTCAACCAGGTTGCGAAAAGCAGGCGTCGAATTACCCCAATTGTCATCCCGCACCACGACGACGTCGGCATTATATCCACCCGTGATTGTCCCTTTACGACGATAGAAAGCGGCGTAGATATGTCCATCGGCATGAGAGACGGTGCGGGTCTGATAATTATCCCGTCCCACCGGAGTACCGACATCCATCCGGATCTGAGAAAAAACGGGCGCTGCATTCGCGGCGTCCAACGTCTGGTCTATGGTGGCGCTGGCCGGGTTTGCCGCACCATCATTGTTTGAGGTCCAGATGCGATCATTCCCAAAATCAAACCACCCGGTCACGGTTCTCACCGCTATATAAGGCTGATCGGTGGAGCGCGGGGAGTTCAAAACCGTCAAGGGCGTGTTAAACGTAAGGTCGGTCGTCCGGCTTATTTCCAAATTAAATGTAGGATTGCGAATATAGCCGGCATAAAACGCCGTACCGGCACTATTGAAGCCAATAGTAATATCGAAGGAATTAAAATTCCCTGGTGCACTCGGTATCACATTGCGCTCGACCCAAGTGGACCCGCCGTCGAACGAGACCAGCAACTGTCCATTCGACGAACCGGCCGGAGTAGTCATAAAGGACGTCGCCGCTATCGTCTGTGGATTATCTGGGTTTACGGCGATAAAACATTCCGGGTTCCCTTCCGTTTCGTTACTCATCGCTGCAGGAATCATGTCGACCACCTGCACCTGACCAACAACCACCGTGACCGCCGAGAACAAGTTCAGGGCAAATAACGCGCGCAGAGAACCGAGGCCAAAAAAGTGTGCTTTTGTGTACATAGATCTATATTTTATCTATTCACTTCACTATGATGACGGGCGTGAGAAGTAGACGCACCCGCTCCAACTCGCTCATGTTCAATGAATCCAACGCGTCTATAACAAAGAGGAAGGAGCCTTCCATCTCTTCTGGGGTGAGACGCTGGAGTAAAAATATACCCCGTTGCCCAACGGTCAGCTGCGGCGCGTTTTTCCATCGCCCACTTTGGTTGGACGCAAAATATACCGTCACCTCGCTGCTCTCGATTCCGCCTTTGAGCACCGACTCGATTTTCACCGGCACACTCCACCACAGCGGATCGTCCATATCCCCGGGATGGAGCGCCGAAGCGGTCGGCTTAGGAACTCCGGCCACCCCGACGATCACGAGCTCGGCGGTATTAAGGCGAGCGACCAGCGCTTGATCGGCAATCGATTTTCGCGCATCTCGTATATTGGCCTGCATATTGGGACTATTCGGAGGCATGGTCCCGACTTCCTGAAGACCGAGCGACAAACCCGCCGAATAGACCGAGGTGAAAAACGTTGCCGAGTCACCCGCCCTGAGTTTTTCAGAGCTGAGGAGCCGCACCGTCACTTCGCGACCCGCGGTCTCTCCCACCGGCGGAAGGACGTCTAAGACCTGATTCACCAGCACTACCGCCGTATTTGCTTCCTTAGCGACGGTAGGCGTGGATGCGCCGAGGGTTTTTACCGTTCCCTGGAAAATAAATCCTGAGTTTCGGACCAATTCTATTAACGAGGACTGGGCTTGTCCTGAGACCGCGGCCGTGAGCACGGCTGCGACGAGCAATGACCTAGATAGATACCGAGCGCCCACGTTTGGCACCGGTACGAATTTGAGAAGGAACGAATGCATTATAATATCCTCTCTCCCTGCTGCTGTTCAGCAACAGCACACGATTTGATTATATCACAATCCCTGAAAAAGCTTCAAATGGATTGAAGCGCAAACTGCGGAAACGACACGATGTCTTCACTATTAAGGCGCAGATTTTCCACCTTTATGAGTTCCCATAAACTCGAAGGGAGGGCCCGCCCGAATCGCGATGATTTAATCTAAAATAAGTTTATAAATACAACGGGTTGTATTATTACGATCTGGAGATTAACCCCCTCATCCCACCGTTTATTATTCTCTCAAGCAACTCCTCTCTGCGCCGTACCGTACGGCGGAGGTATTTTTTACGGCCCTCTGTAGGCTAGGTATTTATAGCTCAACTACTCTTCCGCTAATTCCGGCGGCCCTACGTACGGGCGAAATGTAAAACCGATAAGCACGGTGGAATAGAGCATTTTCAATTTATATGATTATATAGAGCAGAATGAGTAAAATGAGCTTTATGGAAAGAACCCGATCAAGCCCAAGTCCTCTGTCCCCACCGGGGTCTGACCTTCGAGGGTGAAGTGACGTTCAAGGTGATCGATGCCACCTCCGGTCAGCCTCTGGCGGATACGTTGATCGAGCCCGGCCTCAAGGTGGACAACCTCAGTGTAGTTTGCTTTCCACTACGAACTTCATCCGACGGTAAAGCCACGCTGCGTTTCCCCCGGGCGCAGACCGAAGCGATCTGGTACCCGGCAACATTCAAAATTTCAGCTCCCGAAAAATTTGAACGCTCCGCGTGGCGCTTTACCGTCGCAACAGCGCGGCCATGGTCGATTGCATCTGGCGCGTAGCGTCGTCTCGCCGGCGTTGGAGGTCTTCGTCCACCGGGTAATCATTCAGCCGAATCAACCCCGCCACCGCGTCGGCGAGCGCATCGTACCCCGGCGTATTGACCGCGGGAATACTGTGGTCCGCGATAATGAAGCGGGATACTCCGATATTGAGAATAGGCAGGCGCGGCACGTCGGGTCGACCACAGCCTTCGAAACGAACACTGTTGACCGGCACCGTCCCCGGCGGGTGCGGCAACCGTACGACCTGGAGCGACGACGCGCCCGCGATCCAGCTGCGGAAACTCGCGTTCTCCGCTTTCCCGTCAAACGCGCCGTCTACGATCGAAAGGTTGTGCGACCGAAACGGGACATAGTGGCCAATCGCGGTGACATCCGCCTTGCGTTCATCCAGCGGCAAGTCGGGGTCTCCGCGTTGTCGATACGCGTCTTTCAGATCGCGGGTGAAGCGACTGAGCGGGAAGAGCACCTTGGTCGCCTTGTCCGCCTCCGAGGTGAGGAAGGCGAGGAAGGGCCGCTGCGCCAAGCCAAACTGAGGAATGTCGAGCAAAGCGTCGCGTACGGCGTTGAATTGCAACGCCTCGAACGCCGGATTGATCAACACGGTCAAATCGCCGTATCCACGGACCACTACGTCAAGGTTCGGATGGGGTTGCTCGGCCAACATACCTGGCGCGCTGGCCAGGCGCTCGTGAATCACCTGCCCCAAGGCGTGGTAGAGCACGGTTCCACCCAGGCTGTGCCCGATCGTGATCAGGCGGGTGGGCGCAAACCGTTCCTTCAACATCACTCGTTGCGCGAGCGTGCGACGCTCCTGTTCCACCTCTTCATCGCGAATACCTTCCAGGCGAGCGAGGACTTCCCACAGGCCGCGCGAGCCAATGATCTCCGCGGTCTTTTTTCGGTCGTAAATGGAGAGATTCCACAGGCCGAGCGTCGAAGTGATCGGATATCCGCGCCAACCAACATAGGTGCCGATGACCTTACGCGGAGCGCGGCCCTCATTGGTTGCGAGCGAGGCCTCCATCACGGCCAGACTCTGGAGAATGGCGCGAAACAATCCGACATTCGAATCCTCGGCCGCGGCGTTGTGCTTCCAGCCGTGGACAAACGTGAGCATCATCGCGCCGGCGCTTCCATTCGCCGTCACCGTCGCATGAACGTGATCAAGCGCATAGGCCGCGTCGCGGCGCTTCCAGAGCACGCCCTGGTCATCCACCTCGACAAAAACCAATTCGTACAACGGATTCGTTTCAATGATCGAGCGGTTGGTCGGCACGCTCGGATTGGTCCCGACGAAGGGCGTGCGATCGGTCCGGTATTGCTGCTGGGCAACGCAACCCCCAAGCACGAGAATGAACAGACCTAACAGCACCGCGCGGGTCAGTCCTCCAAGCGCCCGGGTCGGGCACACCCACCCGAGAGACGACGCTCGACTCGCCACCCGCGGTCGGCGATTCCCGCCACAGGCCCAATGGTAGGTATTGGGTGGATACACGGTGGGTTTTCGAAAAATGCCCGATACCAAAGGCCAAAAGGGTCTAGACCCCAGACCACCGTTCATCGGAACACCTTGCGGCTGACGTGTTCGCCGAGGCAGCGGTACGCTTCCCACTGGGTCTCATCATAGCTCTGATCGAGGGTGGAATCGTTCGGGAAGCTGGGATTTTTCAGGCGGTAACTCAGAACATCGAGCGACTCGTCGCCCGTCATGCCCGACTTAAGGAAGAGCAGCCAACCGATTGAACCGGGACCTCCGCCCGAGTAGGTGATGCGGGCCAAACTCGCATGGCAGCCGCCGGGCCGACTGACACTGCAGAGGGATCCGAGATGATCGGGATTGAGCCAGGCCTGAATCCATTGAGGAATGGCAGAGGCGTAAGCGCCAAATTTAAACCAACTGGTGGCGCCTTCTTGGGGTTCGAGAAATTCGATCTCTGCGCCAAAATCGATTCGGGCCAGGCGGACAAGTTGAGCGGTGTTGTCGAAAGAATAATCCGCGTCGTCTCCCGCATCGCAGGCGATGATAAACGGGAGGCGGCGACGAATCAGTTCGTAGACCGCGGAATTGTCGAAATGCCCGCCGTCCGAAAGGTACCAGAGTCGGTTGTAGGGTCCGTGAAACCGATCGCGGAATTCCCGAATCAGCATGTTCTGCACCCGAAAGAGTCGCCACGGAAGTCGTTTCACAAACTCCCAAAAATTAGGCCAAAATTCGCGCTGCGCCGCGCGGCCGGCCGGGTTCGTGTCCCACCAATAACCAAGTCTGAGGTTGGTCAACCCGGCAAGGAAGGCCAGCGCGGGCGAACCGTTTTTGCCTGCGCCGGTGCTGACCGCCGCGCCGGAAATCGCGATCCAGGCACCGAGGGAGAGTGGCTCCACCGGAAGCGGTCCGCCGTCGCGGGTGCGAAATCCGTCGAACTCGTCGACCCGCCCCTGAATCGCGCAGAGCGAGGTGCGATTCAGCGCGTCCCAGAGTGCGTGCATGTTCCGTCCCATGGATACACCGCAGGGTCCGCAAGCGAGCGAAAGCCCGCGTCGTCCCCGAATATCGCGGAGGGAAGCCGAATCGACCGTCTCGTTCAGACACGTATTGATAATGTGGAGCGGTCCGCCCTGCTGCTCCGGTTGGTATTCGGACAGGGGCAAATCATCCTCGGGGTGAGAGAGCTTCACGTCTTCCGACACATTTTGGCTGTGCTTGTGGATCCGCTCCGGATTGCTCGCGCCGAGAAAGGTGCGGGTCAAACGGGCCGCGTAAGTCGCGTGCAAGGACGAGTTGTTGACGAAAGCGAAGCCCCTCGCGACGAAGGCGGAAAAGATGAAGGCGGTCGCGGTGATGATCCAACCGCCGTGGGTCGTCCGGTCGAAAAGCGACTGGCTCGCCGTGTCCACCGCGAGGGTCAGGGCAAAGAGAGCCACGAGCGCGGCGAGGGTCAGGACGATTTTCGAGGAGTGGAAGAGCCGGGACTTCGGCTTGTCGCTCGGCTGGCTGGTCAGCTTCTGCACCCAAGGCATGACAAACGCGGTCACGGTATAAAGTCCTGTCACCAAAGAACCAATACCGCCCCAAAGGTGCTGCAGCTCTGCTCGCCCGTGGCTGTGGGTCGAGAGGTAGCGCGCCAAGGTGTCAATGACCAAGAAGCCGGTGATCAAACCGAGCATCGCAATACACTCGCCCAAAGCCCGGGTCACGCGGTTGCGGATCACCTGGCTCTCCGGGAGCGCGTGCGCGCCGGGCCCGAGCATTTTCTGCGGAAGGTTGGCGCCAAACCGCGCGAGCTCGACCCAGAACAGGGCGAGGATCACCGTGATCATGCCGATGACCAAGGCCTGGTGCGGTCCGCCGGTGGCGAAGCCGTAGGTCACGAATAAAAGGACAGTGATGCCGGCGAGCAGCGTGGTTGGATTATAGGCTTCGTTGCGCCCGTTGCGCGGCGCGGCCCAGTAACCGAGCGCGAGAGGAATCACGCCGAGAAATAGAATTCCCACCGGAATAAACCACCACGGGGAAAGCCACTCGGGAGTCGGGACGGACGTCGTCAATTCCGGCAAAAGCCCGTGGATGAGCAGCCAGTCGCCCCCGCCACGGATCAGGCCAAAAACCGCGAGCAGAAAAATGCCCATGATCGCGTGGATAGTGAAAAGATTTCGCAGATACACCGCGACGTTCTGGCGATCGTCGGTCGGGCCCGAAGCCGCGATATAATCCGCCTGCGTGCGCAGCCACCGCAGTGGCGCCGAACCGTTGTCGCGCAGAACCTGTTCCACCGCGATGGCCGGATTGTTCTGCACCGTGACGAGCCGGCGATGAAAAAGCCGGCCGACGAAAGCGCCGATGTAGCCGCCGCCTGACGCCGTGGATACAAAGTCCACCTTCCTCAGTTTCCGCAGCGCGGCTAGCCCCTGCAGCACGCCCAAACAGAAAGTGGCGGAGCGAATCCCTCCGCCGGACAGGGCGAGACCGACGGTGTCGCGCGGGAGTTTTCCATCGCTGCCGACATTGAGCGGCGCGACAAAAGGATTGCGGCTGTTCCGTTCGCCCGCGCTCGAGCCGCTGGCCGGAATCACTTTGGGGACGGCCGCCGTCGCGGCGACCGGTGAAGCCGTGGCGGTCGAAGGCAACTCAGCCGCCTCGTCCTCCGTCGCCACCGTATCCGGATCGTAATCACTGCGCTGGGCCACCTCCCGACGCCGGACCACCGCATTGGCCTCGGCAAACTCAAGTTCGCGCGGATAGAGTTCGAAATCGGCCAGGATATCGTCCGCCGCCTTTTCGCTCACACAATAGATCGGCGTGACGATGAAGTATCCGGGAATGCGCGGGAAGACTGAGGCGTCGACCACCCGCAAGCCGCGGACTCCGTGCACCCGTAGTTGACTGTCCAATACGGCGCCCTTGTCTTTCAGTTCATTGGTGTAGGGCTGCCAGGCGTCGGAGCCGATCCGGCAGGTCCCACAGGGGTGATGACCCCAGGCTTCATGCCGGACCCAGTCTTCCAGCTCGGCGGAATCGTCGGCGATCTGCGGGCCCGGCCAAAGTTCGGCCTTTTGCACCGCGCCGAGTTTTTCGTTGAGCGATCGGGCAAAGGCCACGCCTCGCACCATTGCGGTCAGATCTTCGCGCGCCCCCACCGCCTCGGCCGAACCCGGCTCGGCTCCTTCGCCGAAATGGTGGTGCGTCACGATCGGGGTGGCGAACGGGTCCTTCGAACGCAGCCGCACCGTGCCGCTCATATTGTTGGTCCTCGCCTTGAGAATGACCCAGGAGAGTTGGTTGCGATGCTCCGGCGCATCCGGTTTTTCGCCGGGAGCGGACCCATGTCGCGGCCGCCGCAACAGGTCTCCCGACCAGCCGGGATAATAACCGCGAAACATGGCCGGCGCGGCGAACATGAAGATATCCGGCACGTCCAGTTTGGGATCCGTTTTCTTCAAAATCGCCAGTGCCCCGCCGTTGCTCGCATAAAGGCTGTTCCGGTCGCCCGCGCGCCAGCGCTTGAGCTGTTCGTCGGTCGTGTCCTTCGGATCGAAATTCACCCCCACCAGCGTACTGAAGTCCTGGGTGAGTTCGCTGACCACACAGACCTCGTACCGGTCCTGCAGATTGCCGCCGACGCCCGGAAGGTCGACCCGGCATTCCACCCCGACCGACTCCAAATGCTCGCGCGGTCCGATGCCGCTGAGCATGAGGAGCTGCGGCGTATTGAAAGATCCAGCACAGACGATGACCTCACGGCGCGCGTAGTAGACGCCGCTGGCTTCGGGCTTGGTTTTTCCGTGGAGCGGACTGGCTTTGTAGAGAAACCGGCCCTTGCTCCACTCGACGCCGATCACGCGTGGGGCGAGCGAAGGGTCTCCACCTTGGGCGAAAACCAGCTTGGTGACGTGTATCGCCGTGGCAATGACAAGGCATTCGGGATGAGCGTGGGCGACGGAGAGGAGTCGCTCGCGCACGCCGAAGCGCTTGCCCTCTTTCACTCCCAGCGGAATGAGGCGCACGCCCTCCGCGTTGGTCGGCCAAGACGAGGCGTCGTTGACATCCAAATACTGATCCAGCTTCGCCTTCAAAATCGCCTTGGCCAGGCTGGACGGCTTGGCCAGCCCGGCGCGTTTCGCGCCCTTGAACGCGCCGGCCAGCACCTTGAGCAGTTGATGATCGCCGATGGCCGAGCCCGGATCGGTCACAATGGTGTTTAACCAACCGCCTTGGCCGTGCTCACCCTGCAGGACCGCTTGCGGCCTGAGCGCGAAGAAGGCGAGGAAGGCTCGCCAAGCACGACCGAAGGAGGTGAACGGCTTGCGGTATTCACAATTCTCGACCCGCTGAAAGTACATCCGCATCCGCGCGGAGTGCCACGCATCGTCGCCGGTCAGCTCTCGGATTGCGTCCCAAGCATCGTCGCACCCATAGGCGGTGATCATGGCGTGATGCGCGGTGCAGCCGCCGACCGCGGCGCTGCGCGGCTTGTTGACTGCCGGACGGCGGTTGGGCGACTCGAGTTCAGGGACGGCTTTGGTGTCGCGTTTCTGCACCTCGGGATCGGCGTAGTGCCGCACACGGTAATCCCAGGCGATCTCCGGGTCTTCCACCGATTTGCCGTGCAGCAGCGGGGCCTCGAGGACGGTCGCCTCGACCGAACCCTCGCCCCGCTCCGCCAACGCGTCGACGCCGGCTTCCAGGACCAGAACGCGACAGCCCTCTTCCGCAAGCCGCGCCGCGAGCGGCCCTCCGCCCGCGCCTGAACCGATGACGATGTAGTCGAAGGGCGTCGTATCGGGACGGCGAGCGGATTCGAGCAGAGCGTCGGTATTCATAAGTAGACTACATAAGACGAGACGAGAGGAAAAAGGCAGACGAACCCATCAGGATTTCACAGAAACTAACAAAGGAAACGAAGCGGTGGAACGCGGGCAACGATGCCGAGAGACAGCGCGGCGGTGGACGGCTGATTTTTCTTTGGCCGGCAAAGCGCCTCCCGTCGAGCGGGGAGCGGGACCCACCATCGAACAGGACGGTGAAAGCGAAGCATCGACTTGAGCATAATCAGCATCTGTTTGTTTCCTTCGCGATCTTCGGTGCAGCGGCTTGTATTGATAGTTAGACTACAGGGTGCGAAGGAAAGCGATCAGGTCGTTTTTCTCCGCATCGGTCAGGGCTTCGCCGAACCAGTGGCCACGGTCCATCACGTAGTCAGGGCATTTGCTCGCTCGAACCAGGGCGGGGCCGGCGATCCGCTCGAAGGTTTTCAGCGCCTCGCTCTCATCGGTGATTTTATCCACCGCGCGCATGCCCTTGAAGGTGGCCGCGATGGCGTCGAATCGGGCGGAAGACGGAGCGTCTGGGTTCAAGTTCAGGATCAGACTGATCGGAGTGCCCTTCGGAAAGGGCCCGACCCGCAGATTGCCGAGCGCACCGCCTAAAAAGAGATGCAGTAAAATGCCGCTCGTGACGAGCAGCAAGGCCGTACCGAAATGAAGGATACGCGCGACGCCTGGAGACTTGAGCCAGCGGATCAAGGCCACGGCCAAGAGGAACAGCACGGTCAGGAGGAACCAGGCGGAGAAGGGCATGACCGCAGCCATATCCATCCCAAAAAGAAAGTAGGCCGCCGCGCCGGCCAGCAACAGGATGATCAATCCGGGGACGTGCGGTTTGAATTTTTCCGGCGTCAGCAGACCGATCACGACCAGGACCAATGCGGCCAGATAAAGCGCGACCTCCGCCGCGACCAGGGTTCTCGAGCCCACGACGGAGGCGATGAGTTGTCGGATGAATTTGGCCGGAAACTCGACGATGGTCCGCTGAGTGGTGCGATAGATCCAACCCGCGGGGTCGTGACGATCCCAGGCTTCGGCGGCCCAGGTGTCGCCTTTTCGCTCCGTCAGAACACCGCTCGGAGTCGCCTGCCGCCGCTTGTTCCAAAGCAGCTTGGCCATGCCGTCCTCGAATACTTCCAAGCGCCGCTGGACCGAGGTCTCGTTGATGAACGTCGCGGGATCGACGTTGGCCGGACGCTCTTCATTGAAAAAGGGTCCAAGGGCATTGTTGTGCAAATACGGCCCGGTGGCCCAAAGGCTGATCAAGGTCGCGGGACGATAATAACCCGGACCTCCGCCCGGAGGCGCATAGTCGTCGTTTAAATCGAAAGCGCCAGGATCGGAGGGCCCGTCGCCATACGGATTGTAGGTTCGAACCAAACCCACCGCCGGCAGGGCTTTATAATCGTCCGAAGAAAAATTATCCCACACGTGACCCGCCATCGCGTTGGTTCCGACCGCGCGGGCCGAGCTGGTGCCGACCAACGTGACGGGGATGCGAACCTCATTGGCCATGAAGTTGTCCCGGAGAAACGCATCCTCCTGCCCTTCGGCCGGTGCTTCACCGGCCAGCTTGTAGGCTTTTTCCAAATACGCCTGGTAACTTGGGCTGCGCTTGAACGCCTCCCAGTTGGTGAAATGCTTCGGCAGGGTCAGGGGCCAGGGCGTGGTCTCGGAGTAAGGAGCCGATTCCCACGGTGTGTTTAACTTGTCGGTGAAAGCCAAGGCGTAGCCCTCGGGCTGTTTGCTCGAGTGGCAGATCATGCAGTTTTTCACATAGACGGCCCGGCCGCGCGCGACCTGCTCGTGCGGACTGCGCGCCAGGGCCGCCCGAGCGACACTGCGATGCGGCTCTGGACTGGCGCGAGCGACGTCGGCCAGACGCATCGGAGAGGTGGCCAACGGATGAGTGAAGAACGCCTTCAAATAACCGGCGCGGTACTTCTCGTTGACCTGCCAGAAAACCGAGTTGGCTTGGGCGGCCGCGACCGAGAATGGTTTTTGGTGACGGATACCGACGATCGGATTTTGAACCTGATTCCATTCTTCATAATAAGTCCCGATATTGAGATAGACCCGAGCCAACGCGCCGAAAGCGCCGACTGAGTCCGAACCGTCCACCAGAATGCGCGGGGTGTGACGTGGATTGGTCTCCTTGGTCGGATCCTCCACCGTCGGAATCAAAAGGTTCGTCGCGCTTTGGCGCTCGGGAAGATTTAATTGCGCGCGCCTCAACCGCGACGGCAAATCCCAGATGCCGTTCATTGTATTCGCATTGTTGATATGATCGGTCGCGGTGAGAGAGGTATCGATCGTACCGGGCTGTTGCGAACGAAGGTAATGATAGATCAGGTTATCCGGCCCGAGCAGATTGCCAAAAACCTCCTGGGTTTTTAGATACTGAGAGCCGATCGTGGCGGAGAGATTTTCCCAAGCTGGGTTCTCCGGATCCACCGGGGGGTTCATCGGGTGAGGCCCGACGTGACAAACGCCGCAGGACATCCCCACGCGCAGCGGACGGACCAGCTTGGGATCGAGATAATAATCTTTGTCGTTATAGTAACGGTTCGCGTCCCAGCGCTTCTTCGCTTCGTCATTGAAATCTGGATTCGGAAAAAGCCGGATGCCCACCACCCCGCTGGGATAACCGTAGATGTCGGGATTGACCCCGTCGCTGTGCAGCTGATTGCCCTGGCCATCATCGAGGACCTTGAGCGGCTGCCCATGATAGTCTTTGCCGTCGGTATTGGGCAAAAGCGATTTCACTTCGTCCAGCCGCAGCCCCCACGGACCGGTTTTTCCATTTTCGCGCGGTCCCATTCCGGGCTGATTAATTAAACCGGTTTTATGAAAACGGCCAGCTCGCTCCTTCGAATCGACCAGCTTGATAAAATCGGCGAATCCGTAGCCATATTGCTGAAGCCAGCTCCAGAAGGTTTCATTCCCCGCGCACCACAGGATCCAGGTGTTGCGGCCCTTGATTTCGTCTCCGGTCAAGTTGAGCGGCACGAGATGACCGCCCTCCCCCGCGCGCTGGTCCATCGGCGCAAAAACGTCGCGCCGCTCCGCCGGAAAATCATCGACGCCCCGCTTCTCCACCGGATTTCCCGCCGCGGTCCGGCCACTGATATGTTCTTCCACCGGGGCGCGAGGATCAACCTCGGGCGCTGGTCCGGAGGGCGCATAACTTTGGGCCCAGGCCGACGCAGCGCTAACGACGAACGAGAACAGCACGGGAGCAATCGACTTCATACAAGAGATACAGTTAGAAACGACAACGAGCTGAACTGAGGGGAAAAGCGGCAGGCACCGCACGCATCATTGCCTCATGAGAACAACCAGTGGCGTGACGATGGGAAACCCGTGATCCAGCAGGACGGGCGAACACTGTCCCCGAAAGGAAAAAGCCGGACCTATCGTCCAACCGATCACTGGGTGAACCATCCTCTCTTAATGTCTCCGACAAATGCCGCGAATGTTACAGATTTTCTGGCCCGGGGTGCCACGAAAGGGATGAAGCGGGGGCCTCGTAGTGTAAATAAAAATACGCAATCCGAGCCTGTCGTATACAATTTATATAAACCACAGATTCCGTAGAGCACACCTTTGGGTCGCTCTGCCCTTATATTCGTACGGTTATAAATACCGGCAGAAATCCCGTAACAATTTCGCGACAATTAGGAATTAGAAAGTAGAGGCATGTCGCTGTCCCCGCCCCGCTTCGTGGCTGCACATCGTGTAAGCCCCGGACTCGGATACGAGGAATCCGCTCAAGCGCCGCGCGCTCTTCTTTCTGTCATCTTGGCGACATCGCTTCTTCCCCATCATGAATTCCTCCCGGCTCCTCCCAGCTTGGCTGTCATTCTCCGTGGTTTGTGTGGGCGCACTGTTGACGAGCTCCGCTCCCGAGGTCCGGGCGGCGGACCACAACGACCCGAACGCGGTCAATTCGATCTTCTCGGACATACCTCAGGATGCAGCGGACTTGTATGATTTTTTTGGATTTCCCACTGGAGTCGCGGGCTCCAAGGACGAAAAGGTCACGCTGGCCCTCACCTTCGCGCCCGTGCCGAAAACCGGCGTCTTCGATCCGGATCTGCTTTATCGGGTGCTGATTTCGCCGGGCCCGCGGCTGTCTTCTTCCTTCAAAGGAGATCCAGGGCTGACTGACTACATCACGCATCTGCTCGCGATCAAAAACAAATACCTAGCCCTTGCTCCCGCGGAAGTCAGGGTGGTGGTCGACGCAAACCAGCAAGCGCACGTCGATTTCATCGGTTTTCCCAGCGGCAACTTCTCTCGTACCATCGCGTTGAATACAGTGGTTCCGATCTCCGCCCCCGATGGGCAGCAGATCAAGGCCTACATCGGCGGACGGGACGACGCGTTTTTCAACGACCTGCCCGGCTTCTTCCGCTCGATCAACTACGCTCCGCAATTTTACAAGATTCCACACGCCGATCTCAAAGACCGCGAGACGCCGATTCCGAAATCCCTCCTCGAGCTCGAAGGCAATACTTCATTCAACTATAACCCACAGCACCCGTTGCAGGGACAGGGCGAGAAGCTGGACGCTCCGAAAGAGCCGTTTACCTGGGGCGGCAGCCACTTCGCCAAGGACGCCGACGGCAACTTCCGTTTTGTGTATAGCGGCAAAGACGCCCAGACGAAACGGGACGTAAATGCGATCATTCTCGAACTCCCCCTCACCTTCCTGACCAAGACTCCGCAGACCGACCGCGTGGTCAACGCCTGGGGTGAAAGCTGGGTCCTGAAAGCTTCGCAAAAAGTCCCAACCCTTTCCAATGACCGTCCGCCTCTCCCCTTGGTCTGGCCCCTCCGTTTTCCTTGGGCCCTCACCTTGGTCGGATTGATTATCGGAGTCCTGGTCATACGTTTCGCACTACGATCTGCACGGCAGGCGCAGCGCGGAACTGGCAGCCGTGTCTGGCCCATCTTCGGGGCGGGACTGGGCATCTTGATTGTCATGCTCAGTCTTTACAGCGGCTTCACCCTCTCCGCCATTGCGAGACAGAAACCGGCCCTCGCCAAAGCGCCGGGAGAATTGGATGAGGTGCTTCGCCGCTACAAGTTGATCGACACCGACGGACAACCGTTCGCCGACGCCGCGCTGAATCTGCGCGAAGATGACCGACAAGTGGGCGCCTATAACATCGCCCTCGGGCCGAGTTTCGTCACGCGCCTCGCTCATCTCGGCTGGGGCTTTGGACCTTCGATCACTGCGCTCGGCCTCAAGACTTCGTTCAACCATGATGGCGCGTCCGTCTCGATTTATAAAACGGACTCGAGTTTTCTCGACGCATTTTGGCGAGCGCGAAAGGTCGTGTTCCAGGAGTTGAACATGCCGGATAATAGCTGGAATCCACGCGGACTGAATATTCCGCTCAAACGCGCGGTGGATATTTTCGTGCCCAACGTTTGTGCGGTTGATATGGATACAACGGGGACTTGGCCATACGGCCGTCGACCCGAAGACCAGGTGGCGACCCGCTTCCTCGCGCTTTTCCTCGACATGAGCGCGCAGATCAACGGCAAACCCTACAACCTGGAAACGCTCGGTGATCAGTCTCTCTGGGATCATGCTCCGATCACGCCGAAGACCCCGCCGAATCCGTTGAAAAACGACAAGGAGTTTCTGACCGAGTTTCCCTACCTGGCGGAGCCGTGGAATCGCAGTTATTGAAGGACGACGGTTGCTCATGTCGACTCGCCCTCCCCTCGCCGCGAAGCCGTATTGGTTCGACGCAAAACCATTCGTGGTCCGGCAGCTAGGGCAAAAACCACCGAGGCGGATCACGCGAGTGCTTTGGTTATTCCTCGCTCTTGTGGCGAGTGCGGAACTGGTTCAGGCGAAAGATCCACTTTCCAACTACGACCGCGATCTGGCGGACGTGAATCGACGGCTGAGCGAGCCTCCGGTGGAGCGGACGGGGGCGTCACCGCAAGCGGTCCACGCCGCGATGCTCGCGGAAAAAGCGCTACTCACCGAGGCGCCCACCGATCTGACGCGGGCGCGAGACGCGGTCGGTGCAGTGATAGAAGAAGACGAACCGAGGGCAGCTTTTGTCGCGCTCCGCGCGAAATTATTGCTCCAATTGCACGAGGTCCGCCGCGCGACCGGTGATATAAATTGGCTGGAGCGCAACGCCCCCCTTTATCCGGATCTACCCGGACTGCAGACGGATTTGCTGATCGAGGCAGGGAAATTCGGCGCGGCACGAGCGCTCTGCGACTCCTCGCTGCGGCACCGACGTACCTGGCCCATGCTGGCTCGTCTGGCCCAGGTGGATACACTGCTCGCCCAGGACTCCGAGGCCGACGCGCTTTATTTGGAGGCCGAGGATACGCTAACGGTCAAGGAAATGAGGGCCTTTGCCTGGCTGGAAATGCAACGCGGGCGCATCGCTGCATCGCGGGGAAAGTGGGACACAGCGAATACTCATTATACTCGGGCCGAGCAGGCCTATTCGGGACTCTGGACCGTGGCAAGTTGCCGAGCGGAGGCGGCGGGCGCGCAGGGCAAGTACGCCGAGGCTATCGCTCTCTATCAAACATTGGCCGAGCGCACCGGCCGTCCCGAACTTTTCCAAGCCCTCGGAGATCTTTATCGATTCAGTGGAAATCCCGCACAGGCCAAGGCGTGCCACGACCTCGCCTTGGCCGGCTATCTCGCTTCCACCGAGCGCGGCGAAGTTCTCTATTATCATCATCTGGCTGAATTTTACGCCGATGTGCGAGGCGATGGAGAAACCGCTTTGAAGTGGGCGCGACGTGATTGCGAGCTGCGTCCAGGTGCGCGGAGGCGCCAAATGCTGGCTTGGGCTTTGTACCGCAAAGGCGCAATGAAAGAGGCGCTGGATGAAATCAATCCTGTCGTGGCGACAGGACTACAAGACGCCCACCTCTTTCAGCAGGCAGCGCGCCTGAATGCAGCCAACGGCCGAGACGAAGAAGCCAAGAATCTGCTCCGCAAAGCGGCGTCATTGAACCCTGGTTACGAAGGTTTCCACGCCCATTTCTAAAGAGGGCTGATGCTGACGCAGGCCTCGGGGATCAATCCTGCTTTCGTGCTGTGGCGAAGAGCTGCCCAATCACTTCCTCGGCAGAAACGTCGTGGATCGCGATATCCGTGACGTTGTAGTGGTCGAGTAATACACGGCAAAGCGAGGGGACTTTGGTTCTCGCGACTTTGAACTGCAATCCTTCCACTTCGTCCCAGATCGGCTCAGCGAGCAAGCGTACCGCCTCGGGGACATCTTCGATTTTCGCGGGAGGCGAGCAGGCCAGCGTCACCACTTTGTAGGCGGCAAACTGGTTCATCACGTCCTCAAAGCGGCCGTCGAAGAACAGGCGGCCGTGATCCATGATGATCACCCGGTCGCAGAGCGCCTCGATATCCGCCATGTAGTGACTCGTAAGCAATATGGTCGTCCGGTGGACGCGATTGTGTTCGCGGAGAAACTCACGCACCACGCCTTGCGAGATCACGTCGAGTCCGATCGTGGGCTCGTCCAAAAAAAGCACCCGGGGACGATGAAGGAGTGCGGCGATCAGCTCCATCTTCATTCGCTCCCCCAGTGATAACTCGCGGACCATAACGTTGAGTTTGTCCTGCACTCTCAACATCTCGGTAAGTTCCCGGACACTACGCTGGAAGTGGCCGCGATCCATTCCGTAAATCCGGGCATTGAGTTCTAGTGAATCCAGGGCGGGCAGATCCCACCACAGTTGATTTTTTTGACCGAGGAGTAAGGCGAATTGCCGGCGATATCCATAATGCCGCTCCCAGGGGATATACCCTAGAACGGTGGCTTTTCCGGCGGTCGGGTGCATCAACCCGGCGAGCATTTTTAAGACGGTGGTTTTGCCCGCGCCATTCGGGCCCAGAAAGCCGACAAACTCACCTTCCAGAACTTCGAAAGTGACATCCCGCGCGGCGTACGTGGTATCGTAACGACGGCTGACTAAATCCCTCAATCCTCCCAGCAGCCCGCTTTTCTTCTTGTACGTTCGAAACACGCGCGTAAGCCCCTCGCAACGAATTACAGCCGCCGGTGGGGCTGTTCCGCCCGATAGAGTTGAGGTGTGATGAAGCGCTAAGGTGGTCATGATGATGCTTGTATCCAAAAAATCAGGTCAGCCGCTCATTTGTGGATAGGCGTCACCTAGTGGTCGGCGCGAGAGAGGGATGAGTTAACTGAAATATTTTAGAAGATGGTCTTGAAGTCGCTGAATAGGTTTCACGAGCAAGCGGTTTTTACAATCTGCTCTCAAGCAAAAGGTCCTTGGGTCGATGAATAAACGCGGCCAGCGTTGCACCAATTCTGGAAGCACAATCGTTTGGTGATTTTCGTGTGATAAATTCCCTGACCACGGCTGCTAGCTTGGGCCGAGAAGAGCCTCAAGTCCTCAACTCCTCCGCTTGTCTCGAACGCCTCGATGCCTTCACGGCTTTCGAGAACGATCATTTCGGAGAAGGCTTTGCCTGGTCGGCTGCCCAAAACCGGGAATGGGCCAACGCCTCGGCCGCAGTTTATGCGGCGGTGCTGGGAGGCTCTCCACCATCAAAAATCGTGGCCTCCATGTCCGCCCTTCTGATCCATCCGAACTCCCGCCAACAATTGGTGGACGGTCGAATCAGCGAACCCCAGGTGCAACGATGGAATGAGGGAGGCCCGTGCCTAAATCCTGTTATATACTTTGCCTCGGTCATCGCTCCGTCGAAATCGCATCTTCCCCTTCTTTACAAAAGTCTGGCGGAAGATATTTCTGCGCTAAAGCAAAGACATCAATTCCAAGCCGAGGAAGGTCTGGCAATTGCTACCGGAGAAGTCGGGCGCCAACACCTTGAGCGCAACGGCTTCCAGCGGCTCGGCCAAGCGCGCTACCTTCAACAGTACCTCTTCATGAGCATCACCGCGCGTCATGCTAAAACGTCATTCTGGCAACGCGCGCTCGCCGCGCCGAGCGCGCCTGACACCCCGTTTGATCCCTCCTTGTTTTCCACGAGGAGCCCCTTTCCGGCATGAATATAAAATCGATCCCCGTCTTAGACGACTTCGCACCCCTGCCCCCATGCCTGCGCCGCAAATTTATCGCTGCTTTTCTGCTCAGCTTGAGCCTGACGGCCAGAGCGGCCCCGCCTCCCGCCAAAGTCGATTTGACCGAAGTGCCGCTCGAGGAGTTGATGTACAATTTCCAAGTTCAGTCGGTTTATGGCGCGTCCAAACACGAGCAGAAGCTCTCGGAGGCGCCCTCCTCCGTCACAATCGTCGACGGCGAGGAAATCGACCTCTACGGTCACCGCAATTTTGCCGAAGTGCTGGAGAGCGTGCGGAGTCTGTACGTCAGCAACGACCGCAACTATAGCTATCTTGGAGTCCGTGGATTTAATCGGCCGGGTGATTATTCCAGCCGCATTCTGGTTTTGGTCAATGGCCACCGGGTCAACGAAAACGTCCTCGATAGCGTATTGATCGGGTACGAATTTCCCCTCGATATCGACCTGATCCAGCGCGTGGAAGTGATTCGCGGCCCGAGTTCCTCGATCTACGGCAACAACGCTTTTTTCGGCGTGATCAACGTGATCACGAAGGACGCGCAAGCGCTCGACGGCATCAAAATCAGCAGCTCCTACGGCAGCTTTGACGCGGTCAACACCCGGCTAACTTACGGAAAAACCTTCAAAAACGACCTCCGCGTCGTGGTATCCGGTTCCTACTACAATAGCCCCGGCCCCCATTCGTTGTATTATCCTGAATACAACACTCCGACCAATCAGGTTCACGGAGGCATCACCAACGACACCGATTACGAACGTTATTATAAAGCGTTCACTTCTGTTTTCTATCACGACTTCACCATCGAGGCCTCGCTTTCTTCGCGCAAAAAAGGCATCCCCACCGGCTCCTACGGCACGATCTTTAACGACAGGGCGGCCGAAACGACGGATCGGTTCGCGTGGGTCGACGTCAAATACGATCACGACTTTGGCGACGGCTGGCACGTGCTTGGCCGGGCCAGCTACGACGCCTATAATTACGACGGCAACTATCCCCTCCTTTCGGATACGGGAACGCGCTTTATCTATTCAGACTATGCCTACGGAAAAGCGCTGAGCAGCGAACTGCAGGTCACAAAACGCCTGTTCGATCGACACACCTTCACGATCGGGACCGAATTCAAAGACAACTTAAAACAAGACCAAGGGAACCGAGACAACGCGCCAGTCCCCTCGGCCCCTTACAGCGACCACCGCACGACGCGGAACAACGGGATCTACGGCCAAGCTGAAATCTCGGTTTTCAAAAACCTCTTGGTCAATGCCGGGATTCGCTGGGATCACTTCGGCAGTTTCGGCAATACCACCAACCCTCGCGTCGCGGTGATCTATAATCCGTCCGAGACCACCACGGTCAAAGCCCTTTATGGCCGGGCCTTCAAAGCCCCCAACGCATACGAATTATATTATTCCGGACCCAATAATAAAGGAAACCGGATGCTGAAACCGGAGACGATCTCCACTTACGAGTTGGTCCTCGAACAAGCCCTGAGCAAGAGACTCACCTTCCTCACCTCGGTTTTTTCTTATGAAATCAAGGATCTGATCAACCAGACGCTCGACAACGCGGACGGCCTGCTCATTTATCAAAACAGCGATCGCGTCACCGCGAAGGGCGCGGAGGTGGAGTTGAACGGAAGGATCGGGGGCAATGTTCGCGGACGGATCAGCTATACCTACCAACACACGGAAGACGAGATGACCCATCAGGATCTGAGCAACTCGCCGCGTCACCTCGCCAAAGCCAGCGTATCCATTCCGCTCCTGAAAGATAAGCTCTTCTCCAGTTTTGAGGTTCTCTACACCAGCCGAGCCGGGACTCTCGCCGGGCAATATGCGCCCGGGCACTGTCTCGCCAACCTGACGATCTTTTCCCGTAACATTTTGAGTCATACCGACGCTTCAATCAGCCTCTATAATCTTTTCGACACCACTTATCGATATCCCGGCGCGGGCGAGCACCTGCAGGATACGATCGAACAAGACGGGCGTACCTTCCGCGCCAAGGTCACGGTCCGCTTCTAAGCCGCGGCTCACTTCGGAATTTCCGTGATGATGAGGCGACTTGTAGGGATGTGGAGCCTGCGAATCTTATTCGCGATTGGTGTCGTGATTGGCATCTCGGCGCCCTTGTCGGCCGAGACGGCCGAGCTGCCCGAATATCAACTGAAGGCCCTCTTCATTTTTAACTTCGCGAAGTTTATCACTTGGCCGCCCGATACGTTTGAGGCGCCCGATGCCCCGATCATTATAGCGGTGTTGGGCGAAGATCCCTTTGGCCCCGCGCTTCAACAAACCTTGTTGGGAAAATCGGTCCAAGGGCACCCGATTCAAATTATACATCTCGCATCGGGCGAGCCGGTCTCGTCCTGCCATATTCTCTTCGTCGCACGGTCGGAAAAAGACCGATTGATCAGCACCCTCGAGCAAGTGGCAGGCCGCGCCATTCTCACCGTCGGCGACTTCGATCGCTTCGCCCACCGGGGGGGAATGATCAATCTTTTCATTGAGGGAAAAGCGATCCGTTTTGAAATCAATGCGAACGCCACCGAGAAGGCTGGATTCAAAGTCAGCAGCAAACTCGGAGGGTTGGGGGTGATTGTTCGAGGCGATGTGGTGAAAGGAAGCGTCCCGTGAGAATTCTCCACAACTTACCGATCAAACGGAAAGTGCTGTTCGTCGCGCTGCTCGTCTCGGCCATGGGCCTGATCCTCACCGGCGGCGCACTCTTCGCCTTCCAAGCTTATTCCTTTCAAAAAAACTTTCCCCGCGAATTGGCGGCCGACGGCTCGATCATCGCCAGCCACAGTATCGGTCCGTTGGCTTTAAAAGACCCTGCGGCCGCGACCGAAATGTTGGGCGCGCTCAAGGCCAAGCCCCACATCTCCGAGGCCCAGCTCCGCCTCCCGGATGGTACGCTTTTCGCCCGCAGTGGACGCGATGCGAGTTGGGATCCGGGTCCGGATTTGGGGGAACGACGAGTGGGACCTTATCTTGTCTATTCCGAAACGCTGACCCTCGATAAGGAGCCGATCGGCACGCTGCATCTCCGCGCGGATTATAGAGCCGAGCTCTCCACCCTGCTCCGAGTTTATGCTCTGGTCCTCGGCTTGGTTCTCACTTTGTCGATTGCACTCACCGCTCTTCTCTCCGCCCGCTTGCAGCGAGTGATTTCCGAGCCGATTCTTTCGCTCGCGCTCACCGCCAAGACGATCGCCACGAAAAAAGATTATACCTTGCGGGCGGAAAAACTGGAGGAGGACGAGATTGGACAATTCACCGACGCCTTCAACGAGATGCTGGTCGAGATCCAAGATCGGGATACAGCCCTGGATCGATCGCGCCAGAAATTGGAGACCTTGATCAACACCATCGAAGGCGTGGTTTGGGAGGCGGATCCGCATCACCTGCGCTTCAGTTTTGTCAGCGCCCAGTCACAACGCATTCTGGGAATATCATCCGAAAAATGGGTCGGAGAGAGTTGTTATTGGTCCGAGTACGTCCACGAAGGCGATCGCAAAGCCGTCTTGGAAGAACTCCGGCGCGCCATAGAGCAACGCACCCCTTGCGCCCAAGAATACCGACTCAGTATGCCAGGACAGCCGGTTTTGTGGGTGAGAAGCTACGCCAATATTATCATGCAGGAAGGCAAGCCCACGCTGGTGCGCGGGGTGTTGCTCGATGTGACCCGGGAGAAAAAAGCCTCGGAAGAATTGGCCCTCCTCCACGCGGAGTTGCTCGACGCCTCCCGCTACGCCGGGATGGCCGAGGTGGCCACGGGCGTGCTGCACAATGTCGGGAATGTCCTCAATAGCGTCAACGTGTCGGTCACGATCGCCTGTGAACGGATCAAAAAGTCAGAGGTGGCGATGCTGCCCAGGCTCTCTGAACTCCTGCGGCAAAATGAAAATAATATAGCCGAGTTTATCGCCCACGATGAAACCGGCCGCCTGGTTCCGAGCTTCATTCACCAGCTCTCCGACCAAGTCCTGCGCGAACATTCTGAAACATTGCACGAACTGGAGTTGCTCGCGAAGAACATCGAGCATATCAAGGAAATCGTCGCCATGCAGCAGAACTATGCACGCGTCGCCGGTGTGATCGAATCACTCTGCCCCACCGAATTGATTGAGGACGCTCTTCAGTTAAACGAAGACGGCCTCAAACGACTCGGCGTGGAGGTGACGAAAAATTTGGCTAGCGTTCCCCGCGTCGCGGTCGATCGCCACAAGGTCCTGCAAATTTTGATCAATCTGCTGCGCAACGCGACTCACGCCATCGCCGAGAGCGGCTCGGCCAAAAAGCAGATCATCATCGGCCTGGAGCAGAGGGGCGACGAGGCAATTTGTATTTCTGTGAGTGATACAGGAATGGGAATCTCTCCGGAGAATTTGACCAAAATATTTTCCCATGGTTTTACGACCAAGAAACAAGGCCATGGTTTCGGCCTGCATAGCGGAGCCAACGCGGCCAAGGAAATGGGCGGCAATCTGAGCGGCACCAGTCCAGGCCTCGGAAAAGGAGCGACCTTCACGCTAGAACTGCCCATTGTAAAACCGACGACTTCATGAGCGCCCCCGAACCTTATCGTCGTATTTTGCTGATCGACGACAATCCCGCGATCCACGAGGACTTCCGCAAAATCCTCGGACAGCAGCAAAAAGAGGCGGAGAGCTATCTCGACGCGAAAGCGCGGTTGTTCGGCACGCCGGTCGCCCCCAAGTCCAAAATAAAATTCGAAACGGACTCCGCCTTTCAAGGAAACGAAGGCCTGAATATGGTGGTGGAGGCCGCGAAGAACAATCGACCCTACGCGCTGGCCTTTGTCGATGTTCGCATGCCGCCTGGCTGGGACGGGATCGAGACGATCAATAACATTTGGAAACAGTACCCCGAGCTCCAGGTCGTGGTCTGCACTGCCTATGCCGACTACTCGTGGGAAGAACTATCGGAAAAATTAGGCCAGTCCGATCAACTCGTGATTTTGCGGAAGCCTTTTGATAATATCGAAGTGCTCCAGCTGGCCAGTGCCCTGACGGAAAAATGGAATCTCTCTCGTCAGGCCAAACATCGTTTTGAAGATTTGGAGATGCTGGTCAGCCAGCGGACGGCTTCGCTCCAAAAAGCCAATGAAGAGCTCGGGAAAGCCAATCAGCAGTTGGTCGAGGCTTCGGAAAAATCCCAGAAACTGGCTGAGCTCGCCACCGCGGCCAATCGCGCAAAAAGCGAGTTCCTCGCGACCATGAGTCACGAAATCCGAACGCCCATGAATGGGATTATCGGAATGACCAACCTCCTTTTGGATACACCGCTGACCTCGGAGCAGCGCGAGCACGCCGAAACCGTCCGCCAAAGCTCGGAGGCTCTGCTCAAGTTGTTGAACGACATTCTCGATTTCTCGAAAGTCGAATCGGGCAAACTCACCCTCGAGGCCGAAGTCTTTCCCCTGCGCGATGTGATTATGGGTGTAGTGGAATTGTTGACACAAAGCGCGCAAGAAAAGGGCTTGGCCCTGCGCTGCTCGATCGACCCGCGGCTGCCCCTGGTGGTCCGAGGCGACAGCCATCGGGTCCGGCAAGTCCTGCTGAACCTGGTGAGCAACGCGGTGAAGTTCACCGAGGTCGGAAGCGTGACGATCGAGGTGACGATGGAAAGCGACTCGGCCGAGATCGTGCAGGTGAAGTTTTCCGTGCGCGACACCGGGATCGGCGTTCACCCCGAGGCCCAGAAAACCATCTTCCAGCTCTTCACCCAAGCCGATGCCTCGACCACGCGAAAATTTGGCGGCACGGGTCTCGGCTTGGCCATCTCGGAGAAGCTCGTCGCTCTGCTCGGCGGCACGATCGGGTTGACCAGCAAGGAACGCGAAGGCTCGGAATTCTGGTTCACCGTCCCTCTGGAAAAGCGAACCGCGGACGCTCCTCGCTCGATTTCGAACCACAAGTTGCTCAAGGCCACCATCACCTGCGTCAGACCGTTGCGGGTCCTGCTCGCCGAAGACAACCTCGTCAACCAGCGCGTAGCCAGTCATCAACTACGCAAGCTCGACTGCAGGCTCGAGTTGGCCAACAACGGCAAGGAAGCGCTCGCGCTTTGGCAGGCCAACCCTCCCGACTTGATTTTGATGGATTGCCACATGCCGGAAATGGATGGCTTCGAGGCCGCACGGGAGATTCGACGTCTCGAAAAAGAGATCTCGGCTCCGCCCATCTGTATCATCGCGATCACCGCCGCCGCGATGCTCGGAGATCGTGAAGCTTGCCTGAAGGCGGGGATGAACGATTATATTAGCAAGCCGGTCGATATGAACCGACTGCAGCTGCTCTTTCTTCAGTATTTCCCCCACCACTACCGACGGGATTCCGAGCCCGCCGAAACCAGTCAGGCGCCGCTATGACCCTTTCCAGCAACGAGTGCCAGCGGGTTCTGGTGATCGACGACAACCCGTCGATCCACGACGATTTTCGCAAGATTCTGCGCAGCCGCGCGGTGCCCTCCGAGCTGGACGAAACCAAGAGTGCGTTATTTGGGACGCCGAAAATCGAACCCGCGAGTATCACCTTCGAACTGACCCACGCGAGCCAGGGAGAGGAAGGGCTGGAATGCGTTCAAAAAGCCTTGGCCGAGGGCCGGCCCTTCGCCGTCGCCTTTATCGACGTGAGAATGCCTCCGGGGTGGGATGGAATCGAGACCACGGCGCGGATCTGGGAAGTCGATCCCTCACTGCAAGTCATCATCTGCACCGCCTACTCCGATTATACGTGGGATGATATCAGGCGGCGGTTCCGCGAATCGGAAAACCTGCTGATCTTAAAAAAGCCGTTTGATAATATTGAAGTGCTCCAATTCGCCTATGCATTGACCGCGAAATGGAAACTGATGCGGAGCGCTCTGACCCAGATCGAAAATCTGGAGGAAGCGGTCGCGGAGAGAACCAAAGCGGTCCAGCAGTCGGAAGAAAGGTTTTCCAAGGCGTTTCGCCGGAATCCGCTGCCGATGTTTATTCAGACTTTGGAGGACGAGCGCATCCTCGACGCCAATCCCGCCTTCTACCAATTGATCGACCGGCCTCCGGAAGATGTATTGAACCGTTCCTTACAAGAATTGGGCTTGGGCGATGGCGCGCGTTTAAAATCCGGCCCAACGATTTTGGATCGGAGTGATAGTTATTCGGATAATCCCACGGCGTTGAAAACGCGGACCGGCGAGGAGCGGCGTGTCCTCGTGTTTACGGAGCGTTTTGAAGCGAACGGCAGGCCGTGCCGACTGGTCTTGATGCAAGACGTGACCGAGCGCATGAAGATCGAGGCCGATCTCCGGCAGGCTCAGAAGATGGAGGCAATCGGTCAGCTGGCCGCCGGGGTCGCTCACGATTTCAATAATATCCTGACCGTGATCCAGGGCCAATTGTCCCTCGCGCTGCTGAGCGACGATCTCGGCGCCTCGACGGTCAAGGGCTTGACCCAAGCGCTCAAAGCCAGCGAGCGAGCCGGCGCGCTCACCCGTCAACTTCTCGCCTTCAGCCGCAAGCAAGTGATGGAGCGCAAACCCCTCACCCTGGTTTCCCTTTTCGAGCAGGTGAAAACCATGCTCCTGCGGTTGATGGGCGATCATATCGAGATTCGCATGGAGGTTCCGCCCGACTTGCCCTCGGTCTACGCGGACCGGTGCAATATCGAACAGGTTTTGATCAACCTGGCCGTCAACGCGCGGGACGCCATGCCCGGCGGCGGCAAGTTAACCATCGATGCCTTCAAGGTGCAATCTGATCATCGGCCCGCCAATGCGCCCAACCCTTTGATCGCACCGAATGGGGCGTTTGTTTGTATCCGGGTTAAAGATACGGGGCAGGGAATGAACGAACACACCAAGGCGCGCATTTTCGATCCTTTCTTTACCACCAAGGAAGTTGGGAAAGGCACCGGCATGGGATTGGCCACGGTGCATGGAATTATTAAACAGCATCAGGGTTGGATCGAGGTCGATACCGCGCCCGGCCAGGGAACGACCTTTCGCGTCTACCTCCCGCTCAGTCTTGAAAACGGCGTGGGCACCGCACGGCCCTTCCATAGCAACCCGCCGATGCGGAAAGGGCACGAAACCATTTTGCTGGTCGAAGACGAAACCGCGGTGATCGAATTCGCCGAACAGCTCCTCTCCTCTCGCGGCTATCGCGTGTTGACCGCGGCCAACGCGGCCGAAGCCATTGCGATTTGGGAACGCGAATCCAAGTCCATCTCGCTTCTTTTCACCGACATCGTCATGCCCGGGGGGATGAACGGGAAACAACTGGCCGATAAACTAAAAGCCGAAAAACCGGAGCTCCACGTCATCTACAGTAGTGGATACAGTCTTGAATTGGCGGAATGCGATTTGATCGAGAGCGGCATTTTCCTGCTCCAGAAACCCTACACCGCCGCCGCCTTGGAGAAAACGGTGCGAGATTGTTTTGAAGGCATCGATAGCTACACCGGTCTGCCGCGAGCCAAGCGCGACGGCCTGTCTTTCCCCTCTGCTTGACTATGCTGAAGTTTCTCGAGCCCTACACCTTCGCCTTCAAGTTGGGAATGCAGAAAGCCCTGGTCTATCGCACGAATTTCATTTTCCGGGCTTTATTCAATCTTCTGCCGCTCTTCGCCATCATCTCGCTTTGGAAGGCGATCTATAAAAATCCGGAGCAGATCGTCTCCGGCTACACCGTGGCGCAGATGGTCGCTTATTATCTCCTCGTCTCGATTGTGGACAATCTCACCTCGGTGACGGAAGACGATTGGCAGATCGCGGGTGATATCAAAGACGGACACATCAGCCAGTTCCTCCTCCGGCCGGTCGAATATCTCACCTATCGGCTCAGTATATTCTCAGCCGGTCGCTGTGTTTTCACCGCCGCCGCGGCCGGACCGGTCATCGTCTTTCTAGTTATTAACCAGACCTACTTCGTTTGGCCGCGCGACCCGAGCACCGCCTTCTTTTTCGCCGTCTCGCTCGTGCTCTCTGCCTTACTTCAGTTTTTTCTTTCGTTCACCCTCGCGATGCTCGCCTTCTGGGTCTTCGAGATCTCCGCCTTCGCCTTTGTCTTGCTCGCCTTCCAACGCCTTCTCGGAGGGCAGATGTTTCCCCTCGATATTCTTCCGGGCTGGGTGCAGCGCATCGTCTTCTGCACGCCGATGCCGTACACGACTTTTTTTCCCGCCAGTATCTACCTCGGCCGCTTGGAAAAGTGGGCGGTGATCTCGGGCCTGATCATTCAAGCCGGATGGGTGGTTGGAATATATTTTATCGCTCGGCTCGCCTGGCACCGGGGCCTGCGTCGTTTCACCGCAGCGGGCGCTTGATCATGCCTGGTTCTACTCCACGCCCGCCTGTATCCACGGAAGCCTTACTGCCTCCCCAGCACCGCTGGAGGCGCTACCCAGGTATCTACTTGGCCCTTACGCGCAACTCGCTGTCGCGCGATATGACCTTTAAGGCCAATTTCCTTTTCTGGATTTTCGTCGAGCTCCTCTGGTTCGCTCTCCAGCTCATCTTTAATAATGTCATTTACCTCCAGACCGACACCATCGGGACCTGGACAAAATGGGAGGTGGTCTTGCTCATCGGCACGAGCCATTTTATTCAGCAGATCTTTCAGGCGCTGTTCCTCGTGAATTGTACAAACCTGGCCGATCTGGTCCACACCGGGAAGTTCGACTTCATGCTCTTGTTGCCGGTCAATACCCGCTTTCTCCTTTCGTGCCGACAGATCGATATCACCGGTTTCATCAGCGCCGCGTCGGGCCTCGCGGTGGTGATATTTGCCGCGACCAAGTTGGGACTGCACCCGTCGGTCGCCCAACTCGCCTGTTATGCGGGACTCTGTGGCGTGGCTATTCTGATTCACTATTCGATGATGTTTGTCATGGCCAGTGTCAGCTTCTGGTCGATCCGAGCGGAAGGCGTGATGATGGCTTATTATAATCTTTTCAGTATCGCTCGTATTCCCGATGTCGCGTTTGCCGGACCTTCGCGGGTGTTCTTCACCTTGGTGATTCCCATGCTCCTGGTTTCAAATGTGCCGGTGAAGGTTCTGCTGCAGACGGTCCTCGATTTGAAAACGGTCATGCTCATGTTGGGGGTCTGCGTCGTGGCTTTGGTTTTCTCCAGCTTCATCTGGACCCGCGCCCTGCGCCAGTACACCAGCGCAAGCTCCTGAAGGCGGGCGGGCGGCCGCGTTTGTTCACCGTGGGGTGAACGGATCGAAAGTCTGGTCGGCGTAAATAGGCCTGGCAGCGGCAGGGAGAGAGAGATGCCGGTTTTCTTTTTCTTCTGCCCATTTTTTCGGAAAACACGAGGTGGCCGGACTGTCCGGATCATTCGCGGATTTGGCATCGGTCAATAAAAGAGTACTAGTTAACCGTCTCTTGCTTGCTCGACCGCGGCCTTTTCACCCTGGCTCAGGGTCGAAAAGCGGAGACCTTCCTTATGTTCACCCGCCTGTTTCGTATTCCTTTTTTCCTTACGCTGGGTTGCAGCGTGATTTCCGCGGCCGAGGGACCGACCGGGACCGCGTCTCACGTCGGCCGGCGCTTTCCCTCCGAAATGCGGATCATTACGGACGCCGTGACTGGCCGGAAAATCAAGGCGCTGACCACATCATCGGCCAACGATCTCAAGCCCTATCAAACCCATCCGGCTTGGACCGCGGACGGCAAGTGGATCATTTTTCGTTCTGATCGGGGCGGCGCGACCAGTCAGGCCTTTGTGGTGAACGAGGAGAGCGGTGATATCGTGCAATTGACCGACGATCCCACCGTCAGCATGGGCAGCGTGAATCTTTCCCGAAAAGAAATGAAGCTCTGGTTGATGCGGGGCGGCCCTCGTCCGAATCGAACCGACGCTCCCGCTGAAGCAGCCACGCCCTCAGCTCCTCCTCGCCAATTGATCGAAATCGATCTCGGCAGCATCATTCGCGATAGCCTCGCGGGCGAAGTGAAGCCCCCATCGGTTTATCAACGCGTCATCGCCACCCTGCCCTCGGATCTGCGGGACGCCGGCGGCTTCACCATCGATACGGACGAGTCCAAGGCTTACTGGGGCATTAGTCCGGCCGGCGCGCCGCAACCCGTCATCGCCCGGGTCGGCAAATCCGAGTTCGACAAGGCGCAGTCCGGTAGTCGTGGTGCCTTGGATACAAAAAATATGGATCCGACCGAGAGTCGGGAAGCAGCCCGGGCCCGTTTTGCCGCCGCCGGAAAAGGTCCCGGCGGAATCCGCAGCATCGATCTCAAAACCGGCGAGCTCAAGACCGTGATCGACGTCGACTTTCGGATGGGCCACGTGCAGGCGAATCCCTGGTTACCGGGCGAAATTGTATATTGTCACGAAACGGGAGGCGACGCCCCTCAACGCATGTGGGCGGTCAATGCCGACGGCTCGAACAATCGTCCCATCTATGTCGAATCGCCGGACGAGTGGATCACTCATGAAACCTTTTCCGCCAAAGACGAATTGATGTTTCTTATCATCGGCCACCTGCCTTATCTCCGCGAAAAACCCACGGGGATCGCAGTGATCAACCTTCGCGATCGTCAGATGAAGATCATTGCCCAGATCGACGAGGACATGGGAGACAATCTCAAGGGAGGCTATTGGCACTGCAACGGATCGCCGGATGGGCGTTGGGCCGTGGGGGACACGTTCAAAGGGAGTGTCTACGCGATCAATCGCCGCACCGGAGAAAACGTTCTTCTTACCACCGGCCACATGATGAAGCCGGATCACACCCACCCGATCTTCAGTGCGGACAGCAAGCGGATCTTGATCCAGTCCGGCCTCCTGTCCGGGGGGAAAAACCTCAACCTCATGGTCCTGGACGCGCCCGAGGACAAGGGCTGAGGTCGTCCGCGGCCCGCGTATTCGTCGCATCATCACATCACAATCTGATCGATTTACCGGGACAGGGTCGCTCGACTGAGCGGGTGCGAGACCACGGTCATTCCCGCTCCCTCGGCCTTCTTTTGGTCGCCGCTCTCTGCTGGAGCCTAGGCGGCGTGCTGATCAAATTTGTCGCGTGGCCGCCGCTCGCGGTGGCGGGCGGGCGAGGTCTCATCGCCGCCGTTTTTCTCGCTGTCATGGTCCGGCCACTACGCTTCACCTGGTCTCCCCTTCAGCTCGGAGCCGCCGTGGCCTATGCGGGTTGTACCATTACATTCGTGATGGCGAACAAGCTCACCACCTCGGCCAACTCCATTCTGCTCCAGTACACCGCGCCGGTTTATGTCGCGCTCCTCAGTTCGTGTGTTCTGGGCGAGCGTACCAGCGTGGCAGATTGGATCGCGCTCGGGCTGACCTTGACCGGCATGACGCTCTTCTTCGCCGATGGACTCGAGCTCAGACACACCTTGGGCAATATCATCGCGATCATCAGCGGAATCTTTTTTGCGGCCATGACGCTCCTGCTGCGTAAACAAAAGGATGGCTCTCCCGCTGAGTCGATCATCCTCGGCAACCTCCTCGCCGCCACGATTGGTTTTGTCTTCATCGTGCGCGCCCCCGCGCTCAGCCACGATGGATGGCTCGCTCTTTCTGTTCTCGGCGTGGTGCAGCTCGGAGTCTCTTACCTGCTTTATTCAAAGGCGGTGAAGCATGTCACCGCGCTCGAACTGGTGCTTATTCCGGTATTGGAGCCGATCCTGAATCCCATTTGGACTTGGCTCGCTTATGGAGAAAAACCCGGCCACTGGGCCTTTGCCGGCGGCGCCTTGGTCCTCGGCGCCGTGACCTGGCGCGCCACTGTCTCAATTCAACGCTCCCGGGCCTGAATTTTATCATTCCGCCGGAATTCACTCTAAACTGATAAATTTATACACTCTGGGATCGTGTGATTTTCCGGAAAATGTCTCGCGAAGGAAACGAAGGATGCGAAGTCAATCCAAGGCATAGAATCCCAGATCCGTATTCCCCTTCGCGTTCTTCGTTTCCTTCGCGAGACCATGGTTTAAAGCTCAAAAATAGAATTCGTCGATCCGCTCAACGTCCAATTTCTTTTCGCCAAATGAGTGTCATTCGAATCTGACGGAAACGCCTTTTTCCTCCCTCCATGCCCGCTCCTCTCCTCCGCGCTTTTCAGTGGGACCTCGCCCGCCAAGTCGAGCGACTGGACGTATTGCTCAAACTCCTACCGCGCTACGCGGACTGGGGTTACCAAGAACTGTATCTGCATCTTGAAGACGCGGTCGAATATCCCAGCCTGCCGGCGGTCGCTCGAGCGGACGCGTACTCCTATCGAGAATTAGGAAAACTGGTCGAAACCGCCCAACGCGTCGGCATCGGGGTCGTGCCGATCGTCAACCTGCTCGGTCACACTCAGTACCTGATCAAGGTGCCCGAACTCCGCGAGCTGAACGAACTGCGCCATGAGGATGGTTCGCCGCTGGTCAGCGGGCAAATCTGTCCCCTCCATCCCCGCACCCTTCAAATCGCCGCTCAGCTGATCGGTGACATGAAGCCATTCTGCACCGCGGGAAAAGTGCACGTCGGCCTCGACGAATCGTTTCACCTCGGCAAATGCCCGCGGTGCCGCGCGGAAATCGAAAGCCATGGCTTGGCGTATCATTTTTCTGAACACGTACGTCGCTTGCATGAGCTGACGACGGCTCAAGGGCTGCGGCTGGGGCTTTGGGCGGATATGCTCAACTTTATCCCCGAAGCCATCCCGCGGCTGCCGCGCGATGTGATTGCGTACGACTGGTATTATTACCCATTCCGACGCCATCCCCGGGTGGAATTATATAATTTTACGGAATCCGATCTGGCCACGCCACTCCAGGCCCATGGGATCGAGTACTGGGGCTGTCCGATGAACGGCGCTTTTCGTTATGAACCGCTGCCTCTCTTTCAAGACCGGCTGGCCAATATTCGTTCCTGGTGGAAGCGGTGCCAGAAGGTCGGCGCCGGCGGGCTATTAATCACTTCCTGGGAGGCCTACCGGCTCGCCCTGGAGACGACCACCGCGGTCGACGCTGCGGCCGCTGACCTCTGGCTTGACCCCCAAAGCAGCCCGAGCGATCTCGACCTCCTAACCTCAGGTTTCGCTCGCGCCTTCGGCTCGACCGGCGCCCCAGCGGCGGCCCGAATTGCCCTGGCCTGCGATGCGTACCCATTTTCCGGTTACGCCCGTTGGGAGATCAACGAGCGCTGGGATGTATCCGCCGCGCCCCCACCACGAGCGAGTGAACTAGCCTTTGCGGAAGAGGCGCGTTTTTTCGCTCTCGCCCAGAGAAAAGCCGCCCGCCTGCCCAAAGCCCTCGCCGCAAGCATCGGCTTTCGTGCGTACTTGGCGCAGCGCGACGGTTTTGTGCGCCGCGCTGCGCAAGGAGTCTGGCAGCTGCGGCGTCAGCTTCGCTCTCGGCGCTCCGCATTTCTTGCGTCGTTGGCAAAGCTGCAGACCGAAGCAAAGGAGTTTGCCGGCCTGCTCCGCGCCGGAGAAAGGGCCGCTCAAATCATGTGGCGCCGCACCCGGGATCCTCGGGCGAAAAGTCATAACCGCGCGATCCTGACGCGCGACGCCGAGCGACTTCGCGCCTGGCAACAGTGGCTTCGGCGCTGCCGAGCCGATTCAGACCGAGCCTTCGAAGCCACACCCGTTGGTGGTCGATGGCAATTGGTCTTCGCCGTGGTGAACGTCGCGCCCGCCCTTCAACGTGTATCCGTCGAACAACGTCAGCCCGACGGGGCCTGGCGTGAGCTCCATGGACGCTATACCATCGAGTTCCAGGCCGTCGCCGCGCGGCCCCGCACCCGAATTCGGCGCTTGTTTTCCACCCCGGTGGACTCGCTCGAGGCGCCTCTCCGCATTGTGCTCCGCGGCTTGGGGGAGGTCGTGCTCGAGCAGATCGAGGCCTTCGATGGAACGGCGACCCGCCGCGCGGTCGGACCGCGGCGTATCCGCATTGGCGAGACCGCACCAAAGCGTGGTCTCCCGGACATCACCCGCCGCTTGGCGGAGTTGCCGGTCAGGTTTTAGCGGGGATCAATAACATCATGTTCGGTTCGCCAGAATCGATTTTGCGGAGGGCCCGGCTCCAACCGAGCTTTAACGTCTAATCAGCCCGGACAGAGCCGGGCCCTCCAGTAAACCTATTCTGGCAATGGACTTAGCGCTTATTACACGATAGTTTTAATCAACACGGCTCGCCGGGGACCGTTCGCCCTACCTCGAACGCTCAACGTCGGAAGAATATGCGAAATGTGACACGGTGGCCGGTGGACGGGCAACATGGCGCTCCACCTAAGGCGCAGGAACGTAACCTGGTGAACATTTCCCTCCGGACTAAAACTCTTTCGTCACCTGGCTATATACAAAGCGTCCGCGGTTGCTGTAGGTCGTTACGTCATAGAAATCCTGATACGCGCCGGCCGCAAAGGGCGCCGGTTCATCGAAAACGTTGCTCGCCCCTACGCGAAGGGTGGTGCGATTCAGCCACTTTCTCCCTCCTTCGCTGCCGCTCAGTTTATAAGATACCTGTGCGTCGCAGGTGACCCAGGCGTCCACATAGCGAACCGTGCCCGTGACGGTGCTGAACGCCGGGTCGTCTTTGAGGCGGCTGATATAATATGCGGTAAAGTTGGCGCCCCAGGCTCCGCGCTCCCAACTCTGCGAGACGTAACCTTTCTGTTTTGGAATGCTGCCCGGGGAAATCGCATTGTTCGCGATGTCGAGGTAGACGCCCAGATAACTCTGCGCAGGCGATCCCGGAAGCGGAGTCAGGTCCCAACTCAGCACCGTGGTCCAGTCCAGTTGCGTGGTGAACGTGCCGTAGGTTTTCGAGGGCCAGACGTAGGTCGCGGAATAATCGAGCCCAGTGGTTTTGCGGGCCGAAATATTAAAATTGGTCGAGTTGACCGACGTCACCGAACCGGCTGCGGTTCGGGTGATGAGACTAGCAAAAGGAGCATGCGGATTGATCGTACTCGCGTTTCCGGGGACAAATCCCGGGCCCTGGCCGGCGGCGTTGACGTTGAGAATATATTGAGAGCCCTCGCCGACCAGACCTTTGATTTTGCCGTAATAATAATCCAGAGTGAGCGAGAGCCCGGAAATTTTTTTCGGCGAATAAACAACGCCGGTCGAATAAGTGATTGACCTCTCTGGATCGAGCGCGGGATTTCCCTGCATGATAATGGGAGTCTGGCGGGCAATCGGAAAGCCGAGCGGATCCGTCAAAGCCGGGCTCGATCCATTGGGAGAACGATAGAGCTGAGCCAGACTCGGGAGACGGAAGCCCGTGCTCCAGGTGCCGCGGAGCAACAGATCTTGGGTGGGGATCCAACGTAATCCGAGTTTGGGATTCCAGGTTTTGAAATCGCGGGTGAGCAAGGGGCCGCTCGATCCGTTGGCGAAACCTCGGACCGTTTGATCGTCGTGGCGGAGCGCGGCGGAAAAGGTGACAAGCTGCAGCCCGGGGAGCGTGAGTTTGTCGCCGAGAAGAGGAATCTGCAATTCAGCAAACTCCCCCGTCCCATGCGAACTGGAGATCGTGGGATTGGACGAGTTCAAGCCCAACAAATCTCCAGTAAAAAAGATTGGGTCGGGCAACTCGGTCAGGTTGTTCATATAATAATCCGCGCCACCGCCGATCTTTAAATCGCCAGCGGGCAGGTTCCACAGCGTGCCGTTGAAATTAAAGTCGGCCCCACGCGTGGGATAATGTTCAACCGTGTTCCCCGAGCCGGCGGAGTCGCGAAGCGCGGCGGGGTTATCATAGGCGAGGCCGTTATTCGGATTCGTTCCCTTGGCGGTGTCGAGCGCCCAAGGGTTATAACTGCCGTTCAAGATGTGCGCGCTGAGCTTGGTCGCACTCGGCGCTCCGCCTTGAATGATATCACGATAATAATCGCTATAGATATAATCGGCGTTCCAGGTCCAATCATGGCCAAGCCGTCCGTGCAAACCGGCGGTGAAATCCCACACATCTCGAATATAGGTCTGAGAACGAGGTCCGAGCACCAGAGTGCGGAAAGGCACTGTACCCACAATGGTACTACCGGGTGAAGTTGTGGTCTCGGAAGGCCCGCCGAGGAAGAAGCCAAGCGGAATGTGCGGACTGGCCCGCTCCGCGTTGCGCAGCAGGGTGGCGGCTGAGCCGGTGGTCGGAATCGGTGCGGGAGCGAGACCGTTGTAGAAAACATCCCGCGCGTAGAGAACGCGGGCATAGGCCTCGATTGCTCCGCCGCTGAAGCTTTGGTTAATTCGAGCGTAGACGTTCGAGTGATTCTGTTCGGGAATACTCGGAGTATATTGCCGGAAGTTCAGCAACTGATTGGAGGTCGACGCCACCGGATCGAAGGCGATGAAGTCCGCCGAGGTGTAGCCGGCGGTCAGGCCGGATTTGAGAACGAGATCTTGCACCGGCGCATCAGGAGCCCCAACCCGCGCGGTGGCACGGCCGGAAAAGGTGGGACTTCCTTGGTTTTTCCCACCCCGCGAACGACCATCCGAGTCAGCCGAGACCGCGCGGTCGGAAGAATAGAGGGCGTTGCGCCGATAATACTCAAACGCCGCCACCACATTCGTGTTGCCCCGGGTAGCGCCGGTCAAAAGGGCAGTGCGGAGCACGCCCGCGTCCTTGTCCGTCGTATTGCCATAATAAATATCCAGCTTTGCCCCGGTGTATTTAGGAATAAGGACGGTGTTGAAAACTCCAGACAAAGCATCCGCGCCATAGATCGCGCTCGCCCCGTCCTTCACAATCTCAATGCGGGAGATGGCAATGGTAGGAAGTAGATTAAAGTTATCGAAACCCGCTGTGCGATGGCCATCGAGCAGAGTGAGGGTGCCGGCCAAGCCCCGCAGGTTCACGCTCGCACCGCCCGTTCCTCCGTTGGTTCTCTGCTCAGTGTTAACCGCGCCCGCAAAGCCGGGCAGGTGACGCAAGACTTCGATGGGGAGAGACGCGCCTAGGCGAGCCATCTGAGGAAATGAATACACCGTCACAGGAGAAAACGTCTCCGATTCCGGTCCTGGAATGGTCGAACCCGTGGTGACGAATTTTTCCAAACTCAAAGTCTCCTCATTCCCTGCCGGAGCGGAGAATGAGACGGGATCCGAAGCGGCGAAGATCGAGGTGATGAAGCTCGACGCCAGTGCCACACAGGTGGCGATAATAAAGCGGTGGGTCATTTGAGGAGATTGCCCTACGCCAGAAGACATTGATTGTCGTCTGACAATCCCGAGTTACAGCAAACCACCTTTAATCCGCAACATTTTACCGGGATCCTAAGAATAATAAGAAAATGAGATGAACGGGGAAGCGAGGGGCCGTAATTGCCCGTCAATTACAGACCGAGTTGTCCGCAAAAAAAGCGCCTCCCGCAGGAGGCGCTTTGAGGTGAAGAAATAATTCCAGCTTAGAATTTCTTGTCGAGTGACACGTACCACATCCGGCCTTCCGAGGTGTAGATGAAGCCCGGGTAGTTATTCGGGTTAGAACCTTGGAATTGGCTGAGCGGAGGATTGCGATCGAAGAGGTTAAACACCCCGACGGTCATGGTGGTATCTTTCAAATAGGCACCGAATTCGTCGCGGAGCGTATAGCTGAACTGAACATCCCACGTGACGCTGGAGCCGACCCGGCGGTCATCTCCATTCAAATCGAAGTCGTGAAAGCCGTTGATATAATGACCAATGATATTGGCCTTATATCCGCCCATGCTCCAATCCGCTTGGGCTGTCCCCTTCCAGCGAAGATAAGCATCCTGGCCTTCACCGTCGTTGGTCTGATCCACCAACTGCTCCATAGGCGTGCCGGGGAGCGTGGCCTGCTTAAAGGACCAGGTGTAGGTCGCGGCAGCTCCGAGATCGAAGCGTCCGAAGGAAGCGGTTTTAAAGGTGTAGTTGAAACCCATGTCGGTACCGTAAGCAATGGTTTGACCGGCATTCACAAAGGTGCCGTTAACCTGCTCGATCCCGCCATCCGGTCCTAGAATGATTGATTCACCCGGTTGAAGACCGCCCGGCGCCTTTCCAAAATAACGATCCACCGTATTCTGAAGATCGATCGTAGCCGTTCCGTCCCGATCAGCTCGCCAGAAGTCGACGTTGGTGGTCAGCCCTTCCAAATGCCAGGACTTCGGCGCCCAGACAAAACCGAGGTTATAGGACTTTGTTTTCTCGGGCTTCAACGTTCTGTTTCCAGAGGTCGTGGTGGGAACCTCAGGCACTTCCTCATCGGTGCGGGGATCGGTCAGACCGAGCAAGCTGGCAACCGGTCCAGCGTAGAGCTGATAAAGGGAAGGTTCGAGAAAACCTTTTGAAGCGCTGGCGCGCAACGTGAGCGTAGAATCGATTGGATGATAAAGCAGCCCTACTTTGGGGACGGTGGTGGTCTGCTTGCTGGTCAGGAAGTTTTCATAACGAGCCGCTACATTGAGCGACAGATCATAAACACCGGGGATATTCTGCTTGGACGAGACCAAGGGCAGCTCGGCTTCGGCATAGACTCCGAACACATCGCGATGGTGATCGGTGATGGCGGAAGGCGAGGCACCGATGATATCGCCCGCATGGCTGACATTATCCGGCGACTGCGAAATCGACTCGACCCGGTAATCCAGTCCAGTCGCCGCTCCTACGTCTCCCGCGGGGAGGGTGAACAAGTGCGTCGTGGCCGCGGTGATGAAACCGTTGCCCAGGCGCGACGTATCCACATCGTGAATATGGACAGTGGCGTATTCAACCAACTTCTGATTGTTCGCGATGACGTTCGGGTAGTATCCGAAAGGATTATACGGCGAGGTCGTTCCAACATACAGCGAGTTGGACGGATTGAAGATCGGATCGGCCGCATTGAGAATGCGATTGAAACGAGAGGCCGAGACTTGGCGATCGTCGCTATGGAAGGTCACTTCGCTGTAGCGGAAGCCGGCATCGATATCGAATCTGTCGGCCACACTATCGATCTTCAGTCCCGCCGTCGCCATGAACGACTCCGTCAGGTCATGAAAGATGCGATTGCCGAACTCCTTCAAGCGGAAGCGTGTTCCACCGGCGATATCGGTGTTGAACGGATTGAATGGATTATAGGCACCCACTGGCGCCGCCCGGTCGCGGCCGTCAGCCATGGGCAGCGGATTCGCAGTCCGAGCCGGAATGACAAGCTCGGTTTGTCCCGGGACGGTGAAGCTGCCCGTCGCGCCAGGAGCGAGCTGATTCTCCGTCATGTTATATTGATACCCGCCGTCGAAGTAGGCCTTTACCTTGTCGTTGTTAGCGAAGATCCGACGCTCACCGTTGAAGATTGTACCCCAACGATCCCAGCTGGGATAGGACCAGGCGTCTTGGTTGTAGTTATATAAGGATTTCCGACCAGGCGAATAAGTGTACTGACTGGCCGGCGTTAAACCCTGATTGTTTGAGGCCGTTGGCAGACCATCGGGAGTGATAGGCCCGGGCGTTGCATAGAAGGCATTGCCGCTCGCCGGAAGAGAACTCGCGGCCGCGCCCGCTTCCAAAGCAGCCGCTCGGCTGATCTGCAAATTGATCGGGCTCGAGTTCGTGCTCAAGAAAGCCGGAACCGCCGAATAGTCGCGATCGCGTTGAGCAATGCTGGCCCGGCTTTGATAATTGAAGCCGACCAGAATACTTCCCCTCTCCGAGGATACGCCGCTCAACAGATTAGCGGTGAATTGAGAGGAGTCTTTTTTGAAGGTGTTCTGATAATTCAGATACACTTCCGAGCCGTCATAATTCTTGCGCAAGACAACGTTGACCACACCCGCGACCGCGTCCGCACCGTACTCCGCCGAAGCGCCGTCTTTCAATACGTCGATCCGATCGACGACCCCGAGTGGAATGGTGTTGAGGTCCACGAAGGCGGTGGTTCCGCCCGCTCCAATGGGATAGGAGGCGACCCGATGACCATTGATCAGCACGAGCGTCGCTTCCGGCCCGAGGCCGTGAATCGAAACGGAGCTGGCCGAAGAGGTGAAGCCGGTGGCGTTGTTCGAAATCGGAATAGAACCGTTGTTCGAAACGGTCAGGGTCTGCAGAAGCTGCGCCGTGTTGGTCAATCCGGTCGTCTCGATTTCAGCCCGGCCGACCGAAACCAAAGGAAAGGTGCCGGCGTCCGCTGAAGCCAAGGTGCGCGGAATATTAGAACCGGTGACAATAAACTTTTGCAGCGCGATCGTTTCATCCTGGGATGAAGGCGTGGTGGAGGCTGCGCCCGGAGTGGCGGGAGCGGTCGACTGCGCTTGGGCAGTTGCCGCGAATAATAGAACCGACGATACGGACGCAGCTAGCAGAGAGCCAGCCACAGTCCGCGAGCGGAACGTGGTCATAGTTTGTAGTGGTTGTGTTGTGCCTAAGAGGACCAGGAGTGACCCTGATGAATTTCTCTTAAATAACCCCTGAGCATACCACGTACCGAAGGAAAGAAGAGTTGAGCGTCGGCCCGAGCTATGAACCTACTTGATGAATTGAATCAGTGGATTGCATACTACGAAAACCACTTGGCGCTCTCCGTCCTTTCACCCCAGAGCGAGGTATTTGTGTGCGTATTGGTTATAGCTCTACACAAACCGAGTTCCTCCGGCCGTCAAGTCACCGTGCAATCTACCCGGGCCCAACGGTCCGGCCTACATCTTGTGTAGGTAAAGCAGCACTACACGGCTGACTGAATTCCAATTCCAGTAGATTTTTGGTATGACGACGGTTTTCTAGAAATTGTTAATCATTCACTTACGCGTCATAATTGTCATTTCTTGAAAGCTACATAGCCATCTTTCCAGCCGCGATGAAGGAACTCCAATCCATAGTCCATATCCTAAGAAGCACTACAAACGGTGTGCTTGCCACCTTGGTCAAGGTGGAGGGTTCCTCCTATCGGCGCGTGGGAGCTCGGCTTTTGTGGAACCCCGAGGGACTTCGGGTTGGGTCGATTAGCGGCGGCTGCCTGGAAGACGATCTCATCGAGCGGGCACGTGTGGTGTACACCTCAGGTGAGGCGCAGCTCGTGGTCTACGATACAACGAGCGAAAACGATTTGGTCTGGGGAGTGGGCCTCGGCTGCCACGGCGTGGTTCACCTCGTGCTCGAGCGGGTCTCCGGTCTTTCTCCCGCCTTGAAAGGGGTGGCGGACGCGTGGGAAAAGCGGCAAGCAGCCGTAATCGCATTGGCTTTTGGCGATCAACCGCAACAGCGCGGAACCCTCGCGGGCGCAACCGCGCAGGGCACGGTGTGGGTGAGTGATCGCGCTTCTGCTCTCGCGGTGGAGGAAAATGCCGCCCGCTGCCTGACGTCTCAACATTCTCACTACAGCCGGTGGCTCGAGGGCCCGAATTCATCCCCAGTCCTGTGGGAATATTTGCCCCCGCCGCTGCGGCTCGTCATTTTTGGCGCGGGCAACGACGCCCTGCCGCTCTGCCATCTGGCCAACGAATTGGGCTGGCGGGTCGTGGTGGTCGACCCTCGCGCGGCTTATGCCACGCGGGCGCGGTTTCCGCTGGCCGATGAGGTGCGGGTGCTTCCGGCCGACGCCGCCGATACGCTGACTTGGGACCCCTGGACGGTCGCGGTCGTCATGACGCACCACTACCGCTTCGACGTTCCGATTTTGAAAGCCGTGCTCCCACTCAACCTGGGCTACGTCGGTCTCCTCGGACCCAAAAAACGGGCCGATCAGATTCTGGGAGAACTCGCCGACGCGGGCCTGAAGTTAACCGAAGAACAACGCAGTCGGTTTCACGCTCCGGTCGGGCTCGATCTCGGCGGAAGCTCGCCGGAAACGGTGGCGCTCGCGATCGCCGCAGAAATCGAGGCCGTCCTTAATACACGCGATGCCCGTCCGCTTCGCCAACGGAGCGCCCCGATTCATGATCGTTCCTGAGCAGCGGCCGGCCTCGCCCGAAGCAGCGCCAACTCTTTCTTTCGGAGCGGTCATCCTCGCGGCCGGAGGATCGACTCGCATGGGTCAACCCAAGCAGCTGCTTCCGATCGACGGCGCACCGCTGGTGATGCGAGCGGTCCACGCCGCCCTCGCCTCTCCTGTCTGGCCGATCGTGGTCGTTCTAGGCCATGCCGCAGAAAAAATTCGCCCGCTCCTCGCGCGTGTTCCGCTTCAGATTGTGGTCAACCCGCGTTGGAGCGAGGGCCTGGGCTCGTCCCTGGTCTCCGGTATCGAAATTTTGGATCAGTTTTCCACGTCGCTCGACGGCGCGATGATCGCCTTGGCCGACCAGCCTCATCTTTCGGCCTCCGCGATTCGCCGGCTGGCCTCGGCCTTCATCGGAAAAAACGGAATCACTGCCGCCCGTTATTCTCGGGCGCTCGGCGCACCGGTGATTTTTGGGCGTTCTTTCTTTCCGGAGCTGCTCGCGCTTCCTCCCGACCAAGGGGCTCAAGGTCTCTTGCGGCGCCATGCAGCAACCGTCACCGCGGTCGATCTGCCTGAGCTCTCGGTCGATCTCGATACGCCGGAAGACTACCAGAGATTTCTCGAAGCCTCGCCGCCACCCTGATTCGTTCAGGTGCATGAAATCTCTTTTATGCTTCGCCGTTCTCGCCTGCGTCTCGATCGCCTATGCCGCCGCCGACCGAGAGGCGCTCAAAGCTGAACTGGTTCGAGCCGAAACGGATTTTTGCGCCCGCGCCGGGAAAGAAGGAATCCCCGCCGCCTTCCTCGCCAACATCGCGCCGGACGGCGTGCTGCTCAGCGCCGGCTACACAAAACGCGGAGAAACGGTGGTCCGCGAGCAGTACCCAGAAAACAATGCTGGCGTCGTGCTCACCTGGAAACCAGAGATCGTGGACGTCGCGGCGTCGGGAGATCTTGGATACACGACCGGCCCCTTTGAACTGCGTCTCCCCGGCAAAGACGGCGGTGAACCTGTGGTGGTCACCGGTCGTTACCTGACGGTTTGGAAGCGCCAGCCTGACGGCACCTGGAAATTCGTGATCGACGGAGGCAGCCAGGATAAGCCGAAGAAGTGATGGCGGAAAGTAGCGAGCATCGAGTAGCGGGTAGCGAGTAGTCAGATCTCAGACATCAGAGGTCGGCGGTCGGTAATGGACTTACCACTACGTTCGCAGCCTCCACTCGGGAGAACAGGTCGCGAAACGAGACCGCGAATCGGGATCAATACGTCTCGCCCTACCTTCAGAAGCCGAAATGGAAACGACGAAGCGTCAACGAACACGCGGCCCCTCATTCGCGCGCGAGCGCCGCACTTGCACTTTCGCACTTTCATACGTTCTCACTTTAGCACCTTCTACCTACCCCAATTTTTTCCCCGCTAACTTCGCCTTCAAGTCGCGAGCGAGGTCGAGGGTCGTATTCACCTCGTCACCACAGACGGTGAAATGGCCCATCTTGCGGCCGAGACGAGGCTCCCGTTTACCGTAGAGATGGAGCTTGGTCCGAGGAGCGGCGAGAACCTCGGCCCACTGAGGCTCGCCTTCGAGTCGACCCTCTCGCCAAGTCCAAGCGTCGCCCAGAATATTGACCATCACAGTGGCGGGCGCGGTCATCGACACATCGCCCAGCGGCAGCCCGCAGACCGCGCGAACATGTTGCTCGAACTGCGAGGTGACGCAGGCGTCGAGGGTGTAGTGGCCGGAATTGTGCGGCCGCGGGGCGAGCTCGTTGACCAAAATTTCGCCGCGATCGGTCAGAAAGAGCTCGATCGCGAGAAGGCCGACGATCTTGAGTTTTTCCGCGATGGCCTGGCCGAGATTTTCCGCCTCGACTCGAATCGCCTCGGAGATGCGAGCGGGCGCGAGGGAAAAATCCAGGATGTGTTTGGTGTGGATGTTCTCCGCGACCGGAAACGTCCGCATCACGCCAGCTTCGGTGCGGGCCACGATGACCGACAGCTCGCATTTGAAATCGATGAACTTTTCCACCACCGCTCGTTGTTTGACGAAGGCGTTGACCGCTTTTTCCGAGGAGGCGGCATCCGTCACTTTCATCTGACCTTTGCCGTCGTACCCAAAATCAGCGGTCTTCACCACGCACGGTGTACCGATCCGGCGGATACCAGCCGCGAGATCATCGCCCACCTCCACCTCGGTGAAGGGCACATGCGGAAAGCCGTTTTTCCGGAGCCAGGTTTTCTCGCGCATGCGATTTTGGCAGACCTCCAAGGCGTTCCAGTGCGGATGAAGCTGCACCCGGTTTTCGATCTCCCACAGCGGCTCGACCGGAATGTTTTCGAACTCGTAGGTCACCACGTCGCACCCTTTCGCGAAGGCCTTGAGCTGCTCGCGATCGGTGTAAGGCGCGTTCACTTCGCGGGCCGCGACCTCTCCCGCCGGCGAGTCTTCCGCCGGTTCATAAATGTGCACGCGATAACCCAATCGCTCCGCGGCCTGTGCGAACATACGCCCGAGCTGACCACCACCGAGTACGCCAATGGTTTTTCCAGGAGAAATCATCAGAAATAAACCACCTATCCACGCTCAGGACGGCCGCCGAAACAAGCCCGCGTTTACACCATTTACTTCCCCATTCCGCTCTTGCCGTCGGAAGCGAAGCGCGTCCGCCCCGGAGCGGCACAGCTCCCGGGCCGCCGTTCACCTCTGCTAGCAAAGCGACCCGCGCAGCTAAGGCAGCTTCGCCTCAAGCACCTTGGCCGTCTGATTCGCTCGGAAGGCGGTGAGTGCGGTTTTGAGTTTTTCGTCCGCCAGAGCCAGGATCGCAACCGCGTACAGCGCCGCGTTGATCGCGCCCGGTTTGCCGATCGCAAAGGTCGCGACGGGCACGCCCCCAGGCATCTGGACAATCGAAAGCAGCGAATCCATCCCCTTCAAGCTGTGGGATTCGACCGGCACTCCGAGCACTGGCAGGGGGGTGAGCGAGGCGGTCATCCCGGGCAAGTGGGCCGCGCCGCCCGCCCCGGCAATGATGACCTTCAGCCCCCGCTCCGCCGCCGTCTTCGCGTATTCAACCATCAACTCCGGGGTGCGATGAGCACTGACGACCCGCTTCTCGTAAGCCACGCCAAATCCGTCGAGGGTGTGCGCGGCGTGTTCCAACGTCGTCCAATCGGACGTGCTGCCCATGATGATACCGACAAGAGGAGCTGACATGAAACGAGTAACAAGCAGGACGATACGGCTGACAAGACTTTGCCACCGCAGCGGGAAACAGCCGCGAGTTGCGGTGCTGAACGGGACGAGTGAGGCCAGCAGTCCATCTTATCGACGACGGTTCGACGCCTCCGCCCAGAAGCGTCACTCCGCTATGAAGTAATCGTTGATTCCCGTCCCACCTCTGTTTGCGTTCACCCCTTGTCCATGGAGTCATTTTCCGAACGCTTTAAAAAAGTACCGATCCATTTAATTCAGCAGGTCAACGGCGATTCAACAGAAGCTGGATTTCGTTATATAGGAGAATGCATTGCTGCGGGTATAGAATCGCATTTGGCCGAAGCACGGCGGGAAAAGGCACCGGGCCAGATTTCCCCGCTGAATAATCCCAAAACGATTTTGGATTTCGGGTGTGGACTGGGAAGAGTGATTCTTCATCTCGCCGAGCGGGCGCCCCAGACGAAGATCACGGGCTTTGATATCAATCCGTCGATGGTCAAATGGGCGAGATACCTCCTCCCCAGTCCCAATCTTTCCTTTGTCAACAGCACCCTCGAGCTCCCGCCCGCGTCCTTTGACCTGGTGATCGCAATCTCGGTTTTCACTCATCTTGATGCCACGACCGATTTCTGGCTGAGCGAAATCCAACGCCTTTTATCGATTAACGGGATGGCCGTAATCACCTATCAAGACGAAACCCTTTTTGAAGAGTTAAAGCAGAAGGGCGCCTTGGACTCAGCGGCCTATCTCACCACTAAATATGTTTATGGCCGCGGGGATCTTGAGGGCGGAGCGACGATGGGGACGTTCTATACCAGCAGTTTTTTCCGAAGCCTTTTGGAACGATTTTTCACTGTCCACCTGCAGGCCCCCCGCGGTCTTTTTGATCATCAATCGTTGGCCGTGGTGACGCGCAAAGACACCGGGCTAGATCAAAGCGCCTTTCTTCTGGAATATACAAAATCGCTGGAGCGCGAACTAGCGATCATGAATTCCAAAAACACCGAGGCCAACGCCAGCAATATCGAACTGCGCCAAGAAATAATAAAGGTCGGCACCAAGATTGAGGCCAATGAACTCCGCCTGAGCCAACTCGCGCAGAGTAGAGACAGGGCTCGACGCGACCTGGAGACGTTCACCCACTTATTATGGAAAGCGGAGGATGAACGCCTGGCTTACGAAAAACGGCTTAATGCCCTCCGCTCCAGTCCGGCCTGGCCTCTCTATAAGCGACTGGCAAAAGAGGAGCCCGCTCCCGGGTCCGCAGCGGCTCCCCTCGAAGTCGAGTCGCGTGCGGGCAATATTGCTTATTACTTTTATGATTCACCCTTTCGTATTTACCGCGGCAAAGAGACCCTTCGCGGCTGGTGTAGAGCAACGTCCGGACTACCGCTGAGCGAAGTCCGCGCGCGCATAAATGATAAGCTGTACCTGGCCCACTACGGCGAAAAGGTCTTCGACCTCTTGCTCCCCGATGGAAAAGTATTACCCGAATCCCCTTGTGGTTTCGTCCTCACCATTGAAGGACTCAATTTCGGCCGGAGCACCTTGATCCTCGAAGCCAGAATCGACCACGGCCCCTGGCAAACCTGGCTACAATTCCCCATCTGGTCAGTCGAGGAGCCAGACGGCCGGCAATGAAGCGATGTTTGTACGCCCCTACTCTCCTGCAGAAATGACGAATTAGATTAGCTCGATTGTCCCCGGCGCGTGCCGCTTGGACCGGGTAGTGCGTGGTCAACTACAAAAGGTGAAAGGTGAAACATGACCCCTTTTCTGGCGCCCTGATTGGAAGGTTCAATGGGTCAGACCAAATTGCCGATTGGGCTGCGCTTCGCAGCAAAGGATATCTCCCCAGTCAAAGTGTAACTTATCAGCCTGGATCGCACCTTTCCCTCCGGACATCGTTGGAAGTCATCTGAATTCACCTCGACAAGTTGATTATTTTCATTCTCGAACAACATCCACCGAAAAGCCGTCTTCACGTAATGTTGCAGCAATTTCCTCGGCGCGCCAAAGACGCAGCCCCCCAATCGTGACGAGGCCGCTAGTTCGCGCTTCAGCTATAATTTGACGACAATTTAACACGCGATCAGGGCCAGCAGCAGATAGGACTTTGGTGATCTGCGGCGCAATTTCTCGGTCGACAAAGATCATACATTTGACTTTTGCCAGTCGGGAATCGCGCTCAATTCCGGAGATCGGTTTGCTTACGGTGGTCGAAAACTCTTCACCGGTTACCGGATCTCGAAAGGTTTGAACGCCGGCTTCTTCGCGAACTAAAATCGGCTTCTTTGAGTTATTCTGGGACATTGAGATAAACTGGGTGACTTCGGATGTGCAGCCAAATCGCAGAATCAGACAAGTTGAAAGATTGATCGGCAGCGCGTTGCCACAAGTAGGCGTCGAACTCGTGAACGCGGCGATAAGTGATTGAAGTGATACCCTGCAGGAAGTGTCGCACTTCGTGGGCAGTAAATCCGGCCGCACTCATGGTGTCACCGGCTGCATCTGCAGCAATTGTGATGATTCGCGTCCCGAAGAAATATCTGCCGGCCGCTCCTTGCCCTAATGGATCGGTTGGGGCAATTTTAAGGTTGAGCCGTCCACGGCTAATTAGTTTTGCCGTTGCCAAAGCTTCAGGTGAGCCGTTTGTACGTAAGGCTCGCAGAATACTGGCTTGTGAGAGGTCCGCAGACGCGGCGGCGGCAGCGCCAGGATGAATTCCAGCTGCGCTCTCTGCGGACGCAGCTTTCTTCGCCCACCTAGAGGTAACACTTGAAATCACAGCTTCCGCTTTAGCTATTAACCATGCTCCCGCTCTCGTCTGACTCGCAAAACTGCCGACTTTTCCAAGCGCCCAGCCGGCAGCATCGCCCGCGACTTTGCCAACTATTAAACCTGCATATAGATCGTCTTCGCCCGACCCAAACGGTCGGTCGTTTTCTACGACGGGATCATAGGGGAGTAGGGGGGGCCCACATTCGGCGCCCCGTGCCTCGTCTCCAGTCGAATCTCCATAATTATCGTATGTGATTTTTGTGTTACCGAACCACCCACTCGGCTTATACCCGCCCGAGTTTCGATTCTCGATTTCATGTTTAGCTTCTACGTCCTGACTAATCGAATTGTAGCCCTCTACCGAATCGGCGATTCCGTTAGCGATATAGCGAGTCACGCTCCCGTCAGCACGGTTCATTTCTTGTTGTCTCGCCCAATCTTCGTCAGACTTTCTTTTTGCGTCTCGATTCTGTTCTTCTTTTTGCATTTCCTCGTCGGACTTCGCATCCAGCCCAATCGCATCCAAATTTTGGATCGGGTTGTTGCGATCAAAGCCGTAAAGATTAATGCCTCCGGTTTCGCCCGATGGATCGCGATGGAGGAAGCGGCCGACATTCGGGCTATAGTACCGCATCCCATAGTAATAAAATCCGGTATCGGCGTCGTAATACTTTGTCGCGTGAAGAAAGGGATAAACCGACCCGTAGGAGCCACCGTAACTTATAAGGTTTCCATAGGGGTCATATTGCCAGGCGCCAGCGACTGAGCCCGAGTCGTTAAACACTCCGATGACATTATGTGATGCATCATACGTGGGATAGAGAATCGAGTTGCCCGTATCGGTCAGTAAGATACCTCCTCCACCCTGCGAAGATCCCGCAGACCCCAAGCCCCAGACGTGCTTGCGCACGACGCCCGACGAACCGTTGAGTTCGACGATTAGATTCCATCCATCATAGACGAACTTCGAAGTGACGGCGCCATTCACCGATTTAGAAATTCGGCGTCCGAGATAATCATATACGTAATCGAAAACTCCTCGCGTCCCACCCAGGTCGACGCGAATCAATCGATTTTCACCGTCATAATAGTAGCGAGCCTTTTCATCTTTGGTCAGGTTGCCGTTCTCATCATAGGTCATTTTCTGGGCAGCCGTACTGATATAATCGTATTGGTTCAGCCCGTTGGCCGTATAGGTCCCAAATTGATCGCTGGTCCGATTCCCCGCTCGATCATACTCATAGCTTCGCGCCGTATCCCCCAGAAGAGCACCCAGCGTCCAATCACTATTAACCGGGTATTTTGCGGCGCTATTGATTTCATACCGGTCGTTGTAGCCGTAGGCCGATTGCAAGCCTCCCGTAGACTGAGGCAACAACGCGCTCCAGTCTTGACCGCGGATTTTTTCGGAGATCCTCAGTCCAAGCTCATTGTAGCCGATTACACTCGTTAGCTGGGCAGTTGCACTCGTGCCCCACCCTTGCGTCATTCCACTGACCCGATTGCTATTCGACTCATAATCAAAATGGCCGCGGTAGTTGTAGGTCGAGCTACTCGTCATCTGGGCGACGGTGTCGATCAGATTCGAGTTGGTCACATAAGTGTAGGTAAACGGCGTGACCGTGTTATAACTTACGGTCGAAAGCCTGAGGCTTGAATCGTATCCATAAGTGACGGTGTAGGCATTGCCAAATTGGAGCGAGGAAATCTCTCCGTTTCGTTTTCCGGAGACTGCGTATTGATAATCATAAGCCAGGCTGAAAAACCCGCTCAGATATTCTGACTTCAAATGGCCGCTTTTGTTGCGGAGTTCGGTGTCCACATCGTCACTCGTCCAAGTTTCGTAATAATCGAAACTGCGCGTTCCCGCAGCATCTGAAACCGTCTTGATCGCGCCGGAGCGATGATAAGTGTACGACACGGAGGGAGTCGGAGTAGGTGTGCCGCTTCCGTCCACGTACGAGACTGTATCCAGTTTGCCTCCGGAAGGGTGGGTGGCCGCAAAATAAGTATAATTAGTCACCCATCCACGCGCGTCCGTTCTCTTCGTCGTACGATCGAGATTATCATACAGATAGCTGGTTTTACCGCCTGCGTTGTCGACCTTGGATTCCAGTAGCCCTGTATCGTTTTGATAATTCCAGGTCGTGGTGTCTCCATTGCCGCTAAAGTCGGATGGTAGAGTAGCACCGCTCCAATCGCCACTGCGATAGGTGTGCATCTCGGTTTTTTGCCCGAGATCATTGTAGACAAATTTGACCGGATTGACCGTGTCGCCCCAGGTATGGGTCAGATTGCCCTTAACATCATACTGATATCGCGCGGCTTTCCCCGCCGTGTTATACTGAGCGGATTTTCGGCCTGCGTCGTTGTACTCGTACGTCGTGGTCGTTAGGTCGGGAGAAGTAATCGTTTTGACGAGCGAGCTGTTCGCAACGTAGGCGTAAGACGTGAGACCGATGCGTGGATCGTCCACGCCCTCTAAGCGCCCAAGGCTGTCATAAGTCTGGAGGGTGATATGTCCCTGTGCGTTGGTGGAGCGAGTCAAAAGACCATTTGTGTAGGTTGAAGTCACGCTATGGTCGCAACCGGTTGTTAATGTGCTGACCACGCGCGTCTTTGTACTGGGCGTGATCGATTCAAACGTTTGGGTCCAGTTTCGGTCCGAGTCGGCAGAGAGGGTGTGCGCAGCCAGCGAATCACTTAAGCCACTGAGTTGAGTAAATGTTTCGGAAGCCAATTTTGGTTTAGAGGCATTCGTTCCACCGTAAGGATAGAGGGTCGACGTAGTATGGAGGTACCACTGCGCTTGAGTCGTCACCCCGGTGCCATCGTCAATCCGCTTTATCTGCTTCTTCTCGAAAAAGGCATTTTGTTCTTTAACGCCAATATCTAAAGAAAGATCGATCGCCGACCCGGCGCCGACATGAAGCCCATCGCGCACCAAGCGGCCATATGAATCGTATTCAAAAAGATGCGTCGGGGTGAGTTTAGTTGCTCCGATGACCTCGTCTTGAGCAACCAATTGGCCAAAAGTATTATAGGTGTTTAACGACGTTCGTATACCTCCGCCTCCGCCAGCAGTGTCAGTCCGCACGACTCTTCCGGCCCAATCGCTGTAAGACGTGGCTTTTTTTCCTGTAGCGGTGAGCGTGGATTCTACTGTAAAGAATCCCAAAGCATCGTAACTATAGCTTGAAGAAGTCTGGGTGACGGCCGAGCCAGTGGTCGATTTGGGTCGACCATCTCTATAAAGCTCGGATACCTGCTGGCCTCCCCCCGGTAGTACGGTGGTGGTGATGGTCGCCGAATTATACGTGGTGGAGGTGGTTAATCCACCGGGCACGGTTTTTGTCTTAAGGCGACTGGCCGTATCATAGGTGTAGCTTGTGACGAGTTTATCCGTCTCACCCGACGCGCTCATCGTCTCTGACTTCAAGCGGCCAATTTCATCATAGGCATGGGTGGTTGTCACCGCCGCAATATAATTAGACGCCGCGGCGGAACCGGCCGATTCCCGAGTCATGGTAGCCACGCGCTCGTAGTCATCATAGGTGTAGCTGAGCTTGATGCCTTGCTCGTCCACCTCCCAATTTTTCCTAAACCCCGTGAAGTCGGCTTGGTAAAGCACGCGGCCGCTTCCACCGATCGGTTGATCGGATTTGGCGATCAAGTTTCCGAAGTCATCATAGCCATAATAAGTCGACGTAAGGAGGGAAAAGGATCCGTTTGCGGTGTATACATAAGAGCATTCACGAATCACGTGGCCAAAGGGATCAACGATTCGCTCGGACACCGTGGACTTGGTTGCGTCCATGTCCAAGGGGTCAAGGTCTACACCCCGGTAGGCCGTGACACTGGTTCCGTCCTTACCGCTCAATTCGGCGACGAGGAGATAACGACCGGTTGCGTTAGCTGTCCAAGTTGAACCCGACAGATCACCTCTTTGGTAGGCGTAGGACACCTTGGTCTGGTCGGGGTGAAGGATGGAGAGGGGCTTATCGGAGAAATCGCGGTCAATTGCGCGGCTGCTATAGGCCTTGGTCACGGTGCGCAAAGATTCCCCAGTTTTGACAAAGGAATCTTCCGTCGTCTCCAGCACCTCCATCGCGTTCAGCGTACTGGTCGCATAGGAATAGACTCTCTTGCCGATTTTGGTCGTGCCCTGAACCGTCTCAGTGCTTTCCAGGAGCGTCTTGGTGTTGTTCAGAGCGAGCGTGTAAGTATTGGTCGTAACCAAATCGGTCGCATCGCCAACGGTTCCATCTAGGAACGAAGTTCTAACCGTTTTCGGCTTACCGACTGCTGACACGGGCTGCGTGCCCAGATTGGCCCCGTCGACGGGATTCCAAAAACGATAGAATTCGCAAAATGACTTTCCACCAGTGGGAAGAGCCGTTATCCAACCATTGATATTATTTAGCCGGCTCACGCCTTCACCGCGGACAAACGTAATGTCTCCGGTTATAGATCCGATATAATCATTGCCGGGAGACGAGAGCAACCAACGGTCGTCCGGGTTGTAGTCAGCTACTTCGCAATGCATGACGGTAGACGTCCGATCCGGTCCCGAGAAATTCCGTTTGACGAGCCGAATATCCACGAGGGTTTGGGGGACGATCTGTGATCCGGGTATTCTCACCATGTCTTGCTTCGCATGGTAGGTTAGTTCTACGAGGTTCTGGTGCGATGCCCCTGGGGTTTGCCACGGCCACACTCTTACGCAGGCGTCATAGCTCCGTAGCCAGCGTTGCGTGGAGCCATCGGGCGATTGCTCGTGTTCAGGTCCATCGTAGGCAAAATAATCGGTTCTCGCCTCAAAGACCCGTTGCTCGGTTCCGACTTTACGGGTTAACGCAAACTGGCTCGCGGTGCGCCAGATTTCGTTTACATCGCTACAGGTATAGACGTCGCTCGGCTGGGACAACGCTATATCGTATTCAATCAACGGTGACGTGTTCCCAAAATCATAAATTCCATTTGTCTTCGTATAAGCGGCGTCTTTGAAAAAACGGACAGTGATAGAGGTCGAGCTTCGTTGCACATCGACAATTCCACTGCTCGACCGAGCCTGAAACGCGTTTTTAGACTCTGTCCTCTCGAGCAAGCCCGGACCGGAGTTCAAAGTGATGTTCGGGGGCGGCACGGAGTACGTGGCCAGATCATAAAGATAACTAGAAAGATCAAAATTGATCAGACCCGCGGGCACGCCTGCGTTATTTGTGCCTAGGCCAAAATAAATCATTCGGGCTGTCTCGAATTTCGAAAGGTCAACGATACCAAAAGGCAAACTGGCGGTGCGGACTGGCTTGAAATAAAAGCTACCGGAACCCGCTTCTACCTCGGATTTATTGATCGCATCCAAGAAACGATCATTAATATAAATTCGACGTTGGGCAAAAGGATCGGCCGTGGTATCGATACTCGGGGCCACCACGTAGTCGGTCACGCCGTGCGATGACACGGTGACGGGGTAATTGGTGTCGTCCGCAACAAAATAAGGTCCGATCCTATCCAAGCCCGTGGTAGCCCCGACCGGCACGTCAAAGTTCCCGTCGGCCCGGTTGAAGATATATTCGACCGTCTGTCCGTCAATTGACAATCGGACCGTTCCAACGCCTTTTGCCATGACCGCGACCCGGGCGGCTACGGTGGGATGCAGAGTAGCGCCGCCACTACCACCCGACGGACCGCTAGCAACCACGGTGAATGATTGAGCGCCAAATGTGGACTGCCCCCCTTGATTATCATTGGCCACGAAGCTAATGGTATGGGCCCCAGGTATCAATCCCGTCAGGTCCGTGGTAAAAACCCAACCGGAAGAGTCATAACGACTGGAAGGGCCCGGATATCCGAGGTCATTGACGGCATGATTAGCCGCGTCTCCACGACTGTACCCCAGCGTGGCGTTCCCCGCAGTGTACCCGTCAATAAATACCTGCACCTTTGAGATTGGCGCGCCGTCTTCCTTGTCCAGCGCCCAGCCCGATGCGGTGAGACTCGTGCCACTTATGGTAACGGCGTCACAGTTCGCAACCGGCATAGTCGGATTGTCGCCAGTCCCTCCTCCGACAATAAATGAACGCGCGCCAAATTCGGACGTGGCGTCTTGGTTATCGTGCGCGACAAAGCGGATCGAGTGTGAGCCAGTGCCAAGGTCCGCTATATTTGAATTAAATTGCCAGCCACAATTATTATATCGGCTTGCAGGGCCCGGATAGCCGAGATTCTTCACCATATAGTCCGCAACATCGGTACGGAGGAAGCCGAGGTCTGCGTTTCCATAGGAGTTCCCGTCGATAAACACCTCTACTTTGGCGATGGGTGCTCCGTCTTCTTTGTCTACCGCCCAGCCTGATGCACTCAAAGTGGAGCCGTTAACGGTCACGCTGTCACACCACGCAAAGGGCGGTTCCAAAGTGAATGTTTGGCTGCCGAAATCGGTCGTACCTCCTTGGCTATCATGCGCCGTAAAACGGATAGAGTGGGCGCCGGCACTCAGAGCCGCTACACTTGCGCTGAACTGCCAGCCGCAATTGTCATAACGGCTAGAAGGACCGGGAAAACCAAGATTGCTCACTGCAAAATTGGCGACGTCAAGGCGCGAGTGCCCCAGCGAAGCATTTCCAAAAGATTTTCCGTCTACGAAAACTTCCACTTTTGCGATCGGCGCGCCGTCTTCTTTATCAAGCGCCCATCCCGACGCGGTCAGAGTCGAGCCGTTTACGGTCACGCTGTCACACCAGGGGTAAGGCGATTGCTGGCTGAATGCCTGGGAGCCAAAGGTCGTGGTTCCGCCCTGGCTATCATATGCCACGAAATGGATGGAATGGGAAGCGCCGCTGAGCCCGTCGATAGAGCAATTGAAAACCCAACCGCAAAGATCATACCGACTAGACGGTCCAGGGTATCCGAGCCCATTCACCGCATTGGCTGCCGCGTCGGAGCGCGAATAGCCGAGCGTGGCCGTTCCATATGATTTTCCATCAATGAAAGCTTCTACCTTTGCAATCGGTGCTCCGTCTTCTTCATCAAGCGCCCACCCCGACGCCGTAAGCGTGCTCCCTGTCTGAGTGACCGCGTCGCACACCGCGTAAGGCATGGTCGAGTTAGGCCCCGCACCACCCCCAGTGTCGTGCCCTGTCGGATTCGTAATACTATATTTTCCATCCAAGTATCCGCTCACTTTTCCCAACTCTGATTGCGATAGCGCATGATCGTAGACCAAGATTTCAGCAATATCCCCATTCAAGTATTCTCCAATTGGAGACGCTCCAACATAGAAAGGACTTGGCGTACCATACGAGATGGACCCAGATACCGCTGTGGTTCCGGTCAATTTTCCATTTATATATATATTTCCTGATTGCCCGTCATAGGTCGCGCTGACCAAACATACCTTTTCCAACATTTGCTTGGTACTTGAGACAGAGCTCAGTATTCCATCAACGCTCAGGTTCGCCGTCACTTCCCCGGTTGGATTGCTGGCCGTTAATAACCAGGAAGCCCACGGATCTGTCCAACCTGGGCTGTACGGCTGACTGATTATCCTAGAATAATTTCCGGGCGTCCTCCCTGCAGCTCGGTACACCGCCATGATTGTGATATTAGTCGGCTGGAATGCCGCCGCTGCTGCCCCAGCCAAATATTGTGATGATCCATTCAGCCTCACCACTGGTCTTCCATTCACCACATTGGCCTCGAAAGTCGGTTGATTTCCACTATTCAACTGGATAACATCGTTTCCGCTCCCAGACTGATCTAGCCAAGTTGATACACTGCCGGACGAGTTTGCGATAATCCCGCGGTCGGCCTTCAGCCATAGCTTTAGACCAGTCAGAGGCAACGTCCCAGCTGAATCTAGATACGTCGTGACTGGTGCCGATTCTACTCCCGCGGATATTCCAGCGTAATTATGGGCCGCAATGCGATAGGTGTAGGTGGTATTCGGGCTCAAATCACTATCAAAATAGCTCAGATCCGAATCCGATTCTGTGATTTTTATATAGTCGCCGGATCCCGTCTTACGCTCGACTGAATAGGTTACCCTACCGCCGTTGGTTAAGCCTTGGTTCCAAGTTACATTTATCTGCGTCGAGGAAACAGCTACGGCTTGCACTGCTGTGGGGGCACTCGGCGATGATATTCCCGGAATACTATATTTTCCGTTCAAATATATGCCTACCTTAGCCATCTCTGATTCCGAGAGCGCATGATCATAGACCAAAATTTCAGCAATGTCCCCATTCAGGTATTCTCCGACCGGTGACGCTCCAACGTAGAAACGATTTGATGAGCCGTAGGAGATGGGCCCAGACACCGCCGTCGTTCCGGTCAAACTTCCGTTTATATATATTTTGCTGATTTGCCCATCATAGGTCGTGCTGACCAAGCACACTTGGTCCAACATTTGCGTACTGCTTGAGACAGAGCCCGGCTTCCCATCAACGCTTAGATTTGCAGTCACTTCACCAATTGGATTGCTGGCGGTTAATAACCAGGAAGCCCACGGATCTGTCCAACTCGGGTCATATGGCTGACCGATTATCCTGGAATAATTCCCAGGGGTCCTCGCTGCAGCTCGGTACACCGCCATGATTGTGATATTCGTCGGCTGGAATGCCGCCGTTGTTACTCCAGTCAAATACTGCGACAATCCATTCAACCTCACCACTGGTCTTCCATTTACCACATCACTTTGCAAAGTCGGCTGGTTTCCTGGAGAAGACTGACTCACATCATTTCCATTCCCAGACTGATCCGACCATGCGCTAACGTTCCCCGCACCGTCTGCTGTTACCCCGACATCGGCCCTCAAATAGAGTTTCAGGCCCCCTAGGCTAAATAAAAAGTTATCACTGCCTTCACTCGAAACTCCTGGCCCCTGACTTTCCGCGGTGGTTTTGACCGCAGAAGCTGACGTTGGATTTATATCGGTACTGGCCGAGACGGTCGGCGTTAGCCCCGAAGGACTCGCTAACGCGAGAGCGCTCACGAAACTGGGCGCGAGAAAAGCCACTAAAGGCGAACGCGCCCAGAGGAAACGAAAAGCAGTTAGCCAATAACAGAATCGTGACGCTGCGACACGAATGCGTGAAAAAACGATGAGAGTCAGGTGATGCATAGCTGCAATGTTTATGTCCCTCGGAAGCAGCGGACACCGCCCCGCCCGCTCAAAAGAGCATCGAACGGCGACATCTCGCTGAGACAAGTTGCCGTTGACAACTAAATAATCCCACCATCGTTTAAGTCATTTTACTTCAACATTAACGGCCTTCTTTTGGCAATAACGGCCCAAGATTTATCGTCTCCTGGCCAAGCTTTGTACCTTCTCGTTGGATACTCATAACGATCCCTTGTGCCGTAAACCAAACTACCCGGCCAAGCTCCCAGGGAAAAAGTGGCAGGGCAGCCAAGTCAGTTATGCTACGGCGGGCAGAGACACTGCTGTACTATAATCTACTCATTCGAGTGACAATATATGTCGGAGCCCTACAATAAAGATCAGCCGCGACAGGCCGGAGGATCATGGTGAGTGACTCCTCGCTCCTCCCTATTTATCGATAGTGTAACCCTCCCCTGCGGCCAACGAATCTCCAAGATTGATTCTCGAGGTAGGCCGCCGCGTCACGCGAACCCATCGCCGCGGGACGCGTCGACCGACCTCGAGCCTGCTTTATATAATTGAGTGTGCTCGCGTCGGTTCGTTGGTATTGGCGAGCGGTGGCGTGGATGGCTGAATATATTTTCCATTTTTTCCACTCAGACCAACGATACGCCTTTGGGAACGTAGACGATCGTCGTGCCGGCAATCTTGTCGTGCCAGGATTGTTTGTCGTCGTCGAAGGCGACCCAGATGAAACCGAGGGCCGCGACGAAAAACGACAGATAAGCGCTGAGCGCGCGGACCACAGCCACGGACCAGTCGAGGGGGCGGTCGTCGACCCTCACCACTTTGAGTCCACAGATGATCCCACCCACGGTCGTTCCTTTTTTGGCCCAGAGGGCGATATGATAAACGGTGAAAAGGAGGAGAAACAGGTCACCCAGGTGGAGCACACCTGCGGCAATGCCCACCAGAATAGCATCGAGGCCAGATGCCGCCACGCGGATCCAAAATCCGGCGCGCGGCAGGCCGGCGGACGGGAGGGGCACCGTCAGCGGAGGCGGTGTGGCGCGGGGAAGAGCCTGCGCCGTTTCAACGCCGGCCAAGGGAGGCGGGGTCGCCGTCGCTCCGCCGAAAGGGGCGCTCGCCGCCGCTGCGAAGGCCTCGGCCGGCGCGGGCGGTGGCATGGGTGGAGGAACGGACGATGGCAGAGCGGAGGGAAAGGGCTCCCGCGACGCTGCGGCCCCGAGGCTCCGCACGGAGCGGTCGCGTCGCGTGGTGAGGATCAGGGTGTACACCGCCATCCCAAGGCCGAGGGTCGAGCCCAACATCCAGACCAACAGTCCGATCACCGGTATCGAGTAAAGCACTACAACGAGGAGTCCGCCGAAAAGGACCTCGACCGCGATGTGCGAAAGGCCCAGCGGCTTGGCCAAGCGGCGGCCGAGCCAGGCAAGAAAGGACGCCTTTCCGATAAGCAGCGCCGCCAGGACGGCAAAGAAGACCGCCGCCGCTCCGATCACGGTGATCAGCAGGACGAGCATCAGCGCGGGCGCGACCACCAGCGCGAGCAACGCAGCGGCGAAGGTCTTGAGCGGGCGCTGCTCCAGGGTCTCGACACAACGGTTCACCGTGGAGCCGAAGGCGACGGACAGGAGCAGATAAAAACCGACGAAACCGAAGGCGATGACCCAGGGCCAGAGTAGGTGGTGACCAGGCGTGAGAAGACGACCCTTCAAGATCGCTTGATGAAACCACAGTCCCAACGTGCCAAACATGGGCACGTGTTCGAGGAAGGCGACTTCGTTGATTTGCCCATGAATGATTGCGCCGGGAGCGCGATCAATCCGACCTCCGACACTCACGACTTCTCCGTCGACCTCCGCCTTGGGTCCGAGCCGAACGGTTCCGAAAACCGCCACCACTTCCCCGTTCACGTGGCCATTCACGAAGACGTCGCCCATCACCGCGACAACCCCATCTCCGACGTTTTTCTCGGCGGTGGCGTTGCCGAAAACCGCGACGACACCATCTCCCACGTCTTCCTGAGCTTGGCTGTTTCCGAAAACGGCCACCACCCCGTCTTTCACCGGCCCATCGGCCCGGGCATTGCCGAAAACCGCCACAACGCCGTCAGCCTCTTCGCCGGGCGCGAGGTGAGCATTGCCAAAGACGGTCGAGACCTCCTGGCGGTGGACGCCGTGAGTCACGGTGGGAATGCGAGGAGCAGACTTGGACTTCTCTTCCTGCTCGACCTCGACTTGAGCTTTCGCCCCTTCTTCGGCGGCAGGGACAGTGAGGTCGCGCAACCCATCGTTCGCCTTAGGCGGCTCCGAAACCGTGGGAGCCGCGGGGACAACGGGAGCGGTGGGAGCGGTGGGAGCGGTATCCACCGCGGGCGCGGACGGGGTTTTCTCCTCCTTCTCGGCTGTATCCGCTGAAGGAGGACGCACCTCGTCGGCCGGGGCGGACGAGGGTAAAGCGGTCGGGGGCGGAGGCGGGTCGGCGAAAAGCGGCAGACCGGCGAAAGCCAAAACCGCACCGAGAAGGAAAAAGTGGATACGTATCATTTTCATAACTACTAAAGCGAAGCGGGAAAGTTAACGGGATTGCCACAGCGTCCGGTAAGCGGTGGCTCCGGCGAGGAAGACGGTGGCGTAAAGCAGCGTGAGGGCGGCGATCCCGCCATAGAGCCAAACGTGGGGAATGAGGGCGAAAAGCTCGCCGCCCGCGGTGAGCAGGGCTCGAAAGGCGGTGCCTAGGGCGGAGAGATTTTCACTCGGGCGGGCCAGCATCCGAGCGATCAGCCCCAAGGAGGTGCCGCGCAGCAGCGTGATGCAGGCCACGATGGCCGTCGCACACACGGCGGCGGAGAGCAAAAGAAAGCTCCACCGAATGGCCGCCGGCCAATAAGCCCAGGAGCGATGCCACCAGGGCAGCGCGTCCCGACGCATGATCTCGGCCAACACGCGCGCCTCGAGCGCACTCGGCGCCTTGCGCGGCGGCAAACTGCGCAGGGCTTCGTGAATGGCTTTTTCGAGCTTGTCGGGGTTTGGATTCATACGGTGGGGGAAAAGGTTTCGTGCGAGGCTCCGCTCTGCAACAGAACCTGCGCCAGGGCGGCGCGGCCGCGGAGGATGTCCGTTTTCACTTTTGCGAGGGAGACGCGGAGGCGTTTCGCAATCTCGTCGTAGGGCAGATCTTCAAAATGATAGAGGACGAGGGGCACGCGTTGATGATCGGGAAGTTTTTCGAGGGCTCGCTCCACCCACGCGCGTCGCTCCGCGGTGGCGAGATTGCTCAACAGGCTTTCGGGCGACGCGAACTCCACTGGCTCCGGTTCTGGGTCGTGCGTATCGTCCGTCCGCACCAACTCGGAAAAGAATCTCCACCGTTTGCGATACCGCTGCAGGTGGTTGAGCGAGAGATTGGTCGCGACGGTCTTGAGCCAGCCACCCGCGGTGGGGCTGGACTGCAACATGTCGAAGCGCTCATACGCCTTCAGAAACACTTCCTGAGAAATATCCTCGGCCTGCGCTTCGTTCCCGAGCAAGCGAACCGCCGTCGAATAGACCATGTCCTGATAATTGCGCATAAACGTAGTGAAATCGACCGGGGTCATCAGCCCCGAGGGTTGGGTTTGCACTGTGGGAACATCGTTCATGCGCAGAACACGCAGCCCCCTACGGAAGTTGCAGCTATTTGCTTTTGAGCCCACGCCCGCCCGCGCGCGAGCCAGGAGTTGTCTTTCCACCTCCTGAAGCCTTTCCGTCGTAAGGGATAAGCTCCCCTCCCCCCCGTTTTGGCTCTTCCCCATCCAGAAAAACAAAACGGGCCTGTTCGCCAGAACGAACAGGCCCGAGTCGACAGTCAGCGGCCCGTGGCCGCTGAAGCTCCAAAATCTTACTTACAACACACGAGACACTCTCCGCGACAGGGAGTGGATACGCGTCGTTCCACAAATATTGCGCTTCTTTTTCCCTCGCTCAGCGCGGCTTGCGAAGGAAAGGGAACAGCCATTCTGGCAGGAGAAATCGCCCGCTTTCGCGCCTGACAGCGACCCGCGAACCTGTATCAGTCAACCTCCCCCTTGTATAAAATGATTCCTTCGTTTCGCACCAGCGCATGCTCGATTTTAGCCGTCGCCGCCCTCCTGGGAGGATGTACCTCAGTCGCCTACGACACGACCGGCGAGACCGTGGCGGTGTATCAATTTGGCGAATTCAAGATGCTGCTGAACACCACCGCCAGCAGGACGGTGAAAGCGGCGGAACGCGCGCTGCAGCAGCTCGACCTTTACCAGACCGCCAGCGAGGTGAAGCGTTTCGAAGCTCGTCTCACCGCTCGGGCCCGCAATGATCAGCGCGTCTTGGTCATCATCCAAGAAGTGAACAGCGCTCAGACGCTGGTTCGAATTCGCTGGGGAGAAGCCGGCCAGCTCACCGCCTCGCGCCGTCTCTTTGATACGATTGAAGCGAACCTCGGCAAGTAGGACCGAGGCGCAACGCTGCGAACGCGCGGCCGCAACTCGTCGGCCGAGCTGATGTGATAGAGCTGTGCCGGAAGACGCAGGGGCTCGTCGTCCAGGTGGCGTGCTCCCTCTCCGGACGCGCGCAATCGCATAGCGGCCGGCTGGTCCGTCCCAGCGTAGTTCGAAGGCAACTACAGCAGGCTGCCGCACCTTTCGTAACGAAGGCTGAGAGAGGCCTCTTGGAGCATTTTAACCAAAAGTCGTAGCCACTCTGAACGGTGATCGGTGTTCATTCGTGTGGACTCGAAGGGGATGACGCGTCCTCCGACGGCAGAGTCGCTCCAGCGCCGCAGGGACGCGCCGCTCCACCTCAGGCCCGCTTTGGTGTTAAAGGGCTCTCTCGCACCGTGCACTTTCGCGCCTTCGGACTTTCGTCTTTTCCCTCCGCCAGCTACGCTTCTCGCATGCCTCCTCTTGCGAATACCTCGGCGGAGTCCAGCACCCAGGAATTTCTGCCGGTCGATCTTGAATTAGAAACCGCCCTTCGGGTCGAGGGCGAGGCGCTCTTCGAGCGTATGCACGGCGCCCCTACACCTTCGATTTTTTCGAAGAAGGGAGCCTACGCTCGCCTGATGGAGTGGTCCATGACCGACCCAGCGTTCAAGACCCAGCTTTTCCGATTCGTCGACGTTCTCCCGTCCCTTCAATCCTCCGCCGAAATCATTCGCCACCTTCGCGAATACCTCGGCGATCGCGCGGTCGATCTCCACCCCGCGCTCAAGGCCGGCCTGGCCGCTTCCGGTTTTGCTCCGGGACTGGTCGCCAAACCGGTCAAAGCACAAATCACCTCGATGGCACGCGAGTTCGTCGCCGGGGAGTCGCCGGAAGACTTGGTCAAACGTCTCCTCGAAAACGCGGAAAAAGGCGTGGCCACCACGATCGATTTGCTCGGAGAAACCGTGGTCAGCGAGGCCGAAGCGGATGCGTTTCTGCAGCGCAACCTCGAGGTCCTCTCGACCGTATCCACCGCGCTGGCCAAAGCATCCGGGCCTGGCTTCAGCGATGTCGGGCCGCACGGGCCGCTGCCTCGTCTCAATCTCTCGATCAAGATTTCCGCGCTCACCCCAGACGTGAATCCGGCCGATCCCGCCGGTTCGGTTGAAGCGTTGAAAAAACGCCTGCGGCCCATCCTGCGGTGTGCGGCTGACCTCGGGGCTCTGATCAACTTCGATATGGAGAGCTACCGCTTCAAACCGGTCACGCTCGCTCTCTTCACTTCGATTTTGGAAGAAGAGGAATTCCGTCAGCGGCCTGCGGTGGGGATTGCGATTCAAGCCTACCTCCGCGACGCCGAAGCGGATTTGCAGGGACTGATCACCTGGGCCCGCAGTCGGACGCGGCTGATCACGGTGCGTTTGGTCAAGGGCGCTTACTGGGACTATGAAACCATTCTCGCTCGGCAGCGAAATTGGCCTGTCCCGGTTTGGGCGGAAAAAGCCGAGACCGATGCCAACTACGAAAAACTTTCCCTCCTCCTGCTCGAAGCCCGCGACGTGGTCTCCGCCGCCTTCGCCACGCACAACGTCCGCAGCTGCGCGCACGTCATCGCTCAAGCTCGCCGACTGGGAATCGAGCCGCGGACCTTTGAGTTTCAAGCCCTGTTCGGCATGGCGGACGATCTCAAGACGGCGTTGGTCGGCGCCGGGTATCGAGTGCGTGAATACTGCCCAATCGGCGACCTCCTTCCTGGGATGGCTTATCTGGTGCGGCGTCTCCTGGAGAACACGAGTAACGAGGGCTTTCTCCGGGCGAAGAATCTCGGCCAAGCGAGTCGCGAAGAATTGCTGGCCAACCCGGTGCAACGGCTGAGCGCGCGGAAATCCGAAGATCGAAACCCGAGGGCCGAAAACGGTTCGTCGGCAAAAATAAACGAGCGTTCTTCTTCGTCCTTCCAGCTTCGGCTTTCGGATCCCTTCCGCAACGCGCCCAATAGCGACTTTAGCCATCTCGCCGCCCGAGATAAGCTGCGCCTCGCACTCGTATCCACGTGCACCCGACATCCGGTCACGGTTCCGCTTACGATCGCGGGCAAAGTCGTATCGGGAGCGCGGGAACAGGTGGCCTCGATCAATCCGGCTCATCCTCAGCAAATTCTCGGTCACTGGAGTCGCGCGACCCTCGCCGATGCAGAGGCCGCGATCGCCGCAGCCCGAGTGGCGCAGCGGGATTGGGGTCGTCGGCCAGCGAGCGAGCGCGCGGAGATCTTTGACCGCGTTGGCGATCTTTTGGAAACGCGGCGCTTCGAGCTCTCCGCCCTCGAGATTTTGGAGGCGGGCAAACCTTGGCTCGAAGCCGACGCGGATGTCAGCGAGGCCATCGATTTCTGCCGCTTCTACGCCCGCGAAGCCCGGCGGTTGGGAGTCGCTCGTTTGACTCAATTCACCCCCGGAGAGGACAACCGAGAAACGGTGGTTCCGCGCGGGATCGGGGCCGTGATCGCCCCGTGGAACTTTCCGCTCGCCATCCTCTGCGGCATGACCGTCGCGGCCGCAGTCACCGGCAATGCGGTGATCATGAAACCCGCGGAGCAAACCTCGCTGCTGGCAAGCGCATTGATGCACGCCCTCACCGAGGCCGGGGTGCCGCCAGGCGTGATCACTTTGCTCACCGGCTTCGGCGAAGAAGTGGGAGCTCACCTCGTCGCCCACCCCGCGATCGACTTCGTCGCCTTCACCGGCTCACGCGCGGTCGGACTCAAGCTGTGGGAAACGGTGGCGCACACCTCCCCGGGACAACGCAACTTGAAGCGGGCGGTCTGCGAGATGGGCGGGAAAAACGCCTTGATCGTCGATGCGGATGCGGACTGGGACGAAGCGATTCCGGCTGTGCTGTATTCGGCTTTCGGATTCAGCGGCCAGAAATGCTCCGCGCTCTCGCGCCTGATCCTGCACGCCGACATTGCGGCTCCGTTCACCGAACGCCTGATCGCCGCGGCCGGCGCGCTTCGGGTCGGAAACCCGGCCGATCCCGCCACCGTGGTGGGACCGGTGATCGACGCAGCCGCGCTGCATAAAATCACCCGGATCATCGACCACGGGAAAAGCGAGGCGCGCCTCGCCTATCAAGCCACACTCCCGCCGGAGCTCGCGGCGACCGGCGGGTATTATGTCCCACCGACGATTTTCACCGAGGTGAAACCGAGTGCCTCAATCGCGCGTGAGGAAATTTTTGGCCCCGTCCTTTCCGTCTTCACCGCTCGAGATCTGGATGAAGCCTTCGCCTTGGCCAACGACAGCGAGTACGCCCTAACCGCGGGAATTTTTTCCCGCAGTCCCCAGGCCCTGGAGCGGGCGCGCGCCGAACTCAACGCCGGGAACATCTATCTCAATCGCGGAATCACCGGGGCGATCGTGGGTCGGCATCCATTCGGCGGATACGCAATGAGCGGCGGAGGCACCAAGGCCGGAGGCAGGGGTTACCTGGAAAATTTCGTTTTCCCTCGAGTCGTGAGCGAAAACACCCTTCGTCGCGGCTTCGCTCCTCCTGAAGCCGGCGGGGAGTGACGCGTTATCGGCCGGCTCTCGCTTTATTTCAAATGAGCCGGCGGGGCGGTTCCGCAGGCGAGCGTAGGGCGGGCGGTCAAAAATCTGGAGCCGCTCTCGATTTCCATCGGAGCAGAAACGGCTAACCCGGTGGAGGGAGCGCCCGGCTCTGGACGGGCTTTTACGTTCACTGGCCCGGACGGAGCCGGGCGCTCCAAAAATCAATTCTAGGGAATAGATTGAATTGAAATGCGCTAGGCCCAGAGCCGCTCAGGGTAAGCTCCCGCCGCGACCAGCGCTTGAATCGAGGCCACCACGGTCGGTTTGTCTTCCCGGTAGGTCACGCCGAACCACTGGCTCTCAGTCGGCAGGACCTGGACCTGAAGCTCTCCGCGTGCGATCAAATTGGATACCGCGGCGGGCAAATAAAATTCCGCCTTGGTCGGTGCGGCCGGCAGAGCGTCGCGCAGGAAAGCCGCGAACTCCCGGTCCAACTGCGGGAAAATCGCCGGCGTGAAGCCCCAGCAATTCATCGAGACGATCGTCTGAGGGCTGAGGCTTCCTCCTGGTTGCGTATCGGCCGGAACGATACCGGTCCGCTCGGTCACGGAAAGCAGCCGCCCTCCGGAATCGGCCCGGCAAATCCCACGAGAAACCGCTCCGGCCTCGGAGAGCGTATTGCCGAGGCGAAAGCCAACCATCGCGGCTTCGGTCGCGTTCGCGCGCGAGAGGAAATTCCCCAACTGGCGAAACGAATCGGCTCCGTAAAAATCATCGGCGTTGATGACCGCAAACGGCTCACCCACCTTCTCACGGGCGCACCAGGTCGCATGCCCCGTTCCCCACGGTTTCTCGCGCCCCGCGGGCGCAGTGATGCCGGGCGGCAAAGCGTCAAGTGATTGGAAAACAAAGTCCACCTCGATGCGGCCGACGTATTTCGAAGCGACGCGTTCGCGGAAGACCGCTTCAAAATCCCGCCGGATCACAAAAACCACTCGCCCAAAACCGGCGCGCAACGCGTCGAAGACCGAGTAGTCGAGCATCGTCTCGCCGGACGGACCGACCGGATCGATTTGCTTCAGCCCGCCATAGCGAGAACCCATGCCGGCAGCCAGGACGAGGAGAGAGTGCATCTGGGGCAGAAAAAGGGATAGTTCAGCGGGGCGCAAACCTCGGTGGGCCGAATTAAGCGGAGAAGTTCGTAATCAGAAGTGAGCAGTGGGTAGAGACCGACTTGCTGTATCGAAATGGGCATTACGCATTTCCAACTTCTAAATTCAAATGCCGCCCTTTGGGCAAAAGAAAACCGGCCGGAAATGACTCCGGCCGGCTTGGTGCTGGACTCTAACCTAAGCGGAACCTGGATGTTCTATACATCCTTGAAAAATCGGTCTTCGTTTGCGGGAGCGGCGTGCCCGTTGCGGTTGGGAATGGCGCCAATTTCCGTCCTCGGCGGAGCTACACGGCCATTGCTCTGAACCACGCTGCGGCTTCGTGCCGCCGGGGTTCGCGCCGGACGGGGTTGACGAACCGGGGCTGGAGCGACGTAGGCCGTCGCGTCGGCGGTAAAAGTCGGGTCCTCCGGATCGCCTTGCGTCGTACCGCTGACCATCAAGGTGAGCTCATCGATCACACCTTTCAGCTGCACTGCTTGGTTATTCAACTCGGCCGCGGCGGCGCTGGTTTGCTGCGCGGTCGCGGCATTCGCCTGGGTGACGCTGTCCATATCGGAGACGGCCCGCGTGACTTGGTCGATCCCCTGACTTTGCTCCTGCGAAGCGACCGCGATCTCGGCGATCAGCTCGTCGACTTGACGGGCCTTGGCCGTGATCTCGTCGAGGCTCTTGGCCACTTTCTCGGAAATTTTCGCACCTTGCTCGCTCTTCGCGGTGGCGTCGGAGATTTTTTGCGCGGTTTCCCGCGCGGCCTGGACGCTTCGTTGAGCAAGTGAACGTACTTCGTCTGCAACTACAGCGAAGCCGAGGCCCGCCTCACCTGCCCGGGCGGCTTCCACCGCGGCATTGAGCGCAAGCAAATTGGTTTGGAACGCGATCTCGTCGATCGTCTTGATGATTTTCGAAATTTCCGAGCTCGAAGCCTGAATCGCGCTCATCGCCGACTTCATCTGCTTCATGTCCTCGGCTCCGACGTCGGCCGCGGCGCGCGTCTGATTGGCGAGGGCCTTGGCCGCCTGGGCATTCTCCGCATTCTTCCGCGTCATCCCTGCCATCTCCTCGAGCGAGGCCGAACTTTCCTCGAGCGAGGCGGCTTGGCGAGAGGAGCCGTCCGCCATGGTTTGGCTGGCCGACGTGACTTGACTGGCGGCGGCGGAGGTATGCTCGGCTCCGACGGTCAGACGCTTGGTCAAACCGGCGATGGGTCCCGTGACACTGCGCACGATGAGCCAGGCGAAAATGATTCCTGTCACCACTCCGCCGATACTCAGGCCCAAGACTCGGCGTTCGTTCATCCGTTGGTCGTCGCGCGCCTTTTCATCGATCCCTTCCTGGAGTTCGCTCAATTTTGTGCGAACAGCCGAGATCTTCTGGGTGAAGAGTGGGGCCAGGCGGTCCAAGTCGTCTTTCACCACCGCCGAGCGGGCGCCTGAAGCAGCAACCACACGCTCAAATCCGTCGAGGTAGGAGGCAGAGTTTTCTTGAATTTGTTTGAGCAGTTTGGCTTTGGCCGGGTCGGCCAGGCTGGCATCGAGCGCCTCGGCTTCCTTCAACTCCTTTTCCATCGCAGCGACCTGTTTGTTCAGAGAGCCAAATGAATCGCGAACCTTCGTGGCATTCGCGGCGTCGTGGTTGAGGAGGAAATTGTTCACCGAGGCCAAGCCCTCGAAGAAATTCTGCAGCGCGTTTGAGGTCTTGAACGACGCGCTTTGATCTCCGCTTTGACGAGCCGCGACCAGCATGCCCTTGAGCGCTTCGCCGATCGCGGAGGCGCGAACATCGAGCGTATTGGCGACTTCCTGCTGACGCTGACGGAGAAGATCGATCGTCTTCTGAAAAGCCGCCCCGTAGTCGTTCAACAATTTCTTGGCGTCCTCCAGATCTTTGGCCCGAGTCGGGTCGGTGATCAACTGAGCGGCCCGCGCGATCACCGTATCCAAATTCTTCTTATTCTGGGTGAACGTCGCCACGCTCTCCTCGCTCCCCGTGACGAGAAATTCATTGGCGCTCATCCGCAACGAGAGCATGGAACTCTCGAGTTTAGCCGCGATATTGGTTTCGGCCGTGCTCTCGGAGTATTGCTTCAGCCGTTGCCCCGCCATTCCTAGAGCGAAATAAGCGAGGGCTGCCACCGCGGCGAAAAGGAAGAAGACCAGGGTAAAGCCTGAGACGATTTTTCGACCGATGGTGCGGGTAAGCGAAGAGAATTTCACGAGGAAGCCGACGGAGCGGATACGGAATTAGGAGGCATCGTCTACGTTGAAACGTAGCGGGACGGTGACGCGGACCTTGACGGTATTTCCGTCTTTTTTGGCCGGCTTGAACTTCCAGTTTTTAACGGCGTCGAGCGCCGGCTTTTCAAATTCAGGATTGGAAGATTTCGCGACCGAGCTGGCGATAATCATCCCTTTTTCATCGATCACCAGGACCACCGCGACTAAGCCGGAAACTCCCTCACGCTTCAACGAGTCGGGGTAACGCGGGGGCGGGGTTTTGATCGGAACCGGGTTTTCATCCACTTTGGTGTAGATCGTCTCATCGCCTTCCGCCCAAGCGGGAGCGCCCGCTATGCCGAGCAGCACGAAGAGGAAAATAAGACACCGCAGAAATCTCATGAAGGGAGCGTTACTCGTCCTCAATCGGCTTGGTTGAGTAACACTTGAGCCGCTTCTCCAGCTTTTTTGTCCCGGAGCAATCCCGTTAGTGGTTCGTATTAGGTGCATTTACGTTGAGTAGTTGAAACGCGGAGACTGAAGATTGTGAGGTTTCTGGCCGTCATAACTTCTTTCTAAGGAGACGGTTGTAATTACGCCTGCTAGCTACCTTAAAACCAACCTCAGGGCCGATCTCGCCTCTAAGGAGTTTGCCCTAGAGCGGGCCGCCTCTTGCTGTAAGTCTATAAGTGATACAGGAGGCAAGACGGAAGCCGCGCTTGGAGCAAAAACCTGGCGAGAGGAAGCGCATCCTTGTCGCCTTCCGCGATCTTCGTCTCTTCTCCTCGTTTTTCCGTCCCATGAAATCTCGTCGACGTTCGTCTCATCAAAACAAGGCTGCGGCCCCAGACGTGGACGACAGAACCCCGGCCCAGACCGCAGCTCCGTCCTCGCCAACCCGCCCGGCCGCTGCATCGCTCCGCAGCGGCTCCCCCAAAAAACCGCCGGCGGCTCCGTCGGCGAGCGCGGTGCCGCCGGTTGTTGGATTCGACCGGCCGCTAGCATCTCGATCGGTTCTGATTGGTCCGCGTCGGCAGAAACGGATCGACCTCTGCGTGGCCGAGGGGGACATCACGGAAGTCAACGCCCGTGCTATCATGCTGGGCCTGTTTCGCGAGGTGGCACCCGGCGGGGCCGCGCTCGCCCTGGACCAACGGCTCGACGGAGCCATCGCCGAATTCGTCAACCGGCGGATGTTTTCGGGAAATGTGGGTGAACTTTTTATTCTCCCTACCGGGCGCCATCCCATCCAAGCCGACTATATCTTCTTCGCCGGGCTGGGATCCTTTGACCATTTCAACCTGGAGGTGCTGCAGCTCGTCGCCGAAAACACGATACGCACGCTCATCCGCACCAACGTCGAAGACTTCGCCACCGTGCTGTTGGGCAGCGGCACTGGGATGGAGACGATCGATTCCCTGCGCTACCTCTTGGAAGGCTTTGTCAAAGGTATCCGCGATGTGGATAACAGCGGTGGAGTGCGCCGCATCACCTTCTGTGTCCGCGATCCTGAACGGTGTCGCGAGGTGGCGACGGAGCTCTTGCGTCTGGTCGGAACCGAGCTCTTCACCGACATCGAGGTGACCTTGGAGACAAAGGTTCTTCCCACCACGATCGTCCGCGATCCCAACAAAGCCAGTGAACCGGTGCCAGTTTACCGCGAACCGGCCTACCTCATCGTCCGCCAGGAAGGCGGGGCCAAGGACACACTGATCTTCCGCTCCTCCCTGCTTACCGCGGGGGCCAAGGCCGCGGTCATCACCGGCGAACACCGCGTTTCGGCCAAAAGTCTCAGTCAACAACTCTCCGTTCTCGGCACGGGCAACTTCCGACCGGCCCAGATGAACGGCTTCGGGGATGCGCTGGCAAAAGAGCTTTTGGCCGAAGAGGTCCTGGCGGTGCTTCCCCTCGTCGCGGACCTCCCGCTGGTCATCGTGCACGACGCTGCGTCCGGCCGGATTCCCTGGGAGCTTTTGCGCATCGCAGGGCGGACGCCGGTCCTCGAAAACGGCGTCTCTCGGCGTTATCTCGCCGACAATCTTTCGGTCGCAAAGTGGCTCGAGGCTCGACGGGAAAACCCGAAGTTGAAAATGCTGCTCGTGGTGAATCCGAATCGCGGCGAGCGCATGAGCCTCGCTGGCGCCGAAGAGGAAGGCGACCGGATCCAAAGCCTCTTCGCAACCGATCCGTCGATCGACATCACCCTGCGCGCGGGCCCCGACGCCACGCGGCCGAGGTTGATGGAAGACTTCCGCTCTGGAGCGTATGATCTCGTCCACTACGCGGGCCACGCTTACTTCGACCCGCAGGAACCGGCGCGCAGCGGAATCCTTTGCCACGGCGGCGACGTGCTGAGTGGGGCGGATCTCGCGGGTTTGGGCAACCTGCCGAATCTGGTCGTGTTCAATGCCTGCGAGTCCGCGCGCGTCCGCTCCGCCTCGGCCAAGGGAAAAACCGCCGACCTGACCGGCCAACTGGAGAAATCGACCGGGATGGCGGAATCCTTTCTCCGTGGAGGGGTGGCGAACTACGTCGGCACGTATTGGTCAGTTGGAGACGGCGCGGCCGTGACCTTCGCCACCACTTTTTATCCCGCCCTTCTGCGCGGCGAAACCGTCGGAGCCGCACTCCTCGCCGCCCGTCGCGAGGTCAAATCAAAGGAGTCGACGGTCGATTGGGCCGACTACATTCACTACGGAAATCAGAACTTCGTGCTGAAAAGCCGCCCGCCAGCGGCGGCTCCACAGCCCGGAAGCCGGACCGCTATGTAACGGAGGCACTCCGCGTCGGTGAACGCCTCTCACGGCAGAGTTCAGGAGGTATTACCTATTTAACTACTTCGACGCGAGCGACCAGGGATTCATTTCCACAGCAGGTCGGCGATGGCGTGCCGATCATCCGTCCAATCCACTTCGGTGGCCTCCTCGGGGAAAACCACTTGGTAGTCGTAGTCGCTCCGCTTCATTTGCTCCATGATCCAGGCGTCGACATCTTTGTCCTGACTTTTTCGATACACCAAGACGTACTTGGTCTTCGCCGCCTGCTCCGCCTTGCTGGCCAACTCGTTCGGGGTCGCGGTCAGATTGCGCACCGACAGGCCAAGGTGCCGGGCACTGGACGCGATGACGGGCAGGAGATCGATGTAGCGATTGGAAATGTGGAAGAGCACCACGCCTTCCTCTCGCATCGCATTCATGTACTCCTGCATCGCCTCACGAGTCAAAAGATGCAGCGGTACATAGTCGCCGGAAAAAGCATCGACCACCAGGACGTCGAATTTTTCCTTCGCGGTGCGCACCCCAATTCGGCCGTCCATCAAGCGCACATCGACCGTCCCCTCGGCGTCTTTGAGGAAGGTGAAGTCATTCCGCGCGACTTGGAGCGCGAGGGGATTGATGTCCCAGAAGATGACTTTGTCCGCCCGACGCCCATAGGTGGCGAGCGTGCCCGTTCCCAGCCCAATCACCCCTAGGTTGATCGAGGGAAACTTCTGCTGCATCGCCCCGATGACCATCCCGCCGCCTCCGCCCCGGGTGTAGTAGGTCGTGGGCGTGTCCTTCAACTTAGGGTCGTGGAGCTGGACGCCATGCAGGGTGGTTTCGTTGTTCGCGGAGATATAGGCGGGCGTATCGACCACGACGATCGTGCTGTAATAATTTCTTAGATACTTCATCTTGGTCACCCGCAACTGGTGTTCGTCGATCAGTTTGTCGGCCGCGAACCAAGCCGCCGGGCCAAAGGCCATGAGGATGAACGCGAGACGTTCGAACCAACCCCGGCGAGAGACCAGACCCAATCCGACCGTGATCGCGATGCAGAAGGCGGCGAGCGGGAATTCGAAGTTGCGATGAAACACCAGCGGGGCGCCGACACTGGCGAACAGACCGGCCATCACGCCCGCGACCGCCACCATCAAATAGAAAAAAGAGAAACGCCGCGCCGGCCGAAGCTGATACAAAAAGCCGTGGCCACTCAGCGTTCCCGCGGCGATCACGCTGGCCAGCCAGACCCGCGGCCAGTGATTCAGCACGGTGTCGGAAATGCCCTTGGTCGACATGTATCCAAAAAGAGCTAACCCAAAAGCCGAGAGCGTGAGGAGCGTGACCCACGGACGCCACCAGCCCGAAAACGTGAGGGTAAAACTCAGCAGATACATCCCGAGCGGGAGCAGCCAGGCCAAGGGATTCGAGCCAATCTCCGCACTCAGGATCCGGACCGCTCCTAACATCAGAGTGCAGGTGCTGAACGCGATCAGGATCCAGAGCAGCACGCGACGCACCGGAATTTCCTCCACTTCGACCGCAGGCATCACCGCCGGGCCCGCCCCTTCTCCGCCCCGCTTTTTCTCCATCAGGACCAACCCCACTGCGCCGGCCACCAGGATGCCCAACAAAATTCGAACATAATGGACCTGAAGACTGAGCCCGAAGAACGGCTCGATCGCGAAAGGATAAGCGAGCAAAGCGAGCAAGCTTCCCAGGTTGGAGATGCCATACAACGAATACGGCACGCGTCCATCGCGCTCGCGTATCCATCCTTGCAGGACAATGCCGATGCTGGTGGTGAGGAGCAGCGTCGGCAAGAGAGACAAGGTCAGGCCGACGAGGATGGCTGGCCACTCGGCGAGGAGGTGAAAATCCCAAGGCGGCAACTTGGCTGTGATCGGCGAGAGGATCGCCAAACCCAAAAGGACCCCGAGAGCGCGAGGTCGAGTTTGCCGCAAAAGCCAAGAGGCCAATGCGTATCCACCGAGCAATGCGGCTTGGAAAAAGAGCGAAATCGTCATCCACGTTCCGGCGGTTCCGCCGTAACGGGGCATCAGCTCCTTGCCGACAATAGGCTGAAGCAGAAAGGTGAGAAACGCGGCGGTCGGAACGACCAGATAGACCAGGATTCTAAAGAGCCATTGCATGCGGGGCGATGGGCCGGAGGAAACCTCGTTTCGCCACGAACGCCAGTCAGCAGGCACTAATCTCGTTCTCGCCTCTCTGAAGAAATTTTCTCGTCGAGTGGGTCGGGCTTGCATCGTCCCACGCTCCCGCGGGAAAGTCGTCGGTGCTCGTCCCGCGAAGGCGAGCGGTCCGCGGATTTATCAAACGCTATTTGTGGATGGCGAGCAGCTCGACCTCAAAAATCAGCGTGGCACTGCGGGGAATCTTCGGCGGCTGCCCCCGCGATCCGTAGCCGAGCTCGTAAGGAACAATCAAAATCCGTTTCTCGCCCGCGCGCATGAGCTGGAGTCCTTCTTCCCAACCATCGATGACAAAACCGCGACCGAGTCGGAAAGAAAAGGGATGAGTGGGATCGAGGGCTCGATCGAAAACTTTTCCGTCGAGCAATTTTCCCGTGTACAGAACATCAACCGTGTCGCCAGGCTTGGCGAGATCCCCCTGTCCTTCCTTGAGCAGGACGGTGCGGAGGCTGGTGGAGGTCCTTTTTGCGGTCGGCCAATTTTTCTCTACGATTTCAAGGTCGTCTGGCGGAAGTTTCTCCCGTTGCGCGTGAGCCAATGCCGGAGACAAAAGGAGCAGACAAAAGAGGATCAGGCGGGTAAAGGGCATGATCTTGAATCGTGCAATCCGGCGACCGTTGCGCAACACTGAAGCCGCTGGAACGCAACCCGCCGGGCCGAGGGGCTGAGGTGGAAAACCTCTAGCCGTGCGACTTCAACGCCGGATGAACCGCGATCCTCTTCAAGGCCCGGTTCAGCAACGTAGTCCCCGGTTCGATACGGTGCCAAGGCGAGGCGCCGGAAGGATGAGGCAGCGGAATCACGTCGACCCGGCGGCCCTCGAAGGTGACCTCATAGGACTGGCCGATAATTTCGGTGAGCGGCGCCAAGGGCAGAAATCGACCGATGGCCAACTTGCCCACGGGAAGGATCAATTCGGGTTTCAGGAGAGTGAACTCGCGTTGAAGCCATTGGCTGCAATTGGCCACTTCGCCAGGGTCCGGAACGCGATCTCCGCCGGTCGGGTTCTTGCCCGGAAAACAACGGCACACCGCCGCGAAATAAAATCGATTCCTGGTTTCCTCCTCGGTCCAGCCCAACGCCGCGTTGAACCATTTGAAAAGAGTCTTTCCCGCCGTCCAAGCAAAGGGTCGCCCGAGCTGAGGCTCTTTGTCTCCAGGAGCCTGCCCCACCAGGATGACGCGGCTTTGGACGGGCCGCCCGACCACGACCGGCTTGTGCATCCGCGGGCAGCGGGTGCAGGCCCGGAGCTCGGCGAGGTGCGTTTCAAGCGCTGAAGCCATTCGTGTCACCAAGCAGGAGGCGTGTGGCCGAAGTGCAAGCCGCCATCCCGAATCGCGGCCTCGGCGCCCTTACCTTTGCGCAACGCGATCATCTCCGCACCGGCGAGGAAAATCGGGCCGTATCCATGAGCAGCATACACACTGACCGGCCGGTAGAGGTAGAACATCGGGTCCCATCCCATGCCCGTACCGACGCATGTCCCCTCGACCTGTCCGTGTGTATTCACTTTTTGGGCGACCGCATTCCAGCCGAGCGAGACCATCGGTCCATAGGCCAATGAATCGATCCAGCCGCGGTTGATCGCCCGGGCAATGGCGAAAACGTACATCGCGCTCCCCGAGGTTTCGGCGTACGATTCGGGCCGGTCGAGAAGCTGATGCCAGAGTCCGTCCGCCCCCTGCACCGCCGCGAGTCCGCGCACGTGCGCGCGAAGGATCTCCAGGATTTTGGGCCGAGCCGGATGATCCTCAGGCAAAACGTCCAGCAGCTCGACCGCAGCCATGATGGCCCAGCCATTCGCTCGCGCCCAATGAAAAGCAGGGTGATCGCTCATCCCCTCGACCCAGCCATGCATGTAGAGTTTCTTTTCCGGAACGAACATGCGTTGGTTGAACTGAATGATCTGCTTCGCCGCGTCATCGAAGTAACTCGGATCATGGGTCAGTTTTCCCATCTGCGCGAGGGCCGGAACGCTCATGTAGAGATCGTCGAGCCAAAGCGAGTTGGCGAGCGGCCGGTTGCGGGCCAGCGTTCCGTCGGCCAACCGCATCTGGGCCTTGCTGATGAAGGCGATGAAGTTGTCGATCCACGGGCGCAACTCGGTCGAGGCTCCGGAACGCTGGGCCTTGATCATGGCGGCACACATCGCTCCGCAGTCGTCGAGCGACCTCGGGGCCAACACCGGCCGCAGTTGACTGCGGCGCATCTCAATCGGCTCGGTCGGAAGCGTGGCTGCCTCGCCCTGCGCTTTGGCATGGGCCGCCAGCTTAGCGATCAGGTCGAGCCGGCGAGCCGCGTAGTCACGGTACCGTGAGTCGCCGGTGATTTCTGAAGCGAGCAACATGCCCGCATAGGTCACACCCCACTCGTAACTGACGAGGCGGAAATCGTCGGACTGGATCGCAACGCGCGGAGGCAGCCGAGAAAGATCGGGGACCGGTTGCTTCGTGTCCGCATTCTGAATACGTATGGGCGTGGCGGTCTCGAGGTAGCCGTGGACTCGGCGAAGAATGGCTTCGATCTGTTCGACCGACGCGGGCGGATAGGGCGTCGGGTAGTTGATCGGATTTCGATTGGGCCTGAGTCCCTCACCGCTCCGCTCCTCGGAAGCAGCGGTCGCCGGACCAGAATCTTTATCGGCCGCCGGGGCGCGGACGGATGAGAAACAACCGACGAGGATCCAAGCAGCGAAATGAACCAAGACCGGGACACCAGCAAAAGAGCGAACAAACATGGGGGTACTGAGAGTTTGTCTTACAAAGGCTCTGCTGAAGTGAGACGGCAAGCGCGCCTCTGTCCCCGCCCCGGTTCTCGGAGTCAACCAGTCCGGCCCGCTCGTAGTGAAACTCCTCCTACAGCAACAGCACTCTCCGCCGGTCGCTTTTCCGGAGGCACCAGGGCGATCCCCGCGATAAAAGGACTGCCCACCAGAGTTGATGGTGGAGCGCCTGGCTCCATTCGGGCTTTAGCCTCCAGTCCACCCCGCATAGAGCCGCGCCGTCCAATCCCTCGGGTTAGCTGCTCCGCCTCCGTTGGGAAATCGGGTGGCTGCTCCCGATTTTTGACCGTTCCAGCCCGGTTTTATTAAGTGCCCTAGCCTTTTGGATACAAAAAAGGACGAAGCGAAAAGCTTCGTCCTGGAAAGGATCGACTCGTTAGGAGGTCGACTTAGTAGCGACGATCGCCGCCACGGCCACCACCACCGCCGCCGCCGAAGCCGCCACGGCGTTCGCCGCCGCCGCCACCGAAGCCACGGCCGCCGCCACCACCACCGCCGCCTCCAAAGGAGCGACCGCCGCCGGCGCCTTCTTCCTTCGGACGAGCTTCATTGACCGTCAGGGTACGGCCGCCGAGATCGGCGCCATTCATCTTTTCCGCTGCGGTCTTCGCCTCTTCAGGCGTGCCCATGGTGACGAACGCAAAACCGCGAGGGCGGTTGGTCATCTTATCCATGGCAATGTATACGTCGGAAACCGTGCCGTACTGACCGAAAGCCGAGCGGAGCTCGTCTTCGGACGTTTTGAAGGACATGTTACCCACGTAGAGTTTCGAATTACTCATTATCAGATTTCGTAGATCCAGCGTAGCTTCCAGTCCGTTCCCGACCATCGGGTTTCGAAATCATCATGTGAACTCCAAAGCTCGCCTGACGACTCACCAGTTCCTGTCACCTAACTTTCTCTAACGAGTGCCGGGAGCAGAGACAATTGACGTATAAAAGCAAGGGCAAACTTGCTACCAAAACACGCAACGCCTTGAAGCAAGCTGTTTACCGGATTTTTCACCGAGTTCCAAATCACCGAAAAATAACTCTCCCGGCCGGTATTGATGACTGAAAAAACGGCAAAGATTGTCACCGCTCAGGACTTCGTGGGCCCGCGAAATATCATCCTGCTCCGCCCGCGGATTCCCTGTCGGAGGTTGATGAATCCATGGATTGGATACGGGCAGCTCTTCAACCAAAGAGCTTATCGATCGTCCGCCGCTCGCGCTTGGTCGGCCGGCCCGATCCTTTTTCGCGGGAGAGCAATTGTTGGACGCGATTTTCTCGCGCTTTTTGGAATTCTTCCGGCGCGGTCTGATCTTCGCAATAACCCGCAACCAGTTTGGCGCCGACGCGGCTCGATGGCGCGCCCAAGACCCGAAGGGTTCGCGTGATCAGGCCCTGCTGAACTTTCACCACTTCGCCCACGTGGATGTCACGGGCAGGCTTGGCGGGCTGGCCATTGATTTCAACCGTCCCGGCCCGACACGCATCGGTGGCCAAACTGCGGGTCTTGAAAATCCGCACCGCCCAAAGCCATTTATCCAAACGCTCAATCGTCGGCCGCGTGGCCGAGGGAGCGGCGGCCGCGAGCTCTGCGAGCGCGCGGCCATCCAAAGCTGATTCAATTGGGTTCAACTATTTTTTCTTGGGCGTGGGTCCGAGCTCGTTGCGCATCCAGTCGTCGAGCATGTGCTTTTCGTAACGCAGTGGGTCAGACGAATTGAAGGTGGCCGAAAGATTCATCTGAAAATTCAAATCCGAAAGATCAGCCTTCCCTTCTTTCACCACCGCATCCTGAGCGTCGGTGATACGATAAGTGAACTTCAGACGCGGGATATAAATGTCCTTGATGATACGCACGTCTGAGGCGCTCGGTCCCCGCCAGGGCTCGAAGTCGCCTGCCATATCGATATCCGTAAAGGTGATACTGAGCTTTTGCCCCTCGGGTAAACGCCGAGTCGCGTTTCGTTGAAGGTATTCGCGGAAGGAGTCCATATAGGCCTCTCTTCCTTTGTCGGTGGCCATGTAGGAATCCTTCAGGTCGGTGAAGTTTTCGGGATGGTCAAACAGGACCTCGACTCGGGCCGCATCGCCAGTGCCCTTCGTGTCCGCCGCATGAACGAGCGTAGCAAACGTGAGTGCCGCGCCCAATAAAAGAGAAAGCCGGGTTTTCATAAATTGGGTATGTCCCTTAGTGTGACGTACCCTACCACAAAATGTTTCATTTACTAGTCGCAGCGCAGGGTCGACGCGACCGCCAGAAGAACAGACCCGTTGCTCGCTAGGGAGCACACCTCATGGAATGGTAGATCCTAGAGCGGATCAGAACGACTGGCCCCTCACTGTTTAAGAATGAAAACCCGAAGGCACCCTGAGAGTGGCTCAAAGCGCCGTGCTTTAAGAAGCGAGCCTTTAAAGCGTTGATTTCTTGTTCACTCCAGGAGCGCCATCGCGAACCAGATCATCGCCGCTTGTCCGTGCAGGTCGCCGGTTCGTTTTTCTCGTTCCAGGTAATATTGCTCGCTGTGACCCTTGTTGGTTCCGATGCAGACATCGCGAACATTGGCTTGAGCGTCGAGGTAGTTGACCAGCCCCAACCAGGCACTGCGTGCCGCGGGCGCGTAGGTCTCCTCGTCGAGCCAGCCGTCCTTCACCCCGCGGACCATGGAAAAAGCGAACATCGCACTGCCGGACGTTTCCGGCCAGGCTGCGGGTTTGTCGATCAGCTGCCGCCACAGGCCATCGCTCGCTTGATCTTTTCTCAGCTCCGCCAGCATCTTCTGGGCGCCCGCCACGATCCGCGCGCGCTGCGGGTGATCCGCGGGCAGGGAATGCAAGAGTTCGGCCGCGCCCGCTGCGATCCAACCATTGCCGCGCCCCCAATAATACGGCGAGTCGGGCGCATGGAAAAAGAGGCCGTTGGGTTGCTGCAGTTTCTCCAAATATTTTGCCATCGTGATGGCCGCGCGATCGAGGTACTTCGGATCGTCCGTCGCTCGAAAGGCCTGCACTTGGAGCGCGGTGATCATGTACATGTCGTCGATCCAGTAACGCGCTTGCCGGGTCACCCCGTCCGGCGTGGGATTGCTCCACTGGCCATCGGCTAAACCTCGGCCCAAGTCCAAATACTTCGCCTGTTTGGTCAGGCGATAAAGTTCAAAGGGAACGATGCCAAAGACATTGTGATCCACATGCGGACGACGATCGATCCGGCTGGCCCCTTCTTGGGTGAGAAAGGTATCGAATTTGTGGACGAGCCGCTCTTCGAGGTCCCGGTCCGCAATTAAACGCGAAACCTGGAGCGCGCCGTACCAGGTGCACGCTTCTGGGTAAATCACGGTCTGACGGGTATCCGTGTTCTCGAATTGAAAGGGGCGAGAAAGCCAGTTCTCCGCCAGGCGTTTTCCTACCTCTGCAGGCGAAGTGTGCACCGGCCAATCACGAAAGGCCGCAGGCTGAACCGCTCCCATCCACAAGCCCGACAAAATCCAAATCACAGCCAGAAATGTGAGGCGGGAAACAGACCTAAGCGGAGTCAGCATGGGAGGTAGAATCGGTCGGCGGACGGAAGAAGGGGCCAAGACGGCCCGCCCGAGCGCGGCGGGCGGCAAGCTGTCTCAAGCATTCCACTACACAACAAACACTGTAGTTGACACATCGATACAGGAGGATAGGCGCAGATTGAGGCGAAATCGGCCGCTCGCCCTACCAGGGATAAGAAAGCGAAGGACCTGACGGGGAGAAGGCATGACGCGAAGCCGGAGAGGCTCCGAAAAAGCAAGACGCCTCAACCTCCTCGGTAGATTCTCTTCCTGCCACTATTTTCACAACGGACTGTTCGAATCGGGAAAATAATCCGATCGCCGGCGCACCGACATTCAGTGTAGTTGAAATTCAACTGCGTTTAATCCCTATATCCCATGAGCCTCCCCCCACCCACGCACGCCGGAGCAATTCTCGACCCATCCGCCCTCGACCGGCTCGCTTTGATCGGTGGGGTGACGGGCTGAACCCGTAAAACTGACGGACCGAAACTGGGCTGGGGCGGGAGCAAAAAAAACCCGCCCCGTCGTACGCCGATCAGTGAGGCAGATCGCTGCGAAAAATCACCACGTCGCCCGGCCCCTGCCCCACGCTGGTCGAGGGCTGAGGAACGGAAATGGTGAACTGTTGCGTGTGGGTCGACAGCACGGCTCCGGAGGCATCGTAAAAGGTAAGCGTCGCTTCATGATCGCCAGGCGAGAGATTGAGCGCACGAAAGCTGAGGTACTGCGGCAAATTATCCCACGTGCGGATGTCCGCCGCCGGAGTGGTGGCGGAGGAAGCGAGTTTGCTGATCAGTCCAACCGCAGCCAGGCCGATCGCCGCGGTCCCGGCATCTTTTCCGCGTCCATATTCCGCCGTGCCAATCGCGCCCACCAGCGCCGCGTCGCCCACCGTATCGGTGGTTTGCTTGAAGGCCGCTTTGTTGCCCAGGACGTGGTCCATCAGGCGTCCGCCCCGGGTTGTCGCCTGGTAGTTGAGATCGTCATACGGTGGCAACGAAACCGTGCGGCCATCAACCGTTAGCTTGGCCAAGCTGACGCGCGATTTTTCGACGTAGAATTTGAGAAACTGACCGTACTCACCGCCTGAATACTTCTTCGGGCCCTGTCCATACTCCACGAAAACCATCACGTTCGCTTTCGGGTCGTAGTCGGGCAGATGACCGAGCTTTTGCTGTTTCGCGTTGGCCCGCGCTCGCGCCAAAGCATCGGAGCCGTCGCCCCCCAGCTTGGCGGAGGCCAACCCATCGAGGTAGTCCAACAGCACCCAATCGCCCGCATAGGTTTTGTCCTCGGTGTCGCTGTCGAGCAACTCTCCGGTTCGAAACAAAGCCCGGGCATTGTCCGGCTCGCCATCGCGCCAGTAAATGATGCCGCGATAGAAATTGGCCATCACTCGCTCATACGGTTCCCCGACGAAGGGCTTGTCCGACTCGCTGCGGAACATGCGGCGGGAGCGGGCCGCTTCGGAATTCACGTTGCCGTAATTGGCCGAGGCCTGCGCGATGGCATCGTCGAGTTTCGTTTTCGCTTCGTCCCAGAGCTCACGGCGTAGTGCCGTTGCACTTACACGGTACTCCCAGAGCACCCGGTCTTTCGGCAAGGCGACCGCGAGCTGCGCGTTGCCATCGACCAAGGCGTCGCCCGTCAACGCGACTTGCGGGGCGGTAGGCGCGCTGGCGCAGCCGCCGAGCGCGAGGAGCAGACCCGCGCCGCCGGCGCGGGCCCAAGGAAGGGCCGTCACTCGAGAAAAGGAGCGAGGAAGAATGGTCATGAACGGAGCAAAATGAAAGACGCCGCGCGCGTTGACAACAACACGGCGGCGTGGATTGGCGGGAATTATGCCCGCATTGCAGAAGTGATCAGTCGAACTACTTGGCCGCCGCGGTCGTCATGTCTTCCATGAGCGCCAGAGCGGTGGCTTCGGTGATGTCCCGAACGCCAAACTGCCGAACGAGGCGGGCCGCGTCGCGGTCCTTGCCCAAGACATCCGTCGAGCTCGCCTGGCCGACGATGGCTGAGTCGGAAAGCCGGATGGCCGTGACCTGGATGTCGGGAACCGTCACGGTTCGGTCGCCCGAGACCTCAGTGAGGGTCGCATTGCGGCTCGAGACCAGGATCTCGATCACGACGTCGGCGACTTTGGAAAGCGCTTCGCGATCCTTGCGCTCTGACTCGTTGGTTGCGGTGGTGAAGTGATCGATCGGCTGGTCGGCGATGAGCGAAGAGGCGACCTTCTGGTCCGCGAGCGCTGCACCAGCGATGCGGAAAGGCCGGCCGAAAAGCGATTCTACTTCCCGAACCGTCATCTTGTCGGCCAGCGAAGAGGCCGGTTTTTCGGATGCCGCATAAGTGTTTTCGCCCGTCACGGTGGTGGTTCGAGACTCCGAGTTGCCCTTGCCAGGCAGGGCGTCACCCGAACCATTGGTTCCTCCGCCCACGGTCACATTGACCTGGGTCTGCGGATTAGCCGGCGAAGCCTTCGGGGCGTTGGCGTCCGCTTCGAAGGAGCTCTTCTTCTGGCCCACCGTCGTCTCGGTTTTTTCGTGACGGCCGGTGAGCTTCAACCCGGAGTGGTCGTCGACCAGATCGCGGTTCACGTAAAACAAAATGCGCGGCTTGCCCAGTTTGTCGTAGGCCGTGCGAAAGGCCTGCACCACCTGATTGGCCTTGTCGGGCGCGATCAGCGGGCCGGTTTGTCCGTAGTGGCGTTGCTGATACTCATAACCCCCGTCGGCGGGCGCGGGGACGAGGGGCGGAGGCGGGGCCTGAGTGACCGGAACCGGCGGTTCGATTTTCTCCGGTTCATCCGCCGCGTGAACGGAGGCACTGCCGAGGACGAGAGCTAAGGCGGGAGCAAAGAGCGAAAGAGGTTTCATGGCGAAAAGCGCGCCGGCTCCCTCGAGGGAAGCCGGACGCGTAGTTAAGATTTCACTACTCAACGAGCCTGACGCACCCGGATGGTGTACTTCCGGGCCTGATCGTTCATCGAGACGAAGCGCACCGTCTCGGTCGTGTTCTCGCCCAGGATCAAGGTCTGCCAGGGCGTTTCATCCCCGGTGGAGAAACCTTGGTCGTTTTTGAAGACGCAGCTGATCTGGACCTGAATGCGGCGATTTTCGCGGTTCTTGACGTTGGCTGCGACTTCGAAACGACCCTCGGGAGTGATCCGTTCTTGGAGACCTGTGCAGGTCACGGAGTGCTGCACGTATTTGTCGGCCAGAACGAATTTATCGGTGCTCTCAACGGTGTACTTCGTCGTGTCTTGGGGCAAAAAAGGCCCCGGCTCGGTCTGGCAGCCGGCGAGGAAGGCCAGGCCGGCGGCGCCTAAAAGTGAGGTGATTACGGCTTTTTTCATTGGTGTCACTAAAGGGGACACGAGGCATCGAGGGGTGTTGCGAGAAGTTAGCGGTAAGCTGCGTCCTCGAGCCCCTGTTTTTTGATTTCAGCCGAGTCTTCCCAGATGATGTCGCTGGTACGCGCATCGATCAGCTGGAAGCTGTATAATATATAATCGCTCACGCCCTGACTGGTGCGGGTCGACATGCCCTGGAGTTTGCCGGTCAGAAAATAATCCGCACCTTTGAACTCGACCACATGAGGATCGCTGCTCGAAGTCACCGCGCCGCTTTGCTTCAACTGCTGTTCCTTTTCCAGCGCCGCCATGCGATCGCGCGCGAGGAAGAGGACGCGACCCGCGGACTTGGAGTTCAACTGGGTGCGGATGCGGGTGAGGAAGATATCTTTGTTAATCGGGAACCGGGTTTCGTTGCTCACCGGATCCAGCACGATGCGAGGCGTTCCCTTGGCCTGAGTGATCTGCGGGATGCTGAGAATGCTGCGCGCCATTTTATCAGTCACGCTCACCAAGTCCTGTGACTCGACGCCCGTGCCGGCGACAAAGCCGCGTTCGTCGGGCTTCATTTCGGTCACTGGCACCCCGGATGGGTTGCTTACGCCTTGGTTGGCGCAGCCAGCGAGCAGAGCGGCAGCCGCTCCGGTACTGAAAATAACAATACGGTGAAGGTTTGTGTTCATGGTGTAGGGAAAACTCGTCGAGCAGCGCAGTGCCTGCGCTGACTAAGGCGCGATCGGTCCGCGATCAGCGTCCGAAAAGCCCGTTGGCCGTGGCCATCGGAGCGGAATTCGACCCGTAGTAGTTGTTGATCACGGTCGCGTTTTGCGTGACGGGCGCGGACGCAGAGGTGGTCGCGGGCGCCGGAGCAGACTGGGGCGCGGAAGCTTCGCGGTAAACTGGAACCGGTTCTTCCGCGCGACCTCGCTCGGCATTGTCGGCCAAGGCTCCGAGCAGAAGCCCTGCCCCGGCTCCAATCGCGGCCCCCTGCAGACCATTCCGATGGCCCACATTGTTGCCAATGATCGCACCAGCTATGCCGCCGAGGAGCGCGCCCGAGGCGGCCCGGCTGGGTTGCACGTAATCGTAGTCGTCGTAGTAATAGGTCGGATACACGGGCGCATAATAACCGACACTGTACCCGTAGCGTGGTCGATAGCCGTAGTAGGAATGCGGGTACCAATAGCCCGTCCGTCCGCGGTAACCACGGTCCCAATACCCGGAGCCATAGCTCACCCCAACGGAAACAGAGGAGCGCGGACCGGAATAACAGCGGTAAGAGGCCTGGGTGACAGAGTGGCCGGAGGCCTCCCGGCTTTCACCCACCGCCGTGCCAATCACTGCACCGGCTACCGCCCCTATGGCCGCGCCGCGCGCGCCATTGTGATGCAGGTCTCCGGAATTATTTCCGATCACCGCGCCAGCCAAGCCACCAATCACTGCGCCGTTGATCGTCTCGGGGCGAAACAGCTGAGCCTGCGCTGAAACGCCAAGGAGGGATGCGAAGCAAAACACGACGTACGTTTTCATATGCAGAACAGTTGAGTTTGTACGACATGACGCGCACCGCAAGGTTTCAGCTACCTGACCTTACTTGGCCGGAATGGCCCCATCAATGACTTCCACCGCCGACCCCCGCCGCTGCCGTCCAGCCGTCAACCGATCTAAATAAATGTAAATCACGGGGGTAATATAAAGCGTCAGAACCTGTGAAACCATCAATCCACCGACAATGGCTAGGCCAAGCGGGCGGCGAGATTCCGCCCCCGCGCCGAGTCCCAGGGCGATGGGAACCGCGCCGGCCAAGGCCGCGAAGGTGGTCATCATGATCGGTCGGAAGCGCACCACGCAGGCATCGTAAATTGCTTGTTCCGCCGAAATCGTGCCTTTCTCTCGGACACTGAGCGCGAAATCGATCATCATGATCGCGTTTTTCTTCACGATACCGATGAGCAAGATCACGCCGACGTAACCCATGATATTGAGCTCCTCCCCGAAGGCCCATAGGGTGAACAGAGCGCCGAAACTGGCTGCAGGCAGGCCGGACAAAATCGTCAGCGGGTGAATAAAATCTTCATAGAGGATGCCCAGCACGATGTAGATCACCAGCACCGCGGTGAACAGGAGCAGCCCGATGCCTTGGGACGACGCGGCGAAGGCTTGGGCCGAGCCGACAAAGCTGTAGCTGACCGAGGCAGGCAGATCGCGGTGCGCGATCGCGTCAATCGCGCGGGTCGCGGCCCCGAGCGAAACCCCGGGCTTGAGGTTAAACGAAACGGTTACCGCCGGCACTTGGCCGAGGTGATTCAAGCTCAGCGGCCCGACCGCGCGCTTCAAGGTCGCAACCGCATCGAGCGGCACCAGCTTGCCGTTGCGCGCGCGAAGATAAATTAAGGACAACGCCCCGGGATCCTCTTGAAACTCGGGCGCGACTTCCATGATCACGTAGTACTGGTTGGTCGGTGTGTACAAGGTGGATACCTGCCGCGATCCGAAGGCGCTGTAGAGCGCATCCTCGATCTGCTCGGGCGTGATCCCGAGCGTCGCGGCGCGGTCCCGCTGGATGTCTACCCGGATCTGCGGGCTGGAAATCTGCAGATCGGTGTTCACATCCACCAATTCCGGAATGCCACGGATCTTTTTAAACATGTCCTGGGAAACCTGATACAGTTGGTCCAGATCCGAGCCGAAGAAAGCCACTTGATAAGGAGACTTGGTCTGCTGCCCTCCGAGCCGAATGGCGGGCGGCACTTGGGGATAGGACCGAATGCCGGGCACGGCCGCGAGTTCCTGGCGTAGCTGTTGCACCACGACAGCGGCGGCGGCGCGTTCCGCCCGCGGCTTCAGGCGAATGACCATCCGCCCGGTGTTGGCCGTGGCCGCGTTGTTCGCGCTCGAGCCGATGGAGGACTGGAGCACCGCCACCGCTGGATTCCTGGCCGCGACCGCCGCCACCGCCTGCTGGTGGCGCGCCATTTCGTCGAACGAAACGTCCTGCGCCGCTTCGGTCGAAACCGAAATAAGCCCCTGGTCATCCGTTGGAATGAACCCCTTGGGCAGAAGCCGGAAAAAAATCACGGTCAAAACCGCCATGAGCACCGCCGTGCTGACCGTGGTCAGCCGATGGCGCAGGCAGATTTTCAAGGTGCGCTCGTAACCGCGCAACATCGCCTCGAAAGCCGACTCGGTCCACTGGTAAAGTCGGCCGTGGGAAGACTGGGCATGGCCCACTGTCGTACCCAAAAAGCGGCTACAAAGCATCGGCGTGAGGGTGAGAGAAACCAGCCCTGAAACGAGAATCGAGGCGGTGATGGTCACGGCAAACTCATGGAGCAGGCGCCCGAGGATGCCGCTCATGAACATCAGCGGAATGAATACAGCCACGAGCGAGATGGTCATGGAAATGATCGTGAACCCGATCTCGCGGGAACCTTTCAACGCCGCCTCCCGCACGGACAGCCCTTGCTCGATGTAACGCACGATGTTTTCCAGCATCACAATCGCGTCGTCGACCACGAAGCCGACCGAAAGGGTCAGCGCCAAGAGGGAAAAGTTATCCAGGGTGTAATCGAAAAAATACATCACCACAAATGTGCCCAGGAGCGCCATGGGGATGGCGATACTGGGAATAACCGTGGCGGAGAACGACCGCAGGAAGAGGAAAATCACCAGAATGACCAAGGCGATCGAGAGCACCAAGGTGAACTGTACGTCATGGACCGACTCACGCACCGCGACGGAAGAATCGCGCAGAATCTCCAGGTTCACCGAGGGCGGCAGCTGGGCCTGAAACGAGGGCAAAACTTGTTTCACTCGATCCACCACCTGCACCGTGTTGCTTCCCGGCTGTTTCTGAACCGCGAGCACGACGGCGCGGTTTCCCTGGCCTTTCATGTAGTACCAACTCGCTACGCGGCGGTCCTGCACACTATCGATCACTTCCGCGAGTTCGCCCAGCCGCACCGGGGCACCGTTGCGGTAGGCCACCACGATTTGCCGGAATTCCTGACTCTCGCCCAACTGTCCACTGGCGACGACGGTGAGCGCTTGATGAGGCCCATCGAGCAGACCGGTGGGCAAATTCACGTTGTGCGCAGAGAGCGCCGAGCGGACCTCGTCGAGCGTCACCCCACGGGCTGCGAGCAACCGGGGATCCATCCGGACGCGCACTGCGAATTTTTGCGCGCCGTAGACCTGGACCTGGGACACGCCATCAATGGTAGAGATGCGCTGAGAAAGCATGGTCTCGGCGTATTCATCCACTGCGGACAGCGTCAGCGTCGGGGAGCTCAACGAAAGATAGAGCACCGGCTGGTCGGCCGGATTGGTTTTACGAAACGAGGGCGGCGCCGGCATGTCGCTCGGCAGCCGCCGCTGCACCGCCGCGATCGAAGCCTGCACATCTTGAGCCGCGGCATCGATGTTTCGCTCCAGGGCAAACTGCAGGGTGATCTGCGTGTTGCCGAGCGTGCTGACCGAGGTCATCGAATCGATGCCGGCGATGGTGGAGAGTTGCTGCTCGATCGGCGTCGCGACCGCGGAAGCCATTGTTTCCGGTGTCGCCCCCGGAAGGGTCGCGTTCACCACAATGGTAGGAAAATCGACATTGGGCAGATCGCTCACCGGCAGGAGACGGTAAGCCATAGCTCCGAAAAGACAGAGCGCAGCGGTGAGGAGCGTCGTCATCACCGGACGGCGAATACAGAGTTCTGGGAGGTTCATGACGAGCCGATCTCGTTTAAGATTTGGGTGTAGCGGGCTCAGGCACCTCGTCGGGGCCGGCCTTGGCCACCTCGCGGGTCGCGCCACCGAGTTTCTTCACTTCTATTTTCGCTCCCGGCACGAGACGTAGTTGCCCGTCGGTGACAACCACCTCGCCTTCCTTGACCCCGGTGCGCACGACCGTGAGCTCCTTGGTTTGAAGGCCGATTTTGACCGGACGCAATTCCACCGTGCGGTCCGGTTTGACCACAAAAACCTGGTTGCCGTTTTGCCCGGCCTGCACAGCCGAGGCCGGGACGGTCACGGCATTTTTTTCTTCTCCGATCGCGGTGGTCACATCCACAAACTCTCCGGGCCAAAGCTGCCGATTCGCGTTGTCGAAAAGCGCTTTGAGCACGATCGTGCCGGTGGTCGGATCGACGCTGTTGTCGATGAAATCCAAATGCCCGACAAAGGACTCGGAGCCACCCGCGGCATGCGGGACAATGGTGACTTTCACCTCGCCGGCCGCGCTCGCTTTGCGGATGTCGGTCAGCGCCGATTCAGGAATTGAATACGCCACCGAGATAGGCGCGAGCTGATTGATCGTGACGATGGGGAGCCCGGCGTCGTTCGCCTTGACCAGGGAACCTTCATGCAAGTTGAGCTGACCGGTGCGGCCATCGATCGGAGCGCGAATTTCGGTGTAGCCAAGCTGCAGCTCCGCATTGGCCACCGCCGCCTCTTTCGCTTGCACCCCCGCCTGGGCGGATTGCGCCTTGGTCCGATACTGAGCGTATTCTTCCTTGGATACCGCAGCCTGTTGATCGAGGTGTTCGTAGCGCGCCGCGTCCGCCGCCGCCTGTTGCTCCTGAGCGCGGGCGTTGGCCAGGTCGGCTTGGGCGCTCCGCAGCGCGTTCTCGAAAGGGCGACGGTCCAGCGCGACGAGCAGATCGCCGGCCTTCACTTCATCGCCCTCACGGAATTCAATTTTGGCGATCACTCCGTCGACCTGAGATTTGACCGCGACCATGCGGAGCGGCTGCACGCTGCCGATAGCGAGTTGGAGAATCGGGACTGACTGTCGCTGCGCTTCAGCCGTCTGGACGGGAACCGCCTCGGCGGCCCGGGCTTTTGGCGCTGCGCGCTTGCAACCCGCCGCAGCGAGCAAGGTGAACGCGCTGAAGATCGCGATGTATCGACCGAGGTCTGAAAAAGAAAAGGACGTGTTCATGAAAGTGGGGGCCGAACGTGGGAGGCGTGGAGGGCCAGAAGATTGGCCCGCACCTGCAGGAGGTCGTGAAAGAGCGCGTCGCGGCGTTGTGAGTCTATTCCGGCCAAATAATCGCGGCGCAGTCGGTCGACCACCGGCTCCAAGCGAGTAAGCATACGCTGGGCCTTGGCCCGCAGATGCAGACGAAAAATGCGGGCATCTTCTGTATCCGAGCGGCGCTCGAGCCAGCCTTCCGCCTCCAATCGAGCCGCGTGACGGCCGATCGTCATGCGCTCGAGTTCCAATTCCTCCGCCAGATCCGACTGGGTTCGTCCCTCGGCCCGCGCCACGTGATAGAGGATCATCCACTGCGCACGGGTCAGTCGTATGCCCGCCTCGCGCAGGCGGCGATCGAACTCTCGCCGCATGAGACGACTCAGCTCATTGAGCAAAGGACCGAGCGCAGGCTCGGAAAAAACCAGCGAAGTTCGCAAAGCCATGGGATTGTAACGTGGTTTACAATCTATCCGACCTTAGGGCAAACCGCAAAGTTGCACGCGCGATCGCCTTTCCCCTAGATTTCGGGTGCTCCATGACGTACGTCCTCGCCCTCGACCAAGGCACCACGTCCAGCCGGGCGCTGATTTTTGACCGCCAAGGTCGAATTCGAGCACAAGCCCAGCAGGAATTTCCCCAGCACTACCCCGCTCCCGGTTGGGTCGAACATGATCCGGCCGATCTTTGGGAAACCACCCGGCGCGTGGCGATCACCGCAGTGGCGGACGCGAATTTGACCGCGCGAGACATCGCGGCCATCGGCGTGACGAACCAGCGGGAAACCACCTTGCTATGGGAGCGCGCGACCGGACGGCCGATAGCGCCGGCCATCGTATGGCAGGACCGCCGGACCGCTTCACTCTGCGCCAAACTGAAAGCGGCGGGTCACGAAGCAAAGTTCCGCCGTAAAACCGGCCTACTCCTCGATCCGTATTTCTCCGGCACGAAGCTCGCATGGCTCCTCGACCATGTGCGCGGCGCACGGCGGCGCGCCAGCCGCGGCGAATTGGCCTTCGGCACGGTCGATACCTGGCTGCTGTGGCAACTCACGGGAGGGCGTATCCACGCGACGGATGCGACTAATGCTTCGCGGACCCTGCTCTACAATTTGCACACCGGCGAGTGGGACGCAGAGCTCCTTCGGCTGCTCGCTATCCCGCGGGAAGTCCTGCCCACGATTGGTTCCTGCAGCGAAGCCCAGGCGTATGGCAACGTATCCACCATCCCAGCGCTCGAGGGTATTCCCATCACCGGCATGGCGGGCGACCAACATGCCGCACTCTTCGGTCAGGCTTGTTTTCGGCCGGGGATGGCGAAAAACACCTATGGCACGGGTTGCTTCCTTCTGTTGAACACCGGCGCCAAGCCGGTTGTATCCAAACACCAGTTACTCACGACGCTGGCCTGGAAAATTGGCGACCGGACCGACTACGCGCTGGAGGGCAGCGTCTTTATCGGGGGAGCGGCGGTGCAGTGGCTGCGGGACGGACTGGGACTGATCGCGCGATCGAGCGAGGTCGAGGAACTAGCGCGTCGCGTGCCGGATAATGGCGGAGTTTTTCTCGTTCCCGCCTTCACCGGACTGGGCGCGCCTCACTGGGACGCGGGCGCGCGCGGCGCGATCCTCGGTATCACCCGGGGCACGACGGCCGCACACATCGCCCGAGCCACGGTGGAGAGTATTGCTTTTCAGGTGACAGACCTGCTTTCCGCGATGGAAGCCGATGCGGGCCTCCGCTTGCGCGAGCTCCGCGTCGATGGCGGCGCCACGGTCAACCAGGACCTTCTGCAGTTTCAAAGCGATCTGTTGAGAAAACCCGTGGTGCGGCCTCGCACCATCGAAACCACGGCGCTGGGTGCGGCCTATTTGGCCGGACTGGCGGTGGGGTATTGGCAAAACCGCGACGAGATCGCCGACCTTTGGGAGGCAGATCGCACCTATCGACCAGCTGCCCCTGTCGGCAAGATGCGGCAACTCCATCGCGATTGGCAACGAGCGGTCGAGCGCACCAAAGGCTGGGCGCAATAATAACCGCGCGGCGCTGCGACCCCCGATCTTTCAACGAGTTTTCAAATTTGCCGCTTTGAAAACGTCCCCGTTCTTCCCCATGCTCCTCCTCGCCTCGGCATGAATACTCCCCGCTGTCTTCGTACCCTTCTCGTCCGCGGCGTGCTCTTCGCCGCGTTATCCACCACCTCGGCATTGGCAATTTCCAAGGAGGATTTAGCCGCGCTCCGCGCTAAGGCCGAAAGTGGAAACGGGATCGCTCAATACAATCTCGGCCTCCTTTACGCCACGCAGGGAGATCCGCTGGCCGACCCGATTGAGGCTTACGTCTGGTTTAACCTTGCGGCGGACAACGGAGCGACCGGGCGCGCCTTAGTCCTTCTCTCCTCGCAGATGAACACCGAGCAGGTGGCAGAGGCGAAGCAACGACTCGAAGCACGTCGGCAAGAACTTCAGGAAAGAAAGAAACACCCATCCCCGGTCTCCGCGTCGGCCAGCCCCATTTCTCCCGCGGCGCCCGATGTCACACCAGTGGCGGCCGACACTGGAAGCCCGATCGTGGCTGCACCGGTTTTGCCCGATCCCCCGATTTCTGCGGCGCCGCTGAGCGAACGCGATTTCGCGGCGCAGCAAGCGGAGCTGAAAAAGATGACAGCCGAGCTTTCAGCCGCTTGGAAAGAAAACGAGCAGCTCAAGGCGACGATCGCCAAGGGTGGCCAAGCTTCGGCCGCGACCGAGCAACTCCAGCGCGAGCGGGACCAGCTGCGCACGACGCTTGAGACGACCAACGCCGAGTTGGCCAAGCTCCGGGCTCAAGCGGCAAACTTTGAAGGAGAGCGCAATGCGCTGCAGCAGAAAATCTCCGCCGCTGCTCAATCCCAGAAAGACAGTCTAGGCGCAGAACTCGCCGCAGCCACGACCAAGCTTCATACGGTGGAAGGCCTGCTCGCCCAGGCCACCGCAGCGAGCGGAGAGTTGACCAACGCGAAACAGCAAATCGCCACTCTCGGAGAGCAGGTGCAAAAGTTTACGGCGGAAAATCAGCGACTGAGCGGTCTCTCGGCCCAGGCCAATGCTTCCGCCGAATCAAAAGCGGCCGCAGAGAAGGAGGCCGCCCATCTCCGCGCTGAATTATCCGCGCTCCAAGCTCAGCTCGCGTCCGCCACCACCACCGCCGCCGCCAGCGGCACCGCTCAAAAGCAACTCGAAGAAACCCAGGTCAAACTTGAGGCAGCGCTGCGTTCGTTCGAACTCCAGCAGAAGGAAGTGGAGCGTCTCCAAAAAGCCCTGGCCAACATCGACGCAGAACGGGAAGGATTACAAAAACAGCTCGCGGCGGTGAAAGCGGCCCCGCCCAAGGTAGATCCCGCGACCGAACAACGGATCAATCAGCTCACGACCGATCTCGCGGCCGCCCGCGCGGCGAGCGGAGGACAAGTGAGCCAACTCCAGAAGCAACTTTCGGATACAGAGGCAAAGTTGACTTCGGCCGACACCGAACTGGCGCGCGCGCGCCAGGATCGAGAAGAAGTGAGCAAGCAACTCGCGGCCGCAAAAGCTGCGCCGGTCGCTCCGCCCGCCGAAATCACGCGTTTGAATTCCGAGTTGACCGACGCACGAGATCGCTTGGCCGCGGCTGAGCACGCCTTGGCTCGAACCAAGGAGGAGCGCGAACACGCGACGCAGGCCGCAACTAGCGCAGCGCAGCAGCAAATCGCTCAACTCACCTCGGAGCTGCAGCAACTGCGGCAAAAGTCCACTGAGTCAGCAGAAGCACTTGCAGCCGCGAATCGGGAACGTGACAGCCTCCGCCAACAACTTTCTGCCGCGGCCGCCGCACCGAGCAGTGCGGCCAACGACTTGGCGGCGCTCCAAGCTCGGCTCAAGTCCTCGGAAGAAGCGCTCTCCGCCGCCAACGCCGAGCGCGCCGCCTTGGCCGAACGGGTCAGTGCCGCCGAGAGCAAACTCAGTTCGGCGGTTTCTGTACCCAACGCCCCGGTACCGGCGACTGGAGAAGACCCCGCGGGGCTGCGGAAGGAATTGACCGAGACCCAGGGCAAATTGACCGCGGCGCTTCGGACGTATCAGCTTCAGCAGGACGAGGTCGACCGCTTGCAAAAGGCCCTGGCAAATATCGACACAGAACGGGCTCAACTGGCCGATCGTGTCCACGCTTCGGATACGCAAGCCAGCCAAGCCCAGGCTCAGGCGGCGGCCAATCAAGAAGCGGCCGCCCAGCTCGCGGCAGTGCGGGAACAGTTCCGCCAAGCCCAAAATCAAATCGCGAGTCTAGCCGGAGAAAATTCGCAGTTGAAAAACCGCCTCGCCCTCGCCGGTCCTCCGCCTGGTTCTGCCGGAACGGGAGGATTGGGCGCGCCGTCGCGACCCACCCCTGCGCTGGCCCCTGCCTCAAGTACGGCCGTTGTTTCTTCAACGCGCGCCGCACCCACTGCTCCGACCCGGCCCACCCCTCCGCCGGCTCCGAGGACGCACACTGTCGCAGAGGGAGACACCCTGACCAAGATCGCTCGCCATTACTATGGCAGCAGCGACCGCTGGCCACAGATTCTGGAAGCAAACCGAAATGTGATCAAAGACGTGAATAACCTGACTTTGGGCACAACGTTGAAGATCCCGTGATCAGGCAGACCTGTCCCCGCTCGTGGGAGGCTGGCTAAGTCTTTTATAATAAACAGATTGTTCGTTTTCCAGGGCTAACCGCCGAGGAAACAGCATCCCTTCGCAGGCAGCCGAATCTACTTTAGTGAAGAGGGCGTTGGGTCGATTTACCCTAGATGATCGTGGGGTATTTTATTGACCTTCTCTTTACTAACGCCACATAATTGCATTAATACATTATGTGCCGTTCCCCTTTCCCCTCCCGCACGACCCGTCTTTTCGCCACTATGGTGATGGCGGTGCTTTGCGCGAGGACGGGCCAGGCGCAGTTCAACTACACCGAGACGTTCAAGAACAGCACGGCGGCGGGCTGGGATTTTTCCACCGGCAACAGTTCCCCTGGACCGCGCCTCACCTCGGGTGCGGCGCCGGTGAGCAGCGACCCGGAATATGGGGTCACGTCGCAGATCGATCCTTCGGGGCAGGGTTGGCTTCGCCTCGCCACGACGACGGGCAACCAAGCCAACGCCGCCTATTTTGATACCGCTCTCCCCTCCCTGAACAACAACATCGCGATCAAATTCAGCGTGGCGATGTGGGGAGACAATGGACAGGACAACGGTGGCGACGGGCTGACCTTTTTCCTCCGAGACGCTTCCACCCCGTTGTCCGTCGGTGCATTCGGCGGCTCGATCGGCTATGCTCAGCAAACCGGAGGACTGAACGGCTTGAGCGGCGGTTATCTCGGTGTGGCACTCGACGTCTACGGCAACTACTCCAATCCGACAGAAGGGCGGTTGGGCGGCCCGGGCTTTCGGCCCAATGCCGTGGTCGCGCGCGGCCCCGGCAGCGGACAAACCGGATACAACTATTTGTCGGGAACGGGTGGATACAACTACACCGCTACGGGAGGTGCGACGACTAAAGATGCCGGCGATCCGGCGGTCGCGGCGTTGCCCTACAGTTTGAGCTTCCCCACCGCGACGTCTCGGCCCAACCAGACCGTGAGCTACCGGAACGTCGAGATCGATCTCTCCTCAACCAGCCAACTCGCGGTCAAAATGCAGTTCGGCGAAGATGGAATCTGGCGCACCGTCTTGACCGCCGACATGAGTTCCTTCACCCGGCCCGACATGATGTCCTTCGGATTCAGCTCCGGGACCGGAGGCGCCAATCAAGTCTACGAGGTGGGTAACAGCTTTTCGGTTACGGCCTCGGCCTCGAGCGACACCTACTTTTGGGACAACGGCGCTTCGACCAACAAAGGCATCTGGGGCACCACCGGCGACGCGGAAAAGAATTGGACCAGCGACGTCCTGCCTCCGTCCAAAACCAATGTCATCTTCAACGACGCTTATGTGACGCAGAATCAAACCGTCACGATGACGACCAGCCGGACGGTGGGATCGATGTATTTTTCCGGTAAATACGGTTATAATATCACGGAGGATACGACCGGACGGAAGATCACGTTCGACGCGCCGACTGGCATCTCCTACCTCTCCGTCACCAATTCCTCGACCGGCAATGCCGACCACACCATCGGGGTCGACGTGCAGTTGAACAACGCGCTGGAGATCGACAACTACGTCGCCGGCCACTCGCTGACCTTTACCGACAATGTGATCGGTGGAGGCAATGACCTCACGGTGAAAGGTCCCGGCACGACCAACTTCAATTACGATGTGTCTGGCATCGGCACGCTGACGAAACTCGACGGCGGGGTCTTGAGCTTCGCCACCACGGCGGCTGCCACCAATGTCGTACTAGGGGGTGGCACGCTCCTTCTCGACTCGGCCACGCTGACCGCGACCAGCCTGCATATCACCGGAGATTCTATCCTGGATTTCGGGACGGGCGGGGCGTCCATCCTCAACCTGACAAATTTGACCATCGATGCAGGAGTGACGCTCACGGTCTTGAATTGGACGAATGCGCTCGACCATTTTTATGTGACCAATTCTCCCACCGCGGGAGCGTTGAGCCAGATTGTGTTTTCCGGATTCAATAACAGTCCCACGGGTTGGCGCACGGGCGAGATTCGTCCGGTGCCGGAGCCGGCGACCTATGGTGCTCTTTTTATGGGCACCATGCTCGCCGCTTTTGGTTGCGTGCGACGCCGTCAACAGAAACGAGATCGTCTGTAGATCCACCGGCCATGGGTCGCCGGGCCCGCGACTGAAGCCACACACGGCAGAGCGTTATATTAAGTGCCGCCGCCGTATGCTCAGCCTTGCCGTGACAAGAGCGTGTGTCTTGAGTGCGCGCTCTTATGAAATCGATCTGGCTGAAGCTATTGCCGTTTTGCTTGGGGTTTCTCGTCCTCTGCGGATGCGCCACGAATCTCCACCTCAGTGGAATCAGTGTGACAGCGACGGACTTTCGCCCCACCAGCGCCAGTCTCCTGGAGACGCAGGCGGCCCTCACGCTCCGGTACACCAACGAAAACGTCCTTCCGATCGCTTTCTCCGGCTCCACCCACAAGCTGTATTTAAATGGCTCCTACGTGGGCAAGGCAGTGAGCAAGGAACCGCTGGGTCTTCCCAGTCTGAACACCGGCACCCAGACCGTGACGGTTTTTCTGGAAAATTTGGCCATGATTCAGAACGTGCAGAAGCTCGCCCAAAACCAGACGTCGGTTTTTACCTATCGCTTGGAGAGCGTCCTCTTCGTCGAAGCCGGCGAGGCGCATGACACAGTGAAAGTGACCTCCACCGGTCAATTGGACCTCAGCGCCTTCGTCCCGAAATAATTACGGGTAGAAACTTCGGAAGCGTGCGGGGCTCCCACCGGCGCTCCTCTCGCCTCGTCAATCGGCACCGGGCTGCTCGGCGGGAGCCACGCCCCACGGACTCGCGGTCAGGGGGTAACGTAGTGGCGGAGTAACTACGCTCCGCCGGCGTTGGTGTTGGCGGAACCAGCTTTGAAGCCGGTGCGGAAGGTGGCCGCCAGGTAGTCTCGATTCATCCGAGCGATGAAATCATGACTGATGCTCTTTGGGCAGACTGCGCTGCACTCGTACTGATTGGTGCAGCTGCCAAAGCCTTCATCGTCCATCGTGCTGACCATCGAAAGCACACGTCGATCGCGCTCGACCTGGCCCTGCGGCAAAAGACCGAGGTGGGAAACCTTGGCTGAAACGAAGAGCATGGCGCTGGCGTTTTTGCAGGCGGCCACACAAGCACCGCAGCTGATGCAAGCCGCCGCGTCCATCGCCAAGTCGGCGTTCTCTTTGGGGACCGGAATCGAGTTCGCATCGGGCGCGGCACCCGTGCGCACACTGATAAAACCGCCGGCCTGCACGATCCGATCGAAGGCGGTGCGATCTACCACCAAGTCCTTGATCAGAGGAAACGCCGCAGCGCGGAACGGCTCGACGACGATGATATCGCCGTCGTGAAAGGAGCGCATGTAGAGCTGGCACGTCGCGATGCCGCGGCCCGGTCCGTGCGGCTTTCCATTGATCGTAAGCGAACAGGTGCCACAAATTCCTTCGCGGCAATCGTGGGCAAACGCGATCGGTTCTTCGCCTTGGCGAGTGAGGACGTCGTTCACCACGTCCAACATCTCCAAAAAAGACATATCGGAGCTGAGGTCTTTCGCCGGATAATCCTTGAACTGCCCAAGCTGAGTGGGACCAGCCTGACGCCAGACGCGAAGGGTGACGCTAATCGTTTTATGAGAGTTGTCGGCGACCATGGTAAAAGT
>Ga0070717_10000015_pt1 | contig 208620 bp, 166 predicted proteins | sample LARL113metaG_FD_71366 | JGI IMG/M metagenome (GOLD analysis project Ga0070717, IMG submission 71366) | Corn, switchgrass and miscanthus rhizosphere microbial communities from Kellogg Biological Station, Michigan, USA - LAR L11-3 metaG | ecosystem: Host-associated > Plants > Roots >...
CGAACTGCTCTCGTCGCTTTCGTTCTCTTTGTTTCCTTCTGTATACCAGCCGAAGAACACGCCTGCGCTCCCAAGCGATACGTTTTAACCGCTCATGGACGCCAATCGCTGAGAAATTCATTTTACAGAAGCTCACGAAGGGCACGAAGCGTCGTTAGTATCGGGTGGTCAAATTTCCATTCGGTATCCACTTCGCCATGTCGCTCGACGCCGAACTGCTCTCGTCGCTTTCGTTCTCTTTGTTTCCTTCTGTAAACCGGCCGAAGAACACGCCTGCACTCCCGAGCGATACCTTTTAACCGCTGATGGACGCCAATCGCTGAGAAATTCATTTTACAGAAGTTCACGAAGGGCACGAAGCGTCGTTGGTATTGGGTGGTCGAATTTCCATTCTGTATTCACTTCGCCATGTCGCTCGGCGCCGAACTGCTCTGGTCGCTTTCGTTCTCTTTGTTTCCTTCTGTAAACCGGCCGAAGGATCGAACGCCTACTCACCGGTGTTTTCCAGCAGCCGCCGGAATAGTTCGAGGTAGGCTCCGGCTTGGGCGGCGGGCGAAAAATGTTCGCGGGCGTAGGCCGCCACGCGATCGCCTTCTTTGCGCCGGAACTCAGGCAGGCGCATCAGCGGGAGAAGCTCTTCCATGAACGCTGCCTGGTCCTCCGGGGTGACCACACGACCGCCGCACTCCACGACACCCGTCACACCGTAGCCCACGGAGGGCACGCCATGCGCATGGGCTTCGATCAGAAAATTCGAGAGCGATTCGCTGCGCGAGGTCAGCACCGCCACATCGGCCGCGGCGTACAGCGGCGTGGGATCGGCGCGAAACCCCAGAAAACGCACGCGCTCGCTCAGGCCCAGTTTTTTGACCAGTGACTGACAGGATGCTTTTTCCGGTCCTTCCCCGGCCAACCAGAGTTGCCAATCCACCTCGGGCGGAAGTTGCGCCACAATCTGAATCGCACCGCGCTGGTTTTTTTCCGGTCGAAACATCCCGACCCAGAGCAGCACGACCGTGGTCGGTCGGATTTCGAATTCGCGGCGAATGCTTTGATTGCGATCAGAGATTCGGCCCGGACCGGTTTCGATGGGCGGGGCGAAAACCAGCGCGTTGCGAATCACGGAAATTTTTCCCGCCGCGACCTGGTAGCGCTCGACCAGAACCCGCCGGGCCTCGTCGCTGTTTGCCACCACGTGCCGCACCGTGTGCAACGACCGGCGAAAGAGCCACGGCAGGGCTTTGCCCGTACGCATGGTCGCGACCACGACGACCTTCGGGTATTGGTCCAACAAATACCGCTGGAGTCCCCCCGCGCGGCAATTGGCCATTCGTCCCATGCAGAGCACTACGTCAGGCCCGAATTGCTCCACCGCGGTTTTCAGACCCGGCGCGTACCAGTCGAGACCCAAGTCAGTGCGCTGCAAAGCGTGATGCGGCACGTCGCCCAACGTGTCAGCGAGCGCGCCGCCGGGACGAAAGGTCACCACGTGGACGGTGTGTCCCGCGGCTCGGAAAGCCCGCGCCATCAAGACCGACTGCCGTTCAGTGCCGCCGCTGCGCAGGTAGTCCTGCAGCACAAGAATTTTCATTTGCGGAACCGGCAAACGGGTCGACAGTGAGGCTTCCGATGAATCATTCGATGACGCAGAGGTTAGTGCGGTGGGCCATCCTCGCGCTGGGGGTGGCGCTGGCAACGCGTATTGTTCGCGGCATTACCTGCGACGACGCGGTGGCTTTGGCCATCGTGGTGCTGCTACTCAGTTTTTTTAATACGATTCTCAAGCCCGTGCTCCTACTCTTCACTCTGCCCTTCATCATCGTGACCATGGGACTCGGGGTAATTGTGATCAACGCCTTGTTGTTTCTTCTGGCGGGAAAACTTGTGCAAGGCTTCGATGTGCAAGGTTTCTGGCCCGCGGTGGGCGGGTCCCTGGTGGTGAGTATCACAAATTTTGTGGTCTCCCGCTTCGTGGGAAGACACACGCCCGCCCTTCGACGGACCACGCCTGGAACTTCGGATACACCCACCGCCGCGGCGCCCCGTTCGCGCCGAACAACGCGCAAGCCGGATGATGTGATTGATATTTAGACCGTACGGCTCGCCGAGAGGTTGAAGTGCGCGTTGGAAAAGAGACAAGAAGACCGGAAGGAGCTGGCGCGACGATCGCGGTCCTTGCCCTCGAAGCTTCAGCCAAGGCACGTAGCCGGTCCTAACGTGAGATTCAATTTGACCGAGTCGCCCAGGCGGGCGATTTTTTCCGGTCGCACCGACGATTTTTACCATGTCTGAAACCACTGAATACGACCTCATCGTCATTGGCGGCGGTCCCGCCGGATACGCGGGCGCCATCCGCGCTGGCCAACTGGGCAAGAAAGTTGCCTGCATCGAGATGGAGCGTGCAGGCGGCACGTGTTTAAACTGGGGCTGCATCCCCACCAAGGCCTTGCTGAAGAGCGCGGAGCTTTATCAGAAAATCAAAAAATCGGACGTCTACGGCATCAGCGTGAAAGAGGTGTCCTTCGATTTTCCAAAGGTGATGGAGCGGTCGCGTAGCGTTTCCGCGCAAATGGCGAAAGGCGTCGAATTCCTTTTCCGCAAGAACAAGGTCGATTATATTATCGGCAAGGGACAGGTGAACGCGCCGGGCATGGTCTCGGTCACGGAGGGCGAGCACAAAGGAAAGTTTTTCAAAACCAAGGCGATCATGATCGCGACCGGCTGTAAGATGCGCCGCATCCCCGGTCTCGAGTATGACGGCACGCGGGTCATGACCTCGCGCGAGGCGCTCGCTTCCAAACAACTCCCGAAGTCCATTATCATCGTGGGCGCGGGCGCGATCGGAGTGGAGTTCGCCTACTTCTTCAACGCGTTTGGGACCAAGGTCACGCTGGTGGAAATGTTGCCCCAGATTTTGCCGGTGGAGGACGAAGAAATCTCCAAGACGCTCAGCCGCTCCTTCGAGAAGCAGGGCATCACGATGCACGTGAATACGAAGTGTGAAAACTTCCGCGTCGGGAAAAACTCGGTCAAGGTCGACTTGGTCGCCGGCGAAAGCAAAACCGAAGTCGAGGCCGAGGTCCTGCTCTCCGCGATCGGCGTCGTAGCCAATCTCGAAGGCGTTTTGTCTCCCGGGCTGAAGCCGGAACTCGATCGCAATTTCCTCAAAGTAGGCGACGACTATCAGTCATCGATCAAGGGAATTTATGGCGCCGGTGACATCATCGGGCCGCCTTGGCTCGCGCACGTCGCCACGTACGAGGCAGTCAACGCGGTCAACGGGATTTTCGGTCACGGCAAACCGCATCGGGTGAAAAACTTCCCCGGCTGCACCTATTGCCAGCCTCAAGTTTCGAGCACCGGTTTGACCGAAAAAGCGGCGAAGGAAAAAGGCCTCGCCTACAAGGTGGGCAAGTTTCCTTTCACTGCATCCGGAAAGGCCGTGGCCTCCGCGGAGAGCGAGGGCTTTGTCAAAGTGATCAGCGACGCCAAGACCGGTGAGATTTACGGCGCGCACATCATCGGGTCGGAGGCGACGGAGTTGATTGCTGAATACGGCTTGGCCGTCGAACTCGAGGCCACGATCGAAGAAATTCACCAGACGATTCACGCCCATCCGACTCTGTCCGAAGCGGTGATGGAAGCCGCCGCCGCGACCACCGGCGAGGCGATTCACATCTGAGTTGAGTTCGTTGGTTGAAGACCGAAAAACCAGCGTCACCGCTCCGTTAATACAACGGTGACGCTAGCGCAGCCGGCGAGTTGTCTTGAACCCGCCTCCCGAAGACTAAGTCGATGTAGGCGGGGTGCCCTCACCCCGCGATGCGCGATTCGCGCGTGAATTCGACTCGATTTCTTAGGAGCCGATGAACCCGCGCCGGGTCGGAAATCACTGCTTTCTAGCCGCCTCACCAGAGACGCTTCGCCCTACCCGCCCAGGGGCCTCACGGAAGGTCGAATATGAGTTTGTTGAAGCGAAATCTGCAGGGTGAGGGCACCCCGCCTACATTCGATTCGAAGCACGGACCTTAAGGAGCGAGCCAAGTCCCCAGAAAACATCTTGAAGTTTTTCGCCCCGGGCTAAAGCCTGTGGCCCTCGTTAAGGCTGACTTGCGGGCGTAGCACAATGGATAGTGTAGCGGCCTCCGAAGCCGTCGATCCGGGTTCGACTCCCGGCGCTCGCACCAGCCTCCGCCAAGGCTACGGCTGGCAGGCCAGCCCTCAGAAACATTCAACGACAACGCAGCGGTAGAGGGAATGAATAATTAGCGGAGGCTGCCCGCCATAGCCCAACGGGCGTCGGCGGGCCTTAATGTCAAGAAAGCGGGACGGCTATGACCTACGTCTATATTTCAAATGGCTCACCGCGCAGCGGACGGACATGACAAATCTTGATTTTCCTATGAACAACCCACCACCCCCTGCTCTTCCCCCGACGTTGCCATCGACGAGCAACCATCGTCCCGCGCAGGGCCTCGCGATTGCGGCGCTCGCCTTGGGCATATTTAGTATCATTGGCGGCGGCTTGCTCCTCTTCCCGCCCATCCTGGCCGTGATCTTCGGTCACATTGCGCTCAGTCGAGCAAACAAAGATAAAAGTCTGGGAGGCGGCGGACTCGCGATTGGCGGACTGGTCACCGGGTACCTGGGCATAGTCTTTTTTGGGATCGGACTGCTGGCCGCGATGGCCATTCCTGCGTTCCAGAAAGTTCGGGAATCGAGTCTGCACAAAGTCATGTTGAACGATGCCCGACAAATCGGAGCCGCCGCTGAACAAGAACTGCTCGAACACCCGGGCACGCCGGTTTCATTCACGATCGACCCTGAAACGGGCGAGGTCTCGGGCCCACTCAGTAAGTTCGTCCCTCGTATCACCAAAGGCACGACAGCGGTCGACGGCGTGGTGGAAAACGAACAAGATGGCTTCTCCCTCCGCAATCCCCGGATAGAAAAAGGCCGCACCTTTTATTTCAAGGCCGACGGTTCGCTGGTGCGATGAGAACCGCGTAACCGTTTGATCACTACGCCAAGCGCACCCCGGGCTGCACCGCCGCTGATCGTGCCGAAGATCGACTCATTTGGCCCCTGACTGAATCGACCGGCACCTCAACTGAGTCGCTCCCGCCTTCCGCTGAATCGGAATCCGAAAACAGATTTATCTCCCGCCTTCTTTCCGATCTGCGCGCGGCGTATGGACCAGGTGGAGACGGTGAAGCGGGCCTGGAAGGGGTGGTGGAATTTTCGCTCGGCCAGAGCGGTGCTTTGTTGAATGCACGCGTGCTGACCTCGTCTGGACTCGATACGTTTGATGCCCGAGTTCTGAGCGCGATCAAGTTTCCTGACGCGGTGATCGGAAAACGTTACCGAGTGACCTTCCGCATCGCCGGAGGATAAACCCGAAATCGGTCTGCAGAGTGGCGGCCTGCCCTATTTCACGGGAAACGCTTCGACGGATTCAGCGTCCGCGGAAAAATATTTACCCAGGGGATCGCCCTTCAAGCCTTTCAGACCGGCGATGACACAGGCGGCGTTCACTTGGGCCCCTGCGACCGTGGTGTGGGTGTGCTCGTCGGCGAAAAGCGTATTCACTTTGTCCTCACCCAGAGACTCGTAGGTCTGCGCCACGATCTCGTTAAGATCGACGAAGTAGGCACCGGTGTCCTGCGCCGCTTTAGCCGTCCAGGCGCCATAGGTCGCCGCGGCCCGTTCGATTTTCCCGTCTTTCGTCCAAATCTTCCGCGGGACGAGCGAGCAGAGGATCGGCGTGCCGCCTTTCGCCTTCGTATCCGTGGCGTACTTACGCATGTACCAGCCAAAGGTGTGTACCACCTCGTGTTTCTTGGTCAGCAGGTTGTCGATCTCCTCCGTCTCCTCGCCCACCCCGGGCAGCGTGGCGCGGGCCCGGGAATTATCGTTGATCTTGCCGCCATCGTTGGTCCCGAGTTGCACCAGGACAAAGTCCCCCGGCTTTAGGTCGGCCAGAACCTTGTCCCACCGTCCTTCGGTCTGAAAGGTGCGACTGCTGCGACCGCCGATGGCCCGATTGACCACGTTGATCTTGGACAGGTTGAAAAAGTGAGCGAACTCCTCACCCCAGCCGCGCTGCCCCTTTGTGCCCACCTTGACCGTGGAATCGCCGACCAAAAAAAGCGTGGGCAGCGCTTTGTCGCGTATCTCCTGAGTGGCAATTTTCGATGCGTCCTCGACCGGCCGATCGTCGGCCGCCGCGACGCGTCCGGCGGTGAAAACAGAAAGAAAGAGAGCGGTGGCTAAGGGGAAAACGAAACAAGCAGATCGGTTCATGGAGAGAGGGAGTGAACGCTAAAATCAGTGCGACGGGTCCCTAGACAGGCTTAACGCGCTTCGGTGGCCTGCAAAGTGACAACTGCCTTGGGCAAACCTTCGGCCTCCACCGCAAGGGTGATTTCACCCGTAGTGCCAGGGCGGGTACGCAGGACGACCAAGGCGCGTCCGTTGAAGGCCTTTCGTTCATTCGCTTGGAAGGATTCAAAGCTGGTGGCATCGCCGTTGTCGACCGCGACAATGTCGGCCGGTCCAGCGACCGCGAAATGGACCAGCAGGTCGGCCTTCGGAACGAGGGTCCCCTGTCCGTCGACCACCGCGACACTGATATAGGACAAGTCGTGACCATCCGCCACAATCATGGTGCGGTCGGCTTCAACCACGAGCTTGGCCGCCGCTCCGGCGGTTTTCACCGTGTCCTCCGCCCACTTTTTCCCATTTTTGTAGGCGACCACGTGAAGTTCACCGGGCGTGTAGGTCACGTCATCCCAGCGAATGCGATAATGGAGCGGCTCCTTCTTTTTCCGGCCGAGGGACTGGCCATTGAGGAACAACTCGGCCTCGTCGCCCGAGGTGTAAACGTGAACCGGTGTCACTTGCCCCACCCGATCCGGCCAAGTCCAGTGCGGCAAAAGATGAGCCATCGGCAGCTCCGGTCTCCAGTGCGCTTGGTAGAGGTAAAAACGGTCCTTCTTGAAACCAGCGAGGTCGATGATTCCGAAATACGAACTCCGCGAGGGCACGCGGATCTTGCCCAACTCTTTCAGCTCCTGCTCGGCCCGCGCCCGCTGCGCCGGATCGGCAAAGTTCAACAGATTGGTGGAATCGGAATTGTAGGGTGTGGGCTCACCGAGGTAATCGAAGCCGGTCCAAACAAACTCTCCCGCGACAAAAGGATTACTCTCCTGCCCCGCGAACTCGGTGTCGGGTGTCGTCGCCCAACGCGGAGCGTAGAGGTCGTACGAACTCATTTGGAAATTCGATTTGCCCTGCGACTTGTCGTCCGTGACGGGAAAGAAATATTCACCTCGAGTGCTGATGCAGGAGGCGGTTTCGCTGCCCACGAGGGGAATCTGCGGATTCCGGGCGTGAAATTTTCCGTATTCGAAGGGTTTGTAGTTATATCCCATTACATTGACCGCTTTCTGGAAACCATTATATCCCGATTCGGTGTTGTTGAAACCAGCTCCGACTGGCCGAGTGCGGTCCTCCTCGGCGACAATTCCCGCCAGGTGGGTTGCGAGTTTCCACCCCTCGGGTTGCCCTTGCTCGGCGATCTCGTTCCCGATGCTCCAGAGGATCACTGAGGGATGATTCCGATCGCGGCGGACCAACGCCCGCAGATCTTTCTCATGCCACTCCGGAAAAACCAAGTGATAGTCGTTCGGCTTCTTGCCGGTCGCCCAGCAATCGAACGCCTCGTCCATCACCAGCATGCCCTTGCGGTCGCACAGCTCGAGCAACTCGGGCGCCGGAGGATTGTGACTGGTCCGAATGGCATTGCAGCCCATCTCCTGGAGCAGATCGATCTGACGCTCCAACGCGCGGTATGAAACCGCAGTGCCGAGGGCGCCGAGGTCGTGGTGATTGCAGACGCCGTTGATCCGAACCACCTCGCCGTTGAGCAAAAATCCTCGGTCGGCCACGAACTCCGCGGTTCGAATACCGAATGGCGTGTGCTCAGTATCCACCCGCTTACCCTCTTGCTCCAGGGTCGTGACCGCGACGTAGCGTTGAGGGATGTGGAGACTCCAAAGTTTGGGTTTAGCCACTTCCAAGGTATAGGAAGTGATCACCTGTTTTTCGTGGTTAACCTTGAGCGAAATTGGACCCGCTTCTCCCACGCTCGGACCGGCGGGGAGCCCGTCCTGGCCGAGCGAATACACCCGCGTGCGCAGCTGGACGGTCTGGTCCGTCGCCCCGGCGTTCTCCGCCGTGACTTGCACGTCGACCAAGGCCGCTTCCGGGGTGATCCGCGGTGTACTCACAAAAACGCCCCAATGCGCCACGTGGACCGGCGCAGTTTTGACCAGCCAGACATTGCGATAAATGCCAGCGCCGGGATACCAGCGAGAGGAATCCGGCGGATTGTTCAAACGGATCGCGATGGTGTTGGAGCCGCCGACGTTGAGAAAAGGCGTCAGGTCCAGCCGATAGGAACTGTATCCATAAGGCCAACCGCCGACGAAATGGCCGTTCAACCAGACCAAGGAATAGGCCATCGCACCGTCGATATCGAGAAAGACCCGTTTGCCCGCGTCCGTCGCGGGGCTGGTGAACTGCTTCCGATACCAAGCCACGCCGGGCCAAGGTAACTTGCCGGTTTCACCCGGGAGTTCCTGGGCAAAAGGCCCCTCGATCGCCCAATCGTGCGGGAGGTCGAGTTTGCGCCAGGCTTGATCATCGTATTCGGTCTTCGCATACGCAACGGAATCCCCCAGATCTCCCTCGGGACGAGTCACCGGCGTCGAGTTGTATTGAACCAAATCAGCTCCCACCGGAAGCAGCCATGGCTTCACTTTGGCGTAAGTGAGCGTGTCCTGCACCTCGGACGGATCGCCTTTTTGAAAACGCCAGTTGGCATTGAAACTCGTTCGTTCCCGGCCTTCTTCGGCCGCGTGAACCTGAGTCGGCGAACTCAAGACCAAGCCGACAGCGAGCAGGCAAATGCGATTGAGAAACTGAAATCCAATCGTTCCACGAGGCCGAGCAAGAGGGGTGATCATGAAGTGAATACCTTGCGCGCGGTTCAAAAACGTTCCAGCGCATTCGTTCCATGACAGTTCGGTCAGCGAGCAATCTTCGCTCGTTTTCAATCCCTGCGGTCGCCGCGCCTGGTGTCAGGAATCGGTGAATACAAACGCGGGGCAGTGAAAAAATTTAGGGGACGAGAGCGCGAGAGCGACCGCGTGCGCAGTCGAATCGGCCGGAGAGTCAGGCGGATCACGGCCCGTCAGGACTGCGCGTCCTGCGCTTACGGCAGCTCGTAGACTTCCACCAGAGCGACGCCGGTACCGTTGTTCGCTCCCCGCACTTGGGCGGTGTAAGGGCCAGGCGGCAACGTGACGATGAGGACCGATTCTTTCGCCCCCAGCGCGACACCACCGAGCTTGTCGCCGTTGGCGGCGAGAATCTCGGCTAGGTTGCTCGAGGTTCCCCAATCATCGTTTTGGGCCACGATGGTTCCTCCGCTGAAAAGCTGCAGTTGAGGATCGGCCAAAATTCCGGTGACTCCAAATTGGCTGAGAGTAGGTCCGATGCCGCGAATCATCAGTCGCTTTGGCACGTCTCCATTGATCACAAAACCGGCAATCAAAACACTTTCGCCCGTTCCCACTTGCGTGCGGGCGGACAGATTGATCAAGCGGGGCTGAGAAGAAAATTCCGGTGCGGACGGAAGGGTCGGATCGGTATCGAAAACCTCGACCAGCGCGACGCCGGTGGCGCCGCCTACGCCAGTGACTTGAGCGGTATAGAGCCCGGACGTCAGGGGTTGGAGCAGCACCGCGTCTTTGGCGTCCAAAGTAAACTGGCCCAGTTTGTCCCCTCCCGCTGCGATAATCGCCGCGAGGTTGGCGGCGGCGCCCCAGCTGTCGTTCGTGCCGATGACGGTTGATCCCTGAAAGAGGTCGAGCTTTGGATCAGGCAACACCCCCGACACGCCGAAATGACTCAAAGTCGGCCCGGTTCCCCGCACCATCACCGGCTTGTTCCCGCTCCCGGAAATGACAAACCCGACGATCAGCGTCTGGCTGCCCGAGCCGGCCTGCGATCGCACCGATAAATTGATCAGACGACCGGGGTTTCCCAAAGTCAGCGTCGCGCCCGAGCTGGTGGTGCTTCCCGCCGAATTCGTGACCACCACCGTGTAGGTGCCAAGTTGCGACGCCTGCACATTGGAGATCGTGAGGGTCGCGGCGGTTTCGCCGGCGAGAGCCGCGCCGTCCTTGAACCACTGATACGTCAGCGGCCCCGTTCCAGAAGCTGTGACCGAGAATAAGGCCGTCCCGCCTGCCGGCGCGGCTTGGTTGGCAGGTTGACTCGCAATCGTCGGCGCGCTCGAGCCGGCCGACAACTCGATCACGGTCATGGAATACGAGGGAAAGGTGTAGTTGAAAGACGACGACACTCCCCCCAGCGAGGAAGTGGAGACGTTCGGATTGGCGCTGCCTTGTGCGTCATTGTTTTTTCCATACGTATGAACGGTCGCAGTGCCGCTCGGGGAAAAACCGGAGACGGAAATTTGGGCGGGCAGATCGGCATCGGGGTACTTATTGACCACGAGCAAGGCCAAGCGGCCGTTAGCCAATTGAGCAGCGTAGATCGAGAGCCACGGGTAATTGCTGCTCGCCCCCACCACCCGGTCTCCTCCCCGTCCCCAATAGGTCAACAGATTAGCTGCCTGATACGTCGGAAGACCGGTGTGCGCCGCCACGCCGGGGAAACCCGTGCCGGCAATCAGATCGTAGCAGCCGAACGCGCGCCATCCGTAGAGGGAGGCGGCGTTGTTGTGATTTGTTTCCGCGCCATTGTGCAGGTCCCACCAAACGACCGCGTTGAATTCCGTCGCCGCGGCTGCTCCATAGGCATCGGCAAAAAAAAGCCCGTTGATCAAGTTGGAGGTTTGTTTGCCGGGATTGCTGCTGACCGAGTTCAGTTCGGTCATGGCCAACTCGACATTGGCCGCGGCGGGCGCGCCGAGATAATCATTCAGGCGCTTCCGAAGTTTCTGCGCGTCACTCGGAATTTCTGAGCTCTTCTGGAGCAGCGCGAGATCGGATTCGTTGCCCGAATTTTGCGCGTAATAGTGGCAAATCAGAAAATCAGGAGCGATCCCAAGCGACTTCATCGTGGCCAACATCACCGGCGTCCAACCGGTGTGCTGGGTGCCGTCGGTCGGGTTGGTGGCGGGGTGGGTTTTGATCCCATAATCGTCTTCCAGACTCACTGCCACCGCGCCCAGGCGAATGGTCGAGTCGACCGCGAGCATCCGGGCCTGGAAATTCTTGAAGGCCTGGGCGTAGGTGTAGGGATCATACTTTTCACCCGTCAGTCCGGATCCGGCCACCCCGTGCTGATCGTTTTCCCAGGTGCCGTAACACTCGTTCCCCACTTCCCAGTACTTGAAACCGAAAGGCGCCGGGTGCGAGATTCGCAGGTGATTAAAACCGTCGTCGGTCCCGAGAGGAGCCGCGCCGCGGAGCGAAGCCCAGTAGCCGACCGTCTTCCAATCCCGGCCTTTCGCATCCGTACCCAAACTTTGGGTACTTGAGGACGCGCCATTGTAGTAGGCCACCCAGGCCGCGGCCTGCTCGGGGGTGCCGCTGCCGTAGTTGACCGTTACATACGCCTGCGCGCCTTGCGCTTCGACCACTCGGGCAAAGTTGCCCGGGCCATTCGCCCAAGTCCAACTGGGGCTATTCGTGATTTGTTTGTTGGTTTGCCAATCGTAGTCATCGGAGGCGCTGCCGCCCGGAATGCGAAACACGCCAAATTTCACGGCGGAGAGCAGCGGGCCGGTTTGCGACGCGGTGAGCAACGAATCCCAGATCGCCAAATTCACTCCGTACAAGCGTGAGTCGATCGTTCGCACGACCGATTGAGCTTGGACGCTGAGCTGAACCGAGCTCGGGGCAGGCGCGAGGGTCAGGTCGACGTCATCCACATAGAACGTCGGCAGCGTGGTCCCGCTCGTACTTTGGATCCAGAAGCCGTCAAAATCAGAGACATTGGCCACGCCCAAATCGCTCAACGGAATGGTGACCAAATTCCAGGTGTTCGCCTGGAGGGCCGAAAGCACCACGGCGGTCTGCGCTTTCCCCGCGCGAAGCCCGTTGACCTGCAGCGGTTGACCACCCGCGGTGCCGCCGTTGATCCAGAAACGCAGCGTCTGGTAGGCGGCCGTGTTCAGCGCGCTGTGATGAAAAGAGACCGCCTCGTACCCTTTCGCAGTCACGGCGATCGATGCCGATCCGGTGTGGGTCGGAGACGTGTTGGAGAAAGAAACCGTGGCCCACGAGTAGTTTTGCCAGCCCTCCATCAGGTTGTCGGAGAAGACCACGTGGGTCGTCTGGGCCTGGGCCAAAGCTCCAAGCAAAAAGGGTAAAATCCAAACCAGGCGGGGGCTCATAAAATCGCGACCCGGCTGCTCCGGGCGGATAGGAATTTACCCCTATCCTACCCGCAGGACAAAAACAAAAAGACGTTGACCCTAAATTTTAACGGCCTTTTTCCGCCTTCATGTGGCGGTGGACGAAAAGATAATAGATCCCGCCCAGGACGACGAAGGCTCCCACGACCCAAAGGGTGATCTGTTTGAGCTCGCCATGCATCAACGCCTCATCCTTGCCGGCCTGAATGCCCAGCCAAGCCAGAATCGAGCACCAAACCGCCGATCCCAAAAACGTGTATAAGGAATAGAGCCCAAAGTTCATCTGCACGATGCCGGCCGGAATTCCGATCAGATGACGCACCACGGGAAGTAGTCGGGAAAAGAATACACCAAAAGGTCCAAACTGAGTGGCCCAGCGTTCCGCGGCCGCGACTTTTTCCGGGCTAATCAAAAAGAAACGGCCGTATTTTAGGACCAGAGGGCGGCCCGCAAGTCGCGCCGCCCAGTACATGATCGTCGCGCCGATCCACGATCCCAAGACGCCGGCAATCACCACCCCGAGCACGCTCATTTTGCCTTGGGTGTAGGCAAGGTGCGCGGCGGGCGGAATGATCACTTCGCTCGGGATCGGAACCACCGTGCTCTCCAAGGCCATGAGGAGCGCCACCGCCCAATAACCACCGGTATCCAACATGTGGAGATACCAGTCGCGCAGCTTTTCCAAGAAATCGTGAAGCATGAGTAGCGGAGATTTTAGCAAAACTCGGACACAAAAAAGGCAGGCAGCGGAAACTGCCTGCCCTCAAAGAGGAAGAAAAAAAGTTTTAGACGTCCGGCTTGGTCTTGCGCAGACCTTGGACGCGGTCGCCGGCCTTCCACTGGCCACGCTTTTTCAAAAGGTCAACGCGCTCGAAACGCTTCAAGACGTTACGCTTAACTACGATACCACTGGAACCTTGGAGGCTTTTGTGCTGAGACATGGCGATTAAATAGGCGAATGTAAGGTGCTAAAGGGGCGCAGAAGTAGAGTTCGCCCGCGCCCATGACAAGTATTTTTCTGCAACCTGTTCGGCCCGGACCACCAGCCACTCCGGCGTCTCATAGGGATGATGGGCCAACAACCAACTTTCGAGCGCTCGGCCGCGGGCGGGAATGAACTTCACCAGGAGGCGGAATTCCTCCGAAACCTCGACTTTCCCTTCCCAGCGGTAGACGGAGCGAATCGGCCCCTCGATCTGGACACAGGCCGCCAAGCTTTGCTCAACCAAGCCCTGGGCCAGGCGCTCAGCGTCCTCTTTCGTGGAGACCGTGGTCCAACCGATCATCAACATGCCGTAAGGTTTTCAGGAGCAGGCAGCGCGGCAAGCCGGGAAAAATCCCCTTGACTGACCTTTCCCTTCTCTCTGCTTTTAACGATTTCACCGCCGACACCAGTCTATGCGAGACGATTACCTGAAAGACGCGCTCAAGGTCATCCCTGACCCGAATCTCCTCATCAATGTGGTTTCCCGCCGCGTGAAGCAGCTGCGTCGCGGCAGCCGTCCGCTCGTCGAGTCGCTGGAAAAACTGACCTCCGAAGACCTCGCCCTGCGCGAAATCATCGACGGAAAAATCAGTTTCGAATCGAGCGAAAACTGAGGTTGTGCCAGAAGAGAGAGCCGCGCCTGGCGGCTCCTCATTCCCGTTCGCGATGGGCCTCAGGTTGTGTCACTCTGAGCGCGAAGACGAACTCACTTGCCCATGTCCGCAAAGAAGAAAGACGCCGATCGTTACACGGAGATTCGCAACGCCAAGGTGCTGCGTGACTACTTCGTGGAAGAAAAATTCGAGGCCGGGATCGCCCTGAAAGGCACTGAGGTCAAATCGATCCGCGCGGGCAAAGCCCAGATCAGCGATGCTTTCGGGCGTTTCGAGCGAGGCGAACTCTGGTTGCAGAACATGCACATCGATGAGTACGCCTTCGGAAATATTTATAATCACGAGGCGCGCCGTGTGCGGAAACTGCTGCTTCACCGGCATCAGATTCGGAAAATCGCCCAAGCCCTGCAGGTGGGCGGGCGCGCGTTGATCCCGCTGCGGATGTATTTCAAAGAAGCGTTGGTGAAAGTCGAAATCGGCCTCTGCGTGGGCAAAAAGATCTACGACAAACGCGAGGATCTGAAAAAGAAAGTCGAACTGCGCGAGGTCGACAAAGCGATCAAGCAGCGACGCTGACACCCAGGCGAAAGCTTTTCGCCTACCGAAACCGTACACACGGAAGAACGAGACGCGACCGTCTGTATCGCTGGATGACCGCTCACTAGCGTTGGGCCGCGCTGGAAAATTTTATTCGTGCCCTCTCGCTGGTGGGTGGGTAACTCACCCGTCTTCAACCCGATTCGCTGGACAGCCAACGGAAAGTCCAAACACTGGCCGGTTCCGTGAAGAAACAAGCGATCGTCACCCTCGATATGGAAGGCGTATTAACGCCCGAAATCTGGATAGCCGTGGCCGAAAAAACCGGCATCCCCGAGCTGCGTCGCACCACGCGAGACGAGCCCAACTACGACACGTTGATGAAGGGTCGCCTGCAGCTGCTCGACCGCCACGGGCTCAAGCTTTCCGATATCCAAAAAGTAATCGCCGGACTCGATCCACTTCCCGGTGGTCGCGCCTTTTTGGATGAGCTGCGCTCCCTCGTGCAGGTCGTGATCCTCTCCGACACCTTCGAGCAGTTCGCCGCCCCGTTGATGCAAGGGCTGAACTGGCCTACCCTTCTCTGCCACCGCCTGATCGTGGAGAACGATCGCATTGTGAATTATCAGATTCGAATTCCGGAGCAGAAGCAGAAGGCCGTCGCGGCTTTCAAAGCGATGAACTACCGCGTGATCGCGGCGGGCGATTCGTTCAACGACACCACCATGCTAGCCGAGGCGGATGCCGGATTTCTCTTTCACGCGCCAGCGAACGTCAAAGCACGTTTCCCCCAGTTCAAAGCGGTGGACGCCTACAGCGACCTGCTCGCGTTGATCAAAAACGAGCTCGCCTGAGGAGTCCCCGCGCGACGGGTTCGCGCTTTCTCGCCGTGATCCACATCGTTCTGTTTCAACCCGAAATCCCGCAGAACACCGGCAACATCGGGCGAATGTGCGCGCTGACAAAATCGCGGCTTCACCTCATTCATCCGCTGGGATTCACCATCACCGATCGGCACCTGAAGCGCGCCGGGATGGACTATTGGTACGCGCTGGACGTGCATCATCACGAGAACTGGGAGGCTTTTCGCCTCAGTCCCGCGGCTCCAACTCGGCTCTGGCTGCTCACGACCAAAACCACTCAGTCGTATTGGGATGTTCACTACGCGGACGGTGACGGCTTGGTCTTTGGCAACGAAGGTCACGGCGCCCCGGCCTGGCTGCACGAGCAGATCGGAGAAAGCGCGCGCATCACCATCCCTCACGCCGATCCCAGCCTACGTTCGCTCAATCTCAGCACCGCCGCCGGCATCGCTTGCTACGAAGCCCTGCGCCAGACGGGAGGATTACGAGGCACGTAGCAGGTGGTTTGGTTGTAGTTTTACGTTGAATACCAACGTTTACGAGACTCCAGGAGAGGAGATTCGCCAAACGACCCACTGCTTTCGGCCCACAACTCGGCGCAGCGGGCACTCACCCCTTGACCGCCAAATCGTGCGCTTTGGCTGCATCCTGCACAATTTTCACCAGATCGGCCACCACCACGGGCTTCAGCAAATAACGATAAAGCGCAGCTTCGTTGACGCTCCGAAGCAGCATCTCCGGCTTCATGTATCCAGTGACCAATACACGTTGCATATGCGGATGTTCTTCGCGACAGCGGACCAGGAAGCTCATGCCATTTCCACCGGGCATCAGATGGTCGGATACAACCACTTTGAAGGATTTCTTGTGGAGCAGAAATTCAGCTTCCCGCACCGACGACGCTGTCGTTATTTCGAAATACGGCGACAACGCTTCTTTGCACGTCTCCAAAATAGCCATTTCATCATCTACGACGAGGATAGCGCCGGCTTTGGTGGGGTCGACCGAGGCGTCTGCTTTCATGCGCATGCATCCTGTTTTCCAACGGTTGGTTGGCAAATCGAAAACCCGGGATCTGACCGCAGAATTTGATTTGCTCGGCTACCTCTGAGGCTTTCTTCTCCCTTCATTGGATATGACGGTTGACGATCTTCATGCAGCTTTGCGCGGCGGTCGCTTAACAGCGGAAGAAGCAGCGGCCTTGACCGTCGAGCAGCTCGTCACCCGAAATGCCGCCGGTAATACCCCCATCCATACGGCGGCCAAATACGGCGCCTTGAAGGCACTTCCCCCGACCGTATTGACTTCGGATTCCCTCCTGCTGCGTAATGACTCCGGCTATACACCGCTGCATCATGCGGCCTTCGGGGGGCATTTGTATCAGGTACCTAAGGACGCGCTGACCCACGAGGCCCTCGCCACCCGCAGCAACTCGGGGTTCACAGTCTATCATGTCGCGGCCGCTCACGGAAATCTCTCCCAGATCCCGGCCCCCCTGCTAACTCAGGCGGTGGTGCGTTCAACCACCGACCTGGGAAACACCTTGCTCCACGAGGCGGCGGAAAACGGCACTCTCGATCGCTTCCCTCCGGAATTCGTCACCGCAGAGAATCTCGTTTTGTTAAACGCGAGCGGTGAAACGGTCTTTCACGTCGCCGCGCTCAACGGGCATCTCCGCCAACTGCCGCCTCCGCTGCTGACTGACGAGGCCCTGCTTCGGGTCACTTCGTCGGGAGATACCGTTCTCCACGCCGCCGCCATCGCGGGACATCTCGAACAAATTCCCCAGCGCGCCCTGAGCCGAGCCCACCTCACGTTGGCCAGCAAATCTGGATACACCGTGATCCACGCCGCGGCCGAAACCGGACAGCTAAGCAAAATTCCGCGGGATGTACTGACCCAGGAACTACTCCTGACCCGGAATGATCACGGCGACACTCCCCTGCACGCCGCGGCCTTCGAGGGTTTTCTCTCTCAAATTCCGCCCGAACTGCTCAACGAGCACACGCTTCATGTGCGAAATTACGGTGGAATCAGCCCGATCCGCGCCGCGGTGATGCGCGGCCACATCGACCAGATCCCTCCCGCTTTCCGGCCGCCGCCGCCGACCTTCATGCAGCGATTGCTCTCGCGAGTCGGTTTGGCCCACAGCACCCCCTAAGCGCGGCGGCCCTCTCGGCGCCGCATCTTTTGCCAACTTTGCGGCGGAGGAGCTTTTCGTCTTCCCCTCCGAGCGCGGGTCATTTTCACTGCGAGCCCGCTCTGCGCGGAAATTTTCCTATGAATACAACGATCACTGCGATCACTGCCCGCGAAATCATCGACTCCCGCGGCAATCCGACGGTTGAAGTCGATGTGAAACTCGCTTCCGGCCATCTCGGCCGCGCCGCTGTCCCGTCTGGAGCCTCCACGGGCGAACACGAGGCCCTGGAGCTGCGCGACGGCAACGTTCCGGCCAAGTCGTTGCCCAAGGGCGTCGACGGCAAGAAGCGTTTCCTCGGCAAGGGCGTCCTCGCCGCAGTGAACAATGTGAAGAGCATCATTGCTCCCTCCCTCATTGGGCAGGACGCGACCAACCAGCTCGGCGTCGATCAGATCATGATCGCCCTCGACGGCACGTCGACCAAGTCGAAGCTCGGCGCCAACGCCATTCTCGGTGTATCCTTGGCAACAGCACATGCCGCCGCCGCCGCTCTCGGTCAGCCTCTCTATAAATACCTCGGCGGCCCGAATGCCAAGGTGCTTCCGGTTCCGATGATGAACATCATGAACGGCGGCGCGCACTCCGATGCGCCGATCGATTTCCAAGAGTTCATGATCATGCCGATCGGCGCCAAGACATTCTCGGAAGGTCTGCGCATGGGCACCGAGGTGTTTCACTCCTTGAAAAAGGTTTTGAAGTCCAAGGGTCTTTCCACCGCGGTCGGTGACGAAGGTGGTTTTGCCCCCAAACTCGACAGCGCCTACGCCGCTCTCGATGTCATCTCCCAGGCGGTCAAAGACGCTGGCTACAAGCTCGGCGCCGATAAAGACATCGCCTTTGCGCTCGATGTCGCTGCCTCCGAATTTTACGACCCGAAGACGAAGAAATACACCTTCAAGAAATCCGATGGGCGCGTTCTCACCGGCGACGAGATGGTCTCATTCTACAAAGAGCTCACCTCGAAGTACCCGATCATCTCGATCGAGGACGGCTGCGGCGAAAGTGATTGGGACACCTGGAAGAAACTGACCGACGCGATTGGCGATCAGATCCAGTTGGTCGGCGACGATCTCTTCGTGACCAACACGCAATTCCTCAAGCGTGGCATCGACAGCGGCACGGCCAATTCGATTCTGGTCAAGGTAAACCAAATCGGCTCTCTGACCGAGACGCTCGACGCCGTCGAGATGGCCAAGGAAGCCAACTACACCGCTGTGATTTCGCACCGTTCGGGCGAAACCGAAGACGTGACGATCGCGGACATCGCGGTCGCGACCAACGCGGGCCAGATCAAGACTGGATCGCTCTGCCGCACCGACCGGGTGGCAAAGTACAACCAGCTCCTCCGCATCGAAGAAGAGCTCGGCAGCAGCGCGGTTTACGGCGGCAAGATGTAAGCAGCGGCTTGTAATTGTTTAAGCACTACCAGGCCGGGCCCTCGCCCGGCCTTTTGTTTTTCCTTCCGACTTTGACTGCTGTTCGTATCGAGGTCGGACGCAGCGGCTCGGCAGGGACGCCTCGCCCTACCCTCAAGCCTTTCGATCGGCGTATTGGAGGGTCCACTACGCCGTGACGGGGCCGACGAGCTCAATCTTCCATCTTGATATCCTTATTGCGATGTCGCGGGCAGCCCGCGCGCAACCAGGAATAGATAAAACGGTCCAGATCGCCATCGAGCACGCCTTGAGTGTCGCTCGTATCGACACCGGTGCGGAGGTCCTTGACCATCTGATACGGCTGAAGGACGTAGCTGCGAATCTGGCTGCCCCAGCCGATTTCGCCTTTTTCGCCGTAGAACTTTTCCATTTCGCTCCGCTTTTCGTCCTGCTTTTTCTCATACAGGCGAGCCTTGAGGACGGTCATGGCACTGGCGCGATTCTTGATCTGCGAGCGTTCGTTTTGGCAGACCACCACGATTCCGCTCGGGATGTGAGTGACGCGTACCGCCGAGTCAGTCGTGTTAACGCCCTGTCCGCCTTTGCCAGACGAGCGGTAAACGTCCACCCGGATTTCATCATCCGGAATCTCGATTTCGATCTCGTCGGTGATCTCCGCCACCACGTCGACCGCGCAGAACGAGGTGTGCCGACGCTTGTTCGAATCGAAGGGACTGATGCGCACGAGACGATGAACCCCGCGTTCCGCTTTCGCGTAGCCGTAGGCATTCTCGCCCTTGATCAGCATGGTCGCTTTAGAAATCCCGGCTTGGTCGCCCGACTGCACTTCCTGAATTTCGACTTCGAAGCCTTTTCGCTCCGCCCACCGATTATACATGCGGAAAAGCATATCGGCCCAGTCATTCGACTCGGTGCCGCCCGCGCCCGCTTGGATCGAAAAGATGGCGTTGTTTTTATCGAATTGGCCGCTGAGGAAGGAGGCGATCTCAAGTTTATCGAGATCCTCGACCAAGGTGGATACGGTGGACTCGAGTTCCTTGGCGTACATTTCCTGCTCGTCGCCCGAGGCGGCGTCGATCAGCTCGCGCATGACATCGACGTCCGCGAGGCGCTTGTTGAACTCCACCAGTCCACCAATCGCTCGCTTCAAACCGTTGAGCTTGGCGATGTGCTTTTGCGCCCCCATCTGGTTATCCCAGAAAGTCGGCGCGCCCATTTGGGCTTCTAGCGCTTCAATTTCCCGCTGCTTTTGTTCGACGTCAAAGATACCTCCACAGGTACCCTGCGCGCTTCTTGATGTTCTCTATGTGGGAAAAAGTTTCGGGAGCGATCATGTCAAAGGATCAGTCAACCCCAGCCCAGGACGATGTAAAGACTGGATACGCGCCTGCACCTCGAGCGACCCGAGGCGGGGACTCTGCTCGCTTGCCGCGCCATCTCCCCACCTAGCGTGGGGCGCGTTCAGCCGCGCAAAGCACCGGCCGCTTTTTCCACCAGGAACGCGGCGTAGGCTTTCTCCACCCCTTGGCGGAGCGCAGTGGTGGCCTTCCAACCGAGAGCGGCGAGCTTCGAGACGTCCATTAACTTACGGGGCGTACCGTCCGGTTTCGAGGTGTCCCAGGTGATCCGTCCTTGAAAGTTGGTTACAGCCGCCACCGTCTCGGTCAGCTCCTTGATCGTGACGTCGGTCCCCGTTCCCACGTTGATCCAGTCGGGCGGATTTTCCATCCCGATCAGAAACTTGCAGGCGTCCGCCAGATCGTCGACGTAGAGGAACTCGCGCATCGGTTTCCCCGTCCCCCACGCGATCACTTCGTCTCGGCCCGCCTCTTTCGCCTCGTGGAATTTTCGAATCAAGGCCGGCAAGACGTGCGAGTTTTGCAGGTTATAATTATCTCCGGGGCCGTACAAATTCGTCGGCATGGCCGAGTGGAAGAGCACGCCGTATTGCTTCCGGTAATACTGACAAAGCTTCAGGCCGGTGATCTTCGCGATGGCGTAAGCCTCGTTGGTCGGCTCGAGCGAACTGGTGAGAAGGTGTTCCTCCGACATGGGCTGAGGAGCCAATTTCGGATAGATGCAAGAGCTGCCGAGAAAGAGCAGACGTTTGACCCCGTGGCGGTAGGCCGAGTGAATCGTATTCGCCGCGATGGCCAAGTTGTCATAGAGGAAGTCGGCCGGGTAAGTGTTGTTCGCGTGAATCCCCCCTACTTTTGCAGCGGCGATGATCGCGACGTCCGGGCGGTGCGTGGCGTAAAAGCTGTCGACCGCCGACTGCGACGTGAGGTCGAGTTCCTTGCGCGAGCGCAGCAGCAACGTGGTGTTCGGCTCACGTTGAAAACGGCGCACCAAAGCGCCACCGACCATTCCTTGATGTCCAGCAATGAAAAGTTTCATATCCAGTCTCTCGTGTAAGCCGGAGAAACCGCGACACAGGTCGCAGTTCCCCGGCTCAGCCTAGATCACGTTACACAAAAACCGCTTTGTGCAAACGGGCGGTTTATGCCTTTGAGTGTGGAGGAGCGATCCGGCTCACCGCTAACTCATGTTTCGCCAGCTCAAGGTCGTGATCGACCATGATGCGGACGAGGTCTTTGAAACGGACCTTCGGTTTCCAATTGAGCTGCTTCTCCGCCTTAGCCGGATTACCAATCAAGAGTTCCACCTCCGCCGGACGCTCATAACGAGAATCGTACTTCACGTATTTCTCCCAATCGAGCCCGAGGTGAGAAAAGGTTTCCTGGCAGAATTCTTTCACGCTGTGGGTCTCGTTGGTCGCCACCACGTAGTCGTCCGGTTTGTCCTGCTGGAGCATGAGCCACATCATCTCGACATACTCCTTGGCGTAGCCCCAGTCGCGCTGCGCATCGAGATTACCGAGATAAAGCGCGTCCTGCAGGCCGACTTTGATCCGCGTGGCGGCGCGCGTGATCTTGCGCGTGACGAACGTTTCACCGCGGCGCGGCGACTCGTGGTTAAATAAAATTCCGTTGCTCGCGTGGAGATTGTAGCTCTCGCGGTAATTCACCGTCAGCCAGTAAGCGTAGACCTTGGCGCAGCCGTAGGGCGAGCGCGGCCAGAATGGCGTGGTCTCGACCTGCGGAACCTCCTGCACTTTTCCGAACATTTCGGAAGAAGACGCTTGGTAATAACGCACCTTCTTGAGCAAGCCGGCTTCGCGAATAGCCTCGAGAATGCGTTGGGCTCCGAGACCGTCGACGTCGCCGGTGTACTCCGGAATATCGAAGGAAACCCGGACGTGCGACTGCGCGCCGAGATTATAAACCTCATCGGGCTGCAGTTCGTAGAGCAGCTTCACCATCTGGACGGAGTCTGCGAGATCTCCGTAGTGGAGAAAAAGACGCACACCATTGACGTGTGGATCACGATAGAGGTGGTCGATCCTACTGGTGTTAAAAGTAGAAGCGCGGCGGATGATTCCGTGCACCTCATAGCCTTTTTCAAGGAGCAGCTCCGCGAGGTAGCTCCCATCTTGACCAGTAATGCCAGTGATTAGCGCTTTTTTCATGCAATTGGCCAAGCTACGTAAACCAAAGGCGACAGTGCAAGCGTCACGGTGGGCCGCTGGTAGGATTTGGAGGAATCCCTGAGGCAATAAGGCGAACGCTTCCCGACGCTTGTCCCCAAGCGGCTGCCTCTTCTATTGGTGCGCCATGCACGTCACCTTAATTGCGGCCCAGTCGGTCGACGGCTTCATCACGCGCCACTCTGAGCCGGGAAGCCGTTTCACTTCACCCGCCGACAAGATCCATTTTAGCCAGGCGCTCCGCCAATTTGACTGTCGGGTGATGGGAGCGGGAACGTACCGCGCCACTCGCGAACTCGCGCGCCGCGCCACCGCGGGCGAAAGCATCCAGTTTGTGGTTACACGGGATCCGGCCTCCTTTGCCGCCGAAGCTGTGCCGGATCGCTTGGAGTTCACCGATTTACCTCCGCGAGAAATTCTTCGAGAGTTGGAAAAACGCGGCCGGCAGCGCTGCGCCTTGATCGGCGGATCGCAGGTTCACAGCTTGTTTCTGAAGGCCGGTTGCGTCGATGAACTCTGGCTCACGCTGGAGGCGCGATTGTTTGGCGGCGGGACATCCCTGCTCTCCGAGGAAACCGATGTATCGCTCAAGCTCCTGTCCCACGAGCTCCTTTCCCCGGATACGCTGTTGCTGAAATACCAGGTCATACGCAGCCACTGAATCGGCGAGGTCAGCCGTTGACGGATGACGTTTCCCTGCCGCATGGAATTTCGGATACAGCGGAACCGCGCTCGGCGATGGCGGGTGAGCTCTCACTTGACTTCTCCCTTTGTCGTGCCGTTATCTGGACAACGGTACATGCGAAACTTCGCACAGGCGCTTCGACTTAGCTAGACGCACGATCCCGAAAGGGCCGCGATGCGGTTGGTCGTGCGTCCGCCTGATTGCTCACTCCGTCGGCCCGGTGCCTGCGGGGTTTTCTGGTCTTCTTCGTCTAGAAATTATTTTTTGTTTCGTCATGCAATCTGCTCCCGTTTCCAAGTACCGGCCTTTTCCGCCGGTCCATTTACCCAATCGACAATGGCCTAATCGCACGCTGACCCGCGCCCCCATCTGGTGCAGCGTCGATCTCCGCGACGGCAATCAGGCTCTCGCCCAACCGATGAGCGTCGATGAGAAGCTCGAGTATTTCGAGCATCTGGTGAAAATCGGGTTCAAAGAAATCGAGGTGGGCTTTCCCTCCGCCTCGCAGATCGAATTCGATTTCGTCCGTCGTTTGATCGAGGAAAAACGGATCCCGGACGACGTCGCGATCCAGATTCTCTGCCAATGCCGCGAGGAACTGATCATCCGCTCGTGCGAGGCCTTGCGCGGAGCCAAGAATATCATTTTTCACCTCTACAACTCGACCTCTCCCGCGCAGCGCAGCTACGTCTTCAACGCGAGCAAGGCCGATATCGTTCGCATCGCGACGCGCGGCGCGCAGTGGGTCAAACAGTACACCCGGGCCTTGTCGGAGAGCGGCACGTATGTGCGCTTTGAATACTCACCGGAAAGTTTCACCAGCACCGAGCTGGATTTCGCCCTGGAAATTTGCGAGGCGGTGACCGACGTCTGGCAGCCGACGGTTGAGAACAAAATCATTCTCAATCTGCCCGCTACGGTGGAATACACCACGCCCAATGTGCACGCGGATCAGATCGAGTGGATGTGCACGCACCTGACGCGGAGAGATCGCACCATCGTGTCGCTGCACACCCATAACGACCGCGGCACCGGCGTGGCCGCCACGGAGTTGTCGTTGTTGGCCGGCGCGGACCGGGTCGAAGGCACGCTCTTCGGAAACGGGGAACGTACTGGAAATCTGGATATCGTGACCGTCGCGCTCAATCTCTACACTCAGGGGATTCACCCGAACCTCGATTTTTCCGACATCAATGGCGTTCGCGAGATGTATGAACGCGTGACCAAGTTGGAAGTCCCTCCGCGTCAACCGTACGCCGGGGAACTGGTGTTCACCGCGTTTTCTGGGTCCCACCAGGATGCGATCAAAAAGTCCTGGGAAAAACAAAAACCCGACGCGCCTTGGGACGTCCTCTACATTCCGGTCGACCCGGCCGACATCGGTCGCAGCTACAAGGCGATCATTCGGATCAATTCCCAATCGGGCAAAGGCGGCGTCGCCTATGTTTTGGAGAATGAATTTGGTTTCCAGTTGCCCAAGCTGATGCACAAGGAAATCGGCAAAATCATCAACGATTTGGCCGACGCGAAAGGGACCGAGCTCACACCCGAGGAAATTCACGCCGCCTTTCAGCGTGAATACATCGAGCGCACTCAACCTGTCACGCTGGAGCACTTCAAGACGACGGAGCGGGACAGCGCCGTCACCTGCGAAGCGACTCTTAAAATCGCCGGCCAAACCCATCGTTTGACCGCCCGGGGGAATGGCCCGATCGATGCGTTTGTGCGCGCGATCTCCTCGGCGGGCGTACCCAAATTTGAATTACTCAGCTACGCGGAACACTCCTTGGGCAAAGGCGCCGAGGCCCGCGCGGTTTCGTACATTCAAATCAAAAACGAGCGGAGCAACACCTACTTCGGCGCGGGCATCGATACGAACATCGAACTCGCCTCGATCAAGGCTGTGGTCTCAGCGCTCAATCGCGCGTTGACCAAGACGTAGCGGTTCACGCGGTGGAGGCGGAGGTCGGCCTCCACCGTTGGTTTGTCGGTCGCAATCCTTCGATCGCGGAACCCGAGCGCTCCGCTGATTCAAGCTCTAGTGGACGACGTTCGCTTCGCCGCTACTTCAAAGCGGTCGCTTGTACTCGTTTTACCGATACAAACCGGGCGCGAAAGAGATCCTCCAACACTTCTCGTGCGTCCGCCGGAATGCGGTCCACGAGGGATTGCAAGGGAGGAAGCGGGGCGTTTGCCACCTCCGGCGGCTCCGCTTGGTCCGTGGTTGTCGCTGAAGCCGCTGGCACCTGGGGAAGGACGGATACGCCGTTCGTCTTCTGCTCGGAAAGAAACGCGGTTTCAGCGGCGTCGTCGGGCCACTGCGGACCTTCGCCGTCCACCGACCCAGGCGTGAGGTCGACGACGGTTGGCATTGCCACCTCACCTTCTGAATCGTCCGCGGGGACGGAAACGGCTGAGACGCTTACCGGCGCAACCTTCAGCGTCGCCACTGCCACCGGTCGAGCTGCTTCGGCGGCGACGAGCCGCCGCTCCAGTTCATCAATCAGCCCTTTTTTTTTTCGCTGCCTTCCGACGGGCCGGCCGGTGCTTCCTCCGCCAGCGCGGTCAGCTCCTTGATCAAGCTGTCGATCGCGCGAGCGCGCGTGGCCTCGACCGCTTTGAGCAAGGTGACTTCGAAGTTGATCTTCTCCGAGAGCCCGAGCTTCACGCTCGATTCGCCTTCGCGCAGCGCATCAAGCATGCGCGTGATCTGCTCGGTCGACATCGCGACGCCGCCCAACATCTCGCTGCGTCCGCCCTTCGCAATGGCATCGAGCAAGGCTTGCCGCACCAGAGCCTGCAGGTCGGTGAGAAGCCGGACTAAATCGCGTCCGCTCTGATCGCAGGCGTCGACCAGCTCAATGATTTTTGGGTGATCGCCCGCAGCGACCGCCGCGGCCAGCTCAGCGATTTTGTCCGCGGCGACGAGGCCGTAAACATCCAGCACATCGGGCTCGCTGATTTCGTTTCCGCAGAAAGAAATCATCTGATCAAAAATCGATTGTGCATCGCGCATCCCGCCGTCCGCCATCCGCGCGATGCAGGCCAGCGCCGCTTCGGAAACGGTGATCTTCTCTTCGACCGCGATTTTTTTGAGGCGCTGCACGATCAATTCCGAAGGGATCGGTTTCAGATCAAAACGTTGGCAACGCGAGATGATGGTCGGCAGCACCTTTTGGACATCGGTGGTGGCGAAGACGAACTTCACGTGCGGAGGCGGCTCCTCCAGGGTCTTCAACAGCGCATTGAATGCGGCCGTCGAGAGCATGTGCACTTCGTCGATGATGTAGATTTTGAATTTACCCTGCGACGGAGCGTAACGCACATCATCGCGCAGATCGCGGATCTGATCGACCGAGTTGTTCGAAGCACCGTCGATTTCGATCACATCCATCGATGTGCCCTCGGTGATCGAGGTCACCGCCGGATCGGCCGGATCAAAATCCGCTTTTGGTCCGCCCGTGCAATTCAGCGCCTTGGCGAAAATGCGTGCGGTGCTGGTTTTACCCGTGCCGCGCGGCCCGACAAAGAGGTAGGCGTGGGCGATGCGGTTGCGCCCAATCGCATTTTTTAAGGTGCGCACCACGTGGTCTTGGCCCACGACATCGTCGAAGGTTTGAGGACGCCACTTGCGCGCGATGACTTGATAACCGGATGACACCGGACCTACTCCACGCAGCGACGTCGGGTGCGCAACTGAAAAAACCAATTCCGCTCTTCTCTCGCTTTCGAAGCCCTCGCCGACCCTCCGCGGAGCAAAAACTCCGGAAAAAAATTAAGTGGCCAGGCACTCCACGGCACTAGGAGAACGTCGTTACCGTTGCTACCTTCCGGTCCTGGCGGGGTTCACGCGCCTGCCCATGCATGGCACCTGGCCAACGCGGACAGTGGGTGCATTCGCAGGTCGAGCAACCAAAATCTACGGATAATCCCGCCGTCGGCTTCAGTCGAAAAACGGCTAGGCCTGAGGTTTCGCCCCGCTCAAAAGCTGGCCGATTTTTTCCACAATTCCCTCGACCGGCCAGAGTCGCCCCACCCCTTCGTATCCACAGGCCAACATCCCTTCCTCCGGTCCGATGAAGTGAACCCCACGTTCTTTTAAAATCGCGGTGTTCCCTTCCGTGGCGGGATGAGTCCACATTTTCCCATTCATCGCCGGCGCGATCAACACCGGCGCGCGACAGACCAAGTAGAGCGAGCTGAGGAAGTCCGGAGCGAGACCGTGAGCAAATTGCGCAATGACATCGGCGGTCGCAGGCGCCACCACCAGCAGATCGGCTTTGTCGGCGAGTTCGATGTGCCCCGGCTGCCAACCATTCCCTTCAGCCCAGAGATCCGTCGCGACCGGCTGGCGCGCGAGGGTCTGGAGGGTGAGCGGCGTAATGAATTTTTGCGCACCGCTCGTCATCACCGGGAACACCTCGGCGCCAGATTTACGGAGTTGGCTGGTCAGATCAGCCGCTTTGTACGCGGCGATCGAACCGGTGATTCCCAGGATGATCTTCTTCCCGGTCAAAGGAGGCAGCATGAGACGAGTTAACTGCGCGCGAAAGAAATCGGCAAGCGTCGAGCGCTTCGGTCGAACCTGCGAAGGAGCGAAGTGGCCAAACGAAAACGCTTCCCGCGGCTCAAGATTTACGCTTGTTCTGCCCTATGAAGTTACTGATCACGGGCGTCTGCGGGTTTGTCGGAAGCACCTTGGCGCGTGCTTTGTTGGATACAGCCCGTGGTCACCAGATCATTGGTCTGGACAACTTCATTCGACCAGGCAGCGAGCAGAATCGGGTCGAATTGAAGAGTCGTGGAGTGAAGCTGATCCACGGGGACATTCGCCAGGCGAGCGATCTGGATCCGTTGCCAGCAGTGGATTTCGTGATCGATGCGGCGGCAAACCCCAGTGTCTTGGCCGGAATCGACGGACGCACCAGCTCCCGTCAGCTCGTGGAGCACAATCTTCTCGGCACGGTGAACATGCTGGAGTTCTGCAAAACCCACCGCGCCGGGTTTGTGCTGCTCAGCACCAGTCGAGTTTATTCCATCGCGCCACTCGCCCACTTACCTGTCGAGGTGGTGGAAAACGCTTTTCGTCCGCAGTCGGGCGCCGTCCTCCCGCCAGGGCTCTCCGCCGCTGGGCTCGAGGAAACGTTGGCGACCCAGGCACCGGTTTCCCTCTATGGCGCGACCAAACTCGCCTCGGAGTCATTGGCTCTTGAATACGGCGAAACCTTTCAGTTCCCCGTATTCATCAACCGGTGCGGCGTCTTGGCGGGCGCGGGGCAGTTCGGGCGCGCCGACCAGGGGATCTTTGCGTATTGGGTCAACAGCTACCTTCGTCGACGCCCGCTCAAGTACATCGGTTTCGGCGGACACGGTCACCAAGTACGCGACTGCTTGCATCCGCGGGATCTCGCGCCCCTGCTCGAAAAACAATTCTCGGCCGGTGCCGTGCCGAGCGAGCATCGCACGATCAATTGCTCGGGCGGCATGGCTTCAGCGATGTCGCTTCGGCAGCTGAGCGATTGGTGCTCGACGGAATTCGGAGCCCACACCATTGCGGCCGATTCACAGCCCCGGGCCTTTGACATCCCGTGGATTGTCCTCAACTCGGCGAAAGCGGCCCGACTCTGGAATTGGCAGCCGAAAGCCACGACCCGTGAAATCCTTTCGGAAATTGCCGCCCACGCCCGTGCGCACCCGGATTGGCTGGAAGTATCCGCGCCGCTGTGACACCACGTCGTTTTTGACCGAATACCATGTCACCGGCACCCAATTATCCTCCTGGAACCCTTCAGCTTTTTTCCGTGGTGATTCCGGCGCGCGACGAGGAAGAGTCGCTCCCGTCGACCCTCCGTGAATTGTATCGAGATTTTAGTGCGGCCCAGATCCCTCACGAAATTTTGGTCGTCGACGACGGCAGCAAAGATCGAACCTCGGAGGTGTTAAAAGAGCTGAGCGCAGAGATCCCCACGCTCAAGCCTCAGAAAAACCCCGGCCCCCACGGGTTTGGACGCGCAATCATCTACGGGCTCAATCGGATCCAGGGCGACGCCGTCGCGATCATGATGGCCGACGCCTCCGATTCACCGGCGGACGCGATCAAGTACTGGCGGATCTTGAACGATCAGGGCTATGAATGCGCCTTCGGCAGTCGCTTTATCAAGGGAGGGCAAGTCATCGATTATCCGAGGGTGAAACTTCTGGTGAATCGGATCGCGAACCTGTTCATCAAAGTGCTTTTTAATATCCCGCTGAACGACACGACCAATGCGTTCAAAGCTTATCGACGCACCGTGATCGACGGCTGCCGCCCCCTAATGGCACCGCATTTTAATCTCACGGTGGAAATTCCGTTGAAAGCCATCGTGCGCGGTTATTCCTGGGCGGTGACGCCGATTTCCTGGCGCAACCGAAAACACGGCGTGGCAAAATTAAAAATCAAAGAAATGGGCAGCCGCTATTTCTTCATCTGCGCGTACGTGTGGCTGGAAAAATATTTCAGTCGCGGAGACTACAAACGACCCCGTTGAGCCGGGTCTTCCTTTGTGGAGGCGGGAGGCCCAGGGACTTCTCCCTAGACGGGGTTTGTAAATTCATTATCATTTTATCTTCAGAGTCTTGCGGTATTTTTTGTACCGACGAGCAGCCGCGTCGCCGCGTTGACTTTCTTGGATTCCGGTTCCAATTTCTCCCTGCGCCCAGCGCATTAATTTTAGCAGTCACGGGACCGCCCAACCCGGGCCACCCGCCCGGCACGATACCGCCGCCCCCCTGTAGGGACGGCGGTTTTCTTCTTTAAACTGAACCCCTGCGTTTTCCCCTTACATCTTTTGCATCCTGCCCCCGAGGCAGAATATCGATCATGCCCGTACCAGGGAACCAGCGGGGAAATTCCTTGTTCGGGAGCGAGCGTTCCCATTTTTTATCCTTTCAACTATGATCTATCTTCTTGGTGGCTCGGGCTACGTCGGGCAGGCCTATCAGGCTCTGCTGACGCACAAAGGAATTCCCTTTCGGAATCTCCGCCGTGCCGACGTTGACTACACAAACAAAGACATTCTGGTCCGTGCTCTAAAGGCCGATCGCCCGGAATTCTTGATCAACGCCGCGGGCTACACCGGGAAACCGAACGTGGACGCCTGCGAGCTGCACAAGGCCGAGTGTCTTTTCGGCAACGCCGTCCTTCCTGGTACGATTGCTGATGCCTGCGCTGAAGCCGGCGTACCGTGGGGCCACGTTTCTTCTGGCTGCATCTATACCGGCTCTCGTCCCGATGGCACCGGTTTCCGCGAAGAGGATACGCCCAACTTCACTTTCCGCACGAACAACTGCAGTTTCTACAGTGGCACCAAGGCTCTGGGTGAAGAAGTGCTCGCGGGTAAGCCGGCCTGCTACATTTGGCGTTTGCGCATTCCGTTCGATCACATCGACAGCCCGCGCAACTACCTCACCAAGCTGATGCGTTACTCAAAGCTGCTCGAGGCGGCCAATTCCATTTCTCAACTGCACGAGTTTGTCGGAGCAACCTTTGCGTGCTGGGAAAAGCGGGTTCCCTTCGGCACCTACAACGTCACGAATCCCGGCCACGTCACCACGCGCGAAGTGGTTTCGATGATCGAGAAGAGCGGCGTTTGCCCGAAGAAGTATGAGTTTTTCAGCAACGAAACCGAATTCATGAAAATCGCGGCCAAAACTCCGCGGTCGAATTGCGTGATGACATCGGAGAAGCTGGCCAAGGTGGGTATTCAAATGACTGAAGTGCATATCGCCGTAGAACAGGCCTTGCGCACTTGGCAAAAAACCGCCGCCTAAGCTTCACCCATGAACATTCTCGTCACCGGTGGCTGCGGCTTCATCGGCTCCAACTTCGTCCGTCAACGCCTGACCGAGGCCGGCTCTCCCCTCCTCAAGCTGGTCAACCTGGACAAACTCACTTACGCGGGGAATCCGGCGAACCTCGCGGACCTAGCCCATGATCCTCGCTACGTCTTTGTGGAGGGCGACATTGGCGATGCAGCGTTGATTCCTCGGCTCCTCACTGACCACAAGATCGACGCGGTCGTGAACTTTGCCGCCGAGTCCCACGTGGACCGCTCGATCGATTCACCCGAGCCGTTCGTTCAGACCAACGTTGTCGGTACGCTTCGTCTTCTCAATGCCGTCAGGCTCTACTGGGCGAAACTGCCTGACGCGAAAAAAAGCGCCTTCCGCTTTCTTCACGTTTCGACCGACGAGGTCTACGGCACGCTCTCCCCGACGGATCCGGCCTTCACCGAAGAAACGCCTTTTGCGCCCAACAGTCCCTACGCCGCCTCCAAGGCCGCCAGTGACCACTTGGTCCGCGCCTACCAGCACACGTTCAAGCTCCCGACGCTGACCACGAATTGCTCGAACAACTACGGCCCTTACCACTTCCCCGAGAAGCTGATTCCTCTCGTCATCCTCAACGCTCTCGAGGGAAAACCACTTCCGGTTTATGGCGATGGCATGCAAATTCGCGACTGGCTCTACGTCGAAGATCATGCGGCCGCCATCTGGCTGGTCTTGCGCTCCGGCCGAGTCGGCGAGACCTACAACATCGGCGGGCTGAACGAGAAACCGAATATCGAGATTGTGAATACGATCTGTTCGTTGCTCGACCGCAAGGCGCCTCGGAGCGACGGCAAACCCTACAGCTCCCAGATCACTTACGTCACCGATCGCCCGGGACATGACCGGCGCTACGCCATTGATTGTTCGAAGATTCAGAAAGAGTTGGGTTGGGCCCCGCGCGAAAGCTTCACTACCGGCATTTCTAAAACGGTGGACTGGTATCTGACTCATCGCGACTGGGCCGCTGACATCACTTCGAAGAAATACGCCCGCGAACGCCTCGGCGTCGCCTCCTAAGCCCAAGCACCTGGAGTCACTTCCCTTGGGCTACGGCTGAGAGAGAATCACACGGAAAGCTGGGCGGTTTCCGTGTATTTTCTCTCTCTGGACGTAGACCGTTTGTAACCAGCTTATCACTACACTATGCAACGCAAAGGCATCATTCTCGCCGGGGGCTCCGGCACGCGGCTCTATCCGTTGACCATCGCGGTCAGCAAGCAGCTCATGCCGGTTTATGATAAACCGATGATCTACTACCCGCTGTCGGTCTTGATGCTTTCCGGCATCCGCGAGGTCTTGATCATCTCCACCCCGCAGGACTTGCCTCTCTTCGAGCGCTTGCTGGGTGACGGCTCGGCCTACGGAATGCGTCTGAGCTACGCGGCGCAGCCTCGGCCAGACGGTCTGGCCCAGGCCTTCCTCATCGGAGCTGACTTCATCGGGGATTCTCCGTCCACCTTGGTCCTCGGCGATAACCTTTTCTACGGCCACGACTTTGTGGCCTCGTTGCAATGCGCCAGCGCGCGCACGAGCGGAGCCACCATCTTTGGCTATCACGTCTCGGATCCCAAAGCCTACGGCGTGGTGGAGTTCGCGCCCGACGGCAAGGTGCTGTCGATCGAGGAAAAGCCCGCGCAACCAAAATCCAACTACGCCGTCCCCGGTTTGTATTACTATGACAATACGGTCGTGGCCGCCGCTCGCGCGTTGAAACCTTCGAAACGCGGCGAACTCGAGATCACCGACCTCAATCGCGTTTACTTGGAAGCGGGCAAGCTACAGGTCGAGCTGCTTGGTCGTGGTACGGCCTGGTTGGATACGGGCACCCACGATTCGCTGCTCGACGCCGGTCAATTCGTCAGCGTGATCGAAAATCGCCAGGGCCTGAAAATCGCCTGCTTGGAGGAGATTGCGTTCAGCAGCGGTTGGATCGATCAGCGCCAGCTCGAGGCCCAGATCGCTCGGCTCGGAAAGTCCAGTTACGGTGCTTACTTGCGCCGATTGCTGAACTGAGCCTTGGACCGTTTCTTCCTCTCCTAGGTTCGCCCGAGTATCCTGCGCCGGTCCATCGCGATAAATGGAGCGAGACAGGCCGCGTCCTCCAGGATTGCTTCGTCCTCACGGCGCCTTTTTTCTCGGTTCGCTTTGGACGTATCGTTCGTCATCCCTCTGTATAATTGCCTGTCGCTCACCCAGGCGATGCTTGCGAGCCTGCGAGCCACTCTGCCCGCTGGGTTGAGTCACGAGATCATCTTCGTCGATGATGGAAGCACGGATGGCACGCGTGACTGGCTGCGGAGCCTAGACCGCGGCTCGATCTCCGCTTTGCTCAACGAGGAAAATCTGGGCTACGCCGCGGCCAACAATCGCGGCGTCGCGCAAGCAAAGGGCGAAGTGCTCGTGCTCCTCAACAACGACCTCATCCTCACGCCCGGCTGGCTTGAACCGATGCTCGCGTTGTATCGGTCTCGCGGTGACGCCGGAGCGATCGGAAACGTGCAGCTCGGCGTGCAGTCCGGCACCATCGACCATGCCGGAATCGTGATCAACGCAAAAGGCAAACCTGAGCACGATCGCACTCCAGCGGAACCTTGGTCTCACGTCCGTGAAGTCCCGGCGGTCACAGGGGCGTGTTTGCTGATCGCGAAGAGCCTTTGGCACGACCTCGGCGGGTTTGATGACCATTTTCTCAATGGGTGCGAGGACGTGGACCTTTGCCTGAAAGCCGGCGTCCGTCGCTGCAAAAACCTCGTCGCTCTACGCAGTGTCATTCACCACCACATCAGCGCCTCGCCCGGGCGAAAACGTCGCGACGAAGCCAATACACGTCGACTGACCCTTCGTTGGCGCGACGACTTGGTTTGCCTGGGGGCGAAATCCTGGTGCGAGGATTTCGTCGCGCGCAAATTGAACAGCGCCACTGCGTTTTCCGCACCGCTCGACGCGCTCAAAATCTGGTCTCACGCCGCCGGTTTCACCAGCGCCCCCCCCGCCATCGCCCTCACCTCGATGCAGCGCGCCATCGATCGAGAGCTCAAACGGTGGAATCAGTTGCTGGGCGAAGTCTGATCCGTGCAGGGAAAAGTCCGGGCCGCCGGCCTCGATCAATCCACCCTCATCTCGCGGAGCTCCGTAGTACCTCTCTCACTACGGATTGGGGACGCTGATTGATGGTCAAAAACATTCGTCCGAGGTATTCGCCGATCACGCCGAGCAGCACGAGCTGCATCCCGGAAAATAAGAGCAGCGCCGCCATCAACGAACCCCAGCCGAAAGCCGGACCCTGACCAGTGATTCTCCAGTAGACGACAAAACCAATCCCGCAGAGCCCGGCTAAGCCTAAAAGGATGCCCAAGAGGGTGGCGACACGGAGCGGCAGAACGGAGAAGTTGATGAACGTGCTCAACCAGAGTCGCACCAGTCGTCGGAACGTGTATCCACTATGTCCTGCCATTCGGGACGCGTGCTGCACTTCGATCGAACCGATGCGTTGCGTCACCTGCAGGACCAGCCCATCGATGTAGGGAAAGGGACCGGCATTCTGCGCCACCAATTTGGCCGCGAATGCGCTCACGCAGCGGAAACTGGAGAGGTAAAGTCCCCTAGGTTTGTCGAGCACCCAGTCCGTGACCCGGTTGGTGAACCAGCTGCCCGCATTTCGCCAAGCCGCGTGCTGCTTGCGCGAATAGTAGCCGTAAACCACGTCGAGCGATTCCGCTTTCGCGTGCTGCCAAAGCCGGATCGCCTCAGCCGGCGGGTTTTGCCCGTCGTCATCCAGGTTCACCATGTACGCGCCGGTCGCGTGGCGCCACCCGGTCAGGACCGCGTTGTGCTCTCCGAAATTGCGTGAGTGGTTAATGAATACAATCGGGACCCGCGCTTCTTTCACCAGCTCCCGACAGACCGCCTCAGTCGCGTCCTGGCTGCCGTCATTCACCAAAACGATCTCGATTCCCCCGTCGACTGACAAACCCTCGATCTCCTTGACCAAGGGCCGAATCGTGCCCGCGCTGTAATAGAGCGGAATGACAATACTCAACGCGGGGGAAGGCGAACTCATGTTCAACCGCGCCAACCCAGAATAGCCGCGCTCACCGTGTCGACCTCGCTGCTGGTCAGGCCAGGATGACACGGAAGGCAAAGCACTTCGGCGCACGCCCGCTCGGTGTGAGGGAGAATCAGAGAAGGGTCGAGGTAGGCCGGCTGACGGTGAATCGGCACGGGATAGAGCACGCCACAAGCGATTTGCCGGGCGTGTAAGTAGTCCTTCAATACATCACGCTTTTCGTGGCGAATGGCGAATTGATGATAAACGGGAAAGGCATCGTCCGCCACGCCAGGAAGGATGAGCGTCATGCCCCTCAGTGATTCGAGATAACGCGCAGCCAAGCTTCGACGCCGGGCGTTTTCCACTTCCAAGTGCCGCAACTTGACGCGCAAAATCGCAGCCTGGATTTCATCGAGCCGACTGTTTCGTCCCGGAATTTCCGATACATAGCGAGTTTTCCATCCATATTGCCGCAGCAACCGAAGGCGTTCGTCGAGCTCACGGCTCCGGGTCGTGACCGCTCCTCCGTCGCCAATCGCCCCCAGATTCTTCGTCGGATAAAAGCTGAAGGCCGCCACCTCTCCCCAACTCCCCACCCGCTTTCCTGCAATGGCTGCGCCGTGGGCCTGAGCACAATCCTCCACCACCCGAGCGCCATGGGCAGAAGCGACCTTCAAAATCTCCGGCATCGGCGCGGGATGACCGTAGAGGTGAACGGCCACGACCGCTTTGATTGCGCCCGCGTGATGAGTTAAAACGCGCTCCAAGGCTCGAGCATCCATCACCATCGTGTCCGGATCGATTTCCACAAACACCGGAACCGCGCCCATCTGTTGGATAGCGGAAACGGTCGCGGTCACGGTGTTCGCCACCGTCGCCACCTTATCGCCCGGATTCAGCTCCAGCGCTCGCAAGGCCAGCTCGATCGCCTCGGTGCCGTTGGCGACCGAGATGCAGTATTCGGCCCCACAATACGAGGCAAACTCCTGTTCGAACGCTTGAACCTCGGGTCCGAGGATGTAGTGACCGCTGGTCAAAACACGGTCGATGGCAGCGCGGATCTCGGCTTCATGAGCCAGAAAATTCGCTTTGGGATCGGCGGGGAGCAGCATGGAGAATCAATTCGAAAAAATCAGAGGTAGTTCGGAAGCTCCTTGCGATAGAAGGCAAGCGTCTTGGTCAAGGCCACCGAAAGTTTGGTCTTCGGCTTCCAATCGAGCCGCTTGGTGATCAGCCGGTAATCGGCGTAAAAGTCTCCAATATCGATTTTCTTTCGATCGCTCGGAAAGGCCCGGATCGCGAAGGTGCCCCCTGCGTTCGCCGTGACCAACTCCTCCGCCAGCTGCTGCAAGCTCACCGGTTCAGTCCCGCCAACATTGTAGACTTCACCCGCGGCTTCCGGTCGGGCCGCGGCACAGAGGAACGCTTCCACCGCGTCGTCAACGTAAGTAAAATCGCGGAGCTGTTCTCCGCCCCAGACCTCGAATGCTTCATCGGAAAGGATTTGTTTTATCCATACACCGACAAAGGTCTGTCGCGCATCCTTTACTCGCATCCGAGGTCCGATCGTATTCGTCAACCGGAGCACCGTGCTGCAGATCCCGTGGACGCGGTGATAAAGCAAATGGTAGCTCTCGCCCGCGAGTTTGTTGATCCCATTCACGTCGACCGGGCGGAGCGGGTGCTTCTCATCGACCGGAAGATAGTCCGGGCGGCCGTAAATTTGGCGTGTACTGGCAAAAACAATACGAATCTTCGGATTGTGGCGTCGGCACGCTTCAAGAATGGACAGTTGGGCCCGCGCGTTAATTTCCAGATCGGTCTGCGGATCCGACATCGAGTCCATGTGGCTCGTCTGCCCAGCGAGGTTAAACAAAAAGTCCTGTTCGCGGACAAAGTACGGGAGGCTGTGCGTGTCTCGCACATCCGATACATTGACGTGCACCTTTCGCTCCAGTCCCGCCACATTGTGCAGATTACCGCCGTACTCCGGGATCAACGAATCGACCACTGTCACGTCCGCGCCGAGCTCGACCAAACGTCGCGCGAGGTTGGAGCCAATAAAACCCAGGCCGCCGGTGATCAGCGTTCGTTTTCCGTTGAAGGACTTCTTCAAAAAACTCGGAGTAGGCATGAAGAGTTTTTGCGGATTCGCTCCCTCCCGGACAATCTTAAACGTGTCCTCAGAATTCGCTCGAATCTTCGTCTCTCCGCACATCCAGTTCGACGCTGTACGCGGCAAACCCGAGCTTCCGTCCATCGTGAGGCCCCGGCGACAGGGGCGGCGCGCTCGAGCGAAATTCGATCAGGGATCGGCCGGGGGGCAGGATGATGCGGGAAATATGAATGAATTTGAGCTGCGTCCCCACTCGGGCACTACGAAACTGTTCGCCGTTGACCCAGATTTGCAGATCCCGGTCGGTTAAACTGCGCATCGAGCACCGCAAATTCAGTCGGAGCGGGCGGGTTTGGGGGTTGTCGACCACGAGGGAGGCGTCTCCCTTGGTCCACCGCCAATGCGATCCCGCTTTTGCGATGACCTCCTGATCATACCAGCCTTCGCCCGCCTTCACTTTGAGGTAATACGGGCTTCGTGTATTCACCAATGAATACGGCGGGTTCAATCGGATCTCTTCGCGCTGCCCCGGCGTCCGCACCGAGATAACTCCACCGAGGAGATCCCACTCCCCTTTCAGCTCGGTGTTGCGGCGTCCTTCATAGGTGTGAGTGGGAAAATATTGCGGTTTTCTCAGCAGGAAGGAATTGGCCCAGAGTCGGGCCCAGAAATCTCCGATCAAGAGATTGAGCGAGGTGATTTCAGGGACGGTTTCCAATCGCTGGAGCTGCACCAAGGCTCGATCGACCAACAAGGGCGGCGACTGCATGCGCCGCATAAAACGGTGGGCCGAGTAGCCGTTAAAACCGAGCACGAGGAGAGCAAACGCGATCACTCCCGCTCGGATCCAAGGATTCGGGGAACGCGCCAGAGTCAGCCAGAAGGCGACACCCGCGAGGACTCCGGGATAAAACACGCAGATCAATTTATACGCATCGTAACTGGCATTCGTCCCGTGGAGGACCGCTCGGGCCTGCAAGAAGAGGTAACCGAGAAAAATCGGGACCGTCGCGCAGACCACCAACAGCACCTTCGCGTCTCGCTTTTTAGTTGCCCGGATCAAGGCGAGCGCCAGCAGCACGACGACCACGCCAACCAGAATCCACCTGAGCAGGCCCGGCAGAGCGGCAAGAGAGACTGAGCCGACCATGCCCAGCCAACCCTCGGGGGTGAGCGGAGGAATTTTCCAGCCAAAATCGAATTGTTGGAAAAGAACAAATCGCTCCACCAAACCCAGTGTCCGCTGAGTGAATACAGCTGCGACCACAACCAAGGGACCGAGGACGAGCGCGAGCCAGCGACCGAAGCGCGACCACTGGTTGCGCGCCAGGGTCTGGGCGCCTGCGTAAGCCAAGGCCGGCACGAGACAAACCACCACGATGAAATTATACGCGCCCAGAATCAGCCAGAACGCCGCGGCAAAGACTCCTGCCCAGCGAAGGCCTCGGCGCCAAGTGGGGCCTTCTTGCCAGAGAGCGATGCCGACTCCATTCAAGAGCGCGATCGCAATCGCGGCCAGGAGTTGGCTCATCGCCACGTGATAAACCGCGTACCAGAGCAGTGGGCTCAGTCCATAAATCGCAGTGATCCAGAAGCTCGCCAGCGGCGGATAGCGAAAGGTCGACCGCGCCAACCAAAACACCGTGGGAAGCGAGAGGACGACGAAGACCGCCGTGGTCACGCTGATGATCTCGTAGGGTTGAAAAGAGAAAATCGCGGAGTTTAACGCCACCAACGCAGAGGGCGTGAAATGATTGAGCCGTATCCAATGATCGAAGAAATTGTCGACCGAGTGGAGCTGCACCACTTCGGTCAATCCCATGAAGCCACTCCGATCATCGCGTGCAAACTCGAGCAAGGTGCGAGCTCCCGCCGCGTAATCCGCGGCGTCGCAGCTTCCCAGCGAGGAGGACGTGAGCACCTTCGAGGCGACAGCGAATGGGAGGAGGAGAACGTTGAGCAGCGCGGCCATCAGCGCTCCCACCCCCTGCCAGGGCTTGAGCTCGAGCCAGAGTTTGCGTCGCTCCACTCGAACCGCTCGCCAAATTCCCCACCCGAGCAGGACGATCGGCAGAACCAAACTCCAGGAGCCGTAAACTTGGGCGCCTGTCATCCGCGTCATGGCTCCGGCCCACACCACGGCCGACTGCAAGGCCAGGCCGAACGGCGCACACAGGGCGGGCCACCCCGCTCGCCAACGACGCGGAGTCATCACGAGCGCAAGGCCTGCGCCCCAAAAAAGAAAATGGAAAAGCAGACCAAAGCCTGCCGAAAAGAAAGCCATAACGGGGTGGCAACCTGCAAAATGACGGCAGCCGCAAGGTGAGATAAAGCAGAATCGAATGCCAATTAACTAGAGCCTCCTGCTCTCGTTTAATAGTCCCCATCGCCGGCGTCCTTCACTCGTTTGATCGGGTTCAGTGATACGTTGGTCCATTAGATCACTCCGGTGTAGCCGGGGGCGCCGACCCCGGGGTATTGGATTCCTCAATCTCGAACCCCGGGGTCGGCGCCCCCGGCTACAATTTGAACAGAAGGGATGCACGGCGGATTCACCGAGGGAATTACTCTCAACTTGAACGCAAATTAGAATAAGCTGGCCGGAGAAATCGATTGCCCAGGCGCTCGTGGGCGAAACAAGTTATCGCGGTCTCGCTCGGGGCCTTGTCCATCCGTCTTCCCAAATGATCCTTTCCGCTATCCACATTTATCCGGTGAAGAGTTGCCGCGGTATCGCGCTGCGAAGTGCTGCGGTGGATACACTGGGCTTCGTCAATGATCGTCGCTTTATGTTCGTCTCGGAGGACGGGAAACACCTCACCCAGCGCACGCAACCCCGTCTTGCCCTGGTCGAGACCAGCCTCTCGACCGAGTGCCTGAAGTTGTCGTCTCCCGGTTTTGGCTCAATTGAAGTCCCGCTGGCCGACCCGACCGCGCCATTGCGCACGGTGGAAGTCTGGAGCAGCAGCGGTCTTCAGGCCGAGGATTGCGGGGACCAAGTGCACCACTGGATCAGCGACTTCCTGGGCGAAAAATATCGGCTGGTCCGAATCGGGCAGGCATTCCGGCGGCCGGTGAGAAACACTTCTCCGTTGGCCCCCGACCTGGTTACGTTTGCCGACGCCTTTCCCTTCCTCGTCCTTTCCGAGGCCTCGTTGGCCGACCTGAATGCGCGGATGGCACAACACGGCGAACCGGCGCTGCCGATGAATCGTTTTCGCCCCAATCTGGTGATCAGTGGCTGTGCCGCCTACGAGGAAGACACGTGGGAACGAATGAAAATCGGCCCGGTGACTTTCCGCGCCGGAGGCCCATGTGCGAGATGTATTATCATCACGACCGATCAATTCACCGGCCTTCGCGCGAAGGAGCCCCTCCGCACCTTGGCCACCTACCGCCGCGACCCGCTTCAACCGACGGAGGTGAACTTCGGCCAAAACCTGATCAACGAAGACAAATCAGGAGTGATCAGCGTCGGAGACGAAGTGAAAAAAATTTGAGTCAAAAGAGGTTTGAAGGCCAAAGATGAAACAGCCCGAAGAGCAGCGCTAAGCAGAGCCTGGGCGGTCCTTAAACCTTGCCGCCCGTATTCAGGCAGGGCTTACACCTTCGTGCTCTCCGCTCTTTCGCACCAGCGCGCTTTCACGCTATTTGGTCAGCCTCGTCGCCCCAGTGGGCGTGAAGCGCACCGCAGTGGGAATCCGGTCCAGCGGGGTGAGCAGTTCTTCCACCGTCTGAGAGGGATGGGCGGCGTCGGACCCGATGAAACGGACCTTGAGCGACACTTGATCTCGAAAGAAACCCCGCTGCGTCCCCGGCAAGAGGATACGCTGCGGTGCCTTGCCGACAGGAATGCCGTTCACCACCACGATGGCGCCGTCGGGTACTGACTCCACCAGTACGGCGTATTCACCGGCTGGTAACGTACCTTTTTTTGTCGAAAGAGGGGTGGGTTCGGGGGAAGAGGCCGGACCAGTGGCTGGGGCGACCGACGAATCAGAACGATCCGACTTGATCGCAGGCGACTTGGTTTTGGTCGTGGTGGCGCAGCCAACCAATCCAAAAAAGAGAACCGTCAAGAAAAGCTGGAGGAGCGGGAGCTTCATGAACTTGGTTTGACCTTTTGATGTAGGGATGTTCCGCGGGAGTGAAATGAGGGAACTCCGAGCGGGCAATAAACTTGGATAATCATTCGTCGGTCGGGCGAGCGCGCTTGGATTTTACCTGACTGCGGTGTCGTTTGCCCGCGACCATCCGAGCCTTCTGGGCCCGAGACTTGCCGCGTTTCTGGCGTCGAACTTTTTCCACCGCGCTTTTTTGGGCCGCCCTCGCCGCTCGGACGCTCGCTTCGATTTTTGCGCAGAGCTCCTCCCAGGCGATTTCGCGGTTCTGGGCTTGGGAGCGTTCCCGCTGGACCCGAACCTCGGTTTGCGTCGGACGATGACGAAGCCAGACGGTGGATGACGTTTTATTGATTTTTTGACCACCCGGGCCAGAACCTCGGACAAAACGCTCCTCCACGTCGGATACGAGAATACCCAATGCATCGAGCCGAGATTGGATTTGGGTTGGTAAATCCATGTTACACGCGTTTTTCTCAGCGAAACTCTTGCTCAGCGTCAGAGTCAAACCTCGGTCCTACTTTCTGATAGATTAACCCCCCTTTCATGATCACCGGTCCTGCCTGGTCCCAAAAACTCCGCGAAGAAATCGGTAAAGCCGTCATTGGCCAAGACGCCGTCGTCGAGCGTTTGCTCGTCGCGCTGCTCGCCAATGGCCATGTTCTCCTCGAGGGCATGCCCGGCTTGGCCAAGACGCTGCTGATCCGCTCGCTCGGCGTCGCTCTCGGCGTCCAGTTCGAGCGCATTCAGTTCACGCCTGACCTCCTCCCCAGCGATGTGGTTGGCACCATGGTCTTTCAGGCCAAGACCGGAGAATTCAGTCCGCACCGCGGGCCGATCTTCGCCAACCTGGTCTTGGCCGATGAAATCAACCGCGCGCCCGCCAAAGTGCAGAGCGCCTTGCTCGAAGCCATGCAGGAGCGACAGGTCACGATCGGCGGCCACACTCATCCCCTGCCCAAGCCCTTTTTCGTCATGGCGACGCAAAATCCGGTCGAGCAGGAGGGCACGTATCCACTTCCTGAAGCCCAGACCGATCGCTTCCTTTTCAAACTCCTGGTCGACTACCCCACCTCCGACGAGGAATCGCTCATGATGCAGCGTTGGGGTCAGGTGACCGTGCAACCCTCCCTCGTTCCGGTTTCTTCCGGCGAGGAACTGCTCAACCTTCGCACCGAGGTCGACAAAGTCCATGTCGCCCCTGCGCTTCAGGGCTACATGCTCGCCCTCGTCCGCGCCACGCGCGCGATGGCGACCGACGCCAAAAATCAGTTGGAACCCGGCACGCGCTACTTGACCTTCGGTGCCTCGCCCCGTGCTTCACTGGCTTTGTTTCAGGCCAGCCGCGCTCTGGCCTGGCTCCGCGGACAGGACTTTGTCAGCCCCTCGCTCATTCAGGAGATTGCCCCGGATATTCTTCGTCACCGCATTGGGCTGACCTATGAAGCGGAGGCGGAAGAAATCACTCCGGACAACCTGGTGGGTCGAGTGGTGGAAAAAACTCCCGTGCCTCACGTTTGACCTCGTTCGGAACGGCTTTGCGCCCGAACTCGATGCGCCCTCCTCTTTCTTCTCCAACTCCAGCCATGTTGAACGATTCCGGGTTCACCCGGGTTCCATTGTTGCCGAACCGTCGCTTGTATGGCTGCTGACACTACACCGACCAAGCCGACTTCCTCCGCGCTGCCGCTTCTCCGCAAGCTCGAGTGGCGCGTTCGGCATGCGGTGGAAAATGTATTGAGCGGTGAATACCGATCGGCTTTTCGCGGCCGGGGGATGGAATTCGATCAGGTGGTGCGGTATGAGTTTGGCGACGACGTTCGCGACATCGATTGGAATGTCACCGCGCGCCTGGGCGAAGCCTACCGGAAAAAATTCGTCGAAGAACGTGAAGTCACGCTGCTGATCGTGCTGGAGGACTCACCCAGCTTGCAGTTCGGCTCGGGCGCACAATCGAAGCGCGAGGCTCTGCTCGAACTCGGCGGTCTCGTCATGCTGCTCGGGGCGGTCAACCGCGACCGGGTTGGTTTTGTTCACGCCACGCCCAACGGTCATGTCTTTCGCGAGCCGGTCCGCGGTCGGGGAAAAATTCTCCACCTCGCCGCCAGCCTGCTCGGCGCGCCGGCGCCCGACCTAGAAAACTATGATCCCCAGCAGTCCGCGCTCTCCACCATCCCATGGCGTTTGCTCTCCCGCGCCGCGCCCAAGCACAGCGTGCTGCTTTGGTTGAGCGACTTTCCTCCCCGCGATGTACCGGATGGATGGCTGGTCCTGCAGCGCCGTTATCAAACGATGGGGTTTCGGGTCGACGACCCGTGGGACCGCGCTTTGCCCGAGGGCGAAACCTTCGCCGCCTACGACCCCCTCAGCGGTCGCCTGGTCACGCTCGACGGCTCGGCCGGTCAGCGCGCCGCGCACAGTGAGTGGCGCGAGCAACGGGAGGCGGCTTGGCGCACGCTCTTGCCAGACGCCCTCAGTCGGTTGGTGGTGACGACGGAAGAAAATCGCCTCGACGCCCTCGTCCGCTTTTTCCACGCGAGAATGCGCTCGCGAGCTGCAAAGTAATGCTAATCCCACTACACTCTTCTGCATGCTCTCTTCGCTGAAAGCCCTCGTCTACACCTCGTTGCCTCTCGGCGGAGATTACCGGTTGGCTCACCCCCTGTGGCTGGTGGCCTTGGCCCTGATTCCACTCGCGATTTGGTTCCGCGGTCGGCGGCGCGTTCCTGTTCTGCTCGTGCCCTTTGCTGCCACCTGGCACCGGCCTTCGCTCGCTTCGGCGTCACGCTGGCCGGAAATTTTGGCCTGCCTCGGACTGACTTTACTCGTGATCGCCCTCGCACGCCCCCAGCGGGTGGAAGACAAGCGGGAAGTCCATTCCCAGGGCTACGACATCATTTTGGCGATCGATCTTTCCGGTTCGATGCTGGCCGAAGACTACGAAAAGGACGGACGGCCGCTCAACCGCCTGCAGGCGATCAAACCGGTGATTCAGTCGTTCATCAATGACCGGCCGAGCGACCGCATTGGCCTCGTGGTCTTCTCCGGCCGCGCCTACACCCTCGCCCCGCTCACCTTCGACCACGAGTGGCTCGCCCGGCAAACCGAGCGTCTTCGGCTGGGCATGATCGAAGACGGCACCGCGATCGGCGATGGGTTAGGCATTGCCTTCACTCGGCTGGAACAGGCCAAACGCGAGGAGGGCAATCAACGAAAAGGGGCATTCGTCGTTCTCCTCACGGACGGAGCGAACAACCGCGGCGTTCTCACCCCGGCGCAGGCCGCCGAAATCGCGAAATCTCGGAGTATTCCAGTTTATACGATGGGCGCGGGCAAGGATGGCTGGGTGCCCTTTCCGGTTTACGACGAGCGGACAGGTGAACGGCTCGGCACCACCCGCCGGCTCTCCGATTTGGACGAAGGCGCGCTTCGCCAGATCGCCAACGCCACCGGTGGTCGTTACTTCAAAGTCGACGATGTCAACGCCATCCAGGAAGCGTTCAAAGCGATCGACAAGGCGCAAAAAATCGAATTCCAGGCGAAGTCCTACCTAATCACCACGGAGCTCTTCGTCTGGCCCGCTGGGATTGGTTCCGTGGTTCTTTTATTGGGAGCGTTGATCTCCCGCCGTATTGGTTTTAAAACTACGGTCCGGGCCGATACCCCGGCCGCGCCTCCTCTCGCTTCGGGCAACCCCGAGAGTTTTCCTGCCGCATGAGCTTTCATTGGCCCTATCTTCTCTGGCTCCTTCTGGTTCCGCTCGCTCTCACTGTCATTGAACTTCGGAGACGCCGCGCCCACGCGCAACGCCTGATCCATCCGAAGATCCTGCGGGCCGAAGCCGGCATGCACCAACTGGAAATGCGCACCACCGCCGGTGCCGAGGCCGCGGCCGGAGCCGCGCCACGTCTCCGCTGGCGCCTGCACCTTGGTCTCGCCTTGCTCGTCCTCGCTCTGGCTCGCCCCCAGTGGGGCCATCTCGACGAGCCGGTGTTCGATCAAGCGCGCGAGATCATGATCGCCCTCGATCTTTCGCGCAGCATGTTGGCCCCCGACGTTCGACCCTCTCGTCTCGATCGCGCCCGCCTCCTCGTCACCAGCTTGCTGGAACGTCTCGCCGGTGAACGCGTCGGTCTGATCGTCTTCTCCGGCACCGCTTTTCTTCAAAGCCCGTTGAGCAGCGATTACGAAATCCTCAACGAATTTCTTCCCTCGCTCAACCCCGACTATTTGCCGGAAGGCGGAACGAATTATCGCTCGCTCATCGACACCGCGTTGACCGCTTTCGCCAGCACAAGCAGCGCCGATCGTTTTCTCATCATTCTCAGCGATGGCGAGGCCACCGATGAAGACTGGCGCGCCGCTGTGCCGGAACTGAAAGCCAAGGGGGTTCGCGTCATCGGACTAGGAGTGGGCACGGCCCAAGGCTCCATTCTCCCCGATGGCAAGGGAGGTTTCATCAAAGACGAACGTGGAGCCGTCGTGATGTCCAAGCTCGAGCCCGCGACCCTGCAGGAACTCGCCAATATGACCGGAGGAGTTTACGTCGACGCCAGCTCCTGGGTTGATTTGGCCCAGATCATCCAGTCCACGGTCGAAAGTGGACGTCAGGGCAAGTTCGTGGAGGTGCGCCAGGCCCGCTTCGTCGAACGTTTTCAGTGGGCCCTCGCCCCCGCCTTGGCCCTCCTTCTGTGGAGCTTCTATCAGGATTTTCCTGTGCGCCCTCGCCTGCGCGAAATCAAGCTGCGCCGCGCGCGGACCAATCCTTCCCCGTCGGCCAAGCGCACGGCGGTCGAGGCCGCGGTCGCACTGCTCTTTTTAGGCGCCGCCGCCTTCACTCCCGGACCCGCTCGGGCACAGGACGGCGCGGCGACATCGGCCGCCGAACCGTTGAGCAAACTGGTGGGCCAATTCTCGGCTCGAGACACGTTGGCCGCGCGTGATTACGCCGAGCTGGCCCAAACCACATTGACTTACGGACAACGCCAACAATCCGCCCAGCAGCCTGTATCCGAAGGGGCAGTACGCGACGGCCTCGCCGCGGTCGAGGCCGGAAAGGCGCTCGATCCCAAAGGTTCCGACTGGTCCAAGCTTCGCAACGGGCTGGAGGAATTGTTGGAAAAGCAAGAGCCACCGCCGGACCAGAAGAAGGAAAAGTCCGATAAGGACGACCAGCAAAAGAAGGATCAAAAGGACAAGGATCAGAAAGATTCCAAAGACCAGAAGGACGATCAGCAGAAACAGCAAAAATCGGATTCATCCAACCCGGACCAGCAAGACAAGCAAGGCGACCAAAAGGAAAAACAAGATAAGCAGGAACAGGAAAAGCAGGAAAAAGAGGACGCTTCAAAGAAGCAGGACGGCAAGGAACAGGAACCGAAGCCGGACGAAAAAGAATCGAAGTCAGCCTTCGGCAAGATGGACAAAAAGCCCCCCGAAGATCCGAACAAAAAACAACAAATCACCCCACAACCTGAGACTCAGAAAGTCGGCGGCAACCCCGATCAAAAAGCGAGCAAGACGCCGGCCGATCCCACCATGGTTGTCCCGCTCCAACGCCTTCAACAATTGCGAAATCAAGACTCCCCGGTTCGTCTCGAACAACTGATGCGCGGCAACCAGCCTACGCCCCCGACCACTGGAAAGAATTGGTAGCCATGATACGATTCGCCCGCCATTTCGCCCTCTGTTTTTTCCTCCTCGCCACCGCCGCGGCGTCGTGGAGCCAAACCGTGCGTTGGGATCCGCCCACTGGGACCCTCGCGGTCAATCAGACCAGCGAGATCCAACTCGTTTTCGACGGTTGTGAGCCCAAGGAAGAACCCGCCGTCCCCCCGGTCGCGGGACTCCAGGTCCAATCGGTTGGCCAATCCAGCAACATGTCGATCGTGAACGGCGTCATGTCGCAAACCGTGACGATCAGTTTCCATGTCCGGCCGAGCCAGCGAGGCACCGTCACGCTGCCGGAATTCACCGTCAACACGAACAAGGGACCGATCCGGGTCGCTTCCGCCAACTACGCGGTGGGCGACGCCACGGTGGGCCAGGGAAACGTGGCCCTGGACTCGGTTGCCTCCTCTAAAATCGATGTGCCGCAGCAAGTCTGGGCCGGCGAAGTATTCAAAGTCGAATACGTGATGAACGTGGGCCGGCGCTATTTCCACTCCCAGGCGAGCAACCCCGAGTGGAACTCCGCTCCGCTTGCAATCGAAGAGTGGAGCAAGCCGGAAGTCCAGGAATCCATCGTGGCGGGCGAACCGCGCATCAGCATCCTGTATCGAACTCGCGGTTACGCCAAGCAGGCCGGCCAGCTGACGCTCAACACCGCCAGTCAGCTGATCAATCTTTCCACCGGGACCCAGAATTTCGGTTTCTTCGCCCGCCCCAATCTCGAGCAGTTTGCGATCACCAGCCCGCATCCAACGATCAACGTGAGAGAACTTCCGGCCGGCGCTCCTGCCAGCTTTGCCGGAGCGGTCGGACAGTTTAAACTTGAGTCCAAGATCGTGCCCGCCAGCAGCACGGTTGGCGAGCCGATCACCTGGACCCTCGGCCTCAACGGCACCGGCAATTGGCCCGATATCACCGGCCTCCCGTCGCGCGACGTCTCGCGCGATTTCCGCGTCGTCCAACCGCAGGCGCGACGGGCCATGCGGGAAGGGTCCCTCTTCGATGGTTCTTTGACCGAAGACGTGGTCCTGATTCCGACCCAACCCGGCACTTACACTCTCGGACCGGTCACCTGGTCTTATTTCGATCCCAGCAAGGGGCAGTACCAAACAGTCACGACCGAAAAGGTCTCTGTCACCGTCACCGCTCCTCCACCCTCGCCGACGAACACCCCGCCGTCCTCCTCCGGCGCGACGAACACTGGAACCAATTCGACCGCCACGGGCACCTCGTCTCAGAATCAGATAAAACCCACCGCCCCGCCCGCCGCGCCTCCGGCCATCCCGCGCGATGCGTTGCCTGGCACCGGCTTGGCTCCCAAGCCTTGGAGCAATCGAGTATTCGCTTTGGCACTACTGGCTCCCGTCCCCCTCCTCCTCGCTTTCTGGCTCATCCTCGCAGGGCGGCGCGCGCAAATCACCGATCCTTTCCGCAGGCAGCGCGAAGCGCAGACCCGACTCCGCGAGACGATTCGCGCCTTGAGCAAGAACCCCGACCAGAAACGCGCCCACGCCCTGCTCCAGGATTGGCAGCGAGACGTCGCTATCCTCTGGCAGCTCCAGGCCGCAGTGCCGGCGGTTCAACATTTTGCCGCCATCAGTAAGACCGACCCGACTTGGGCGAAACTGTGGAGCGAGGCAGAACGGGCCTTGTACCGCGCGGACACCGCGCTCGCGCCCGACTGGACCACCCGAGCGGAAGCGGCGGTGCGGGCAAAATCGATTCCTCGTTTCACGCTCAAGCAGCTTTTCCGCGGCCACAACCTTCTGCCTTTTGCCGCCGCCCTGGTCCTCACCCTTTCCGCCCTTCCTCAGCTTCACGCCGAAGACGGCAAAGCGGCTTACGACAAAGGCGATTTTGAAGCCGCCGAAGCCACCTGGCGGAAAGCCATTTCGGAAAACTCCACCGATTGGATCGCCCGGCACAATCTGGCCCTCGCCCTCGCTCAACAGAGTCGTTGGGGGGAAGCAGTGGGCTACGCTGCCTCCGCCTTCGTCCAGCACCCTAACGACGCTTCGGTTCAGTGGCATCTCTCGCTGACGGGTGACCGCGCTGGCTTTAGTCCGGGATCGCTCGGTGGATTTCTAAACCCGTCTCCACTTCACAGCCTCGCTCGTCTCTTCTCCCCGGCAGAGTGGCAGCGCGTTTTGGCCGGAGCCGTTGGGTTGGGCGCGTTGGGCCTCGCCGCTTTCCTCCTTCAGTCCTACGGCTACACCGGACGTTGGTCGACCCCCTTCGGGCTCACTCTGCTCGGGGTGGCCATTGCAACGGGAGTGGTCGGAACCGCCAGTCTCGGCCTGTATCAGGAAACTCGTGACACCCGATCTGCTTTGGTCTGGAAGCCCACCCAGCTCCGCTCCATTCCCACCGAGGCCGACACCACTCAGAAAACCTCTCCCCTCGCTCCCGGAAGCATCGCCCTAATCGACAAAACTTTCCTCGGCTGGGCTCGTTTAGCCTTTCCCAACGGCCAAACCGGCTGGGTGCGGCAAGAGGATTTGGTGCGGTTTTGGGAGTAGAGGAGCGGCGGACAAATCATCGGAGAGGCCTGGCGGCTCCGTCCGAGCTGCTACTTGCAATCGGCCCGGACGGAGCCGGGCCCTCCGCTTGGGCGCTTCAACGCCGCCGCCCACCGCGCGCGAGCGCACGCTGCAACAAGATGAAGACGAGGAGCAGCAAAGCGACGACGATACGAATCCACCAGGAGTTGAGGCGTCCGTCAAAAAGCATGGCTGACTGGATTGTACCGAAAACGAGGATACCGAGCAGTGTTCCCAACATGTGCCCACGGCCTCCAGAAAGCAGCGTGCCACCGATCACCACCACCGCGATGGCGTCGAGTTCCAGGCCCACACCCAAACTCGGGTTACCCGAACCGGTGTAGAGCGTGGCGACCAACCCGGCCATCACGGCAAAAATGCTGTTCAACGTGTAGGCCACAATCTTCGTGGACGCGACGGGCAACCCCATGAGGATCGCCGATTGCTCGTTGCCGCCGATGGCCAACAAATTCCGGCCGAAGCGGGTGTGGTGGGCCAAAACGTAGCCAATCGCCAGGACGACCAGCAGCAAAACCGACGTGAGGGGCAGTCCCAGGTCGGAACCGAGCGGGAGTTCAAATTGAGAAAGACGGTCGTAGAGCGGATGCTTGATCCCGGTAGACTCGGTGCTGATCCAGAAAGCACTGCCCCGGGCCAGGAACATTCCGGCCAAGGTGATCAAAAACGGAGGGAGCTTGAATTTCTGTATCAACGTTCCCATGACGCAGCCCAATCCAGCGCCGAGTCCCAATACCACCCCTGCCGCCGTCGCTGGATGCCAGCCGTGTTGCTCGATCATGGTCGCGCAGAAGATCGAGGTGAACCCAATCACCGCTCCCACCGACAAATCGATCCCACCGGAAAAAATAACCAAGGTCATCCCGACCGCGGTGATTCCCAGAGACGCTGTGTCGCCGAGAATATTGACCAGCACCCGCCCGGAGAAAAACCCGGTGTACATGAACCCAGCCGTCGCAAAAAGAAGGGCGAAAATCGCCGCCGTGGTGAGGAGCGGCAGTTGCCGTTGAAGCGTGGGACTCATGGGCGGCTTCTTGAGACCAGGCCTTTGAACCACCGCCGAGCGTGCTCGGACTGGAGCAAGCACACCGCCAGAATCACCAAGGCCTTGGGCACCGGAGCCACAGGAGGAGGCACGCCCACATTGTACATCGTGGTGGTGAGGGTCTGGAGTAGGAGCGCTCCAATGAACGCGCCCATGAGCAAAAATCGTCCGCCGGTCAGGGCGGTCCCGCCCACCACCACGGCGAAAATCGCATCCAGTTCCTGATTTTCGCCGACCCGATAAGAGTCCGCCGCCCGAACATTCGACGTAGCCAAAAGGCCAGCGATGGCGGCGCAGAAACCGCTCGCGACGTAAACCAGTCCTTTCACTCGCGCTGCCGCCAGTCCGGCAAAACGCCCGGCAGTTTCATTGTCCCCGACCGCCTCGATAAAAAGCCCGGCGGCGGAGCGGCGTAGTGCCAAATTGGCGACAAGATAAAGGGCCATGACCAGCAAGGGCGCGACGGGTAATCCGAAGAGAAAGCCGTTTCCAAGAAACTCGAAACTCGCGTTTTTAATGATGATCACTTCGCCCCCCGAAATGAGCTGCGAGGCGCCGCGTCCGGCGACCATCAAAATGAGCGTGGCCACAATCGGCTGAATCCCTAGAGCCGCGACCAACGTGCCGTTCGCCAGACCGGCCAACAAACCGGCGCCGATCGCGGCCAACAGCACCAGTGGCAAATTGAGATTGGGCTGGCGGAGCAAGACGGCGGCCACCGCGCCCGCCACCGCCATGATCGAGCCAACCGAAAGATCCACGCCGCCCGTCGCGATCACCAGGGTCATGCCGAGAGCCAGCAGCATGCCTTGCGCGCCCTGATGGAGAATATCGATCGTCGTTCCATAGAGGTGGCCATCGATCACGGAGACGCGTAAAAACGAGGGAAAGAGCACTACGTTGAGCGCCACCAATACAGCCAGCCCGATCAGCGGCCAGAGCAGGGGCGAGTGCCGCCATCTCGAAGCGGAAGAAGACATCTCAGCCATGGGGTTTTTCGTGCGTTCCCGCCATCGCATGCATCAGGCGCTGGGTTTCGATTTCTGCGCCGTTTAATTCTGCGGTTTGACGTCGCTCGCGGAGCACCACCACCCGAGTGCTGTTGCGCACCACCTCCTCAATTTCCGAGGAGATGAGCAAAACCGCCAGCCCATCCGCCCGCAGCTTGGCGATCAGCTGTTCGATCTCGGCCTTTGCACCAATGTCGATACCGCGAGTCGGCTCGTCCAAGATGATCACTTCGGGCTGAGTCGCGAGCCAGCGGGCCAACAGAACTTTTTGTTGATTGCCGCCGGAGAGATTCTTGATGGGGGTTTCTGTATCCGCAGTTTTGATGCGCAAAGCCGCAATATAATGGGTGCATAGCTGCATCTGCTCGGCGTGTTTCAACATGCGGCCGGCGCCACGTTTCGCCTGCAGGGCAAAAATCAAGTTCTCCCGGACCGAGAGGTTGGGAAAAATCCCTTCGGACTTTCGGTCCTCCGAACTGAACGCCAGCCCCAATTTGACCGCATCCCGCGGAGACCGAACCACCACTGGTCGACCTTTTACGCGAATCTCTCCGGTATCGGGTTTATCGATACCAAAAAGCAGGCGCGCCGTCTCGGTGCGCCCGGAGCCCAGCAGGCCTCCGAGGCCCGTGACTTCTCCTTTTCGCAGGGCCAGATCGATCGACTGAATCGCGCCGCGGCGGCCCAGTCCGCGAGTTTCGAGCACCGGAGCTTCACCGCTCGGCGGGGGCTGCACTGCTGTTGTGCGCCCCGACACGTCCTGGACCTCACGGCCCAACATTTTGCTGACCAAGGTGAGCCGCGGTAACTCCGCGGTCGCGTATTCACCCACCAAGGTACCATTCCGCAAAATGGTCAGCCGATCGGTCACCGCGTAAACCTGATCCAAAAAATGCGTGACGAAGACGATCCCGAGGCCTTCGGCGCGGAGCCGTTTCATCACAGTGAAAAGCTCTTCCACTTCCTTTTCGTCCAAGCTCGCGGTCGGTTCGTCCAAGACCAAAAGCTTAGCCTTCAAATCCAAGGCCCGGGCGATCGCGACCATCTGTTGAAGCGCGACCGAAAGCGAACCGAGTTCGGCGTCGACGTCGCACCGCACGTCGAGGCGTGCCAACGCCGCCTGAGCATGGCGGCGAATCGCTCGCCAATTTAAAAAACCAAAACGACCGGGCTGGCGGCCGAGCGCGATGTTTTCCGCGACCGAGAGCGCTGGGATCAGGTTCACCTCTTGGTAAACCGTGCTAATGCCCAGCGCCTCCGCCTCTTTTGGGGAACTCGGCCGAATGACTTGGCCGGCCAAGCGCGCCTCACCTTCATCGGCGGTGTAAACCCCGGTCAGAACCTTGATCAGGGTGGACTTACCCGCGCCGTTTTCCCCCAGCAGCGCATGAATTTCGCCGGCGCGGACGGAAAAATCCACGCCGGACAGAGCGACCGCTCCAGGGAAACTCTTTCCCATCCCGCGCAGCTGAAGCAATGGAGCGGATTGGTCCATGACCAGGAACTAAAAAGGAACTAGTACTGCCGCGAAGCGACGCGAGCGGCGGCGTTGCTCGAATCAAACAGCTCGTCCTTGTTATAGGACTTCCGCGGAACCTTTTCGCCTTTCTTGAGCTGCTCAATTGTATCGAAAATCTTGGGACCGAAGAGCGGATTGCACTCGACCGTGCAGTTCAGCTTTCCATCCACGATCGCCTGGATCGCTTCTTTCAGCGCATCGATCGATACGACAATGATGTCTTTGCCCGGTTTCAGCCCGGCCTCTTCAATCGCCTGAATCGCTCCGAGGGCCATGTCGTCGTTATGCGAATACACAATCTCGATGTCGTGGCCGTGTTTTTTCAAAAATGCTTCCATCACTTCCTTGCCCCCAGACCGGCGAAAGTTGCCGCTTTGGGAGTCGATGACCTTGAACTCCGGGTGCTTCGCGATCGCGTCGGCAAAAGCCTTTCGGCGCTCGTTGGCCGCCGCGGAACCGGGCTCGCCTTGCAGTTCAACGATCCGGGTTTTTCCCTTGGCGTTCTCGGCCAACCAATCGGCGGCCATGCGACCTTCTTCGTAGAAATTGGAACCCACGAAACAGCTGTAGAGCGACTCGTCGTCGGTCTTGACCTCACGGTCCATGATAACGACCGGGATCTTCGCCCGCTTGGCTTCGCGCAACGCAGGCTCCCAGCCGGTTTCGACGATCGGAGCGAGCACGATGTAATCGACCTTTTGGGCCACGAAGGATTTCACCGCGCGAATCTGGTTCTCTTGTTTGCTTTGACCGTCGGCGAACTTGAGATCGATTCCCCGCTTCTCCGCTTCGGAGCGAATCGATTGGGTGTTGGCCGTGCGCCAGGCGCTCTCCGCGCCGGTCTGCGCAAAACCCACCACCAACTTGCCGTCTTTAGCGGCCGACAACGAGGTCGTGGCCAACAATCCAAGGGAAAAAACACCAGCGACAACACGCGTCGCCGCACACACCAACTTTGGGAATTTCATAGGGGAAAAGCGAAAATAAACCATGCTCAGCAGGAGGCGAGGTTCAACGGGTCGATGGCGTGACAGTAAAGTGTCACGCTCTCTGGCCAACGTCGATCTCCCTTCTTTTTCGAAGGTAAAACGCTGGCCCGTCATAAAACTTGGGGTTGAGGGCAAAGTAGTTGTATCGTCACTACAGGTCGGGCCGTCACGTTCGAGCTTTCACGCCGGTCATTGCCCTTCCAATACCGCGATGAGGGACTTTGCGCTTTGGTTGACATGAAACCGCTGGGCAAAGCAGGCCTGGGCCCGCTGCCCCATCTCAATCTTTTCTTGCGGCGTCATTTTCAACCATCGTCGGAGAAGCAAAATCGTCCCCGCGAGATCGTCGTTTTCGACCAAGCCCGCGGAGTCTTCCGCAATCTCGCGCCAGATATTCACCTTATTGGAAATCAAGACCGGCACGCGGCAGGCCAGCGCTTCGGCCACCGCGATGCCAAAATTCTCCTGATGGGAAGGCAGGATAAACGCGCTCGCTTGATAGAACGCGCCCCATTTCACGTCCCCCGTTAGCATTCCCGTCCAGGTGATGCGGTCGGCAATTCCCAGTGTTCGCGCCAACGCCTTCATCTCTTCGCCGTATGGGTGGTCATTTGGCCCGGCCACGACAAGGCGCCAGGTCTCGACTTTCGCCGCCGGCTCGGTCCGAAGCACCTCGGCAAAGGCCTGAAACAAGAGATCAGTTCCTTTTTTGACGTGGACCCGACCGAGAAAGAGCAAGCACTCCTTCCCTTTCGTCTCCGGAAACTGTTCGAGGAAAATCCTCTTTTGCTCTTCCGCATCGCCGCTCGGCCCACCCGTCCCAAAATTCACCACCCGCTCGTTGCAGCGATAGAGCCAAAACGATTCCCGCGCCAGCCGGCGTTCCTCCTCGCAGGTAAACAGGACCGAGCGAGCGTCCCGCAGCACCCGATAGTCGCCCCAAGGCCAGTAGAGCCATTTTTTGAAGTGTTTTAATGGATACGTGCGCTTGAACCAAGGATCCAGCATCCCGTGGGTAAAAACGAAATACGGCGTATCCGTGCCGTGGAGCGCGCGCCACACCGCAAATCCGTTGTATTGCCAGAGCCCATCCACCACCACGACGTCGTAATCTTTTCGGTGCTCACGGAGCCAGGGAACGAGCTTGCTCGAGTAGCCGTAGCTGCTTTTTCCCGGCCCGAGGGCGTGACAGGTGAGAGGGAAACTACGCACCCAGGGATCTTCGGGTGAATCCAAACTCACAACTTCGATGCGATGCCCTTGCGCTTGGTTCACTTTAGCCAATTGCTTGACTCCCTCCACGGGACCGCCGCCATGCGGATTGACTGATCGAATGGAATGCAGAATGCTTAAGGCCATCGGAGGCAAAGAAGCCATGACAGCAGCATCACTTGTCGAGCTTAACCGGGCTAACTCTTTGCCTTCACGGCAACCGCAAATAAATAGCAAGATGAACTCCCTAAGGTACCATCGGGTATTCTTCTGCAAAATATAGGCGATTGCTGAGGGTTTCCCCTAGCGAGCTGGCGGGGGCAGCCCGATTCTACCGGACCAGGGGTTACGCTACTATTGAAAGAACGACGCAAATCGTTCTCACACAACTCATGCTAAAGAACCGCCAAGACGGCTTGATCTCACTCCACGGATTCTGCGTTACCGCACTCCTGGGGAGTTTCTACCTGCTTTGGATGGCCTTTATCCAAGCTACTAGCGTGGTCACGTTTGCGACCGATACTAACCTGAAGCTCTACTTTCTCGGGGTAGTCGGCGGCACTCTGATCAGTGCGCGCTCCTACCGCACGATGGGCGGGCGCTTAGGTTATTTGAATTGGATGGAGCTGCTTCAAATCACTCAGCGGCAGCTCGTCCGAATCGCTTTGGTCCTCTTCGCCGTGGCCTTCGCCACGAAGGACGCCTACATCAGCCGCCTCTTTCTTTTGAGCTTCCTCGCTGCCTCGGGCGTTTTGCTTTACTTGGTCAACTGCTTCCTCCCCGGTTTCCTTTCCCACGTCTTCTTTAGAGACAGTGCGGTCCGAACCCTCTTCATCGGCTCTCCGGAAGATGTGCGTCGCCTCAAAGGCTGGGTCACGGAAAAAGCCCATCTCGGCGTCGAGCCCGTCGGCTACCTCTGTAATGAAGGAGAAAGCACATTTATCGAAGGTCTGCCTCTCTTTGGCCGAGTCGAAGACCTCGGCCACGTTCTCGCTGAACAGAGCATCGGTCAGATCGTGCTCCTCCAATTTTATCTCGATCGGGAGCACTCGAATCGGGTCATTCAAGCGGCTCAGCGTTCCGGTTGCCGGGTTCGGTTGTACAACAATCTGAACAGCTTCTACGAGCACCCGATCACGGTCGATCACGAGGGCGAATACACCTTCTTCACCTTGGATGACGAACCGCTGGAGAACCCGGTCAACCGTATCCAGAAACGCATCCTCGACATCGCGGTTTCCCTCCCGGTTGTTCTCTTCGTCCTTCCCCCACTCACCATTTTCGTCTGGATCGTGCAGCGGATCCAATCGCCCGGTCCGATTTTTTATCCGCAGCTTCGTTCCGGCATCAATAAGCGCCGTTTCAATATCTGGAAATTCCGGACCATGCACGTCGCCGCCCAGACCAAAGACCAGATGCGCGTGCAGGCCAAGGCCGGCGACGCTCGAGTCTATCCGTTTGGCCGTCTCATGCGCCGCACCAGTCTCGATGAAATTCCACAATTCATCAACGTGCTGCTGGGCGATATGAGTGTCGCGGGACCTCGTCCTCACATGATCGAGCACGACGAGGAATTCGCGAAGTTGCTGCGCAACTACTACTCTCGCCACTACGTTAAACCCGGCATCACGGGCTTGGCCCAAAGCAAAGGCTTTCGGGGCGAGATCTCGGAGGTTTCCCTCCTGGAAAAGCGCGTCGGCTACGACCTGATGTACATCAACAAATGGTCGTTGCTTCTGGATATCAAAATCCTCTTCGCGACCGCACGGCAGGTTTTATTTCCGCCAAAAACGGCCTACTAAGGTTCTGACCACAGTCTTGCATCACAGAAAAAGCGACGGTTCCAGCCGTCGCTTTTTTTATGCCTGGCGGCCGAGCCGCCGGACCGAAAAAAACTTCCCATACCGGTCGACAAGCGCCACAACGCATCCTCGTGCCTGACACCCGCCGCATCGAGACTTCCGACGTCCACTCCGCCATCAACCGGGTCGCCGAGGGCATTGCGGCCCGACACGCGCCGAGTGACCGCCTCGTGTTGCTCGGCATCGCCAATGGCGGCATCGTTTTTGCCCGACGCCTCGCCGCTCTCCTCCCCAAGAGCTTCGTCGGCACGCTCGATATTTCCTTTCACCGCGACGACATCGGCCAAAATCCGATTCCGAAGGAGTTCGCCCCCACTCACATTCCGGTCGACGTGAACGGCGCGATCGTGGTTTTGGTCGACGACGTCCTTTTTTCCGGCCGCACGGTCAAAGCCGCGCTCGACGAGCTCTTCGACCACGGAAGGCCGGCGCAGGTTGAACTCGCCATCCTGGTCGATCGCGGGGGCCGAAAGCTCCCGCTCGCCGCCGATTATTGCGGCCTCAAACTCGAAACGTCTGCGAAGGAAAAAGTCGTCGTTTCCCTCGACGCACACGATCCCTCCAAAGACGTGATCACCGTCCGCGGTCCCCTTTGATCTCCATGCCCTGGTCCCGCAAACACCTCCTCACTGTCGAAGAGCTCTCCCTCGCGGAGATCGATCAAATCCACGCCACCGCGGGTGCTTTCAAAAAGATCCTTGGGCGCAGCGTCAAAAAAGTCCCCGCGCTCCGCGGCAAAACCATCGTCAACCTCTTCCTCGAGCCGAGCACGCGTACGCGCATGGCCTTCGATATGGCGGCGAAGCGGCTCAGTGCCGACGTGATTTCAGTCGACGCGGTCAGCAGCAGCACCACGAAGGGCGAAACCCTGCGCGATACCGCGCAGAACATCGAGGCGCTCAATGCCGACATGATCGTGATCCGCCACGCCGCGTCCGGCTCGCCGCTTTACCTGAGCAAAATCCTTCAAATCCCGGTGATCAACGCCGGCGACGGCGCGCACGAGCACCCGACGCAGGGACTTTTGGATACGTTCACGATGAAAGAACACCTGGGCAGCTTGCGCGGCCGCAAGGTGGTGATTTTGGGCGACATCCTTTTCAGCCGAGTCGCTCGTTCGAATATCCACGCCCTGACCAAGATGGGCGCCAACGTCACCCTGGTGGGCCCCGCCACGCTCGTGCCGCACTGGTTCACCGATTTCGGGGTAAAAGTCTCCCACGACCTTCGCACCGCCTTGGCCGACGCCGAGGTCGTCATGCTTCTTCGGATACAGCACGAACGCCAGACCAGCAGTCACTTTCCTTCGCTTGGTGAATACACCAGTATGTTCGGTTTGAACAAGACCCGCGCTTCCTGGCTGAACCCCCAAGCCATCATCATGCATCCGGGCCCGATCAACCGCGGGGTGGAGATCGACAGCGAGTTGGCCGACGGCGACCGCAGCGTGATCCTGGAACAGGTGACCAACGGGATCGCGGTTCGGATGGCCGTCCTGTACCTCTGCGCCGGCGGACAACCCGAACATGTCATGCCCGCCGAGAGCATTGAGTAATTAGTTTCTTAATACGTTTTTCGTTTCGCGAATTTACCATGTCCACCCTTTGGATCAGCAATGCCCGCGTGATAGATCCTGCGTCCGGCCGCGACGCCCTCGGCGATTTGTTCGCCTGCGACGGCCGGATGGTGGCCACTCTGTCCGAGGAGCAGAAAAAGAAGGCGCGAAAAATCGACGCCCAAGGTCGTGTGGCCTGTCCGGGCTTGGTCGATATTCACGTCCACCTGCGTGAGCCCGGCCAGACGCACAAGGAAACGATTTTGACGGGATCTCATGCCGCGGCCGCAGGTGGGTTTACCACCTTGGTCTGCATGCCAAACACCGTCCCGGTGGCGGACAACGCAGGCACGATCCAGCTGATGAAGGACATCGTGCAGCGCGATTCCGTGGTGAAGATTTACCCAACCGGCTGTATCACCGTCGGGCAGAAAGGCCAGGCGCTCGCACCGATCGGTTCCCTCAAGCGCGCGGGAGTCGTGGCCATCACCGATGACGGCGATTGCGTGCAGAACAACGAGCTGATGCGCCGGGCCGCGGAATACGCCAAGATGTTCGATCTGTCGGTCATGGATCACTGCCAGGACACCTCGCTCACCCAGGGCGCGGTGATGAACGAGGGCGTCATGTCGACCCGGCTCGGGTTGCGCGGTTGGCCGAACTGCGCCGAGGACATCATCGTCTCGCGCAATATCATCCTCTCGACTTACACCGACGCTCACATCCACCTGCAGCACATCTCGTCGCGCAACGCGGTGGAAATTCTCCGGCGCGCAAAAAGCCGCGGCGTGAAAGTCACCGCCGAGGCAACGCCGCATCACCTCGCACTGACCGACGCTGCTCTCGCGACCTACGATACCAATTTTAAGATGAACCCGCCGCTCCGCACCGAGGAAGATCGGCAGGAGCTGATCGCCGGGTTGCGCGATGGCACGCTCGATTGCATCGCGACCGACCATGCGCCGCACACGGACTACGAGAAGGACAAGGAATTCGATTTCGCCCCCAATGGTATTGTTGGTTTGGAGACAGCGCTGCCGATCTCGCTCCAAGTTCTGGTGGAGCAAAACGGTTTCGCCCTGCCTCATGTGGTCGACCTGCTCACCCGACGCCCCGCAGGAATCTTGAAGCTCGCGGCCGGCACTTTGGCGGAAGGAGCCGCTGCGGATATCTGCATTTTTGATCCCACAGAGACCTGGACCTACGACGCCAAAGCGGGTTTCAGCAAGTCGATCAACTCACCCTGGCACGGGCAAACCCTGCGTGGACGAGTGAAGCTGACCGTCGTCGACGGACGGGTGGTCTACGAAAACGGCAAAGTGATTCCGAAGTAGCGGAATTCTGGTTACACCCTGGCCCTGAAACCAAGCGCTTTTCCTTGGACCGCCAGACGCGTCGGCCAGTCGAATAAAAATCCCGCAGCCTCGGTCCTTCTCCGCGCCTTTTCGGCGGAACCTTGAAATGATCGCAATGGACTGCGAGGTTGTATGAACATGGTCGATATTCCCGCCCGCCAGCTCCCCGTTTACGCCTTCGAGTTTCTGGCGGTCGCGGCGGGCCTCGTCGTCTGGTGGAAATTTCAATTTAGCCGCGCGAGCGCGGCCTTTCGCGTTTCTCGACTTCCCCATTGGAACATCACCACCACGACGTTTCTGTTGGTCTGTATCTTGGTCCTGGCGGGCGCCGTGATCGGAGGTGCGGTGATCCAGCTCGCACTGTTTATCTTGCCGAAAACCGCGCAGCCCGACGCCGAGTTCAGTCTGATGTTGACCAATCTCGGACTTCATTTGGGCGTGTTTGCCGGGGCCTTGGCTTCCCCTCATTTTGTCGCGCGCATAGACTCAGATATTTCAAGCACGCCTGAGCAAGCACCAGAACCCACCGTCGCCGCTCCCCTCTCGAGTCGCGCTGCGATCTGGGCCGGGGTTTTAACTTTTCTCGCCGTCCTCCCCGTCGTTGGTTTGGTCTCCATCACGTGGCAGGCCCTGCTCGACCTTGCCGGCATCGCCACCGAAAAGCAGGAAATGCTCGATCTGTTCGGAAAAACCCAAGCCCCGTCCAAACTTGTGCTCATGACCGCCATGGCCACGGTGCTCGCTCCTTTATCCGAAGAGCTGACCTTCCGCGCCGGAATCTTTCGTTTCCTGCGCGGCCGAATCCCTCGCCTCTGGGCCTACGTATTGCCAGCGGCGGTCTTTGCCGTCCTTCACAACAACCTGAGTGTGTTCATGCCTTTATTCATGCTCGGGCTTTTCTTTTCCCTCGTGTACCAGCGCACCGGAAGAGTGCTGGTCACGATCGTCGCGCACAGTCTTTTTAATTTGAATACGGTGCTCGTGGTCCTCTCGGGCGCGAACCTCTAGGACCGGCGATGCAGCCCTTCACCCGACGCAAGACTGAGTCCGTCGCCTCGCTGGGTGAAACCGGCTTGATCACGGCAATCAAAACCTGGCTGGGAAAAACATCGCCCCCTTCGCCCCGAGGGATCGGAGATGATTGCGCCGTGCTCGCGCCTTCTGCGGCGATGCAAGTCATCACGGTCGACCCGGTGATCTTCGGACGCCACTTCGACGCGTCAGTCCCGGCTCGCGCGGTCGGCGCCAAGCTGCTCAAGCGAAACCTGAGTGATCTGGCCGCGATGGGAGCAAAGCCGACCGCCGCCGTGGTTGCTCTGGTCCTTGATCCCGCGGTGAAGACGCTCTGGCTCGAGCAATTTTATCGAGGTCTGGCCAGCACCGCCGAGTCGTACGATGTCGCAATCGTCGGCGGCGACGTTGCCCAAGCCCCCGGTGCGCTCACGGCCAGCCTCACCTTGTTGGGGCAGGCCGTCACCACGCGCCTGCTCACGCGCTCGGGCGCGAAGATCGGCGATTGGATTTATGTCACGGGCAAGCTCGGCGGGAGTATCGCCGGTCATCACTACACCTTCCGTCCTCGCCTTGCCGAGGGAGCGTGGCTCGCGGCTCAGTCGAGTGTTCGGTCGATGATGGACCTGAGCGACGGCTTGGCCAAAGACCTTCACGCGCTCACTCCGCCCGGCGCGCGTCCTTCCCTCTGGCCCACCGCACTGCCGATTTCGCTCGCGGCGCGTCGTCTGGCCAAAAAAACCAAATGCCCGCCCATCGAACACGCCATAACTGACGGCGAGGACTATGAACTGATTTTCACCTTGGCGAAAAACGCCGATTCCCTCGTTTTCGAGCGCAACTGGAGGAAAAAATTTCGTACTCCACTGACGTGTATTGGAAATTTCGTACGGCCCGAAACGCCGTTCGGCGACGAGATCTCGTTGGAGGATTTTCGAGGTTATGAGCATCTTCGCTAAGCTCGAAGCGGGTGTCGCCACGTCCTCCGCGGCGGAAACGCAAAGCCTGGCGCGAGAGCTGGCCCTGGCTCTCCCCGCCAACTGCACGCTCGCGCTCCACGGCAATCTCGGGGTCGGAAAAACCACCTTTGTCCAAGGCCTGGCCGAGGGTTTTGGTATCCAGGAAAGGGTGACAAGTCCGACCTTCACCATCTTCACGCTGCATCGAGGACCAAAGCGGACGCTGGTTCACCTCGACGCCTATCGCCTCGAGAGCTCAGGTCAGGTCGACGATTTGATGCTCGAAGATTTTCTCACCTCCCCCTACTGCCTGGCGGTCGAGTGGCCGGAGAAAATTGCCGACTGGATACCAGCTAAAACGTTCCACCTGCACCTCAGCATTCTCGGCCCAGAACGACACCACGTTCGACTGGGAAAATAGTATCGAAGGTTTGGTTACTTTCTGGAGTCACCGTCGGCGTATGCTGGTCGGGCGAGAATTGCAGAGTTGAAGCTGTCGCGTCCCGCCTCGAACCACTGCCGCAAAAAAAGCCGCGCAACCGAAGGTGCGCGGCTCGGTGAAATAAAGCCTAATCCCGTTTACGTGAGCGGCCGGGGCTCTTCGGAGGATTCGATCGCCACCTCAGGCGCTGGTGCTTCAGATGCGAACGGTGCAGTGGTTTCCGCAGCGACCGGTGATGTCGTCTCGCTTGAGACCGGAGGCGTGGTTTCGCTCGAAGAAGCCGAAGCAGGCACCTCGGGAAAGTTTTCCGGGTCGTGCTCGTCCTTCTCGACTTCCTGTTTGCGCGCTTCCGTCATGGCCGGCGGAGCGAACAAACGTCCATCGATGAACTCGGTCACGTAGCCTTCAGTGACTAGCCAACGGAGGTCGCTATTGAGGCGAGAGAGTTTGGCTTGATCTTCCGGAGTCAAGGCAGTCGCCGCGACGACGGACATCGGAGGCAAGGAACCTGAGGTCGGAATCGGTGGCACGGTCGCGCCCGCCGGAGCAGGCGGTGTAGCGGGCGGCGTGATACCGAGGAACTTCACCGGCAACTCGCTGGCCTTCACCATCGGATTGGCTTCGATGTAGTTGATCAGCGCGCCGATTGTATCCGAAAACGTCTGACCAGGGACGCGGAACTTCCGCTTCACCGCGCAAACGTACGATACACCCTTCGAGCCCTTTTTGAAGATGGTGAACCCTTCCCGGCGCAGACGACCGCGCAACGCGTTCGCTGTATCCAATGGGAAACGACGCTGGCGTTCCAGCGTGCCTTCGATCGCGCGGCGAATTTCGCTCGGCGGGAGAAGTTCGAGGTTTTTGCCGTGGAAGCGCGCCGAATCGACCAGCTTCACCACTTTGTCCTTGGCCTTGGTGAGGAGGAAGGTCCGTGCATCTTCCAAGTTGTCGAACACGGGAACCGTTTCACCCTCAACCGTTAACTTCCAGGTGTAGCGGGTCGTTTTCTTCATCTTCTCCAGCCACTGATTCACCACTTCGGGATCGCGCACCGTCTCGATCCGAGAGCGATAAACCTCGAAAGGCATGCGGGCGATGCGCGCGGTGTAATGCTGCTGAACGATTTGGTTGTAGCGGTGATAATTAGGCGGCCCGAGCAGCTCGCCCGTCACACCGCACTTGTTGATCACCTGGAAATTTCCCTTCGGCGGATCCACTTCGACATCGGCGGCATCGAAAAATTGGCCGAGATGTGTCCCCAGCACGTGCGCGATAGCCGCATCTTCGGTTTCAAACGGCAGGCTGTCCGGAACCGAAATCGCGAGCGGCGCCGGCTTCGGCGCACCAGGAATGGGCTGCGCGGGCGTCGTGCCACCCACTGGAACATTCGGCGCGTCGGGTGCTTTCCGCTGAATCACCGCGACAAAACGATCGTTCTTTCCGATGATCACGCGAGCGATCTCGAACAGTTCGTACGTGCGGCACGAGGTGCGTATCGCTTTCGCCAATGCGGTGAAGCCCACGTCCTCCGGATAAAAAGTGATATTGAAAAATGGGCTAATGTAGGGGCCTCGATCTTGCGGCGCGCCGCCACCGTCGCGTCCACCGAAGCGCGGTCCACCGCCTCCACGAGAGAAACGAGGATCGCCACCTCCTCGATCGCCACGCTCTCCGCCACCACCGCCACTCGGTCCATCGCGCCGCGGTCCACCGCGGAAATCAGGTCGATCTCGGCTCGGTCCGCGGCGATCCGTGGGCTGGCCTGAGCCGGGAGCGCCGTGTCCGCCACCACCGTCTGGGGCAGCCGGTGCGTCGCCTGCGGGCCCCGCGGGTTTTTTGAAACCGCGGCGGTCGCGCTTGATTTCACCTGGAGCGCCTTCGCGGGCTTCGCCTTCGCGGCGTGGACGTTGATCACGCCCGCCAGATTTATCCTGAGTCCATTGGGTGCCGAAGCTGAACCCTTGGAGCTGCGTCAGATCGATTTTATTAAAATCCTTCGGGGGATTTTCGTTAGTGGCAGGGTCGTCCATGACTGCGAATTACAAGTGGGCATTAGCCCACGATTGGGGAGTGTTAGGCAAAGTGATACGCCGAGAACAAACGTGAGGCGGCGAGTCTTAACGGCCGACAACCAGTGGCAAGCGCGATTTCCCTCTGAAAAACTTAACGTTTACGTTACGGCTGTCTGCTCCGTGTGATTTCGAGGGACTTTTAGGGTCTGGATGGTGCTCAGGAAGGGACTCGAACCCTTACGCCTTACGGCACACGCCCCTCAAACGTGTGTGTCTACCAATTCCACCACCTGAGCGTTTTCCAGTCGGGGAACGCGCACTAAGATGATTGGGGCGAAGCTTGTAAAGCCCGGAAATTGGGATTTCTAAAAATGGGTTTTGACCGGCCCTGGCGCTCTGCCCATGTCTCGGTCCCTTGCCTGGTTATGACGCACGAAGAAATCAAAAGCGCGCTCCTCGCCTCTTACGAGACCGATGGCGGCATCAATCACCTCGATGGGGTTAACCTTCCCCCTCAGGAATCGGTCAACCAGCTGGCGCGCGACTTCATGCACCTGCTCTTCCCCGGTTATTTCGAGGAGGGCGCGCTGACCAAAAAGGACGTGCCGGCCATGCTGGACGCCCTGCTCCTGCAGATCGAAAAACGCTTGGCCGGAGAGATCGAAAAAAGTCTTCGTTTCGCGAAAGATTCTCGCCCGCTCGAGCGCGCGCGTGAGTTGACCCAGCAAACCTTGGTCGAATTGCCCGCCCTTCGTCGGGTTCTCCAGACCGACGTCATCGCCGCCTACCAGGGCGATCCGGCCGCCCGGAGCATCGAGGAGATCATCGTCGCCTACCCTTGCGTATTGGTGATCTCACTACAACGCATCGCCCACGTGCTTTATCGGCTCGGCGTGCCGCTCCTGCCTCGGATGTTGACCGAATACGCCCACGAGCGCACCGGCTGCGACATCCACCCGGGCGCGACCATCGGCACGCACTTTTTTATCGATCACTGCACCGGCGTGGTGGTCGGGGAGACCGCGCGGATCGGGAATCACGTCAAGATCTACCAAGGCGTGACGCTCGGCGCGAAGTCCTTCGTGACCGACGACCAGGGCCACCCGGTCAAGGGCGTGAAGCGTCACCCGCAGCTCGACGACCACGTGATTGTCTACCCCGGAGCGACCATCCTGGGCGGTGACACCGTGATCGGTGAAAATTCGATCGTCGGGTCAAACGTTTGGCTAATGCAATCGATGCCGCCGAATAGCATCGCCTACTATCAAGGGGACTCGGCTTCAATCATCCGTCCGCGGAAGAAAAAAGAAGCCCTGCTGGAAGAGTTCAGCGACTGGGTGATCTGAACGGGCCCGCTCGTTAACCGCGTCGCTTCACCCCGCGAACGCCGGTCCATGTCCCCCGCCCCAGCACGCGTCGCGCCCGCGGCGGAGTGCCCGATGGAGAAAGGCGATCGCCGTCGCCACAGCCGCGGACAAATCGTCTCCGCAGGCGAGTCGCGTCGCGATCGCGGCGGACAAGACGCAGCCCGTCCCATGGGTATTTAGGCTATCGATACGAGCGCGCCGATAAGCTCGAATCTGGCCGTCGGCCGTAATGAGCAGATCTTCACACTTTGGACCGGAGGCATGTCCTCCCTTAACCAATACAGCCGGGCAGCCGGTCTTTTTCAATATCGCCCGGCCTGCCGCCTCCGCCTCGGTCAATTGGTTCACCGGCAGTCCGGAGAGCGCCGCCGCTTCCGGCCAGTTTGGTGTCACCAGGGTTGCACGGGGAAGCAGGCCGTCGCGCAATCGACGCAGCCCGGTGGTGGAGAGAAAACGCGTCCCACTGGTTGAGCCGATCACCGGGTCCACCACCAAAGGAATTCGCGGGAAAGGTTTTAAAGCCCGCAGGACCGCGTCAACCGCCGCAGCGCCGGGTAAGAGTCCGGTTTTGATCGCCGCAATCGCGAGGTCCTCGCAGACCGCGCTGATTTGCTGAGCGAGGAGCTTCGGCTCCACTGCACTCCAGCCAAGGACGCCGCGGGTATTCTGGGCCGTGACCGCAGTGATCGCGGTCGCGGCAAAGCCGCCGAGGGCCTGGATCGTCCGGCTATCCGCCTGAATCCCCGCGCCCCCGCCACTATCGGAGCCAGCAATGGTCAGGACAGAGATCCGCGGACAGGGTTTTGTAGAACGGACCTCTCGGGGGGCGGACGGGCCGGACCGACCCGTAGTTACATTTCCACTACTCACGCGCTTTGCGCCGGCGTGGCCGCCGCCCAGCTCTTGTATCCGCCGCGCAAACTCACCGCCGAACGAAACCCATACCGGTCCCGCAGGAGCTCGGCTCCTCGCAGACTCCGCCGGCCCGAAGCGCAGAAGACCACCGTATCCTTCGTCGGGTCGAAGTCACTCAAGCTCGCGGCCACCCCATCGCCGCTCTCCAGCTGACCCAAGGGTAAATGAAGCGAGGGCAAAATCGCTCCTAGTTCCCGCTCCCAATCTTCGCGCACGTCGATCAATTGCGGCCTCCGTCCATCGCTCGAACCCGCGAACACGGTCTGAAACGCGTCGAGTTCGATCTCCTTCACTTTGCTCGGCACCGCGCAGGTTTCTCCATAACCCTCAGGAGGCAGGTCGCGAATTTCGCGACTCTTCGGATCGGTCGATAAACTCAGAACCTGGCTCGCCATGGTGAGCGCGTTCCAGAGCAAGAGTCGGCCAGCCAGCGTCTCACCCACGCCGGTGAGAAGCTTGATCGTCTCGCACGCCTGCATCGTGCCGATCAGTCCGGGCAGCACTCCCAGCACACCGCCCTCCGCGCAATTGGGAACGGTGCCGGGCTCAGGCGGCTCGGGAAAAAGACAGCGATAGGTCGGGCCGCCCTGCCAATTGAAGACGCTGACTTGCCCTTCGAAACCATGAATCGCGCCGTAGATCAGAGGCCGGTCGCCCAGCACGCAGGCGTCGTTGACCAAATACCGCGTCCCAAAGTTGTCCGATCCGTCGAGCACGACGTCGTAGCCGCGAACCAGATCCAGCGCATTCGTGCGGGTAAAGCGTTCCGCCCGGGTGACGATCTCGATGAAGGGATTCAGCGCCTTCAGCCGATGCGCCGCCGCCTCGACCTTCAGTTTCCCCGCGTCCTCCTCGGTGTAGAGCACCTGTCGTTGAAGATTCGATACATCCACCCGATCCGGATCGATGATTCCGATCCGCCCCACCCCGGCCGCCGCGAGATAAAGCAGCGCCGGGCAACCCAGGCCGCCCGCGCCGATGACCAACACACTGCCGGCTTTCAACTTCAGCTGCGCCTCCAGCCCAAAGCCAGGGAGGCTGAGGTGCCGTTGATAGCGGGCGATTTCCCCGGGGTTCAGTTTCATGCGATGACTTTGAGTTTTTCAGCCTGCCGTGACCCATCATAGGTCGCATCCCAATCTTTCCAAACCGGCTCGTAACCCTGGCTCCGGAGGAACGTGGCCACGGCTGCCGGCGAGCGATCGTCGTCGATCTGGAATTGTTCCAATGATTCCGGGGCGCTGCTGTACCCGCCTGGGTTGGTCCGTGATCCCGCGCTCATCGAGGTGTAGCCGAGCCGAAAGGCCTGATTGCGGAAGGTTTCGCTTTCGCGGGTGGAAAGGGAGAGTTCGACCTCCTGGCTGAAGAGGCGAAACGCGCAGGTCGCCTGCACCAGGTCGCGCTCGTTGAACGGCGTGACCGCGATGTCCTTGCCTTCGTGTGGCCGCAGTCGGGGAAAGGAAATGCTGTAACGGGTTTTCCAATACTGTTTCTCCAAGTAACGCAGGTGCAGCCCGACAAACCACGCATCGGCCCGCCAGTCGCTCAGCCCGTAGAGCGCCCCGAGCCCAATCTTCTTCACGCCCGCCCGGCCCAGCCGATCCGGCGTTTCCAAACGGTACGGCAGGTCCGCCTTCGGCCCGGAGAGGTGATGCCGGGGATAAACCGCGGCGTCGTAAGTTTCCTGATACACCAGGACGGTGCTCAATCCGTTCTCAATCAGAGTCTCGTACTCGGGTTGATCGAGGGGTTGAACTTCGATCGAGAGATTCGAAAAAGCCGGGCGAAGGAGCCGCAGCGCGTTGCTCAGGTAGGCTACGCCGACGCGGCTGGTTTCGCCCGTCACGAGCAGGATATGTTCAAACCCGTGGCGCTCGAGCACCTCGGCGTCGGCCAGGATTTCGGAATCGTTCAGCACCTTGCGCGGAATCCGGTTCTGCGCGCTGAAGCCGCAGTAGGTGCAGACATTGGCGCAGACATTCGAGAGGTAAAGTGGCGCGTAGAGCTGCATCGTCCGGCCAAAACGCTCGACCGTGAGCCGGTGACTGAGCTGCGCCATCTCCTCCAGGAAAGGCACCGCCGCCGGCGAGAGCAGGGCTTGCAAATCGTCCAGGGACAGACCGTGGCGCACCCGGCTTAGGGCCCGCCGCACGTCCGCTGTCGTGCAAGATTGAATACGTGCAGCGGTCAGCTCGAAGTCGTGTTGCCGCCAAAGATCGACGAAGCTCATGGGTTCGAAATATAGGCGGGGTGCCCACACCCCGCGAACGGACGAGTCGAGTTCAACCACAAGCGCGCTGGCGCGCGTCGCGGGGTGAGGGCACCCCGCCTACAGCCGGAAAACCCAGTCATGCGCTCACCTCACTGAGAAAGGCGGTCAACGGTGACGTAGCATGCGCGACCGGCTTGCTCGAGCTGGCCGCAAGCCCGCCCTCGTAGGCCAAACGACCGGCTTCGACTGCGAGGCGAAACGCGCGGCCCATGGCCACGGGATCACCCGCCGCGGCGATCGCGGTATTGACCAAGACCGCGTCCGCTCCCAACTCCAGGGCGGCCGCAGCGTGAGAAGGCGCGCCCAAACCGGCATCCACCACCACCGGAACCTTGGCCTGGGCGATGATGATTTCGAGGAACGCCCGCGTCTCCAGTCCCCGGTTACTTCCGATCGGCGCGCCCAACGGCATGACCGCGGCCGCACCCGCTTCTTCGAGCTGCTTGCAGAGCACCGGATCGGCGTGAACGTAGGGCAATACGACAAAACCGCGTTTGGCCAGCTGCTCCGTCGCACGGAGGGTTTCCACCGCGTCGGGCATGAGGTACTTGGGATCGGGATGGATTTCGAGTTTTACCCAGTTGGTTTCGAGCGCCTCTCGCGCCAGTTCCGCGGCGAGAACGGCTTCGCGCGCGTCGCGCACGCCCGAGGTGTTGGGCAACAGCTTGTAGCGGCTGCGATCGAGGAAACCGAGGATGTCGTCCGGCGCGCCGTCGGTCCGCACGCGACGCAGGGCCACCGTGACGAGCTCCGTGCCGGTCGCAGCCAGGCTTTCGGCCATGACCGCTCCCGAGCTGTATTTCCCCGTGCCGAGAAAAAGCCGCGAGTTCAACGTGACGCCTGCAATGATGAGCGGCGATGTAATCATAAAGTGGTTACGGAGATAAAACGACCTTGTCCGTCTGGGCCCCGCGACGCCCGTTGAAAGGACTAGGCCAGGCGTTCGCGAAGCTCTGGAAATTTGCCTCCACCGCGCTGTCGCGATAGAGCGCCGAGGACACCGCCACGCCAGCCGCGCCCGTCGCGTGGACCGCGGGAAGATCTGGTGACTCAATTCCCCCGATGACCCAGGCGGGAAGCGCGCCCAGTTCGGCGATCAACCGATCCACCCCGTCGGCTCCGAGCACCGGCGCGAGGTTCTTTTTGTTCGCGGTGAAGCGCCAGGGTCCGACGCCCACATAATCGAGGCACCCGACGGCGCGGGCCTTCGCCGCGTCAATGGAGTGGTTGACCGTTCCACCTAAAATTTTTTCGGGCCCCAGCCGCCGTCGTGCTTCCGTCCAAGCAAGGTCGAGCTTGCCCAGATGGACGCCGTCGGCTCCAGCTCGAAGCGCGATCTCCACGCTGTCGTTCACGATGAAGGTGGCGCCGTGTTCACGGCAGATCGATGCAACGGTCTGCGCGGTTGACAACCAGATCCCCGTATCGGCCTCTTTCATACGCAACTGAATCCAACGCGCTCCTGCGTTGCACAAGCGGACCGCCTGCTCGACGTGGGAGAGCGTCAGCCCATCCTGGGTCAGGCACATGATCGGATGGCATTGAGCGGCGGGGAGCGACATAATGGAGGGTGCTCGGTGGCTCAGGGTTGAGCGGCTACGAAGGCGCCACTTGCGTCTTTCCGAGGTTCGCGGTCGCGCCCACAGATCTCTTTGAAGCGCAGAAAAGCCTCCAGGGAATCGTTCGAATTCCAAATCGACCCCAGCACCATCACGCCGTCAAAACCCATCTCGGCGCAATCCATCGTATTGCCGGCGGTGATACCACCCAGGGCGTAGACGGTGGTCCGGCGTTGCTGAGTGGTTCGGAGACTGAGAACTTGCTTTAGGTCGGACAGCGCAAATTTTCCACTGGGGCCGTGGCCGGGTTTGGAAATCGATTCGAAAATGGGGCTGACCAGCACCGAATCGTAGCGACCTAAGGCAGCACCCAAGGTTTTGAGATCGTGACACGCGCGGCTCGTCAGTCCGAAGCAATGCGACGGCTTGGCCGAGACTTCCCCTGTATCCTTCTCATGGGTACCGGCCAATCCCCAGCGCGAGGCCAACTCCACGTGAGAATGAATCACCACCCGGGCACGCTCGCCCGCCGATAAACTTCCCAAAAACGATTCAAAGGTTTGCGAACTCCAGGCGGGTTTTCGCAGATCGAAACGCTGGAGCCCGGCGCGGAACAATGCTCGGACTAATTCCGTTTCCCTCGGGAGATCGGATTCAGACGAGATAACGGAAAGTTTCATGGGTTTTTGTTTGGGGGGAACCGAATTGCTGAAAGGAGCTAAAAAACGCTGTGTGGTGATTTTGGATACTGTTAACCGCCCTGGGTCGCTTGAATGACCAGCACCCGTTCGCCCTCGACGAGCTCGCGGGTGGGCCATTGGGTGCGCGGGACGACCGCGTCGTCGATCGCGATGGCCACACCGCGGCGCTCGGCCAAACCGAGTTCGCGTAGCGCGTTCGACAGCGTGATGGGAGCCGCGAACGTACGCGGCTCGTCGTTCACCCGCACGGTGATCTGTGCAGCCACGGAAATCACGGTTTGCCGGCGTGGTAGATCTCGCTACCGGCCTGACGGAACTCGTCGGACTTGGCGCGCATGCCCGCTTCCAGAACGGCGTCGGTCGGCTGCATTCCCTGCTCTTCTGCGTAGCGACGCACATCCTCAGTGATCTTCATCGAGCAGAACTGCGGGCCGCACATCGAACAGAAGTGCGCGGTTTTCGCGCTGTCTTGCGGCAGCGTAGCATCGTGATACTCACGGGCACGCTCGGGATCGAGCGAGAGGTTGAACTGATCTTCCCAGCGAAATTCGAAACGGGCTTTCGAGAGCGCGTTGTCGCGGTACTGCGAGGCGGGGTGGCCCTTCGCCAAATCCGCAGCATGGGCCGCGATTTTGTAAGCGATCACCCCGGCGCGGACATCATCCTTGTCGGGCAGACCCAGATGCTCTTTCGGCGTGACGTAGCAAAGCATGGCGGTGCCGTGCCACCCGATCATGGCCGCGCCGATCGCGCTGGTGATGTGATCGTAGCCGGGCGCGATGTCGGTGGTGAGCGGCCCAAGGGTGTAGAAGGGAGCCTCGTGACACCACGCGAGCTGCTTCTCCATGTTTTCCGGTATCAGGTGCATGGGTACATGACCGGGCCCTTCGCACATCACCTGGACGCCGTGTTTCCAGGCCCGCTGCGTGAGTTCCCCCTGGGTGAAGAGTTCGCCAAACTGCGCCTCGTCATTCGCGTCCGCCAGCGAGCCCGGCCGGAGCCCGTCTCCGATCGAGAAAGACACGTCGTAGGCCGCCATGATTTCGCAAATATCGTCCCAGTGGGTGTAGAGGAAATTCTCTTTGTGATGAGCGAGACACCACTTCGCCATGATCGAGCCGCCGCGGCTGACGATGCCCGTCATACGACGCGCGGTCGTCGGTATGTACCGCAGCAATACACCGGCATGAATGGTGAAATAGTCGACGCCCTGCTCGGCTTGCTCGATCAAGGTGTCGCGGAAAATGTCCCAGGTCAGTTCTTCGGGACGTCCCCCGGCCTTCTCAAGGGCTTGATAAATCGGCACGGTTCCGACCGGAACGGGGCAGTTGCGCAGGATCCACTCGCGGGTCTGGTGGATGTTTTTTCCCGTGGAGAGATCCATCAGGGTGTCGCCACCCCATTTTACGGACCAACGCATCTTCTCGACCTCTTCGTCGATCGACGAAGCGACCGCGGAGTTGCCGATGTTGGTGTTGATCTTCACCAGGAAATTTCGACCGATAATCATCGGCTCGAGCTCGGGGTGATTGATGTTGGCCGGAATGATCGCGCGGCCCTTGGCCACTTCATCGCGAACAAATTCAGCCGTAATTTCGCGAGGGATACTGGCGCCGAAACTCTGGCCCGGGTGCTGGCGCCAGAGCGAGTTGCGCGGCCCCTCCGCGGTCATTTCGAGCAGATCGCGGGCGCGCTGCAGCTTGGTGTTCTCGCGGATCGCGATGTACTCCATCTCTGGCGTGATGATGCCTTGGCGCGCATAGTGCATCTGGGTGACACACTGGCCAGGCTTGGCGCGAAGGATGGGACGACCGGTGCGGTCAAAATATTTGATCGGATTGCGGCGACCTTCGGCCTCCGCTTGGGCGCGATGACTCTCGGAAAGATAACCGTCGTCGATCGGTTTTACGCCCCGCCCGCTGGTTTCTTCCACATCGCCCCGCTCCCGGATCCAGGAAGCGCGGATGGAAGGCAGACCCTGGGTCGAGTCGCCGTGAAAATCGGCATCACCCCACGGACCTGACGTGTCGTAGACCCGGACCGGCTCGTTGGGGACCTCGGTGCCGTTGGGCAGACGCGTCGGCGAGAGGGAGATCTCGCGCATCGGGACACGAAGATCGGGCCGAGATCCAGGAATGTAGACGCGGCGAGAGGCCGGAAACAACCGATGGCCGGAAGCGGCTAATACGTTTTCAGAGGAGGGCATGGGCGGAGCTTTGATGTTGGCGCCCCAGCATAACCGATGGGGCTGCAAGCTCCTGTCGCACGAAGCGAAAGAGTCCTGTTTTCCCTACGGCGTGGTGAGACGCATCAGGTTCGACGGATTTTGGAACGGATCGCGTTCCACTCTCAGCCCGGCGCCCCGGACTCTCCTAAACGAGGTTGATGGGAGAACGAACACGGTTTCGGGTGCGGATCAACTTTATTTGCTGAAGCGGGCAAGGAGATGATGACCCGCCGTCCTACGTTTGGAATCACCTTTCGGCGTACTTTCTCGTCTGTTTTCTTCCCACGAATTTTGAAAAAGAGAACAGAAAAGTGCCAGCTCCGGAAGAGCCGCGGTCGAGCCCCAACCGGGCAAGAGACCCCAAGATTCGGTCGGAGCGTATCTATAAGATAACTACACTACCCCACCAACCGGCAGGGCAAAAGCGCCGCGTCTTGCATGCCGTGGATAATCTTCTTGTCCGGGGGGCAGAACGTCGCGAGCGCTCCGCTTAAAGTGGTTTTGCCGCCAGCCACAAAATAATAGGGACAGAGTCGGAGCCGGCCGTCGGCCTCACGGATCTGCTGTTCGCGGTCGAAGATCGGGTGTTTCACCCGCATCGGCTTTTTGTAAGTCTGCAGGAGGTGCAGATTGGTCGGCGCATCGTTGATCGCGATGTCCACCGCAGCCTGCCATTCTTCGCGCGAACAGTCGCTCCCCAGGACCACGCTGCGAGCCCCCCAGGCGGTCTCGTGAAAGCCGCTGATTTTGATGATCAAGTCGCGCTCCTTTTGCGACGCGCCCGCGAGCTGACGCCAGTCGGTTAACCCGCGTCCTCCGACCCGTGGCCCTTCTAGAATTGCTCCCGGAGGAAGCGGCGCCGGATCCATGATCCACGACGGTGGAATCAGCTGCTTGAGGAGCTTGAGGGTGCGGCCACTGAGCGCCTCGGACCAGTAGTCGGCCAGGAGGTGATGGTGAAACAGCGCGAGCGAAAGTTTTTCTTCTTGGAACGGTCGCATCGGCGGCGCGATCACCACTTCTCCCGCCTGCCAGGCTTCGAAGAAAAAATTGGCGGTGCGAAGATTGCCCAGATCGAAGAGCTCGAAGAAACGATAGATGATATCGATCTTCTCTGGGTTGCCCTCGACATCGAAGCAAAGCGAGCTGCCGAGCGGAAAAATCTCGTCGGGCTCGAGGCAGAAGACGCGTTTCCCCTGGAGCTGGAGTTGCTCTGCGAGCCAGCGCATTTCCGGGCGATAGGTGGCCGCCTCGTCGCTCACCACCAGCGCGATCAACGGGGAGCGCGTGTCGGTCCGAAGCGCAGCGAGCGATTCGTAGAAGTTCCGAATCATCGCATCGCCTCCGCCCAAAATTTCCGAATCGCCTTCGCTTCCGGCGTACAAGCGGTTGAGAAACGCGGTCAGGCCGATCCCGCCGGGCACGGAGTCGAGTTCGGTCATGACAAACCCTTCTTCGGTGAGCAGAAGGTCTGGACGCAGGACGGTGGGAAACGCGCCCCGGTTTTTTGGATCGCGGGCGTGCTGCACGAGACGACTCGGCTTGCCCCGATCGAGGTAGTCCGCGACCCACGGGGTGAGCAGGGGCTTGTTGCGCAGGAGATTTTTTCCCGCCACCGAACGCAGGTAGAGCGTCTCTATCGCCTGGTGAAATTCCAGGCAGGCGACGCCAATCTGTTCCAGCTGAGCGCGCTGCTCCGCGGTCAGCGGCCAGGCCGTGGGCGAGAGCTGCCAAGTCTTGTCTTCAAAAAGCGGTTGAGACGAGAGCGAGCTGCGCAGCGAGTCGTAGGCAAGATCGGGCATGGCTGGTCTTTTAAGTGCGCAACAAGCCGTTAAGCGCAACTGCGGATCGCGCGACGCGATCCGCAAGTTTTAGGGAAGAAGTTTCCCAGGACCAAAACCGCGCGCCACCGGCGGAGACGGTTTTCGCGTTTGGAATTTTGGTCTTTGGAGTTTTCTTCCGCCCGCTATTCGGCCCTCAAAATGTATCCACGGAGGTATTCGCTCTCCGGCATGGTCACGAGGACGGGATGATCAGGCGGCTGGTGACAGAATTCCAGAATCTCGACTTGGCGCTTCGCGTCGGCCGCGGCTTCGGCCAGGACGGTCCGAAGCTCCGCATCGTGCATGTGGTGGGAGCAGGTGTAGGTGGCCAAAATTCCGCCCGGTGTCAGCCGCTGCAACGCGCGTAAGTTGATGTCCTTGTAGCCGCGCAACGCACCCTCGAGCGCGCTCTTCGATTTGGCGAAAGGCGGAGGATCCAACACGATCAGGTCCCAGGTTTCGTCGCTGCGCTCGTTGAGGTAATCGAAAACATTGGTCGTGGTGAACTCCGCCGCCACGCCGTTTCGCTCGGCGTTGCGCTTGGCCAGGGCAATCGCGTCCTCCGCACTGTCTAAGCCCCGGACCAATTTCGCGCCGGCCTTCGCGGCATGAAGCGCAAACGGCCCCTGATTGCAGAAGGCGTCCAGGACCCGCCGCCCGGCCGCATAACGCGCGACCAAGGGATGCTGCGCGCGTTGATCGAGATAAAATCCGGTTTTCTGCGAGCCTTGCAAATCGAGCCAATACTCGAAGCCGTCGATCTTCATCCAGCGGGGCGTCCAGGGTTGTCCTGAAAAGGTGAATACGTCCAAGGACAATCCTTCGAGCCGCCGAATCGGCGCGTCGTGCCGAAAAACGATTTCCTTCGCTCCGGTGAGCTCGATCAGCAAACGACCAATCTCATCGCGCCGTTTCTCCATCGCCATCGACTGAAGTTGGACTACCAGGGTGTCTTCAAATTGGTCCACCACCACACCCGGCAGACGGTCGGATTCAGACCAAACCAGACGCCGGATTGTCTGGTACTGGCTGGCCGGTAAAGCGTCCCGACGGCTGATCGCGCGCTGCAAGGCAGAGCGCAGAAAGGCGGAGTCAAGCGCAACACGGTCGCGGCTCAACCGGCGCCAGCAGATCTGCGATTTGCTGTTGTAAATGCCGGTGCCCAGCAAACGACCGGCGCGATCGCGACATTCGACCACTTCTCCATCCCATTCCGGCGGCAGAAGCGCTTCGACTTCGTTGGCGAAAACCCACGGGTGTCCCGTGAGCACACGCGCTTTTGCGTTTTGCTTGAGTTTAAGCGAGACAGACATTCCGCGCATCATCGCGCGGAGTGAAAGCAATAGAAGCTAAAACTTGCGGAGTTAGCGGGCGCGAGGAAGATGGTGAAGTTCACCATTTTCATCTTCGAACCACTCAGGTTCCTGCGTGAGCGAGCTCACGAGCAAGTACACTCCGGTGAAGTAAAAAGCAGCAAGTACAGCGATGGCGATTACCATGAGGGGGTGGGTAACTGCAAAAACGTGTAGCATACTTGTTCCCAAATTTCTACGGTTACTTTTGCAAAAACTTGAATTTTTCGGGAATTTCTTCGTATAATAGCCACCCGCTTGCAGATATTTGTCATTAAAAGGTCAAAAACGGCAGATTTCCGGTTTACGGCCGGTTTTTCCCCGATCCCATAAACGGTAAATAGGAGGCCCCTCTTGGACCCGATTTGGGCCATTTGCAGAATTATGTGGAGCCGCGCGCGGAGCGCCGTAGGTTGACCCTCTTTTTTCGCATGACGCCCGCCGCAGAAATTTCCCGTCGCCGTACGTTTGCCATCATTTCGCACCCAGACGCCGGCAAAACCACGCTGACCGAGAAGTTCCTCCTCTATGGTAACGCCATCCATCTCGCCGGCGCGGTGACGGCTCGAAAAAACCAGCGCGCGACGGCATCGGACTGGATGGAGCTGGAAAAGCAGCGCGGAATTTCCATCAGCTCGACCGTTCTGCAGTTCGATTACGCGGGCTTCGCGGTCAACCTGCTCGATACACCCGGACACAAAGATTTCTCCGAGGACACCTACCGCGTTTTAACGGCGGTCGACGCGGCCCTGATGGTGATCGACGCGGCCAAGGGCGTGGAGACGCAGACCCGAAAGTTGTTCGAGGTCTGCCGGAGGCGAGGCGTCCCGATTTTCACGTTCATGAACAAGTGCGATCGGCCCACCCTCAACCCGATCGCGCTGCTCGATGAATTGGAAAACGTGCTCGGACTGGCGGCCTCGCCCGTCATTTGGCCGCTGGGCAACGGGCCTTCGTTTCGCGGTGTATTCGATCGGCGGACACGGCAGGTTCATCTTTTCGAACGGGTCCCAGGCGGCGCGTATCAAGCGCCCGTGCAGGTAGCCTCGCTCGATGATCCGGCGGTGCGGGAAAAGCTCGACGACTACACCTACGGCGAGGTGAAGGAGCAGCTGGAGATGCTCGACGGAGCGGGCCATCCCTTCGATCTCGAAGCGGTGCGGGCGGGGCAACAGACGCCGGTTTATTTCGGCAGCGCAGTGAACAATTTCGGCATTCAACTGCTGCTCGATGGTTTTCTCCACGACTCCGTCCCTCCGTCTCCGCGCGCCGCGGTGATTAAAAACGGAGCCGCTCCCACCCCGGCCCAGGCCGACGTGCAACCGGAAAAACGGATCGTGCCGATCGATTCGCCCAAGTTCTCCGGCTTCGTTTTCAAGATCCAGGCCAACATGGATCCGAAGCACCGCGACCGCATCGCCTTTCTCCGGATCTGCTCGGGCAAGTTCGAGCGCGACATGAACGTGCTCCATCAACGCACCGGAAAAACTGTCCGCCTCTCCTCCTCTCACAAACTCTTCGGGCAGGACCGCGAGACGGTCGACGAGGCCTGGCCGGGCGACGTGATCGGATTGGTCGGGCACAGCGAGTTCGGTATTGGCGACACCCTTACAGAGGATCGCACGATTGTATTCGACGAGATCCCACGCTTCCCACCGGAAGTTTTCACCTACATTTCGAATCCCAATTCGGCCGACTCGAAAAAATACCGCGCCGGTCTTGAGCAACTTTTGCAGGAAGGCGTCGTGCAGTCCTTCAACGCTCGCAACGCGCCTCCCGGCTCCACCCTGCTCGCCGCAGTCGGGCCTTTGCAGTTCGAAGTCGTGCAGTATCGCTTGCAGAGTGAATACGGCGCGGAGTCGCGCCTCGAAGCCACCCCGTGGACCTTGCTCAAATGGCTCGAGCCGCACCCCGCGTTGAAAAATCCCTCGTCGCTCATCGTGGCGAGCGGCGTGAGTTTTGGGACGGATAAATTTGAGCAGCCGATCGCACTTTTTCCGAACGAGTGGACCATGCGCTACTTCTTGGAAAAAAATCCAGAGATGAAGCTGCACGACCTACCGCTGGAACAGAGTCGAACCAAATAGAAAACGCCACCACCGCCCAGATTCCGAAGCCAAAGCGTGGGCCAGAAAACACGCTTCGTTTTTCGGAGCTTGAGCTTTGAGGTTTGTGACTGAGCGGGGCGGAAATTCGGCCCGTTGCTCCGAAGCTGTGCCGCCGTGCGCTCGGGTGGATCCTTCGCCGTTTTTCTCTCGCACCGCCCGCCAAAACGCGCCCTTTTGGCGCTGATGATTTTCCGGCCTTTTTCGCTTTTCGTAATCGCTGTTTTCCTCGCAGCCGCACCCCTGCAAGCGGCCAAAAAGAAGTCTGAGGCCGCAGCCTATAAAGGAGCCATCGTGGTTGAAGCGAGCACGGGCAAAGTGCTGCTTGAGGACAACGCCGATGTGATCAGCCCGCCGGCCAGCGTAACGAAGTTGATGACCTTCCTCGTGGTGCACGACAAACTGAAGGCAGGTACTATCCAACTGGATACACCGGTGACGGTCACCGCTCAGGAAGCGAACATCGGCGGAACGCAGGTTTATTTGAAAGAAAAGGAAGTTTTTCCGGTGGAGGAGCTCCTCTATGCGATGATGATTCAATCGGCAAACGACGCCGCAACCGCGCTCGCGCGAGTGGCCGGTGGATCGCGAGAGGCTTTCGTCCAACTGATGAACGCGAGAGCCAAGGAACTGGGAATGACTCACACCACGTTTCGTTCGCCGCATGGGCTGCCGCCGTCGAATCGGAGCATCAGCGAGAGTGATCTCACCTCCCCTCGCGATCTGGCCACGCTGTGCCGCGAACTCCTCCAAAACACGGACGTTCTTAAATACTCGTCGGTCCAGCAACGCGACTTCGGGGCTTCGCGGAAACAGGGGCCAGTGCAGATGATCAACCACAATCACCTCCTCGGAAAAATTGCCGGCGTGGATGGATTGAAAACCGGTTTCACCAACGGCGCTGGATTCTGTTTGGCCGCCACTGCTCAGCGCAACGGACGACGCATCATTGCCATCGCGATGGGTAGCCCCGATCGCGTCACGCGCGACCTTCACGTTGGAGAATTGATCGAACGCGGATTTGCCGCCTTGCCTCCTGCCCCGCCGTCTCCGGTTGCTTCGTCTCCGGTCAGTCCCATCGCGCCCACCAATGTCACATCGGCCCCGGCGCGACCGCAAGAGACCCCGATCGCTCCGTCCGCGGCGCCAGCAAACAACCCTCCTCCGACCGTCACGTTTCCCGGGGCGAAGAAAAAATAACGACCTTTCCGCGGCACCCTAGGCCAAATTCGCGCGCGAGGGTTGGGCCTCTCGACAGGTTTGTTATAGTGCGGCTGATGCGCTCGTTTCGCCTGTTTCTTTTTTTGGTCCTCACCGCCATCGCCGCGCGGGCCAAACCGCAGGTCGTCACCACCCACACCGTCTTGACCGATTTGGTTTCCGTGATCGCTGGCGACCGGGTCGAGGTGAACTGCCTCCTGCCGATCAACCTCGATCCCCACAGCTATGAGCCGAAACCGGCAGATATTCGTCTGCTCGCCCACGCTGATCTGGTGGTGATCAATGGCCTGGGTCTGGAGCCCTGGGCGGATAAAGTGATCGCGAATTCCGGTTTCCATGGACCGGTGGTGAAGGCCGCCGGCACGGTCTTGCATCCTCTCGTCGCCACGGGAGCGAGTCACGACGACGAGAGGACATATCCAGACGATCACTACGACCCGCACGCCTGGCACAACCCGAAAAACGTGCGGCAGTACGTGGCGGTGATTCGCGATGCCCTGATTCAAATTCTCCCCGCCGAAGCGGATTTCATAAAGGCCAATACCGCACGCTACCTGGACGAACTGGACGCGCTCGATCAGTACGCCAAAACCCAATTCGAAACGCTGGCGCCGGCTCAGCGCAAACTGGTCACCTCGCACGATTCTCTCCGGTATTTGGCCGAGGCCTACAACTTGACCATCGTGCCTGTCGCGGGCACTCGACCCGATCAGGAACCGAGCGCGCACCAACTCGCTGAGCTGATCGGGTTCATTCGCCAGCAGAACGTGCGAGCGGTGTTCTTCGAAGCCACGACCAACGCGAAACTGGTCGAACTGGTCGCCAAGGAGGCAGGCGTGACGGTGGTCGGCGAGCTTTACACCGATAGCCTCGGCCCGGCGGGCACCGCCGGAGCCACTTACCTCGGAATGTTTCGGTCCAACGTGGATACAATCGTCTCGGCGTTGAGGGGAACCGAAAGACCAGTAGCGAGCAGCGGGCAGTGAGTAGCGAGGAGATGAATACCGCTTTGCATCCGGCGAGCTATGTCGGCTGCACCTCGCTCTGCAGGTCACTGCCATCTACTCGCCACTGCGAAGGCCAATTCCCCTCCTCCGCGAATCGGATTTGCCCTTAGGTGGGTTTATCCTTGGTACTTGTTACCTGCCACCTGTTACTTCTCTCCTTTGCCTCACTCTCCCCATAATATCCTGCGGTTTCGCGACGTGACGGTTCGCTATGGTCGGGAGGTCGCGCTCGATCACGTGACGGTGAACATCGTCTGCGGCAGCCTGACGGCCGTGCTAGGTCCCAACGGCGCCGGCAAGAGCACGTTTTTGCGCGCCATCCTCGGGTGGCACCCTTTGGAGAGCGGAGAGATCCGTATTGGGGACGCACATACGCAACACCTTCTCCCTCGCCTCGCCTACCTCCCTCAACGTCAGGCGGTCGATTGGGATTTTCCCATCACCGTGCGCGGCGTGGTTGAGCAAGGGCGTTATCCCTCGCTGCGCTGGTTCCAGCGTTTCAGCGCGCAAGACAAGGAACGGGTGGAGCGCGCGTTGGCCGAGTTGGACATCGCTGATTTGGCCGACCGACAGATTCGCATGTTATCCGGCGGGCAGCAGCAGCGGGTTTTCCTCGCGCGCGCGCTCGCGCAGGGCGCGGACATTTTCTTGCTCGATGAGCCTTTTGGCGGACTCGATCTGCATGCGACCGACGAACTCGCTCACATCCTCCGCAGCTGGGAAGCGCAGGGCCGCACCGTCTTGGCCGTGGTGCACGATCTCGCGTTGGCCAAAGCTCACTTCAGCCAGTGCGTGTTACTCAACACTCGGTTGATCGGCGCCGGCGCCGTGGACCAGGTGCTGACCGCCGAGGCGATCGACACCGCCTACCGCGGCGGCCACTGCGTGCACGACGATCCCTTGAAGTCGGTACGGACAACGGAGTTTCGACAATGAACATCAGCGGGTTGAAAATTCGCGTTCGTGCCTCTGTGCCTTTCAGGATTGAAGGGGGCGCGACGCGTCCCTGCGGCGCTCGTGAGACGCAGCTGTCGCAGGAACGCATCGGCCCGCCTTCAATCCTTGTAGTGCTCCGCTCGTTACGCCCGCGGTATCCCTGGCCCAAGATCACCGCGCTCGACGCATGACGCTCAACCAACTCCTGATCGAGCCGTTCACCTATGGCTTCATGCAACGCGGGCTACTCTCCGCGGTGCTGTTGAGTCTGAGCGGAGGATTGCTGGGAGCCATTCTCGTGCTGCGACGACTCGCACTGATGGGCGACGCTCTCGCGCACTCCCTCCTGCCAGGGGTGGCTCTGGCGTATTTGCTTTTTGGAGCGAACATGGCGGCTCTTTTTGTCGGAGGCCTCTTCGCTGGGCTCCTCACCGCGGCGGGTAGCGCGTTGCTCAGCCGGTTGACCCGGGTGAAAGAAGACGCCGCTTTCGGTTCGCTCTTCGTGATTTTCTTCGCCGCCGGGATCGCGCTGGTCAGCACCCTCCGCACCCGGGTCGATTTCATGCATTTCCTTTTCGGCAACATCCTAGCGGTGAGCGGACCCGACTTGCTGCTCTCCCTCGCGGCCTGCGTCTTGACCCTGGCCGCCTTCGGACTTTTTCACCGTAGCATACTTTTGGAGACCTTCGATCCGATCTTCCATCGAGCGACCGGCGGAAAAGGAGGACTGACCCACGTCGCTCTTCTCTGCCTGACCGTGCTCAACCTCGTCGCCGCGCTCCAAGCCATGGGCATCGTTCTCGCTCTCGGTCTTTTTCTCCTTCCCGCCGTCACTGCCTACCTCTGGTGCGACCGGCTCAGCCACTTGCTCATCGCCTCGGTGGCGATCGCCATTGCCGGGTCGTTCTTGGGCATTCTGGTGAGCTACCACGTGAATCTCGCCAGCGGCGCGAGCATCGTGCTCACCCTGGGGGTAGGATTTTTTATTTCCGCGATCGTCAGCCCGCGCTATGGGATGCTGGCGCGACTGCAAGCGGACCGCCGCGAGGCCCGCAGCGTGGTGCACACCCGAGACTGATCTCCCCTAAAAACCTCGACCCTTTTAACTGCGAACCAACCCCCAATCCGGGCCAATTCCGGATTGTGTATCCAGAAAGCCACTCGCCTGTTCCCCGCATGTCCTCCGAACTCAACCTCGCCGCCGTCAAGGCCTACCTCAGCGGGCTGCAAGCCTCGATCTGCGCCGCGATCGAAGAGGAGGATGGCACGGCGAAGTTTGGCACCGACACCTGGACCCGGGCAGAAGGGGGTGGCGGGGTGTCTCGCGTCTTGGTCAACGGCGGTGTCTTCGAAAAAGCGGGCGTGGGGTTTTCCCATGTCACCGGGAACAAGCTCCCGCCCTCGGCCACCGCGCACCGGCCAGAATTGGCGGGCAAGGGCTTTGAAGCGATGGGCGTTTCGCTCGTGCTGCATCCACGAAACCCCTACGTTCCGACCAGCCACGCCAACGTTCGTTTCTTCGTCGCGGGCGCGGACACGCCCAACCCAGTCTGGTGGTTCGGCGGCGGCTTCGATCTTACTCCCTACTATGGTTTCGAAGAGGACGCGATCAGCTGGCATCGCACCGCCCAGGAGGCCCTCGCGCCCTTCGGTTCTGAGCTCTATCCTCGGTTCAAGACGTGGTGCGACGAATACTTCTTCATCAAACACCGCAATGAACCCCGCGGGGTCGGCGGGCTCTTCTTCGACGATTTCAACGAGCTCAACTTCGACCAGAGCTTCGCCCTCCTGCGCAGTGTGGGCGACGCGTTTCTCCGGGCCTACCGCCCCATCGTAGTGCGCCGCAAAGCGCTCGCCTACGGAGAGCGCGAGCGCCAGTTCCAGCTGTATCGGCGTGGCCGATACGTGGAGTTCAATTTGGTCTGGGACCGCGGTACGCTTTTCGGGCTCCAGAGCGGCGGACGGACCGAATCGATTTTGATGAGCCTGCCGCCGCTCGTCCGCTGGGACTACGATTGGCACCCCGAGCCCGGTTCTCCCGAGGCGCGGCTCTACGAGGTGTTTCTAAAGCCGCGCGCCTGGATATGAAGCTCGTTGCGCTCCGGCAGCCGGTGGAGAACAAGTCCATCGATCCGCTTTTCAAAGTGCTCCGCCCAGGTCTTCATTCCTGCTCCCCTCTCTTTTCATGACTTCTCGCGAACGTTTTCTCGCTGCCTGCTCCTGCCAACCGCTCGAACGTCCTCCTCTCTGGATCATGCGCCAGGCCGGACGTTATCTTCCGGAATACCGCGAGCTGAAATCGAAGTCATCCTTCCTCCACATGGTGAAGACCCCGGAGCTGGCCGCTGAGGTAACCTTGCAGCCACTACGCCGCTTCGCCTTGGACGCAGCGATTCTTTTCTCGGACATCTTGGTCATTCCCGAAGCCCTCGGGCAGCCGTACACTTTTCGAGACCAAGGAGGGATTGTGATGGAATACGCGCTGCAGACTCGCGCCCAAGTCGACGCGCTCGCTCCCGCTTCCGCCGTGCCCGAGCGCCTGAGCTACGTGGCGGATGCGCTCCGGCTCTTGAAAAAAGAATTGGGCGACAGCAAAGCCCTGCTCGGTTTTGGCGGCTCACCCTGGACCCTGGCGACCTACATGGTGGAGGGCGGGAGCTCCGAGGATTTCGAAAAAATAAAGTATCTCTTTTACACCGATCGCCCCCTCTTCAACGCAATCCTCGAGAAATTGACCGAGGGGCTGATCGCTTACTTTAAAATGCAGATCGCGGCCGGAGCCGACGCGATTCAGATCTTCGATTCCTGGGGCGGCATCATCGCGGGACCCGACTACGTCGCCGCATCCTTGCACTGGATACGGCAGATCGTGGCCGCGCTTCCGCCGGAGTTTCCGATCATCTTGTACGCAAAAGGAACTTGTCCCCACATCACCGACCAGGCGTTTTCCGGGGTCAAGGTGCTGAGCCTCGATTGGACGGTGGACCTCGGAATCATCCGCCAATCGGTGCCGGGCAATGTCGCGCTTCAAGGCAACCTCGACCCCCTCCTGATGCAGACCTCACCCGAGGTCGTGCGGAACGAGGCCACTCGCCTGCTCACCTCGATGCGCGGGTGCAACGGACACATTTTCAACCTGGGGCATGGGATTTTGCCGACCGCCAAAATTGAATGCGTGCAGTCCCTGGTGGATACAGTGACAAGCTGGAAGAACTGAGTCGCTTGAGGAAAAGGCGGTCACCTGACAGAGTATCCAGGTTGTCATGACCGCCCCTGCTCCCGCCTCAGTCCCTTCCGCCCTCACCTCGCAAGCACCGGTCGCGGTGATCGGCGGCGGAATCACCGGCCTCGCCGCCGCTTACCGCCTGATCAAGGCAGGTCAGCGGGTTCGCCTTTTCGAAGCTTCCACCCGCTTGGGGGGCGCGATTCGCACCGAGTTGACCGACGGCTGGCTGATCGAGTCCGGACCCAATTCGTTTCAGGAAAACTCCCGCCCCATCGCGGAGCTCATCCGCGAATTGGGTTTGGAAAAAGAACGAGTCGTGACCAACGCCGCAGCGAGAAAACGCTTCATCGTCCGGCGCGGCCGGCTCTGCCCCGCGCCGCTTTCGCCGCCCGCCCTCCTGACCACTCCACTCTTCTCCGCCGGGAGCAAACTGCGCTTGCTCGGAGAACTGTTCCATGGGCGTCGCGAGCGTACGGTGGACGTGAGTTTGGCCGATTTTGTGCAGGATCATTTTGGCCAGGAGATCGTCGACTATGCACTGAATCCGTTCGTCTCGGGCGTGTACGCGGGCGACGCGAGGAAGCTCTCCGCCCGCCACGCCTTTCCCAAACTCTGGGAGTGCGAGCAGAAACACGGCTCGCTCCTTCGCGGACAAATCGCGCTGGCGAAAGCCCGTCGCGCGGAGGGCCATCCGAAACCCAAAATCATTTCCTTTCGCACCGGCCTGCAGGCCTTGGTCATTGCCCTGGCGCTTCAACTCCCGGCGGGGACGATCGAACTCAATGCCACGATCGAGAGTCTCGTGCCCGGCGCACCCTGGCGGATTGTCTGGAGCCGAGGCGGCGAGGCGCACACCGAAGCATTTGCCCACGTGATCCTGGCCGTGCCCGCCGCTTCACTTTCGAAACTTCGGTTCGGAGCGCTCGCCGAACGGCCCCTCGCCCTGCTCGACGCAATCGAGCACCCACCGGTGGCCTCGCTTTTTCTCGGCTTCCGACGCGATCAAGTCGCGCATCCTCTCGATGGATTCGGAGCCCTGGTTCCCGCGGCGGAGAAACGCGCTCTCTTGGGTGTCCTGTTCTCGTCGACCCTTTTTCCCGAACGTGCCCCGGCTGGGCACGTCGCGCTCACTGTCATGGTAGGAGGGGCGGTGCGGCCGGATTTGACCCAAGGCTCGCTCGACCAAATCACGGCCGCGGTCATGCCGGATTTGAACGTTCTTCTCGGCGTGACCGGCACTCCGCTCTTTCGTCGATTGCAAGTCTGGCCCCGCGCTATCCCGCAGTACCAGCTCGGATACGAACGCTTCCTCGACGCTATCGCCGCCTGTGAACGGGCTTATCCTGGACTGGCCATTGGCGGACAGGTGCGCGACGGAATTGCCTTACCCAGCTGCCTGGAGTCCGGGCTAGCCATGGCTGACCGCGTGGTCAGCCAACGCTCTCATTTTAAGTCCCACCTCTGAGATCGGAACGGGTTCCACCAGCCCGCCCCCTTGGCCGTCTTACCTTGACTCATCGGCCCCGATCCATAGCCTTCCGCGCTTTTCTTTGGCATGGCGCAAGACCTGAAAGATACGTTGCAGCTTCCTAAAACGGATTTCCCGATGCGCGCCAATCTGGTGGGCCGCGAGCCCGCGCGCATTGCGCATTGGGAAAAGACTGGGCTCTACGACGCAATTCAAAAAAAGCGCGCCGCTGCACCTGCTTTCATCCTGCACGACGGTCCGCCATTTACCAACGGCGACGTCCATATCGGCACCGCGTTGAACAAGACGCTGAAGGACATCACCCTTCGTTATAAAACGATGCGGGGGTTTCGCACCCCGTATGTGCCAGGCTGGGACTGTCATGGTTTGCCGATCGAGCAAAAGGTCGCGCGCGAACTGCAGGCTCAGAAAAAAACCGTGACGACGGCCGAGCTGCGTCAGCTCTGCGACGATTTTTCCGAGAGCTGGATCGCGAAGCAAACCAAGCAATTTCAACGCCTCGGCGTGCTTGCGGATTGGGATGCTGAATACAAAACCAAGGACCCCGCCTACGAGGCCGACATCATGCGGACTTTCGCCGCGTTCGTCGAAAAGGGCCTGGTTTACCGCAGCAAAAAACCGGTCTACTGGTCCATCCCTTTTGAAACCGCCTTGGCCGAGGCCGAGATCGAATACAAGGACCACGTCAGCATCTCCATCTGGGTCCGGTTTAAAGTTCCGGCGGAAGAATCGGCCAAGTACGGTCTCCCCTCCGACAAGCCGCTCAGCGTGGTGATCTGGACCACGACGCCCTGGACCATCCCCGCCAATCTGGCGATCGCGATGCATCCGGAGGTTGAATACGTCGTGGCCGACCTCGGCGCCGAACGTATCGTGGTGGCCCAGGCCCTGCTCGGCTCGGTCCTCGCCGCGGCGAAGATCGAAACCGCCCCGACAATCGTGAAGACGATGAAGGGCGCGGAGCTGGAAAAACTCGCGCCCCGCCACCCTTTCATCGACCGTCCCAGTTCTGTAGTGCTGGCGGACTACGTCACAACCGACAGCGGCACCGGGGCGGTGCACACCGCTCCGGGCCACGGCACGGAAGATTACCAGACCGGCCTGAAGTACGGGATCGAGATTTACTGCCCGGTGGGCGATGACGGACGCTATATCGACGATGGACGCGTGCCGGCGGATTTGGTTGGGCTCACCACGCTGGAAACGGTGGAGGACTTGGATAAAAAACGCCCTTCTCCGGCGAATATCGGGGTACTGAAAAAGCTCGAGGCGGCCGGCGCGTTGCTCGCGAAGCAAAAGTACGCCCACTCCTACCCGCATTGCTGGCGCTCGAAGACGCCGATCATTTTTCGCGCGGTTGATCAATGGTTCGTCGCGCTGGACAAGAATCATACTCGCGAGCAAGCCCTTCAGGCCATCACTCAAGTCGCGTGGATCCCGCCGTCCGGCGAAGGACGAATTCGCGGTGCAGTGGAGTCTCGTCCCGATTGGTGCATCAGCCGCCAACGTTCCTGGGGCGTTCCGATCCCGGCTTTTTACGACGAAAAGAAACGTGCTTACCTCGACGGCGGCGTCGCGCGCGCGATCGCGGCCAAGGTCGAGCAACAGGGCACGAACCTGTGGTACAACGCATCAGCCGCGGAAATTTTGGAAGGCGTGACGCTCCCGGCCGACTGGCCCGCGCCGACTTCGCTGACCTGCGGTCGCGATACCCTCGATGTTTGGATCGACTCGGGTTCGAGTCACATGGCGGTTCTCCGGCGCAATCCCGAGCTGCAATGGCCAGCCGATTTGTATTTGGAAGGCAGCGACCAGCATCGCGGCTGGTTCCAATCGTCGCTCTGGACCGGCGTGATCGCGGGAGGTGGCGCGCCGTATAAGCGGGTGTTGACCCACGGTTTTATCGTCGGGGAAGACGGCAAAAAAATTTCCAAGAGCGGCCAGTATGAGAAGCCGCCCACCTCGGATAATTTCATCGCGCAGTACGGCGCGGACGTCATTCGCCTTTGGATTTCGTCGCAGAACTTCACTCAGGACATCACGCTTTCCGACAAAATCCTGAACAACGCCAGCGAAGCGTACCGGGCGTTCCGCAACACCATCCGCTACCAGCTCTCCAATCTGTTCGATTTCGAAGTCGCGCGCGACGCCGTGCCGCTCGAACAAATGGATACGCTGGATCGTTGGGCGCTGCATCAAACGGCAGTGCTGATCCGCGAGTGCACCGCGGCGTATGAAGCCTACGAGTTTCACCGCGTCTACCAGCTCTGCAGTCATTTCTGCTCGGTCACGCTCTCCGCGATCTACCACGACATCCTGAAGGACCGACTCTACACCCTCGGGACCCACAACCCGCTGCGCCGCTCCTCTCAGACCGCGATCCACGAGATCTTCCGCGCGCTCGTTCGCCTGCTCGCTCCGGTTTTGAATTTCACCACCGACGAGGCCTGGTCCTTTGCGTATTCGAACACTGAATATGCGACCGACTCGGTCCACCTCCAGGACTGGCCGGAAGCGCCCGCGGCGTGGTTCAACTCCGAAATCGAAGCGGACGTCGCCGGACTCTTGAAGACGCGTGCCTTGGTCACAGAAGCCATTGAACCCCATCGGGCCGCGGGTCGCCTCGGGAAATCCCTCGATGCCGCAGTGACGATCTCGCCGGAGGTCTCGTCGCTGAAGCTGCTGGAGAAGCATCGAGATTTTCTGCCGGAGCTTTTTATCGTTTCGCATGTCGCTCTTACGTCCACTTCGAACGCGACAACCGCGGTGACCATCCGTCACTGCCAGGAGCTTGGCCATCAGCGATGTCCACGCTGCTGGAGATGGGTGCCTGCGCTTGAGGCGACCGGCCAGGGTGATCTTTGTCCGCGCTGCGCGGAAGCGCTTCGCACCTCCAGCTAACCTTTGCGAATCGATCCCGATTTCCTCATGGCAAAGCACAAAAAACCCGCCCCAGCTGCCAAGAAAACGGTCCGTAAGGCGCCCACGCCTAAACCTGTTCCTAAAAAAGTCGCCCCCGCACCTGTCAAGAAGTCAGTCCCCGTGGCAGCCCCTCCTCCCGAGGCGCCTGCCGCCGAACCCAAGATAAAATCTCCCGTGTCCAACAGCGAAAAAAAAACCGAAAAAGCCAGCGCTCGCGATCTTCTCCGTAGCCGCATTCTCGGCGGAAAAAAATCCGCCAAGCCGATTGCGTTCAGCTTGGATGAAGTGCGCGAAATCGCGAAGACCTCTGCCGCCAAAGCTACCGCGGCAGCCGAAGAACCCAAGGTCGCGAAGGCTCCCACCAAGAACACCAAAACGGTCGACGTCACCAAGACCGCAAAACCTGCCCAACCGCATCACATCAAGGCTGCGTCCCTGGCCGATATTCTTGGATTCAATCCGAAGAAAGCTCAGCCGGTGGTCGACGATGCGGAAGCCATTCCCGAGAAATTTCGTCGTTACTACAAAGTCCTGATCGAGCTGCGCACGCATCTCACGGAGGGGCTCAATCTCCACACGGAAGAAACCTTGAAGCGCTCGAGCAAGGATGACTCCGGCGATCTTTCGAGCTATGGCCAACACATGGCCGACGCCGGCACCGACACTTTCGACCGCGATTTTGCCCTCAGCCTCGTCTCGAGCGAACAGGAAGCGCTGACCGAAATCGACGCCGCGATCAAACGGGTCCACGACGGCACTTACGGCATCTGCGAAGTGACGGGCAAACCGATCGCTAAGGAGCGCCTGCTCGCTGTTCCCTTCACTCGCTATTCGGCTGAAGCTCAAAAGGAGATTGAGAAAAACCGGATGCGCACCCGCTCGTCCGCCGGACTCTTCGGTGAGCTCGGCGAGGAAGGGGCGAAGATCGCTGACGACGAGGGCGGCGACGACTAACTCGCCTGCCCCGCTGCACGTCACGGGAGAAAGGAAACTCTTTTCTCCCGCAGACCGCCCAGCGTCTCGTCCACGATGCCTCAGTTGTCTTCTTTTTTGGATACGAGCACAGGAATGCCCCCCACGCGCCTCCGGCGGTTTGGGGCCTACGGCTGGCTATGGTCTCTGGCTGTCGCGGTGCTGGTCCTGGATCAGGTGACCAAATTTGCGATCGTTCGCGCGCTTCCGCTGGGGGCCTATGGAGAGCCCTACCACATCGCGATCATCCCGGGCTTTTTTAACTTGGTTCACGTCGGCAATACCGGCGCGGCGTGGAGCCTTTTCTCGGGCAAAAGCACGATGCTGGCGCTGCTCGCGCTCAGTACGTTGGCCGCGATTTTTTTCTGGCGAAAATCCCTCGGCCTTCGGGTCCTGCCGGTGCAGATCAGCTTCGGGCTCCTCTGCGGCGGGATCGTGGGGAATCTGATCGACCGGATGGTGCATCACCACGTGATCGACTTCCTCGATTTCCACTTCGGCAACTACACGTATCCAACCTTCAACGTCGCCGACTCGGGGATCTGCATCGGAGTCATCATCTACCTTTGGTACTCGTTTAGGAGCCCGTCGGCGGAGCAGAACGGTTCAAAGTAAACCGCTCCCCAGCTCGCCGGCCTGCGAAAACGCGGCCGCTATTCGACGTTGGCGATTTGTTCGCGGATCCGCTCCAACTCATTCTTCAGCTCGATCACGCGGCGTGAGATGACCAGATCGTTGGCCTTGCTGCCGATGGTGTGTACCTCGCGACCCATCTCCTGGAGAATAAATTCCGCTTTCCGCCCAATCTCCGCGTCGCTGCGCAAATGACCGGTGAACTGATCGAGGTGGCTTCGCAACCGCGTGATCTCCTCGGAAATGTCGCACCGATCGGCAAAAACCGCGACCTCCTTGAGCACCCGATCGTCCGTTAGATCCAGCTCCAAACCGGCCTGGCGCAATCGCGCGGTAAGCTGCTCGCGATAGTTCTTCGGCACGTCCGGCGCGCGTTCCGCGATGGCCGTGACATGGGTTTGGAGTAGCTCCAAGCGGCCCAAGAGATCGGCGAGCAGTGCCGCTCCTTCCTTCCCTCGCATTTCGGAAAACGTCTTGAGCGCCGTCTCCAGAGTTTGGAGGATCGTGGGCTGAGCGGCTTCGGAGGTGGGGGCGACGCCTTCGGTCCGCTGGGAATTCACGATCTGCCAGAGCAGTTCAGGTGTAGGGCTAAATTCAATACCGCTCTTTTTCGCAAAATCGCGCAGACGATGGAGCAGTTCCGTGGTGGCGGTTTCGTTCCAGGAAAAATCAGGCGTGCTGTCGGTTCCCGTGATTTCGAGGTCGACGTGCACCTTGCCCCGCGAGGCGTATTTGCGCACCAGATCGCCGAGCTGCGGCTCCAGCGCCTCCCACGCCTCGGGAATGGAAAACGTGAGATCGAGGGTTTTACGATTCACCGAGCTCACCTGCACCGTGAGCGTCGAAGAACCCAGCGGAGCCGAAGCCCGCCCGTAACCGGTCATACTGTTCATAGAGCAAGTAACAGGTACCAAGTACCAAGTGACAAGAAGCGAACCCACTGACCAATCAGGTGAAATCTAATTGAGATCCTCCTGGCTGTCGTCTTTGCCAGCGATCGAAGAAAAGATTCGCTTCAGTTCGTCTGCTTCGATGCACAAGCGGCCCCGTTCGGTAGCGTGAAGGGAGTTCTCGCCGAGCTCTAAAAGCCGGAGCCAGAGGCAACTCTCACGCGCTTCCTTCCGGCACAATTTGATCCGAAAGAAGAAGTCTTTCCGGCTCACCCCTTCCTGCGCTTCGATGTAATTCGCGGCGACCGACCCCGACGAGCGCACCAGTTGCCGTGCATCCTCGTAGTTCGAGAAAACCTTGGGAAGTTGGTTAACGAAACGTCGGACGTCCTGAGCAAAGCGGAACGTACGCTCCACCAAGTCAGACCGTCCCGCTTCACTCATGGCGCAGCCGCTGTCTCTTGTTACTTGAAACTTGTCACCTGCTACTTTGAAAGCGTCACTTCTTACTCGCCGCCGCCAGCAACGCCGCTACCTGCTGGACGTCTTTGTCTCCTCGGCCGCTGATGTTCACGATCATCACTTGATCCGAGCGCATCTCGGCCGCGCGCTTGATCGCGTAAACCAGCGCATGGGTCGACTCGAGAGCGGGGATGATGCCTTCGGTGCGTGCGCACAATTGCAATACGTCGAGCACTTCCTCGTCGCGCGCATAGGCGAAGGTGATCCGATTTTGATCTCGGTAAAACGCGTGCTCCGGGCCGATCGCAGCATAGTCCAAACCGGCGCTGACCGAGTGGGTCAGTTCGATTTGACCATCCTCGTTTTGTAGAATGTAGGTCTTGCACCCCTGCAGCACGCCGAGTTTTCCGCCTTCGAATCGCGCCGCGTGATCGCCACGGCTGATGCCGCGCCCGCCCGCCTCGACACCGACCAAACGCACCTGCGGCTCCTCGAGAAAATCGAAGAAAAATCCGATCGCGTTGCTGCCCCCGCCGACGCAGGCGACCATCTCGTCGGGTAGCCGGCCTTCGCGCGCTAGAATTTGCTCCTTCGCCTCCTGTCCGATCACGCGATGAAAATCCCGGACCATCATCGGATAGGGATGCGCGCCCAGTGCGGAACCGAGGATGTAGTGGCTATTCCTTACATTCGTAACCCAGTCGCGCATCGCTTCGTTGATCGCTTCTTTTAATGTCTTTTGCCCAGCCTCCACGCCGCGGACTTCTGCCCCCATCAGGCGCATGCGAAAAACATTTAGGGCCTGTCGCTCCATATCCACGGCGCCCATGTAGACCACGCATTCGAGCCCGAATTTCGCGCAAACCGCCGCCGTGGCCACGCCGTGCTGCCCTGCGCCGGTCTCGGCGATGACGCGTTTCTTTCCCATTCGCTTGGCCAGGATCGCCTGACCGAGCGCATTGTTGATCTTGTGCGCACCGGTATGCAGCAGGTCCTCGCGCTTAAAATAAATTTTCGCCCCGCCGACATGCTTGGTCAGGCGTTCCGCGAAATAAAGCTCGGTCGGACGTCCGGCGAACTCCTTCAAGTGGTGCTTGAGCTCAGTCTGAAAAGCCGGGTCCGCTTTGGCCTCGGCATACGCCGCACCCAGCTCTTCCAGGGCCGTCATCAATGTCTCTGGCACGAAGACGCCACCATAGGGGCCGTAGTGGCCACCGGCGTCAGGCAATGAGAAACGATCGATACGGGATTTGTCGGCAACAGAGGGCATGGTGGGTTAGATTGAGCCTCGCCTCTCTCCGGAGGCAAATCGGTTTTGAAAACAGTCGGGCTGGATACCTCACGAAACACACGGAGGGCACGAAAAGAAAACCTGCCCTCGCTGGGCACCGACCAGAGGAAACATTGCGGTGTGCTTCTTGCGTTTCCTAGTTGGCGGGCAACTGGGCTCTCAAACTCGCCGCACCGTAACTAGGGTCAGATCGTCGCGTTGGGGCGCAAGACCAGCGAAGCGTTGAACGCTCTCCAGAATGCCATCGTTGATTTCTTTGGCACTGCGGTTGTGCAGGCGGCGCGCGATATCGGCCAGCCGGGAGCCCGAGAACTCTTTTCCATCTTCATTCGGGGCCTCGGTGATGCCGTCGGTGAACAGCATGAACGTCTCGCCGGGTGAGAGCGGCTCGCGTCGATCCGCGATGATCGCGGCGAAGAGTTCGTCGTCGACCATGCCGAGCGGCATGCCTTCGGCCCCGACAAACTCGCTTTTAAACTGACCGGTCTCGCGGTCGTGGCGGAGGAAGAGCGGGAGTTCGTGACCGGCGCGCGCGAAAATCACTTCGTTGTACTCCGTGTCGATCACGGCATAAACCATGGTGATAAAGAGCTCCTGCTGCATGTCGCCGCTCAGGACTCGATTCAATTCCACGAGGACGCGGGCCGGGGAATCGAAGCGCGGCGCGATCTGGCGAAGGTTGGTTCGGCAGATGGCCATGAGGAGCGAGGCCGGTATCCCTTTGCCCGATACATCGCCCACCGCCACGCCGAGCCGGCTTTCCGAGAGGGCAAATAAGTCGTAGAAATCGCCCCCGATTTTTTGGGCCGGGGTGTAGCGCGCGTCCACATCGAAGCCCGCGATCTTCGGAGCCGACTTGGGGAGCAGCATTTTTTGGATACCGCTGGCCAGCGACAGATCGAGGTCGAGTTGCTTCTTCTCGATTTGAAAGCTGAGGAAATCCGCGTTGTGCAGAGCCAGCGCAGCCTGCTCGGCGAGCGATTGCACGAGGGAGAAATCGGTTTCGCTGAAGGGCAATCCATCCGCTGGGTTCGCCACCGCGAGCACACCGAAGAACCGATCGCGAAAGGTCAGTGGGACAGCGACGACCGATTTCACTTCGAGCGCGGGGTCGTCATGTTTGACGATGCGCGAATCGGCAGTGGCGTCCGCGATCAACACGCCCTTCCCCGCCGCAGCGACGCCGCCCACCACGCCCTCGCCCACCGGAAAAGACTCCGACTTGAGAACCTGCTCGATGAACTTCGCCCGCGTGGTGAGTTTGCCTTTCACCGTTTCCGAGAGCGGGCGATGGGGTGGAAAAAGACCTTCAATCGCCGCGCCTCGCATCATGCCCTCGTTCGTGCGTTCAAAGATGCACGCACTCAAGGCCCCCGTACACAGGATGGAAGCGTGGACAATCCGTTGGTAAAGTTCTTCCCGCCGCGGATTCTCGCCCAGCGCCTCCGCCATGTGGTGCATGAAATCCACCACAATTTGTGTTTCCTGGGTGACGACCTGCTTCTCCTCATCAATCCGTTCCATCTCCCGGCGAACGCGGTAGTAGAATAAGAATAACGCGAGTGCGCCAATGGCGATGCCGAGCAGAAAAGAGAGCATACCCGAGAAAGAAAGGCATGTGTGGCAGCCGAATCATTGCCGGGCAATGGCGTAATCAGGACATATTAAAGCTGGCCGTTGAGGCCTGGGGACAGCGAAACGGCGCGGAAATTGAGACTTGCGGGACATCCCACCGACGAGCTTTGTTGCGGGATTCATGAGTACCACTGAAGCCCCCAAAGAACACGCTATCATCAAGACCGGCTACGGCGACATGCGCATCGCCTTTTGGCCTGATGTCGCACCGAAAACAGTCGAGAACTTCAAGAAGCTCGCGCGCGAGGGATTTTATAACGGCACTGCTTTTCACCGGATCATCAAAGGATTTATGGTCCAGGGTGGTTGTCCCAACACGCGCGAAGGCGCCAGCGGCATGCCGGGAACGGGTGGCCCAGGGTACCAGATCAAGGCCGAGTTCAATGCCAAACCTCACGTGCGCGGCGTGATCTCGATGGCTCGCTCCCAAAATCCGGATTCAGCCGGCAGCCAGTTTTTCATTTGCCACGGCGACGCTCGTTTTCTGGATCGCCAGTACACCGCTTTCGGCGAGGTCGTGGCCGGGGATGATGTCCTCGAACGTTTGGCTACCGTCCCGACGAAAAACACCGGCGGTGAAAAAAGCACTCCGGTCGAACGCGTCGCGATTCAAAGCATCGAGATCGTACCGGCGACGGCCTGAACGACTTTTCCTGAAGGGTTGCACGGTCGGTTTGACGACGAACCGACCGACTTGAGCAACTCTCAGTCAGCCTCTGAGGTGGCGCGACCCGTCCCGGGGCGCGAGTTCGACCACGGCGCTGCTGTATCCACCGCAGCGTTACGTGATGATTAGTTCCGCTGAGAGCAGCTTAGGCGAAGTCGTAGCCACGACTACCCCGGGGCATTCCTAAAGGCTCAACGGAGGGGGCCCGGCTCCGTCCGGGCCGTTAACGCACAGCAGCCTGGATGTAGCGGGCCATGCGCAGACGTGTTCTACCAGAGGCTTTGGCGCTTTTCGGGCCTTTTGCGGCCATGGTTTATTGAATCTTTTCTATTTCGCCGACTCCGCGCCGCGCGTTTCGGCGGGTTCTGAACTGGTCGAAGGTGAAGGCTCGACAACCGCTCGTCTTGCCCGATCGGCCGCGAGTTGTTTGCGCAACTCGGCCGTCAACGTTTTCTCCAGCGGGTCAAGCGACGATCTTTTTTCCGCGAGGGAGAGAATGGTTTCGGTTGTAGCGTAATCCTTGATACGCCAGCGGAGCGCGGCGAGTGGAATCAAGGTGTGCTGAGGATCCCGCATCCATTTGACCGTCCCTTGAATCGTGTCGATCACCTCGGCCCGCGGTTTGTCGGCGAAGGCCTCCACAAAAGCGAGGGTCTCGTAGGCTTCCCAATACTCTGGAGAGAGTTGGATCGTCCGATCTAGCCACGCCCGCAACTGAGCACACTCATTTTCCGGAATTCGGTAGTCCAACGAAACGGCGGTACGCATCTCGCGCACAAGAGGATTAGCGAGCTGCAAATAAACGAACGGGTTGGTCGATCCCAGCTCGGCCGCTTTTTTTCGCCGATCCAATGCCGCCGCGCTCTGTTTGTCGTGGGTCGAGATCGCGGCGAGAATCTCGTAGGGCCGCGGCGACGTTGGCTCCTGCTCAGCCAACCGGAGGAGTTTGGCTTCAGAATCCGCTGTATAACGAAAACGATAGCGGATATTTTCTAACGCCACATCGCGCTCAAAGTCCGTCGCCGGGCGAAAAATCAGTTTTTTATCGTAGTCTGGGACGGACACCTTGGCCCCGCGGATAACGAGCTGCCACTCTCCAAATACTTTTCAAATCTCCGCTCCATCTCCTCGTAGCCGATGCCAAACGCTTCCTGAAAGCTGCGCTCCACCGGGACGTCCTTTTTTTGACTGAGCAAGGTCATGAATCGAACCAGCTTCGGGCGGTAGCTTTGGTCCTCTCCGCACAACCAGAAATGCACCAGAGCCCAGGATTCAGCATAGAAAATATGCGTCTCCAGCACATCATCGTTATGGGAGTCATTCTTGAAGGCGAAGAGTTCACCGAGATGCATCCGTTTATTGTGGGTAAGAACAGCCAGCCTCGCCGTTTTTGGCCGACCAAATCTCACGATCCCGTCGCTGATCTCGAACGTGGAAAATAATTCCGCTAGGCCTTCGTTCAACCAAGCTGCCACTCGAAGGTCATGCGAGTGCATTAAAAGATGCACATATTCGTGGAAAATGATCTCGCGGGTCACCTTCCGGTCGAGGTCGGTCACTAAGGCAATTGCCACTTCATCCTCTCTGCCCAAGAAATAACCGGCGGCATCGGTGGGCTGGCCTTTGCGAAGTGGCTTGACCCGACCGAACTGGTCGTCGTTCTCAAACAAAACCACGGTGGCACGTGGATCGCGCGCGGGCGGAAGGTGGACCGTGGTCAAAAACGAGATCCGGAACTGTTCCAATTCCGCCAATGCCTTCCGTGCCTCCCATTCGGGTGCGCAGCTCAAAAGCTCGAAGTGCTCAGATTGTGAATACACCCAGGTCTCGCGAGCCCGGCCCGAGGAGCAGCCCCACCCGGCCAAGATGAGCCAGACACCGAAACGAAAAAGACGCGGCATCCCGACCCTTTTCTCTATCCCTGACCAGAGCGCAAGTTCAACCGCGTCGTCGACCCTGCTGCCCCACAGCGCCACCGAATCAAGGCAGGCGTTGAGACGTATAACCAAGCGCCTTGGCCACCGCGACATTCGTCACGCGCCCAGCCTGCGTGTTGATTCCTTTTGCGAGGCCGCGGTGTTCTTCCAGCGCGCGCTTCACGCCTTTCGAAGCGAAGGTGAGGACGAAGAGCTCGGTCGCTTGCGTGAGGGCAATGGTCGACGTCCGGCCGACGAGGGCCGGCATATTCGGGACAGCATAGTGGACCACGCCTTTGTACTTATAAACTGGCTCGTGATGCGAAGTGGGGTGAATCGTCTCCACGCAGCCGCCTTGGTCGACCGCTATATCCACAATCACACTACCCGGGCGCATGCTGGAGACCATCGGCTTGCTCACCACGATGGGCGCTTTGGCCGCCGGAATGAGGACGGCGCCAACCAATAAATCCGCGTCCTGCACCGCGCCTTCGATATTCGCCGGATTGGACTGCAGCGTCACCACCCGGCCGCCGTACTCTTCTTCGATCAACTCTAGTTTGCGTGTATCCAAATCCAGGATCGTGACCCGCGCGCCCATACCCACCGCCATACGGCAGGCATGGGCCCCGGAATTGCCGGCCCCGACGATGACCACGTGGCCGGGCGCGGTTCCGGGGATGCCGCCGAGCAGCACGCCTGAACCGCCATTTTGACTCTGGAGAAAATAGGCTCCGATCTGAATCGAGAGGCGGCCCGCGATCTGTGACATCGGCTTGAGCAGCGGCAGTGTGCCGTCCTGCGCCTCGACCGTCTCATAGGCCACACCCAGCACTTTTTTGCTCAACAACGCGTCCGCCAGCTCGGGGCCGGCTGCGAGGTGAAGGTAGGTAAACAGGGTTTGTTCCTCCCGCATCAACTTGTATTCGGCGGGGAGCGGCTCCTTCACTTTCAAAATCAGTTCGGCGCCTCCCCACACCTTCGCCGCAGAGCTCGCCAGCTTCGCCCCGGCCGCGCGATATTCCTGGTCGGAAAATCCGGCCGAGAGCCCAGCGCCGCGCTCCACCAGCACCGTAGCCCCACTCTGAATACAACGACGCGCCAGACTCGGCGTCATCGAAACTCGGGTTTCTCCGTCTTTGATCTCCTTCGGGACGCCGATGGTCATGCTCCCAAGATGACAATGCTTGCGTCCGACGCAACCAACGCATGAAGCCCGAAGTCCGCCGAATCAGTCTCGGCCCCACCCGCCGAATCGGAGGGTGTGACCGGCGGTGCCGTTCACGCCGGTGGCGGAAAGGGCTGCCGAAAGGTGAAGGCGTGCGCGGTCGGGCCGTGCAGCGTCAAGTACTCCAACCGTTCTTTCGCTTCTGCCACGGTGGGCAAATTCCCCGCCGGAATCCACCAAAGCGCCAGATGCGGCGAGTCACTTTTTTCAAACCATGCCTGACGGCGCGCAAAAAACTTTCCGTGCACCGATTTGTAGACGTAGTCCTTCAACGCCTCGACCGAACTCCAGACCGACAAGTTGACCAAGTTGAGCGGATCGGCGAAGGCCTGGATCGCTGTGGCATTGCCAGAGTCGTCCTTCAGCCGCCACACAAACCCCGGGCTGCGTTCAGCCAAGGCATTGATCTCGTCCAATGCCTGAGCGAACTCGGCCATAATGGGACTTTGCATCGGGCCGCGAATTCGCCCGATGTTGAGCTGAGCTAGATGAAACGACGTCGACATCTCGGCAACGCATCGGCGGTGAGAAGAGTTCGCAAATCCTGATTTTCCCGAAGCGGCACAGTCGGGTATTTCATTGGGGCATTACTGTGGAAGCGCGCTCTCGGCTCAGCTCAAGCAGTGACTTTCAACCGAGTCGAAAGTGCCGTTTACGAGAGAGATAGCGGCCCTTTGCGCAGCCCGTTGACAGATCGACGAAGGGCTTTGTAACTTCCCCTGCGAATGGACAAGCCCGCCTACACATTGGAATTCGAGAAGCCGCTCCGCGAGCTGAGCGCGCAGCTAGACCAGCTCCGCCAGCGGTCTCTCGAACACAATTTGGATTTGGCAGACGAGATCGCCGCGATCGAACGCAAGATCGACGCCACCCAGCGCGAGATCTACAGCAGCCTGACGCCTTGGCAGAAAGTGCAGATCGCGCGGCATCCAAAACGTCCCTACGCGCTCGATTATATCAACGCACTCTGCGAAGACTTTCAGGAGCTCCACGGAGATCGGCAATTTAATGATGATCGCGCCCTGATCGGAGGAACGGCGTTTTTTCAAGGCCAGGCGGTGATGATCATTGCGCAGCAAAAGGGTCGGGACGCGAAAGAAAATATTCTCCGCAACTTCGGTTATCCCCAGCCAGAAGGTTATCGAAAAGCACTCCGACTGATGCGCATGGCGGAAAAATTCGGGATGCCGGTCATCGCCCTCATCGATACGCCAGGAGCGTTCCCCGGCATCGGTTCGGAAGAGCGCCATGTCTCGGAAGCCATCGCGGTCAATCTGCGTGAGATGGCGTTGCTGGGCGTTCCCTCCGTCGGCGTGATCATCGGCGAAGGCGGCTCGGGCGGCGCGCTCGGGATCGCGGTCACCGATCGGGTGCTGATCTTCGAAAACAGTTATTATTCCGTGATCTCTCCGGAAGGCTGCGCCGCGATTCTCTGGAAAGATCGGGCCGCCGCGCCGACCGCGGCCGAGGCGCTCAAACTCAATGCCGACCACCTGATCAAACTCGGCATTGTCGACGAGGTGATTCCGGAGCCTTTTGGCGGCGCCCACAACGACTATGTCACGACCGCGCGCTCGTTGAAAAACAGTCTTTCCAAGCACCTGAAAGAACTCTGTGCCCTCACCCCCGAGAAGCTGCTCGAGGCCCGCTACAATCGCTACCGCAATCTCGGCGTATTTGAAGAAGAGAGCGTAGTGGAGATTTAACTACTTGCGGGAACGAGTCTGAAATTCGCAGGGGAAATTTCAGACTCGAGCATGCTGCGCCTGAGACTCGAGCGCCCGTGAGCCCTGGCTCAACGATTTCGACGGATGGTCAGCAGCTCGCACTTCGTCGCGCGTTTCGTCGCCGGATCGAACTCAACCAATGCGCCTGAAATGCGCACGTCGTTCTCCGCGATTTCGAATTTGCGCGGCATCCCATCGAGGAAACGACCGATCACCGGTTTGACTTCCCGACCCAAGACCGAGCCGTAGGGCCCAGTCATTCCCACGTCGCACATGAAGGCCGTACCCCCGGGTAAGACGGAAGCGTCGGCAGTAGGGACATGAGTGTGAGTTCCTAAAACGGCCAGTGCGCGTCCATCCAAATGCCAGCCGAGCGCCTGTTTTTCCGAAGTGGCTTCCGCGTGGATTTCCACCATCGCGCCGTCGGCCCGGCCATCGAGTTGACCGAGCAGCCGGTCCGCGCAGAGGAACGGACAATCCGACTTCATATTCAAATATTGGCGACCGACCACAGTGAAAACCGCCAGCCGAAATCCCTTCGCCTGGAGAATGAGATGATCGCGCCCGGGACAGACCGAAGCCAAATTGGCGGGCCGGCAGACCTTCTCAAAGCCGTTGATTTCACTCTCCCACCCTTTCTGATCCCAGACGTGGTCGCCCAAGGTGATCGCATCGACTCCCGAGGCGAGTAAGGACTTGGCAATCTGCCCGTTAATTCCAGCTCCGGCCGCCGAATTTTCCGCGTTGGCGATGACAAAATCGATCCCCATTTCAGAGCGCAGACGTGTCATTCGCTCAATGACCATTTCCCGCCCCGGACGACCCACGATGTCGCCAATGAATAAAAGCTTCAGCATGCGGGCAGCGTCGCGACGAGCGGTTCGGAGGCAACCCGATTCCCAGATTCGGGATTTCCGGAGCGCCGCGCCGACCGCTCAGATACAGGGATTGCCCAACTTAGCGGAGTGCTGCTCTCGGCCCCCACGGCTTGGTCGTTTCCGCGCTTGCCTCTTCCCGCCCCGGAAGCATTTTCTGAACTTCTTTTTTCCATCCGCTCTTGCCTATGAAAACGTCCACCTCTCCCACTTCGTTTCCCCAGGCCGAAATCGGCAAAGAAATGAAAGGCTCCGACTGCGTTGTCGAGTGCCTGATTCGGGAAGGTGTCGACGTCATCTTTGCTTATCCCGGCGGCGCCTCCCAGGAGCTGCACCAGTCACTCGCTCGCACCGATAAAATCCGCACTATCCTCCCTCGCCACGAGCAGGGTGGATCCTTCGCCGCCGAAGGCTACGCGCGTGCGACCGGCAAGGTGGGCGTGTGTATGGCGACGAGCGGCCCGGGCGCGACCAATCTGGTTTCCGCTATCGCCGACGCGTTCATGGACTCGATTCCCATGGTCGCGATCACCGGCCAGGTTTTTTCGAAGTACATTGGGAAAAGCGCGTTTCAGGAAACCGACTTTTTCGGCATGACCCTGCCGATCGTGAAGCACTCCTACTTGGTGATGAACGTGGCGGATCTGCCGCGCATCTTCAAAGAAGCGTTTCACCTCGCGCGCACCGGCCGTCCGGGTCCCGTGGTGATTGATATTCCGAAGGATGTTCAACAAGCGAAGTTCACTCCGGTGTATCCGGCCGCAGTGGAGTTCCGCAACACCCTCATCGGCCAGGAGCACCGTGCTTCCGACGAGCAGCTCAAACAGATCCTCTCGCTGATCAGCACCGCCAAACGCCCCGTGCTCTACGTCGGCGGCGGAGTGATTTCGGCTGAGGGTCACGCCGAGCTGAAAGCGTTTGCCGAGCGGACCAACATTCCCGTGGCCACCACCTTGATGGGCGTCGGTGCGTTTCCCGAAACGCATCCGCTCTCGATGAAATGGTTCGGCATGCACGGCACAGCCTACGGCAACTGGGCGGTGGATCAATCGGACTTACTGCTCTGCTTCGGCGCACGCTTTGACGATCGCATCACCGGCAATGTTGATAAATTCGCGACCGGCGCGGCCATCGTCCACATCGACATCGACGTCGCCGAGCACAACAAGAACAAGCGCGTTCAGTATCCAATTTGCTCCGACATCAAGTACGCGCTGCATCGGATGAACGAGCTCATGGCGGTGGCGAAGTTCACCGCTCCGGACACCAAGGCCTGGCACGCGCAAATCGACCAGTGGAAAAAAGACCACCCCTTCCGCTTCGACGAGAGCAAACACATCGTTCCTCAGGAGGCCGTCCGCGCCCTCTACGAATTGACCAAGGGCGATGCGATCATCACGACCGGCGTGGGCCAGCACCAGATGTGGGCTGCGCAATTCTACGACTTCGCCCAGCCTCGCCGCTACCTGAGCTCCCTCGGTTTAGGGGCGATGGGTTTCGGTTATCCCGCCGCGCTCGGCGCGAAAGTGGCCTGTCCGGACAAGCAGGTCATCGACATCGATGGCGACGGCTCCTTCGTGATGAACGTCCAGGAGCTCGCCACCGCGCACATCGAGAAGATCGCTGCCAAGGCCATGATCTTGAACAACCAGCACCTCGGCATGGTGGTGCAGTGGGAAGACCGCTTCTACGGTAGTGTCCGTGGCAATACAATTTTGGGTGACGAGAAGAACGTCGGCGGCCCGGACAATCCTGCGGGACTCTATCCCGATTTCGTCAAGATTGCCGAAGGTTTCGGGGTCAAAGGCCGCCGCGTGATCAAGAAGAGCGAGCTCCGCGAAGCGATTCAGGAGATGCTCGACCACAACGGTCCCTATGTCCTCGACGTGATCGTCCCCTACACCGAGCACGTCATGCCCATGATCCCAGCCGGCAAGACGGTGAAGGACATGATTCTGAAGTAGGCAAGACGCGCGGGTCGCGCCAACGACCGCCGACCCGGTGAGTTTTCCAAGCCGAGAGCAAAACCTCTCGGCTTTTTCGTGCCCGGTTTCCTGGAGCGCCGACCGCCGTGCCTGTCTCGGGCGAATATTTTTGTCCCCTTAAAATTTTTTAAGGAGCCTCTAAAAACGTCGCGAAGCAGCTCGAAAGGTAGGGCGAGGCGTCCCCGCCGAGCCGTATTCCGCGCGGCTCACCCCGGGACGGTTCGCTACCTTCGAAATCAACCTTGCAACCCGGACAAGGCCAGCCATCCCGAAACTGACGTTTCCGCAAACCCTGCTGGTTTGGCGTTTTCTCCGCGCCCTATTTCGTCTGCATCGTCCAAACCCCATCCCACTTCGGACCGGGAGGATTCAATTTCATCCACTCACAGCGCTCGAGGTAAACGGAGGCCGGCGTCACTTCGACACCCTCTGCTTTCCAGTGACTCTCCCGCTCTGCCGCTTTTTTGAAGCCGGCCATCGCCGAGGCCCAATCTTGCTGCAGGTAGGCCGCGATTCCCTTTTCAAATTCCGCGATCGAATCGCGGGCTTCGGCCGACAACTCAGTCGTTAGCCCAACGAGTTCATAAATCGCGACCGCCTGGGAGCGTCCCTTGACCACAATCTGATCGAGGAAACGAAAAACACATTCCCGCCCACCCGCTTCGCACGCGCGCTTGGTCGCGTCGGTCACGAGCGTGCACACGCCATAGGTCTTCGCACCGCTCTCGAGGCGCGCCGCCAGATTCACCGAGTCTCCCATCATGGTGTAGTTGAACCGGGTCAAGGACCCCATGTTGCCCACCACCGCCGCGCCGCTGTTTAGTCCGATCCGGGTGCGCATGCGGCTCACCGTATCCGGCCAGCGGTTACTCTCCGTGCTCCACTTTTTGCGGAGCTCGGCCAAACGAAGCTGGACTCGCTGCGACGCCACGCAGGCGCGATAAGCATGATCGGCCAGCGCGAGGGGAGCGCCAAACATCGCGACCACCGCATCGCCAATGTATTTGTCCAACGTGCCGCCCTGCGCCGTGATAAGGTCGGTGCAGGCGGTGAGGTATTCATTCATCAACTCCACCACTTGGGGCGGAGTCAGCCGCTCCGAGAAGGTGGAGAAGCTCTGAATATCGCTGAAGTACGCGGTGATTTGCACCTCGGCGCCGCCGAGCTTTGGGTCTTCGCCCGACTCCACCATTCGGTTGACCAGTTCCGGTGAAACGTAAGTGCCGAACATCGATTTGATCCGACCCTTTTGTTTTTCCTCGTGAACCAGTTGCCACACCACCGCGAGAAAACTGGTGCTGACCGCGGCGCCGATCGGAACAGTCAGAGGCAAAACCCAGTGGTATTTCGCGAAGACCGCGAAGCCCACGGCGACGTAAGCTCCGAGCAGCAGCACGGCCATGGCTCGGCCCGAGGCTCCCGCGCGCCGGCCGCCGATCGCGAGCGAGGTAATCACACCGGTCAAAAGAAAAACCGTCACGATCTCCCAGCTAAATGAAAGGCGTCGTAAGTAGATCCCGGATACGATGGTCTTGAGCAGATTGCCGTGGATGCCCACCCGAGGCACCGGCTGGCGATCCAGGGGCGTGGTCGCGATATCCTGAAGCAACGGATCGGCAGGACCAATCAGGACCACGGCATCCTTGAACTGATTAAAAAAAGCTTGGGCGGCGTTGTGCTCCACCTCTGAATTGGAATTCAGATTGCGAGCATGCGACAGCACGTCGATGAACGAAGCTCGGGGGTTGTGATCCGGCGAGCTCCAGTGAGAAAACCAGTTCACCTCCACGTTTTGCCGGTGGACGAGCGGAATCGACGCCTGCAGCGCTCCGTCGCGCTTTCTGAGTTCGACCCGGTCCGGAAAAATCGTGACTCCCTCGGGCGGTATTCCCCAGTAGAGGCGAGCGAGCTCGAGGGCCATGTGCCGATACGTCTTCGCCTCGGTTTGCGCGAAGAGAGGCACCCTGCGCGTGCCGCCATTGATTGTGTCAATCAATCCGATGTTGGGCGGATTTAAAACCGTGTCCCCGTTGCGGAATTCCGGCAGCTCAGGCGGAAAAATCGGTCCGGTGAGCGGTTTTTCCACCGTGGGCAATTTGCGAACGAGCGGCAGGCCGTTGATGTCGCGATCTTCCGCCGCCGCGTATCCAGCTCCCAATACAACCGGAGGGCCCGCGCCCTCGAAAAGAAAAGCGGCGAGACGGAGGTTGCCCGCGAGGAAGCGCTGCTGATCGACCAATTCGGACTTACCTTTTTCCGAAAAAACAAAATCCACTCCAATGGCCTTGACCTTGCCCGCGGCAAGCAGCGCCTCGCTCACTTCCGCGAAATACCCGCGATCCCACGGCCAATTGCCTAAATCGGTGATCGATTCCGAGTCGACGTCGACATACACCACCTTGATCGGCGCCGCGATCTCACCCCGAACGTGAAAGCGGGCGTCGACCGTTTTGTTTTCCAGGAATTCAAGCAGGCCGGAATAGCTGGCAAAGCACCAGAAAGCGGGAATCGGCAGCAGGAGGAGCCAACGAAATTTCGTAAGCTGATTCGGCTTTGCCACGATTGCGCAATGTAGGGACGCCGCCATGACACTGCCAGCCCGGAGTTTGTTGGATACGTCTTACGGCCGCAAACCAACCGAGTCACTCGAATCACGAACCAGCGGCCCAGTTCGGCGAGTTTGGCAGTTAGCAGTTGGTAATTGGCAGTTGGTAAGACCGAAATGCCAAGCGAGCCTGGGCGCGCAGCGCGATGTTTTTTGGAGTTTGGATTTTGGAGTTTGGCCTTTTCAGCGCCCTTACCAAATACCCCTCCCCTACCCGCTCGTCTCTCGACGTATTAAAAACTGAATACGACTGCTGAAGCAGTGCCTTCACTCACTCCCCATCCCCTGGCGTGGTGCGCTGAGCGGGAGGCGTAGCGGGAGGAGAAGCCAAGGCGCTCGGGCCATTTTCTCCCGGAGAAGGCGTGGCTTCGGGGGCGGGCGCGGCGCCGCTGCCACCGGTGGGAGCGCCGCCATTGGCGGTCGGGCCACCTGCGTTCGGCGAGCCGGAGAACTCCACCGATACGGCCGCACCAAGGGCGGCGGAAAGCGACTGCTGCAAACCGGCAAGGGCCCCGCCCGTCACCGCGGTCGGTTCGGGCATCTCGGGAATCGAAAGGACTTGGCCTGTCCTCGCGTCGATCTCGGCCGCGAAGGCCAGCTGCTTGCCTGCTCCTACCTCAACTGAACGACCGCCACTGGGGGAAAATCGAATCAGCCCTTCGGCCATGGAAAGAGCAAACCGTCCCGCCGCAGCGGCGGGTTCGTAGGAAAGACTGAAAGCGGTGCCGCGAATACCGGCCGCGCCCACCGGAGTTTCCACCGTGAAGGAAGACCCCGCCTCGCGGTTGAGCTTCTTCACTTGGGAGACGATTTCACCTTTGCGCAGAGAAAGTTTAGTCACCGACGTGCTCGGCTCGTGCAGCGCATCGCGGATTTTGAAAGTCGCGCCAAACGGGTTTTGCAAAAATTGACTGACCTCGAGCCGCGAGTCGGCTTTGAGATTCACGATCGCGCCGTTCGAGAGGACCAGAACGACCGACGCTCCCGGTCCGGTTTCGACCACCTGTCCCTCGAAGACCAAACTGTTCAGCGCGACCTTGGTTTTCAGCGTTGTGGCCACGTCAGTGACGGTCACCTCGCCCACCACTTTTGCCACCTTGATCATGCCGCGGGCGACCGGCGCTGTATTCGGTTGTTGAGCACGCGCGACCAATCCCAGCCCACAGGCGATCAGGATCCAGCAAAGCCAGTGTAAAAACAGTCGCGGCATTCTATAAATTATATCGGCACTAATGAGGTAAACTTAAGACTTGATGCAATCGTATTGCAGGCTCAAAGGAAGGGTCAAGGAGCAAGGCCTGCTTCAGGGCGGCCTCGGCGAGAGGTCGGCTCGCGGTGGTCAGGCTTAAATGGTAAGCATGGTAATACCAGACAATAGCGTTGGCCGGGGCCAAACGGATGGCTTGCCCGAAGGCTTCGGCGCCCTCTTCCCACCGCCCCTGCAGATCGAGCGAAACCCCTAGTCGTACCCAGAATTCAGGGACAACCTGGGAGCATTCTAAGGCGGTGCGGGCCGACTCTTCTGCTTCCTCGCCGAGCTCGCGCGCGCGACTGGGCGAGAGGCGTGTCCACAATTCGGAGACATAAGCTCGGTCCGCCCAAGCCTGCCCGTTGCTCGGCTGGATCAAACACGCTTCCGCGGTGGACAGCGCGGCCGCGCCGAGGACTTCCTTCTGCAGATTTGAATTGGGTTCAACGTTGAGCGACATCCGATCGATTTCCTGGCGAGCAGGATACCGTGCAGCCTCAGAACGGAAGGTCGGCATGGCCAGGGCCACGGTCAGAAGTCCTACCGCCACGATTCCAAAAATCGCCATCATCTGATCGAGCGGTTGCGAGGGGGTGGTGGACCGCAGCGGCCAGCAACGGAGCACGCATTCGCCACTGATCACCGCGACGATCATGGCCAACGCCGGAATTTTAAGATGAAAATCGACGAACAAGGAAACGGCGAACGCCAGCAATCCGATCGCCAGACCGCGGGTCACATCGGGCGTGTCGAGACTTCGCGAGGCGAGAAAAGAGCGCTCGGAAAGCAGATTCCGCGACCGACTCATCGTGGTCAAGGTGACGTAAGCAATCCCGCCGAAGCAGAGCATGAAACCCACCGCGCCGTAGTCGCTCAACGTATTCACATAGTCATTATGTGCCCATTGCGGTTCGTCGCGGAAACCCTGGGGGCGATGACGCTCGAACAGGACGTTGAAACTTCCTCCGCCCGTGCCGGTGAGCGGCGCTTCCTCGAACAATTTCCACGCCGCGGTCCAGAGAATCGGACGGGAATGTTCTCCCATTTCGGATACAAGTTGATCGAACCGCTGCTTCACCCGAGGAACTGCGGTGTACATCGAAACGCCGGCGAGCAGCGCGATCGTGGTTGCGGCCACCGACGCAGTGATTCGCCATTCCCAGGTGCGCTCGCGCAAACAGAGGGGCCAGACTATGACGGCTCCGAGCAAGGAGAGCCAAGCGCCGCGGCTGATGGTGAGTCCGAGGCCCACCAGGAGGACGGCGCAAAAATAACCACAGAGGATGCGTTGAAACACGCTCGCCCCACGCTGGGTGGTCATGGTCAGTGTGACCGGGATGAGGAGGAGGAGAAACGCGGCCAAACTGTTCGGGATGCCAAACGGTCCACTCGAGCGTCCGAAAAATTGCGCGGCCTGTTTTCGTCCCATCATCAACCAATCCGGCCAGAGGAAGCGCTGATAGCAGGCCAGTATCACCGCCACGATTCCCAGAGCCAAAATGCTGCCGAGGACGGCGAGTCGCGGGCTGCGCCGACGTATCCCATTTACCATGACAACGTAGGTGCCCACCATTTGGACCCAGCCCAACCAATCCCGCCAGCCTAGCCAAGGGACAGGGCTGACGAAAATGACATTGATCGCACCATAGACCAGAAAAGGGAGAAGAGCCCAGGTGGTGGGATGGGCGCGATCGGTGCTGAAACCAAAAACGCCGAAAAACATCGCGAGCGTGAGCCCAGTCAATCCCCAGCTCCACACCATCGTTTCCGGTCGGTATCCACCCAAACACAACGTCGTCCAAATCAGGTTCGCCACGAGCAGCGCGGCGAGGATCCATTCGCCCGGGCTGGCCGATTGCTTGGAATCGTAATCGGTCATGCGCGAAAAAGGCAGGACTCAGAGGTACGTAAATGGCCCATGCTCCTCTCCAGCCAACTTCCGTTTGGTCGAGGAAGACAAGGGCATTCGTTTGCCCGCCTGCCAAAGCCCTGAGAACTTCGGTAGTGGGGAAGTGGATTCGGCGCCCACTGGCCGAAGAAGGTCCTCCATCTGCAGACGGTGGATCGGCAGTTTTTAGAAAAACCCGCAAACGGGAAATCCGAAAACGGAAACCCGAATGTGGAAGGGTCAGGCGGATCGCAGGCACGGAAGGAGGTCAACGAGCAATTCAGCTTTCGGTTTGGACCTTCGAATTTTCCCGTCGAGGGCAACAAACTTCTAACTGCCAACTCCCGCACTGCTCGGCTTCCTTCTGCCGTTGGGTCCGCTCTCTGCCAGAAACCAATCGCCGGCCAAAGCTCGCCCAACAAAAAAAACGCCCGGGCAGGTCGCCCGGGCGTTGCTCTGAAATAGGACCGAAGCAGTGTATTACTTGATGAAGAGCATCTCTTCGTAGGTCGGCACCGGCCAGCTGTCGTCGGGGCACACCGTTTCCAGGGTGTCGACAATCTTGCGGATGGCGACGAGCTGCGGGAGGACCTCGTGGCAATAGTGCTCGGCCTCGGCGACCAAACCATCAGCATGGTGGCTGCGGATTTCTTCGAGCTTGGCGATGCCGGCATGGAGATCGGCAATCAGGCCGCTTACGCGCTCGAGTAACTTCGTGTCTGCCTTCACGCCAGCAGCGTTGAGGGCTGCGATGTTGTTGGCCAACTCGGTTTGATAACGAATCGCGGTCGGAACGTACTTCGTCGTGACCATCTCAGCCACCAGATTGGCTTCGACGTTCACGTGCTTGCAGTACTGCTCGTACATGATGTCGCGCCGCGCTTCGAGTTCGCGCTTGGTCAGCACACCATACTTTTCGTAAGCCGCAATCGTGGTCTTCGAGGTGACCACCGGAACAGCGTCAACCGTGGTCTTGAGATTCGGGAGACCGCGTTGAGCGGCTTCCTTGTGCCACTCTTCGGAGTAGCCATTGCCATTGAAGATAACCGCGCTGTGCTCCGTTGCGATTTCGGTCAGGACTTCGGCCACCGCGTCTTCGAATTTCTTCGTTTTGATCGCCTTCTCGAGCTTGCTCGCGATGTAGTCGAGCGACTCGGCCATGATCGTATTCAGCGCGGTCAAAGGCGCGCCGATCGACTGGTTCGAAGCGACGGCGCGGTATTCGAATTTGTTTCCGGTGAAAGCGAAGGGCGAGGTGCGGTTGCGATCGCCTGCGTCCTTCGGAAGGATCGGGAGCGAATCGACGCCGAGATTCATCGTGCCGGCTTTCTTGGAGGACTTGGCCTTGCCCTTCTTCAGCTGCTCGAAAACGTCGGCGAGCTGGTCGCCCAGGAAAATCGAGATGATCGCGGGAGGAGCTTCGTTCGCACCGAGGCGGTGATCGTTCGAAGCCGAAGCCACCATGGCGCGGAGCAAACCAGCATGGCGGTGAACCGCGCGGATGACGGCGGCGCAGAACACGAGGAACTGCATGTTCTCGTGCGGGGTGTGGCCCGGATCGAGAAGGTTACCCTGGGTGCTGTTGCCGAGGGACCAATTCAAGTGCTTGCCCGAACCGTTGACGCCGGCAAAGGGCTTTTCGTGGAGCAAGCATTCCAGGCCGTACTTCCGCGCCACCGCCTTCATGGTGATCATGATCTGCTGCTGGTGGTCGGCCGCGACGTTCGCGTTTTCGTAAATCGGCGCGATCTCGTACTGCGACGGAGCCACTTCGTTGTGGCGGGTTTTGACCGGAATCCCGAGCTTGTACATCTCGGCTTCGCTCTCGTGCATGAAGGCCAAGACGCGGTCCGGAATGACACCGAAATATTGGTCTTCGAATTCCTGCCCCTTCGGCGGGCGAGCGCCGAAAAGCGTGCGACCCGAAGAGATCAGGTCAGGACGAGAGAGGAAGAAATTGCGGTCGATCAGGAAATATTCCTGCTCGGGACCAGCGGTCGCGGTGACCATGGCCGCGTTCTCGTGGCCGAAGAGCTTCAGAATGCGACGAGCCTGGATATCCAGCGCCTTCATCGAGCGGAGGACCGGAGTCTTCAGGTCGAGCACTTCGCCCGTCCACGACACGAAAGCCGTCGGGATACAGAGAGTGATGCCGTTCGCGTTCTCGATCAGATAACACGGGCTGGTCACATCCCAGGCGGTGTAACCACGCGCTTCGAAGGTCGCGCGGATACCGCCGGAGGGGAAAGAGGAGGCGTCGGGCTCACCTTGGATGAGCTGCTTGCCGGAGAATTCCGCGACCGCGCCACCTTTGCCGTCAGGCTCCAGGAAGCTGTCGTGCTTCTCGGCGGTCAGGCCGGTCAGCGGTTGAAAAACGTGCGAGTAGTGGGTGGCGCCGCGTTCCAAGGCCCAATCCTTGATCGTGGTCGCGACGACGTCGGCCGTGGCGGGCTCGAGCGGCGATCCGGTTTCGATCGTCTTTTTCAGCGACTTATAAACGGCCTTGGGCAGGCGAGCCTGCATGACCTTGTCGTTGAAGACGTTCTTGCCGTAAAGGGCGGCGGAGTGGCTTTCCTTGAAAGCCAGCGTGTTTGTGGTGCGATAATTGTTCGCGGCCGAAATGGCAGCGAGACGTGCAGGACTGACGCTCATGGACGGTGGATTAGGGTTATGGAAGTGGCCGCCGTGCCGAACCAAAGACCCGGAGGCGAAGATCGGAGAAAGCAATAATTAGGCCATAGGGCGAGCTCTGGATAAAAATTTTTCATGGATTCCGCTCTTTCTATGGATCTTCCTGTTTCCAGGGCATTTTCTTCGCGGAGAGGGAAAACGGAAAATGCGTTCGTAACCCGGCCGAATCCGATTAACCGGTTCCTCCCATGCGGATTCCCCGGTTCCGTTCCCCTTTTCTCCTGGTCTTCACCTTCTGTCTCGCCGCTTTTCGTCTCCTCGCGGCGGATACGGCCCCGATCGACCGGCATGCGCTGGTGACGCGGCACAATCCGATCCTCCGGAAACTCGACGTCGACGCGCCGCTGACCGTCGGCAATGGCGGTTTTGCTTTCGGCTGCGACATCACCGGTCTGCAGACGTTTGCCGAGCCCTACCAGCGCTGGGGCATTCCGGTGGAGATCCTGTCGCGCTGGTGCTGGGTGACGGATGAAAATCCGCAGCACTACACCTTAGCGGACGCGAGCAAGGATTTCACCTTGCCCGATGGCCGCGTGCTCCCCTTCCCCACCCGCCAATCCAGCCCGGCCGGCGATTGGCTGCGCAAGAATCCCCGCAATCACCCGCTCGGTCAGCTCGCGTTCGATTGGTCCAAGCCCGACGGCTCCGCGTTCGGGCCCGAAGATATTCAGGAGCCCGAACAGTCGCTCGATCTCTGGACCGGCATCGTCACGAGCCATTTCAAACTCGGAGGCATCCCCGTCTCGGTCGAGACCGCCTGCGATCCGGACAAGGATATCCTCGCCGTCCGGGTGAAATCCAGCCTCGTATCCGACGGAAAACTACGAATCCGGCTCGCCTTCCCTCGCGGCCATGACTTGGCGGTGAAAAACACGCCCGGGCTCGACTGGAGTCAGCCGGAGAGCCACCAGTCCATCCTGCACCCACCGGGCACGATCGAGCGTAGTGTCCTGGGCACTACTTATTATGCGACGGTGGATTGCGAGCTCACACCGTCCACCCCACATGTTTTTTTCCTCGGCACACCGAAGGGAAAATCTTCGCTCGAGTTCGTCCTGCAATTTTCTCCACAGCCGGAAACGCTCCGCGCCTCCGTCGCCGACGTTTTTGCTCGGAGCGCGCATCACTGGGAGACGTTTTGGACGGAAAGCGCGGCAGTCGATTTTTCCGGCAGCACCAACCCGCTCGCAGCCAAGCTCGAGGAGCGAATCATTTTGTCCCGTTACCTCATGGCAGTGCAGATGGCGGGTGACGTCCCGCCTCAGGAGAGCGGGCTGACCTGCAGCACGTGGTACGGGAAACACCACACCGAGATGATCTGGTGGCACGCCGCGCACTTTCCGCTCTGGGGCAACGACGCCCTCCTAGCCAAAAATCTTCAGTGGTACCAAGCCCAACTCCCGCTCGCGCGCGAACTCGCGCGGAGCCGCGGACTGAAGGGCGCGCGCTGGGCGAAAATGGTCGGGCCGGTGATGCGCGAGAGCCCCGGGGGAAATCCATTGATCGTCTGGAATCAGCCTCACGTGATCTACCTGGCCGAGCTTCTTTATCGCAACGATCCCCGCCCCGAGACCCTCGCGCGCTATCGCGAACTGGTGCTGGAAACGGCGGAGTGCATGGCGTCGATGTTGCACTGGGACGAAGCGAAAAAACGTTACTCCCTCGGACCACCGCTTTGGATCGTGCAGGAGATTTACGACCAAGCCACGAGCGAAAATCCCTCCTTCGAGCTCTCCTACTGGCGCTGGGCCCTCGGCGTCGCGCAGCAGTGGCGTGAGCGGCTCGGGCTAAAACGCGAAACGCAATGGGATGAAAGGCTCGCCCGGCTTTCTCCTCTGCCGCAAAAAGACGGTCGCTACGTCGCTCTCGAATCTCAGCCCGACACCTGGGAAAACATCGACAGCCGGCACGATCACCCCGAGATGCTCATGCCCCTCGGTTTTCTGCCCGGCGGACCCGATGTCGACCGAGAAACGATGGGCCGCACCCTCGATGCGGTGCTGAAGAACTGGGACTGGGAAACAAAAATTTGGGGCTGGGATTACCCGATGATTGCGATGACCGCCGCCCGACTCGGCCGACCGGAGACCGCGGTGGAAATTCTCCTCCGCGATGGTCCCAACAACCGCTATTTACCCACCGGCCACTGCCCCCAACGCAGCGACGAAGCCATGCCGAAAAATCCGCCCCCTGGCGCCCGCAAACGCGAGATCGCGGTCTATCTCCCCGCCAACGGCGCCTTCCTCTCCGCCGTCGCTCTGATGGTGGCCGGCTGGGATGGCTGCACGACACCCACGCCCGGTATCCCCAAAGATGGTACATGGACTGTCCGCGCCGAGGGGCTGAAACGGTTGCCATAACCGCCTGCGGCGGGGTAGTTAGGAGTTGAAAGCTGGCAGTTAGTAAGGCGGGAAAATTCGAAGATAGAAGCTCGAAGGACGAAATGGACTTCTAGATTCCGACGTTTGGCATTGGTCAATGATCATGGGACGTTCCACCTTCAACCTTGGACCTTCGCATATCTTGCTTTACCAATTACCAACTACTAACTGCCCCTGCGCAGCAGGCTCCCAATGAAATTCACTCCCCCAAAACCCGCTCTCACTGGTGAGACGCTCGAGTCGCTCACCGAGCGCCTGCAAGCGCGCGGAGAGCCGGCGTTTCGGGCCAAGCAGATCCTGGAGTGGGTTTATAAAAAACGCGCCCGTTCGTGGGATGAAATGACCAATCTCTCGAAGCCGCTCCGGGCCTGGCTCTCCGAGACCTTCGACTTTCTTCCCGCTCAGCTGGTCCTGAACAAACAATCGGCCGATGTAACCGATAAGTTGTTACTCGAGCTCGGCGACCACTCGTTGATCGAAACCGTCATCATCCGTGCCCCGCAGGAAGGCGTCGGTTTGAACGAGTCGCGCAAAACCATCTGCATCTCGACTCAAGTCGGCTGCGCGATGGGATGTGTCTTTTGCGCCAGCGGCTTGGCCGGGTGGAAGCGCGATCTCAGCGCCGGCGAAATCGTGGCCCAGCTCCTTCAGGTCTGCTACCGTGAGGACGCTCGCACCCCCCGCGCCCGCACGGAGTTCGCCTCCTTCGACAACATCGTGGTCATGGGCATGGGCGAACCGTTGGCCAACTACGACGCGCTGATTCGCGCCCTCACCATCGTCAACGCCGACTGGGGTCTCGGTTTCGGCGCGCGGCGCATCACTATCTCCACCAGTGGCCTGGTCCCGAAAATCCTCAAACTCGCGGACGAGCAGCTCGGCTTCCGCCTGGCCATCTCGCTTCACGGCGCGACCGATGAAGTGCGGGAAAAAATCATGCCGGTGAATCGCGCGTTTCCACTCGCAAAACTCCTTCCGGCCATTCGCGAGTTTTCCGAAAAACACGGGCGCATGGTCACACTGGAATTTATTTTGATCGAGGACATCAATGACTCGCTCGAACAGGCGGAAAAGCTCCGCGACATCGCGCGCGACCTGCACGCGCACGTGAACCTCATTCCTTACAACACGGTTGAAGGCCTGCCCTGGAAACGTCCCAGCCTCACGCGCCAAGAACGTTTCGCCGATATTTTGCGGGCCGCCGGTGTATCCGTTACGTTGCGACGTGAAAAGGGCCACGATATCGACGCGGCCTGCGGCCAGCTCCGGTTGAAGACCGAAAAAGAACGAGAAATCGCCGCGCCCGCTCCGGTTTGATGGGATCTTGTCGAGCGAGTACAGGTCGAGGGCGATACGCCCCTTCGCTTGGCTCCTTCTCGCTCTCTCGGTTGAAACCCTTCGGACCGATCCAGAACAAAGGGAACCGGCCTGCCACCAGCCTAAAAACTACCCAGCCGACGTGGGGAATACGCCCTACATAGGCAATCTCCAGTAGGAGCCTGTTTAATACCAAGAGATAGGGTTGATCTCTGCCCACAAAGTCCAACTTTGAAAGCTCTTCATGTTTACCCGACGCTTGTTGCTCGTTTCGGCATCCGCTTTGTTTTTGCCCTTTCTCGGTTGTCGTGAAGCGAAGATCGCTTCCTACCGAGTTAAAAAGGAGGCCACCCCGCCTCCGATCGTCTCCGCCGCGGCGGGTGGGATTCCGCAATTACTCTGGAAAGCTCCGCCCGGCTGGCAGGAACAGCCGGCCGGCGGGGTGCGAGTCGCGAGCTTTCTCGTTACCGCGGATGGCGGTCGCAAAGCCGATATGTCCGTCACCCAATTTCCGGGAAATGTCGGAGGCGATTTGGCCAACATCAATCGGTGGCGCGGGCAGCTCCAACTCGCGCCCATTTCCGAAGCCGAACTGAGCAAACTGGTCACTCCCCTCGATCTCCCGAGCGGCCAATTTCAGCTCACCGAATTGGTGAGCGACACTCCTGTGCTCGACGGAAAATATCGGGCTCGAATCCTGGGCGCCTGGTTGAAACAGCCGGAGCGCACCTGGTTCTTCAAGCTGGCCGGCGAATCCGATTTGGTGAACGCTCAGCGCGACGCGTTTCAAGCCTTCCTTCGCTCCGTCACGTTCGGCCCGGAGCAAGCCCAGGCCGCGGCGGTTGATGTATCCACTTTACCCCCACCGAGCGCGCCTCTTTCCACCACCTCGGGTCGAGATCTCACCTGGACGGCGCCGGCCACTTGGACGGTCAAACCACTCGGCCAAATGCGCAAGGGCAGCTTCTCCCTGCCGGGCGCGGGCGGGAGCGAAGCCGATCTTTCCATCATCGCGTTTCCGGGCGACGCCGGCGGCATCGCGGAAAATTTGAATCGCTGGCGCGGGCAGGTGAAACTCGATCCGCTCAGCCCGACCGAACTCGCTAGCTCGGCCCACACCTTGGCCAATGCCGGGCTGCGTTTCACCGTCGTGGATTATGTCGGCACCACCGCGAACGGCCCCACTCGCTTGCTCGGCGCCGTTCTCCCGCTGGAAAAAGAAACTTATTTCATCAAGTTGATGGGTCCGGAACCCGTCGTCACCCAACACAAAGAGGCTTTCATGGAATTCCTGAAAACCATCAAAGCTCCCTGAGCCATGCGCAATCTCGGCAAAGCGTTCCTCGATTTCTTCGTCTCCCTTAAGCTCACCGTGGTGCTGCTGGGGCTTTCTGCTCTGCTCGTATTTTTCGCCACGATTGACCAGACCAACCTCGGAATCTGGGGCATTCAGCACAAATGGTTTCGCACCTTCATCGTTCTGCAGGACGTGAAGGGCATCCCGATTCCCGTATTCCCCGGTGGATACTTCATCGGCGGAATGCTGTTTCTAAACTTGATCGCGGCTCACATCAGTCGCTTCAAATTAACCCCGAAACGGTCCGGTCTTCTCCTCACTCACCTGGGTCTGCTCGTCCTCCTCGTGGGAGAATTGCTGACCGGATTGGTCCAAGAAGAGTATCAACTCCGTCTCGATCAAGGAGAGACCAAAGACTACTCGGAGAGCCCGCTCTACAACGAGCTCGCGATCATCAACACCACCGATCCCGACTACGACGACGTGGTCGCCATTCCGGAAAAAATGCTGAAGAGCGGGGCGGCGTTGCAGCACCACAAGCTGCCTTTCCGACTGGTGGTGAAAGAATTTTTTCCCAACGCCTCGCTCCAGATGCGCAGTCAGGCGCCCACTGCGCCTCCGTCCAATGCGACGACGGGCATCGGCTTACAAACCGCGACCACGCCGCTCCCCATCACCTACAAACCCGACGAACGGAATTTTCCCACTGCCTCGGTCGAGTTGATCGGCCCGCAGGGTTCGCTCGGGACTTGGCTGGTCTCTACCCAGATCACGGAAGCGCAGACCTTCGAGTTCGAAGGCAAAACCTGGAAGATCATTTTCCGCCCTGAGCGAATTTATACGCCCTACTCGGTTTCACTGATCAAATTTAGCCACGACGTCTACGCGGGCACTGATATCCCGAAAAACTTTTCCAGCAAAGTCCGTCTGCAAACGCCGGATGGCAAAACCGACCGCGAGGTGTTGATCTACATGAACAATCCGCTGCGGTTTGAAGGGCTGACCTTCTATCAGGCCAGTTTCGCCAACAACGACCGCACCACCATCCTTCAGGTGGTGAAGAACCCAAGCTGGCTCCTCCCCTACATCGCCTGCGCGATGCTGTTCGTCGGCCTGATCATTCATTTCGGAATTTCCCTCGTCAACTTCGCCTCCAAGCGCTCTCGCCGGCCTGCCCTAGCATGAAAAAGATCCTCCCCTGGCTCGCCTTTGTTCTCGGTCTTGCCTACGTCGCGAGCGGGCTGCGCCCTCCCGCCCACCGCTCCGAATTCGACCTCGATGGCTTCGGCCACCTGCCCGTCTTAGTCAACGGGCGTATCAAACCTTTGGACACGGTGGCGCGCACGTCGCTGCTCATCCTCCAGGATCGGCAAACCGTCTATCTGGAGAACGGCGCCGGCCAGCTCACGCCGAACCAATGGCTGCTCGATGCGATGTACCGCCCCGAACGGGCCGACAGCTATCGGACGTTCAAGATCGACAACATGGAGTTGCTTGGCCTGGTCGGCAAAACCGAGGAGAGCATCAAGATCGAATATCCGGATACGGCGCGCCGTGTCCTGGCCGTCTTCGGTTTCGTGCCCAGTCGGTATCGTCGTTTTACTTACACCGAGATCGCCCCGTTCCTCGCCGAGCTCGAACGCCAGGCCCAGCTCGCCGAAGCGGTGGAGGCCCCGACCCGCACCGCCTTCCAGAAAGCCGTGCTAGCGCTCTACAATAATCTGATCACGTATCAGCAGCTCAAGTACAGCTTCGTCCTCCCAGAATCGAAGGATTTCGTCGCCCAGTTGCGCGATTTCCAGGCCGCGCTGCCAAAAGGGGTCGAGGCGGTCCGGGCTAAACAGGCCGGCCAGCCCTACGACGAGGCCGCGGCGCAAAAAATGATCGATGCGGTCCACGATTTCGAAACCATGACCCGCTTCGGCTCGCTCCTCGCCGTCGCGCCAGCCAACGGCGCGGGTGCCTCGGAGTGGCGAAAAATGGGTCAGGCTCTTTTGGATACATTCAAGAACGGCGAGTTGAATCCTGCCGCCCTGAATTACGCCGCGCTCGGATCGGCCTGGAAAGCGCAGAACCCGGCGCAGTTCAACCAAGCCGTCGCCCGTTTGAAGGATTATTTTCTCGGGTCGGTGGGAGATCGCCTGACCAAGATCGATGCCGAGGTGACCTTTAACCAAGCCGAGCCTTTTTATAAGGCGATGATCCTCTATGCCGTGATCTTTCTCGTCGGCATTCTTTCTTGGGTGATCTGGCCGGACCTGATTGGGCGCGCCGCCTTTTTCCTCCTCCTCGCTGCCTTCCTTGCGACCACCGGTGGCATCCTCACTCGTATGATGCTGGAGGGTCGGCCTCCCGTCACGAATTTGTATTCCTCCGCCCTTTTCGTCGGCTGCGTCGCGGTCGGACTCTGTCTGATCCTCGATGCGGTTTATAAAAACGCGGTCGGAATCGTCGCCGGAGGTGCGATCGGTTTCTGCACCTTGCTCATCGCCCACCACCTCTCGTTGGGCGGAGACACCCTCGAAATGATGCGCGCAGTCCTGGACAATAATTTCTGGTTGGGCACCCACGTCGTCGTGATCACGATGGGCTACGCGTCGACCTTCCTCGCGGGGTTTCTCGCCATCATCTACATCGTCATGGGTGTATTCACAAAGTGGTTAAACACCTCGTTCGACCGGCGGCAGCCCGAGACCGTTTCCCCGGCCGGTCCGCCGAACAGCGCTGTGGTGATGGCATTCAGTCGTGAGCCGTTGAAGTCCGTGCCGGCCAAGGCGCCCGAGAGCAACGGTCAGGCCATCCAACGCATGGTCTACGGTATCATTTGTTTCGCTACGCTCTTCAGCTTGATCGGCACCATCCTCGGCGGCATCTGGGCTGATCAATCCTGGGGCCGCTTCTGGGGTTGGGACCCGAAGGAAAACGGAGCGCTGATCATCGTGATTTGGAACGCGCTCATCCTCCACGCCCGCTGGGGCGGCCTGGTCAAGGCCCGCGGCCTGATGTGTCTGGCCGTGTTTGGGAACATCGTGACCAGCTGGAGCTGGTTCGGAGTCAATATGCTGGGCATCGGCCTGCACAGCTACGGATTCATGGACAAGGCCTTCGTCTGGCTGCTCATTTTCGTCGGCAGCCAAGTCTCCCTTGTCCTCCTCGGCAGCCTGGTCCCCCTCGAAAATTGGAAAAGTTTCAAGCCCATGGCCACGAGAGCGTCGTCGTCAAAACCTGAATACAAAGCGGCCGCGACCTAAATTTCCGGGGAGCTAGCGAGAATTCTATCGCTCGGTCCTCATGGCGGACTGGCCCTAAAGCTCGATTTTCCGGCTGCTCGGCGCATCGCCCGGCTGCTTTTCCCGTCTGCCTCCAGACATTTCTTCCGGCGCTCGAAAGTCGGCGAGGACTTACCGGCGACGCAGATATGCTCGCCGGCTAAATCCGTTCAGATTCGGTCCGATAGAAAGGTATTGTCGCTGGCGTGTGGTAAGCGCCGACGGCTCACCACCCATGAAGACAGAAGGACCCGCTCAGTCACCGCTCATCGGGGAGGCGGATGCGGAGGCGCTGCGCCTACAAGCACTCCGCGCATCCAACCTGCTCGACACCCTGCCGGAAGCCTCCTTTGACCGCATCACCCAATTTGCCGTCAAAGTCCTAAACGCCCCCGTCACGCTCGTGTCCCTGGTCGACAGCAACCGACAGTATTTCAAGAGCCAATGTGGATTGAAGGAGCCAGTGGCGAGCGCCCGTGAAACCCCGCTTTCCCATTCCTTCTGCAAACACGTTGTTGGCTCCGGCGAGCCGTTGGTGGTCAGCGATGCTCGCCGGCATCCTGTTCTCCACAGCAATCCGGCGATAGAAGATATGCAGGTCGTGGCTTATGCTGGAGTTCCCCTCCGCGACTCTAAGGGATTTGTCCTCGGTTCATTCTGTGCCATCGACCACCAGCCGCGAAGCTGGACCAACCACGAACTGGAAATTCTCCGCGGTTTGGCCTCGCAAGTCATGACCGAGATCGAACTGCGGCAGACGCTTCATCAGGCAAACGACGATATCAGCACGGTCCGAGAAATCGAATCCGGCCGCCAGCGCATGACTCGCTTTACGGTCCATGATATGCGCACGCCCCTTTGCTCTCTGATGCTCGGCATGGAAATGCTTCCTGTGTTGGACCGCCTCTCCTCCGCCCAATCGGAATGCCTGGAGCTCTGCATGAGATCCGCCGAAATGCTGCGCTCCATCGTAGACAGTTTGCTCGATATCGACGCGATCAAGCGCGAGGGGGCCCGGGCGCTGACCCTTCAGTCCTGCAATCCCGCCGTGATCGCAACCACCGCGATCGAACAAGTGATCAGGCTGGCCGAACATAAATCGATTCTACTGAAGCGCGATATTTCGACCGGTTTGCTGAACTTCTCCGGCGACGAGAAAAAACTCGTGCGCGTACTGGTCAATTTGCTCGGCAACGCGATCAAATACACGGAGCGCAAGGGCACCGTGCAATTGAGCGTGAGGACAGAAATTTATCCGACCCAGAAGGTGCTTTTCATCGTGAGCGACACCGGCATCGGTATGAAGGAGACGGATACTCCTCACATCTTCGACGAGGGAATGCGCCTGAACAAAAACGTCGACACCACCGCCGCGACCGGCCTGGGGCTCGCCTTTTGCAAGCAAGTCGTCGAAGCCCACCAGGGCACGATCAGCGTAAAATCATCGCCCGGCCAAGGGAGCACGTTCACCGTCGCCCTTCCCGTGGTGGCTTGAAATCCGAACGACAGGCATTCGCCCCGCTAACCCAAAAACAACTCTGCTGAAGGCACAAAGGAACGCAGTCGGCTCTCAGCCTGACTTCTTCACCGGATCTTGCGGCGGGATCTCCGCGTAACCGGGAGCGGCTTTTTCCAGATTGGGCGAAATCTCCGCCTCGATTGCTCCTGCGGCCCAGCGCAAGCCGCCGAGCAGCAGCTCCTGAAATTTGGGATTGCTCCAGACATCCTCGCGGTGACCGAGCGAGGTATAGAAAACCCGCCCGCGTTCGTGCGTTCGCGCCCAGGTGCAGGGATAGGCGGGACGTTGATAAACCGGTCCGACCATGCCCGCGGTTTCCTGCACCAGGATGACGTGCAGATCCGGGGCGAAGTCTTTCAACGAATACCACTCTTCGTGCAGTTCCGCGTGGTCCCAAGCCACAGCTCCGGGAAACGCCGCATCGGCCACGCGTAGTCGGGTTTTCTGTTGTTCGCCGTGTTTGATGAACTCACCACCGAGCATGCGGATGAACGCATCGGCCTTTTCTCCGTAGTTGTGGTAGCGCGACGCGATGCTTTTCGACGGCTTCTCCCCCGTTTCGCCGGTGTGATATGTATCCGACGCGCTGTGACACCCGACAAAACCTTTGCCGCCCGCTACCGCATCGAGCAGGGCCTTTTTCCCCTCGACGCTGACCGGCGGCTGCCCATCCGTCCCCACTGCACCGAGGTCGCCCGTCGTGTAGAAAAAGATCGCATCGAATCCGTCCAGATACTCCGGCGAAAACAAACTGCCGTCCTTGCTGAAGGTGAAGTCCAGCCCCGCGCTCGGGCCCGCGGCGGAAAGAATTTTCTCGGCGTAACTGAGCTCCCCTTCCTTCCGCTTGATCACGCTGTGCTCGTAGCCCGCGGACTTGGTGAAGAAGAGAATCTTTTTGCGGACGGCTGCCGGGTCGGCCGCTTGAAGTGGACTGACGCCTTTGGCCAAAAACCCAGCCGACAACAAAGCCGAAAGGGATAACATTTCGCGACGGGTCATCAAAAAGTGTGAAAGTTTGAAGGTATGAAAGTGCGAATCCGGCAGCTGCGGGGTTGTTGTAGCCGGGGGCGCTGACCCCGGGGTTTGCGGTTATGCAGCTCGATCCTCGGGGTCCGCGCCCCGGCTACAACCAAACTACAATCCATCTGAAATCTCAAATCTCAGATCTCAAATTTCAAATCCGTCCGACCCAACTCCCAACCAACCAGAGAAAGATGAAGAGAACGAAGTAAGAGAAAGATCAATACCTCACGGCACTCCCTTGGTACTTGTCACTTGTCCCTTGGTACTTCTCCCCTCCGCACTTTCGCACCTTCAAACTTTCTCACCTTTTGAGCAGTTCATCGGCATGCGCCAGGGCGCTCTTGGCCGCGCGGTCGCCGAGCATGCGGGCCAGCTCGCTGACGCGTTCCTTGCGGTTCTCCTGTATTGGCGTGATGGTGACAACCGCGCGATCTTTCGACTGATCCTTGGTCACCACCAAATGACTCGTCCCCTGGGCCGCCACCTGCGGTAAATGGGTCACGCAGACGACCTGGTGGCCGCGCGCGATCTCCGCCATTTTCTCGCCCACGACTCGCCCGATCTCGCCGCCGACATTGGCATCGACTTCATCGAAAACCAAGACCGGCACCTCGTCCAAGTCAGCGAGGACCGTCTTCAGGGCTAACATCACCCGCGCTAACTCGCCGCTCGACGCGATCCGGCTGAGCGGGAGTGGCGCCTCGCCGACGTTCGGCGAAAAAAGAAACTCGCAGGAGCAATCGCCGGTTGCGGTCAGCTCGGGCAGCGTGGTCAGCTTGATCTGAAAATCCGCCTTCTTGAATCCGAGTTGGGCGATGCTCTTCGCCGCTACTTTCGCGAGTTCACGCGCAGCCTTTTCCCGGATCCCGCGGATGCTCTGCGCTTCCTTCCGCGCCGCCCGTTCGGCCTCGGCGATTTCCTTTTCCAAACGGCCCAGCGTGCCTTCGAGATCGCCTTGGACCTCAAGCCGTTGCCGCATCTCGTCGCGCGCCGCGATCACCGCCTTCACGTCCGCCCCGTGTCGGCGCTTCACCTCGAGCCAGGTGTTCATCCGGGTTTGCAGCTCCTCCGCCTGCTCCGGATCGAACTGAAACTCCGCGCTCAAGGCCGCAAATTCTCCGCCCAAATCGGCCAGTTCCACCGACGTCGAAGCCAGTCGGTCCGCCAGGGTTTTGCTCGCCGGATCCAGGTTTTCCAGCTGCCGCGCTTCACGCACCAAGGCGCTGATCCGGGTGGTGACGCCTTCCTCGCCGGTCAGTCCGGCGGAAAGCGCGGAGGCCAGCTCGATCAGTTCCTGCGCACGACTCTGGCGTTGAAAATCCCGTTCGAGCGCCTCGATCGCCTCATCGGTCAGTTCGAGCGCATCGAGCCGCGCCAATTGGTTTTCGAGAAAACGAATTTGATCGGGCGAGAGTTTGGTTTCCCGCGAGATACGCTCCCGCTCGGCAAGGCGGTCGCGCCAGGCGTCATACTTTTTTCGATACGCGCCAACCGCCTCGGCGGCACGAGCAAACAGGTCCAGCAATTCCAGCTGACAATTTTCCTTCAAAAGGCGGCGAGGCTCACTCGGCCCGTGAAAATCGATCCAGTGTTCGCCCAACCGCTGCAACCCAGCGAGAGTGGCCAAGCCGCCGTTGACTGAAATCTTGGGCGCTTTCTCGCGCGGCAAGCTGCGTTTGAGAATCAACCTTCCGTCCTCGCAGGCCGGAAGATCGAGTTCGCCCAAGATGGCATCGATGTGACTCGAATCCTCAAAAAACAACGAGGCCTCCACCTCGCAGGCCGGGGCGCCTTGACGAATGATGGTTTTGTCCGCCCGCTCGCCCGCCAGGAGACTGAGCGCGCCCAGCAGAATACTTTTACCCGCCCCTGTTTCGCCGGTGACGGCGGTAAATCCCGGCTCAAAATCCAGGGCAACTTCCTCGAGCAGAGCCAGATTCTTGATGCGAAGCGTTTGGAGCATAAGAGAGAGCCGCCTTACATCGCTCGACCGCAGCCCGCGGTCAAGCGATGTAAGGCGGCAATGACCAGTGACCGAGTGACCAATGACCAGTGGCGGAGCCGGAGGACAAATCCGCCGAATAACGAATACCGAGCTCTGACCTCCGAGGTGGAGCGACCCGTCCCGGGGCGCTAGTTGGACGTCGCCGCGCTTGCTGGCGTCACTTCCCCGGACGACGAAATTTCCGCTCCCTTACCGACCAGATTCCGCGCACCAATCACTCTCTTCGCCATTAGCCTTCGGATTGGCCCACGCTGCTCAACCAGCGCCCCGGGACGGGTCGCGCCACCTCGATCCGATTCCGCGAAACGCCCGCCCCATGGGTCATTGGTCATTGGTCATTGCCCGCAACGCGGGCCCTCTTGCTTTCCTGCAAAAACCATTTTCACTGAATGCAAGTAACCACTTGCATGCGCGCCACCCGCTCACGTTCGTCCTCTCCTTCTGCTCTCGACACTCGCGAAAAAATTCTCGCTGCCGCCGCTCGGATTTATGGGCGCGATGGCCTCGAGGGCGCCACCACGCGCGAGATCGCGCGCGAGGCGGGCGTGAACGAGGTCACGCTTTTCCGGCACTTTAAATCCAAGGCACGGCTCCTCGCTGCCGTGGTGGGAAAAACCTTCGGCCCGACCGCGTCTGCGCCCCGACTCGAAATTCCGCTACCCACCGACGATCTCTCTCACGACTTGCTCGCGTTGGCCCGCCACTACGATCACCTGCTCACCGCCAACCTGCCGCTGCTCCGCACCATGATCGGTGAAATCCACCGCCACGGCGACCACGAGCGTCAGGTCTTTCGCGGAATTTTTTATCCGGTGCGCGACGCTCTCCAGGCGCGTTTAGCTACCGCCCAAGAGAAGCGAGAAATTCGGGCCGGCACGGAGATCGAAATCCTGAGCGATCTCTTTTCTGGGATGATCTTCATGGGCGTGCTCAAGCGGAACACCCCGAATTTGCAACGCAGCTACGCTCAGGCGACTTACCTGCAGGCCGTGGTCGATCTGATGTTGCGCGGAATCGCCCAACCTTGATGTCATGGCTTCAGCACTACCACACACCGGTCGCTACGGAACGGACATCCGACGCTTAGGGCCGCTCGCCGCGCGGCTCGCGAGAAAGAACAAGCTGAAGTGGTTGATCGCGCTGACCGCTTCACTCGGCGCTTTGCTCGAGGTGATCGACACGAGTATTGTCAATGTAGCGATGCCGCAAATACAGGGAAACCTGGGCGCGACCCTCTCCGAAGCCGGTTGGGTCTCCACCGGATACGCCTGCGCCAACGTCGTGATCATCCCGCTCACCGCTTGGCTGAGCAACCGTTTCGGCCGGAAAAATTATCTGCTCTTCTCCCTCATCGGCTTCACCCTCGCGTCGGCCTTGTGCGGCATGGCGACCAGCCTGACCATGCTGGTCATCGCGCGCGTCCTCCAGGGCCTGTCCGGAGGCGGCCTTCTGGCCAAGGCGCAGTCCATCCTCTTCGAGTCCTTCCCGCGCGAGGAGCAAGGCGCGGCCCAAGCGATGTTCGGGATCGGCGTGATCGCGGGGCCGGCCTTTGGTCCGGTCCTCGGTGGTTACCTCACGGATACACTGGGCTGGCGCTGGATTTTCTTCATCAACCTGCCCGTCGGCATCATCGCCGTGCTCATGGCGATGGTTTTCCTTCCCGCCGACGATCCCGAGGAGATCAGTCGCGACCCGGTGGACTGGTGGGGCATCGGTCTGCTCGCCGTCGGTCTCGCCTGCTTCCAGACCATGTTGGAAGAAGGCCACCAGGAGGATTGGTTCAGCTCCGACTTCATCGTCACCGTCACGATCGTGGCCGCGATTTCCATGGTGCTCTTTGTCTGGCGCGAGCTGACCACCGAATCGCCCGCCGTCGATCTTCGCGTCCTCAAACACCGTTCTCTCGCCGCCGGGAGCATGTATTCCCTGGTTCTCGGCATGGGCCTTTACGGCGTGATCTTCGCCATTCCGATTTTCGTGCAGAGCAATCTCCACTTCACCGCCATGCAGAGCGGTCTGCTCCAGATGCCGGGAGCCCTGGCGTCAGCTATCACCATGATCATCGTCGGTCGCCGATTGGTCGGTCGGTTTGACGCTCGCCTGCTCGTCGCGGTCGGCGCTCTGACCATGACCTCGTCCGCCTTTCTTCTTTCCCACATCAATCCGAATACCGGCACGCACTCGCTCTTTTGGCCGCTGATCATCCGCGGCATCGGAACCGTCTTTATGTTTTTGCCGCTCAGCCTCGCGACCCTGGGGAACTTGCCCCAGGATAAAGTCGCGGCCGGTTCCGGTTTCTACAATCTCACCCGACAGCTCGGCAGCAGCATTGGTATTGCCATCATCACTACGGTGCTGGCTCAGCGCGAAGCGATTCACCGCTCCATCCTGGTGGAAAAGGTCACCGCTTTTCAGCCGGCGACGCAGGTCCGGATCGATCAACTTCAGTCGGCTTTCGCGCAGGCCAGCGGTGATCCGGTCGGCGCGCAGCAGCAGGCCTATACCGTGCTCGACCGAATCATCGACGGTCAATCCGCGCTGCTCTCCTTTGCCGACGTCTTTTGGTACGTCGCCCTCGCTTTCGTTGCGTCCTTGCCGCTGCTCCTGCTCTTGAGCAAGGGACGCAATCAAGCCGCCGCGGTCGCCGCTCATTGATTTCAAAAACTACACTTATGAACTCTTCTGCTCCCACCCTCGATCCCGCCGCCGAGGCGGACGCGCCGCTCAATCAAAACCGCGGTGCCCGACTTGATCCCAAAGACGCGCCGCCCCGCTCCTCCGTGCTGCGGCCCCGCAATCTCATTTTGGCCTTCGTCGGACTGGCCGTGCTGATCTGGGGTATCCGTTTTGCCCTACACGCCTACCGCTACGAGACGACCGATGATGCCTACGTGACTGGTCACCTGCATCGGATCAGCGCCCAGGTCAGCGGCCTGGTCAAAGAGATTCGCGTGCAAGAGAACCAAGTGGTCGCCGCCGGCGACGTGCTCGTCGTGCTCGATCCCCAGGAATTCCAGATCGCGGTCGAGAAAGCCCGCGCGGCCGTCGCACAAGCGCACGCTCAAGAAGCCCAGGCCGCCGCCGCGACCGAACAGGCCGAAGCCCAATTCTCCGTCGCTCAAGCGCGACAAACCCAAGCGGAGTCGCAGCTCAAACAAGTGAACGCCCAACTGGAACTGGCTCGGTTGACGCTCGCGCGCACGGAACAACTTTTCAACAACGACAGCGGCGCGGCCACTCGCGCGGATCTCGACACGGCCCGCAGCGCCTTCGACTCCGCGCAAGCCTCGGCCGGTGCCGCCGAATCGAACATCGCGGCGGCCAAAGCCGAGGTGAACGCCGCAAGCGCCAGCCGTGACGCCGCTCACGCGCAGGCCACTGCCGCCCAGGCCTCCGTCGCCGCCGCAGAAGCAGCCGTGCGCGACGCCGAGCTCCAGCTCAGCTACACCCAAATCGTCGCTCCGGTCGCCGGACGCATCGGCAACAAAGCGGTCGAGTCCGGGAATCGTATCCAAGCCGGCCAGACACTCTTCGCCCTGGCCGCACCGGAAATGTGGGTCACCGCCAACTTCAAGGAAACCCAGCTCGCTCATATGCACACGGGGCAAACGGTGGAGTTGACCATCGATGCGCTGCCGGGCGAAACCGTCCAAGGCCACATCGAAAGCGTTTCTCCAGCCAGCGGCGCGCAGTTCGCTCTGCTCCCGCCGGATAATGCGACCGGCAACTTCAACAAAGTGGTGCAGCGCGTCCCGGTGAAAATCGTCTTCGAACCCGACGTCCTCCAGCGCCTGGGCGATCGGCTGCGGCTCGGCCTCTCCGCGATTCCCGAGGTCCGTATCCGGTAAGCGGTTTGAACGATATTTTTTCTTGCACAGCCAAGCCGGGACCGTGCTTACTCCACGACTCTCGTTTTTTGGACCCTTAGCTCAGTTGGTTAGAGCGTTTCCTTGACATGGAAGAGGTCACTGGTTCGAGTCCAGTAGGGTCCACCATCTTAGCAAGTCGTTTGTCGTTAAGCGATTGCTGGTAGAGGGAAGAGCAGCTCACATCTGAACAGCAAGCGCGTTAACGAGCTCTGGTGGGTCCGAGATTAATCAGGGCTTTAGCGCGGACCGGACAAGCCACGTCCTGAGTCGGAACAGTAGCGTAGGTCCAATAAAACACTGGCCGGAAGAAACGGCTAAGACCAAGGCCAGAATAAATCTGGCGGAACGCCCGGCCTCGTCCTGGCCGATTGGACGTTAAAGCCCGGACGGAGCCGCGCCCTCCGGTTAGGCGTCTATCTACGCAGCGGCGACCGCCGTGACTATGCGTTTACTTGAACTCGAGATTGACCGCTCCGGCCGATCCTTTGACGTAGTACTTTCCGGATACACTTTGCGTTCTGGACGCGAAAACTCGTTTTCAACGACAAAAACCCCCGCGAGCTTGCGCCCGCGGGGTGGCAAGGAAATCGATCTTTTAAAATCGAGACTGGAACTGGCCGTTATCGCGGAGGCGCCGAATTGATCACGGTGAGGTCGTCGACGTCGACGCCGGACGATGCTCCCGTGCCACTCGCGAGAACGGAAACGCGCACGAAGACGTTTGGCCGATTCACCGTGAACCAATCCGTGGCGACATACTGGTAGGTGTAGCTGTTGGCCAAGGTCACCGTCTTTAAAGCGATGTAGGTCCAATTGCTGGGATCGATCACCTCGAGATTGACCTTCACATTGTTTCCATAAGGCCGGAGATAAATCTCCACCGCCGCGGATCCTGGATACCAGCCCATATTGACCGTGCGACCGACGGACGACCAGCCGGAAGAGGTGTAAATATAGGCATCCCAGTTACCGGTTCGGGAATATTCGCCGAGCGATTCCAACCAGCCCCCTCCGGTTCCTGAATGCGAAAAGGACCAGGTGCTGGCCGCATTAACTTCAAAACTATCAGTCGTGACACTGGTGAAACTCGCCCGAGCGGTGGTCAGACCAAGCGAGGTCGTTAAAACTGCGACCGCAAAGGTCGCGAGCAGATTGAAGCGTTTCCCTCCGACAAATAACATCTTCATATTGATTAGTGTTTTGTTGGACTAAACTACGAAGGAGGCAAATACCTCTCTACTATTTTATAGAGCAAGCATTTTAAACCAACGACTGCATTAAATTAGCTATAGCTTGGTTTATATAATTTATGGAAGTTAATACAAATCGTGCGATAAACAACCTCCAGCCCAAGGAGAGAAATGCCTAAATTCAAATACTTAATACAAACGATTTAGTTTCTTGAAAGGTCGGTCCCGGTCAGCGGTTTTATCAGCTCTTCGCGCTTCTTTATTCACCACGTATAAACCTACTCCCGGTGAGCATTATTTTCGGGCAGCGAATTATATAAAACGAAGAAAGAAGCATCATCGCCTCCACGCTTGCGCCGTCCGTGGAGAAAAGCCTAGCCAATCTACAATGCCGTCTCTTTCAGGACCTCGACGGGGGTGTATTTCGCAACCACCGAGGACGATCGTGAAGAGCGGTGAATTACGAAACGGAAGCATGAGAGAACAACGGCTCAACCGGTGCACCGCCGTTTCACTCAATAAACGCTCCAGCCAGCGGCGCTCCTCCTACCGCCCCCCGGCCCCAAGAAAAGCCGCACCCGTCTCACCGACACCCAACCTCCCACACAAAATCAGAAGTTACGGCCGTCGTCACAGAAGGCCAACCCGTCTCTAACGTCCTCCTCGCCTCTTCTACCCGTTGATCGAAAACGCAGACCAGACCGAACTCTGCACCTGCCGGCGGGCGTCTTGGATTTCAGGGCCAAAAGTTTCGCGCACGCAGGTGTCCTGGAGTAAATCCCGGAGCAGTTGCACTTCGAACAACCGGGTTCTCTCCGCTCGCCAGGCCAACGTAGCGGTGGGTAGAAGCGGGCCGTAACGAACTTCGAGGCGTTTTGCGACGTGTCGGACAAAGGCGTAATCGCCCTCGGCTAGACGAGCGAGATAGGCCCCCAAGGTTTCTCCGACTACAGGAGCCGGAGCGACGAGATTACAGGTGGTCTTGATCATAAGAAGGTATCAGGCGAACCGCTTTCGGCCGGTAGTGACGCTGTACTTACAAATCCCCCACGCCGGCCCGATAACAATATATACCCATCCTTGAGGCTCATGTTTCATAAAAAATCGGCCTTCGAACGGCTTTTTAGGAATGACTGGGCTGCTCCGATGGTGTCGTGACTCCGGCTGAGATTTCACCCCGTCAGCTTAGCATTAACGTTGCCAGTCTGGCGTAACGATACCGTGAAGATTGTAGACCTTTCCGTTTTCATCCCAAACCCACCCTTCATGAGCACCAGTCCTGCGCTGCCTGTCGGAATTCACCGCGCTCGCGGGGTTTTCCTGACACACACCCTTTGCCGCGACTCGCGCAGTGGCGAGCGCTCAGCCCAAAACGCCTCCACCCGCCAAAAAAGGACGGCGCCCAGGTTGCGGATCCAGGCTCCACCGACTATCTCGCTTGGGATCCATGAGACCTTATTTGTCGCATAACGCCCTTGCCCGGGATGCCTTCGGTTCCTCGGAGGACAGACGAGCGCGACGAACCCTCCCCAAAAAGAAACTCCAAGATGTGGATACACTCGCCGCTTAGACGGGTTGAAACAGACGTGATCCGCGCAGCTGTTTTGCCGTCCAGACGTTCCCGCTTCGTTTTCGGCCTTGTTCTCTGGATTGCAGCCGCGATCAGCGGACATGCTGTACCGCCTTCGGCTGTGACGGTGGAAAAGACCCCGGTGCAGATCGAACGCAAAACCTTCGATCCGGAAAACCCGCCGGCAAATATGCCCGCCCACGCCCCGCTTGAAGCTGGACTCTGTGAGTCTCGTTTCGGGTGCGAAACGCAGATCGAGGTCAGTTTACCTCATTCTCGGAAGAAAGCGGTTCAGGGGACAATCATCGCGATGAAGTTGAAAACCCAGCTCGGGATCACTCTCTGGGTAGCAGAGAACTCGCCCAAGAAAATCAGCGACCACGAGGAAGCCCATCGAGCGATCGCAGAACACTACTACGCCACGGGGGATGCGGTTGCCCACCGGCTCGCCGTGGCCGCGATTGGCCGCAAAGTCACGGTTGCCATGCGGGACAAAAAGCCGGCGATCGAAGAAGCGCTCAACGACCTGCAGAATGAGACCTTGGCGATGTATCTCAACGAAACTGCTCGGCGTTGTAACTTCGCGCAGGATCGGTTCGACGCCATCACCGATCATTCCCGTAACCCCATTCCCGAAAGAGATGCAGAAGCGCAGGCCCTCCAAGAAGAAGAGGCGCACTACGCCGAAGAAGTTCACGGCGCGAAAATCGCCAGTCCGACTCCCTAAGCATAAGCTGACCGCGTCCGATCTCGGGTGGGTTTAAGAATCACAACTTAAGTCCAAATGTCATCTATTTTGATGACATGCGGGACGCGAAAGATGCCATACAATAATAAAACCGTCGGACCGGCGAGATGATGTGGATACACATCCTCTCCGCAATTACGACGGTTGCTCTCCCCCCCACCCACCCAATCGCAGGCTGGTCCTATCTCCCAGGGCCTGTTCACCCGGTCTGCTTCGTTGTACCCCGCACCGTTGATCCCACTTCACGGCTTTATCCGCTGAAGCGCTTTACCGCGCGGGTCGCCAACGACAACCCGCATCCATGAAATCTATAAAGCTTCTCGCGACGCTGATCGGCACGCTGCTGGTCGCGTTCGTTCCTGCTCACGCTCAACTCCTCAAGGTCGGCGGCACCGCCACTTATATCAAGGGCGCCAACCTTCCGTGGCTCGACGGCCACTACTCCTACTACCTCGGCCTCGATCCCCACAATCCTACCTGGGGCTGCGCTTTCAACTACGCGAGTATGGAGCAACACATGTCCGACATGCACAACATGGGGATCAATGTGGTTCGCCTTTGGATCAACCAAGCCGACCAAGGATGTACGCTCGACGGCAACGGCAATGCAACCGGTGTCACGTCCCTCTATTGGACCAATCTAGACAATACCGTGTACCTGGCTGGTAAATACGGTATCCATCTTTACCTTACGCTGAACAACGGCCGAGCCGATTTTCTGACCGATGGCACGCGTTTGAACGCCTACATCAACAACGTCCTTAAGCCGACGATCAATCGGTACAAGGGCGATTCCCGTATCTTCGCGATCGACGCGATGAACGAGATCGACGGCGTGGTCGGCGGGCCCGACGGCAACTACGGCAGCGGGCCTTCCTGGAGTCAGGCTCAAGCTTATATGCGCGCGATTGTTGCCGCGGTGCACAGCGTCGATCCAGGCCGCCTGGTCAGCTGCTCGACCGGCTGGCATTCCTGGAACAACATCGGCTACTTCAGGGGCCAGGGATTGGATTTCTACGATTTCCATCTTTATAATGACAACGGCTACATTCCGCCGGCCTCGAGCTTGGGCTTGGATAAACCAGTCTATGTGGGAGAAACCGGGCAGTCGACCAACTCCTGGAACGACAGTATCCAAAATACGGAGATGGCTAATATATTAGCGAACTCCCGCAACGGTTATGCCGGCGTGGGGATCTGGGCGTATCAGTATGCTGGATGCACCGACAAGTTCACCATGGTCAATGCCAACGGCAGCTGGAGACCCGTGTGCAATACGATCAAAAATTTCGTCTACAGCTCGACCAGCACAGGCGGTGGTACTGGTGGTACCACCAGCACCGGCGGAGGAACGAGCTCCGGCGGCAACTTGATTGGCAACGGGACCTACACCATCGTGAGCAAAAACAGTGGCATGGCGATCGATGTGAACAACGGTTCCACCGCTGACGGCACACAGCTACAACAGTGGTGGGTCAACGGCGGCAACAACCAGAAATGGCGCCTGACCAATCTCGGCAACAACGTCGTCACCCTGGTCAACGCGAACAGCGGCAAGGCGATTGACGTGCCCGCCGGTTCTCAGAACCCCAGCACCGTTCTCGTGCAGTGGACTCCCAACGGTGGCAAAAACCAGCAATGGAAAGTCGTCTCCGCGGGAAGCGGTTACTACGAGTTGATCAATGTGAATAGTAATCAGGCAATCGACGTCGCCGGGGCCTCGACCACGGCCGGCGCGCTGATCAACCAATATTACACCAGCGGCAACGCCAACCAGCTCTGGAAATTCCAGTGATCACCGGCTAGCCCGCTCAGAACTTAAGAAACAAAAGGTGCAGCGAACCTCGAAGGAATATCCTTCAGGCCGCTGCACCTTTTTTTGTCCCCACTCGAGGCACTCTCTCGGATCTAGTCCTATACCTCGGCCACCGTTCCTAAAGGCGGTGTTCCGCGTGAGTCGGCAATCCGAGGGCGGCGAGCGGAGCGGCCGCTCTCGAACTCCGTCGACCCAGGCTACTTGGACCGGCCGTACCAGGTCGTCGTCACCGTGGGCCAATCTCCCACCGTCAAAATATCGTCCGGCGCGATCAGGACATTTTTCTTTTCCTCCTCGGACCAGATCTTCTGCTGTGTCTGATGGCAGGTCTGGCAGGTCTGCGTATCCATGCCCCACTTACGTTTTTTGACGTTGAAGGGCACGGGATCGTTCTTGGGGTCGCTGTCGAGATAGAGCGCCGAAATCTCTTCCGCGTGAGCCAACCGGTGCTCATATCCGTCCCGTCCTATGCTCCATTCCGCATAGTTCGGTAGATAGGGCACAGTCGCCGCCCATAGATTTCTCGCCGTCGCGACATCTCCGATTTTCAGGAAAAAATCCATCGACCCGACAAAGATGCAGATCTGATTGAAGGTATACCGCGGCCGATTCAGCGGCGTGATCAAGTCGGGACGGCTGGAGAAATCCAACCCCTGGAGCCAACGATCGAAGGCGGTGTTAAAATTCGTCGGCTCCTCGAAAAGCGTGTAACCGACGGTGAACATATGGAACGGCGGATTAATCGCGAACCATTGAAGATGCTCTGCGTCGAGCGACGAAACCGCGGTCGCATCGTTGGAAAGTTTGGCCAAAAAACGGCGGTGTGAAACCGTGAAACCGCCGATGATCGACGCGAGGCGAAACCGGGCGTGGTGCACCGGGTCCTGCTGCCAGGCTTGCTCCGCCTGCTGCGCGAGATCCCTCGCTCGGAGGCTAAAATAACTGCCCAAAACAAAATTATAAAGCGCCGTTGGATCGTCGAAACCGGCCTCTCCCCCGGTCCAGAGATTCGTCGCCCCAAGGAGAAATGAAGTATAGACGTTGTTCGGCCCAGCGACGTAGTCGTCCAAGAGTTTGTCCGCGGCAATATACCGGTTCTCCTCATGATAAAACATCGCGTCGTTGAACGCTTGGTGGGCTGAGTGCGTTTCCTCCTGTGCAACGCCCGCGAAACGGGACCCGAGGTTGGCGAGATCCTTCTCCACCCGACTAGCCGCGAGTTCGATCCATTTTTCACGAGCTCCGAGATCCTTGGAGCGACTGAGGAAATAATCCGCCAACACCTGGTGTTCGAGCACCGCTCCGGGCGATTTTTGAGGCCGGCTCACCGTCTGCAGAAGGTGATAGAGCGCCAATAATTTCGCCAATCTAACGTCGGTCGGATGATCGAGGTAGGCCGTAAGTACCCGTTTTTCAAATACGGTGATCATTTTCTGCGTCTTGTGCGGCAGCTTGACCTCGAAATTCGAGAGGGTCGGAACCGACTCGGGCGGCGGGGTGTAAGCCGGCACGTAGTTGCCGGCTGACGACAGGCCATTGTTGAGCAGGATCAGCTCACTCGATAGAAGAGAAGCGAGATCGGAGAAAGACATTCCGAGCTGGTTGTAGAAGGCCCGTTGGGCTTCGAAATTTCGAGGCAAGGGCAGATCTTCGCCGCCGGCGCGAGAGGCCGGAACAAAGGAGACGAGAGCGCCGGCGAGGAGGCCGGCCATTTTCAGGGATTTCATAGAGGAAAAATTGTTCAGTGTGGGTGATGCAGCCTCTGTATTTGTGGCCGAGTCAGCCTTTGCCCTCAGAGGCGAGAGCGGTGGAAGAATCACCGTCGGCAAAACGGAAGTCGTCGGTCTCCCGACCTTCCATCGCCTCGGCGCGCGGCATCGGCATTCTCGGCGCGACCGGACCCGCCGCGCCGGTGAAGGCCGCAAAGAAATCCTCGGTCAATTGCTCGATCGTGCGCTTATAAAACCGGTCTTTATAATAACCGACTTCGAGGCTGAAGACGCCTTTGATCACCCGCGGGCAAATGAAAAACGCCAAGCGAAGTTCATCCGCTTTCTTGCGCAGGTGAGGGTCCTGCTTCTCTCCCACTCCTTCTCGGCCGAACCTGAACCGACTCTGATCGGCCTGCGCGGCGTAATCGGTCAAATCCAAGTTCAACCCGATCTGGGGCGACTCATCGCGATCGAGCTGGCTCCTAATCTCGGGGGTTCGATTGAGGAAGCGCAGCGCGCGCAAGCCAATCCCTCCGTGCGACACGTCGGACCGCTGGCGACCGATGGTCGAGATTTGATCCTCGAGGCTGGCATTGGGCGTCAGTTCAAAAAGAATGGACGCACTTTCCGAGATTTGCCCGAAAAGATCGGGAATAGCCACGTCGGGAAAAATCCCGGAGCGGGCGTGAATGATGACGTCGACCCAAAGCGACTCCGCGCCGGTCAGTCGGGAGAAGGCCTTGATTAAGGCGTAAGTGCAGAGATCCGCGATCTCCAGATTGCGGATACGACAGAACTCCGCCACCCGCGCGTAATCCTCCGAGCCGATGAAGGACGTGAAGGTGGTGTAGTCGTCGAGCTGTCGTTCCCGGGTGGAGACGAAATCGTCAGGAATGAAGCACGCTCGGCTCCGTTGAATCTTCGCCAACCAACCAGGAAGTTCGTCGACCGCCTCGCGATGAGCAAAGGTCTGCAGCCGCCGGGTCCAATCGATCAGGGTGTAGTTCTTTCGCGGGAGATAGACCGGCTGTTGGTTTTTGACCTTGAAGTAGGCGTCCATCAGCCCGTGACCAATCGTCTTTTGGGACAAGGCGTCCGAAACGTAGTGATGGAAGATCAGAAAGACCCGATGGGGCACGCGGTCATCCAGTTTGTAGTAGGCCGCTCGATACAGGAATTCGCCGCGTTCGAAACGGAAGCTGCGATGGAGCCGGTCGTTGATCTCCTTCATCCTCGCCGCTCCGGCCTCGTAGCCCAGACCGGTGAAATCGTGTTCCACCACTTCCAGGTGGTCGCCCAGCGGAACAATCTCCTGCCGGAGTTCGCCCTCCTCGTAGAAAAATTGGCTCCGGGCGCCGTCATGGTGCGCCAACATGATCTTTAGCGCGGTTTTAAAGGCGTTCACGTCGAACGGCTCATCGTCGATCTCCAGCAGCGCGCCCACGTTGAAGAAGTGATTATGTCCTTCGTGAATCCAATGCAGGATCGTCGGAGTTAACGTGGCCAAACGGCCGTTGATCTCGTAATTGTGCACGACCTGCGGCGTCTTCGGATCCCAATAAAGCAGGTCGTCGTTCTGCGCGCTCAGGGTGCTCCGCTGCTGCTCGACGATGTAGTCGGTCATTGTATTCACGGTTGGATACTTGAGGGCGAAGGTGGCGGGTAACTTCGTCTTCAATACGCGTCGGAGCCGGTTTCGAAGGTCCATCGCCATGAGAGAATTCACCCCGTAATCGATCACGCTCTTGTCCCGATCGATCGCGTCCGGCTCCTTCAGACCGAGGACTGCGGCCACCACAGAGTTCACTTCCTGCGCGACCAACGCAGTCTGGTCTTCCGGAGCCGCCTGCTTCAGGCGCTCGACAATATCCATCGTCTCGCCCGCCTTTTCTTCCTGCACCAGATCGCGAAACACGGTCCGACCGGTCGCGTTCGGCTCGCTCCGAAAGAGCCGAGCCCAGTCGATTTCGAACACGCCGGCCTGAGCGGTCGGGAACCGCAGCAGTTGGGCCATGGCCGCAAGGGCCTGATCGGACGCCAACCCCCGCATGCCCGACTCCTCCATCCGCTGCTGTTCGCGCGCGGCCAGCTGAGCGGCCATACCTGCACCGCTCCAAGGCCCCCAATTGATCGAGAGGGCCGGCAGACCGAGGGCCCGGCGACGCTGCGCCAACGTATCCATAAAAGCATTCGCGGCGGCGTAGTTGCTCTGGCCTGACCAACCGACGACCGAGGCGACGGAAGAAAAGAGCACGAAGAAATCCAGCGACATATGGCGAGTGAGGAGGTGGAGGTTCCAAGCGCCTTTTACCTTCGGCCTCAGCACGCGCTCGAAGCGCTCAGCGGTCTGTTGCGCGATGACTCCGTCGTCCAGCACCCCGGCGGCATGCAAGATCCCGCCGAGCGGAGGGAGATAATCCGCGATATGCCGAAGCACCCGCTCGACTTGATTGATCTCCGCGATGTCAACCGAGAGCAGCGTGATCGCTACCCCGGGCCCAGCGGCTGCATCAATTGCCCGTTGCGCCTCGGCGGAGGGAGCGCTGCGGCCCAGCAACACAATCGAACGAGCACCCTGTCCGATGAGCCATCGCATCACCTCCAGGCCGAGACCGCCCACTCCTCCGGTCACCAGATAAGTTCGATTGGGCGCAACACTCTGGTCTCTCACGCCCGCCGCCACCCGCGACGGCAACTCGGCGAAAGAGAGCGCGGCAACCGAGAAAGCGCTGCGCGAAGCGAGGAAGGAAATCGCTGGATCCAGATTTGAAACCGAGAAGGTTTGCAGGGCCAACGGCTGCAGGGTCGCTGAGCAGAAGAGCGAAACGATCTCCTCCAACACCTCTCGGCAGCGGTCCGGGAACTGAGTGACCAATTCGCTCAAATCGAAGCGATGATACGAAACCCCTTTGGGCCAATTCAGCGGCATCGCAGACGAGGAGCCCTGGCTGAGATCGACCAGCCGTCCATACGGCCGGAGCACGGTGAGGTTCTTGGCCAGAAAACGTCCAGGTCGGGCATTCACGATCAGATCGACTCCCCGCCCGCCCGTGGCCGCGTGCACCTGCTCGAGGAAGCTGTCGTTGCCGGAAGGATACACCGCGGCCACGCCCCACAAGCGAAGGAGGTCAGCCGTCTGGGGAGACGAGACCGTGGCGAAGATGATCGCCCCTTTGAGTTTCGCCAATTGCACCGCCGCTTGCCCGATACTTTCGTCCGCCTGGTGAATCAACACCGCCTCCCCATCGCGCAATCGGCCGAGTTCGTGCAAGGCGAAATGGGCGGGCAAAAAGGCCGCGGGAAGCGCCACCGCCTCCTCGGCTTTGAGGTGCGCCGGCACCTTGGCCAAAAGATTCGCCTCCACCTGCGTCCCCGACTTCAGGCCATCCCGGGTAAATCCAACCACGTATTCGCCTCCGGAATACGTCTTGACCTTCGCGCCCACCCAACTGACCACTCCCGCCACCGCCTGAATCGAGCCCCTTGGCGCAGACGTCCCAGAGTCGACTGAAGCACCGCCTTGTGCCCCGGGGTCGAAGGTCAGCGCGGTCGCAGCCACCGCCACTTCGACCGCCTGTTCGGCCGGCTCAGCCAGGCGACACGCCGTCAAGACGAAGCGATCGTCTCCCACCGGACGGTGTCGCAGATTGATTTTGAAGGGGGTCTGTCGAGCGTCTACCCTCGGCAGCTCAGCCTCTTGGTGGAGCAGCGTTTCGGTCAGGGGACGAAGCCGATGGACGCTTCGCCCCGCGACTCGAAGCGCCACTTCCTGTTCTTCGCTCCCGTTGAGAAGCTCATCGGCCAAATGTCCGATCAGCTCGGAAGTGATCGTCTCCGGCAAGTCGATCAACCTCGTCTTAAACGACGTGTACTCCGAGGTGAAAACCCGCCCAAAACCCCAGAGCGCCCCTTGGGCCGGCCGCGGAGCCGGATCATCGACCGAAACTTGGTGGGCCGAGGTCGAGACAAAGCAAACCTGCAAGGTGCGGCGCCACTCCACCCGATCGAGCGCCTGGGCGAAATGGAGCGGCTCTACTGTGGTGGCCCGACTGGCCTCGAGCGGGTCGACCGCCTCCCGCTCGTCCTCTTTCGTCCCCGGGCTGATCGCGCGGAGATAGATCACGCCTTCGCAGGAAGCGGCGCACGGGGTGAGCAGCGGCAACCATTCATCCGCCGATTGAATCGGCTTCGATCGCTTCTCTGCACCGCCGACCTCGACCTCCGCATTACCGACGCCGATCACGGCGACCGAACGATGGCGCGCCTTGAGTTCCCCGGCCAATACATCGGCCAAACCGCCCTCGTCCGAAACGATCAACCAAAGCCCATCCGAACCGGCCGGCACTCCGTCACGGATTTCTGGATACGAGGTGAACCGCCAGTCGTAATCGTACAAAAGCGCGTCGAGATTCGTTGCGGCCGAAGCCTGCGTTTTCGTGGACTTCAGTTCCACCCCCACCATCTCCACCGCCACTGACCCATCGGGGTTGAAGAGCCACAAATCTCCTTTGATCTCCTCCGCACCGCGCCCCGTGAACTGGACCAGGCAATAACAATGCAGGTCCGGTCTTTTCAGGTAGCGGATCGTGCCGATCCGAACCGGCAGGTATCCATTTTCCAACAGCGCGAAAACCGCCTGGAATCCACCGTCCAGCAGAGCGGGATGGAGATGGTATTCCGGCGTGGCCAAATCCTCGGCGACCGACAACTCGACCAGCGACGCTTCGCGATTGTGCCAGACCGCCTGCACCGCGCGAAAAGCGCCTTGATAGGTCAGGCCCAGGCGGTGACACCGCGCGTAGAACTCCGCCGGTTCCAGTCTCGAGTCTAGCCGCGACTTGAGTTCGTCCAAATCGATCACCGCCCGTCGAGGCTGTGCCGGGGCGTCGCAGAGCAGAGTTTGGCTATACGCGTTCCACTGTCCGGTCTGCGGATCAATCGCGTGGATCAGAACGCTGACCGGGTTCTCCGCCGCGGTCGTTTCCAAACGCGTCGGCTGGTCCGTCGAGAGAAACAAAGCTCGTTTGAATTCCGTCTCCTCCAACTCGATCGGTTCGCTTCGACCCGAGGCGTAAGCCACGGCCAAAGCCATCTCGATGTAACCGGCCGCCGGATACACCACTTCGTTTTCGACTTGATGGTCCGCGAGGTACTTTTGCTCCTGGAGATCGAGCCGCTTTTGCCACAGGCCGGTCGGGGATTGCAGTTTCCCTCCGAGGAGCGGATGAACCGCTTCGGAGAAACCGCCGCCGCCGCCGAGGTTTTTCAGGCGGGCGCGCTGAACCTCCGGATCCTCGCTCCAGTAGCTCGCATGCTGCCAGGCATAATTCGGCAGCGAGGCAATTCGTCCCTGGGGATAAATCCGCTTCCAATCGATTGGCCAGCCCTTCACGTGCAGATTTCCCAGCGCCACCGAGATCATCAACCGGTCGTCCTGCTCCCGCTTCAAGGTCGGCACCACCCACCCTTTCGCTTTGCCTTGGGCGAGAGTCTTTTCGATCGAGCTCGCGAGCGCGGCATTGGGCGCAACCTCGAGGAACGCGCCAAACCCGGCCGCAATCAGAGCGTCGATCGCGGCCTGAAAGAGCACCGGCTGACGCACGTTGTCCGCCCAGTATTCCGGCCCCCAATCGCCTGGTTGTGTCAGTTTACCGGATACGGTCGAATAGAGGGGCAAGCGTGGCACGCGAACGATCAGGCCTTGCAGTGCATCGATCAACGGCTGCCTCAGTCGATCCATCACCGGACTGTGATAAGGCACCCCCACCTTGAGGAAGCGGGCAAACCGGCCCTCATCCTCCAATCGCGCCGCGATCTGAGTCAGACTCGCTTCTTCTCCGGCCAAGGTCACCGCGTCTTCGCTGTTGATCGCCGCGATCGATACCTTGGTTTCCAAACCTTTGAGGTAAGGACCCAAGGCGGCCTGGGTCAGGCCCACGGCTAACATTTTTCCTTCACCCTCGGTCGTCTGCTGCAATCGACTGCGATGATATATCACCCGAATGGCGTCCTCGAAATCGAGCGCTCCCGCTATATATGCCGCGCAGACCTCGCCCGCGCTGTGCCCAACCACCGCGCTCGGCACAATGCCCCAGGTTTCGAGCAATCCGGTGAGCGCAGCCTGGATCGCGAAGAGCGCGGGCTGCGCCACGTAGGTGTCGGAGATCAAACGCTCGTCCTCCAAGAACACCGCGGTTTTCAACGACCAACCCGCCTGTCGCTCCAGGGCCTCACTACAACGATCGAAAATTTCCTGAAACACCGGCTCGGTCCGATAGAGCTCGCGTCCCATGCGCGCCCACTGCGTCCCCATCCCGGAATACACAAAACACAGTCCGCCTGCGCTCTGACTTGAAGCCGATCCGACGGTGTAGTGAATCGCGGCCTCTCCCCGGCTATAGGCATCCAAGGACTGAATCCATTCCGATTCCGTTGTGCCACTCAGGGCCAGTCGGTAGCGGTGATGCTCTCGCTTCGTCGCCGCGGTGAAGGAGATGTCACCCATCGTCTCGGTGGAAGTCACACCGGCTTTCTGATTCTCGCTCCGCCGCTGAAAGAAAGCCCGATACTTCGCGACTTGGTCGCGTAGACCCGCCTCCGTTTTCGAGCTGAGGAGCAGCAGCTTGAAGGCGCGCCCAGGGTCTTCGGTTCGCGGGCCCGCGGCTTCTAGGCGTATTTCTTTCTCCAATACCAAATTGGCGTTCGTGCCGCCGAAGCCAAAGGAATTAACCACCGCCCGTCTGACCGTCGCGGTCGGACGCGGCCAAGGGAACGCCCGCTCGGCCAGCCGCACCTTGAGATCGTCGAGCTCGATCGCGGGATTGACGGTTTCTAGGTGAAGGTTCGGCGGAATCAGACCTTCGTTGAGAGCCAAGACGGTTTTGATCACTCCGGCCACGCCAGCGGCCGCTTCGGTGTGTCCTATATTACTTTTGACCGAGCCGATGATACACGGCTCCGCCTCCTGCGGGCGCACGCCCACGACCTTGCCCAAAGCATTCACTTCAATCGGATCTCCCACCGCGGTGCCGGTCCCATGCGCTTCGACGTAATCGATGTCCGCGCCAGAAAGACTGGCCCGCGCGAGGGTTTTCGCGAGAAGAAGCTGCTGCGCCTCCCCGCTCGGCACCGTGATCCCCAGGGTCTGACCGTCTTGATTCACCGCGCTCGATTTGATCACGGCCAAAATCGGATCTCCGTCCCGCCGCGCGGCGCTCAACCGTTTGAGCAATACAACGCCCGCTCCTTCGCTCCGTACATAGCCATTGGCCGACGCATCAAAACTTTTGCATCGCCCGTCGGGCGAAAGCATCGACGCCCTACAAATCGACATCGTGAGTTCCGGACGGAGTAGAATATTGACCCCTCCGGCTACCGCCAAACCACTGTCTCCCGCCAACAGGGCCTTGCAGGCCAGATCGATTGCCACCAACGAAGAAGAGCAAGCGGTATCCAAGGTGACACTCGGCCCCTTGAAATCGAATATATAGGAAATCCGATTGGCCGTGAGCGTCATCGACGGGCCGGTGGCCGAGTGGGCATTCAGTCCCTCGTGGGCCAGCGCATCGAGCTGGAGCTGCTCGTAATCATGCATGAACTGGCCAATATAGACCGCGGTGTCGCTGCCTTTGAGGTCTCGCGCTTTGAGACCGGCGTTCTCGAGCGCTTCATAGGTCAGTTCGAGAAGCCAGCGGTGTTGCGGATCGATCTTCGCCGCCTCGGCCGGCGAAATCCCGAAAAAGAGCGGATCGAATTGATCGATGGTTTTCAGGAAACCACCGCGATTCACATACATCCGATTTTTCTTTTCCCGATCCGGATCGTAATAGGCTTTATTGTCCCACCGGTCCGGAGGCACAGAAACAATCCCATCGCCGCGATTTTTGAGAAACGCCCAGAACTCCGATGGATTGTTACTCCCGCCGGGGAAACGACAGGCCATGCCAATAATTGCAACCTCTTCGGTTACAATTGAATCGTTTAAAAATTGATCTTTGCTATTCATAAAAGGGAAGAAGCGGCGGGCGCGGGGACTTTTTCGCACCGCGAGGAATCCATCATTCCGGGTCGGCTGGATTTCGCTCCATCGCCCATCCGGCGAATCGCTGGAGTCAACAGGCCGACGATGCTCCCAGCCGTCGTGGCCGCGCCCGCCGCGGCGAGAACGAAGACGACGGAAGCGCGCGAAATGATATAGCCGGTTAAAGCGGCCGAGAGAGGAACCAGTCCCACCACCGCGAACATGACCAAGCTCATCACCCGGCCCATATACTGCTCCGGCGTGCGAGTCTGAAACCAAGTGGTTCCCGCTACCATCGTGACGCCCAAGCCCCCGCCGATCAAGAGGAGCAACGCTCCCGCAAGATAAACATCTCGGGTTTGACCTAGGGCGAATAAACTCAGGCCCACGGCGAGATCGCAGCCAAGGACAACCCGCCCCAGGTATTTTGCCGTGGGCTTGACCGCCATGGCCAAGCCGGCCCCGGACACGGTCCCGATTCCCACCATCGCATAGAGCGAGCCGTAAGCTCCTTCATACAAACCGAGTTGAAAGCGGGTAAAGAGCGGCAACGCGGCGAGGAGCGGACCTTGGACGAAAAAAGAGATGACGACGAGGTACCCCAGAACCAGCCGAATGCTTTTCTCGTTCCAGGAAAACCGGACCCCTTCGGCAATCAGAGCGAAAAGAGGGCCCGTCGTCTGCCGCGCCGGCCGCAGCAACATTCCGGCTAACAGCGCGGTCGCCCCAGCCGCCGCGAGCGCGTCCACCCCAAAGGCCAGGCCGATGCCAAACGGGTCCGCCCTTCCCTCCGCCACTCCGCGAAAGTGACGCATGAGATAGATCAGCCCACCCGCGGCAATCGGCGCCACCATCTGCGTCGTATGTATTGTCGCCATCACTACACCATTCGCGATTCCCAAGTCCTGGGTTTTTACGATCGACGGGAGCAAAGACTGACTCGCGGGAATTCCGATCGCTCCAAGCGTGCCCAGCACGGCGGCATAACCGTAGAGCAGGGCAAGCGGGATCCGCTGGCTGACGGTCAGCGCGGCCAAGCTGGCCATCACCAGCACGAACGCGGTTCGGGTGAACAAGAGGGTGCGATAGGACGAGAACCGATCCGCCAAGCCGCCGCCGAAAACAATGAATACACTATTGGGCAAACTCACCGTGGCTAACAAAGTCGTTACGACCACAGGATCGTCATGCGATAGGGCCATGCCCAACCAAGGCAGCGCGACGGCAGTAAAAAAGCTGCCGGTCTGCGCGATCGCCAAGCTGGCCCAATAAAAGCGGAAATTACGTTCGTTGAAAAAAGGCGGTAGAGTCATGAAGACGCACCCCGTATTATATAAAAAGGATCATCCCACCGTCTCGCACTCGACCGGTTGAGGCCGGAGCGCGACCGGAATTGTATAAACAAGAGCTCGGCCTACAAAAGGGAGCAGGCCGACGATTGATCGACTAAACCGCCCGACAAAGCGGGCGTACTCTTAAACTGTGCATACTGCGTTTATATACCCACCTGAACTTCTGGACCTCAAAAATTGCCGACGCGACCGATGTATATAAAAAACCAAACGACAAAAGTAATCGTAGTCTGACGTTAGAATAAAAACCGGAATTTGCATTTTAACCCTGCAAGTCACGTATAGAGCGTTTTTTATTTAGCCCACTGGGCAGAATTTTTTCTTAGCTCAAATAAAGCAGTCGGCGATAATATTGCATATATTATATAGGGAGATAATTAATTTGTCATAAACCCTCTGTCTACCTGGCCGCTGCGCCTGCCGCCGAGGGATCCTTTACGATCGGTCTCGACCACAAAAATAGGACCGCCGAGCCGGGCCAATGCGCTCGGCTTCGCGATTGCCCAGAGAGTCTCCCGTCTCTACGACCGCCTGCGCTCCCCATGGCTCTCTTCAATCTGTTCCAGCGTGTCTCGCAGGCTCCCACCAATCCTCATGCCGCGGTCAGCCCGAGAAAATTCGACGTGGCCGATCTCTACCGCGGCCCGGTCACCGATCCCACCGAAGCTCAATCCGCCGTTCAGGTCCCGTTGGACGAAAAACTCCGGCAGGCTTATTTCTGGATCGTCAACACCGCGATCATCAGCCCGCATTATGATGTTGAATACAACGAGGGGCCGCCGCAGTCGTTCCTCCTCGGTGACACCAAGAGCCGGCTCTCTCTGCCTTCCGCCCAGAGCTACTCCAGTTTCATCCTTCTCCCGCTCCTCACTTTCGCCACCCGTCGAAAATGTCTTTTCATCGGCGGCCCGGGACGCGGCAAAACTGCCAGCGCGCTCTTGATGGGAATTCTCGCCGGCTATTCCGTCAGCGACGTTCGCCGAGCGATGCAGCACGGACATCCGCAGATGACCATCGCCGACCTGCTGGGAAATCCTCTTCCGGCCGATCTGGTCAGCGCGCAACGGATGGAAGACATTCGCATTTCCTGGCGGCGCTGGCTCGGCCTGCGGGTGAAGATCATCGACGAGTACAATCGCATTCCCACCCGCACCCAGAGCGCGCTCCTGACTGTCATGGCGGACAACTACGCCGAGGTGCTCGACCATATTTTCGAGTGCCCGGAATCCGCCTGGTTCCTCACTGCCAACGACGATCAGGGCGGCGGTACGTATCAGGTCATCGAGGCGCTTCGCGATCGCGTCGACATCGTGGTCCAGGCCCTCGCGTTCAACTCCCGCTTTCTCGGCGATCTTCTCACCCGCATCGAACAGAATATCCGCCCGGAGCAAGTCGTGCCGCGCCAGATTGTTTTCACCGAAGCGGAAATCGATCGAATGCAGGACGAGATCCGCGAGGTGGCCGTGCCCGATGAAGTCAGGCGTCGGGTCGAGTTTTTCAGCAGCCAATTTGAGTACTGCGAAGTCGCGGCCGAACAATTTGAATACAAAACCAAGGACACCGCCCGGCTCGCCGGGGTGGAGTGGCACACGGTCACCGCGCAGGACACCGGGCGTGACCGGCTGAAGGATCTCGGTTGCCAGACTCGCAATGGCCTCTCCGTCCGAACGCTGACCACCCTTCTCCTTTACGCCAAGGCCATCGCCTACTTCCGCGGCAATCAACAGGTCGATCTGGAAGACATGCGCCAGGTATTGCCTTTTGTGTTACACACCAAACTGACCCCCGACTTGGACGCGCCGTTCTTCGACGCCCCAGGCAACAGCGCCTACCGCACCGATCGTATCGGCTGGCTGAGAAAAATTTTCGACCTCGCCTGCGACGAGTTCAACCGGCTCAATCTCGATCGCGACGACCCGGTCGCGGCCTGGTCGACCGAGCTGAAGGCGGGGCTCGACGGCGTGAGCGAAAACGAGACGCGCGCACGCCTGAACAAAATCGAGCGCTTGATCGCCGAATGGTCGAAGGGCGGCAAGGTCTACGGGCACGTCTACGAAGACCTGCTCCAACTGAAGTATTTGCACCAACGTTACACCAATTATCTTCGTTGGTTGAAAACCCAGTGAGCCGATGATCAGCGAGTCCCTCACCTTCGTCTTAAGATCGGGTCGGGAAACGTTCAACGCGAAGTTCAAAGACGCGCGGCGTCGCTTCCCCGACCTCGACGCCAGCGCCTTTCAAGACTTCCTCCGCACCACCCTCGATTCGGTGGTGCAACGCGCTGACCGGCTCAGTCGCGATCAGCTCACCACCGTCATCCAAGCGGCCTACGATGCGGGCTTGCAGCTGGTCGGGGAACGGCTGGCCGGCCCGGGCGCTCGGCGCCGGACCGTAGAGGAAGGCTGGATACAGATCCTGCCCCCCGCTCAGTCCCTCGTCGCCGCCGCGCCCGAGCGCGCGCTGGCCGCGATCAGCAACGCCTTAAACGTACTTGCGGCGACGCCCGGCGTGCGCGTTTCGCAGTGGGCAGAGAAGATGGCAGATCTCGCCCCGGCCTGCGGCGACCTCGATACCTGGTTGAAGGTCGGCCAGGTCCTGGCCTGGACCTGCGGCATGGCCCATCTGCGGCGCGGCGCCCTCGAGCTCGCCCAGACCCTGCCCGACGCCCTCGCCCTTGCCGCCTTGGACGCGTCACCCGGCTCCTCCTGGCCAACGCTGCTCCAGCGGTTGCAAAGCGACCTCTGGTTCAACCCGGCATCGCCCGCCCCCGTTTCCGCACGCGGAGTGCGCGTGGTGGCGCGAGCCGGCGCCTTTCGGGGCTTCGGCGGAAAATTTCCCGAGCCTCCGTTGGTCGGGAGTTTTGGCGAGCAATTGATCGTGAAAAGCGGCGAAGCGCACTGGCTGCTCGTCGCCGATGTATTCGGAGCAACCCTACACCATGCCACTCCCGAGGAATTCAAGCTCGGGCCCGCCAGCGGAAACCTGCCCAAGGAGTTGAAGCTCGACCGAACTCAGCTGACGTGGCGCGGTCAGAGCCTGCCTCTTCCGGTCGAGGGCGAAATCACGAGCGCCGCCGCGGTTCCCGGCACGCTCGCCCTCACCTCGAATCTCACTCACGCCGTCACCCTCGTGGCTCTGTGAACCCCAGCCTGCCGCCACCCCTGCCGCCCGCCGTCGACGCGCTTGCTGCCGAATGGGAACGCGCTTGGCCTCAGGCTTTGGCGGCGTGGAGCAAGTTCACCCGTCTGCGCGCCCCGAAATTCTGCCTCACCCGCGAAGAAGCCGCAGCGGAAGGACTGACCAGCAGCTTCGCCATGATTCGGCTGCACGACCAGGCGATCGTGGTCAGTATTCCAGAAGTGGTGACATGCGGCGTCCAGGGTTTCGCGGTGGAAGTGTTGGCCCACGAAATCGGCCACCACGTGCTCGCGCCCGCCAGGCTGAGCGACCACGCGCGCTGCCTGGCGCGAATGCGCTGGGCGTTGCCCACGGTCGAGCAACATGCGCCAATGGTGGCCAACCTCTACACCGACTTGTTGATCAACGATCGGCTGCAGCGTAGCGCAAATCTGCGGTTGGCCGAGGTCTACCTCCAACTTGGAAAAGACGAGCAGGCCTCCGGCGCGGTCTGGGCTCTCTACACCCGGATCTACGAAATTCTCTGGCGCCTGGAACGCGGATCTCTCAAAGGCGGAAAGATCGATGATCGGATCGAGGGCGACGCCTGGCTCGGTTCCCGTCTGGTGCGCAGTTTCGCCCGCGACTGGCTCGACGGCGCCGGCCGCTTCGCCTGCCTGTTGCTGCCTCACCTCCTCGAAGACCAAGCCTCGCAGGCACGTTTGGAAAAGTGGTTCGACACCCGCAATGCCTGCAACGGCGGCGATCCCACCGGTCTGACGGTCGAGGATCCGGACGAACGCTCCGGCGCAATTCATCCCGCGGCTGATCCGGCCCTGACGGGAGAAAGCGACGCAGTCGAAACCGACCAGACGCAGCCAACTCAAGCGCCCCAAAACGTCGGCAAAAATCAGCCTTCCCGCGGTCAACATCGCCAGCCCTTCGAATACGGCGAACTCCTCCGCGCCGTCGGCATCAACCTGACCGACCACGAAATCGCGGTGCGCTATTATCGCGAGCGTGCCCAGCCGAATTTGGTCCGCTTTCCCACCCGTCGCGCCCCCGATCAACTCGATCCGTTGCCCGAAGGATTGGAACCGTGGGATTTCGGCCATCCCCTTGACACCGTGGATTGGATACAAAGCGTCCTGCTCAGCCCACGTATCATTCCAGGCCTGACCACCGTGCAGCGCGTCTGGGGAAACTCGCCGGGCAGCACGCCGAAAACGAAGCCACTGGACCTGGATCTCTACGTCGACAGCTCCGGCTCCATGCCGCATCCCCAGCGGCTCATTTCCTACCTCACGTTAGCCGGCGCCATCATCGCACTTTCCGCCTTGAGAACCGGCGCCCGCGTTCAAGTCACCCTATGGAGTGGAAAACATCAGTTCGAAAGCACGGACGGTTTCACCCGCAATGAAACTGAGGTCCTCCGCATCTTAACCGGCTTCTACGGCGGGGCCACGGCTTTCCCGATTCACGTGCTTCGCGAGACCTTTGCTCGCCGGCGGGCGGACGCGCCTCCCGCCCACATCATGGTGATTTCGGACGACGGCGTATCCACGCTCTTCGACCGCGACGAGCAGGGAAACAGCGGATGGGACGTCGCCGCGGCTGCCCTGAAAAAAGCGGGAGGCGGTGGCACCCTGGTGCTCAACTTGCCCGAGACCTGGGATGCGCCCGATGAGCGCCGTCCCGTTTTTCAACTGATCCGACGCGCTCGCGACGAAGCGGGCTGGAACGTCCACGCCGTTTCCTCCTGGGAACAGCTGGTTACATTTGCCCGAGACTTCAGCCGTATGACGTATGCTGATACAAAGTGAAATGGCTCAAATAACCAGGGGGACTTGGGCTCGAGAGCGGCGCTTCTTGATCGTTGATCCTCGTCCTTGTGACTCCTTTTCCTACTCCGGTCGTGCCCTTGCACCTTCAGACTTTCACCGCTTTGCCCGACGCGCCATGGGTATCGTCGCGTTCCCTCAAACCCGCTCACCCCTGATGCCATGATTGTCGTCTGGCGCGTCACGGAACACTGCAACCTGTCCTGCCCCTTTTGCGGGTACGACCGGAGCTTGGCCCGACCGCGCCGTGACGCTGACCCGCAGCAAATTCACGCTTGGGGCGCGGCACTGGCCGCTCACCAGGCCGCCACCGGCAAGCCGGTGCTAGTGAGCTGGCTTGGCGGCGAACCGCTGCTCTGGCCGCCGTTGGGGGAACTCACCGAGTATTATCGCGGCCACTACGGGCTGCGAGTCAGCACCACCACCAATGGCACGCCGCTCCAGTCGAGCGCGCTGCGCCGGCATCTTCTCGAGCACTACGCCGAGCTCACCGTCAGCATCGATGCCCTCGGGCCGCGCCACGATCAACTGCGTGGTTGCCCCGGCTTGTTTGAGAAGCTTCGTCGAAACATCGCTCTACTCGTAGCCGCCAAAGCCGCGCAAGGACGTGGCCCCAAACTTCGGGTTAACCTGATTCTGATGCGATCGACCTTTGATGAGCTCGAACCCTTGGCCCACGAGCTGGCAACTTGGGGGTTTGAAGAAATTTGCTTCAACCAACTCGGAGGCAACGATCGTCCCGAATTTTATCCGGAAAACCGCCTCACCCCTGAGCAAGCCGACCGTCTTGTCGCGGTGGTGCCCGCACTCCGGGCCGCGTTGGCCGAGCGGGGGGTGGGCTTGCTCGGCAGCAGCGCGTATCTTCGCCGCCTGAGCGCCACGGCGCGAAATGAGCGTCTGGCCATCGCCGACTGCCACCCGGGAGAAACCTTTCTTTTCATCGACGAACGTGGCCGCGCCTCACCCTGCAGTTTCACCAGCGAAACCCATGGCATCCCGCTCGCGGCCCTCGCTCCGGGCGACGCGCTGACCGACCTTTCTCGTGTATTTACTCGGGCCCTACAGGGTCGGCGAGTCAGCGCTTGCGACGATTGCCAGAGCACTCACGTGTTTTCCAAGTTCGAACCTTCGCCGGTCAATGGACGATAACCTTCAAGGCCCACGCTACCCTGGCGTCCATTCGTCGCCCCGCCTCGGCGGCTTCAAGGCACCGATCTGAGAACCTCTTTCCCACCCTCATTCTTTAACCGATCTGACGATGGAAAACCAAGGTCCCGCTCTCGAAGTCCTGCTGCATCGGATCGCTGAAACGCCCGACGATTTTCTGGCGCTTCCAAAAATCGGCAATACCGGCGAGGTCTCCGTTCCAGCGGTGGTCCATGACCTCTGCGAACGTCTGGGCGCACCGGTCAAAGCCGAGGCGCTCGCTTCTTTCGCTGGGACCGATCCCAAAAAAGACCGCAACCGTCTCTCGATCGCGTTGCTCCTCGCCTGGGTCCTGGCCGACGACTGGTTTGCCGGTATTCACCCGACCACCACACAGGTGCTGGACCTCCTCGGCCCCACGTCCGTCCAGCTTGCCCAGCACGCCGCGTCCACCAAGTACCTCAACGATCCGGACCGACGAGAAGAGGTCGCCCGCCTGGTCCTGGCGCATTTCGGTTACCGGCCGGCCGGCGAATCCAAAGCGCAGGCGCAGGATCGGTTGACCAGTTTGAGCCTGGTCGAACGCGAACGCGTCCTGCGCGCCGCGCGCGAGGCGGAAGCGCGGGCGCGGACGATCCGCGAAGCCCTCGCCAAAAAAGCGGCCGAGGAGTCGGCCGACAAGTGGACCCGGGAATGAGCGACCCCGACATCTCCGACAGGGACCGCTACCCCACTTTGTCCGCCCACGGACAGAGCATGCTGCGGTTTCTTCAGGAGCACCCGCACGCGCCGATCTACCGTAATCAGAGCGGCAATCGCCTCACCCTCGAGGAGGTGAACCGCGCGCGCGCCTTCGAAAAACGGGTGCGCTCCGCCCGCGTCGGCTGGGAACCGCAGACGGAACCAGAGTGGTTGCGCGCCTTCGTCGAAGAATGTTTCGCCACGGTTCCGTTTTATCGAAACCACCGGCTGGATCCCACCCGCGTATCGGTGCAAGAACTACCGACCACCAGCCGGGCGGACCTCAGCCATGACATCGCGGCGTTTGTGCCCGATACCGTTCCGACAGCTCGACTGATCAATTTTCGGACCAGCGGCACGACCGGTCACCCGTTGCTGCTCGCCTCTCATCCCTTCGTCGCGGCCAGCTACTTGGCTTTTCACAAACGCGCCTTGGACCGTTTCGGAATCGAGCTGCGTCACGGCCGCGGTCAAGTCGGGGTTGTGCTGGTCGGCTACCAGCAGAAATGTTTCACCTACGTCTCCGTCACTCCGACGATGGACGAATCCGGATTGGCCAAAATCAATCTCCATCCGGCGGACTGGCGAGACCCCGAGGATCGGGCCAAGTACCTCGATGCGTTGAACCCGGAAGTCTACACCGGCGATCCGCTCTCCTTTTCGCAACTCGCGCAACTGCCTTTGAAACGTCGGCCGCGCGCTCTGCTCTCGACCTCGATGACGCTGCTGCCCGGGCTCAAAACCGAGCTGGAGCAGCGCTTCGCCTGCCCTGTGCTCGATTTGTATTCGATGAACGAAGCCGGCCCGATCGCGGTCGCCAACGACGCGGCCGGAGGGCACGTCGCGCTCCAGGATCGCCTTTTCATCGAGATCCTGGATCCAAGCGGAGCCCGACTACCACCGGGCCAGCGCGGCGAAATCACTTTAACCGGCGGCTTTAACTTTTGCCTCCCGCTCCTGCGGTATCGAACCGGCGACTACGCCTCCCTCGGCTTTCATCGCGGGGAGCCGGTCTTGCTCGGGCTGGAAGGACGACCTCCGGTGATGTTTCGCACCGACGCGGGCATCTGGATCAACAACATCGAAGTGACCCACGCGCTCAAACCGTATTCAATCTCCCAATACACCCTTCATCAGCAGGCGGACGGCAGTCTGCAGCTGCGTTGGGTTCGGCACGGTGCGGCGACCGACGCGGTGCGCCGCGCCTTGGAGACGTTGTTCGGAGCCGGGCAGGCGATCACGATCCACGAGGTCGTCCGCTTTGAAGGAAAGATCGTGCAGTACACCTCCGATCTCCCCTTTCAACCATGAGCGGCTGGGAAATTGCCGCCAACGTCTTTAATGGCGTCTCCATTCTCCTGGCGGCGCGAAACAGCGTTCACACTTGGTGGACCGGCGTAACCGGCTGCTTGCTCTTCGGCTATGTGTTTCTTGGAGCCCACCTCTACGCCGATGTCACTCTCCAGGCATTTTTCGTTATCACCAGCGTGCTGGGCTGGTGGAATTGGTTGAAAGGAGAACGCGGCCACGAGCTGCCCGTTGCGCGCACGCCGCTCCGATGGATCGGCGCGCTGGGAGCAGCCGCGCTTGTCGTGGCCGGTGGATACGGTTGGCTCTTGCATCGCTTCACCAACGCGTACGCGCCTTTCCTCGATTCGATCATTCTCACCTTCAGCGTGCTTGGTCAGTTTTTGCTCATCGGGCGCAAGCGCGAGAACTGGTGGTGCTGGATCCTGGTCAACACGGTGGCGGTGCCGCTCTATTTCTCCCGCGGCCTGCACCTCACCGCGCTCCTCTACGCGGGATTCTGGGTCAATGCGCTGATCGCGATCTTCCGTTGGGAACGGCTGCTGCGCCAGACGGATGGATCAAACCGACAATCAATTTAACCGCCATGGACGCTGATGAACGCTCTTTTCTGAGACATCGTTGTTGTGGCCGGGGGCGCCGACCCCGGAGATTGAGATTCAATCTTTCTCGTTCTCTCAATTCGAGGTTAGAAATCCGACTGCCAATCTTCAATTCGCAATCCCAGAGAACGATTCAATCAGGGCGCGCACTGGCGCGTCCCCGGGCTCGGCGCCCCCGGCTACAACGGATCAGCAGCCATGAGCATGGATCAGCGGTTTCACCCTCCCTCGAATGAAGCGCTTCAAACGCGGTTTAGTGGTGGGAAAGTTCTCGCCGCTCCATCGTGGACACGAATGGCTCATTCGTCGAGCGGTCGAGGGCTGTGACGACCTCGCGATCATCAGCTATTCGCAACCCGAGTTCGCCGGCTGTGAAGCCGAGCGGCGCGCTCAGTGGCTGGCCGAGCTTTTTCCGCAGACCCGGCGTCTTGTTCTCACCGATGCCACTCTCCGCGCCCACTTCGTCGCGGATGATGAATTCTCCCGTCTCCCTTCGAACGAGGCCGACGCGCAGCTTCACCGTCGATTCTGCGGTTTCCTTTGCGCCAAAATCTTAAAATTTCCGGTCGAGGCGATTTTCTCAAGCGAAGCCTACGGCCCCGGTTTCGCGCAGGAACTCACGCGGTATTTTCGCGCAACCGACCCGACGTATCCTGAAGTCCAACACCTCATGGTTGACCCAGCCCGGAGCGAGATCCCGATTTCGGGCACACGGCTCAGGGCAGATATCCACGGGTTAAAACATTACCTTTCTCCCGCCGTCTACGCTTCCTTCGTCGAGCGGATTGCTCTGCTGGGCGGCGAGTCCTCCGGCAAGAGCACGTTGGCTCAGGCTTTGGCCACGCACTACCAAACGTCGCATGTCTCCGAATACGGACGAGAACTCTGGGAGGAGAAAGCGGGCGCGCTGGCCTACGACGATTTGCTCGTCATCGCCCAGCGGCAGGTTGAACGAGAAGAACGACAAGCCCGAACCGCGCGCCGATTTCTTTTCTGCGACACAACCCCGCTCACCACCCTTTTTTATTGTCGAGACCTCTTCGGCCAAGCCCCGGCTGCGCTCGAAAAACTGGCCGAGCGAGCTTATGCCCTCGTGGTCCTCTGCGCGCCGGATTTCGCGTTTGTCCAAGATGGAACCCGTCGCGACGAGGCATTCCGGCAACGCCAGCATGCCTGGTATTTGGCCGAGCTCAGAGCGCGAGGAATCGAGCCGCTGGTAGTGACCGGTTCACTACCGGATCGCATCCGTCAGGTCGAAGATCGGATCGGAGCAAAAGGGTAGCCAAAATTGTTCGGCGGGAGCGCGAGATATCCGGTCAGACGTAGCTACCGCCTCCGATTCATCGAGGACGTTCCACCCTCTCTCGAAACGTGTGCTCTCGGTGTCGTGGCTCTACCACTACGCCGACGGCGGTTGGCACGGGAGGACGATCCGGAAGGTTGCGCCGCGGCCTGGACTTGGAGGGTCCGCGGTGATGCTGGCGTGGAGGCTGGAGAGGATATCTTTGCAGATCGCTAGTCCAAGGCCGAAGCCGCTCGATTTCGAGGACTGGAAGGGTTGAAAAAGCCGCGACCAGACCTCTTGGGAGATTCCCGGGCCGCTGTCCGAGATGGTGAGCTCCATCCCCGCAGGCATCTCGCGCGAGGTGAATTTTACCCAGCGCTCGCCCGGTTGCTGCTCCAGCGCTTGGATCGCGTTGAAGGTCAAATTCAGCACCACCTGCTTGATCGCGTTCGGGTCAGTGTGCACTTCGTCTTTCTGTGCTTGGAAGTTGGTTACAATCTTAACCCCCTTGTCGTCCGCCTTCGCGCCGACCAGGGCGATACAGCCGTTGAGCAGCGCGTGCAGCGGGGTCGGTTGAGAGAGAAAGACCCGCGGCGCCGAGAGATCGAGCAGCTGTTCGGTCAAGCGGTCCATCCGCCCCACTTCATCGCTGATCAGACGGAAAAATTTTTCTCGAAACGCCGCCTCCTGATAATGCTTCGGCAGCAGTTGGACGAAGGTTTTAATCGAGACGAGCGGATTTCGAATCTCGTGTGCGATGCTTGCGCCCAGCAGTCCCACCGTGGCCAGCTGTTCCGCGTGCTGCGCCTTCATCAAGTAGTGGGCGTGGGAGAGCGCGGCCTCGATCGTGGTTTCCAGGGCCAACAATTGGCCGACCTCGATGTAGGTGTACGGGTGGCGACTGCGCGGCACGCTGAGCGCGATGGCAAAGGACAACGAGGGGCCGCCGCTCGCGACGATCACGCCGAGGCCTTCCTTGTTCAAAAGCTCGGCTAACTTTTTTCCGTGCACGCGGGGGCGCTGCCGCTCCAGTCGCTCGGGCGAGGCCCAGCGAATATTGTGGAGGAGCTTCAACTCCGGCTGGTCCAAGGTCCACTCCACTCCGCCGCCGCTCAATCGACCCTGCGAAGCCATCAAGATCACCGCTCGTTCACAGTTGGCCCAACCGGTGAGCAGCTTGAGAAATTCCGTTTCCATCGCTTCCGGGCGAAGATCTTTGCGCGCGATCTCGAAGGCCGCTTTCCGAACTTTCTCCGCCGCCGTCCTTCGCCTCGAGAGCTCCTGCAGCCAGGGACGCACCTCCGCGGCGAACCAAAGCCCGAGCGCGATCGAGGTGCTGAACGCCAGCCAGTCGGGAATAAATTGTCCGCCGATCTGATGCGTTCCCCAGACAAAGAGGGAGACGCCGGCCACCAGAACGAGTTTTTCCAGACCGATGGTGATGATATGCTGCGCGTCGAGCAGGCGGGTGGTGAGAAGCGACCAAACCATGCCGCCAAATAAACCGATCACCGCGATCGGCATCAGCCGCTCCCACGCTCGATCGTGGAGAAATGCCGCCAGTCCCAGTAGTCCATAAGCCACTACCGCACCGAGAATCGTGCCCAAAATGATGAGCTGGAGCTCCAGCCGCCGAGCTCCACTCTGACCGAGCATCTTCCGGCTAGTCGTCACGGCCAGGCACAAGTGGGTCAGAAAGCCGGCAAACACCACCGCGTAGTAAGCTTCTCCATACAGCACGCGTCCCGTGGTGGGCGAGAGGGCGACGAAGAAGGGGCTGCTGACCAGCGCGATCACCCCCAAAGGGAAAAGCCACCAATAACGAAGGTGGCGCAAGCGGTCGCGCAGGCGCTGCGCGGGATCGAGCACGATGTCCCGGACCAGCCAGATCGTCAGAGGAAAAAAACCGGCCGCGATCCAAGCCGCGCCGAGCCAGACCAGATTTTCCGGCTCGACAAAAAAGGCGTGCAAACAGAGCAGCCAAGCCGCCACGTAGAGCGAGAGCATGGCCAGGGCTCGGTTCATCGTGCGGTTCGGATTGACCCACAACGCGGCCGTGCCGATCGCGCTGGCCAGCACCGCTCCGGTCAAAGCAGTGCTCAGCATGGAAACGGCTCCTCTTGGAGGTGGAGGTCTCGAGCGACGGCGCGCCGAGCCCGAACCGCAGCCCGGGTGGTAGTGGCGGCGCGGAGACACCGCGCGTTCGGCTGCAGCCGGTTCACGCGACCGACTCGACCTCTCGTTGTATTCACGCCTTCAGCACAGGCAGGGTGATCCGCACGGTCGTGCCAACCGCTAGCTCAGACTGCAGATCGAAGCTCCCCCCGTGCGCTCCGACCAAATGACGGCAAATCCCGAGCCCAAGGCCAGTACCGTGGGACTTGGTGGTAAAGCCCCCTTTCGCCACGCGACGCGCGGTCTCGGCGTCCATTCCGCTGCCATTGTCGGAGATGATCACTTCCACGCCCTGCTCCGTCGAACCAAAGACCACGTTGACCCGCGTGGCGTCGGCTTCCAACGCATTCTTCAGCACGTTTTGAAAAACGCGGGTGAGTTCGAAGCGCGAGCCCCGGACGACGGCCGAGCGCAGGCCTCCGAATTGAATCGCGGCATTATTGAAGAAGATCACTTCCTTCACCTCCTGGACCAGGCGGACCAAATCGATCTCGGTGAACTCCGCGCTCTGCTTGCTGGTTTGACGCCAATTTTCCGCGAGGTTGCGGCAATACTCCGCCGCGCGACTGACCACGTCGGCATAGGTGAAAAATTTATCCGACGGTTCGCTTTCTCCCCGCCCCATCCGCTTCGCCTCCTGCACGAGCAAGGTGGAGTAGCCGATCATCACGGTCAGCGGATTGGCCAAGTCGTGGACCAATTCGACCGAGGCCCGTCCCTGCCAAATGTGCGGTTGCTTGGAGGTGATCTCGCGCTGGAGCGCCGCGTTCATCTCTTCCATTTGCCGGTTCAATTGCGCCTGATGACGGCGGAGGTGGGCGGAGTGAGCCTGCTTGCGCACCGCGTCCATCAACTCGGCCACATCGGGCGGCTTGCGGAGGTACTGATTGGCGCCGTGAACCATCGACTGCTGCGCGGTCTGGAGCGTCCCGTATCCAGTTAACATTACGATGGAGACGTCCGGGTCGATCTTGCGGATCGCTTCGAGCGCGCGGATGCCGTCCATCTCGGGCATGCGGATGTCGAGGATGACGACGGAAAAAGTGCGTTCTTGGATACGCTGGATTGCCTCAATCGCGCGATCGGCCGTGACGACGTTGAACTCCGACGACAAGGTGTAGGCGATGGATTCACGGGGGCCGTATTCATCGTCTACGACCAGAACGAGCGGTTTCTCCAACGTTTCGACAAAATGCGGCGGTGCGGCGGTGTGCATAGCGGTGCTCCCAGTACGAGCGGGGTCAACTCGCGACCTAAGCCTAGTGCACTCTGGGTGTTTGCCGGTCGCCGGAGAGATGTCAAGAAAGCGGCCCGCTTGCGTGTACCAACTTTTCACTACAACCATTTTTCGAGGGCTCGAGCGCAACGACCGGAGTTGCCAGCGCGAGCAAAGTGGACGTAAGTCAGCCGAGTGATTTCGACCTTGATTGCTTTAGGCGCCGCGGTTTTCGCCGGGCTCCTGGTTTGGCTTTGGAGCACGCGCCACCAGAGCGTTATTACCGAACGCTTGCGCTCTTACGAAAAAGAAAATGCCCGGCTTGCCGGAGAAGGGGAAACCGCCCGCGCTCGGGCCGCTCAAGCCGAGACACAACTCGCGGCTGCCCAGGCCGCCCTCTCGGCCGAACGCGCTTCCGCCGCGGAAAAGATCCGCACCTTGAGCGAGGCGCAGGAGCGTTTGACCACCGAGTTCAAGGCGCTTTCGGCCGACGCGTTGAAAAATAACAACGCGGCTTTTCTCGAATTAGCCAAGGCCACGCTGAGCCAGCACCAGGTCAAGGCCGAGGGAGACTTGAGCGCGCGGCAGCAGGCGATCGATGCCTTGGTCAAGCCGTTGAAGGAATCGCTTGAGCGGGTGGATCGAAAAATCGTCGAGATCGAAGAGAAACGTCAGCACGCGTACGGTGCACTTTCCGAGCAGCTGAAGTCTCTCAGCACCGCGCAACTCCAGCTCCAGGGCGAGGCCTCGAAGCTCTCGACCGCTCTGCGCTCGACCAGCTACGCGGGCAGCTGGGGCGAACTCCAGTTGCGCCGAGTGGTGGAGATGGCCGACATGCTCCCCTACTGCGATTTCTCCGAGCAGGAAAGCAGCGGCGCCCTGCGCGCCGATCTGGTCATCCGCTTGCCCGGCGGACAGCGCATCGTGGTCGACGCGAAGTCGCCGGTTCAGTCGTATCGCGATGCCATCGATCTGGTGGATCCCCTGGCCCGCGAAGCGAAATTTCTCGAACTTGCGGTCAGGATCCGCGGACACATCGACGCGCTCGGGGCCAAGAGCTACTGGGAACAATTTCAACCCGCGCCCGAGTTCGTCGTCCTCTTCGTGCCCGGCGATCACTTTCTCACCGCGGCGCTCCAGGCCGACAGCAGCCTGCTAGAACGGGCGGTCGGGCGAAAAGTTTTGCTCGCCACACCGACCACCCTGATCGCGCTGCTGAAGGCCGCGGCCTATGGCTGGCGGCAGGAGTCGATTTCCCAAAACGCCGAAGAAGTCAGCGCGCTCGGCCGCCAACTCTATGACCGCGTCAGCACCTTCGCCGAACATCTGGAAAAAGTCGGCCGCGGCCTGGAGACCGCGGTGAAAGGATTTAACTCCGCCGTCGGCACCTTCGAGACCTCGGTCCTGCCCGGAGCGCGGAAATTCGGTGAACTCGGGGCCAAAGGAACGAAAGATTTGGCCCTTCCCACCTCGGTGGAAACCGGGGTGCGCGAAGTGACGAAGCGAGCTTAGTCTTCAACTCATGGATACAGACCTGCAAGGAATTTGGCGCCCGATTCGCGCGGAACTCGACGGCGAAGCCGCACCGGACATGGCTCTGGTTAAAATGCACATGACGCTTCGCGCCGGTGGCTACCTGGTAGAATTCGGCGGCCAGGCCGCGGATCAGGGCCACTACACCGCCACCGTAAACGCAGAGCACATCGTCCTGGTTCTGCGCGGCGTGAAGGGTCATAACGCCGGTCGCGAGATCCCGGCGATCGCGCAACTCCGGGGCGACCGCCTGCGCGTCTGCTACGGCTTGGACGGCGTGTTGCCCACCGCCTTCGCCACCGCGGTGGGAGGCTCGCGGTACTTGGTGACCTATCGGCGGGAAACCTTGGCGTAACCGCGATTCCAGTACGGTTTGCCCACCAAAACCACGAAAGCCTCCGACGGATCGCCCTCAGGCGTATCCGGATGACGCCTACTCGTTCCGGGCCACGGCGAAAACCGAGGTACCGAAGGGAAGAACGCCACCGAGCCGGTTCCAGGCCTGCTCCAGGGCCATCGCGCTGTTGAAGACCGCTTCGACGGGAGGAGAATACAATTTCACGTCGCTCTCCGCGGTGCGGGGTGGAAAAACTTTGCGGCGCAGCACCACCAAGGGAAATGGCAAGGTGTTCCAATACGTGCTGAACGTCGGGGTGAGGCCGGCCGAGCGCAGAAGCCGGAGAACTTCGCCCCGAGTGAAGCGGTGCTTGGAGTGGACGCGGTCGTCGTGATAAGACCAGAGCCAACGGTAAGCTGGCAGGTTGAGCACCAGCACTCCACCTGGCCGCAAACACCGTCGAAATTCTCGGAGCGCCTCGACGTGTTCAAGAATATGATACAAAACGTCGCCGCAAACAATCGCGTCGAATTCACCCTCCGCGAACGGCAACGCGGTGACCGAACCTTGATCGACAACCAGCCCGCGTCGTCGGGCGAAATCGCAGGCCAGCGGAGAGAGATCCAGGCCGATGAGTTGCCACTCCGGCTGCCAGGTTTTCAGGCGCTGGAGAAATCCGCCCGTGCCACAACCGGCGTCGAGCACACGGGCCGACGGTGCGCCGTTTAGACCGCGCTGCACGGCCTCGTACATCCGACGATGAAGACTACGGAAGTACCACATGCGGTCTTCCACGTCGGCCAACTTGACGTATTCATCCGATTCCATCGACCGGCCGATGGAACGCGCCTCGCTCTCCGACGCGATGGAAATCGCGGGCACCTGCCTCACTCAGACGCGAAACGCCGCGGTCCAAAGACAGCAGAGTTCCGCGAAGCGCGCTCGATCGATGGCGGCGTTAGAAGCCTGGCCTCGAGCTTTTCACCCGGCTTAAGAAAGGAGAGAGCGAGCGAGTTGAACCCTTCCGCTCGCTCCATTCCGAGTAGGCAATTCGGTCTCGACCAACGACAAACCCGCGACTCGTTAAATTCCCCTAAAAGGAGGGCGAGCGGTTCTTTTAATCCTTTGCCAAGCAGGGCGCGCACACTATCAACCGAACCTCTGTCCCTTTTCAATGAGCTCTCCTCCTAACGCGCACACCGAAGGCGATTTCGTCCGACGCACCGCGCGTTCTCATGGGTTGTTTTTTGATGAGTTTGCCAACGACTCGGCCTGGATCAAAGAGGAGGCGACGGTCCACCTTCCGCCTCTGCCGAATTTGAAGCGCATCGTGGTCAAGGGCGAAATCCGGCCTCATCCCGAGACGCGTGGGATCGACGCGGGACTGCCGGCGCTCGATGTCTTCCTTCGCCATCGGCACATTGCCACCATCGATGTGGAAGCGGCGCAGCCCTGGGAAATCGCGATCGACGTGCCGACGGACGAAGCGGGCGCGGGAGCTCAGCTCCGCCTTAAGCTGCGCGAGGTGACGGTGACCAACTTTCTCGCCTGGCTCGGGCGCATCGCGGAGCATTGGCCAAAAGGCGAACGGTTGCAGCGGTTTCGAAAGCAGAATCGCAACCGACAAATTCGCGTCGCTCGGGTGGAAGCGGATGGGCAGGTTGTATTCGATTTTTCAAACCGGCATGCGCCCTACTCGCCGACCTTCGCCCGCGCTCATGCCAAGTTGGGCATGAATGTCGTCGGTTTTATGACCGCGGACCTCGGGATCGGCGAGTCCGCGCGCTGCATGGTCCGGGCCGCCGACGCCGCGCAAATTCCGGCCGCGCCCGTGCCACTGAAATTGCCCTGCAAAGCGCGGCTCGGCGACCAGAGTTTTGCGCCGTTTGTGACCGACCAAAATCCGCACGTGGTGAATGTGTTTCACCTCGATCCGCCGGCGAGCCGCGACATTGACACCCATCACGGCGCGGATTTTCGGCGGGGAAAATACAATGTGGGTTACTGGGCTTGGGAGCTGCCGGAGTTCCCCGACTCCTGGCTGCCCTACTTCGATTTTTTCCACGAGATCTGGTGTCCGTCTGAATTCGTTCGGCGGTCGATCGCGGAGAAGTCTCCGCTCGCGGTCGTGACCATGCCGCACGCGGTCGAATTTTCCCGCCCCCTCGGCACGATGGCGCAGCTGCGCGCGAGCTTAAATCTGCCGGAGAAGAATTACTTGTTTCTTTTCGTGTATGATCTGAACAGCTACACCGAGCGCAAGAACCCCGGAGCCGTGGTGGAGGCGTTTCGACGCTCCGGCTTGGCCGCTCGCGGCGCCTCGCTCGTGATCAAGGTTCACAGCGTAGCCGGCAATGAACGCGACCTCGAAGGCTTGCGCGCGCGGGTGGCCGATCTCCCCGGCACGATTTTGATCACCGAATCGTTTTCCCGCACGCGAGTCTACGACTTGGAGGCGGCCTGCGATTGCTTTGTGTCGCTGCACCGCGCGGAAGGTTTCGGTTTCGCGATCGCGGAATGCATGTACCTGGGCAAACCGGTGATCGCAACCGATTGGTCCGCCACCGCCGAATACCTCAACGCGAGCAACGGAGCTCCGGTCCGCGCGCCCCTCGTCACTCTGAATAAAAACCACGGCCCCTACTCCAAGGGCCAGACCTGGGCCGACCCGGACGTGAATCACGCGGCGGAGTGGATGCAACGACTTTTCAATGATCGCTCACTGGGCGAACGCCTGGGAAATGCCGCTCGAGAGACGATCGAGCGCGAATTTTCCCTCCAGACGATCGGCGCGCGATACCGCCGGCGCCTCGAAACGATTGCGAGCTGGTAAAGCGGCGGCGGCCGTGGCACGAATGCACCCTTTCGTCCACTATGCGCGTATCGATCGTCGTTCCCTGCTACAACGAAAAGGACACCATTCGGCAAATCGTGGCCGCGGTCCAAGCCGCGCCGGTGGCGGACAAAGAAATTATCATTGTCGATGATTTCTCAACCGACGGAACCCGTGAACTGTTGCGCAATGAAATCGCGTCCCAGGTCGGCGTGGTGGTTTATCACGAGAAGAATCAAGGCAAAGGAGCGGCGCTGCGCAGTGGTTTTCAGCGGGCGACGGGCGACATCGTCATCATCCAGGATGCCGATCTGGAGTATGATCCGTCTGAATACCCCAAGTTGATCGGCCCGATCATTCAAGGCCGGGCGGACGTGGTCTTCGGCTCCCGCTTCACCGGCGGCGGACCGCACCGGGTCGTTTATTTCTGGCACATGGTGGGCAATCGGATTCTGACCCTGATCTCGAACGCGCTCACGAACCTCAATCTCACGGACATGGAAACCTGCTATAAGGTCTTCCGCCGGGACATTCTCTCCAAGATCACGATCGAAGAGGACCGCTTCGGCTTCGAACCGGAGATCACGGCCAAAGTTTCCAAGCTCAACTGCTCGATTTACGAGGTCGGGATTTCGTATTACGGCCGCACCTACGCGGAAGGAAAAAAAATCGGGCTCAAGGACGGCTTTCGCGCCATCTATGCGATGCTCAAGTATAATTTGTTTCGATGACGCCGCTCTCCGATTCCTCCGGGCCCCGGTCGTCCGCTCTCTCTGAGCCGAACGCGCTGGCCGTCAATCAAGACTTTGAGTTCGCGGCGCTGAACGAGGCCAAAAATTATCGCGCGACGCTGGTGAAAACCTTCGCGCCGCACCTCCACGGCAACGTGCTGGAAGTCGGCGCCGGGATCGGACAGCTCGCGTCCGAGCTGCGCCAGGTTGCCACCGTGAAGCGGCTGGTCGCCGTCGAACCGGATGCAAAATTCCACCCTCAGCTGCTCACCCGGTTTTCGGAATCGGAGATCGTTCGCGGCACCGCGGCCCAGGTGGATACAAGCCAACCGTGGGATGCGATCGTGAGCGTCAACGTGCTGGAACACATCGAAAATGACGTGGCCGAGCTGGCGCTCTATCGACGCCTGCTCGCCGGCACGCGCGGCCGACTTTGTTTATTTGTTCCCGCGCGAGCAGAAATCTACGCCCCGATTGATCGGGATTTCGGTCACTTTCGCCGCTACACCGCCCCCGTGCTGCGCGAGCGTCTGATCGCCGCGGGCTTCGAGATCACCCGTCTGAATTACTTTAATTTCCCCGGTTATTTTTTGTGGTGGTTCGTCTTCCGCATCGCTCGACGCCGCGGTTTCTCTCGCCTCGGAGTCAAAGCGTACGATCGATTCTTTTTCCCCCCCATCGCGTGGGCTGAATCGCATCTCGCGCGGCCCCCGATCGGGCAGAGTTTAATTGCCGTGGCCCGAGCTTCGAGCTGAGCAATCGGCTCGCCCGCTCGAAGCGGACCCGCCTCCAGGCAGGCGGTATCCAAAAAGCAAGATTCCTCGTCCCTCGTGCAATTTCTTCGGTCGAAGAGTATTACACGGCTGGATACGAATCACTGTGCCGGAACTGTCGAAGGCCGGGCGCGGAATTCGAGACCGAAGATGCGAAAGGCCAGCTTGCGGACGTCCGCCGGATTGGCCGAGGGATCTCCTTCGCGGTCCGTTTGCCACCAGAACTGATTGTTACCCGGCTCGATCACCAGATTTTCGATCCTGACCGGTTTCCTGGTTTTCCCCACCGAGTCGGACCAGCGCTGCGTCTCGTCGCGTCCAAAGCTCACCGTTCGCGGCGCGAGGGAACTCACTTGAAATTGAACATCGAGGAGAATGGGCTTGTCCGTGGAGTTATAGATATTGATCACCGCGCGCTTTTCGGCCCACCGCCAGTGTTCCCATTGACTCCGCTCCGCCGGGTACCAGCCGGACTCAAAATTGACGGCGATATCGGTTTTTTTGATCTCGTCCATTGCGGTCAACCGGTAGCCTTCATCCTCGGGTGGACGAGTGAGGTCGAATGACGTCAGGACAGAGGCATTGCCCAACAGCAGCACTAGGATCCACCCTCTTCCTCGAGGGACCAGAACGTTGAACGCCAGTGTCATGGGCAAAAGCACACGCGAGGCCGCACCGGGAACGCCTTCCCAGACCGCCCACCCGAGGCAGGCCATAAGAACGCAATAGCCGATGGAGACGCGCCACCACGGTTGACTGGGCCGAGGACGCAACACGAAGAAAAGAAATTGGGTCAACAAAGCGATGAGGGCGTAGACCGTGCCGCGGGCATATTCGGCCTCCTTTCCTCCCCTCTGTAATTCTTCAATGGTGGTTTGGATTTTTTGAAATAAAGCGACGAACGGAGCATCGATCGCATCGGAGCCGGTGTTGGTTCCAAGCGGGCCGCAAACCCGATAAATATAATAAGTCCAAAGCAAAAGCGGAGCCGCCACCAGGCCCAGTCGGACCGCCGCGGCGAACCACTCTTTTAGGGTTTTATAATCCGGCCGGACGGTGACGCCCGCACTGAGAATCGCGGTCTCTTTTCCCAGTCCGCCGATCCCTAAAACGAGCGCCGACCACCACGGTCTCCCAGCTTCAAACAAGGCCACGCCGCACGCGACCAGCAGGCAACTCGGGCCATCGACGAGGGACAGCCTCACGCTCGCGCACAGGCCGAAGGAAAGGAGCACAGCGGTCCAGCGGAAGAGATTTTGATAACTGTTCGCCGGAAACCAACGCAGCATGATCCAGGCAAGCCCGAGCCAGCAAACCACGTTTTGCAGAGCATATATCTGGACGATCCAGCCCGGTTTACCCAGCCCCAACAGGTACGCTGTCCAACAAAAGAGGATACGCCGAGCGCGATAAGGAAGATTGTCGACCGCGGTCCGTATTTCGGGACTACGGAGGTCGGGCCGAACCGCGATTTGCACGTACCACTGTGCATCGTAGCCGTAAGTTTCGGGTTCGGAGTAGTGGTCGAGTTTCTTAATTTCTGGAATATATCGCTGGGCGAAGTTGCCTCCGAAAAGGATCAAGGACGACATGCCTTTTCCAGGGAGATAGAACCTTGCCACCAGACCCAAAAACACAATCACCACCATCCCCATGGCGACGCGGATCAGCCTCTCCTTCCGCGTCACATAAAATCGCTTGAGCTCAGGCATAAAATATCCGCAGTAGCCAGGACTTGCGTTCCAAAAGCAAGACTGGATTCCGCGGCCGGCGCGCACCTATTCTCCCTATGAAACCGTTCTTCAAATCTCCCGTAACTTGGCTGACCTTGGCCATGATCCTTTACGGGATTCTGATTGCGGAAAAGGTTTCGACCTACGTCGGCGGCTCGGATTCCTCGGGCTACTACAACAGCGCTCAACTCTTGAGTCATGGAAAAGTGAGGACGGAGCTCCGCACGATTCCCGGACTGCCCGTCGGGACTTCGGAAATCACTCCCTTCGTTTATCTGCCGCTAGGTTTTCATCCCGAGAGAAAAAACGAAATGGTTCCCGGGTACCCGATCGGCGTGCCGTTGCTCATGACCGTGACCTCGTGGTTCGTGGAGTGGTTCAACGTTCCGGGATGGGTGGCGGGATGGAATATGTTTCTCGGCGTCCTGCTCACCTACGGCCTCGCCCGTGAATGCGGGCTGCGTCCGGCCTGGTCCTGGTTCACGCTTTGGATACTCGCCCTCAGCCCACTTTACACCGCAATGGGCCTGCAGCCGATGAGCGACGTCCCCGCGCTGACTTGGTGTACGGCCGCGCTCTATTTTGCCTTCAAAACCCGGCGGCAGGCCAAGTGGGGACTGCTCTGCGGTTTCGCATTGTCGATCGCGGTCCTGATCCGTCCGACCAACGTCCTGCTTTTCTTGCCGGTCTTGATTTGCCTGGGTTTTGATTGGCGCCGGTGGACCTGGGTCATCGTCGGCGGCCTGCCCGGCGCTGGGTTTCTCAGCGTCTACAATTATGCCGCGTATGGAAAAATCGTCACGACGGGGTACGGCGATATGACGGACGCTTTCGGGCGCGAGTGGGTCCTGCCCACCCTCAAACATTATGCGATCTGGCTGCCCCGTCTCTTTACGCCGGTGGTTGTATTGGCGTTCGGACTACTCGGGTCGCGGGCGGAAAAACGAACCATCGCTGTGCTGACCACCTGGATACTCGCGATCTTCGCCTTCTACAGCTTCTATACTTTTACCCATGAGGTCTGGTGGTACCTCCGGTTTATCTTGCCCGCCGCCCCGGCTCTCCTGATTGCCGCCGTGCTGGTTTTGCAACGCGTGACCGAGCGCTTCAACCTGCAGCTCTTTCAAGCCGGCGCTCCCCTCTCCCATCATGTCGTGGCGGGATTTATCCTTTTGATCGCGACCGTGCCCAACGTCCTGGAAATGCGTTCGCTTCACTCTTTGGTCGGGAAAAAGGGTGACAGTTCATACTGGCTCTTGGCGGATTGGCTCAACCGAAACGCGCCGCCCAACAGCGTGGTGGCCGCGATGCAAAATAGCGGTTCCCTCCTGGCCTACAGTTCCTTCACCGTGGTGAGATGGGACGCTTTGAACAAAGAAAATTTTTCGACGATCTGCGCGCAGCTGGCGGCGAACCGCCAGCCGCTTTACGCCGTTCTCTTTCCCTTTGAAGAAGCCAGCGCGTTTGCCAACATGCCGGGCGATTGGAAACCCATCATAAAGATTTTCCCGGGAGCGATCTGGAAATACAATGCCGAGCCCAAGGCCGTTCCATGAGGCCTTTCTCAGTTTCGGCTCTGTGCCTCATTCCGCGGGCCTAACTACGCCCGCGTCGTCGCTGTCCGGTCTCCATGCGCTTCAATTCCTATGAATTCATCTTCATCTTTTTCCCCACGGTCTGGTTGGGATGGAGAGGCGCGCTCTGGCTGAATCGGTGGCAGGCGGGTGTCGCCTGGCTCTGTTTGGCTTCCCTGGTCTTTTATGGGTATTGGAGTTGGAAATACGTTCCACTCCTCGTGGTTTCGCTGATCGTGAACTACCTGCTTGGCCAGCGCCTGGGCGCGGCCACTCCGCGATCTCGCCGCTTTCTCCTCGGCTTCGGCCTTTGCTGGAACATCGGGCTGTTGGGCTATTTCAAATACTTCAATTTCTTCCTGACCAACCTGAATACGGTCGCGGGCACCCACTGGACGGTGGGCTCAATCGTTTTGCCCCTCGGCATCTCCTTTTTCACTTTCCAGAAAATTGCCTACTTGATCGATGCCTCTCGCGGGCAGGTGCGCGAAACCAAGTTCCTCGACTTCGCGTTGTTCGTGTTATTCTTCCCGCAACTCATCGCCGGCCCGATCGTGCATCACGGCGAGTTCATTCCCCAACTTCGGGACCGGCTACCGTTGCGCTTCGACCCGCGAAAAACGCTCTTGGGCGGCGCGCTCTTCGCCTTCGGTCTTTTTCAGAAAGTGGTCATCGCGGATACGCTCGCGCCCATGGCCGACAGCACATTCGGTCTGGCCGCGAACGAGGTCCATCTGAAGCTGGTCGAGGCGTGGGCCGGTGTATTTGCTTATAGCATACAATTGCTCTACGATTTTTCCGGCTATTCGCACATGGCCCTCGGCCTCGCGCTCATGCTCGGTTTCAAGCTGCCGGTGAATTTCTTGGCTCCGTATTCAGCCGGGAGCATCATCGAATTTTGGCGGCGCTGGCACATCACGCTTTCGAGTTTTCTGAGGGACTACGTCTATATTCCGCTCGGGGGAAGCCGGCACGGCTTTCGTCGCCAAATGGGAAGCTTGTTTGTCACCATGGCGATCGCCGGTTTGTGGCATGGCGCGGGCTGGACCTTTATTCTCTGGGGAGCGGGCCACGGAGCGGCTCTTTGTCTCAATCACCTCTGGCGGCGTTCGCATCCCGTGTCCGCTTCGCCCAACACCGCCGAGCTCCGGCCCACGCCGTGGTGGGGCCGACCGCTCACTTGGTTCGTCGTCGCAGTGGGCTGGGCGGTTTTCCGTTCGTCCGATCTGACTGCAGCTCGGCTGCTCGGCGAAAGCCTGCTCGGCCTTCACGGAATTTCCGTACCCATCACCTGGGCACCGTGGGTCGAATCCTTCGCGCCAGTGGTCCGTCCCCGCGGTCTTTTTCCCAACATCGAAGCTGCCCCGAGCACGCTGTTGCTTTTGTTTCTCGCCGGCTGGACGGCGATCTTAGGCCCGCGGCTCCTCGCCTGGATGGGGGTAACACTCGACGATGTGACCTCCATCCCGCGAGGGCTCGCCGGTGAACTTGCGCCCTCGTCTTCGCGCATCAGCTATCTCCATATTCTCCTCGTTTCAGTCCTGTTTGCCTTGGCCATCGCGGGACTTTCCCGCTCGTCGCCCTTCCTTTATTTCCAATTTTAGCATGCGTTTTTTTCGCGCCTGTCTGTTGGCTTTGATCGTTTCGGCCTGCACCGGCGGGGCGATTTGGGAGATAAATCGCGAGCTGGCCAAACGTTCGCCCGCGGAAAACACCGAGCTGGAAACTCGGGCCGCGACTGCGTTGGTGAAGCACCACCCGATCGTGTTTCCGAGCCGGATCAGCGAACCGGTCTTGCGCTGGTCGATCGCCGAACAGATGGAGCAGACGCCCGAGCTCGTGCTCTTCGGCTCGAGCCACGGCCTCCAAATGTCGTCCGAAAATTTTGCTCACCACCGCCTGATGAATTTTTCCATCTCGGGCGCGATGCTGTCCGATCATTTGATCTCGAGCGGTATTATTGTCCGACGCGAAAAGCGTCCTCGTATTTGGTTGGTCATGGTCGACGCGTGGTTGTTCAACCCCGACGTGGATTTCCAGGCCTGGCACGCGCGGCCTCAGGAGATCGCATGGATGGAGAAAAGGTTGAGCGGATTGGAGGCGCCGCCCCTCACGCCGATCTTTGGGCCCCGGGTCGATTTTTTTCTCCACTGGCGTCAGAAACCACAATACTCACTCGATCCCCTGCTCCAGAGTTTCGATCGCCTCGCGCGAAAATACTTTGACGACGTGGTCATCCCCGACCGCGACTTCCAAGCGACCATCATGACGCCCGACGGGGCGCTCCAGCCTTCCTCGGACAAGCAGCAAATCACGCCGGCGCAGGTGCGCTCCCTCGCTGTTCGCCAATACGCGTACAGCGGAGACCGTCACCGCTACGGCAACTACTCCAAAGTCGACGAGGACCTTTGGCGCTTGTTCGAGCGGTGGATCCAGTTTCTCCAGAAAGACGGGGAACGGGTTTATTTTATCCTCTCGCCCTACCATCCTGCGATCTACAACGAGATCATCGCCAATCCGCAGAACCAGCTTCGCACGATCGAAAATCGCCTCTGGGCCACGTCGGTCCGTCTCTCCGTCCCGTTGATCGGCTCATACGATCCAGCCATCGTGGGCGTGGGCGATCAGGACTTCTACGACGGCGACCACCTGCGCGAAAGCGGGTTGACTCGCCTGCTGGAGCCCGCGCTTTCGGAGATCACCTATGGGCTTTGAGGATCACGCATCGTCCTCGGCCCAGCTTGACGTGGCACCGTATTCTTTTCGGCACTACGGAGACGATCGACCGGAAATCGGGTAACTCCGCTCGCCGCCATGTTTCTCGTCGACCTCACTCACACCAGCCATACGACGGCGCAAACCGGCATCCAGCGGGTGTGCCGGTCGCTCTTTCGCGCTCTTAAGGAGAAACAGCCGGCCGAGGCGATCACTTACGATCCTTACGAACAGGGCTGGCGTCCCCTGGCCTCTTGGGAACGTCGCAATCTTTCCTCTTTGGAGACCGCGACGAAACGTGGCGCCCGCTGGCCCCTCGCCGCACAACTCGGCGGGCGCGCCCGTCGTGTGCTGCGCAGGCGCGAAACCCCGGCTCCCGCGGGAACAGGGCTGATCGTCCCCGAGTTATTTTCTCCCGCCGTGGCCGCGAATCTGCCTCGTTTAAAGGCGGCGGTCAGCGGTCCTCGGATCGCTTTGTTTCACGACGCGATCGCGCTCAAGTTTCCCGAGCTCAGCCCGCGAAAAACGGTGGCACGGTTTCCTGGATACCTCCGAGAACTTCTGACCTTCGACGCCATCGCCGCAGTTTCGGAAGACTCTCGGGCCTCGCTTGTCGACTACTGGCAGTGGCTGGGGATCGACGATGCGCCTGCAGTCCGCGCCGTCACCCTACCTCTGACCCACACCCCGCCTCGCACCGCGGCCAAAGTCACGGTGGGCTTAGCGCCCTTGACCATACTCTGCGTCGGGACGATCGAGGGGCGCAAAAATCACCTCGCCCTGCTCGAAGCCTGCGAGCAGTTGTGGGGAAAAAATCGGGAATTCACCCTGCGTTTGATCGGCTTGGCTAACTCACAAACCGGTCGCGCCGCCCTTGAGAAAATTCAAGCCCTGCAAGCCCAGGGCCGCCCGTTGCGCTACGACGGCCCGGTGACCGACGAGGTTCTGGAAGCAGCGTATTCGGAGTGTGAATTCACGGTTTATCCGTCGCTGATCGAGGGTTTCGGCCTGCCCGTTCTGGAATCCCTGTCGCACGGCAAGCCCTGCATCTGCTCCGCACGCGGCGCGCTCGGCGAGTCCGCTCGGGGCGGAGGATGCCTGGCCCTGGAAAACGTCGATGCCCCGTCGCTTGCGGCCGCGATCGATCAGCTGATCACCAGCGAGCTCAAACGCGCGGAATTGTCCCGCGCCGCCCACCAGCGAACGTTTAAAACCTGGTCCGATTATACCGACGAACTTGTGGCTTGGATGAAGGCGGTTTCACGACGAGAAACGAGCTAAACGGAAGAGGCTCGAGAGAGCGGGTGGGTGCCTCTTCGCCGAGAAAATCGACTATCTGGGAGGACAACGACGCGTTGGATCTGAAGGCGCCTCTCCTGCCCAAGCGGATAGGGAGGGCCTTTGGATTTGCTAAGCGTTACCCGGATTCCCAAGGTGGACCGCTCACTCATGGCGTTTTCCCTTTTCTCGAAAAACAAGAAAGCTTTGCTCGATCGTTGCCGCGACGATTACGCGACGAAGATGCGGCTGAAGTACGCGCCCTTCTACCACGCCATGGAAGCGCAGCAAGGGACGGCCATTCGGCTCGATGGGCGGGACATGATCATGTTGTCGAGCAACGACTATCTCGGCTTCTCGTTTCACCCGAAAGTGATCGAAGCAGGTCGGGCCGCGATGTTGAAATGGGGCACGAGCACGACCGGAGCTCGGACCTCCAACGGCTCGCGCACCTATCATCTCGAACTGGAGCAAAAGCTCGCCGACTTCTTCGGCCGCGAGGCCTGTCACGTTCACGCCGCCGGCTACCTCTCGTGTCTCGCGAGCGTCGCTTCCTTTGCCCAAAAAGGAGACGTGATTTTGGCGGACAAGAATATCCATTCCTGCCTGTGGGATGGGGTTCGACTTTCGATGGCGAGCGTCGAGCGGTTTTCCCACAACAACCCGCTCGATCTCCGCGAGGTCGCTTCGACCATTGCGCCCACCGCGCCGAAAATGCTCGTCCTCGAGGGCGTGTATTCAATGGAAGGACACATCGCTCGTCTTCCAGAAATCATCGAAGTGGCAGAGGAGTACGGTTGCTTCACCGTGCTCGATGATGCCCACGGCCTCGGCGTCCTCGGTCGGCAAGGACGCGGCACGGTCGATCACTTCAATCTGAACGACAAGGTCGACGTCATCTCCGGCAGCATGTCGAAATCGCTCGCCAGCACCGGCGGCTTCGTCGCCGGCAGCAAGGAAGTGATCGAGTACCTGCGGACCAACTCGAAGCAAACCATCTTCAGCGCCGCGCTCAGCCCCAGCCAGGCCGCTTGCGCGCTCGCTTCGTTGGAGCTGATGCAGTCCGAGCCGCAGCATTTGGAACGGCTCTGGAAAAACACCAAGCGCTTCCGGGAAATCATTCATAGTTTGGGACTGGATACATGGGGCAGCGAGACGCCGGCCGTACCGATCGTCCTTGGCTCCAAGGAACTGGTCTACCGCTTCTGGCAATCGCTGCTCGAAAAGGGCGTCTTCACCGTGATGTCGATCGCGCCCGCGGTTCCCCCGGGCAAAGACCTGATCCGGACTGCCGTTTCAGCGATGCACACGGACGAGCAGCTCGACCGTATCGCCGAAGCCCTGGCTTATGCGGTGAAGCGGCTCTGAGCTCCGGCCGAAACGCCGAGCGTCACCGGCCCAAAAAATCAAGAGCCACCGCGCTGCGCAGCGCGACGAACGTCTGCGTCAAGCGACGACATCCCCTTCACTGGGCGAGGCGAGCGTGCAGCCGCTCCGCAGTTTGTCTCCACGTCGGCACTACGCGGGCCGCGGCCGCGCTTCGCAGCTGCGCCGCGTAGGCGTCATCGGTGAGGATTCGCCGTAGCGCAGCGGTCCAGGCCACCCGGTCGTCAGGCGCGACAAATTCGCACCCGCCGCCTTCACCGTTTTCGCGCAAGACCGGCAAGTCGCTGCAGAGGCAGGGCACGCCCATTCCGAGCGACTCAAGGAGCGGAAGACCGCAGCCTTCCGTGAGGGTGGGAAAAACGCTGGCCCGCGCTCTGCCCCAAAGTTGGGCGACCAGCGCATCGTCCGCCGTGGTGTGAAAACGAATACAGGGGTAGCGGCTCGCGAGTTGGCGAAGTCGGCCCTCGATCGGTCGGCCAAAATGCGGATTCACTCGGCCGACGAGGTCGAGTTCGAACGAAACCCCTTCGCGGATGAGGACCTCCGCGACGTCCGCCAATAAGGTTTGGTTTTTTCGCGGTTCGATAATTCCGATGCTGAGCAGCAGCGGCACATCCGACGCCTCAACCGCGCGGGGCGCTTCCTCTTTTTTTCCACCGAGAAAATCGGCCCCGAGCTGCAACGTCTCCACCTCGGCGCGGACGGCTCCACCCTGCCATTTCCAAAAGCCGATCAGCTCGCTTCGACTCGCCTCTGAAACTGCGAAGACGCGATCGAAGCGGGCCAGCATCTTCATGTACTCGGGATGCCGCGCGACGCTCTGAGGCCAGGTGATATGGGGGAATTTTAACGGAATGGCGTCGTGAAAAATCGCCGCCACTCGGCAGCCGGGAGCTTGGAGAAAGGCCCAAAAACCGGGCCGCTCCTCCTCCGAAAAGAGCTCCGGGGTGAGCAACCAATCGGTGGGAGTGAACGAAATCGCGCTCCCGTGAGCGGCCTCGCGCCACCCCGCATTCCAGATCACGGCAGTGGCCCGCGGACCAAGTTCCTCGCGAATCCGCGCGCTCACGCGCGTTAGCCCGGAGCGGTGAAGCGCACCACCGGATTTGGTGACGTCGAAGTAGATCATTTTTCTTCGACCGCGCGTTCGAACAGCGCGAACAGCCGCGCGGCGTTCTTGTGCGCATCGTAATTTTCCTCCACCCAGCGCCTCGCGCCAGCGCGTAGTCGTTCCGCCAGGACATCATCGGTCCCGAGCCGCTGCAGCGCGGCCACCCAAGCAGAGACCTCTTCCACCTCCGCGACCAGTCCGGTGTTTTCGTGGTGGATCGCCTCGGTGGTCGCCGCAACGGGCGAAGTCACCACCATCACGCCCGCTGCCATCGCTTCGGGAATCACGTTGGGCAGACCGTCACGATCGCCGCTCGGCGCCACGATCCCGGTGTGCACCAGCACGTCCGCCCAGTCCAGCTGCCGCCAAACTTGGTCGAGCGAAAGATGCCCGGTAAACTGGACCTGCGCCTGAAGCCGGTGGCGTGCGGCCAACTGCGCGAGTTCCTTGCGTAGTGGCCCGTCCCCTACAATGCGCGCCTCAAAAGGTTCTCCGGCTTTGGCCAAGGCGGCGTAAATTCCGAGCTGGTGACGCAGCCCTTTTTTTTCCACCAGCCGCGCGATGCAGAGGATCCGCAGGGGATTTCGCTGCGGTCTCAAGGGCTTCAACGCGGGAATCACGTCCAGTCCCCGCCGAATGCAATGGACCATTCCGCTGGGGATGCCGAAGTCGATCAGCGTGGTGCGTCCCATTTCGGTCGACGTGTGGACGAAACGAGCGTGCTCCAACTTCTCGCGCAGCCACCAGTCTCCGCCATGTTCGTACAAGTCGTAGGCGTGGGCCGCGCCGCTGTAGCGATGACCGTTCATCCGCCAAAAAAGATAGGCGGACGTTGCCGGCCCACCGCCCCAAGCCGCATGCACCAGCGTGGGTGGATCGCGACGGAAGGCGTGGTAAAAGCAGCCGGTGAATCCCGCGCCGAGCATGTTTTCCCAAAAGTTCAACCACCCCGGAGCACGTCGCGTGGCGAGTCCGTGTAACAACTCTTTCATTACATCCCAGCGCGTGATCGCCACCCAGGGAATGATGCCAAACAATTCCAGCAGCCGCCACTTGTTGAATGAGGTCACCGGCATCCCGTGAAACTCCCCGCCCCCACCCCACAGCGAATAGAGCCGGAGGTTGGCACCGAGGGCCTTCATGGCGATGATTTCACGCTGCAAAAACGTCTCCGTGGATTTCGGAAACGTGGTGAAAAGATAGGCGATGGTGAGCGGTCGTCTGGACAAGACCGAACACCCTGCGGAACGAGGAACAGCTCGCCAAGTCGATTTGAGTGGGGCTTCGAGGCTTCAATCGTTCCTGCCCTCGTAGAAACTCCGTCTTCGACTGGCGCGCTGCCCGCCCACTTTGCGACGGGATGATCACCAAAGAGAATAAAGGAAACGAAGAGGCGTGTATCGCTCGAACTCCAAATTCCACCTTGTGGTATTTAGCCGAGCAACGTCGTAGCTTAAACCCGCTCTTTGTTCTCTTCGTTCGCTTCTGTAAAATGAAGCGAGACGACCTCCACAACCACCGTACTTCACCTCGTCGCGTAGGGGGCGATGGAACCGTTTCCATTGCGCGGCGGGAAGGGCAGTTTTTTTAATGAAGTATCCGCCGCTTGGCCCGCTAGGTTCACTAGCTCTTCGATCACTAGGGTAGGATCTTCTTCGTAGCGGAGGTCGAGAAAACGTTGGCGGGCTTGCTCGTAGTGCTCGGGATGTGACAACCAATTCGACAAGATCCGCGCCAGATCCGCGGTGTCCTCGATCTTCTGCGACCCCGCACCGTTGTGGAAAAATTTCCAGGTCAGCTGCTCCTGCGGCATGATCCCGCCAAATGCGTTGAAAATAATCGGGCAACGGAAGTGCAGCGCCTTCGCGCAGGTGGTGGTCCCTCCGCGCGTGACGATCGCGTCGCTGACTTGGAGGTGGAGGTGCACGATCTCCGAGTAACCTTCGACGAAGCAGTTGAATTCCGGATGATTGGCCCGCCAGTGGATCAGCTCGTTGTAGGTGTCGCGGTCTTTCCCACAGATGATGATGGCCTGGCAACGATCGGCGTGGCGGACCAAAGCGGGCAAGAGCTCCAGATGGTTGTTCGCCCCGTTGCCGCCGGTGGCCAGAAAGACGGTGAAAAGATCCGGTTTCAGTCCGAGCTGTTTCACGCGGAACTTGGCTTTCTCCTCCGGCAAAATGACCTGGAGAAGGGAGAGCGGACGCATGAGATGGCCACGAACGGAAGTACGGTCCGCCGGAATGCCTTTTTTCACCGCGAAATCCCGCGCGGTGGGGGTACGAGAAATATACAAATCCACCGTCGGCTCGATCCAGTTGATGCTGTAGCCCCAGCCGCCGGAAAACTCGCCGCAGTAGGTGGCGCAGCGCACGTTTTTTTCGCCCAAGACCTCACGCGCGAGTTGGAAATAACCGCGGTTCAGGCAATCGTGCACGCTGAAGACCAAATGGGGCTGATACTCCTTGAGAATTTCCAGGTAGTATCCACGACCCAACAACACCGTCTTTTGATTGAGCAGGCTGAGCAGCTCGACGAAGGCGTAGAAGGCCGTGTGCAGAATCGGCATTTTCTTCTGGATCCAGTTGTAGAAATTCACTCCCGCCGCGTTGAAGACGGAGGACTTTTCCAGCATCTGCTCGATCCGAACGTCGACCTTGTGCCGGTAGAGTTGGAAACACCACTCGGCAAACGCTTGGGCTCGGGCATCGTGGCCGCCGCCGGTGCTTGAAGTGAGAACGAGGATACGGATCTTGGCCACGGGTTAAGCGGCTCCAAAATAGCGCGCAGCGATCGCGCGACGCAAACTGGACGGAGCCAATCGCGAAAATAAAGGCGCCAATTTCACCTGGAAAAAACCGCCCGAATAGACCGTGCCGGACCTGCCCCGCAACAGCGCCCGTTTCAGATCGGCGGCGGCCTGCGCGGGACGCGGCGCGGCCGCAAGGTTGGCCTCCAGGGTTTGCCAGGCGCGGGTGAGGCGCGTATTTGGCTTCGGCTCGATGGCCGCTGACGTCACGTACATGGATTGATTGAACGACGTTTGGTAATCTCCCGGTCGAAAGTCGATCACGCTGACAGCAGTGCCGCGCAACTCAAAGATCAAGCTTTCGCTCAGCGCAGAGAGCCCCGCTTTGACGACGTTGTATCCAGCCATGAAGGGCAACGGGTATTCGACCGCGACGGAAGACACGTTGACCAAGCAGCCTCGATTCCGCGCCACCATCGATTGAACCGCGAGATGAGCGAGCTGCGCCGTACCGGTCAACGCGGAGGAAATTTGCTCCGCCCAAAGCGAAAACGGCGAGGTGGCAAAAACGCCGAACACACCGTACCCAGCGTTGTTGATCACCAGATCGAAGCCACCGCCAGCCTGCTCGGCGGCGCCGCGATACGCACTCTCGATCTGCTCGGCCTTTGCCAGGTCCAGCACAACAGGCGCAAAACCATCTCGACCGGAAAAAGCGGCCAGGCGGTCCTGACTCCGGGCGGTGCCCCAAACCGCTACGCCTTCACGCAAGAGCAGGTCGGCAAACGCCCCCCCTAAGCCGCCGGAAACACCGGTCACCAGCGCCTTCGAGTAACGGGTGGAGAGGGCGGGCACAGAGGATCAGCTGGCCCGCTTGAGCACCAAGCAGACGTTCGCTCCACCGAAACCACTGCTGTTGTTTAGCACCACGTCCACCGCCTTGTCCTGCGAGGTCCGCGGGATGTTCAAATCGGCGCAGGCTGTATCGAGATTCTTGATATGGGCGGAGCCGGCGATAAATTTATCGCGCAACATCAAGGCACAAAAACCGGTTTCCATCGCGCCGGCGAGCGAGAGGCCATGACCGGTTAAAGCCTTGGTCGAGCTCACGAGCGGCCGCGAACCGCTGGGGGAAAAAACCGCGCGGAGCGCTTTCGCCTCGGAAATATCCCCGATCGGCGTCGAGGTGGCGTGAGCGCTGATGTAGTCGACCTGCTCCACCGACGTATTCGAAGCTTTCAAAGCGCGTTCCATCGCGCGTTTCAAACCCGTGCCTTCCGGGTGGGAAATCGCGACATTGTGGCCGTCCGAGGCCTGTCCCCAACCCGCGACTTCACAGTAGGGTTTTACTCCGCGGCGAGCCACCTCGTCCTCGCTCTCGAGCAGCACCACGGTTGCGCCCCCGGTCCCCACAAATCCGTCGCGCGCCGCGTCGAACGGCCGAGAAGCAATCTCCGGGTCGGTCTGCAAGGACAAGGCTCGCATCCCAGCGAAGGGCAAAATGCTCTCCAGGTTTCCGTCTTCCGCTCCGACCACGAACATGCGTTTCTGGCGGCCGTATGCAATTTCATCATACGCAAAGCCCACCCCGTGAGCGGACGACGCGCAGGCGGAAGAAAATCCGGTCGAGGCGCCTTTGATTTTGAAATGCGCGACCAAGTTGAAGTTCACCGTTCCGGAAATCGAGGCCACGATCCCAAGGGGAGAACAGCGCATGATGCCGTGGGTGTTCATGCGGTTCAGCATGTGGCCCATCAAAAACGGAGAACCGCCGGAGGAGGCGTACAAACCGGTCTCGTCGTCCGACCACTCTTTTTCCGTCAGTCCCGCGTCCTTGATCGCCTGCAGCATCGCGCAATAAGAGTAGAGCGCATTGGGTCCCATTCCTCGCAAAATTTCGCGCTTCACCTTATAGGTTTCTGGATACGTCCAATCCTCGCAGTCGAGCGAGTCGGTTTGGAAGCCCTTCACTGGCGCCGCGACTCTCACCGGGATGTCCGGTTTTTGAAAAGGAGGATAAACCACCATCCCGTGCCGTAGCTGCCTCAGGCTCTCCGTGACCTCCGCAATATCGTTGCCGATGCTGGTGATAAACCCAAGGCCGGTGATAAAGACTTTTGGCATGTAGCTCGTACCTTAAACTGCGACCGACGAGGAGACCTTAAAAAGGTAAACGAATTCCCACCAATGCTCCGCTCCCTGAGAAGGGTCAATCCGAGAGGCAAAATTCCCAGCAGCAGTCCTAAGGTCTGCCCTCTCTCTGGTCGGCCATTTCTGGGGTTCAGGCGTTGAACGCGGCTGCTAACGGCGTGGTGGAAATCGTCGGCGCCTGCTTCGGCGATTCCTTTTCCTCGACCGGCACCGGCTGAGGCGCGGCCACCGCAGCGGCGTATCCAAAAGTTAAGGTGAACTCTTCGGCGATCACCGCCTTCTCGTTCCCCACGCGAATCGATCCCTCGAAGGTGGCGAGTGGCATCTTGGCCCGCTTCGGCTTGATCGAGAGGGAAAGGACGTCGCCGGGTCGACAAAGGCGATGGCAGCGCACGCCTTCACAACCGGTGAAAAAGATCGTCTTCGGGTCAACCTGACGGCCGTCTTCGGCGGGAAGCAGTCCTTCAATCAACGACAGAACGGCCAACTGCCCAAGGGCCTCGAGCATCATCGAGGCCGGCATCACCGGGTTATCTTTGAAATGACCCTGCAAGAAGAACTCTTGCCCAGAAATCTTATACTTTCCCTGCGCGCCGTGGCTGTTGATCGATGCCTCGTTGAGAAACAAAAACGGTGGCTGAATCGGCATGACCGCTACGATCTGCTCGACCGGCATGAACTTGGTCGGCTTAGGAGGCGGAAGGCCTCGTACTTTGCAGTCGATGAAGGTCTTAACATCCCCGACGGTGCGAAGATTTCGCAGTTCGTCATTGTTGATCTGCATCTGCAAAACGTCTTCGACCAGGATGACGATTTCCATCATCGTGAGCGAATCGATGCCGAGGTCTTCAACCATGCGAAGGTCGTCGTCCGCTTCTTTCAGTTTTGCCCGCAAGCTCGGTTCCACGAACCGCTCGATCACTCCGATCACAACGACCGGCACTTGAGAAATATCATGCGCCCTCCGAAATTGTACCGCCGCCTCTAAAGTAGGCGCCGAGCAACGCTTAAGCGACTCGCGCAGAGCCTGCTCTTCCTCCGCGGTAAAGGGTTTCGCCGAGGCCAAAAGTTCCGCACGAGGCGCGTGGCCGTTCTGAACTGCATCTGCCATGATTGGTGCGAGTAAGTTGTCCGCCTTTTGAATGTAAACGCTATTCTTCCTCGAAGGCCCACAGGGAGCGAGTCCCAAAAAACGACATCGCGGTGGTGGTAACGATCCAATCGATCATTTTTGGAAAAAAGGGCAATGCTGCGGGCTTAATTTGGGGTGATTTCCCGGTGTTTCAGGGATAAATCTTCCGGAAACATCCTTCTCCGCTCCGCGCGCTTTAAACCTGCTCAGTTCGCCGTGCTTGCATCTGCGAGGCGACAGTCTCATGTAGCGTCTGCATCCGCCTGCAAGCTATTCAATGAGCGCCGTCTCATCGCCGACTTCTGTTTTTCTTATCACCCACGAGTTTTACCCGAAGCGGGGAGGCATTGCCACCTTTACGGAGGAGATCGCCAAAGCGTCGGTAGGACTCGGTTTTGATGTGGAAGTGTGGGCCCAGTCCGCTCCCTCTGGAATTGAGAAAAATTGGCCGTTTCGGCTCCATCGCTTACCGGTCAAGGGCACTCACAACTTAGCCTGCCAAGTGGGCCTGGGCCTGCAGTTGATCCGCGAGCGGCGGCGTCTGCGTTATGCCACGGTCTACCTGCCCGAACCGGGTCCGATGTTGGCCATGATGATGCTTCAGTGGTCGAAGGCTTTCCGGCCGAAGCGATTGGTCCTGACTTTTCACGGATCGGAAATCCTCAAGTTTCATCGCAATCCCCTCACTCGGGGACTGACGCGACGTCTGGTCCGTAACGCTTATCGGATCAGCACCCTGACCAACTACACTTACGAACTGCTGTGCACCCGATTCCCCGAAGCGACCGGCAAAACGTTTCTGACCCCGGGTGCGCTTCGTTCCGATTTCGCCGTGGTCCAAGCGCCGCCCGCCGAACTCAAAAAGAAGATCATCATCCTCACGGTCGGCCGTCTCCATCCGCGCAAAGGACAGCTCGCCACCCTGCAAGCCCTACAGTCGCTCGCCCCTCGTTTTCGCGAGCAGATCGAATACTGGATTGTGGGCGGAGGAACCAAGGAACGTTACGAAACCAAGCTGCGGGAGACCGTGGCTCGCTCCGATCTGACCGTCCGCTTTTTTGGCAACATTCCAGACGACGAGCTCGATTCGATCTACGACCATGCCGACATCTTCGCGATGACCAGCATCGACTATCGTCACAGCGTTGAAGGCTTCGGGTTGGTTTATCTCGAAGCCGCGGCGCATGGTCTGCCGGTCGTGGCTCACACCGTGGGAGGCGTGCCGGAAGCCGTTCTCGATGGAATCACGGGGCTGCTCGTGCCGCCGGATTACCCCGCACAATTGACGGCTGCGTTTGAGCGATTGATCAGCGATCGGGCGCTTCGGCACCGTCTCGGTGAAGCAGGTCGCGAATGGGCCAAGCGCAACAATTGGCAAAATTCCGCGAGCCTTTTGTTCAGCCCAGTCGGCGTGACCCCGCCTCCGTTTTAATCTCCGACGCCCGATGATAAAGTCGCGAAGCCAGATCAACGTGCGTTATGCGGAAACCGACATGATGGGCGTGGTCTATCATGGAAGTTATCTGCCCTGGTTCGAGATCGGCCGTACGACCTTGCTAAAAGAACAGGGGCTTCCTTATCGGCAGCTGGAGTCAGAGGGATTTTTTCTCCCGGTTTTGGAAATTTCGGTGAAGTATATCCGCCCGGCGCTCTACGACGACGTCGTCACCGTGCTGACCACGTTAGGCGAAAAGCCGACTTTGCGAATTCGTCTGAACTACGAGGTGATGCGAGGCGAGACCCTGCTGGCGACCGGCCAAACGGTCCACGCGTTCATCGATCGCCAGGGCCGGCCGGTTCGCCCACCCGGCGTATTCACCGCACGGATGGACGAACTCTTTGCGGTTGCGGCCCAATAAAGTCAGGCCGGGTCGTCCGCCTCGTCTTCCTGAAGATACTCGGCCAGCACCAGCGTATCCGTTTCGGCCACACGCGCCTCGCGCAGGAGTTCCCGGGCCTTCTCCTCTTCCACCAGCCGATAGACCGCCCAGACCGCATGGGCCCGGACCAGCGGAGACGCATGGCGGGTGTGCGACACGATAAGGTCCAAGCAGTAAGCGGCTCCGGTATTTGCTGCCACGATACACGCATTTCTCAAGAGCCCGGTCAGCTTGGTCCGCTTGATCGGGGTCTTGCGAAAAACCTCCGCAAATCGCTCCGGGGTAAGGCTGAGGATTTCACGCAGCGACAGCTCGGCCAGGTCGTATCGAGCGTGGAGCAGCACGCGGCGGCTCTCTTGGGCGAAGCGGTTCCAGGGACAAACCTCTAAGCAGACGTCGCAACCATAGATGCGCGCCCCGATCCCGCCGCGTAGTTCCCGAGGAATGACACCCCGGTTCTCGATCGTCTGGTAAGAAATGCAACGCCGAGCGTCCACCACTCCGGCGGTGCGAATCGCGTTCGTCGGACACGCCTCCATGCAACGCGTGCATTTTCCGCAGTACAATCCCACTCGACTCCCCTCTTTCGCGCCGGCCGACGACGCCGTCGACTCCGCGCGACCGAGAGCCGGATCGGGCAGGAAGTCGAGGCGAGTCAGGATCTCGGCGAGAAAGAGCCAATTCCCGAATTCGCGTGAGATCAGCATGGCATTTTTTCCCACGAAACCGAGGCCGCCTCGCTCGGCCCAACCTCTTTCTAGCACCGGCCCGGTATCGACATAATAGCGGTAATCTTCCTGCCCCACCGCGTAAAATTCCTCGATCAAGGCCGCGGCCGAAATCAAGGCGGCTTTCATCGTGTCGTGGTAATCCTGATACAACGCGTAGCGCGCCCATTTCACCGCGCCACCGGCCGCACGATTTCCCGGCCAATAGTTCACGCCCAGGAGAACGGCCGAGCGAGCGCCGGGCAGAACCAACTGAGGATCTTTGCGTTTCTCCTTGGTCCGCTCCATCCACTCCATGTCGCCCTGAAATCCCGCTTCGAGCCAGCTCTGGAGCCCCAGTTCCATCTCGCCCTCTTTTCGCTCGAGCCGAACAAAACGCACCTGATCGAAGCCGAGCTCCTGAAGGCGCGTCCGCAATTCTTCCTGTCGCTCCATCAGGACGCGGTTTTGGCCCGAGCCTTGGCGCGGACAAAATCATCCGCCTCGCGCCGATAGGTGCGGATCACATGGGAGACGATGTCGTTCAACGGCCTGCCGTCAGTCAGGATCAATGTCCCCGAGCGGCGGTAGATCGGCTCCCGCGCCGTATAGAGCGCACGGATACGCTCCATCGGATCCTCCACGTTCAACAGAGGCCGATTTCGATTTCCCTGCGTCCGCTTAAGAATGGTCTCCAGCGAGGCATGGAGGCAGATGACCACGCCCTTAGAACTCAGCAGCTCCAGCATCCCAGGCTGGACCACCAACCCACCTCCACAGGCGACCACGGTCCGCACCGCCGGATGGCCGTTCAAAATAAAGGCGCGCTCCATTTCGCGAAAAGCCGGCTCGCCCTCCTGCTCGAAAATTTCCGGGATGGTTTTTCCTTTGACCCGCTCGATCTCGTGGTCGCTGTCGAGCAGCTCGAAGCTCAACTTCTGCGCCACCACTCGCCCGATGGTGGTTTTGCCCGTGCCCATAAAGCCTACGAGGTAGATATTAACATCGGGCGTGGTCATGGCGAATGGCTCACTCACTAACGGGTTCCCGAGATCATTGCCAAACCTGAAAACCGTTCGATCCGATCTCGCCGGCGACGCTTTCTGACTCGCGCCCCAGGAAATGCCGTTCTTTTTTGAATACGCGTCAGGCTGAGCCACGACCGATCCAGAACACCGCCTCGCCTTCAACGACTCATTTGTTTCTCCCATGAAACTCCGCGTCTCCCACCTCACTCGTTACGAGTATGCTCAAAGCGTCTCCTTTTCGCCTCATGCGCTCTACCTTCGCCCGCGCGAGACGCCGCTCCTTCGGGTCAGCCGGTTTAAGTTTAATATCTCGCCCAATGCGAAGCTGACGACGGGGATCGATCCTTTCGACAATGCGCTCACCTCGGCCTATTTTTGGGATCGAGCGAATGCTTTGAACATCCGAACCGAGTTCGAAATCGAGACGCTGGAGGCCAACCCGTTCGACTTCATTGTTCGGAACGACGCGGTGAAATTTCCCTTCAACTACGAGCCCTACGAGAAATACGTCCTGGCCGCCTACCTCGTCCCACCGTCCGCCGACGCGCAGAAGCAGATTCGCCTCTGGCTCGATCAGCACGTGCCTGCGCCACCGTCGGAATCAGTGCCCCTGCTCTCCACCATCAACCAGGCCCTCTGCTTCGCGGTGAATTATCAGCGGCGCGAAAATGGTGGTCCCCAAGATGTCACTACAACGCTTCGGACCGGAGTCGGGGCGTCGCGCGACTATGCGGTCGCCTTGATCGAGATCTGCCGCTCCCTCGGTTTTGCCGCGCGCTTTGTCAGCGGCTACTTGCTTCCGGTGTCGGGCGACGAGCGAACCGATACCCATTCGATGCATGCCTGGACTGAAGTCTATCTCCCCGGAGTCGGTTGGAAAGGGCTGGACCCGAGCCGAGGTATTTTTTGCACGGATACGTATATTCCCGTCGCCCACGCGCCGCTCGCCGAGTGCGTCAGTCCGGTCCAAGGTTCCTACTACAGCAGTGTGCATGTTCCCTCTCTGCTCACGACCAATGTCCTGGTCGAGAGCCTCTGGCAGTAACCGCAAAAAAGCCCCTCGCGCCTACGCACGAGGGGCTCGCAAAGTTCAGTCGCTCACATGTGGGCGATGATATTATCGCCGAACCCGGAGCACTTGATCTCCGTCGCGCCTTCCATCAGGCGCGCAAAATCATAGGTCACCTTCTTCGATCCAATCGCGCCGTTGAGGCCTTTGACGATCAAATCAGCCGCCTCGCCCCAGCCGAGGTAGCGGAACATCATTTCGCCAGAGAGAACGACCGAGCCCGGATTGACCACATCCTTGTTTGCATACTTCGGCGCGGTGCCGTGAGTCGCTTCAAAGATCGCGTGGCCGGTCAGGTAATTGATGTTGCCGCCAGGAGCGATCCCGATGCCGCCGACTTGAGCCGCAAGGGCGTCCGAGAGATAATCCCCGTTCAGGTTGAGCGTAGCGATGACGTCGAAATCCGTCGGACGAGTGAGCACCTGTTGAAGGGTGATGTCGGCGATGGCATCCTTGATCACGATCCCCGCGCCCCGTTTGCCCTCGGGAATCTTGCACCAGGGTCCGCCGTCGAGCAGTTCGGCTCCGTATTCACGCTTGATCAACTCGTACCCCCAGGACGCAAACGCGCCCTCGGTGTACTTCATGATGTTGCCTTTGTGAACCAGGGTAAGCGATTTCCGCTTCTGCACGATCGCGTATTCGATCGCAGCGCGCACGAGACGCTCCGTGCCCGTTTTGGATACAGGCTTGATGCCGATGCCGACCACCTCAGGCGTATCCCCAAAACGGATCTTCTTAAATTCCTTGGGGAAATTCGCCTTGAGGAATTCGAGGGTTTTCAGCGCCTGTTCCTTGCCCGCTTCGAAATCGATGCCGGCATAAATGTCCTCCGTGTTCTCGCGGAAGATCACCATGTCGACCTTCTCCGGGTGTTTGACTGGAGAAGGCACGCCGGTGAACCACTGGACCGGGCGCAAACAGACGTAGAGGTCGAGCATTTGCCGCAGCGCGACATTGAGCGAACGGATCCCGCCGCCGATCGGCGTGGTCAGGGGACCCTTGATCCCGACGAGATATTCCTTGAAAGCCTCGACCGTGTCGTCCGGCAACCAGTTATTGAAACGCTTGAAGCTCTCTTCGCCGGCAAAAACCTCGAACCAGGAAATCTTCTTTTTGCCTCCGTAAGCTTTCTGTATGGCCGCGTCGAATACGCGAACCGATGCAGCCCAGATGTCAGGGCCGGTGCCGTCCCCGCGGATGAAGGGGACAACAGGATTGTCGGGAACGGAGAGTTTGCCGCCAGCGATCGTGATCTTGCCGCCGGCGGGAGGAGTGACGGTCGTGTATGCCATGAACGGAAAGCCCTAGAGGGTCTTGCAGAAGTTCGCCAGCCGCGAGACGCCTTTTGCGATGATTTCATCGCTGGTAGCATAACTGAGGCGAAGAAAACCTTCGGCTCCAAACGCGCTGCCAGGCACCGCCGCCACTTTTTCCTTCTCGAGCAACCGAGCGCAAAACTCGCTCGAAGACAGTTTAAAGCTCGAGATGGAGGGGAAAAGATAGAACGCGCCCTGGGCGAGCAAGCAGGAGATGCCAGGAATTTTATTGAGCTCGGCGTGCAGGAATTTGCGCCGGCGGTCGAAGGCCGTGAGCATCTGCTGCAGAGCCGCCTGGGTCTTCGCTTTTTCTTTTAGCGCGGCCAAGGCTCCATACTGCGCGAAGGTGGTGGCATTCGAAGTCATCTGACTCTGCAGTTCAGCGACTGCTTTCGCGATCGGAGGAGGAGCGACCAACGTACCGAGACGCCAGCCGGTCATCGAGTAAGTCTTGGCAAAGCCGGATACGATGATGGTGCGCGCCTCGACCTCCTTGCTGAACGTGGCCGGAGCGACGTGCCGATGACCGTCGTACACGAGATGCTCGTAAATCTCGTCCGAGAGAATGTAGAGGTTGTGTTTCAGTGCGACCGCGACGATCGCTTCCATCTCGGCTCGAGTATAGACCGCGCCAGTCGGATTCGAGGGCGAGTTGAGGACGAGCAGTCGGCTCTTCGGCGTGATGGCCGACTCCAACTGTGCGGGCGTCAATTTGAAGCCAGTGCGATCGTCGGCCAAAATGAATTTGGGCACGGCACCAGCTAGCTTTGCCATCTCGGGGTAACTCACCCAATACGGCGCCGGAATGATGACTTCGTCGCCTGGGCTGCACACCGCGAGGATAGCCAGATAGCAGGAAAATTTCCCGCCCGGGCTGACCACGACTTGGCTCGGAGCGACTTTCAGTGCGTACTCCGCGGCGTACGATTCCGCGATCGCCACGCGCAACTCCTCGATGCCAGGAGTGGGCGCGTATTTGGTTTTCCCCGACCGCAAAGCGGCGATGCACGCCTCCTTGATATGATCGGGGGTGTCGAAGTCAGGTTCGCCCGCCGCAAAGCCGCAGACATCTTCTCCTGCGGCTTTGAGTGCTTTGGCTTTCGCATCGACGGCAAGCGTCGGCGACGGCGCGATATTCTGTGCCCATGACGACAGTGGCAAGGGTTGGGAGCTCATGCAAATGGGGGCGACGAATTAGGGATCGCCCGCGGCAAAGGCAAGCGCCCCTTTCCACTGCTGACGCAGTAGGACGTCGTGGCGCGAGCGCCGACCCGCAGGTCGGCGACACTCGAGCACAGCTTACTTACCGCGCTTGGCGGTCTTCTTAGCGGCTTTGGCTTCCAGCGAGTCGATCGCGACACGGAGGAGCTCGCCGACACTGACCTTCTTCTTCTTCGCGTACTTTCCGAGCTTCGACTTCATGTCGCCCGGGAGACGCACAGAAATCTGGCGATGCTCTTCGGAAGAAGCTTCGAAGTTCTCGTAATCGTATTCGTCGATAGCGAGGCGAACAACTTCACTGGTGGACTTCAGACCGAGCTTTTTTTGCTGGTCAGTCAGTTTACCAATGAGTGAGAGGGGCAGATCAAACGTCAGCGGAGAAGGCGCGTTGGAATTTTTTTTAGCCATGGCAAATACAGTTTTAGACCTTTGGGTTTTGTCTTACTGCGGTACTACAACCAAGGAGCCAGCCGCGTCGGGAGCAACGCAAAACTGCAACAATCGAACGTCTTGTAGTGCCTGGAGGCACTACAACATCGGGTTTACCCCTACGGCGCGATCTTTTGTATCCGGTCTGTGGGTGGCGGATGTATCAACTCTTTCAACATGCCGGGCTCGAAAAGGCCGGCCGGAAAGTCCAAATCCACCGCCGCGCCGGTCACGCTGAAACGCGACTTATTGCGTGTCGCTTCATCGCGAAAATCGATCGATTTCACGATCCATTGCTCCCCGATTTTCTTCAGATCTACCACCGAAAAACTCTTCACCACCTTGCCATCCGGTCCGAGGTGCTCCGCCTGAACGGGCTTGTGATATTGTGTATCCAAATAGACCCGAATTCCGGTCAGGTCCGGCTGCTCTGCCGTGACTTCAGCCGGTGGATACATGAGGAAGGTATGGGCCGGGCGGCCGCGAACTTTGGATACGCCCTCAAAAACGAAGTCGTTCCAGTAAAGGAAAGGCATTTGTAGGTCGAATACGGTTACATCTGTATCCGCCAAGCGCTCAAACAGACCCGCCATCGAGAGCGGGGCGGGCTCCGCGGCGGCGCCCGAACGCCATCCCCAAGCCGCGCTTTGCGGTCCAATTTGGACCAATACACGTCGTTCCACACCCACTACACCCGGGGCGACGACGATCCGGGTGATCGGGCCGCGTCCATTATGGCCGCTCCACGCCCGCCCCGGAACGATCCGCTCGTCCCCTCGTCGAGGCATCACGCGGAGTTCGAATTCCAGGTAACATTCTCCTGCATACATCCCCGTTTTGCGAAACTCCTCGAGCACGGCTTTTCCTTGGGCCTGGTCGGGCTTGCCCAATTGGACGTATTCAGGAGCCGGCCGGTAACGCCGGGAGGGCCCCTGGGCCGAAGCCAGCGAGGTCGCGGCACAAAAAAGGCAGATGACGGTGGTCATCTGCCGGAAATGTCGGGCGGTCATCGGCCCTCGCGGTGAAAGGCTATTTCTTGCCCGCTTCCACCGGTGCAGGAGCGGGAGTCGCTGCAGGCGGAGGGGTGGTGGTGCTCGAGGCCGCGGCGGGAGCAGGCACCGGAGTCGGAGCCGCCGCAGGCGTGGTGGAGGTCGTGGTCGGAGCCGGCGTAGCAGCAGACGGCGTCGCCGGGGTGGCCGAAGGAGCCGGGACTGCCGGAGCAGAAGAAACCGGGATGTTAGGCAGAGCACCAGCGCTCGTGGCACCGTGTTTGTGCTGATAAACTTGGCCGAGATAGACCAGGAAGCTAAGGAGGAAAAACGCGATCGAGGCGTTAATCGTGGCTTTGCTAAGGACGTTGCCGGTGTCCGCGCCGAAAGCCGCTTCGGCCATTCCACCTCCCATTGCCGCGCCCATTCCACCGTCCGACTTTGCCTTTTGGGCCAGCACTACGAGGATCAAAAACAGGGATATAAGGATCAGTACAAACGTCGCGATGCCGATGAGAATGCTCATGTGAAAGGGTCTAAAGAGCAGAGCGACCCCAGCGATGTCAATTGCAGAGGCCACCGGATGGGAAAAGGCCAAAGCGCCAGAGGTCCAAACGCCAAAACCAGCCCGCTTCGCGCCACCTCCGCTCGGCGGCAGATTGGTCTGGTTAGCCGCCGGTTGGTGAAAGCCCGCAAGATCACCGATCCCGCTTAGTATCCACCTTCTCATTCAGCCTTCCTCATTCGAACTTTCCGATCTCCCCTGCTCCACTTAGTCACTCGTCATTGGCCACTGGTCATTGCTCATTCCCGGCGTCGCGCCGGGCTAGATCTGATAGTCCTCGGGATTCACGTGGTCACCGGCGGCCGCGGGAGCGGAGTCTCCCGCCCGTTCGCGTTTGCGGTCGTAAAAAATGCGGACGTCCGTCGACCTCCGCTGCAAAAGGTGGGATGCTCGCAACAGGGCTTTTTTCGTGCTGGCGGTCAGGTTGGCCTCGGCGGGAAAAATGTTTTCGCGGCCGATTTTTTCCAGCGCTCCGCTGGCTCGCAGCACCCGTTCTACGTCCGGATTGATCCCGCTGATGAGAAGGTGACGACCACTTTTCTCGAGGTATTCATGGAGCTGCAGCATCGACATAACGGAGGTGGCGTCGAGGTGACGGGCGTTCTTCATCCGCAGGATGACCACCCGGATATTGTCGTCGTCGGCCAGCAGCCGAACCTGCTCTTGGAAGAGATCAGCCGCTCCGAAAAAGAGTTCGCCTTCGACGTGTACGATCGAGATCGCCGCGTTTCTCCGCTGACTCCGGTGTTCCAGCTCGGAGAGATTTCCGGCTGAATCGAAGCCGTATTCGACCAGTGAAGGCGCGCTCGCTTTGCGCAGAAAAAGCGCGAGCGAGGTGCCGATGCCGACGTAAATCGCGGTATCCAATCTCAGAAAAAAAGCCGCGCCGACCGTCACCGCGAAGACAATTGCATCCGAGCGAGTCGAGCGCCACGCGATCCGGATCTGTTCGCGTTGAAGCATTTTATAGCCGATCCGGATGAGGTGGGCGGCGAGACTCGGGACCGGGATGTAGTTGATTAGATCCGACACGTGGCGGTTCACCCCAAGGACGAGCAGGACGAGGATACTGCTCGTGATGGCGGAGATCTGGGTTTGGCCCCCGCTCTGAAAATTGGCCGCACTGCGTGCAAAGGAAGCCGAACCCGGCATCGCCCCAAAAAAGCTCGTCGCGACGTTGCCCAGCCCCATCGCGACCAACTCTTGATTGGCATCGAGCCGCTGCCCCGATTTGGCGGCCAGGGTTTTTGAAATCGAGATCGCCTCCAGCATTCCCAAGATCGCGATGGCCAGGGCCACCCCGATGAGCGGAGTGACGACTCCGGCATTGGTCGCATCGAGCGGAATTCCGATGAAGGTCGGAATGGATACAGCGAGCGCGCCTTCGTCGGCGATGGTGTGGATTCCGAGCAGGGAAATATCCCCCCATTGGGTGAAGAGTGAAAGGAAGATGAGGCCGAAGAGCTCGGCCGGAATCTTGGGGACAAAGTGCTCGATTGCCCAGAAAAGCAGCAGCGTGGCCACTCCCATCAAAGCGGCGTACGGATTGAAATCGAACGCGACCAACTTGAGCAGCGCCTGCCCGAGCGTGACGAGAAAACTCCCCCGCACGCCGGCCGCGATTCCCAGGAGATGCGGCACCTGTCCGGCAATAAGCAAGACTCCGATCGCCGATCCATAGGCAATGATGACGGAACGGGAGATAAACTGGGTCAACTTGCCGAGCTGCGCGATGCCCGCGGTGAATTGGAAAATCCCAATCATCAGGGCCAGAAGGAGGGTCAGCTCGGCCGGGGTCAGACCAACGTTCCGAAAGGAATAAATCGTAGCGGCCAGGATGATACTGATCGAATTGGTCGGCCCGAAAACCAAGTGGCGGGACGAGCTGAACAGCGCACAAACCAGCCCTCCGATGATGACCGACATGATCACCATTTTCGGAGGCAAACCGACGATCAGGGCAAAGCCAATGGCCTGCGGTACTGAAACGAGGGATACAGTGGCCCCGGCCAGCAGGTCGGCTTTGAGTTTTTCCCAGCTGTAGGTCCGAAGTTCCTCGAGCAGCGGGAAACGCTCCCGCATCCAGCGCTTGGAAAAACGGTGGATCTGATCGACCGCGTCGCTCGCTGTCTCCGCGGTCGCCATCCCGCGGCTAGGCTTCCACGCCGATCTTTTCGAGAAGGCGCTGCAGATCGTCGTTCCCAGAATACTCGATGGTGATCTTGCCGCGTTTGGGCGTGTGCTTCACCGCAACTCGGGCTCCGAGGTGGGACGTAAGTTTTTTCTCAATACTGGCAATCGCCGCGGCCTCCATCGGCGGCACGGTGCGTCCCGTGGAGGTGGTCGACTGGGCGGCTGCGGTGGGGGCGTTTTTGTGCGACTGGACCAGTTTTTCGCTCGCTCGCACGCTCAGTCCGTCCTCGATGATCCGGCGAGCCAGGATCGCGCGCTGGGCGTGCTCCTCGACGCCGAGCAGGACCTTGGCGTGCCCGACGCTTAAAAGACCTTTGGCCAAGTAGCCTTGAAGCTCCCCGTCCAACGAGAGCAACCGCAGCGCATTGGCCACGCTGGCCCGGCCTTTTCCGACCCGTTCGGCGGTGGCCTCTTGGGTTAAATCGAAGTCCCGAATCAGGCTGGCATACCCATAGGCCTCTTCGACCGGGTTCAGCCCTTCACGCTGCAAATTCTCAATCAGTCCCAGCGCGGCGGAAGAGGCGTTGCTCGCCTCCACCACCCGCGCGGGAATGGTTTTGATCTTTAAAAGCTGGAAGGCGCGCCACCGACGTTCGCCGGCGATGAGCTGAAACTTGTCTCCTTGTTTTCGCACCACGATCGGCTGCAACAATCCTTCCGAGCGAATGCTCTCGGCTAGTTCGTTCAGCTGCTCCGCCGAGATGTCGCGACGGGCCTGATACGGGCTGGGTTCAACCGCCATCACCGGGATTTCCTGGAAACCAGGAGCGGTGGGTGCAGGGGGCGCGGCAGGCGAGACCGCCGCAGCCGGGGCCGGCTTGGGCGCATCGTTCTTAGAAGCGGCGGGCGCGGCGTTGGCGATGAGACCGCCGAGTCCGCGGCCGAGTCGAGATTTGGGAGCAGCCATGAAAGTTATTTTCCTCCAGGAATAAAGAGCGCCTGACCCGCGTGGATTTTCGACGGATCCGCAAGCTTGTTCGCGTTGATGATGTCCTTGGGCAGGCCGCCGGTCTTCTTCGCGATCGAGCCGATGCTGTCTCCTTTTTGCACCGTATAAGTCGTGCCTTCTTTAGGATAATCGTCGGAAAAAGTCGGGGGCGCGGCCGCAATCGGCGAGCGCGAGGCCGAGGCCGCCGCACTGGCTGCCTTGTTCATCGCGTCGATCGCGGCATTGGTCTGCTTGACCAGCTTTTCCATCTGGCCGCTCACCTGCTGCAAGGTCTCGTTCTTAGTCGCGGCGGCCGAGGTCTTGATCGAGCGATTCAGATCGGCGATTGCATCGTTGAGTTGGGCGACGGTCGCATAACTTTGCGCCGCACTGGCACTTTTCGTCCGTAATTCTCGGTTCTCCTGCTCGACCTGCTCCACCCGCATCTGCAGTTCTCCGACCCGCTGGGAAAGCATACGTACGTCCTCGCGGAGATTCGCCAATTCGATGGCCGCATTCTGCGCGGGTGAAGAGGAGACTAAACTTGCGAGGGTGAAAATCAGGACGGCGCCACACCAGGATGCTTTGTCCATAGGGCTTTAGGTTGCGCAAATTCCGGAGTGAAAACAAGCGGCGAGCGCGGAAGTTCGTTTCAATCTCTCGCTTCTTTCGAGCGAAAGGGGCGGGGTCTGTAGTGTTTTTGTTTAGACATTTTCCCCCGCTCTGGGCAAAACGGCGGTCTCGCTATGCCCAACCCGATGCGCAGGAAAACCATCCTGATATTTTCGTTGGCGTTCGCTCTCTTGGCGAGTCTGGCGGCCATTATTACGCAGGAGTCCATCCAGGAACATCTGGGTCAATCCTATTACATTCTCTGTCTCTCGCTCATTGGCTGTATCCTGATTGTGGTGGGTGGATACGTTTGGGACCGCACGTTGTTGGATCGGCTGCGCGAACTTGGCAGCACGGCCTCGTCGAAAGTTCAGGCGACGGTGGAAATGGATCCGACCGTGCCGCTCGACCCTTCGCTCTCCGAGGAGGGTCACGACGAAATCATCGGCCTCGCTCGAAAAATCGAGCGGATGGCGCAATCGCTGCAAAAAGCGGAGGCGAGTTATCGCGCGGTGGTGGAAGATCAGCTGGATCTGATTTGCCGGTACCGGGCCGACGGGAAACTGACTTTTGTGAACGGCGCTTATGCCCGATTTTTCGGTCGCAAGCGCCAGGAATTGATCGGCCACCGTTTCATCTTGAACGAGCTCGGTCTGCCGGCTCGCGATTTCCAGGGGAAATTGCCGGAGACCGCTAGTTTTGAATACGAGTTGGCCTCGGCGGACGGGCAGCGCGTCACTCACGTTTGGACCCATCGGGCGATCAAAGATCCAGAGGGAAACGTGATGGAATTCCAGGCCGTAGGCCATGACATCACGGTGCGCAAAGAGGCTGAAGCCGCGTTGATCCGCGCCAAAGAAGCTGCGGAATCGGCCGACCGAGCGAAGAGCGAATTTCTCGCTGTAGTGAGTCACGAGATACGGACACCGATCAACGGCGTGATCGGTTTCACCAAGCTCCTGCGCGACACGCCCCTGACCTCGGAGCAGCGCGGCTTCATCGACATGATTGGAAGCAGCGGCCTGACTCTCGAGGCGCTGATCAGCGACATCTTGGATATGTCGAAGATCGAAGCGGGCAAAATCGACATCGATCACGCGCCCTACGCGCTGCGGAGAACGGTCGAGGAGGTGGTCAACTTTTTCACCCCGAAAGCCCGCGCCGCCGGCCTGGCGCTCGAGGCTAAAATCGATCCCGACGTTCCAGGTTTGGTCAACGGCGATGCCAACCGTCTCCGGCAGATTTTGGTCAACCTGGTGGGCAACGCGATCAAGTTCACCGAGCGCGGCGGGATCACGGTCACGCTTTCCTGCGGTCGTGGCGCTTCGCTGGATGGGACGAGTCGACGCGAGCTCAGGCTTTTCTTCGCCGTGACCGATACAGGCATCGGCATTCCGCCCGAAAAAGTGGGGCAACTCTTCCGCCCGTTCAGCCAAGTGGATACCTCCGCGACCCGCCGTCGAGGTGGCACGGGGCTCGGTCTGATTATTTCCAAACGCCTTTGCGAACTGATGGGCGGCGCGATCTCGGTCGAAAGCGAACCCGGCCGCGGCTCGACCTTCCGGTTTACCGTCGCGGTGGACTACGAACGGAGCAGCGACACCAATCCTGCCACCGCCCCGAGCAGCGTCGCTCCTGCCCAATCTCCCTTTGGGCGGCCCGCCGCGGCCTAGCCGGCATTTCTTCGCGCGCCGCGTCGGCCAGTGGTCCTCACGTAGTTACTCGCACACTACAGGACACAGAGAACAGCGTTTCTCATCGCGCAAAGTCGGAGCTTGCGCCGATCAGACAGGACATTGCACCCGCTGGTGCAAGCGGGCGTCCATTTTTTGGGTTTAGCGGCTGGAGCCCTCCTTCGATCTTCAACGGAAGCCTGCTCAACCTCCCCTGCCCCTGATTTCTTCCCGATTAAAAATCGGCTCCGGCGCCGGACACGGGTAGAGGTTGGAAGCGATAATGGCGTAGTTCCCCTCCGCCTTTTCCTCTCTGATCGCGGGTCGGCGAGCGCGCGTCGCTGAACAGATCACTCATATCTGAACGGAATAAGCTGCGCCGTTTCGAGATATTTCCCCTGTAGGCGGTGGGCCACTACACTGGGGGCATGAACCAAACCGCCCGCGCCTCCGGGCATTTCTGCCCCTCCCTGCCCTTCACGTTTTCGCTCTGCGGCAACGGCTCCGTTCCGGGGTCGGCAAGCGCGGAAGGACTGAACGCTTAATCGACGCTTCGAACTACCATGAACGACATCAAACGCATCGCGATCAATACGGGCGGCGGCGACGCTCCCGGACTCAACGCCGTCATCCACGCAGCCGTTTATTCCGCGCGCAACCTCGGTTGGGAAGTTTTTGGTATTCGCGACGGACTCGACGGATTGCTCGAGCCGCATCGCTACCCCGACGGTGGCTTGATGAAACTGAGCCGCTCGCTGGTCCGCAACATCGCCCACCTGGGAGGAACCATTCTGGGAACCAACAACAGCGGCAACCCTTTCAAGATGACGGCGCCGCAGCCGGACGGATCGTGGCGCGAAAGCGATCGGAGCGACGAGGTGGTGCGCTCCTTCCATAAGCATCGGCTCGACGCGCTGATCTCCGTCGGCGGCGACGGCACGCTGAGCATCGCGCGCGATTTGGACGCCAAGGGCCTGCGCGTCATCGGCGTACCGAAAACCATCGATAACGATCTTGGATCCACGATGACGTCGTTCGGGTTCGATAGCGCGGTCTCGTTTGCGACCGAGTGCATCGATCGCCTGCATTTCACCGCCGAGTCGCATCGGCGGGTCATGGTCGTCGAGGTCATGGGCCGCTACGCCGGCTGGATTGCTTTGCACGCCGGCATCGGTGGCCGGGCGGATGCGATCTTGATTCCGGAAATTCCCTACAACATCTCCGTTGTCGCGGAGCACGTGAAACGAAAGACCGCGCGCCGGAGCCGACAGCACTCCATCGTGATCGTCGCTGAAGGAGCGAAGCCGATCGGCGGCGAAGTCGCCTTGAAAGAGACCGCCAATCCCACGCACGTCGAACGCCTCGGTGGCATCGGCGAAATCGTCAGCGCACAGCTCCGCGACTTGACTGGCAAAGAAACCCGCACCGTGGTGCTCGGTCACCTTTTGCGCGGCGGTCAACCCACGTCGCTCGACCGATCGCTCGGCTTGATCTTCGGCGCCGCCGCCGTGCGCGGTTTGGTCAAAGGCCACGATGGCGTCATGGTCGCGCTAAATCCGCCCCGCCTCGATTATGTCCCCCTGAAAGTCGCGACCGCCCAGCGGAAGCTCGTCGGCGCAGACGACTACGCGGTCACGACAGCGCGCACGCTGGACATTTCGTTCGGGAACTAACCGCACCAGACGCGCCTTCACCTCGACGTCTCCCCGCGATTCACGGTTGCTCGCGCCCTCCGTCCGTCTGATCCCACCATGAGAAATTTCGCGTCCGCCTTCATTGGTCTGCTTGGTCTGCTTCTCGCCGCATGCGTTCACGCTCCGCTCAACAAGATGCTCACCGAGGACGCGGTGCCCACGCAGCTCAAGATCATGCCGCGTCCCGCTCAGCCCGCGAGCGACGGGGTCGTGGTCGTGCTGTTCTTCTCCGGAGGGGGCACGCGAGCCGCGGCTTTTTCCTACGGCGTTTTGAAGGAACTTTCCCAAACCGCCTTGCCCGCTGCGGACTCACAACCGCCGCGGCGACTGTTGGACGATGTGGAAGTCATCGGCGCGGTTTCCGGAGGCAGTTTTACCGCCGCCTATTACTGTCTCTATCACGATCGCATTTTTAAGGATTTCGAGTCGCGCTTCTTGAAAAGAGATGTGCAGCGCGCGTTGGCCACCCGGGTGGTAAATCCGCTGGTCTGGCCCCGACTGATGTCGCCATACTACGGGCGGAGCGACCTCGCGGCCGAGTACTATGATCAGCATCTGTTCAACGGCTCGACCTTCGGTGACCTCGCCAAAAGCGGCGGCCGCCCTTACCTCGCCGTCAACGCGACCGACATGGCGACCGGCGAGCACTTCGTTTTCAGCAGTCCGCGATTTGGTCTGATCGCATCCGATATCAATCAATTTCATATCGCGCGGGCCGTCGCTGCGTCGTCGGCCGTTCCGCTGGTCCTCACTCCTGTAACCATAAAAAACTACGCGGGCCTGCCCGGTGCCGCTCGCCCCCCGTTTACGCCACGGACGCCGAGCGAGGATAGCCGGTTAACTCATCGCGAGGCCCAGGTGCTTCGCATTCTCCATTCTTACGCCGACTCGACGAAGAAACCGTATATTCATCTCGTGGACGGCGGCATGGCCGACAACCTCGGCATGCAAAGTTTGATCGACGACGCCGTCGCCGTGGGCGGCACCTCGCGGCTGATGGAGCTCGGTGGCATGCAGCGGCCTAATCGTCTCGTCATCATCGTGGTCAACTCCGCCGCCAGCCGCGGCGAAGAGTGGAATCAACGCGAGGCCGTTCCCGGAATGCTCACCGCCGCGCTCGCCTCCGGAGATCGAAACGGCGAACGCGCCGATTTCCAGACCATCGAGCAGCTTCGCGACGCGCTCGAAACCTGGAAGAAATCCGAGAGCGCAACTCCTCACCCCAACGGCGAGTCACCGGATTATTACCTGATCCAAGTCGGTTTCGATGCGATCTCCAACCCTTCGGATCGATCGTTTTTCCGCAGCCTCATGACGACCTTCTGGCTCCCCGACACGACGATCGATCGGCTGGTCGCCGCGGGAGGACAAATCCTCCACGACTCGCCTGAATTCAACCGACTCTTGACGGATCTGAATGCCCATCGCTGAGCAGATCGGTGACCGCGCGTTTGTCGCGCGAAGTCGGCTCACGACCTGTCGGACCTCGTGAGGCGTTTGCACAGGAGGTAACGACGACAAGAACGGTATTCGGTATTCGTCGGTTAGCTACAAATCGACTGTGGGAGGATCCGGCGTGTCGGCGCCGCATCGTCCATCGGCCCGGACGAGCCGGGCCCCCAACAATTCAATATATAATGATCTCTTGGGTTAGCTTGACGGTATCTAAATTTCAATGACGACTTCCGAATGAGCGTCCATCAGCGTTCATTAGCGGTTAAAAAAACGGATCGATGTTCGCCCGCACTCAGAAATCATACCCCAGAAGCAACCGAAGGCGTTCGAAGGACTGCAGCCGAAGGTCCGGGAGATTGCGTTGATACTGGTGCTGCAATCCCAGGCTCAGGGCCGTGGTCAATCGACGCGAGAGCTCCACATTGCTCTCTACGCCGCTGCGCCCTAGCTCGGTCGAATAATAAAATACACTCCGCTGAATGAGCTTGGTATCAAAAGGGAGTTTGAGATCCATCTCGACGAAAGCCGACTCGACGCGAGCCCGCACTCTTCGCTCAGAGTGAATCGCCCGGCCATTGAAGAGATTTTCGCTGATCCCAGTGGAGATCTTGCGCGTCGGCTGGTTCAAGAGTCTGTATCCAAAACCCAATTCTTGCTGGACCACGACATAGGGGGTGAAGACGTTGTCGAGGATCGCATAGCGATTCCACTCCACCGCTGAACGACAGACCGAAAAGAGACGATCCGGCATCCCGTGTTTCCAGTAGCCGCTGATCTTTAAGTCATCGCTCTGTTTAATGCCGTCCACCGTGCGGTATTCATAGTGAAGTTCGTTGTGGAGCTGGTCCTTCGTCCACTTCCGCTCCAGACGCAGATCCAGAACCAGTGACTTCTGATCGCTGGCATCGTGCACCGATTCCGTCCCGATCGCGATCCGTCCCGTCCAACCGCTGCGCCCTTCCTGAACGGGGCGGTGCGAAGGAGTGGAATTTCTGGATGCACTCGGGACCGCGGTCGCTGCAGAAAACGGTGGGTCCGCGACGTCGTTGGCGGCTCCCGGATCGCGTTCAACCCTCGCCTCGGAAGATTTCACGCGAATCTCGCCAAACCGAGATGAACGAAAAACCATTGTGCCGTCCTCGGAGGCCAAGAGTTTTCCGACCACCCGATCCCCGTCCTTGAAGATCAACGTGTCGGCCCGCGCGCAAGATCCACCCGCGCAAAGCAGCGCAAAGAAAATGAGCGTACCTCGCGCTGCGAAAATCATGATGCTCGACGTGTCGAAGCGGATCGAAGGTAGGGCGAGGCGTCCTCCCTCGACAGGCTCGGGACCTTGAGCGAAGCCGAAACGGCTGCCGGGCCGTAGTCAAAGCGGCTCACCAGGGACGGTTCGCCCTACCCTCAGACCGCTGAGTCTCAGGACGAGTTTCCATGCGACCTTTACAGAGGCTTCCACAAATAACCTCAGCGCGGACTGTCGGGCCAGGCGTCAACGGCGACCACCAAGATAAATGCGGCGAGCACGATGAGGGGGACAATCATAGGAATGAGGATCAGAGGGGCTGAACGTTCCCGGCGTGAGGCGAGCTAGCGGATGATTTCGATCCCGAAGCGAAGGGCGTCGGATTTCCGGTCGTAGTCTTTGATGCTCTCCCCGTATCCATTGAAGTACTGCAGCAGGAGGAAGGACTCGATTTTCATGAAGTGCGTCCGCAATGGATACGAGAGGTCGAGCTGGTAAGTGAGGTGGTCGAAGTCGCGTCCCGCCCACATCGTGGCGAGCAGCGACGGCCCGTTGGTCTTGCCAAACACGGCTCGGAAACGCCCATAGCCGCGATAATCCTTGATATTCTCGTTGTCGCCGAGATCGCTGACGTAACCGAAAACCTCCGGCGCCAAGATCAAATGCCAGGAGTCAAGCGAACCGAAGGCGAGTCCGGTGCGGAGGTAAATCGTGTTCAGGCTCCGTGAGTCCATTCCGTCCCGGCCATTCGACTCATGCTTCAGTCCGCCCATCGTGCCGATGTAGGTGAAGAAGCGGTCCGATTTCTGCGGGAGCGAGGCCATCTTGTCGATCGACAGTTCGGGCATGTAGCTCGTGTCGTAGAAGGGGCTCGATCGTCCTCGAATGTCCCAGAGTGAGCGCTGCGTATAGCCTAACTGGATACGGGAGGTCGATTCGTCAGCCCATTGGATGGTTCCCAGGCGATAGTTGAAGCTGAACTGAAATTTGGCCGCCGCGTGTTTGCCGCTCCCGTAAATGAAATAGACCGGTTCATTCGGAGAAAAACGCCCCGCGAAGGCGCGGTTGATCATCGCATCGGAGGCGAGGTTTCCACCGCCAAGCGCGGTGATCGATTCAGACGTCCCCTGCCCGCCACCTCCTTCGGCCGCACCGACGTCGATCACCGTGCGCAGCGGGGAAGCCGCCGCGACCTCGAAGGTCATGACCACGCGCCCGCGCGCGTCGGACGGCAGAGTGAAATGGTAGCTCCGCGCCGCGAACGCGCCGGCCTGCACGACCACCGGGCCGAGATGATCGCGCTCGAGATCGACGCTCCAGGTTTTCTCGCCCGCACTGAGCTGCCCGGACAAAGTCTTGGCCGTTTCGAACGGCAATTCCACGGGCGTGGGGTTTACGGCGAGGACTTCTACCCGCGTCTCCGCGCCGGGCGGGACCGGGCTGCTCGGTGGAACCAGTGAGAAAATCAGGCCGGCCGCGTGGCCGGGGAGCGAGGCGACGATCAAACCCGTCGTCAGGGAAACGACGCGGCGCAAACGGAAGGGTCGGCTCAGCGGGACGGCGCCGAATGAATTCCGTTGAAGAGCGCCCGCGGCTTGAATGAGGAGGTGGAGCAGGTTCATGATGGTTTTCTTTGCTGTCGTTAATGAATGGATACGGAATGGAGAGAAAATCGGTCGGGGCTATCGAAACGTTTTCAACAATCGGTAGATCAGGGAAACGGTCAGGGTCTGGCCGGCGTGGGTCAGGCGAACCTCCGCGTCCCATCCGCGTAACGGTCCTGCTGATACAATTCCTCGTTCTCGGAGGCAGCCGATCCGGCGCGCCAGCTCTTGGTGTTTCGAGAAGGTCTCTCGGGCCAGAAGCGCAAGAGACGCGGCGTGACCTTCCGCGGCCAGCAGCGCCACCAGCACGAAAAGGTCCCAGCGGTCGCATTGATAAAGATCGAGCACGCGCTCCCAGGGAATATCCGGGCGCCCTCCGCCGCAGAGCGCGTCGGTGACGCGCTGCTGATCCGCGGGCGCGATGAGGCCCGCGTTTTCCCCCATCTCCAGGAGTCGCCAGACGGCGCGAGGAACCACGGTTTCATCGGGGCGAAACGCAGGCGGTGGCAGGGCGCTCTCATCCCTTTTTTGAGCTGAAGAAACATTTTTGCTCATGCGGTTGGGGGGACCAAGGGCGTTCGCTCCTCTCGGCGAGAGAAGACGCCCAAGGGGTTCGCGTACTTCTCTCCAATAGACGGGAGTCGCGGCGCTCAGAGGAGTGGGCGGCCGAGTCCCGTCGTAGATCAGGTTGGCTGTCGCGTTCGATCACGCGCCTATATTATTATTTTCAAAGCGCCCCGAGAAATAGCTCCCACCCTCCGTCTTTATTCCGCGCAGATATAAGGAAGGCCTCCACTTTTGGAGCAGATTCAATAAAACCATGGCCGCAAGAAGCGCGAAAACGCACTCATACTTTTGCCGAGAATAGGTCTGGTGGAGGGCCCGGCTCCGTCCGGGCTGTTGAGGCATATCAGCCCGGACGGAGCCGGGCCCTCCAGGGGAACGTTTAAGGAAGACGTCCGCTTCTAGAGGGTAACAACGGAGCGCGAAGTGCCGTCGCCGGCTTGCTCCCGGGCGGTGCGAGTGATCTTCTCCAGCGCATGGAGCTGCGTCACATCCGCTATTTTCTGGAGGTAGCTGAGACGATGAATTTCAGTCGCGCGGCCGAGCGCCTCCACATCGCCCAGCCCGCGCTGAGCAAACAGATTCGCAATCTGGAGGAAGAACTCGGGGGCCGTTTATTTCATCGCACCACCACCAAGGTGACGCTCACCGAGATGGGTTATTATTTTCAACAACAGACCCGGCGACTGCTCATGCAGCTCGACATCGCGGTCACCGGAGCGCAGCAGCTTTCTCGAGGGAAAACCGGCACGCTGCGCGTGGGTTGCGATTGGCGGATGATCGGACTTCCCATCGCGCTCGCGGCGCGAAAATTGACGGAGCTGAATCCGCGGTTGCTCGTCGAATTCGTGGAGCGTCCGGTTTTCGAGCAGGTCGGCGCGGTCCGCGATCGCGCGATCGATATTGGTTTTGCGGGAAGCATTTTCCTCGGCGCCACGGAGGATTTGGAGCTGCGGCCCGTGTTTACGTTGAAGATGAAAGTTCTTCTTCCGCTGAAACACCGGCTGGCCCAGCACTCCCATGTTTCCCTGAGCGACCTGAAAAATGATCGGTGGCTGATCCTCGATCCGCAGACCCTCGGTGGATATCAAATCATGATGTCGCAGATTCTCCAATACACTCCGAAGCTCGGGATGACGACGACGTCTATGGCGGGGATTGTCGCGCACGTGGTGGCGGCGCACGGCGTCGGGCTGATTCCCGACTGGGGCGCGCCGTGGATCGAGCCGGGAACGGTGCTGGTGGAGTCCGACAGCACGCCGCTCGAGGTGTTTGCGGTTTCGAATCGAAACTTCCCCTCTCCTCTCGTCGACACCTACCTCGACGCGCTTGAAGAAGAGATCGCGGCGCGGAGATCTCGCAGCTGATTTTAGCTCGGTAGACGAGTCGATTCCGAATCATCTGGCGCCGTATATTTCGGGTCTTTGCTCTTATATCTCGCGGATATAGGCAGATATTCCGGGTGATATTTCTCAGAGGGGGTGGTGCGGCGTTATGATGACCGCATGTCAACTTTCCAAAAATCAAAAGGAAATGGCCCCCGCTTCATTCTCGCGCCCCATGATACTGTGCCGTTTCGCGCCATTCTCGCGATCGCGAGTCAGCGCAGCGCCGTGGATCTGGAGCGCTGTCGGGTCGTTTTAGAATTGCTCAGCACCGCTTCGACGGTGCGCACCGTCTTTCGCACCGAGCTGACGACATTGAGTTTATCCGAACTCGATTTCGGCGCGCTCGTCACCTTGTACGCGATGTATCCGACGCGCTCGACCCTCGCAAATGTCACGGCGCAAACCGGCTCCGCTCGGCCCAGTATCACCGAGGCGGTCGATCGCCTCGAAGCGCGTTCGTTGCTCCGGCGCGAACGCGACACGGAGGACCGCCGGGTCATTTTTGTTCACCTCACCGAAGAGGGCAGAAAGACGGCGGAAGACGGAATCAATCGAATTATAAAACGCGCGACGCGGATCACTCGGAGCATCCCTCCGGAATCGAGTTCCGGTCTGGTCAGTCTCTGCCGGGAGCTCGAGGAGGCCGCACGGAAAGAAAGCCAGCGCTAGTCCATCGCTGAGTGCAAATCGCGACGAGGCGGACACCCCCCGTGCCGCCCGCAGTGGAACTTTTGTCCCATCATTATGAATACTATACTAATCAGGCGCGCAGGCATCATCGCCGCGCTTTCATTCTTCGCCGGGTGCCAACGCAACAGCACTGTGGTCGAATCGGCAACGCCGGTGCAGGTCCATGTGGTCCGCTCACACGAACTCAAGGAAGAGATTATTTCCTCCGGCGCCATCGAGTCCGTCGACAAAGCCGACGTGGCTTTCATGGTTCCCGGTCGCGTCATCTCGGTCGAGGTGGAGGAAGGCACTTCCGTCAAGCAAGGCCAGGTCCTCGCTCGCCTGGAGGCAGCCGACTACCAGCACAACCTCAACATCGCCGAAGCGCAGTTGAACGAGGTGAAGGCGCGTCACGTTCGCCTCTCCCACATGCACGAGGTCGGCAGTCTGACCGACACCGACTTCGACAAGATCGACGCCGCGCTCAAGCAAGCTGAGTCGGCCGCCGAACTCGCGCGCCGCCAACTCGCCTACACCGAGCTGCATGCCCCGTTTGACGGCTGGATCGTGAAACACGGGATCTCGCCCGGCGTGGTCGTCTCTCCGGCGGTTCCAGTTTTCACCGTGCTCTCACCGGCGCCGATCTGGGCCAACCTCGGTGTGGCTGAAACCGACATCGACAAGATCAAGGTCGGAAACACCGCGGAGATTTCGCTCTCCGCCGCCGGCGGATCCGCGCGCAGCGGCCCGATCGAGGCGATCGTTCCTCAAGCGGATATGCTGTCGCGCTCCTTCACCGTAAAGGTCCGGTTGGACAACCCCGACCGCAGTCTGCGTCCGGGCAATGTCGTGGTCGGGCACCTCTTCACGGGCAACACGCGCAACGTGATCTCGGTGCCGCCGCAGGTCGTGCAGAAGCATCCCGACGGCTCGCTCTACGTCTGGTTGTACGACCGCGCTCGCAACACTGCGGTGCGCCAACTCGTGCAGGTGGCGGCGCTGCATGCCACCGAGGTTGAAATCGCATCGGGCCTGAAGCCGGGCGACCAAATTGTTCTCAACGTTCCTCACACGCTCTTCGAAGGCGCGCACCTCACCGTCGCGAACAACACGCCATGAAAAATCTGCTCACTTGGCCCCTGCAAAATCGGCAGGTCGTCTTCGTCTTTAGTTTTTTCGCTCTGGCGCTCGGCCTCAACTCGCTGCTGACCATGCCGCGGCAGGCCACGCCAACCATCTCGGTCTTCCAGGCCATCGTGGCGGTGCCGTATCCCGGCGCCACCGCAGCCGAAGTCGAGCAACAGGTCACCCGGCCGCTCGAACAATATCTTTTTTCGTTCACGGAAATCGACGCGAAGAAAACCAAATCCGTCACCCGAGACGGCGTCGTCATCGCCACCGTCGAGCTCAACGAGTGGGTCAAGGACCAGAAGGCCTTTTGGTCGCGACTGCGGCTCGGGCTCGCCGAGTTGAAGGCGAGCACCCTGCCCGCGGCCACCCTGCCGCCCTTCGTCAACTCCGACTTCGGCGAATCGGTCGCGCTGCTGATCGGCGTGTCGTCGCCACAACGCAACTACGAGGAACTCCGCCGCTACACCGAGCGTATCGAAGACAGCCTGCGCGTCGTGCCCGGGGTCGGTCGGATCAAGCGTTACGGCGACCGCAACGAGTCCATCTACGTCGAGGCCGATTCGCAGCGGCTCTCCCGCTATGGGGTCAGCCTGCCCGCGGTCACCGCCGCCTTGATGCTGCAAAACTCGACGCCTTTCACCGGCACGATCAAATCCGGTGACATGGAGGCGCCGCTCCACACCCTCGGGCGTTTCTCCACCGCCGACGACGTGCGGCAGCAAGTCGTATTCTCCGATCCGTTACACAATCGCGTGGTGCGTATCGGGGACGTCGCTACCGTGAAGCGTCAGTCGAGCGACCCGGAATCCTTCATTCGGGTCAACGGCCGCGGAGATGCCACCCTGATGATCTCCGCGGAGATGCAGCCCGGGAACAACATCGTCGCCTTCGGCAAAGCCGTGCAGGCCAAGTTGAGCCAGGCCAAGGCGCTGCTGCCGGCCGACGTGGAGGTCATCGTGATCAACGACCAGCCCGCAGTCGTGGACCACGCGATCGGACACTTCATCAAGGAATTCATCATCGCGATTGTCGCGGTCATGTTGGTGACCTTGGTGCTGCTGCCGCCACGCGTGGCCGCCACCGCGGCGTTCGCCATTCCGCTGACCATCGCGGCCACGTTTTCCGTGCTGCAGGCCATGCACATCGAGCTGCACCAAGTCTCGCTGGCCGCGCTCATCGTCGTCCTCGGCATGGTGGTGGACAACGCCATCGTGATTGTCGACGCCTACGTCGAGAACCTCGACCATGGCATGTCCCACTGGGAGGCGGCCTGGCGAAGCGCGCACGAGCTGCTCATTCCCGTCATCGCCGCCACTATCGCCATCATCCTCGCGTTCGCGCCGCTCAACGCGTTTCTCACCGGAAATTCCGGCGAGTTCATCTGGGCGCTGCCCGTCACGGTCGCCGTCGCGCTGGGTTTGTCGCTGGTCGTCGCGCTCCTGATGACGCCGCTCTTCAGCATGATCTTCATCCGTCAAGGACTGAAGGGCGACCACGGCAGCATCGGCGCCAAGGTCCTCGACGTGGTCGTGAACGTTTACGGCCGCGTTATCCGCCGCGCCGTTCGGCGTCCCTACCTGACCACGGTTTTGGCGCTGCTCACGGTCCCAGCCTCGCTGCTGCTGATGCCGGCGATCAAGCAGAAGTTTTTCCCCGCCGCGGAGCGCGATCAGTTCATCATCGAGATCGACCTCCCGGTCGGCACGCGCCTCGAGGCCACCGATCGCGTGGTCCGCCAAGTCGAGCAGGTGCTGCGCGCGGATCAACGCATCCCAAAGTTCGCGGCCTTCGTCGGCACCGCCGCGCCGCGCGTGTACTACAGCTTCGCGCCCGAGTTTCCACGCCCGAGCTACGGCATGCTGCTCATCAGCACCAAGGAAGCGAAGGAAACCGGCGAACTCGTCCACGAGTATTCCGCGAAACTCGCCCACCTGGTTCCCGGCGTCCGCATCGACGTCAAACAATTCGAGCAAGGCGAGGAATACGGAGCGCCGGTCGAAGTCCGCTTGGTCGGACCCGAACTCGCGACGCTGCGTGAATACGGCGATAAAATCCGCGACATCGCGGAGAAGCTTCCCGGCGCCACGCAGGTGCGCGACAACTTCCGCGACGGTTTTTCGATCGACCTTCAGGTAAACAGCGAGGTTGCCAATCGTCTCGGGCTCGCGACCGCGCTGATCGCGACGCAGGTGCGCACCGGTTTCTCCGGCTCACCCGTCACGCAACTCTGGGAGCACGACGCCACCGTGCCCATCGTGCTGCGTCTCGATACGGAGCGTCGCGAAGACTACAGCGCGCTGAGCTCATTCATGCTCGGCGCCTCCCTGACCAATGCGCCCGTGCCCATGAGTGAAGTGGCGAAACCGGTTCCAATCTGGAATCCCTCGCAGATCGCGCACCGCAACGGCGTGCGTACCCTCACCGTCTTCGTCACACCCAACGCCGAGACGCTCCCCTCTGAAGTGGCCACGCCACTACAAAAGCGGATGGCCGAGCTCAAGCTGCCGCCGGGCTATCGCATCGAATTCGGCGGCGAATACGAAAACCAGCAGAAGACCTCCAAGCAGATGGTCGCCGCTCTCGCCGCCAGCCTCGTGCTGATCTTCGGCGTGATCCTCTTCGAGTTCAAAACCGTCCGCGAAACGCTGCTCGTCATGCTGGCGATCCCGCTCTCGGTCTTCGGCGCGCTCGCCGGTCTGATCCTCACGCACAACGTCTTCAGCTTCACCGCGGGCGTCGGCATGATCAGCCTCGTTGGCATCGTCATTCGCAATTCGGTGATTCTCGTCGACTACGCGAACCACCTGCGGCGTCACGAAAAGTTGGATGCGCTGGCCGCCGGCATCGGCTCCGGCATCCGCCGACTGCGACCGATCTTCCTCACCTCTATGGCTGCGGCCGTCGGCATGCTCCCGATGATCATCGCGAAGTCGCCGCTCTGGGCGCCCCTCGCGGGTGCGTTCTCGGTCGGCATCATTTGGTCGATGGTCATGACCCTGGTCGTGATCCCGGCCCTCTACACCGTGGTGATGAAGGACGCGCCCATCACTTCCTCGGAGGCTTAACCATGAAACGATTCTGTATTCTCTTCCTTGTTACGGCGATGGTGGCGCAGGCCCAATCCTCCGCCCCCCTCACGCTCAACGACGCCCTCTCCCTCGCGCTTCGTCAAAGCAAGGCCGCCCAGCTCGGCCACCTGAAAGTCGAAGCGGCGGAAGCGGAGCTGAAAT